>Ga0326733_1000002_pt1 | contig 493035 bp, 444 predicted proteins | sample 14_GP2_308_FD_207946 | JGI IMG/M metagenome (GOLD analysis project Ga0326733, IMG submission 207946) | Glacier ice microbial communities from Ngari, Tibet, China - 14_GP2_30.8 | ecosystem: Environmental > Aquatic > Freshwater > Ice > Glacier | place: China: Ngari, Tibet | collected 2018-07-17
CATCAGATGATGTTTTCCTGGGCGACGCCAGAACAATCGGCACTTTTTTTCACCATTCTTGGTGAACCGCCCCTAAAAATGTTGCGTTATCAACAGCAATTCGATTTCTTCAATTCTGATGCAGTAAATCGCTCGATTCGATTTGTCAATCTGACCGAAGAGACGTTGAGCGGCAATCTTGACGTCGTTCTTCGGCGAATCATGGAGGAAGTGGTAAAGCACAAGCCGGCGTTCGTCTTTATCGATTCATTCCGATCGGTCGTGCGCGTGTCACGGGAAAACGATACTCGCAGCCCGTTACAGCACTTCGTGCAGCAGCTCGGCATCGCAATGACGAGCTGGCAAGCAACGACGTTTCTAATTGGAGAATATGCCGAGCCAGACGACGCTAATCCCGTATTTACAGTGGCCGACGGCATTATCTGGATGCTGCAAAGTACGCACCGCAATTCCATGGTCCGCAAGATCGAAATCGTCAAGATGCGCGGACAAGCCACGATACCGGGCCAACATTCTTTTCGGATCGGCGAAAGCGGAATTACGGTCTACAGCCCGGTTCCAGTGGCCAAAACCGAAGCCACGGATGAATCGGCACCCCGTGCGCTTTTTGGCATTCCCCGGCTCGACGAGATGCTGGGTGGGGGGGTGCCACGCAGCTACTCGATGCTTATTGCCGGTCCTTCCGGCTCTGGTAAAAGCATATTGGCGTCAGCATTTCTGGCCGAAGGCGCGCGTTTAGGCGAAGCGGGCGTGGTTGCGGCTTTCGAGACAGGCTTGAGTAAACAAATTCGCAATCCGGTTTTGGCAAAGCTGGTGCAGGACGGCGCCGTCAGCCTTATCAACACCGGGCGTCCCGATCTTTCGGTCGATGAAATTATCCTGTTGCTGATGAATGAAATCCGCCGGACCAAAGCAACACGCATCATGCTCGATTCGCTTTCGGGCTTCGAACTGTCCCTGGCCCCGACATTTCGGGAGGAATTCCGGGAGTCCATGCTTCGTTTGGTCGGCACCTTGGCAGAGGCCCGGGTTACGGTCGTCATGACTTGTGAGTTGGAAGACAGATATTCAGATCTTCGGTTTAGTCCCTACGGCACGGCGTTTCTGACCGACGCAATCATCGTGCAACGGTATATCGAAGTTGAAAGCAGATTGCGCCGGGTGATGGCCGTTGTAAAGGTGCGCGCCAGCCAGCACTCGAATGAACTCAGGGAATACACCATCGGCGAGGACGGCATTCATATTGGTGAAATGCTGACCGATCAGGAGGGCCTGTTAGGTGGTAGGCCCACCAAAAAACATGATGTTTTCAAGCGGAATTCGGGCTGATAACTTCGGTACATCTGGATTGATACTTGGGAAAATCATGGATAGCGAGCATTTGGCGCACCTCGTTGAAGCGAACGAGCAGCTGGTACTAGCCGTATTGCACGCACATGCGCAACGACAAGCCGACGAGAAAAAAATTCACGACTTGGCGCACCTGGCCGAGCTCGATGGTTTGACAGGTTTGCCGAATCGCATGGTCCTGATGGACCGCTTGCGTCACGCCATTGTCAATGCGAAGCGCCGGGGAGACGGGCTGGCAATCCTGTTCATCGATCTAAACAAATTCAAGCACCTTAATGACACGCTTGGACATGCAGCAGGTGACCAGGCATTGAAGATCGCCGCGAATTGCATGTCCGGTGCCGTTCGTGAAGCCGACACCGTTAGCCGATACGGCGGCGATGAATTCGTCGTTCTACTTGAAAAGATATCGGCAGTTTCGGATGTCAACATCGTTGTCGAGAAAATACTTTCGTTTCTCGGAGCGACCAACCATGTCGGCCCACACATCATTCGGCTGACGGCAAGCGTTGGAATCAGTTTGTATCCAGAAGACAGCGACAAGGCGGAAAAGCTCATTACCCTTGCCGACAATGCGATGTACGCCGCCAAGTGTTCCGGCAACGGCAAGTTCTTATTTGCCGGAAGGGAGAGGGCCGAGCAATCGAGCACTGGCAAGGTTTCGGTGCCGCCGCCCTTTGAGATTGGCCTGGCAAAAAAAGAGGAGCGGTGTGACTATCGACGAGATGCCGATGAAAAAATGATTTCCGAGCTGTTATCTGCCAAAAAACTTCAGGCGGGAGCTGAGCAGGCGCTGCGTCGACAAACCGAATTCATGGCACTACTAGCGCACGAATTACGCGGCCCGCTCGGCCCAATCCGAAACGCTGCGATGCTTATGCGCCCGGCCCGGCACGACGATGCGACAGCAGTAAAATTGTATGGCGTCATCGAACGACAGCTAGCCCATTTGTCAAGGCTGCTTGCAGACGTGTTTGACATGTCACGTATCGCGACTGGAAAAATGCGCGTGGAACTCGATCGCACTGATATTGTAAAGATATTAGAACAAGCGATTGAAAATGCACGGTTGTCGATCGACGCGCGGCGGCAAATATTGCACTGCGCGCTTCCCGGTTTTCCGGTGGAGATCGATGGCGACCCGGTACGGCTGGTTCAGATTTTTGGAAACCTTCTCGACAACGCATCGAAGTACTCGCCCGAAGGTGGGCCGATTACATTAACGATGGATGTCGACGAGGCTTCGGTCACCGTAAAAGTCACCGACACCGGAATCGGCATTACGGCAGAGGCGCTACCGAATGTTTTTGATATGTTTGTGCAAGACAGTCACGCCACGCGCTTCGATGGCAAGGGGCTTGGCATTGGCTTGGCTCTCGTCAAGGAGCTTGTCGAAGCGCACGGGGGGGTAGTCACTGCGCACAGCGAGGGGCGTGGCCTGGGGTGCCAGTTTGCCGTTACCTTTCCCCGGAAACCTGACATCCCTGACTTGCCAACATTGCGAGAGTAAGGGCAGATAACCACTTTCACTCACACATTGAGCGCGCTTGGCTTGGTTGCCGCCTAATGGTGACTATCTAAGCTTACTTCCCCGTCATCGCCTGCGCTTCCGTCAGATGACTATGTATTACTGGCAGGATCATGCGCGCGTGGGTGCGCAGAGCCGGATCGTTCGCATCGCGCTGAACGTTTGCAAGCAATTCATGCGTGCGCTGGTGGGCACTTACGCCAGCTTGCGACATGTACTGTCGATCAAACAACCCGCCGGATAGTGCACTGAGTTCCAGGGCGATCGCCTTGTGCTTCAGATCGGTTTCTGTCGGAACGGTACCACCCTTCGATTGCGCAAGGGTCTGTAATTCCTTCATGGCCCGGGTGTGGTCGTCGATCATGCGCTGCGCGTAGCTACGCACTTTTACGTCCTGGGACTTTGTCAGCGCCAGCTGCCCGGTCGATATTTCGGCGAGGTTCGCATAGCCGATCTCATTGATCAATTGCTGATCAGGTGCGGTGACCTTAGTCGTCGCCATGCTTGGCGTGGCCATGGCACTGGTGGGTGGCGACATGCTTGCACTGGTGCTGGCACTGTTGCCGCCAATCGAGCCGCAGGCAGCGAGGCTGGCGGCAAGAATCAGCGGTGTGGCAATGCGAAAAATGCTGGTAGTTCCCTGAATGTAATCCATGTGAATTCCTCTAATGATTTTACTGATAATAGGTGAACGTTTCTAAAAACCGGGAGCGGTTCCCTGATCGTGATCAATTATCCGGATGTATCAAACGCCGCTAATCGTTTCGTTTCCCGCACGTTGTAGCCGGCTCTTGTTTGTTCGACACCAAATTTACAAAAGATTCACATTTTCTCATCAAAAGGACAAATCCATACTTGTTCAACAATCGATTCAGGGGTGGTGCGTTGATGAAACGCTAAGGACACGGCTGGCAATCCAGCAGATTAGCCCCAGCACGGCGCAGGCAAGCTGGCCCGCCGCAAGCCAGAGAGCGGTGTGTGAAAGCAGTGGCGCGATGACGCCTGACATCAACGCGCCCACCATTGTCAGGGTAAAGGATTGGCAGGAGGCCGCGATGCCGCGAATCGATGGAAACAGGTCGAGCACCATCAACGTCAGCCCCGGTGCCACCACCGACATGCCGAAGCAGTACAGGAACAGGGGCACGATCGACCACGGCAGTGCTGCCGGAAACAACGCGTGATAGCCGACGTTCAGTGCGGCCGCGCCCACCAGAAAACAGAAGCCGATAAAAATCTGACGCTGTACACCCATCCTGCCAGCCAGGCGGTTTGCAGTCAGCGCACCCAGGAAGATACCGGCGACTGCCGGAATGAATTGCCACCCGAACTGGTCCGAACCGAGATGTAATACTTCGGTGAGAAACACCGGTGCAGCAGCCACGTACAGGAACATGCCGCCGAAGTTGAACGCCAGCGCACCGGCCTGGAGGTGAAACAGTGGCGAACGGAATACCTGCCGGTAGTTACGCGACAAGCTTTGCGGATGAAACGGCTGGCGTTGTGGGCGTGGCAGCGTTTCCGGCAGGTTGCGATAACAAAACCATAGCAGAAACATGGTGTAAAAAAAGAGAAACAAGAAGATTGCGCGCCAGTCGATCAGCTTGAGAATCCAGCCGCCGAGGATCGGTGCGATCGCCGGCGCGATCGAAAAGATCATCGTTACCAGCGACAACAGGCGAGTCGCATCCGAATCGGCGTAGCGGTCACGAATGATCGCTCGCCCGATCACCATGCCGGCACCTGCCGAAATGCCCTGCAATATTCGGAACGCCCACAGGTACGAAATGCTGTGCGATGCAGCGCAACCGAGCGAAGCGAGGGCAAACAGCGCCAGTGCGCCGAGCACGATCTTGCGACGGCCAAACGAATCGGAAAGCGCGCCGTGCCACAGGATCATGCCTGCGAACGACAGCATGTACACGGTGAGCGTCTGCTGTACCTCGATGGCGGTCGTGCCGAGGTCGGCCTGGATTGCAGGAAATGCCGGCAGATAGGTGTCGATGGCGAACGGGCCGATCATGGCCAGCGCAGCCAGCATCATCGCCAGTACCTTATAGCTGACGGCTGCCGGGTATGGCCTTGAAGGTGGTAATACGCTCAAATTCCACCGATACAGAGATATTTCAATTCCAGGTATTCATCGATACCATAACGTGACCCCTCCCGGCCTAAGCCTGATTGCTTGACCCCGCCGAACGGCGCGACTTCATTCGAAATTATGCCGGTATTGATGCCGATCATGCCGTATTCCAGTTTCTCTGCGACGCGCCAGACGCGGCCGATATCGCGCGCGTAAAAGTAGCTGGCCAGGCCGAACGCCGTATCGTTAGCAGCGGCGACTGCCTCGTCCTCGGTTGAAAATTTCATCACCGCTGCCACCGGCCCGAATGTTTCTTCCTGCATGACCAGCATGTCATGGGTGACGTTCGACAATACTGTTGGCTCGTAGAAATTTCCACCCAAGGCATGCACCTTGCCGCCGGTGCGGATGGCCGCCCCCTTTGCCACGGCATCTTGCACATGCTCTTGCACTTTGGCCAAACCACTCTCGTCGATTAGTGGTCCCTGGCCGACACCCCGCTCCCGGCCATTCCCTACCCGGATCGCCGCCGCGCCGGCGGCTAGCTTCTCCACGAACGCATCGTGGACCGACGCATGTACGTAGAAACGATTGGTGCACACGCAGGTCTGGCCGGCATTGCGGTATTTGGATTGCAGCGCACCTTCGACTGCCGCATCCAGGTCGGCATCGTCGAACACGATGAATGGCGCATGGCCGCCAAGTTCCAGCGCCAATTTTTTGACAGTAGGCGCACATTGCCCCATCAAGATGCGCCCGACCGGCGTCGAGCCGGTGAAAGAGAGGTGTCGCACCGTGGTGCTGGCACACAGAGTATTGCCGATGTCAATCGAGCGTTCGGCGTCGCCAGTGACGATATTGATGACGCCCGGCGGCAGGCCGGCCCGGTGTGCAAGTTCGACGATTGCCAGCGCCGACAACGGCGTCTGCTCGGCAGGCTTGATGACGATCGTACAGCCGGCCGCGATTGCCGGCGCGACCTTGCGGGTAATCATGGCAATCGGAAAATTCCAGGGCGTTATGGCAGCGCACACCCCGATTGGCTGTTTCAGCACCAGCATCCGTTTGTCAGCCCAGGTCGAGGCCGGCACGTCGCCGGCAACACGTTTGGCTTCTTCGGCAAACCACTCGACGAAGCTGGCACCGTACAGAATTTCCGCTTTGGATTCGGCTAAGGGTTTGCCCTGTTCGGCAGTCATCAACAGGGCAAGGTCGTCGGTATTTTCAATAATCAGGGCAAACCAGGCGCGCAGGCATTGCGCACGGTCTTTGCCGGTACGTGCAGCCCATGCCGGGAAAGCGTCTGCGGCAGACTCGATGGCAGCTGTCGTTTCACTAGCGCCCATATTCGGTACTTGTGCGATGCGCGTACCATCTGCCGGATCGACGACATCGAACATCGCTGCCGCGTCGTGCCATCTGCCATTCCAGTAGGCCTGTTGCTTCAGCAAAGTGGGATCTTTCAGACCAATAGCGGGAGGCGGGGTTGTGATGGCGGTCATTGGCATACCTGGTTGTCTGGTTGGTTGGCCAAGAATAGCGCACCCGGTCCTGCTCTGCAGAACGTTCGAGAAATAGACTGCATGGGAAAACGCGCAACTAAAAAATGCGAATGGTTATCAATTACAATCGATGAAAATTATTTGCAACCATTTTATTTCTCATATCGAATCGGAGGGCAACGTTCAATGACTACGACCCCGGCACTAACCTGTTCAGCGCCTTGTAGTTTTCTGACGCCTGGTCTGGTGCCGTACCGCGCCTATCGCCCGATCGTGCTGGCATCGATCATCGGGTTGCATGTCGGCATACTGATCTACGCCACTTTGCTCAAACCGGCTGCCGTCAAGCCACCGGAGATCGCGCCCGTGGCAATGATGCAATTATTGGCCGCGCCATCGGTGACAGCAAGCATGCAGGCAGCGATGCCGGTGCCAGAAACCCGCCCGGCGCTGCGCCCCCAGGTGGAGCCGTCACCGCCAAAGCCACGCATCGTAAAAACGCCACCGCCGAAACCTACGCCACCGCCGAAACCTGCGCCGAAACCAGTGGTGAAGGCCGTTACCGAGCCTCGGCCTGTGTCAATGCCGACGCCGGCCGAAAGCGTGTCGATGTCGAAGCCTGCGGAGCAAGCCGATAGCGCGCCGTCCGCGCAGAGTGGCAGTTCGACTTCAACCGAGACGCAATCCTCTGCCGCGGCACCAGTTGCCAAACCAGCCGAAGCGGCATCCCAACCGAGTTTCAGTGCCGCGTATCTCAACAATCCGCCGCCTGTCTACCCGGTACTAGCAAGGCGCATGGGCGAGGAGGGTAAAGTCATGTTGCGCGTCTACGTCACGCCACAAGGCACGGCGGGCGAGGTAAAAATCTACACCAGTAGCGGCTCGACGATGTTCGACGATGCCGCTCAGGCAGCGGTGAAGGGATGGCGCTTCGTGCCCGCTCGGCAGGGTGAAAATCCCATCGCCGCCTGGGTTCAGGTACCGATCGTGTTCAAGTTGAGCTGACCGGGTTTTTTGGTTTTGCTTCCTCGCGCCGATTGAAGCCGGCAACCATGTCGAAGCGAAACAGACGGCATTCAATGGCGCCGTTGAAGAACGGCGTCTTGCGCGCTTCTTTCAGGCGCAGCAATTTCGGCAGGGTGAAATCGGCAGAAAACAGAAATACCTGCCAGCCTGCAAAGCGCTGCTTCAGCGTGGTGCCGAAGGCGCTGAAAAACGCAGTGAACAACTCATCGGTCGGCAAGGCTGCATCGCCGCGCACGCCGATCCGCTCGCCATAGGGCGGGTTGGTAACGATCATGCCGGGTACATCGCCGAGTGGCTTCACTTCCTGCGCTTCGACCTGCTTCAATGGCACCTCGAACTGGATGCCTGCCTTGTTCAGATTGTTGCGGGTGATGACGACCATATCGCCGGAGATGTCGCTGCCGAAGATCGTCGGCGTGGCAGGCAGGGCTGGCGTATGCTTGCCCGCAGCACCCTTGATCGACTGCCAGGCAGGCGCGTCGAAATCATGAAATTTTTCAAAGGCAAAGGGCCTTTTGGCGCCCGGTGGAATACCGGCCAGCATTTGCGCTGCCTCGATAAGAATCGTGCCGGAGCCGCACATCGGGTCGAGCAAGACCATCCCTGGCTTCCAGCCGGCTACCCGCAGCAAGCCTGCGGCGAGGTTTTCACGAAGCGGGGCGTCGCCGGTTTCCATGCGCCACCCGCGCTTGAAAAGCGCTTCGCCCGACGTATCCAGATACAGCGTAAAACTTTTTGCATCCAGAAAGCCGACGATGCGCATGTCCGGCGTTTTGGTGTCTACCGATGGCCGTTCCTGGAACTGCTCCCGAAATCGGTCACAAATCGCATCCTTGATTTTCAGGGTGGTGAATTCCAGGCTGCGCAATGGTGACTTGATGGCGGTGACGTCGATGCGAATCGTGTGATGCACCGCAAACCAGTCTTCCCAGGGTTGCGCCAGCGCCAGGTCGTAGATATCGTTTTCGTTTGCATAGCTGGCATGCGCCATGCGCAGAAGGATGCGCGAGGCGATGCGAGAGTGCAGGTTCATGCGGTAGGCATCGTGCAGGGTGCCGGAACAATGCACGCCGCCCGGTACCTGCAGGTGCACGGTCAGCGTGCCTTCTGCCTGGGCAATTTCTGCCAGTTCTTCGGCCAGCGCCGCTTCCAGCCCACGCGGGCAAGGGCAGAAGAAAGAATACGGCGCGGGTTTGGATGCCGGTGTGGGTACGATTGCGGCTGCAGCCAGCGGTGCCGGCACACGTGTTTTTACGTTAATGGTCATCAGGGTAGGAATCGTTTGATTTCAGAAAGGCTTGACGATCACCAGCACGATGATGGCAAACAACAGCACGACCGGGACTTCGTTGAACCACCGGTACCAGACATGGCTACGCTTGTTGGCACCGTTCTCAAACTTTTTCAGGAGACGGCCGCAGGCGTGGTGATAGCCCAGCACCAGCACCACCAGCGCCAGCTTGGCATGCATCCAGCCACTACCCGGACCACGCCCGATGCCGTACACCATCCAGAGCACGATGCCGAACGCCAGTGCCGGCAGCATGATCAGGGTAGTGAAGCGATAAAGCTTGCGCGCCATGACAAGCAAACGATTCGCAGTAGTCGCATCGCTATTGTCTGCCAGATTCACGAAAATTCGAGGCAGGTAGAACAGCCCGGAAAACCAGGCAATGACGAACAACAGATGAAGCGATTTAATCCAGAGCATGATGTAGTTTTCCGAACTGTATAGAGGTACTTGCAAAACCAGACTACCGAGTAGGATTTTGATGTAATTGTTGTAAGGAGGTGAGCGAAGGGCGGCCATTGCTGGCACGATGTCAGTTATCAGACAAAGCATCGACACTCTGCGCTCATGAATCCTACACAACGTACTTTGATAATGCAACGCTGGCATGTTCTGCAATACGATCTATTGCCGGAATTAAAGCGGGAATTAAAGCGGAAATACGGAGCGCTGACGCCGCGGTTGGAAAAGCTGGTGCATATTTTGGACTGGGTGCGTATTGAGCAATGGTTGCTACCCACCTGGCGGGGAGTCGGGCGCAAGCCGCATGATCGCAGGGCGCTAGCGGACGCCTTCGTGGCGAAAGCGGTGCTGGGATTATCGACGACTAGGGCACTGATTGAACGGCTCGCGATGGATCGGGTGTTAAAGCGGCTATGCGGATTCTCGATGTGGCAAGTGGTGCCGGACGAGGCAACTTTTTCCCGTGCCTTTGCCGAATTTGCGCAGGTCAAACTGGCTGAGCGGGTGCATGAGGCGCTGGTCAAGTGTTATCTGGGCGACACCTTAATTGGGCATATCAGCTGCGATGCCACAGCAATCGAGGCAAGAGAAACACCGGTAAAGAAAGTACCTGTGCAAGCACTGGCGCAAATTCAAAAAGCGCGTCGCTAAAGTAAGCAACATTGCCTGGCAGCGCAGCCAACCGCTCGCGGCGATGCCAGGTGCATTACCCAAGGCATGCGACCGTGGCACGAAATGCAATGCAATGCCCAAGGGTACAAAAACAGCTGGAATGGTTACAAGCTGCACCTTGATACAGCAGATTGCGGCGTGCCGGTGAGTGTGCTACTGACCAGCGCCTCGGTGCACGACAGTCAAACAGCCGTGCGGCTGGCAACAATGACGGCATCACGCGTGACGAACCTGTACGACCTGATGGATGCGGCGTATTGCAGCATCGAGTTGCATGAGCACAGCCGCAGTTTAGGCCACGTGCTGCTGATCGGCCATAACCCGCGCGGCGGCAAAAAAGAAGCGTTCGACCCTGCCGACGCCGTGCGCTACAAGGAGCGCACGCAAGCCGAACGGACCAACGCGCGCCTCAAGGACGAGTTTGGCGATCGCACCATCCGCGTGCGTGGCACCGACAAAGTCATGTCGCACCTGATGTTTGGCGTGTTGGTGTTGACTGCGAATCAGTTGATGCGCCTGCTCACTTAGGCACGCGGGCAGTCCTGCAGGGCCGCGCAACAGGATCGAACAGCACGATCGGCGGCATGCTGCGCCTCACTATTTGAAGTAAGCATAAAATTATGACGTAGAGCAATTCGACAGAAACATTTGACCGCATCAATCATAAAAAGCACCCTATCGGGCACTGGGTAACGTATGCGATTCGTTACTCAGCGAAGTTTTGCAAGAGGCTCAACCTTTAACTTTTAATCTTGTCAGCATAATTATCCTTGATTAAACACGCACTTCGCCGTGACCGAACACCACGTACTTCAGCGATGTCAAACCTTCCAGCCCTACCGGGCCGCGCGCATGTAGCTTGTCGTTGGAGATGCCGATTTCCGCACCCAGCCCGTATTCGAAACCGTCAGCGAAGCGGGTCGAGGCATTGGCGATAACGGAGGCCGAATCGACCTCGCGCATAAAGCGCAGGCAGCGGGAGTAATTTTCACTGACGATGGCATCCGTGTGCTTCGATGAGTAAGTATTGATGTGATCGATCGCCGCATCCAGGCCATCGACTACCCGGATCGCCAGAATCGGCGCCAAATACTCCGCATGCCAGTCTTCTTCCGTAGCCGTGGCCAGATGTGGGTAAGCACCTAGCAGCGCACGCGCTTCGTCGTCCACACGCAGCTCGACTTGCTCGCTGGCAAAGCGTTGCGCCAATAGCGGCAAGACGGCCGGAGCGATGCCGCGTGCCACCAGCAGGGTTTCCATGGTGTTGCAGGTACCATAGCGATGACACTTTGCATTGAATGCGATGTCCACGGCCTGCTGTAGATCGGCCTGGTCGTCGATATAGACGTGGCAGATGCCGTCCAGGTGCTTGATCATCGGCACTGTCGCTTCCTTCATCAAACGGGCAATCAAGCCCTTTCCACCGCGCGGCACGATGACATCGACGTACGCCGGCATGGTGATCAGCGCGCCTACGGCAGCCCGGTCGGTCGTATCGACCACCTGCACGGCATCTACCGGCAGGCCGGCGCCGGTCAATCCTTCTTGCACGATCGTCGCCAGCGCCTGATTGCAATGCAGCGCTTCCGATCCACCGCGCAGGATGGTCGCATTACCGCTTTTGATGCACAGGCCGGCGGCGTCCACCGTCACGTTTGGGCGCGCTTCATAGATAATGCCGACCACGCCCAGCGGCACCCGCATCTGCCCGACCTGAATGCCACTCGGACGAAACTTCATGTTGGAGATTTCGCCGATCGGGTCGGGCAGGGCGGCAATTTGCTGCAGCCCGTCGGCCATGGTGGTGATGGCCTTGTCGGAGAGCGACAAGCGGTCGAGCAGCGCTGGCGTCAGGCCAGCAGCGCGTGCTGCGTCGAGATCGCGGCCATTCGCCGCACGTAACAGCTCGGTATCGCGCAGAATTGCCGCTGCGATCAGTGTCAATGCGTGGTTACGCATGGCTGTGTCGGCACGTCCCATCGCTCGAGAAGCGGTGCGGGCGCGCTGCCCGAGCCCGGTCATGTAATCCTGAATCGTCGTGGTGGCGGTGGTGGCTGTCGTGGTGGTAGAAGTCGTCATGGTCATTGTGTTGAATCGATTCGTATTGCTCAGTTTAGCCTTGGCCGCGCTACGGCCAGCCCGAGGTGCAGGATGCCGTCCCAGGCATCGCCGGCGAAAGCCCTAGCCCGCAATCCCTTGATCATCCGGTCGACCTGCGCTGCATCCTGCAACGCTTTTTGCAATAGTGGCAAAGAAAGCCTGCGCAATGCGGTTTCGATCAGCCGCACCTTGTTGCCACGTACTCCCTGCTCGGTGCAGGCCTGGGTCACCGATTTACCACCGTCGACCTTGGAGCGTATCTGCAGAAGGGTGCGAATCTCCTGCGCCATCGCCCATAACACCAGCGGCAGTGCTTCCCCTTCAGCCTGCAAGCCATCGATCATGCGCACCAGCCGTGCGGTATCGCCAGCCAGCATCGCTTCGTTCAATTTGAAAACATCGAAGCGCGCCACGTTCAACACCGCATCCTGAATCTGCTCGGCAGTGAGGTTGCCCGGAGGATACAACAGTGCCAGTTTCTCGATTTCCTGATGCGCTGCCAGCAAATTTCCTTCGACCCGGTCTGCGATGAAATCAAGGCTGGCGCGCTCCGTACTCTGCTGCTGCGCCGCGAGGCGGGTGCCGATCCATGCCGGCAACTGCGCTCGCTCGACCAGCTTGATGTCCAGATACACGCCTGCCTGTTGCAAGCTGCCGACCCAGGCGGCTTTCTGCGTTGCCCAATCCGGCGCCGGAAAGGTAATCAACGTGACATTGTCCGGGCCCAGTGCCGAGACATAGCTCTGCAATGCCTGGCCGCCTTCCTTTCCCGGTTTGCCGGTTGGCATACGCAACTCGATCAGTTTGCGTTCGCCGAAAAGCGATTGCGATTGGTTCGCTGCCAGCAGTGCTCCCCATTTGAAGCTGCGATCCACATACAGCACCTCCCGTTCGCTCAAGCCTTGGGCACGGGCCGCCTTGCGAATCTTGTCGGCCGCTTCGAGTGCCAGCAAATGCTCGTCGCTGGCGATCACGTACAGTGACGCCAGCGGCTTGGTCAAATGCGTGTCGAGCGCGTCGAGTCGCAGCTGCATGGCCGTGCGGCTCAGGCTGGTTTGATGGCGGCCAGGCGACGCATGATCTGCTGCACCAGATCGCTTTGCATGTCGCGGTAAAGCAGACCCTCTTCCGATTCCTTTGCCAGTACCTGCGATTCGTTGAAACTGATGTCGCGCTTGAGCACGATTTCCGTCGGCGGTAGCAGGATCGCATTGTCCTTGGCCAATACCCGGAAGCTGAACCGATAGAACAGTGTGTATTGACGAATCCGGCCCTGGCTGTTGAGCGACTGGATCACACGGTCACGAACTTCTGACAACACTTCCAGGCGCGCGTCGGCATCTTCGGCATTGGCCACGATTTCGGTACCACCGATGGCGCGGATGTTGCGTTTCAGTTCCACGCCTAGCGGCGATGTCTCTGCCACGGTGATGAACAGCGTCTTGAACGGTATGTTCGCCCCGCTGCTGCTACCACGCAGTTTGAAGCCGCACGCCTGCAAGCCCGGCAAGCTTGCCAGAGCGACGATTCCGAATGCCCGTCGGGTAATTGCCATGTTCGATTCCTGATCGATTAAATGTGTAACTGCGTTTGTCGCTGCGTTTGTCGCTGCGTTCGTGGCTATAAATCCGTCCGCGATGTCGCCAAGGCCTGATCAAATCACGATATTGACGAGCTTACCCGGCACCACGATCACCTTCTTTGGTTCGCCGACCAGATATTTCCGGACATTCTCGTTGGCCAGGGCTGCATGTTCGATGCTGGAGCGATCGGCATCCTTCGCAACAGTGATGCTGCCGCGGAGCTTGCCATTGACTTGCACCATGATCTCGATTTCATCCTGGCTCAGGGCGCTCTGGTCGACGGCTGGCCATGGCGCGTCCAGGATTTCGCCGGTCGGTTTTCCGCTTTCACCCGCAAGCAGGTCATAGCCGAGTTTTTGCCACAAAGTGTGGGTTATATGCGGCGCGACCGGATACAACACTCGCAGCAGAATCGAGAGACTTTCGCTTACCAATGCATGCTGAACGTGCGCGTCTTGCTCCCGCCATGTTGCCTGCTCGGATTCTGAAGCATTTCCTTCCAGAGGTACGCCGTTGAGTCCTATTTTTTCATTCGACTCCAGCAATTTCAACAGTTTCATCGACGCCGAAACAACCGTGTTGTACTGGATTTTTTCAAAATCGACTGTTGCTTGCTGCAGGATTCGATGCGCCTGCCGTCTGAACCCTTTCTGGCTCGGGTTTTTAATCAACTCGTGCAAATTCAATCCCTGCAGGCTTGCCAGGGTCAAGCCTTGCAAGCCCAGCGTTGACTGAAAATCCATGCAGAACGTCCACAGCCGCCGCAGGAATCGGTGCGCCCCGTTCACACCGGAATCCGACCATTCCAGCGTCTGCTCCGGTGGTGATGCGAACATGGTGAACAGCCGTGCCGTGTCTGCGCCATACAGCGTAATTTGCGCCTGCGGGTCAATGCCGTTGTTCTTCGACTTCGACATTTTTTCCGTGCCGCCGATGGCAACCGACTGACCATCGGATTTCAGGCGCGCCGCTACCGGGCGTGCCTTGTCGTCCAGCGTCAACTCTACGTCTTCAGGATTGAACCAGGTTTTGCGGCCGGTAGCGTCTTCCCGGTAATAGGTTTCATTCAGGACCATGCCTTGCGTAAGCAGTTTGGTGAACGGTTCATTGAATTTCACCAGGCCGAACTTAGCCATTACCCGGGTCCAGAAGCGTGCGTACAACAGGTGCAGCACCGCATGTTCGATGCCACCGATGTACTGGTCCATCGGCATCCAGTAATCGACTGCAGTGTCGACCATCGCGTCGTTGCTTTGCGGGGAACAGTAGCGCATGTAATACCAGGATGAATCGATGAAGGTGTCCATGGTGTCGGTTTCGCGCCGCGCCGGCTGGCCGCACTTTGGACAATCGACCTTCAAGAATTGCGCATGCTTGTTGAGCGGATTGCCGGTGCCGTCCGGTACGCAATCTTCGGGCAGCAGCACCGGCAGGTCCTGCTGCGGCACCGGCACGTCGCCGCAGGCATCGCAATGGATGATCGGTATCGGCGTGCCCCAATAGCGCTGGCGTGAAATACCCCAGTCGCGCAGGCGGTAAGTGATCTTTTTTTCGCCCAACTCAAGTTCGCCCAGCGCGGCAGCGACGGCTTCTACGGCTTGTGCATGGCTCATGCCGTCGAACCGGCCGGAGTCCACGCAAATGCCGTTTTCCTTGTCGGCGTACCAGTCGTGCCAGCTTTCCGTGGAGTAAATCTTGCCGGGCACGGCAATCACCGGAACGATCGGCAGTACGTATTTCTGGGCAAAAGCGAAATCACGTTCGTCGTGCGCCGGCACGCCCATGACCGCACCGTCGCCATAGGTGATCAGCACGTAATTGCCGACCCAGATCTCGATTTGCTTGCCGGTCAACGGGTGTGAAACATACAGGCCGGTGGGCATGCCCTTTTTTTCCATGGTCGCCATGTCGGCTTCAATGACGCTGCCCAGCTTGCATTCGGCGATGAAGGTCGCCAGTTCAGGGTTGCTTCGTGCCGCAAAGCTCGCCAGCGCATGTTCGGGGGCTACCGCGCAAAACGTCACGCCCTTGATGGTGTCGGCGCGGGTGGTAAACACCCACAGCTTGCCGTCGCCGACGGCCTGGCCCTGCTCATCGGTAATCGTATGCGGAAATGCGAACCGTACGCCGGTCGACTTGCCGATCCAGTTGGCCTGCATGACGCGCACCCGCTCCGGCCAACCGGCCAGATTCTGGTTCACGCCTTCGAGCAGTTCTTCAGCGTAATCCGTGATGCGGGCGTAATACATCGGTATCTCGCGCTTTTCGATCAGCGCGCCAGAGCGCCAGCCACGGCCGTCGATGACTTGTTCATTCGCCAGAACCGTCAGGTCCACCGGGTCCCAGTTTACGGTGCCGGTCTTCTTGTAAATGATGCCTTCTTCCAGCATCTTCAAGAACATCCATTGATTCCAGCGGTAGTACTCGGGTGCGCAGGCCGCCATTTCCCGTGACCAGTCGATCGCGAGTCCCATGGCTTCCATCTGGGCCTTCATGTGGGCGATATTGGCGTAGGTCCATTGCGCTGGCGGCACGTTGTGCGCCATGGCGGCGTTTTCCGCAGGCATGCCGAACGCATCCCAGCCCATCGGCATGAGCACGTTGTACCCCTTCATGCGCAGATAGCGGTACATCACGTCGTTGATGGTGTAGTTGCGCACATGGCCCATGTGCAGCTTGCCGGAAGGGTAGGGCAGCATCGAGCAGGCGTAGAACTTCGGTTTCGGTTCGCCATTCGCACCAAGTGCGTGTTCCGTGGCTTTGTAGGCGTTGTTGTCGCGCCAGTGACGCTGCGCGGTGCTTTCTACTTCTGCGTGGAGATAGGGCTCGGTCGGCGTGCCGGAAGTGGTGTGCTCTTGCATGGGAGGTGCTGCCAAAAAACGGAGATTCGTTGATTATACCGGCACCCAGGACGTTTTTTTACTCAGCGCAACCCTAGTACGTCCTGCATGTCGAACAAACCGGCTGGCTTGTCGGCAAGGAAACGGGCGGCGCGCAGGCTGCCATGCGCATAGGTGACGCGGCTGGAGGATTTGTGGCTGATCTCGATCCGCTCGCCATCACCTGCAAACAGCACCGTATGGTCGCCAACGACGTCGCCGCCACGAATGGTGGCAAAACCGATCGATGACGGCGTGCGTGGCCCTGTGACACCATGCCGGGCGTACACCGCGACGTCTTCCAGCTTGCGGCCCTGGGCTTGAGCCACTACCTCGCCCATCATCAATGCCGTTCCGGAGGGCGCATCGACCTTGTGCCGATGGTGGGCCTCGATGATTTCGATATCGTAGCCCTCGGAAAAACTTCTGGCGGCCATTTCCAGTAATTTCATCGTCACATTCACGCCCACGCTCATGTTCGGCGCCAGCACGATGGCGATATCCTTCGCAGCCGCAGTGATTGCGGAGCGCCCTGCATCGTCGAAACCGGTAGTGCCGATGATCATCTTCACGCCATGCCGCACACAATGCGGCAGCAGTTCGAGCGTGCCTTCCGGACGGGTGAAATCGATGACGAAGTCTGCATTGGTCAATGCCGTCGCTTGATCCGCGCTGATGATGACACCGGTGCGCTTGCCCAGAAAAGCGCCCACATCCAAGCCCAGTGATGGCGCACCGGCCATGTCGAGCGCACCAGCCAGGACCATGTCGTTCGTTTGCCCGATCGCTTCGACCAGCATCTGGCCCATGCGCCCCGAGGCGCCGGCAACTGCGATGTTCAATGGCGGGATCGTCATGTTCATGGCTTATCTGGCTTCCGGTGCGGACGGCGCAGCTTTAGGCGGTATCAGTATCGGCAATTGCTTGGCCACTGGTGCTGCACCGGCAATCCGTGCCAGATATTCGGCTTCGGTCGGCAAGTCGCCACCCTCGAAGCTGGCGACGCGGTCATCCTTGAAAAATACGGTCACGCGGCTGGTCGTGACCTCGCCGCTGCTGCGTTGCAACCGAAATATATATTCCCATCGCGGTGCATGAAACACATCGACCAGCAACGGCGTGCCGAGTGTGAACCGGACCTGCTCGGGCGTCATCCCGACTTTTAGTTGCGCCAGCATTTCACTGGAAACAAAATTGCCCTGCTGAATGTCGATGCGAAAGGGGGCAAATATTCCCAGTACACCTCGAACACCCGTCGGGCCGATCGTTTGCGCGCCGGTGCCCGCAGCCGCAGCCGCAGCGGCGTCCGATGCAGGTGCCTTGGTGGCGCAGCCGCCCAGTGTCAGAGCAAACGATGCCAGCAGCATCGTCGTAGCTCTGAAGAATGTTCGAAAAAATGGAAAAGCATTGAAATGCACGTGCTGCATAGGCATAGGAAGTCTCGAATGTCGGGGAAACAGCGCCGAAACGCTATATGATAAAGCAGTTACGATCCTGCAGAGCACGAACATGTCCCACAACCCCAGTGAACTCAAAGCCAGCGGCCTCAAGGCGACCTTGCCGCGCATAAAAATCCTCGACATTTTTCATAACAGTCCGGTGCGCCATTTAAGCGCCGAAGACGTCTATAAAGTGCTGTTAATGGAAAACATGGATGTCGGCCTGGCAACTGTCTACCGAGTACTGACGCAGTTCGAACAAGCCGGTCTACTGCATCGCAATCACTTTGAAACCGGCAAGGCTGTTTTTGAACTCAACGAAGGCTCGCATCACGATCATCTGGTGTGCCTGGATTGTGGTCGCGTCGAGGAATTTTTCGATGAAGAAATCGAGATGCGCCAACAGAAGGTGGCATCTGAACGCGGCTTCAACATCGCTGAACATGCCCTGGCACTCTACGGCCACTGTACCAAGACCGACTGCCCGCACCGGCGCAGTTAAAAGCTTGCATTTAAAGGCCCGCAGTTATTAAGCCACAGTTATTAGGCCGCAGTTATGAGCCGAACACCAGGCGCCGGCTGGCGTTATCCCTGGTTGAGCGCTTTCGACAATAACTTGGCTGTCAGATCGACGATCGGAATCACGCGTTCGTAAGCCATACGGGTCGGGCCGATCACGCCCAGGGTGCCCACTACCTTGCCGTTGACCTCGTAAGGCGCGGTGACGACGCTCATCTGCTCCATCGGCACCAGATGCGAATCGCCACCGATGAAAATTTGTACGCCGGTCGCCCTGCTCGAAAGATCGAGCAATTGCATCAGGCCGCTTTTCTGTTCGAACAGATCGACCAGCTTGCGTAGCGAGGTCATGTTCGATGCCAGGTCCGTGACCGAGAGCAAATTGCGTTCGCCGGAAATCACCATATCGTCGGTGTCGTCATTCATGGCTGCGCTGCCGGCTTCGACTGCCGCATGCATCAGGCTGGTCATGTCGTCCTGCAACTGCCGCAGCTCACCCTGCAGGCGTATCCGAACGTCTTCGAAACTGAGGCCACCATAGTGCTGATTGATGTAGTTGGCTGCTTGTATCAATTGCGAAGGGGTGTAATCCACCTCGGTCAACAACAGGCGGTTCTGCACGTCGCCGCCAGGACTGACGATGACCAGCAGGATGCGCTTTTCTGAAAGACGAAGAAATTCGATCTGCTGAAACACCGATTCGCGCCGTGGCGACAAGATCACACCAGCGAATTGCGACAGCGAAGACAAAAGCTGTGCGGCATTGGTGATAAGTTTCTGCGGCATGTTGCTTTGCAATGCATGCTGCAGTCGCGCTTCGAGGGCGGCCTCGTTCTTGTGCTGCAACGTAAGCAGGGTATCGACAAACAGGCGGTAACCGCGTGGTGTCGGCACCCGGCCAGCGGAAGTGTGCGGGCTGGCTACAAATCCCATTTCTTCCAAGTCAGACATGATGTTGCGAATCGTCGCCGGCGACAGATCGAGGCCGGAAATTTTGGACAGCGAACGGGAGCCGACGGGCTGGCCGTCGGCAATATAGCGCTCCACGAGCGCTTTCAACAGTGTCTGGGCACGCGTATCAAGTTGCATGAGACACATTCTAACGAGGCGAACAACACGGCGCCAGCCTTAATTGCTGCGCTGCCTCGCCAACCAAGCTTCCAGCTCAATCAAATCACCGCAGACGCCATCGGGATGCATGTCTGCAGGCAGGCTGCGCTCGAAGCGATTGATCCAGACTGCGCGCAAACCTGCATTTTGTGCCCCTGCCACGTCGAGCTGCAAATCATCGCCGACATAAACCGCTTGCGATGGCGATACCGACAGCGCATCGCACGCTGCCCGAAAGATTGCAGAATTCGGCTTGGCGCTGCCGAAACTGTGCGCCGCCAGAGATGACTGAAAATGCGACGCAAGCCCGATCAACTGCAAATCCGCAAAGCCGTTCGAGATCGAACCCAGTTTGAATTGACCGCCGAGCCTGGTCAACGCCGGCACCACATCGTCGAAAGGCGTCACGGCATTGCGCGCCGTCGAAAATACGGACATCGCCTGCGCAACCAGCGATCCGTCGGCATCGCAGGCGATGAAGGCTTCGGTGAGGCCAGCATGACGCAGCGCCCACAGATCAATCTGAAAATTAGGATTTTCCTGCATCAGCACAACCCGACGCGCACGCAGACTTTCGATCGACCAGCATTCAGCCACAGCCGGCACGTGTTGCTGCAGCCAGACGTGCAGCCGGGCTTCGGCGGCTTGAATCACCGGCACGATCGGCCACAAGGTGTCGTCGAGATCGAACAATACCGCTCGGATGGCGCAATCGCCTGCCTTGATCGGTTGATTTAATGTCAAAGTTTATTCCCGTGATGGATGCGGCACGCTACGCTGCGGCTGCGCAAATTATGTTCTAATCTGCGGCATGTTGCCTGCTACTTCAAGTCCGTCGTTGCCCGTCGTTGCCGCCCGAGGCCCGGCCGCTGCTGCTGCTGTTGCCTCTTTTAATACCGTGGCCCTGGTGGGGCGCAATCCCTCGAAGGCAATCGCCGCATCGATTGCCGAAGTGGCGACATTTGTCGAAAGCACTGGCCGGTGTGTCATTGTCGAAACCGAGACTGCACGGCACCTGACCCTTGCCGACATGCAGGTGATGAGTACTTTGGAAATCGGTAGCCATGCCGATGTCGTGATCGTGCTGGGCGGGGACGGCACCATGCTCGGTGTGGCGCGGCAACTCGCTGCCTTCGGCGTGCCGATGATCGGCATTAACCAGGGCCGCCTTGGTTTCATGACCGATATACCTGCCGAGCGCAAAATCGCCGTGTTGACTGACATGCTCAATGGAAAGATCATTTCCGAGCACCGAAGCCTGCTCGAAGGCATGGTCTTGCGTGATGGCGAATCGATCTGCAATGCGCTCGCGGTCAATGACGTGGTGGTGGCGCGTGGCGCCGGTTCGGGCATGATCGAATTGCGCGTCGAGGTCGATGGCCATTTCATGTACAACCAGCGCTCCGATGGTTTGATCGTCGGCACGCCGACCGGCTCGACCGCCTATGCCCTGTCTGCCGGTGGGCCGCTGCTGCATCCCAGCCTGGGCGGCATCGTGCTGGTACCCATTGCGCCGCATGCGCTGTCGAACCGGCCGATCGTGGTGCCAGATTCCAGCGAAATCGTGGTCGAGCTCATCAGCGGGCGTGACTGCAGCGTGAATTTCGACATGCAGTCTTTTTCTGGCTTGCAGCATCACGATCGCCTCGTCATCAAGCGCTCCGCGCACGCGATCACGTTCCTGCATCCCGAAGGATGGAGCTACTACGATACCTTGCGTGAAAAGTTGCACTGGAATGAGTATCCTTCGGCCGAAGGTCGGCTGAAATAATCCCCGGAAAAAATTTCTTCATGCTGCGAACGCTCTCTATCCGTGATTTTGTCATCGTCGACGCCATCGAACTCGAATTCACTCTCGGCTTTTCCGTATTTACCGGAGAGACCGGCGCTGGCAAGTCGATCCTGATTGATGCCCTGGCACTGGCGCTTGGCGGTCGCGGCGACGCCAGTGTCGTGCGCGAGGGTGCGATGCGTGCCGATATCACCGCCGATTTCGCAGTCGGTCCCAATGCGCTGGCGTGGTTGCAGGCGAATGAATTTCAGGTGGAGGAGGGTGGCGTACTGCTGCGTCGGGTAGTCGACAATGCGGGGCGCTCCAAGGCATACATCAACGGTATCGCCGCCACCGCCACACAGCTGCGTGAGCTGGGTGAAATGCTGGTGGACATACACGGGCAGCATGCCCACCAGTCGTTGTTGAAGGCCGATGCGCAGCGCGTGTTGCTCGATACGCAAGCCGGGTTGCAGGAAGAAGCAAAAGCCGTCGCCGCTGCATTCAAGGTCTGGCGTGTATTGGTTCGACAGCGGGAGGATTTCGAAAGCAATGCAAAGAACGTGCTGATCGAGCGCGAACGCCTGGAGTGGCAGGTCGGCGAACTCGACAAGCTCGCCGCCCAGCCAGGCGAGTGGAGCGAAGTCAGTAATGAGCATAGCCGGCTTTCGCATGCGGCAAGCCTGATCGAAGGTGCGCAGGAAGCCGTGACGGTAATTTCCGAGGCTGACCAGCCAATGCTGTCGCAATTGCTGTCGATTACGCAAAAGCTCGACAAGCTCGCCGACATCGACGCTGCACTCAAGCCGGTGCTCGAACTTCTGGAGCCGGCACGTATCCAGTTGCAGGAAGCCGTGTATGGGCTCAATGATTACCTGAGCAGGGTGGAGCTTGATCCGGATCGCCTGCGACAGGTAGAGGCACGCATGTCGGATCTGCATGCCACGGCACGCAAGTTCCGTGTCATGCCGGAGGAGCTGCCGGCCGAGCACGAAGCCTTGACCAGCCAGTTGCGCCAGCTTGCCGCTGCAACCGACATGGCTGCCTTGCGCGCACAGGAACAGCAAGCCTGTGACGCCTACCTGAAGCTGGCAAAAACACTCGGTAGAGCACGCGCCAAGGCGGGCGCAGCGTTGAGTGCAGCTGTGACGCTTGCGATGCAGGAGCTGAACATGAGCGGTGGGCAATTTGCAATCGCCCTGCAGCCTTGCGAGGCAGCCAGTTACGGTGTCGAGCAAGTGGAGTTTCTGGTGGCCGGACATGCCGGCACCACGCCGCGGCCGCTCGCAAAGGTCGCTTCCGGCGGCGAATTGGCACGCATCGCTTTGGCGATTTCTGTCATTACCTCGGCCAGTACGGCGACACCAACCTTGATCTTCGATGAAGTCGACAGTGGCATCGGTGGCGGCGTTGCAGAAGTGGTCGGGCGGCTTTTGAAACGGTTGGGGCATGATCGGCAGGTGCTGTGCGTGACCCATCTGCCGCAGGTGGCAAGTCAGGCGAGCCAGCATTTTGAAGTCAGCAAAGAAATTCGCGATGGCAGGCCGGCATCGCGCATCAGTGTTCTGGATGCCAGCGCCCGGGTGGAGGAAGTCGCCCGGATGCTGGGTGGCATCGAAATCACGTCGATCACGCGTCAGCACGCCCGGGAGCTGCTGGCACTGTAAGGGTTGTTGCGTCCGTTGGAAGCGGACCTGCCTATTTTTCGACCACCGGATTTTCAGTACCGTCCTCCCATTTTCTCCCTTTCTTTTATTTTCAGATGGAACATTCATGGCATTTCGCAAGGAACCTTCCTATACCCACGGTACGATTCCGAAAACGGCAGTCGTGCTGATTAATCTCGGCACGCCGGAAGCCCCGACCGCTTCAGCGGTGCGGCGCTATCTGAAAGAATTCTTGTCCGATCCGCGTGTGGTCGAGATTCCGCGAGCGATCTGGTGGGTAATTCTCAACGGTATCATTCTGCCGATCCGAAGCAGTAAATCAGCCAAGAAATACGCCTCGATCTGGAGTGACGACGGCTCGCCGTTGAAGGTGCATACGCTTAAGCAATCGCTACTCTTGCGGGGTTACCTCGGCGAGCGCGGTAACAACGTTCGGGTTGAGTATGCAATGCGCTATGGCAGTCCATCCGTGGCCAGCGTGCTGGAGCAACTCAAAACAGACGGCTGCGACCGGATTCTGGTGCTGCCGGCCTACCCGCAGTACTCCGGTACCACCACGGCATCGATCTTCGACGCTGTGTTCCGGTATTACCGAAAATGCCGCAACATACCGGAACTTCGCATGATCAAGCATTATCACGATCATCCGGCTTATATTGATGCATTGAAAAAATCAGTGCTGGCTTACTGGGACAAACATGGCCGGCCCGACAAGCTGGTGATGAGCTTTCACGGCGTGCCGAAACGCACCTTGCTGATGGGTGACCCTTATCACTGTGAATGCCACAAGACAGCCCGCCTGCTCGCCACTGCGCTCGGGTTGACGCCGACGCAATGGCAATTGACTTTCCAGTCGCGCTTCGGCAAGGCCGAGTGGCTGCAGCCGTATACCGCGCCTACGCTGGTGAAGCTGGCCAAGGAAGGCGTCGGGCGGGTGGATGTGATGTGCCCAGGATTTACCAGCGATTGCCTGGAAACCCTCGAGGAAATTTCGATGGAAGCGCGCCACGATTTTCTTTTGGCTGGCGGCAAACAGTTTCATTACATTCCATGCCTGAATGAAGAAGCGGCCGGTATTTCAGCGCTTGCCGATGTTGTCGAGAAGCATATGGGCGGGTGGGATGTACGCGTTGATCCGGTGATGCGTAAATATCAGGAACAGGAAGCGCAATGTTCCAGCGCGCGAGCGAAAGCGATTGGTGCGCCGGTTTAATCGGAAGTGAGAGGTGCCACGAGCCGAGCCTCTCTTGATATTGCTAATCTGTTGTGGTCAAGTAATTTCGGACACGACGGTAGGGTTTTGCGCTGCCATGTTCTGTTCGTAGGCGGTGGGCGGCAGATTGCCCAGTGCTGAGTTGAGTCGCTCACAGTTATAGAAGCTGACGATGTAGTCGGCGATATCATTTTTGGCCGCGGTGTGATTGGCATATTGGCGCTGCCAGACAGGTTTTAACAGGGCCTTGCGCATCAAACTGCGTACCCTGCATCGTCCAATCTGGATACCTTGATTCTCCATCGCCGTAACCAGCCGACGACTGCCATAGCTTTGATGACTGGCCGTATACGCTGCCTTCAGGTGTACGCTGGCCTTGCATAAAAGCGGTTTTGCAGAACGACGAAGCGCCTCGTAGTAGCCGGATCGACTTACCGACAGGACACGGCAACTCTGTGTGACTGAAACGGCCTTCTCTTGCAAGTGGCGAACGACTTGATAAATCATTTCAGTTCGCGGGCAAAGAAAGCCGAAACTTTTTTAACAGGTCAACATCTCCCTTGAGCTGGCGATTCTCCTGTTCGAGTTTCCGGATACGTTGCTGCTCAGTGGTGAGCGGTTTGCCGGTGCCTGGGCGACCACTTTGCTCCTCGCCGTACTGCGTCAACCATCGTCGGCTCGCTGTGGGACCGATGTCCATCGTCTCGCTAACGTTCTGAATACTCAGCCCCTGGTCTTTTATCATGCGCACCACTTCCAGTTTCAGGTTGGGGTCGAATGTCTTGCCCTGCTTTGCCATGTAGTACTCCTCGGATGGTGGATTTTCCACCTATTGACGTGTCCGGGCAAAATTAGACCACCGCATCGGGAAGGCGAACGGGCGCGGCGCTCATGGCTTTCCTTCTAAACAACATTGGAATGCAAGTATCTCTTAGAATTGCGGCTGCGCACGGAAAAATCAATTAATTACCAATTTACAACTTTGTTGGTGAAAATTTGGGTCATGTTGAAAGGATTTTTTAGCATTCTGTGCAATATCCACCCTTGAAAATACTGAAAAGCACTGCATGTAGGCCCAACAAAAACCTCGCCGCGTTGCTAAGTTCTGTTTCTTTTCAAGTCATGGTTTTATGGAGACTTTTTAAATGCAAGATCAGGAAAAACCGATTTCCCCCGCTACCCCGCCCGAGCATGCTGGTTCCCTAAACCCGCAGGCAAATGACGCGGATCTGTTCGATGCCTTGGGCATGGACGGCGCCCCAACGACAGAGTCTGCTGAGCCGGCATCGCTCCACAAAGAGCAGCTGGCTGCTGCTGAAGCGAAAGCAAAGGATTTGCAAGACGCGTTCTTACGCGCCAAGGCGGAGTCTGAAAACATGCGCCGGCGGGCTCAGGAAGATATTGCGAAAGCCCATAAATTCGCCATCGAGGGGTTTGCCGAGGCCATGTTGCCGGTCAAGGACAGCCTGGAAATGGCCATGAAGGTCGAAACGCCATCGGTGGAGTCATACAAGGAAGGCGTCGAGGCGACACTACGCCAGTTGTCATCTGCGTTTGAAAAGAATCGCCTGCTTGAAATTAACCCTGAACCCGGCGAAAAACTCGATCCGATGAAGCATCAGGCGATTTCCATGGTGCCGGCCTCTCAGGATGCCAACACAATCGTCAGCGTCCTGCAAAAGGGCTACATGATTTCCGACCGCTTGTTGCGCCCGGCCCTGGTGACCGTTGCCGGCTGAGGCCGGAAAGCTGTTCAGGAAAAAATTGCATCAAACGAGCTTGAAAGCGCCGGTTGCTTCCGCATATCGAGAACAATCGGAACGCTGATTCCACCATTTATTCAATAAATAATCGTCACATTCGTCATTTAAGGGAAAAAATCATGGCCAACATCATTATCGGCATCGACCTTGGGACCACCAATTCCTGCGTGGCTGTCATGGAAAACGGCAAGCCGAAGGTCATCGAAAACTCGGAGGGCTCGCGCACGACGCCTTCCGTTGTCGCTTACCAGGAAGACGGTGAGATTCTCGTGGGTGCACCTGCCAAGCGGCAGGCAGTGACGAATCCCAAGAATACACTTTATGCCGTCAAGCGCCTGATCGGACGCAAGTTCGACGAAAAGGAAGTGCAGAAGGATATCGCCATGATGCCTTACCAGATCGTCAAGGCCGATAATGGCGACGCCTGGATTTCAGTGCGCGACAAGAAGCTTGCGGCGCAACAGATTTCCGCTGAAACCTTGCGTAAGATGAAAAAAACCGCCGAGGATTATCTCGGCCAGGAAGTCACGGAAGCGGTCATTACCGTGCCGGCGTATTTCAACGATGCACAGCGTCAGGCAACCAAGGATGCCGGCCGCATTGCGGGTCTGGATGTCAAGCGCATCATCAACGAGCCGACTGCAGCTGCACTGGCGTTCGGTCTGGACAAGGGTGGCAAGGGTGACCGCAAGATCGCCGTATACGACCTGGGTGGTGGTACCTTCGATATTTCGATCATCGAAATTGCCGACGTAGACGGCGAAATGCAGTTCGAAGTGTTGTCGACCAATGGCGACACGTTCCTTGGTGGCGAAGATTTCGATCAGCGCATCATCGATTACATCATCGATGAATTCAAAAAGATCAATGGCCTGGACTTGTCCAAGGACGCGATCGCCCTCCAGCGCATCAAAGCCTCGGCCGAGCGCGCCAAGATCGAATTGTCGTCGTCGCAGCAGACTGAAATCAACGAGCCGTACATCGCCATGGCGAACGGCGCACCGGTCCACCTGAACCTCAGAATGACGCGCGCCAAGCTGGAATCGCTGGTCGACGAATTGATTGCCAAGACCATCGAACCCTGCCGCCTTGCGATCAAGGATGCCGGTGTCAAGGTTACCGAAATCGACGATATCATTCTCGTCGGCGGCATGACCCGGATGCCGAAGGTACAGGAAAAGGTCAAGGAGTTTTTTGGCAAGGACCCACGTCGTGACGTCAATCCGGACGAAGCGGTCGCCGTTGGTGCGGCGATCCAGGGTTCGGTGTTGTCAGGCGACCGCAAGGACTTGCTATTGCTGGACGTGACACCGCTGTCGCTGGGTATCGAGACGCTCGGTGGCGTGATGACCAAGATGATTCACAAGAACACCACGATTCCGACCAAGTTCAGCCAGGTGTTCTCAACTGCCGACGACAATCAGCCGGCAGTGACCATCAAGGTATTCCAGGGCGAACGTGAGATAGCGTCCGGCAACAAGGGTCTGGGTGAATTCAATCTGGAGGGGATTCCTCCTTCGACACGCGGCACGCCGCAGATCGAGGTGACTTTCGATATCGACGCCAACGGTATCCTGCACGTGGGCGCCAAGGACAAGGCCACCGGCAAGGAAAACAAGATCACCATCAAGGCCAATTCCGGCTTGAGCGAGGAGGAGATCCAGAAAATGGTGCTCGATGCCGAAACCAACGCTGAGGAAGACAAGCGCATCGTGGCGTTGACGCAGGCACAAAACCAGGGCGAAGCTCTGGTGCACTCAACCAGAAAATCGTTGACCGAGTACGGCGACAAGATCGAGGCTTCGGAAAAGGCCGCGATCGAGACGGCGATCAAGGAACTGGAAGAAGTCGTGAAAGCCGACGACAAGACGGCTATCGAAGCGAAATCAGCGGCATTGTCGGCAGTTGCACAAAAGCTGGGTGAAAAGATGTACGCCGACATGCAGGCGCAACAGGCTGCCGGCGCGGCAGCCGACGGTGCAGGCAATAGCGGTGGCAGCAACGCCGGTGCAGATGGCAAGCCGAACAATGAAGATGTCGTCGATGCTGATTTCAAGGAAGTCAAAAAAGACAATTAAGCATCCTCAGCCGGACGGTGTGACCGTCCCTGCCCGCCGAGCCGATGCTCGGGCCGCGCGAATGCATGGGTCATGCATAATGCGCAGTCCCGAACGTCCCTCGGCGTTTTTTACTGAAAATTAGTTCAGATTCGAGAAGGTGCCGACACTATGGCAAAGCGCGATTTCTATGAGATTCTCGGCGTTGCGAAAAATGCTTCCGATGAAGACATCAAGAAAGCCTATCGCAAGTTGGCGATGAAATATCATCCTGATCGTAATCCCGATAGCAAGGGTTCGGAAGACAAGTTCAAGGAGGCCAAAGAAGCGTACGAGATGCTTTCGGACGCACAAAAGCGCGAAGCCTACGATCGATACGGCCATGCCGGCGTCGACCCGAATATGGGTGGCGGCGGTTCTGGCAGCGCCGGGGCGGGCGGGTTCGCGGACGCGTTCGGCGATATCTTCGGCGACATCTTCGGCGGTACGGCAGGCGCGCGCGGCGGCCGTGCAAACGGTGGCCCCCAGGTTTATCGCGGTGCCGACCTGCGCTACAACCTCGAGATTTCTCTGGAGCAGGCGGCCAATGGTTTCGACACCACCATCCGCGTGCCGTCCTGGGATAGTTGCGAAGTGTGTAGCGGGTCAGGCGCCAAGCCCGGTACTTCGCCGACCACCTGCCCGACCTGTGGCGGCCATGGCCAGGTTCGGATGCAGCAAGGGTTTTTCAGTATCCAGCAGACCTGCCCGAAATGCCATGGCACCGGCAAGATCATTCCCGAGCCGTGCACCAACTGCGCCGGGGCAGGACGTTTGAAGCGCAACAAGACGCTCGAAGTCAAGATTCCAGCCGGTATCGACGAAGGCATGCGTATTCGTTCCAGCGGCAACGGCGAGCCAGGCATGAATGGTGGGCCAGCCGGCGACCTGTATGTAGAAATACACATCAAGGCGCACGGTGTCTTCCAACGCGACGGTGACGACCTGCACTGCGAAATGCCGATTTCTTATACCAAGGCAGCGCTGGGCGGCGAAATCGAGGTGCCCACCTTGTCGGGCAAGGCGTCGTTTACGATTCCTGAAGGCACTCAGTCGGGCAAGACGTTCCGTCTACGTAGCAAGGGTATCAAGGGTGTACGCTCAGGATTCGCCGGTGACCTGTTTTGTCATGTGGTAGTGGAAACCCCGATCAAGCTTACGGACAAGCAGAAAGAGTTGCTGCGCGAATTCGAACGTTCCACCACTGAAGGCGGTGCCAAACACAGCCCCCAGACAAAATCCTGGAAGGACAAGGTCAAGGAATTCTTCGAGTAAAAAGCGCGTTCAGGTAAAAACCGCCGTGCAGGAAGACGGCGGTTTTTTATCGGATTTGCGCGTAAAACCCCGTCGTTCAGGGCGGGGATGCAAGCGCGGACGGCGAAGCCGTCCTTACGCTTGTCTTTGACTTTAATGCGGGGTTTGCTGCTGCTCGATGTACTTGCGAATAACTGCAATCGGCGCACCACCGCAGCTTCCGGCAAAATAGCTGGGCGACCACAAAGCGCCGCCCCATAATTTTTTCTTAATACTGGGATAATCCTTCTTTCGGATAAGCAAGCTGGACACTCCCTCGAGGCTGTTCACCAGTTTTGATACGGCCACTTTGGGTGGATAGTTCACCAGCAAGTATACGTGGCCATCCTCGCCATCGAACTCCACCAGTCCCGCCTCGAAGTCAACGCAAACACTGGAGAATATCGGGCCTAGGTCGTCAAGAATCTCTTTTGTAAACACTCCGCGACGGTATTTTGTCACGAAGACCAGATGGATATGCAGCAAAAACCACGCGCTTGTCTGTATTGAGAATTTGCAGGTACTTAATATAGCCAGGTCTTCCAAAGGCAACAGCGAAACACCGGGCAAGATGGTGGGGCAGAAATCTGGCCTGAGCCGCGCCATCCTCGATCAGGGCTGGGGCAAATTCAGGCCGCTCGATGAAGCAGGAACCCACCGAAGCGACTGCGCAATTTACCGCATAGCGCCATAGAAATCGCCTTCCTTCAGGGAGGGGAGGATGTCAAGGGTTCCACCGACCAAGGCACTGCCGCTCTAAACCATCTGTTCGACAACAATCGAAAATGGGCCGCCAACATCGTTGCGCGCGATCCGAATTTTTTCAAGAAACTGCCGGCGCAGCAAACGCCGCATATTCTCTGGATCGGCTGCTCCGATAGCCGAGTGCCGGAAAATGAAATGCTTGGCTTGCTTCCAGGCGATGTTTTCGTACATCGTAATATCGCCAACGTCATTGCGCATTCCGACCTGAGCTGCCTGTCGGTGCTGCAGTTTGCCGTCGACGTTTTGAAGATCCGGCATGTGATCGTTTGCGGCCACCATGGCTGTTCCGGTGTGCAAGACGTGCATCAGAAGCATGAGCAGTATCTGGACGAAGCGTTGATACCGGATGTGCGTGAGAATTGGCTATGCGAGCTGAACGTGGTGGAGCAGGTTGTCAATCTTTGCAAGACCACTATTGTCCAGGATGCATGGGAGCGTGGACAACCGTTGACCGTGCACAGCTGGGTGCGTCGGCATTCGCTACCGAAATATAGGATCAGAAACTATGTTCGATTGCAGGAAACGTGGCATTTTTAACCGAAGCCACGTACGCTAGCACGGCGGCCTCGACGCTGGTCTGGCCATCCATGAAGTTCTTCACAAATTTTGCCTTGTGACCGGGAAAAATACCGAGCAGGTCGTGCATGACCAGCACCTGCCCGGAGCAATCGACGCCAGCGCCGATACCGATGGTGGGAATTGCCAGCATCTGCGTGAGCTCGCGCCCGAGCACGGCAGGAATGGCTTCGAGCACCAGTAGCTGCGCGCCGGCCATCTGGAGCGCCAGCGCATCAGCACGCAGCAGATCGGCACCTTCGGGTGTCTTGCCCTGCACTTTGTAACCGCCCAGCTGATGCACGGATTGCGGTGTCAGCCCCAGATGGCAGCAGACCGGAATCGCCCGGTCGGTCAGAAACCGCACCGTGTCTGCCAGCCAGACGCCGCCTTCGATCTTGATCATATGCGCACCGGCCTGCATGAGCGTGACTGCATTCACGTAGGCTGATTCGCGGGTGCCGTAGCTACCGAAAGGCATGTCGGCCACGACCAGTGCCGTACGGTTGCCGCGCGCTACCGACGCCGTGTGATAGGCGATATCGTCCACTGTTACCGGCAGTGTCGAGTCGTGTCCCTGACAAACCATGCCCAGTGAATCGCCAATGAGCAGCATCTCCACGCCGCAACGGTCCATCAACGCAGCGAAACTCGCGTCATAGCACGTCAGCATGGTAATTTTTTCACCGGTACTGCGCAGAGTACCAAGTGCCGGAATCGTTACGGCCCTGATGCGTGCGCCCGTGGGGTCGCTGCCTTGCAAATAACTAGCCATCTGCTTTCCAGTCCAGGTCAATTAAAAATTAAAAATTTCTCTCAGGAAATCAATCGCTAAAAACTGACACAACCATCGAATCGACTATTCAACGTGCGTGAGTTTAGGCAAGATTCGAACATCGCAAGCTTCCTCCTGTTTTCCTTCTCGAACAATACCAAGAACAAACAATGAAAAAAATAATAGTGGCCACCGCATTATCAATTGCCTTTCCATTTATTGCCCATGCTGAAAAACCTGCTATGCCTGAAGCCATTGATAGTGAGGTATCGAGCCGGCTTCTGATCATGCCTCGTTCAGGCTTGTCCCCAAAAAATCTGGAACAAATCCTGGCTTTCTATGCCGGGAAAGTACGCAAGATCGGGAAAAGTAATCTGCACGTCGTTGATTTGCCGTCAGGCGTATTGTCGAAGGCGCTGATCGAAACATTGAAGCGTCATCCACACCTGAAATTCGTGGAGGAGGACAAGCTGGTCAAAGCGTCGGCCATCCCGAACGATCCGTATTTCGGTAGCCAATGGCACACTGCGCGGATCGGTGCGCCTGCTGCATGGGATCGGACACAGGGTGCCGGCGTCACGATTGCAATCGTCGATTCCGGCGTCAATGGCACGCATCCCGACCTGGCGGCAAACATGGTGCAGGGCTATAACTTCATTGAAAACAATACCGACACCACCGACGTGTGCAACCATGGCACCCTCGTCGCCGGTGCCGCCGCAGGCGTGAGCAACAATGGCACCGGTATTGCCGGCGTTGCCGGCCGCGCCAGGATCATGCCGCTAAAGATCGCCTATCTCGATGTGGCGTCCAATTCCTGCATGGGTTCCTATAGCGCTATCGCAAAGAGCATCACGTATGCCGCCGACAACGGCGCGCGTATTGTCAACGTTAGTTTCGGGCCGATTGCCGACAGCCCGGCAATTCAGAGTGCTGCACAGTATCTGAAAAGTAAAGGCGGGTTGCTATTCATCTCGGCGGGTAACACAGGTACGAACGAGATATTTGCCCGGACTACGGCAATGATTCCGGTGTCCGCAACAGATACCCAGGACAATAAGCCAGGCTGGTCGAACTACGGCAACTTCATCGCTCTGGCGGCGCCGGGAACAGGCATCTGGACCACTACCGGGACAGCGGGGTACCAGGAAGTCAGCGGTACCTCTTTTTCCAGCTCGGTGGCTGCCGGCGTCGGCGCACTGATGATGGCGGCCAACCCGGCACTGGATAACCTGACAATCGAGCAGCTGATGTTTGCCACGGCCATCGATCTTGGCACGCCTGGCGTCGACACTTATTACGGTAATGGTCGGGTGGATGCTGCAGGCGCTGTCGCAGCAGCAGCAAGCCGGATAGCGGTGGTCGATGCCCAGCCGCCTTCGATCTCGATTACGGCACCGATAGCAAGCGCCACGGTGACCGGTCTGGTGGCAGTAAATGTTTCGACGACTGATAACGTCGGCGTGTCACGCGTGGAAGTGCGCGTCAATGGCACGCTTGTCGCGACCGATTCAACGCTGCCCTTTGGCCTGACCTGGGATTCGGCCGGTGCGGCAAATGGCAGTGCCAGTCTGGTTGCCACGGCTTACGATGCGGCGGGAAATCAGGCAGTCTCGACTCCGATTATCGTAACGGTCGCCAATAACCTGCCGGTGACTTCCGAGATCTGGACCACCTGCGCTATCGAAGGCGGTGTCTGTAATGTCGGTGGGTCGAGGCAGGTTCGCTACGGCGCCAACAACAGCTATGCGTACCGCAACGCCACCAGCACGATTGCCTGCACCAATGAAGTCTTTGGAGACCCAATGTACGGCACCACAAAAAGTTGCCAGGTGTCCAGTATTTTCAGCACCTCCACCGCACCAGCCGCCGCTACCTGGACCGTTTGCGCCACTGAAAACGGTACCTGCAGCTTCACGGCAACCCGCGAAGTGCGGTACGGCGCCAATGGTTTTTACGTCGGCAAGATATTTACCGGTAGCGCAGCGTGTAACAACAAGATATTCGGCGATCCGGCGTATGGCACCGTGAAGTCGTGCTGGGTTTCAAGCGACGCACGCTGAACAAGTCGTGGGCATTTGAGGTATTTACTCGCCGCGGCTGAAGAATTCCCGCTTGCCGCGCATGTTCTTAATGTGTGTGAGCAGCAATTCGAAATCTTCGTCGCGGCTGATCGGATTCAAATGCTCGGTGTTGACAATTAACAACGCTGCCTTGTCGTAATCGTGGAAAAAACGACTGTAGCTTTCACACAGCCGATTCAGGTACGGTTCCGAAATGCCGCTTTCAATCGTTACACCGCGCTTTCTGACCCGATCGATCAGTGTCTCTGGCGAGGCCTGGAGGTAGACCACCAGATCAGGCGTTGGCGCCTGTGGCTGCACGTGCTCGTAAAGCTGGTGGTAGAGGTCCAGCTCGTCGTTATCCAGCGTCAGCCGGGCGAATAGCGGGTCCTTGTCCAGCAGGAAATCGGACACCACCCGTGCATTAAAGAGGTCTGCCCTGGCCATAGCCCGCAACTGGTTCACCCGCTGAAACAGAAAGCACATCTGGGCCGGCAGGGCATAGCGTGCCGAATCCCGATAGAACCGTTCCAGAAAAGGATTTTCCGCTGGCTCCTCCAGCAGGGTTTGTGCTTCGAACCGGGCTGCAATCTTGGAGGCGAGTGTGGTTTTGCCAACGCCAATCGGGCCCTCAACAACTACATATTTATAGGTGTCAAAATTCATGTTTTCCAGCCGTGAAATGGTAAAAATCCGGGGGCAGCACGCATGCGCTATGTAATTGTTGAATTAAAGCATCCAACAACACAATTCTGCCAGTAAATTTTTACCACTTCACGCGGCTATTTTCCAAATGCGCTGACTAACAACACTCGGTACATAAGCATGCGCCGGGCCAAAACCCGGAATGTTGACCATCGGTGCGATCTGCAACAGCGGTATCAGGGAAAATGCCCGTTGCGTTAGCCGAGGATGGGGAATGGTAAGCGTCGGTGTTTGAAGACACTGTTGCCCATATAAAAGAATATCCAGGTCGAGTGGTCGCGGTGCATTGCGATGGCTGCGCAAGCGGCCTTGCTCCTGCTCCACTGCCTGTAGTGCCGCCAACAGATCGATGGGCGCCAGGCAAGTTTCGATACAGGCGACGGCGTTGACGTAATCCCCGCCATCAGCGTCGATCGGCGTGGTGCCAAAAAGAGCCGAGCGCTCGATCAGGCGCGTGGTCGGCAAAGCGTGCAGCAAACCGAAAGCCGCCTCGACATTCGACCTGGCATCGCCCAGATTGGCGCCGATGCCGATATAAACGCCGGTATTCATGACAGTAAGCGCAAGGCCGGACGTGGCTTACTGACCATCTTCGGGAAGCGGATTTGCCTTCTGCACACCCATTTCGTCGGTCGCTGCCTTGGGTTGGGCGCGCGGGCTGCGACGCCGGGGACGCTTTTTCGCCGCCGGATCGGAGGGTGTACCCGGCTTTTTGGCAAGCAACGCCTCGCGTCCATCGCCATCGGCAGCCATGAAGTCGGTCCACCATTCACCGATTTCGGCATCGATCTCGCCGGATTCGCAACGCAGCAGCAGAAAATCGTAGCCAGCACGCAGACGCGGATGCTCCAGCAATTTGTAGGGTGATTTGCCGATGCGCCGTTCGAACCGCGGCTGCATGGCCCAGATATCGCGCATGTCTGAAGCAATTTTGCGCTGCAACGCTAACTTCTCGGTCTGGGAGTGCAGTACGTCGTCGGCAGCAAGATGCAGGGCCGGAATCGGAAACTCGCCCGCGGCCTGGTATGCCGTCCATTTTTCAACGACCTGATGCCACAGAAGCGATGCAAACAGAAAGCCCGGCGATACCGGTTTGCCATCCTTCACCCGCTGGTCGGTAGAGGCCAGCGCGAGGCGCACGAATTTTTCACCGAGCGGCTGCTCCATCACTACATCGAGTAGCGGCAGCAGACCATGATGCAACCCCTCCTTGCGCAGTTGCTGCAGGCAGGCCAACGCCTGGCCGCTCAAAAGCAGTTTCAGCATTTCGTCGAACACGCGTGCAGCAGGCACGTTATTGATCAGGGGCGCCATGATGGCGATCGGTGCAGCAGTGGCCGGATCGATGGAAAAGCCAAGCTTGGCTGCAAAGCGCACCACCCGCAGCAGGCGTACCGGGTCTTCCCGAAAGCGGGCTTCCGGTATGCCGATGATGCGCAGTGTCTTGCTGCGAATGTCCTGGATGCCGCCGTGGTAATCGAACACGGTTTGCGCCGCCGGGTCGTAATACATGGCGTTGATGGTGAAGTCGCGCCGGATGGCGTCTTCGTGCTGCTCGCCGAAGGTATTGTCACGCAAGACCCTGCCATGCTCGTCCTTGGGAGAGCCGTCGGAGGAGGCGCCACGAAAAGTGGTTACTTCCAGCAGATCCTGGCCAAACATCACATGGACGATCTGAAACCGTTTGCCGATGATGAAGGCGCGCCGGAACAGGCGTTTCACCTGTTCCGGCGTGGCATTGGTGGCAATATCGAAATCCTTTGGCTTCACCGACAGCAGCAAATCGCGCACGGCGCCGCCGACGATATAGGCGGCGAATCCTGCCTGTTGCAGGGTTTGCGTCACGCGGATGGCGTTGGCAGAAACCAGGGCCGAATCGATGCCATGTTCCTGCGCACCGAGCACGACCGGCTTGGTGGGGTCGACCGGCTCCGCCTGCTTTGTCTTGCCGCCAAGAATGCGGCGGATGAAAGTTTTAATCATTGAACAGTTTCAGAATTGGCCAACCCTGCGCCGTGGCGTGGGCGGTAAGTGGAGTGTTCGGATTGGTCGCCACCGGATCGGTGACGATCGACAGCAGCGGCAAATCATTGTGCGAGTCGCTGTAAAAATAGCTGCGCTCGAAACCGGCAAGCGTCCTGCCAGTGCTTGCAAACCAGTCGTTCAAGTGTCTGACCTTGCCGGCGCCCATGCTTGGCGTACCAAGAAACCTGCCGGTCAGGTTGCCTTCAGCATCCTCTTCCGGCTCGGCTGCGAGCAGGTGGTCGACTTCGAAAGCCTGGGCAATCGGCGTAGTCACGAAGCGGTTGGTGGCTGTGGCCATCACCACCAGGTGGCCTGCCTCACGGTGCCGGCGCACCAGTGCCAGCGCCGACGGCAACAGTGCCGGATTAATCACGTCGCGCATGAATTCTGCATGCAACGCATCGAGCTGGGCGCGGGGATGACGCGCCAGCGTGCCGAGTGCAAAGTTCAGGTATTCCGCCGCATCCAGTGTACCGACTTGATACTGCTGAAAAAATATCGCGTTGCTCGCTTCGAATGCGGCTACATCCACCAGCCCGCGGCGCACCAGGTAGCGGCCCCATTCGTAATCGGAGTCAATCGGTAACAGGGTGTGATCGAGATCGAATAGTGCCAGCGTGGTCATGCCAGTGGTTCGCCTTGCCGTTGCAGCAAACTGCGCAACAGCGGTAGTGTGATGGGGCGCTGTGTCTCCAGCGAGTAGCGGTCGAGTGCATCGAGCAATGCCGAAAGCGAGCGCATGTCACGTTGAAAATGTGTGATCAGGTAGGGTAACACGCCCGCAGACAGCGCCAGCGCACGGGCCTCGGCAGCACGGGTCAAGGCCTCGATCTTCTCAGCGTCGGTAAGTTCGTGCAGATGATAGATCAATCCCCAGCCCAGTCGCGTGCGCAAATCCTCCCGTAGCGCCAGCTGCGCCGGCGGCAGCGCGCCGCACGCTACCAGTGCAGCACCGTGTTCGCGCACCTGATTGAAAAGGCCGAACGCGGCAATCTGTTCTGCCGGCGTCAAACGGTCGCAGTCGTCAAGCAGATACAGCCCGATCGTCGGATCGAACGTAAAGGCGGCATCGGCTTCGGCTGCAGTGGCTGCAGTTGTAGCCACTGCACCGGGCAGCAGGCATGTTCCCGGCAGCGCCGCCAGGGCATGCAACAGGTGCGATTTGCCAGCACCACTTTCGCCCCACAGATACAGAAAACGTCGGTCGAGATCGAGCGTGGCGATGCGCCCGGCACCCTGGGCTTCTGCGAGGGCGGCCAGCAGTGCTGTGGCTTCGGCATTACGGCCGGTGACGAATGTTTCGAGAGACACCGGTTTCAGCGCTTCAAGATTCAGTATGAGCTGTTGCATGGCGCCTGGAAATCGGGGTGGATACATCGATTTGCTAGAATAGCCGTTATTTTACCGCCTCCCTTGCCAAACCCATCATGAATTCCCCCTCCAGCGTTTCCCTTTCTTATCGCGATGCCGGTGTCGACATCGATGCCGGCGATGCCTTGGTCGAAGCGATCAAGCCATTTGCCAAGCGCACCATGCGCGAGGGCGTGATGGGCGGCATCGGCGGTTTCGGTGCGCTGTTTGAAATCAGCAAGAAATTCAAGGAGCCGGTGCTGGTGTCCGGCACCGATGGCGTCGGCACCAAGCTCAAGCTGGCATTTCATCTGAATCGGCACGATACAGTCGGCATCGATCTCGTGGCGATGAGCGTAAACGACATTTTGGTACAAGGCGCGGAACCGCTGTTTTTCCTGGATTATTTTGCTTGCGGAAAACTCGATCTGGCCATCGCCACGGCAGTCATCAAAGGCATCGCTCAAGGTTGCGAGCAGGCCGGTTGTGCGCTGATCGGCGGCGAAACTGCCGAGATGCCGAGCATGTATCCGGCAGGCGAGTACGACCTGGCCGGTTTCGCCGTCGGTGCGGTCGAAAAGTCGCAGATCATCGACGGCACCACCATTAGCCCCGGCGACGTGGTTCTGGGCCTGGCATCCTCCGGCGCCCATTCCAATGGTTACTCTCTGGTGCGCAAGATCATCGACGTGGCCCAGCCCGATCTGCAAGCCGATTTTCATGGTCGTCCGCTGGCCGATGTACTGATGGCGCCGACCCGTATCTACGTCAAGCCACTACTGGCGCTGATGGCGTCGATGCCGGTCAAGGGCATGGTGCACATCACGGGCGGTGGCCTGGTGGAAAACATACCACGGGTATTGCAGCCGCATTTATGTGCGGTATTGCAGCGCGATGCGTGGACCATGCCACCGCTGTTTGTGTGGCTGCAGCAGCATGGTAACGTGGCAGACGCCGAGATGCATCGGGTATTCAATTGCGGTATCGGTATGACGGTGATCGTCTCGCCGGAGAACGCCGATGCCGCCATGGCGCAATTGCGCGCCGCCGGCGAGACGGTGACGCGCATTGGCGAAATTTGCGCTCGGACCGAAGGGCAGGCGCAGACGGTGGTGATCTAGCCGGCGGTCAATTCGGTAGCAACCGGCGATTCAATTCCACGGCCGCCACATCGTTAAAAACCTGTAAACACCGTTGCCACATCACGCGACTCCAGCAGGTGTTGTCAGCCATGGCTTTTGCCAGGGTCCTAATTCAGGCAATTAGCTCAAAACTGCCCTTTATCTTTTGGCAGCTCCGCCAATGCCTGCAGCAACGAGGGTTCTTTCAGCGGCGTGCCCAGCGTCGGCGGCAAGGACATGCGTACCGGCTTGCTGTGGATGTTGGTGGCCGAAAGCACATTACTGGTGATGTCGGGCGCTGCATCCCATACCGGGTCGTCGATGGATTCGAACACGCGCTTCAATTGCTGGCCCCAGGTACTGCGGATCATCTGAAAATACTGGTTGGTTTCGTCGATGGTCACGAAGCGGGTAATTTTCAGCGCATCGGTTTCATACACCAGCAGGTCCAGCGGCAGACCGACCGAGATATTCGAGCGCAGCGTCGAATCCATCGAGATCAGTGCGCACTTTGCCGCTTCGTCGAGTTCGGTGCCGGCGTTGATGACGCGGTCGAGAATGGGTTTGCCGTACTTCGATTCGCCGACCTGAAAGTATGAGCTTTCATCGCAGGATTCGATGAAGTTGCCCGCCGAGTACATCTGGAAAAGCCGGCACGGCTCGCCCTTGATCTGGCCGCCGAAGATCATGCTGACATTGAAATGGATATCGAATTCTTCGAGCATCTTCGCATCGCGGTGGTAGACGATGCGAATCGCCTCGCCGACGATCTGCGCCGCTTCGTACATGTTTTTGGCGGTCCAGATGCTGCGGCCGGTTTCGCTGCTGTAGTCGGCGAGAATCTGGCGGATCGACTGGGAAATGGAAAGATTGCCGGCGGTCAGGAGCACCATCATCCGGTCGCCGGGGTTCTCGAACACGTTCATCTTGCGAAACGTGCCGACATGGTCGACGCCGGCATTGGTTCGGGTGTCCGACAGGAACACCAGCCCGGCATCCAGGCGCATTGCGACGCAATAAGTCATGAGCGTTGACCCCCTGATCAAAAAAGCGATTTTACAGGAGCATGTGTAGTTATCGGCGAGTGCCAGTCGGCAAAGGGTTCGAAGTCAATAGAGCGCGTTCGAACCCTTTGCTACCTCTTCAGGCAGTCAGCGGCACCAGAAAATCGCGGCTGACCCGTTGCCCGAGTTCGTACACGCATTCAAGAAACCGGGTCAAATAGGCGTGCAGCCCTTCTTCGAGAATTTCCTCGATGCGCGCAAACTGCAGTTCCGCATGCAGCTTGCCGGCATATCGTTCGGTATCTGCAGACACTTCGTTGCCTACCTGCTTGAGGTTGCTGACCACTTCGTTCATGCAGTGTCGCAACGAGCGCGGCATGTCCACGCGCAACATCAACAGCTCGGCAACTCGTGCCGGTGTGATCGCATCCCGGTAGACCTTGCGATAGGTTTCGAACGCCGATACCGAACGCAGGATCGCTGCCCAGAAATAAAAATCGAGCTGCGTTTCGTTACCCAACCCTTCACCGGAAGGCATGTTGCTGCCGGCATCATGAAACTTCACATCCAGAAGCCGTGCAGTATTGTCGGTGCGCTCCAGAAAGGTGCCGATACGGATGAAGTAGAACGATTCGTCGCGCAGCGTGGTGCCGATGGTGACGCCACGCGAAAGATGCGAACGGTATTTCACCCATTCAAAGAAACCGCCAGGGTCCCGTTCCAGCATGCCGTCACGCAGCAGTGTCTGCATTTCCAGCCAGGTGGCATTGTGGGTTTCCCAAAGTTCGGTGGTCAGCGTACCGCGTACCGCGCGGGCATTTTCACGAGCCTGGGTTAGGCAGGAAGCGATGGATGATGGGTTGCTGCGATCCTGCACCATGAAATCGAGCACGTCGCGCTCGGTCAGGCGGTCGTATTTCGCATCGAAAGCAGGTTGCAACTCCGAAATGCCGAGCAGTGCGCGCCAGCCCTTGCGGGTTGCCTCGCCAGACTGCGGCATGAGCGCAGTCTGCATGTTCACATCCAGCATGCGCGCCGTATTTTCTGCGCGCTCGGTATAGCGCGCCATCCAGAACAGATGATCGGCGGTTCGACTCAGCATCTCAGTTCTCCAGTATCCAGGTGTCCTTGGTGCCGCCACCCTGCGACGAATTGACCACCAGGGAGCCTTCCTTCAGCGCCACGCGCGTCAGGCCACCCGGCACCATGGAAATGGTCTTTCCGGACAAGATGAAGGGGCGCAGATCAATGTGCCGTGGCGCAATGCCTGACTCGACATAGGTGGGGCAAGCCGACAGCGCCAGCGTTTCTTGCGCAATATACCCCTCCGGGTGAGCAATCACACGCTGGCGGAATTCTTCCACTTCTGCTTTCGACGATGCCGGCCCGACAAGCATGCCATAACCGCCCGCACCATGCACTTCCTTGACTACCAGTTTTGCAATATTGGCCAGCACATAACCCAGGTCTTTGGGCTTGCGGCACTGATAGGTCGGCACGTTGTTCAGAATAGGTTCTTCGGTAAGATAGAACCGGATCATGTCCGGCACGAACGGATAGATCGACTTGTCGTCGGCCACGCCAGTGCCGATGGCATTGGTCAGCGTGACATGCCCGGCGCGATAAGCCGACAGCAAGCCCGGTACGCCGAGCGTGGAATCCTTGCGAAAGGCGAGTGGATCGAGATAATCGTCGTCGATGCGGCGATAGATCACGTCGACGCGTTTCGGCCCGCGTGTGGTGCGCATGTAGGCCGCATCGTCGTCCACGAACAGGTCCTTGCCCTCGACCAGTTCCACGCCCATTTGCTGCGCCAGGAAAGCGTGCTCGAAGTAGGCGGAGTTATACATTCCAGGCGTCATCACCACCACCGTCGGATCGATGACGCCGAGGGGCGCCACCGAGCGCAGATTGTCGAGCAACATGTCCGGAAAATGCTCTACCGGCGCAACCTTGTAACGAGCGAACAATTCCGGGAAAAGTCGCATCATCATCTTGCGGTCTTCGAGCATGTACGACACGCCCGACGGCACGCGCAGGTTATCTTCCAGAACGAAAAATTCACCTGCGCCGGCACGCACGATATCGACGCCGGCGATGTGGGCATAAATATCGGAAGCGACTGAAATTCCCTGCATCTCGGGGCGATACTGCGCATTGTTAAGAATTTGTTCGGCAGGCATGATGCCGGCGCGAATGATGTTCTGGTTGTGATAGATGTCGTGGATAAACATGTTCAGCGCCTTCACGCGCTGTACCAGCCCTGCTTCGAGTTGCGCCCATTCCGCCGCCGTGATGATCCTGGCGATGATATCGAAGGGTATCAACCGTTCGGTGCCGGCATCGTTGCCATAGACTGCGAACGTGATGCCCACACGCCGAAAAATCAGATCGGCTTCCGCCTGTTTGCGGGCGATCGTCTCGGGGGACTGCTCTGCCAGCCAGGAAGCAAAACCGCGATAGTGTTCACGGATCGAATTCGGCCCACTAGCGTACATCTCGTCGAAAAAAGTGGCCATGGAAGAAGTGGAAAAAGAGGGTAAAGGGCAAGAGGGTAAAAAGCAAAAGGGTACAGGGTAAAAAATAGCTGGACGAACGATGCTTTTTATTCAGGGTATCAAGAAATATGCCATGCTGGAAATGTTTCTTTCCTTGTGCCAATAACATCATTGTTGGTCATAATTTTTAGCGAGTAAATTACTATTTGCGTGTCGATGCGCTGATATGGTGCCGTGAATTACCAAGTGACGAAAAAAAATGTATTGCACCACGCTGGCTCGCCCAAACATAGGAAACGCTCTTGTTCAGTGCAATGCACGATCTCGGTCATACAGGTGAAAATAACTTGAGACTACCTTTCCGACGCGTACAAATAGCTTGCGTAAACCACTGTTTTTTTATACAGTACTGATTGCTCCGATAAATGCGCTTTCGTCAAAGTTGCAGTGCGCATAGATTGCCCGGAAGACGCCGGTTTCTTCTTACCCAATGAAAGAAAAAAATGGACGATAAAAAATCCGCAGCATCGATTGCCGAAAAAGGCAAGGCCCTCGCTGCCGCACTGGCACAAATTGAAAAGCAGTTTGGCAAAGGCTCCGTCATGCGCATGGAGGACGGCGCAGTGGTAGAGGAAGTGCAGGTCGTTTCGACCGGTTCTCTCGGGCTTGACATTGCGTTGGGCGTGGGTGGCTTGCCGCGTGGTCGCGTGGTCGAGATTTACGGCCCTGAATCTTCCGGTAAAACGACGCTCACTTTGCAGACGATTGCAGAGATGCAGAAGCTCGGTGGTGTTTGCGCATTTATCGACGCCGAGCATGCGCTCGATGTCGGTTACGCACAAAAGCTCGGTATCAACCTGTCTGAATTGCTGATTTCACAACCGGACACCGGCGAGCAGGCGCTTGAAATTACCGATGCACTAGTGCGCTCCGGCGCCGTCGATCTGATCGTGATCGATTCGGTCGCAGCATTGACGCCACGTGCAGAGATCGAAGGCGATATGGGCGATTCGTTACCCGGTCTGCAGGCGCGCCTCATGTCCCAGGCGTTGCGCAAACTCACAGGGTCGATCAACCGCACCAATACGCTGGTAATTTTCATCAACCAGATTCGCATGAAGATCGGTGTCATGTTCGGCAACCCGGAAACCACCACCGGTGGTAATGCGCTGAAATTCTATGCCTCCGTGCGGCTCGACATTCGCCGTACCGGTTCCATCAAGTCCGGCGACGAAGTGATCGGCAATGAAACCAAGGTCAAGGTCGTCAAAAACAAGATCGCACCGCCATTCAAGGAAGCTCACTTCGATATTCTGTACGGAGAAGGCACGTCCCGCGAAGGCGAGATTCTGGATTTAGGATCGGAAGCCAAGATCGTTGAAAAATCGGGTGCCTGGTACAGCTACAACGGCGAGCGCATCGGGCAAGGCAAGGACAATGCACGGAACTACCTGAAGGAACGTCCAGAACTAGCCCGTGAAATTGAAAACAAGGTCCGCGCCTCGCTTGGCGTGCCTGAACTCGGTGCGGTCAAAGGCGCCGAGCCCATCGCCAAAAAAGCCGGCAAGGATGATGGCAAAGAGGTGCGCGACTTGAAAAACGTTCGCGAGATCAGAGATGTCAAGGAAGTCAGCGAACCGGTAGCGGAGCCTGTTCAACAGGCGGGTGCCGGCAAATAAGGCAGGTAACGTGTCCGTCAGTTAAGCCAGCTATGTGAATCTGACATTTCGCTTAGTCGACGGGCGCGTGAGCTTATCTTAATGCTTACGCTAGCTTATGGCTCGCCCCTCCATCAGTCTTAAAGCTCGCGCGCTGCGATACCTCTCGGCGCGTGAGCACAGCCGCATCGAGTTGTCACGCAAGCTCGCCCGGTATGCTCAGGAAGGCGACGATATCGAACAGTTGCTCGATAGCCTGGAAGCCGCAAAATTTCTCTCCCAAACACGGTTCTGTGATTCCCTCATCAATCGGCGGGCCAAACGTTTTGGCAATAGCAGAATCCTGGCCGAGCTGCAAAGTCACGGCGTCAGCGGCCAGGATCTTTCCTCAGCAAAAGCTGGGTTGGCCGATGGCGAAATAGCCCGCGCCTGTGAGGTCTGGCAGCGTAAGTTCGGGCATGGCGGCACTGAACCTGCCGACCGCGCCAAGCAAATGCGCTTCATGCAGCAGCGTGGATTTTCTCATCGGGCGATCAAGGCAGCCATGGCGGGCACGATGCCTGAGGAAGAGGGCGGGTACGGCAATTCGTTGTTTTCGGAGTAAATTTCTATTTGCTCTTTGTCAATTCCGCAGCCTCCCGGCTGTGCTACACTTCCGCGGTCATGTGCGCCAGAGCACTGGTAGCTTGCACCCGGCCTGCACGGTTTCGCTGCATTTATCCTATGCCGCTGTTTACACCAAGCCTTCGTCACAAAGCGTTCGCCACCAAGCTTTTGCCACACGTTTCGCCGTACCCCGCATATTGTCAATACTGGCGTCCATGGGCGTCTGCCGGTCGTCAGAAAAATTATTTGTTCACCACTTTTTCTTAACTTTTTTCCAATTAGTATCCGAAGGGAAGCTGCATGAAAATTCATGAATATCAGGGCAAGGAAATCCTTGGCAAATTTGGCGTTACCGTACCACGCGGCATACCGTGTGATTCAGTCGACGAAGCCGTTGCAGCCGCAGAAAAGCTCGGTGGCCCGGTGTGGGTCGTCAAGGCGCAGATCCATGCAGGCGGTCGCGGCAAGGGCGGCGGCGTCAAGGTGGCCAAATCGCTGGATCAGGTCAGGACCTTTGCCGGTGAGATTCTGGGCATGCAGCTCGTTACCCACCAGACCGGGCCAGCCGGCCAGAAGGTGCGGCATTTGCTGATCGAAGAAGGCGCAGACATCAAGAGCGAACTCTACGTCAGCATGGTGACCGACCGTGTCAGCCAGCGTGTGGTGCTGATGGCATCCAGCGAAGGCGGCATGGATATTGAGGAAGTCGCTGAAAGCCACCCCGAACTGATTCACCAGATCGCTATCGACCCGGCTGTTGGCCTCACCGATGCCGAAGCCGATGCCATTGCCGCCAAGATCGGCGTGCCGCCAGCATCGATCGCCGATGCGCGCGCGCAGCTTCAAGGTTTGTACGAAGCGTACTGGGAAACCGATGCATCCCTGGCCGAAATCAACCCGTTGATCCTGACCGGCGACGGCAAGGTCATCGCACTCGACGCAAAATTCAATTTCGACGCCAACGCCTTGTTCCGCCACCCGGAAATCGTCGCGTATCGCGATTTGGATGAAGAAGACCCAGCGGAAGTAGAAGCTTCCAAGTTCGACCTGGCTTACATCTCCCTAGACGGCGACATCGGTTGCCTGGTCAACGGCGCCGGCTTGGCCATGGCCACCATGGACACCATCAAATTGTTCGGTGGCGAGCCTGCCAACTTCCTCGACGTCGGTGGCGGTGCCACCGCTGAGAAAGTAACCGAAGCATTCAAGATCATGCTGAAGAATCCTGGCCTGAAAGCCATCTTGGTGAACATATTTGGTGGCATCATGAAGTGCGACGTCATTGCCGAAGGCGTCATCGTCGCTTCGAAAGCGGTATCGCTGAAAGTGCCCCTGGTCGTACGCATGAAAGGCACCAACGAAGAACTCGGCAAGAAAATGCTCGCCGAATCCGGTCTGCCGATCATTGCCGCCGACACCATGGAAGACGCTGCACGACAAGTCGTCGCAGCCGCCCAAGGCAAGTAAGCCACCAACCACAACCGTTCAACAAGCGAACAAGCGAATAACGAACACTAGGAACCACCATGTCGATTCTGATCAATAAAGACACGAAAGTCGTCACGCAAGGTATCACCGGCAAGACCGGGCAATTTCACACGCGCATGTGCCGCGAGTATGCAAACGGCAAGAATTGCTTCGTCGCAGGCGTCAACCCGAAAAAAGCTGGCGAAGATTTCGAAGGCATTCCGATTTTTGCCAACGTCGCTGAAGCCAAGGCAAAAACCGGCGTCAACGTTTCCGTCATCTATGTGCCGCCAGCAGGTGCTGCCGCAGCGATTTGGGAAGCCGTCGAAGCCGAGCTGGACCTGGCAATCTGCATCACCGAAGGCATACCAGTGCGCGACATGATGGCCCTGAAAGACCGCATGGCAAAAGCCGGCAGCAAGACGCTGCTACTAGGGCCAAACTGCCCCGGCCTGATCACGCCCGACGAAATCAAGATCGGCATCATGCCGGGTCACATCCACATGAAAGGCCGCATCGGCGTAGTTTCCCGTTCCGGCACGCTGACCTATGAAGCCGTCGCGCAGTTGACAGCGCTCGGCCTGGGCCAGTCGACCGCAGTCGGCATCGGTGGCGACCCGATCAACGGTTTGAAGCACATCGACATCATGAAGGCATTTAACGACGACCCGGATACGGACGCCGTCATCATGATCGGCGAAATCGGCGGGCCGGACGAAGCCAATGCAGCTTACTGGATTCGTGACAACATGAAGAAGCCGGTGGTTGGCTTCATCGCCGGCGTGACGGCTCCTCCAGGTAAGCGCATGGGCCATGCCGGTGCGTTGATTTCCGGTGGTGCGGATACAGCGCAGGCGAAGCTGGAGATCATGGAAGCTTGTGGGATGAAGGTTACGAAGAATCCTTCGGAGATGGCTAAGTTGTTGAAGGCTATGCTGTGAGGATTTAATTAAACAGGTTGTGCAGGATATAAGGGGAGCTTCGGCCCCCTTTTTTATTGCCAAACGGTATGTCACAGTCCATTTTTCAATCGCACAATGTAAAAAGCGATCAAACTTGCCGGACGAACACAAGCTAGATATATTATCCGAACAATCGGAGGAATATTTATGTCGCTGAAAAATGCAGATACCTATGTCTCGACGGCAGAAGCTGCATTTATTGCCGGGCTTTCCGACAGAGACATGAACCGTGTTATCGACGAACATCTTGTTCCTGAAAGTTTGGTCAACCTTTCGAGAGGTCGTTCTTTCACCCGGCTCGCTGCAGCATTTGCCAGGTTTTATTTTGGTGCCGAGCAGGAGTTGGTAGCGAGCCTGAGAAAAAAAATTCTTTGCGATTTGACTCGCCGTGTCGAGCTCAGTGAGAGCAGTGACCTCGTTTTTGGACTGGGTGCCAAAGCTCGAAGTATTGATTGGCGAATCAACACCTCTTACGCTGAAATAAATGTTTCAAGAAGCATTGAAGAATCAATTCAACGCACGCAACAGATAACACTTGCACGTTCTCTCATCAGTGCAGATGCCCAAGTCATGGGCGGATTACCCGTGTTTGCAGGAACAAGAGTACCGATCGAAATCATCCTTGCTTCGCTTGACAAAGGCATCGATGGACAACGCCTGACCGATTCTTACCCGTTTCTCACCGAAGAGCTTGTCAGCGCCGCTATGACCTATAACGAAATTCATCCAAGGAGAGGACGACAGCGACACGTACCGGAGGCAGAGGGTTGGAAAATCAAAACGTCTAGTATCGTCAGACCGGTTCAAGCATGTAAGCGCGTCGGCACCACCGTAGTAGACACGGTCACTGAAATGCGGTGATGTTTATGGCTTTGGCGGCCGCAGTTCCGGAATGTGCCAGGGCAGGAGCTCGTGGACGCGGTTCACGGGATGCTCGCCGATGTGCGTGAGCACATGTTTCAAGTAAGCTTGAGGGTCGATGCCGTTGAGCTTGCAGGACCCGATCAGTGAGTACATTGACGCTGCCCGCACGCCACCGCTGTCAGCGCCGGCGAATAAAAAATTCTTTCTGCCAAGAGTCACGGCGCGCAACGCATTTTCGGCAATGTTGTTATCGATTGCCGCCAGTCCATCCTCGCAATAACAAAGCAGCGCATCCCACTGGTTGATGAAGTAATTGATGGCCTTGGCCGTATCCGACTGAATCGACAGCGTCAACAATTTTTCCCGCAGCCATACGCCCAAGGCATCGAGCAAAGGCCGGGACTGTTCCTGGCGCACGCGCTTGCGTTCAATTGCTGGCTTGCCGCGGATTTCCGCTTCGATGGCATACAGGGCACCGATCCTGTTGAGCGCCTGAGTTGTCAGAGCGGTGGGACGGCGTACATGCAGGTCATGAATTTTGCGCCGTGCGTGCGCCATGCATGCTGCCTCATGCACGCTGCCATCGACCAGGATGGGGTGATAGCCGGCGTAGGCATCGACCTGGAGGATGCCGCGAAATGACGCCAGATGTGCCTGCGGATGGCGGCCCTGCCGGTCGGGCGAATAGGCAAACCATACCGCGGGTGCATCCTGCGAGCCTGCATTGCGGTCGTCGCGCACATACGCCCACAAGCGACCCGTGCGGGTCTTGCCGTTGCCGGGGGCCAGGACCGGCAGGGTCGTGTCGTCGGCATGCACTTTGCCGCCTTGCATGACATAGCAATGCATGGCGGCCACGAGCGGGCGCATCAGCGCGCCGCAGGCACCCACACCCCGGCCCATGGTGGTGCGATTGAGGTCGACCCCCTGCCGATTGGCGATGACGGCCTGCCGGTAGAGCGGTTGGTGGTCGGCGTATTTGGATACCAGGATATGGGCATGCAGCCCGGCCGTGGCAATGCCGCGCTCGATCGGCCGACTCGGCGCCGGCGCCTGCACGATGCAATCGCAGCAGGCGCACGCCTTCTTGCGCCGCACATGCCGGATTACCTTGAAGGCGCAACTGATGATGTCGAGCTGCTCCGAAATGTCTTCGCCCAAAGGCTTGAGTTCGCCGCCGCATTCCGGGCACGCCTGCTCCAGCGGCTCATGAATCTGCACGTCGCGTTCCAGGTGTGCCGGCAAGGGCCGCCGTACCGCTTTGTTCCTGGGCGGCTTTGCCGTCGGTGCCTCGACCTCAGCCTCGACCTCAGCCTCGCCTTCCTCAGCCAGCAGGTCTTCCAGGCGCGTCTCGAGCGCGTCGATCTGGCGCTCGAATTTCTCCGATTTCCGGCCGAACTGCATGCGCCGCAAGACCGAGAGCTGCAGCTTGATCTCTTCAATTTCGAGCGTGCGTACCGTCAGGGTGTGTTCAAGCGTGGCGATGGTTGCGCGCAGCAGCGCGACTTCACTCTCGCGCTCGGCCAAGGTGGCATCGCGCGCCGATAACTGCGCCGTAAAAAGTGCGAACTGTTCTGGTGATGGGATCGGGTTGCCGGGCATGCGCGCAGCTTACGCGTTGCCGCCGACGTTTACAACACTGATAACGATGGCCGGGTGCGTTCGGGCTGCTTCCAGTTGATCCCTTCGAGCAGCATGGAAAGCTGGGCTGGTGTCAGATGCACCTTGCCGCTATCAGCCTGCGGCCAGACAAAACGGCCCCTCTCCAACCGCTTTGACAACAGGCATAGCCCGTCGCCTGTGGCCCACAACAACTTGATGACGTTGCCGCGACGGCCCCGGAAGACAAATACATGCCCGGAGAAAGGGCTTTCCTGCAATGCCGTTTCCACCTTTCCAGCCAGTCCCTGGAAGCCACACCGCATGTCGGTGACACCTGCAGCAATCCAGATACGTGTGCCTGCCGGCAGGCCAATCATGCGCGTAACGCCAGCAAGACTGCCTGCACTGTCGCCGCGTCTGCCGCACCTTCGATCCTCACGCTGGCGTGTGCCAATGTGATCTGGATGAACCCGCAAGCCGATGCGCTGTTACCGATGACAGGACTCGACGCATCCATCTCGCGCGGGCGATCAATTGCACTGTCAGGACGATCTGCAACCATGTGCACTGGCAGGAATTTTGCCGCCGCGGCCGGTACTGCTTCGAGCAGACCCGCACGATACTGGCGGCGCCAGCGGAATAACATGTTAACGTTGATGCCATGTGTCAGTGCGATCTTCGACACTGACACGTCTGCGACCGATGCCAATGCTGCGAGCCTTCTCTTAAATTCGACTGCATAACCCGGGCCACGGCCCCGTTTGGTGCCGGTTGTTTCAGAAGCCAAAGTAGTCCCCGCTATGATTTTAGTGGGGACTACTTTGGCGTCTCGCTATCCATTTGTACAGACGGCCATGCCGACCTTCCAATTACCCATATCTTTCTGAGGCGAGATTAAAACCAAATTGCATGTCGGCCAGTCGACGCATGCCTCGCCACATAACAATATTTCCTGGCGGTGAATCGTTGGCCCTTGCGAGGTAGCCGCCGAGGCGGGCAATTTTTTCAAGATAGCCCGACAGTGGCGGCATTTTGCGGGTTCTCTTGCTGCCTTTTATTAAACAGTTGAGTAATTCAATTTCGACATTGGTCAGTGCTATCGTTGGCTTTACATCCGGGTATGTGCGGTTGAGCATGGTCATCCAGAACAGTCGCCAGCTGATGATGCAAAAAACAGAGATCAGATTGGCGAGTCGATCTGCTGTACGCAGCCGGGATTCTTCGGCCCGGCATCCGGATTTTAGAATCTTGTGGAAGGTCTCGATTTTCCAGCGCATGGCATGCCAGTCGAGTTTTTCAATCGCTTCACGCCGCGATGTAACTGGCAAATCGGTGATGAGCTTCCACTCGATGGGCTTGCGGTTCGCTGGTGCAGCGCGTTCACGCGCATGGATGACCGTCAAGGAAAGGGCGGGATACCGGCTCTGCTTACCAATTGGAGGCCGGACATTAATCCGAAGATAGCGAATCTCCAGAACGACATCGACGACGTTTCCTTTTTGATCTGAGGTCTGGACACGGTGTAACCCTTTCAACCGCACCTCATCCATTTCGTCTGCGACGGTGTGACCGCCATCGCCGGCCAAGCGATCGACGCACGTGCGGACAAGGAAATGCGTGCCGGCGTCGTGTGCTGTACAAAACAACTCATAGATGTCGCTCTCACGGTCACCAATGTGAACGCAACGCTGCGGGTCACCGAAAAGCGCCGTCGACTGCCTCAAGTTTTCCAGCCAGCGATAGCTTTCCTTTTCCTCGATCGGCACCCGCGTCGGGTTGATTTTTTTCTTGAGCGCGTTACAGCCCTTGAATTTGCTACGGGTCCAAAACTTTATCGCCGCCAACCCAAGAGGCACGCCCTCTGTGGTGACGGCCAAACTTGAATGCATCAGAATGCCGCATTGAGTCAATGGTTCGTTACGCCCATCAACTATACGGGTACCGCTCTTTCCCGTGAATCCGATGCGTTCTGGTTGCTCCCGCTGATAGGAAAACGTCGTCGTATCTTGAAGAATCAATATGGGGCCGTGCGAACCGGCGAAGCGTTCACTCGTCGCCTGAAAATGCCCACCTAAGATGTCCTGCTCGCTAACGTGGTTATTGGCAAAAAAGCGGTACGCTGCTTTCGTATTTGCCCAATCTTGGCAGGCAAAGGGAATGGTTTGCCCCATATTTGCCCAAAACTGCTCAAGCAACAGCCGAAAGCGTTTCTTAAGCCGCTCATCTCGGAAATTGCAGGCGGCATTTTCTTTGTCGATCCATGTCTGCTCGTCCTGCGAGAGTGTCGGACGACGAGGTCGGGAATCGACCAGCATTTCCCTTGTCGTCATTTGATTGCAATCGAATTCCTCATGCGAAAAAGTTAACAGAACTGCTGAAGGTATACAAGTAAATTGCGGGTAATTGGAAGGCTGATGCGCCGCTTACTATCGTCTTGCTATGCGGCGGCGATAAAAACACGCAGGCAAAAGACATCAAGGCGGCAAAGCGCCTAGCTGCAGAATGGAGTGAATGAAATGGCTGAAAAACTGACAGCTTACGATCCCGCCGAAGATTTGGCTTCTGACGAAGCGATGGCAGCTTTCATGGCTGAAGCATTTGAGACAAATGACACCGGCTACATTGCACATGCGATTGGCGTCGTTGCTCGGGCAAAAGGTATGTCGCAAATTGCCCATCAAACCGGCCTGTCTCGCGAACAACTTTACCGCTCCTTCAGTGAAAACGGTAACCCGACCCTTAAAACCACGCTTGCTGTAATGAAAGCGCTTGGCCTCGATCTGACGGCCAAGATTCATGCTTGATAACGTTGTGTGTAAGTGGCGCATCAGCATCGCGTTGACCGCTACTTACGTCGTACCCTAACTATTGCATGCCAGCCGCGCCAGCGCGCCATCAACCCTTAGCCAATCAAATAGTTCGGGATAGAAATCGCCGCTTACCTAGCTCAGATGATCAGGCTTTTCGTTGCCCGGTTCGTCGTCGGCACTACCGTGTTCGTGTCTGTGCTATTGTGACGTCCACTGCCCTGATTTTCCTCCGCGCTTTTTCAGCAGTTTTACGTTCGTAATGACCATTCCGCGATCGACAGCCTTGCACATGTCATAGATGGTCAGCAGACCAATCTGTACAGCGGCTAAAGCTTCGATTTCGACACCAGTTTTGCCGTACGTCTCGACTTGTGCGCGGCAGGCGATGCTATCAGTTTCTAGGTCTACCTCAAATTCGATCGCTACTTTTGTTAATGCTAAAGGGTGGCACAGGGGAATCAAATCACTCGTACGCTTCGTTGCCATGATTGCGGCGATTCTGGCGATGCCTAACACGTCGCCTTTCTTCGCTGTGCCAGATTGGATCAACAGTAGAGTTTCTGCTCTCATCTGGATGGTGCCTGTAGCGATGGCGATTCGATGTGTCTCCGATTTTGAGCCGACATCAACCATGTGCGCGTTATCGGTTGCGTCGAAATGCGTCAGTTTGCCGGAATGTGTAACGGTATCGATTGCCGCTGAAGCAGCTGTTTTTTTATTTATCACCGATTAGCCTTGTCAAAAAAATTTAGTTAAGGAAGCGCTGATCAATGAACAAATGCAGCGGTTTTGCATTATTTTTCCGCAACTAGTCTAATCGCAACTTAGACATGCGTTTTTTTAACGCCTTTATGGGCGATTTTTTAGCAGTTGGGCAGTATTCCCTGCACTTTTCAGCACTCAGGACGCACTTCGGGTGTGCGGAGCCGTGAACCGCCTGCCCGCCAGCACTAGATTGGCAAACCCGAACAGGCTAAGCAGTTGTGCCGTGTTCTTGCCCAAGCCGCGATAGCGCGTCTTGCGATGACCGAACAGGTTCTTGATGACGTGAAACGGGTGCTCTACCTTGGCCCGTACGCTTGCTTTTAACTGCTCGAGTTTTTCGCGCATGCGCCCCAGTTCATTGCTCGGCAATGCACGACGCTTCGAGCGTTTCATCGCGACGTGCCAAGTTACCGATTTTCCTTGGTTGCCTTCTCGCTTTCCTACCCCTTGGTAACCCGCATCACCCAGCGCGATGCTTTCATCACCATGCAGCAGGGCGTGGGCTTGTGTGACATCGGCAACGTTGCCAGCCGTGCCGATGACGGTGTGCACCAGGCCTGAAGCCGCATCTACGCCAATATGGGCTTTCATCCCGAAATGCCAGTCATTGCCCTTCTTGGATTGATGCATCTCCAGGTCCCGCTGCCCATCCTTGTTCTTTGTCGACGGTGGTGCAGCAATTAGGGTGGCGTCAACAATGGTGCCTTCGCGAAGCATTAATCCTTTGTCGGCCAGGTGAGCGTTGATGGTTGCAAATATCTGTCGTGTGATGTCTTGTGCTTCAAGCAAATGGCGAAACTTCAGCAGCGTCGTGGCGTCTGGTGCTGACTCGATGTTCAAGTCAATACCCACAAAGCCACGGATGGCCTGGCTGTCGTAGATCGCATCCTCAATACCTTCATCGGACAAGCCAAAGCATTGCTGGGCAACGTACATGCGCAGCATCCGGGCAAGGCCAATCGGTGGACGGCCAGGGCCGCTGGCCTTGGGATAGTGCGGTTCGATCGGCTTATGCAGCTTGCCCCAGGGCGTGGCACGATCGATCTCGGCAAGGAAGCGGTCGCGCCGTGTGAGTTTCTTCTTGGCAGCGTATTCAAGCTCGGAAAAACTTCGTTGCATGATCGTTTAATTTGAAATGGCTGGGTTACCCTCATTATCTCAAACCAAGGAACATAACGAAACGGCACATGACGAATAAATCAGCGCTTCCCTAGATGTCGGAAACTTGCAGTGGGTGTGTGCGACTACAGTATCCGCACAGCGCTATGTTTCAGCAGAATGCCGTTCCGAACGTCTTTACCAGAGATGCGGCTTATAGTTTTATAAATTTCAAACTGACGTGAAACGTCACTTTTTTCAAAGATTGAGACGTAATTTGTTAGTCCTGCACCGATTTTGGTCCATTTAACAGCAAATAAATTCGCAATACCTAATGTTTTGACCTGGCAAGCTTCCTGCGTGTAACGAGTAGAGTTACAAATCGTTGTAACCAATCGACCGGAGCTATCATGAATTCAATGCGTATCAAGTCAACTACACAACGTGGTTTTACACTTATCGAACTAATGATTGTTGTCGCAATCATCGGTATTTTAGCGGCCGTAGCCCTTCCAGCTTACCAAGACTACACCGTGCGGGCACGCGTTTCTGAAGCGATTGTTGCTGCATCTGCTGCAAAATTGACTGTTGCAGAAAACGCAGCAAGCGGCACTGCCTTCAACACAGGTTTTAATCCCGGCGCAACGACACAAAACATTGCTACAGTTCCAGCGATTGGCACTACTGGCGCTATTACGGTTGTCACTACTGCAAAAGCTGGCAGTATGACAGTTGTTATGACGCCATTTAATGGCACTGTCGGGACTGCGTTAGCTGCTGGTACACCACCGTCTGATCAAATCGTTTGGGCTTGCAGTGCAACTCCTGCCGGCAGTTTCAAATATGTGCCTGCAAACTGCCGGCAAGCCACTCCTGCAGCTTTGCTCTAACGGAATCAATCATGTTGTCTAAAGCTGGCCATGTGACTTTATCTTGATGCTCATAAAGCCCGTGAAAGCGGGCTTTATGTTTTACTCAATTAACTATGAAGACGGTATCGTTAACGGTTTGAATCAGTAGTAAAAAGCGATAATGTAAACGAATCGAGACGATTGCAAAATCTCGCATTTCTTCCGATCCATACAGCCAGTCGTTAATTTTCAAGTGCGCAATGCCTGCTTTCAGCCGATATTGCGCGATCATTATGGGCCATTGCCAAAAGCCTCTGCTGCTTGAATCAAAGAGTAGTAACCGGCGGTAAAAGTTACAATTACATCTCAGGCATGTTGTGCAAAAACATAGTAATCGACCCGGAACATACGATTATGGACATAAAGACTATTCGCGAGCACTTTAGTCCCACTATCGCAAACACGCGCCCGGGTGCCAATATTGCCAACCAACTTTGTTGGCACACTAGTTGCAATATGGTAATTGACGGTAGTGAAGCCGCATTCACCTACTTATTTTGGAGTAATACATGAAATTCGCACAATACAAGAAGCAAACACAAAAAGGTTTCACATTGATCGAATTGATGATCGTCGTGGCGATTATCGGTATTTTAGCGGCCGTAGCCCTTCCAGCTTACCAAGACTACACCGTGCGGGCACGCGTTTCTGAAGCGATTGTTGCTGCATCTGCTGCAAAATTGACTGTTGCAGAAAACGCAGCAAGCGGCACTGCCTTCAACACAGGTTTTAATCCCGGCGCAACGACACAAAACATTGCTACAGTTCCAGCGATTGGCACTACTGGCGCTATTACGGTTGTCACTACTGCAAAAGCTGGCAGTATGACAGTTGTTATGACGCCATTTAATGGCACTGTCGGGGCTGCGTTAGCTGCTGGTACACCACCTGCTAATCAAATCGTTTGGGCTTGCAGTGCAACTCCTGCCGCCAGTCTCAAATATGTGCCTGCAAACTGCCGGCAAGCCACTCCTGCAGCTTTGCTCTAACGGAATCAATCATGTTGTCTAAAGCTGGCCATGTGACTTTATCTCGATACTCAAAAAGCCCGTGGAAGCGGGCTTTTTGTTTTGTGAATCAAACCGAATTTTGTGTAGGTATCAACATTTGAGAGAATGGTGCCGTGAACAAGAAGCTAGGCAAATTTTCACCGGAAATCCGGGAACGCGCAGTGCGCCTAGTGCGCGAGCAACGTAGCCCCCCTGTGTCGGCATAGTTGTCGCGTCAACTGATTAATCATCATCACACAGGGGGCGGAGTAAAGACATGCAGTGAAACGCTATTCAGCAGAACGCAAGGAATCGAGTCTACGGCAGATGATGGCGCCGACGAACAAGCTGGTGTCGGCACTGGCACGAGAGCATGGCATCGCGGAGCAGACTCTTTATACTTGGCGCCGGATGTTAAAAGCGCAGGGGTTGCCAGTGCCGGGAAAAGCCCAGGCGATCTGGGGGGATGCCGAGGAAGACTGACCGGCACCCCGGATCGCCAGTTGGTGAGGGACTTGATTGAAGAAGCGGCAATCACTGGCTGCCGGCTGGCGCCGGCCTGTGCCAAACTGGAGATTAGCCTGCGCACGTATCAGCGCTGGACACGGGAAGACGGTACTGGCATGGAGGATGGGCGCTCTAGGGCACAGCGCATGGCCCCTGCCAACAAGTTAAGCGATGCCGAGCGGGCGCACATTCTGCATTTGGTCAACAGTACGGAATTTTCCAGCCAGCCACCGAGCCAGATCGTGCCGACGCTGGTGGACCGTGGTGACTATGTTGCATCGGAATCGACCATATGCCGGGTAATGAAAGCCGCAGCGCAACAGCATCACCGGGGCCGCGCGAAAAAGCCGACTACGCGGGTGGTCACCAGCCATTGTGCGACCGAACCGAATCGCCTGTGGTCGTGAGATATCACGTGGCTGCCGACGGCGGTGAAAGGCCTGTATATTTACTGGTACATGGTGCTGGACGTTTACAGCCGAAAAATCGTTGGGCATGAAGTACACCTTGCCGAGTCGGCGGATCTGGCCGCACTGTTGATGCGTAAGGCAAGCCTGGCTAAAGGGTTGGCGGGGCGCGAGGTGATCCTGCATTCGGACAATGGCAGTGCGATGAAGGGTGCGACGATGCTGGCCACGTTGGAAAAACTAGGGATCATGCCGTCCTTTAGCAGGCCGCGCGTGAGCAACGACAATGCATTCGCAGAATCGCTGTTTAGGACTTGCAAATACCGGCCAGGTTGCCCGCGCCGACCGTTCGAAACCATCAACCATGATAGCGGGCTCAAATTCGTAACGCCGGCACAGCGCCATGACGGGCAGGCCGATGCGATCCTGCGGCGCCGTGAGCAGGTCTACGAAGCAGCCAAACTACGCTGCCCGGAGCGCTGGTCAGGTGCGACGCGCAATTGGCAAACGAGGTGTGGCTCAATCCTGAGCGATCTGATCCGGACCTATTGAAACTTGCTGCTTGAAGTGACGCGACAACTATCTTGACAACTACCGAACAAATGAATCGAGCGGGATGCGCGGTGGCGCGCTGCACTGTCGGCCAGCTCATAAAAGTGCACGGATCGCGGGAAGCGGTACGTGGTAAACGCGTTCGCACGACGATCTCCGCTATGGCCGCAGCGTGCACGGAGGACCGGGTCAACCGGCAGTTCACGGCGGATCGGCCGAATCAGCTCTGGCTGTCGGATTTTACGTATTTCTGGACATGGCAGGGCTGGCTTTGCGTGGCGTTGTCATTGGTGACGACGGATTTCGTTCTAGACAAACTGGAACAGGCGCTATACGCCCGAAAGCCGGGCAACGATGGGCCTTTGATCCACCACTCCGATAGACCGTCCCAATATCTCAGTGTTCGATACAGCGAGCGGCTGGCCAAAGCTCACATCGAACCATCGGTTGGCAGCCGCGACGACGGCTACGAGAGCTACGGCAATGCATTGGCTGAGACGATTAACTGCTTGTACAAAATGGAATTGATTCAACGACGCGCATCCTGGAAAACGAGAGAATTTGTCGAGATCGCAACCTTGGAATGGGTGGCATGGTACAACCCGCATTGGCTTATGGAGCTGTTTACCTGTATCCCGCCGGCCGAAGTTGAGGCAAACTATTCTAGGCAACTTAGCAATGCCGTTGCCAAACTTGCATTAATTTAAACCAACCAGCCTCCACGATTGCCGGCGTGATTCGGAACTCCCCGAATGCATTGCTCACACGTTAGGTGAGGGGCGCGGTTACTTAAAAATGTATCATTATTACTATGCGCTTTAAAATTCCGCTCATTCTCTTTTTTATTCTATGGAGTAATACCGTAACAATACTGGCAGCAGATTCGAGGCTGCAGGTTGCACTCCCCACACTAGGCGACACAGACCGAGAAATCCTCCCCCCCATCGCCGAACGCAAACTAGGCGAACGCATCATGCGGGAAATCCGGCGTGACAAAGATTATCTCGACGACGCTCCCTTACTCGAATACCTCAACACCTTTGGCACCAAACTTGTAGAAGCGCACCCGGAAGCCCGCGGCGAGGCGGAATTCAACTACTTTTTCTTTGCCGTACGCGATCCCATGCTTAATGCGTTTGCGCTGCCAGGCGGTTTCATCGCAGCGCACTCCGGCCTGATTCTTGCCGCGCAAACTGAATCGGAACTGGCTGCCGTCATCGCGCACGAGATCGGCCATGTCGCACAACGACATATCGCCCGCATGCTGGGCAAGCAAAGCCAGGACGCCTTGTTGCCGCTGGCAGGCGTGTTGCTGGCGGTGCTGGCATCGAGAAGTTCGCCCGATGCTGCTGCCGCGGCAATCATGGGCGGGCAAGGTTTGGCACTACAGCGGCAATTGAATTTTAGTCGTGACGTGGAGCGGGAGGCGGATCGGGTCGGGCTGCAGATTTTGCAGGAAGCGAATTACGATACTTCGGGCATGATCGCTTTTTTTGGTCGGTTGCAAACTGCTAGCCGGATGTTCAATGATCTGGCGCCTTCGTTTCTACTTTCTCATCCATTGACGACCGAGCGGATCGCCGACATCCAGGCGCGATTAGGTGACCGGCGCTATCGGCAGCGTGCCGACAGTCTGGATTTCCACCTGGTGCGAGCGCGCACGCGTGTATTGCAAGCGGATTCGGCGCAGGGTTTGCAGGATGCGTCGGCGATATTGAAAGAGCAGACGCTGCAACCCGATACGCAACCTGCCGCTGCAGGATATTACGGATTGGCGTTGATCGCGTTACGGCAGCGCGCGCCTGAACGGGCGCAGGTGTTGCTGCAGCAAGCGCAAACATTGGCGAAAAAGCCCGCCGGGCTAACTGGAACTAGCGGAATCAAGGGAACTACCGGAACTGCCGGCGAGAGCATGTTGCTCCAGCATCTGGCAATCGAGATCAAACTCGCGGCAGGGCAGCCGGCCGAAGCCGTGCGGGAAGCCGATGCCGGGCGCGTACGGTTTCCGCTTTCACGCGGCATTGCTCTGCAATATGCGGATGCGCTTGTCGCAGCCGGCCGGGTCGACGACGCCATCGAGTATCTGCGTGCTCAGGCGCAGCAATATCGCACCGATGCCAAAGTGCACGATTGGCTTGCAAAGGCTTATGCGGCCAAGGGCAAACTGGCGTTGCAGCACGTTGCCCTGGCTGAATCGTATGCGTTGAAGGGTGATACCCAGCCGGCGCTCGACCAGTTGCTGATTGCGCGTCGCGCTAAAGACGCGTCGTATTACGATCAGTCGGTGATCGATGCGCGCGAACGGGCATTGCAGGCACTGCGGCGTGAGGAACTGGACGAGGAAAAGAAAGCCCACTAAGGGCCTGCAGTGTTACTGGCTCTGTAGCATTACTGGCCCTGCCGTGCCACTGGCTCTGCTGTGCTACTAACTTTGCAATTGTCTTGCCTTGGTATCGGCAGCATTGGTGGCATTCGCGGTAGCGTCTGCCACGATGTTCGCCACGCTTGGGCTGACTGCCTTGGCATGGTCTGGTTGCGGCATTCGCACGAACCTGAATTGCCCTGTGACATCGTCGGCAGCAATGCGTCCAACGACAACGCTTTGATCGTAATAAACCAGCGTCAGCACTTCCTTGCCCGCTCCCGCAACCCATTTCAGCAATTGCGCATCGGCCATCGGCACGCCATCCACCTTTAGTGAGGGCAGTACCTGCACCAGGTCACGGTCGTCCACTTGCGCCAGCCGGTCGCCGTTTTGCAGTAGCAGCTGGCCGCTTCTTGTAAGCCACGCAGCGTCGATCTGCTCCAGAATTTCGCCGGTATGCAGCTGGAATTTTTTGGTGGCGTCGGTGCGCGCCACAAAAGGTGTCGCTTCCAGATTGACGAATACTCGTTGCGGACCGTTCTGGAAAAACCAGCGGCCTCGGTCGTCACGGGCGTAATTGCGATTGATAAAGGCAAGCAACCCTTCATGCTCGATCCGGTCGCCGTGGGTATTGGCTTTTTGCGCCTGCTCGTCGCGCAGGTGCCATGCACCGCGTGCGTCCAGCATCAGCCAGCCGTAGCAATTGGGCACATCGGGCCACTTCGCCATCGCTTTTTTTACATTCTCGTCCATCGTCACACCCTTTAATCGTCGTGAATACTGCTGAAAAAATGCAGCATCCGTTGCGGTAGCCACATCAGGCTGCCAGGAAAATTCCCGGTCGTGAATCCGACATGACCACCCTGTTGCGGGTACTCCAGTTGCACGCTGGGCGACGCCGACTGCGGTAAGTATCTGGCTGGCAAGAACGGGTCGTTGCAGGCGTTCAGTATCAGCGTCGGCACCGTAATGTCGTTGAGTACGTGTTTTGCGCTCGCACGGTGCCAGTAATCTTCCGTATTGCGATAGCCGTGCAACGGCGCAGTCACAATATTATCGAATTCATACAGATTGCGTGCGTGCAGCATTTGTTCCCGATCGAACAGGCCGGGAAACTGGTCAAGTTTCTGCAGGCATTTCGGCTTCAGGGTTTGCAGGAAGATGCGCGTGTAGAGGTAGTTGGCGCTGCTCGACAGTGCCGCGCCACTCGCGGTCAAATCGAGCGGGGCCGATACCGCGCAGACGGCATCGACGATTTCTGCATCGTGCCCGTATTCACCGAGCCAGCGCAGCAAGGCGTTGGCGCCCAGCGATACGCCGGCGATGTAAAAGCGCCCACCTGTTTGCGCACGATGGTGGGCATGCAGGCGCCGTACAATCCAGTTGACTTCCTGCGCGTCGCCGGAATGATAGAAACGCGGCGACAGGTTCAACTCGCCCGAACATCCCCGAAAATGCACGACCGCGCCGCACCAGCCACGTTGCGTAACCTGCGCCATCAGCGCGCGGGCGTAATGGCTGTTGGAAGAGCCTTCCAGGCCATGAAACAAAAGCACGAACGGCCGCTCTCGATGATCCTGCAGGTTTGGCGAGCCTGATGGACCTTGTGCGCCCGATGGACCGTCGACAAAATCGATATCGATGAAATCACCGTCGGGTGCTTGCCAACGCACCCGGCGGTAAGCCACGGCCGGTTTGCGAATGCACTTCGCGGGATAGATGGTTTGTAAATGGCCACCACGCAACCAGCGTGGGGCAGGGTAGGGCATGACTAACGGTGCTTGCGTGGTACCCGGCACGATGCGGGTAGCCGTCAAGGCGGGGCGACCACAGTCGTGGTTGCTGCACGCCGTTGCTCCTGCAGACACAGCCCGGCCAACGTGCAGATGGTGAGCGCATAGAATGCCGAAGGCACATGGTGAGCAAACATTACCTGCGTCAAGCCAAAATCGATATACGACAGGCACAGCAGCAGTCCGGCCAGTGCATAGGGACGATGTGAGCCCTGGCTGGCGAGCTGGCGATTGAAGAACAGCAACGGCGCCCCGTACAGGCACAGCAGGGCGACGAGACCAGGCAGGCCCTGGGTTGCCATCGCGTGCAGCATCTCGCTATGGGCATGCTTGTATTGCGCCATCGTCGGGTCGATATCGCCGCGGGCAATCATTGTTTTGAGTGCCTTGTTGTAATTGGCGCGGCCCACGCCGGTTGCGGGATGCTCGGTAAACATGACCCAGGCGCCGCGCCACATCTCCAGGCGGGCGCCGACCGAGCTGTTGGGATTGCCGCTACGATAAAGGTTGAATTCCTTCGACACGTCGGTGAGGCGTTCGCGCACCCCGGTCCCGGGTACCACGCAGGCCGTGACCAACAGGGCGACGCAGCCCGCAAGAATGAACGCGGTGCGTTTTTTAAAACCGTGCCGGCCGTATGAATACAGCGGCACGACGCAGAGCAGCAGTGCCAGCCATCCGCCCCGCGAGCCGGAAAGGATGGAAGCCGACACACCGGCAACGAATGCAATGTAAGGCAGCGCTGCCCACCGTGTTTTGGAAAATACCTGGATGCCGGCCAACGACATCAACGCCATGGCAATGGCAATGTTGCCGAACGTAATCGGCATGCTGAAGCCTTCGGCACGCGGCATGAGCAGATAAAACTTCTGGTACATCGCGAAACCTGCCGCGCCGAGGGTACCGACCATCAAGCCGAACCAGAAGCTTCGCGGCGAGGGGCGCAGCAGGACGATCAGGCCGGTTGCCAACGTCATCAGCAGCATCTTGGCGGCGTTTTCCAGAAACCGACCATCGAATCCGGTTGCCTGCAGCGACCCCAGTGCTGCAAGCAGGTTGACTGCAAATGCCAGCGTGATCAAACGGGAAGTGGAAAGCAGCGCGGGGTACTCCCGCCGTTGCCGCCACAGTGGACGGGCGCAAGCGATCGCGCCAAGCAACAGCACGGCCTCGATCAGGCCGACGCTTAAATCCGTTGTCAGCACCATCGCCGGCAGCAGGAAAATCATCAGGGTGCAAAGTTGCGTCGCCCATGCCGGGATGGTCGGTTGGTCGATTATCGTCCCCAGGAAAACACGCCGGTCGAGCTCAGTGTGATTTGAGTACGACCCCAGGCTTGAGCCCGTAGACAGTACCGCAGTACGGACACTTTGCCTTGCCAGCTGCCGTCAGATCGAGAAACAGGCGGGGGTGGGAAGACCACATCGGCATCGCCGGGTTGGGACAGTACACCGGCAGGTCCTTGGCATCGAGGAGGACGGCGCCGACATCGTTTTGCAGATCCGTCATTGCATGCTTTCAGAAAAAGTTAAACCAGCGTGAGCCAGTGTTGGTATTGCGGTGCCCGGCCATTGACGACATCGAAGAACATCGACTGAATCTTTTCCGTGATGGGGCCGCGTGAGCCACTGCCGATGGTGCGATTGTCGAGCTCGCGGATAGGTGTAACTTCTGCAGCGGTACCGGTGAAGAATGCTTCGTCTGCGCAATACATCTCGTCGCGGGTGATGCGTTTTTCGACAATTTCGATCCCCATGTCGCGTGCCATGGTCAGCGCCGCGTCGCGGGTGATGCCATCGAGGCAGGACGCAAGATCGGGTGTGTAGATCTTGCCATTGCGCACGATAAACACATTTTCTCCAGAGCCTTCAGACACATAGCCTTCGGTATCGAGCAGCAGCGCCTCGTCGTAGCCGTCGGTCAGCGCTTCCTGATTGGCCAGGATGGAGTTGATATAGTAACCACAGGCTTTAGCCCGCACCAGCGAGATATTTACATGATGGCGGGTGAATGACGAAGTCTTAACACGAATCCCCTTTGCCAACCCATCTTCACCGAGGTAGGCACCCCACGGCCAGGCAGCGATCGCCACGTGGATGGTGTTGCCCTTGGCCGAGATGCCCATCTTTTCCGAGCCGATCCAGACCAGCGGGCGCAGGTAGCAGGATTCCAGCTTGTTTTCACGCACGACCTGTTTCTGCGCGTCCATGATGGTCTGCATGTCGAACGGAATTTTCATCTGGAAGATCTTGGCGGAGTTGAACAGCCGCTGCGTATGTTCCTGCAACCGGAAGATTGCCGTGCCTTGTGGCGTCTTGTATGCACGTACGCCCTCGAAAACACCCATGCCGTAGTGCAGGGTATGGGTGAGCACATGGATGGTAGCGTCGCGCCAATCGACCAACGCTCCATCTTTCCAAATTTTTCCGTCACGGTCGGACATCGACATCAGGCTTCTCCAGTGGATTTTTTAAAAACAGGCGATTTTAACGGATTCCCGAAAGCCGGCAGGCAATACGTCGTTGTAAAGCTTGTTACAAAGCTAGTTACAATGATAATCCCATGCCTGTCCTTACCTCTTTTGTTCCATGACGCCGAGTCAGCCACCTGCGGCAGCGACAGGCACCGACGCGATCGATCGGCAGACTTACCTGGAAGCAGTGCGCGCCAGCGCAGGAACCTGGCCCGGCATCGTTGCCTGGGGATTGGTCTCAGGTATGGCAATTGTCAAGGCAGGCTTGACGATCTGGCAGGCACTGGCAATGACGCTGCTGGTATTCGCCGGTTCGGCGCAGTTGTCTGCCTTGCCGTTGATGATGTCTCACACGCCGGTTCTGGTCATTTTCGCCACGGCACTGGTGGTGAATTTGCGCTTCGTGATCTTTTCCGCAGCCATCAGCCCGCATTTCTCGCACCTGCCGTGGCGCGGCCGCTTATGGCACGGATACTTTTGCTCGGACATGATGATGGCGTTTTTTCCGCAGCGTTTTCCCTTTTCGACACTTGGAAATCATGCTGGAAAAAAAGGTTTTTACTGGGGAATCGCAACGTCGAATTGGGTGGCCTGGCAGGGTGGCGCAGTTGCCGGCATTTTGCTGGCAAATCGGATACCGGAGAGCTGGCAGGTCGGCTTCGCCGGAACACTGGCGCTGCTGGCCGTGATGATTCCTTTGACCATCAACCGGGCGGCATTGGCCGGTGTGCTCGTGGCAGGCGCGGTCGCAGTCGCAGCCGCTGGGCTGCCATTTCGCATGGGCCTGCTGCTGGCAGTGATATGCGGCATGGCTGTGGCAATGCTGTTCGATCACTGGGAGCCCGATCATGCCTGAACTTTCCCAGGAGGCAATCTATGTCTGGCTGACGATCGGGCTGTTGCTGATGGCCACCGTCATCAGCCGCAGTGCGCTTTTTCTGATGGGGCGCTCCCTGAAGATTTCGCCGACGCTCATGCATGCGTTGCGATATGCCCCCGCGGCAGCGTTGTCGGCAATCGTCGCGCCGGACCTTTTCATGCAGGCCGGCCAAACGGACGTCTCTCTGGTCAACCCCAAACTCGTTGCCGGAATAGCCGCCAGCCTGTTTTTTCTCTGGACCCGCCATATGTTGAGCACAATCGTGGTCGGCATGCTGGTATTTTCAATGATGCGCGCTGCCATCTGAGTGCCTCAGCCTGGCTGATCAGCCGAAAGTAATGTTGTTGTGATATCTAGCCACTGCGCTATCGACTGCACTATCGACTGCGGTAAAATAGCATTTTTTCAACCTTATTTCCCAAAGACAACCATGCAATTCAATCGACTGAGTGATCTCATTGCCAGTAATGCTCTTCAAGGCAAGCGGGTATTCATCCGCGCCGACCTGAACGTTCCGCAGGATGACGAGGGCAATATTACCGAAGATACCCGTATTCGCGCATCGATTCCAGCCATACGCCAGGCTCTGGCGGCTGGCGCTGCAGTGATGGTCACCTCGCACCTGGGGCGCCCGGTGGAGGGCGAGTTCAAGGCTGCCGACTCCTTGGCGCCGATTGCTGTGCGGATGTCGGAATTGCTGGCGATGTCGGTACATTTGAAGCAGAACTGGCTCGATGGTGTCGACGTGCTGCCCGGCCAGGTGGTCTTGCTGGAAAATTGTCGGGTCAACGTCGGTGAAAAGAACAACAGCGACGAACTGGCGAAGAAAATGGCGTCCCTGTGCGACATTTACGTCAACGATGCCTTTGGCACCGCACATCGTGCCGAAGCGACCACGCACGGCATTGCCAGGTTTGCACCCATTGCTTGCGCCGGTCCCTTGCTGGCAGCCGAGCTCGATGCCTTGGGCAAGGCAGTGCTGGACCCTGCACCACCGCTGGTGGCCATTGTGGCTGGCTCCAAGGTGTCGACTAAATTAACCATTCTTAAAACCCTTGCCGACAAGGTGGATAACCTGATTGTCGGCGGTGGCATTGCCAACACCTTCATGCTTGCCGCCGGGTTCAATATCGGCAAATCACTGGCCGAACCCGGCTTGGTGGAAGATGCCAGGGCCATCATGGACATGATGGCCAAGCGTGGTGCCACGGTACCGATTCCTACCGACGTAGTGTGCGCAAAAGTGTTTTCACCAACGGCAGAGGCGACGGTAAAGCTGATAGCCGATGTGGCGGATGACGACCTGATTCTCGATATCGGCCCGCAAACCGCCGCACTGCTGGCGCAGCAGATTGCCGCCGCCGGTACGGTCGTATGGAATGGCCCGGTCGGCGTGTTCGAGTTTGATCAGTTTGCCGAAGGCACCAAGACACTAGCGCACGCGATCGCCAACTCGAAAGCATTCTCGATTGCCGGCGGTGGCGATACACTGGCGGCCATTGCAAAATACGATATTGCCAGGCAGATCGATTACATCTCCACTGGAGGCGGGGCTTTCCTGGAATTCCTGGAAGGTAAAACCCTACCGGCAGTGGCGATCCTGCAAGAACGCGCCGGCACCTGAAACTGCAATCGGGCGCTGCACCACCCATTTTGAAAGTTGCCATGCATCGTGCTACAAAAATTGTTGCCACCATCGGGCCCGCTTCCAGCGACATGGAGACGCTCACCCGGATGATTCTGGCCGGCGTCGACATCGTGCGCCTGAATTTTTCTCATGGCAGCGCCCAGGATCATGTCGACCGCGCCGTCCTGATTCGCGAAGCGGCGCAGCAATGCGGCCGCGAGGTGGCAATCATGGCCGACTTGCAGGGCCCGAAAATTCGTGTAGGCAAGTTCGAGCAGGGCAAAATCCAGCTGGAAAAAAACGCGCCCTTCATCCTCGATTCCGATTGCCAGCTTGGTAACCAGGAGCGGGTCGGCCTGGATTACAAACAACTGCCGCGTGACCTGAAAGCCGGCGACGTACTGCTGCTCAACGATGGCCTGATCGTGCTGGTCGTGCATCGGGTCATCGGCAGTGCCATTCATACGGTGGTAAAGGTTGGCGGTGAACTGTCCAACAACAAGGGCATCAATCGTCAGGGTGGCGGCTTGTCGGCACCGGCGCTCAGCGCCAAGGACATGGAGGACGTCAAGACCGCGATGAGCTTTCAGGCGGATTACCTGGCGGTGTCGTTCCCGAAGTGCGCAACCGATATGGTGATGGCACGCCAGCTTGCGAACATCGCCGGCGAACCATTCATGCACAAGCCGCTCATGATCGCCAAGATCGAACGTGCCGAAGCGATTCCCGCCTTGCAGGAAATTCTCGATGCCTCGGACGGCATCATGGTGGCGCGGGGCGATCTGGCTGTGGAAGTAGGCAACGCCGCAGTGCCGGCATTGCAAAAACGCATGATCAAGATGGCGCGCGCCTCCAACAAGCTGGCCATCACCGCCACCCAGATGATGGAGTCGATGATCGTGAATGCGGTGCCGACCCGCGCCGAGGTTTCCGACGTGGCCAACGCGGTGCTGGATGGCACCGATGCCGTCATGACATCGGCTGAAACGGCCACCGGCAAATACCCGGTCGAGACGGTCGAGACCATGGCTTCGGTTTGCCTGGAAGCCGAGAAATATGAAAGCTACAAGCTCGACGCCGATTTTCTGAACGTGACCTTTACGCGCATCGACGAATCGATTGCCTACGGCGCACTTTTTACGGCTTATCACCTGCGCGTGAAAGCGATTGCCGCATTGACCGAATCCGGATCGACGGCGCTGTGGATGAGCCGACATAACATCGACATACCGATCTATGCGCTGACGCCGTTCAAATCGACCGAGCGCAAGGCGGCGTTATTTCGCAACGTCAAGCCATTCGAGCTAACGCAATCGCCGGATCGGGAAGAAGTGCTGAAGGCTGCTCAGGATCTGTTGCTGGCCAAAGGCGTGGTACAGAAGGGCGACCGCATCGTCGTGACCTGGGGTGAGCCCATGGGTCAGACCGGTGGCACCAACGCCTTGAAGATCATGACCATCGGCGAGTACTAAAAGAATTCGAATTTCAACAACTTAGGAAACATCATGCCACTCGTCTCTTTGCGCCAACTGCTCGACCATGCTGCCGAAAACAGCTACGGTCTGCCGGCCTTCAACGTCAATAACCTGGAGCAGGTGCAAGCCATCATGGAAGCGGCGCACGAGACCGGTTCGCCCGTAATCATGCAGGCATCCGCCGGCGCCCGCAAATATGCCGGTGAGTCGTTCCTGCGGCATCTGATTTCTGCTGCCATCGAAGCGTATCCGCATGTGCCGGTCGTGATGCATCAGGACCATGGGCAATCGCCTGCCGTGTGCATGACAGCAATCCGCTCCGGCTTCAGTTCGGTAATGATGGATGGCTCCTTGATGGAAGACGGCAAGTCGGTCGCCAGTTATGAATATAATGTGGAAGTGTCGCGCCGGGTGGTGGAGTTTTCGCATGCGATCGGTGTGACGGTCGAAGCCGAACTGGGTGTTCTGGGTTCGCTCGAAACCATGATGGGCGACAAGGAAGATGGCCACGGTGCGGACGGCAAGATGACCCGCGAGCAGCTCCTCACCGACGTCGATCAGGCTGCCGACTTCGTGCATCGTACGCAGTGCGACGCTCTGGCAATCGCCATCGGCACCTCGCACGGCGCGTATAAGTTTTCCCGCAAGCCTACTGGCGACATTCTTGCCATCGAGCGTATTAAGGAAATTCATGCCCGCATTCCGAACACTCACCTTGTGATGCACGGTTCTTCGTCGGTGCCGCAGGAATTGCTGGCCGAGATCCGCGAGTTCGGTGGCGACATGAAGGAAACCTACGGCGTACCGGTCGAGGAAATCCAGGAAGGCATCAAGCACGGCGTACGCAAGATCAACATCGACACGGATATCCGCCTTGCGATGACCGGTGCCATCCGTCGTTACTTCAGTGAAAATCCAGGAAAGTTCGATCCGCGTGACTACCTGAAGCCTGCACGTGAAGCCGCCAAGGCCGTCTGCAAGGCACGCTTCATTGCTTTCGGTTGCGAAGGTCAGGCCGGCAAGATCAAGCCGCTGCCGCTGGACAAGATCGCCGAGTTGTACAAGTCGGGCAAATTGTCGCAAATCGTACAGTAAGGCATTCGATAATCCATGAAACAAAAGCAGTCTGCAAGGACGCAAGAGTCATGAACAGTCTCTACCATTCCACCATCAAATCCCTGCCACTGCTGGGTCGCGGCAAGGTGCGTGACAATTATGCCGTCGGTGACGACAAGATTCTGATCGTCACTTCGGATCGCCTGTCGGCATTCGACGTGGTGATGAACGAAGCCATTCCCGGCAAGGGCAGGGTATTGAACCAGATGTCGGATTTCTGGTTTGAAAAGCTTGCCGGCATCGTACCGAATCACCTGACCGGTATCTCGCCGGCCAGCGTGGTGACGGCATCAGAAGCGACGCAAGTGGAAGGCAGGGCCGTTGTGGCCAAGCGCCTGCAGCCGATCATGGTGGAGGCAGTCGTGCGCGGCTACCTGATCGGATCGGGCTGGAAGGATTACCAGGCAAGCGGTGCCGTGTGTGGCATCGCATTGCCGGCCGGCTTGCAGCAAGCCGACAAGCTGGCAACCCCTATTTTTACCCCGGCGGCCAAGGCCGAACTGGGTGAGCATGACGAAAATATTTCATTCGCTGACATGCAAGCACGGATCGGCGCTGATCTGGCTGCACGCATTCGCGACATCAGCATCGCCCTTTACCAGAGCGCTGCCGACTTTGCAGCGACCCGCGGCATCATCATTGCCGACACGAAATTCGAGTTCGGACTGGACGCACAGGGCAAACTGCACTTGATGGATGAAGTTTTGACCGCTGATTCCTCCCGCTTCTGGCCAGTCGACTCGTATGCGCCGGGTAGTTCGCCGCCGTCTTTCGATAAACAGTTCGTGCGCGATTACCTGGAAACGCTTGCTGACTGGAACAAGATGGCACCAGCGCCCAACCTGCCGGAAGAAGTGATCGCCAAGACCGGCGCAAAATACCGGGAAGCCCTGACACGTCTTACCGGCGCAACGTTGGAAGGGTGACATGAGCGCGATGGCTTCGACTGAATCATCTTCCCCAGTGGCGCCGGCAGGCAACATTGTCGTCGGTGTTGTCATGGGTTCTTCCTCAGACTGGGAAGTCATGCAGCATACGGTTGCGATACTCAAGCAATTCGATATTGCCTACGAGGCGCAGGTGGTGTCGGCGCATCGCATGCCGGACGCGATGTTTGCCTATGCCGAGAGCGCGCGAGGCCGTGGGTTGCGGGCCATCATCGCGGGTGCCGGCGGGGCGGCACATCTGCCGGGCATGCTCGCTGCAAAAACCATCGTGCCGGTGCTGGGCGTGCCGGTACCTTCGAAATATTTGCGTGGCGAGGATTCCTTGCTCTCCATCGTGCAGATGCCGAAGGGTATTCCAGTGGCAACCTTCGCCATCGGTGAAGCGGGTGCTGCCAATGCAGCGCTGGCTGCAATCGCCATGTTGGCAACCACTGACGAGGGTCTGGCGCAACGCCTGGAACAATATCGGCTGGCGCAGACCGAAGCAGCAACGGCGATGGTTCTTCCTTCGATCCTATGATCAGATCCGGTGCGTTCACACCAGGTGTATCGCCTGCAACCTGGCTGGGCGTCATGGGTGGCGGCCAACTCGGTCGCATGTTCGCGCATGCGGCCCAGGCCATGGGTTTCAAGGTGGCAGTGCTGGAACCTGCCGCGGATTGTCCTGCCAGCCATGCCGCGGACCATTTTTTGTGTGCCGATTACGAGGACGCCGCCGCATTGCGCGACATGGCAGGGCAATGCCTCGCCGTGACCACCGAATTCGAAAACGTGCCGGCAGATTCTTTGAGAGCTTTGGCGCGTGACGCATTCGTCGCGCCTTCGGCAACCTGCGTGGCAGTTGCCCAAGACAGGATGGCGGAAAAACAGTTTTTCGCCAGCTGTGCGGCTGCCTCGGGTGTCATGCCGGCGCCACATCACCTGATTCGTGAACGAAGCGATCTGGCTGACATTCCCGACAGCCTGCTGCCCGGGCTCCTGAAAACCGTGCGGCTCGGTTACGACGGCAAAGGCCAGGTTCGTGTAAGCAGTCGTGCCGACCTGCACCGTGCATTCGACAGCATGGACGGTGCGGGCTGCGTGCTGGAGCAACTGCTGCCGCTGGCCTGCGAAGTCTCGGTGCTGGTGGCGCGCGGGGCCGATGGACAGGCCCTGGTGTATCCGATAGCAGAAAACGTGCATCGAGACGGCATCCTGCACACTACCCTGGTGCCGGCCATGCATGCGCCGCAGGAGGCTGCCGCCAGAGCGCAGGCGGCAGCGCTGGTGTTCGTCGAGAGGCTCGATTATGTCGGTGTGCTATGCATTGAATTCTTCGTGCTGACGGACGGCAGTCTGGTTGTCAACGAGATGGCCCCGCGCCCGCACAACAGTGGTCATTACACGATCGATGCCTGCGTCACCAGCCAGTTCGCGCAGCAAGTACGCGCCATGGCGCGTCTGCCACTCGGCGATGTGCGTCAGCATTCACCGGCTGCCATGCTCAATCTGTTGGGTGACCTGTGGTTCGGGCGTGCCGAAGGCGAAAGCGTTTCCAGCACATTGACGCAGACATTGACACCGCGCGAGCCTGCCTGGGAAAAGATCCTGGCGCTTCCCGGTGCCTGCCTTCACCTCTATGGCAAGGAAGAGGCGCGACGCGGCCGCAAGATGGGGCACGTAACCTTTGTTGCACCAACACTGGAGGCAGCCGTCGCCAGCCTGCAGACTGCCTGTGGGATCCTCGGCATTGCGCGATGAAAGGCACGCCCGATAACGTTGGAAATGCGCCCGGCCCTGAAATTGCCATCGATGTTGCGGCCCGCTTTCTGCAACAAGGCGGCCTCGTGGCCTTTCCGACCGAAACCGTTTACGGCTTGGGCGCGGATGCAGAAAACCCAGCTGCTGTCGCGGCAATCTATGCGGCCAAGGGCAGGCCCGCCAATCACCCGCTGATCGTCCATCTCGCCACTGGCGCCGACCCTGGCTACTGGAGCAACGACGTCAATGCATCGGCGCAAAAGCTGATCACCGCCTTTTGGCCGGGTCCACTGACGCTGATCCTGCCGCGCTCGGCCCGCATTCCCGATGCCGTCGCAGGAGGGCAAAACTCGATCGGCTTGCGCTGCCCCGCCCATCCGGTGGCGCAGGCATTGCTGCATGCATTCAAAGCGGGCAAGGGCGGCATTGCCGCCCCATCGGCCAACCGTTTCGGCCATGTCAGCCCGACCACCGCCAGCCATGTTCGCGAAGAATTTCGTGACTCGTCCCTGGTGCGCTGCGTGCTTGAGGGCGGCCAGAGCGCAATCGGCATCGAATCCACGATACTCGACTTGACCCGTGGTCAGCCGGTGTTGCTGCGACCCGGCGGCATCAGCCCTCTGCAGATCGCCGAACTGCTCGGTGTGATGCCGGCAATGCCCGATGCACAGGCGCCCCGGGCCTCGGGTTCGCTGGCATCGCATTACGCACCGCGCACGCCACTGGCGCTGGTGCCTGCCGCGCAACTGCCTCGAGTGCTTGAATTGCTGTCTGCCGCCGGCCGGCGTGTGGCGCTGATGCATCACACCGCCTTTGCTGCGGCCGACCTGCCTGTCGCTCTTTTCAACCTGCACGCCTTCAAAGGCACTATGGCACTGGCCGGGTCGATTGTGAGCAACCGTATGCCGTCGGAGCCAGGCGCCTACGCACATGATCTCTACGCAGTCTTGCGTCAGCTGGATCATGTCGACGCTGAAATAATTTTGGTGGAAACCTTACCCGACTCTGCTATCTGGCGCGCTGTCGCCGACCGCATCACTCGCGCAGCGCATGGCTCAAGTGATGTGCTGAAACGCCTTACCTAACGGTTCTGACATCGGCATGTTCGACATCGGCAGATGTACATGGGCAGATGTGCTTTGACAGTAAACCGCCCGATGTGAGCCAGTCAATGCGAAGCAATTAAAGGCAGGCGGTTATCCGAATCGCAGCTTCATGCCCAATATGAATACCGCCAGCACCAGCGTGACCAGGTTGGCGATGATGACCGGCCACGCGCCAAGCATCAGGCCATACACCAGCCAGAGCGCGACGCCGATTGTGAAGATGCTGTACATGCCCAGCGAGATGCCTTCGGCACGCCGGGATTTCCATGTCAGCCAGGCTTGCGGCACGAATGCCAGCGTGGTCAGGAAAGCAGCGAGCGAGCCGACCAGGTTGCCGAGCGTAGCCGGTGAATGCAAGGCCATGAAATGGATGATCGGGTCCATGTTTGTAGTTCAGGGTTGCAGGCGCTCGCGCATCCAGCCTGCCAGGGGTTGATGGTGATAGGCGATCCGGTCGTGCAGGCGCGAACGCCGACCTTGCCAGAATTCCAGATAATTCGGCTCCAGCCTGTAACCGCCCCAATGGGCTGGGCGTACCGGCTGCAGACCTTGTTCTGCCTCGGCCGCTATAAAGCGTCGTTCGAGCGCTGCACGGTCGGCGATCGATTCGCTTTGCGCCGAAGCGATTGCCCCCAGGCGGCTGCCCAGCGGCCGGCTGTTGAAGTAAGCATCGCTCTCGGCTGCCGGTATCGGCACCACCTTGCCTTCGATGCGCACCTGCCGTTCCAGTTCGACCCAATGAAACAGCAGTGCGGCATGGGCATTGCCTTGCAGGTCGTGGCCCTTGCGGCTGGCATAGTTGGTATACCAGACGAAGCCGGCTCCATCGAACTGCTTGAGCAACACGATGCGCGAGGAAGGCCGGCCATCAACATTCACGGTTGCCAGGCTCATCGCTGTCGGTTCCGGCACCTCGGCTGCTAGCGCTTCGTCCAGCCATTTGCCGAACTGCGCGACCGGGTCGGCCAGCGTATCGGCTTTCATCAGGCTGGCCTGACTGTATTCCTTGCGTAAATCAGAGATCGACATGGTGGTACTCCCTTTTCAGGCTACAGGTTAACACCGCACGCGGTGTCAGGCAATTCGTGGCTAGTAATCGTGGCTAGTAATTGTGGCTGGTAATGTCGGACAGTGCAGGGGTATGGCGAGGGGTGGTGCAAAAAAATCCCGGTACGGAACAACCCCGCAGGGCCTCCGGGTTTTCCCTCCGTTAAAATACAGTAATGGAACCAGTACATGATATCGATTTTGAACGACGCTTCGGTGGCATTGCCCGCCTTTACGGCGCTGCCGGGCTGGCACGCTTTCAGGCGGCGCATGTCTGCGTAATTGGCGTCGGTGGAGTCGGTTCGTGGGTGGTGGAAGCCCTGGCGCGCAGTGCGCTGGGCCACATCACCATGATCGATCTCGACCATTTGGCCGAGTCGAACGTCAACCGGCAGATTCATGCCCTGACCGATACGATCGGCATGGCAAAAGTCACCGCACTGGCACAGCGGATTGCGCAGATCAATCCGTATTGCGCGGTGGAGCAGATCGAAGATTTTCTGACTGCAGACAATCTGGAGCAATTGATCGGTAACCGCTGCTATGACTTCATCGTCGACGCCATCGATAATGTTCGGGCCAAGACTGCGCTCATTGCCTATTGCCGCACGCATAAACTGCGACTAGTGACGATCGGCGGCGCTGGCGGCCAGATCGATCCGACCCGTATCGCAGTGCGCGACTTGTGCCGCACCGAGCAGGAGCCGCTACTTGCCAAGGTCCGCAAGCGGTTGCGCGCCGAGCATGGTTTTCCGAGGGGCACGAAGAACAAGTTCGGTATCGACGCGGTATTCTCTACCGAACCTTTGCAATTTCCGCAGCTGCAGGGCAACGGCGTCGATGAGCCAGCAGATTCAGCAGATTCATCCAAGAGCATTACCGGTCTGAATTGCGCCGGGTATGGCTCGGCTGTCGTTGTTACCGCAGCGTTCGGTCTGGTGGCAGCAGCGCATGTGCTGCGGTTGCTGGCGCAAGATGAAAAAACGGATTCGATGCAAGAATCCACCTCAATTGTTTGTCATCAAACTGGAATCCCATGCGATCTACCCGCGCCACTGCAGCCGTCGAGCGCTTGAAAGCCCGGTCGGGCAATGCCGACTATTCGCTGGTCCTCAACGCAAACGGGTTGTTCCAGCTCGTGAATGCCGAGGTGCCGGGCGCGGCGCAAAAGATCGGCGACCCCCTTCCTCTGGACGATTTTGTCACCTACGTCAACGCCTATGGCCCGCAGATACCGCGCCGCATGACAAAAAGCGATATCGCCTTTGAAAAACAGCTTGTTAAAAAGAAGCCTTGAAGGAAGTCATGCCATGACCGACCATTCGCCGTCCATTAACGCCACCGGCTTCGATCCGGATGGTTTGACACGCCTGTGTGAAGTGATCGCAGCACGGGTTGCAAGCGGCCATATTCCTGGTGCCACGATCTTGCTTCATCGTCACGGCCAGCAATTTGAAGCCGCGTTCGGCCGCCAATCGCCTTGTGCGGACGCGCCAATGACGATGGATTCGATCTTTCGCATCTATTCGATGACCAAGCCGGTCGTGTCCGTTGCCGTCATGATGCTTGCCGAGCAGGGGCGTTTCTTGATCAGCGAGCCGGTGGCGAAGTATCTGCCGGAGTTCGAAGGCGTGCAGGTGGGTGTCGAAGACAAGGATCAGAGCGGCCTGCCGGTGCTGCGCCTGGAGCCTTGCATCAAGCCGATGACCATTCAGGACCTGCTGCGGCATACGGCAGGGCTAACCTACGGTAAATTTGGTACGCCGACGTTGGTAAAGGCGGCTTATTGCGCATCGGGGGTGGAAGAAATATTTCTGACCAATGACGAAGTTGTGCAAAAGCTCGCCGCCCTGCCACTGGCGATGCAGCCTGGCACTTGCTGGGAATACAGCCGGGCAACAGATGTACTCGGTGCGTTGCTGGAGCGGGTTTGTGGGCAGACGCTCGATATCGTTTTGCGGAAACGCATTTTTGCGCCGTTGGGAATGATCGATACCGGTTTTTGGGTCGAACCAGCCAGGCAGCACCGGATCGCCGAAGCGTTCGACATCGATCCGGATCGAGCCATCGAAGTGCAATTGCATGACATCCGCCACCAACCAAGGTTGCTCTCCGGTGGTGGCGGGTTGGTGTCGACCGCGCGCGACTACCTGCGCTTTGCGCGGATGGTTGCCAACGGTGGCGCGCTAGAGGGCGTGCGACTGTTGTCGCGCAAGACTTTGGCGTTCATGACCGCTGACCATCTCGCTGTGCTGCCCGGGGCGATGAATGGCCCGGCGTATCTTCCGGGGCCTGGCTATGGATTCGGCCTGGGTTTTGCCGTACGCACTGATGCAGGTGGCGCTTACACCCCCGGTTCAGTCGGCGACTTCAACTGGAGCGGGCTTGCCGGCACTTATTTCTGGATCGATCCCGAGGAAGACTTGATTGCCATCTGGTTGATGCAGGCGCCGGAACAACGTGACGCTTACCGCCAGCTGATCCGCAATCTCGTGGCCGGCTGTCTGTCTTGATCAATGCAGCAATGGCAGCGTCACCGACATGGCCGTACCCAAGCCTGGTCCGGGCGAACTGGCGCGCACGGTGCCGCCATGCAGGTCGACGAGCTGCTTGACGATTGGCAGGCCCAGCCCGAGACCATTGTGAGTGCGGCGGCCTGTGCCTGGTTCCTGACGCAAGCGCTCGAATACATGCTCCAGAAAATCCGCCGTCATGCCGATGCCGGTATCGATCACCTCGATCACCGCCTGGCCGCTCGTCGCTGTCAATACCACGCGCACGGTGCCGCCCGTCGGCGTAAATTTGACTGCATTCGACAGCAGGTTCCAGATGATCTGCTGCAGCCGGCCCGGGTCCGCCGATATTGAGCCGGCCTGTGGCGTCAGCATCTTTTCAATTGCCACGCCTTTTGCATTGGCAACCGGCTGTATGGTTTCGATAGCGGCCTCGATCGACTCCAGCGGATGCAACACCTGTGCCTCCAATCTGACTTTGCCGGCAATGATGCGGCTCATATCCAGCATGTCGTCGATCAGCTGGGTCTGCAGCCGGGCGTTGCGCTCGATGGCCTCTACTCCGCGCTTGATGTCATCGGCGCCGTCCTTGGTTTTGATGCGGAGGATTTGTGCCCAACCAAGAACGGCATTGAGCGGTGTGCGTAATTCATGCGACAGGGTAGCTAGAAATTCGTCCGTCATACGGTCGGCGCGCTCGGCCGATTCACGTGCTGTCTGCGCAGCATTGGCCTGCGCCTGCCGCTCGATGGCTGGCAGGTCCACGTCATTGAATGTCACACCCACGAATGTGCTGGCCTTGCCGTCGGCATCGTAAAGCGCCTTGCCGTACGAGCGCAGGCAACGTACTGATCCATCCTCGCAGGCAATCCGAAACTGCATCGAACAGTCTGTTCGATCGCGAATGGCTGCGCCGACACGTTCATGTATTTCCGGCAAATCCTCAGGCAGCACCCCGGCCATCGATTCCGCGCCGGTCAAATCCAGGCAATCCTGGTCGGCATCGAGCAGATTTGCCATCGTGCGATTCCAACGCACGCGGTTGGAAGCAAAATCCCATTCCCAAGTACCGATACCTGCGACGTCGCAGGCATTCAGTAATATATCCACTTTTTGCTCAAGTTCGTGAGGCGACATCGCTGATCCGGGTTTAACGTGATGACGCATAGGGTAACGTTATTTCGCGATTTGAGGTTTGGCGGCAAGTTTGGTTCATGCCGGCACACATTTTTTAAGTAGACTACGCAGCGAAGTGCTTTTAAGGCAGTGCTGCATCCTATTGCCAGGGTGTTGTCTCAATATCAAGGGTAACGACTAACGACTACCGGCTGATCGTCTGGATATCTTGGTCACACCGGTACAGGTTCATGAAGCCAGGCACATTCCCATCACGGCGCCTGATCCAGTGCAGGCCATTAAATTTCGGATGGAGCAGGGCGGTCTGTCGGTCAAAGATCTTGAGCCGATTAGTGGTAAAAGCAACCGCGTCTATGAAGTTTTAAATGGCAAACGTCCGCTAACGCTCGCCATGATGCGCAGGCTTCACAGGAACCTAAGCATTCCGGCAAATGTTCTGATTGCTTGAGTGCAAAATACCTGTGCACCACTGCAAGCCGGTCAAGGCATGGCTGGAGGAAAACAAGGCAAAGATCGAGGCGTTTTGCCTGGCCAGTTAGATTGTGCAATTGAACTCTGATGAACGGCTCAATGCTGAGCTCAAGTACGCACTGGGATCGACCGTTGCGATGCGCACCAAATCTGCGTTATGGCATGCCACTGTCGAATACATGACGATGCTGGAACCATCATCGGAACGCGTCATGTCTTATTTCAACGAGCCGTACGTCCAATATGCGACATAGTGACTTCATCGTTTCGAATCAATAATCAATCAGGCGGCTCCAGTTGCCGTAACGCTCGCGTATCTTGCCGCGGCGGATGCTGAGCACGATCAGCGCCACGCCCAGCGCCACGCTGACCGCCAGCGTCAGGGTGTTGGCTTCCCACACCAGCGGCGTAGCGATCAGGGCCGCGCCCAGCAACGCATTGAGCCAGCGCGCCGGCCGGGCCACTTCGGCTGCGGCCACCGAGACCACGGTCAGCACCAGTGAGCCGATCACATGATGGGCGTTGGCCAGGGCGCCATCGACGCCCAGCGTGATGCGGGTGAACAGCAACGCGAGCCCGATCAGCGCCGCCAGCGCCAGGTTCCACGGCAGGCTGACGCCGCCACCCAACATGCTCTTGAGCACACTACCGGCCGGCTGGTCGAATTCGTCGGCCAGCGGTTCTGACCGCTTCGCCACTGCCGCTGGCGCTGCCGCTGGCGGCACCTCGTCGGTATCGCCCACAAAAAGAACGCGCAGCCAATTCTGGCCGGCTGCCTTGCGCCGGCGCAAAAACTGAAGCGTTGCCAACAGTTCGTCCAGCGAGTACGGAATTTGCAACAAAACCGCCGCCGCGCCGATCAACGCAATCGTGCTCCAGGTGCCGATGATGACCGGCTGGATGATGATGAAGACAATCGATGTGATGCCCAGCGGCGCAATCATCAGCCCGAACAGCACCACCAGCCACGGCATGGTGCGCCAGCGCATCCGCGAGCCGACGATGCCGGTCAAAATTTCAAGCAAGTAGGTGTAGCCGCCAACAGCCGCGTCCGAAACCGGAAAGGCGCGTGAAATCGCTGAGGTAATGACTTCCTCGGTGCCATTTTGCGGGTCGGTCGGCGAGCCTACGAAAAACGGGTCCCAGACGTCCGGAATCTGCTCCAACTGATAGGCCCCCAGATAACGCGACACATACAGCCCGATCAGCGCCAGCACAATGATCGGCAGGCGCTGCGTCCAGTTCGAAGGGTTGTAGCTCCAGCCCGGCGGTATCTCGGGGCCGGTCAGCGCGGCAATCGCCGACGACCCCAGCTCCGGCTTGGTGCAAACGGCAAAGCCAAAGATCAGTGCGCCGACCAGCGTGTCGGACAGATAAGCCGCCGCACTGGCGGTTGAAAACAAGAACGGCGCCGCCATCACCAGCGCGCCAATGCCGGCGCACAGCCAGCGTGCCCAAGGTGCCCGCCACGACAGCGCCAGCGCCGCGCAAACCAAAAGCGCTGTCCCGAGCACGCCCTCGCTCCAGCGCAGCAGCGGCTCCTGCACATTGATCAGGAGCGGCTGGGTGATCAGCCACGTCGCCAGGCCCATGTTGACCATGTGCGCCCAGCGGTTGTCCCGGTGCTCTGACCTGATCCGCGTCTCATGTCGAGCGCGCAGATCCTCGGCGTTTTGACCAAGCTCGCTCGCCTCGCTGATCCAGGCTGGCGCTGGAACCCCATTGGCCTGGTACCAGCCGGCCGGGTCGCTTTTCAAAGCCTTGACCAGCTTAGGCAGCTCGTTTTTGAGCCGGTGTTGCGGCTCCCAGCCGAGCAGGTCGCGCGCCTTCGTGATGTCCAGCGCGTAGTGGTCATCAGCCATGGCGACCATGAAGGGTTTGATGAACGGAGCCTGGCCCTCGTCAATCGCGTCGGGAATGACCGGCTCCAGCTTGCCTTGCGCCCAAGCGCCAGCGGCGGCCAGCGTCTTGGGTAACCGCAAGGTAGGCCAGTCTTCGGCGCCGTGCAGCAGGCAGCCCAACTCGTCCTGAAGCGCTTCATAGCCCATGGCATCGGGCTCCCCGATCAGGATGTCGCAGCTCGGCGGCAGTGATGCGCGCCGGTCAACCGACCGCCGAAACGCATCCAGCATGTCATCGCGGTGCAACATCGACTGGCCCACCAAAGTGTTGCCGGCGTACAGATGGCTCTCAAAATCGCGTTCGTAAATGCGCGCCATCTGCTGGGCTGCGGTCGGCACCATGGAGCGCTCATCATAGACCCCCGCCAGGCGCAGCATGAGGGTCGGAATCTGCCCTCGCTCTTGCCGGGTCACCGCCTCGGCGGCGGCTTTGGATTTCGGATAAGCCCAGCGCGGATCAATCGGCTGCTGCTCGTTGATGCGCTCGCCCGGCTGGCAGGGCGCATGCACCAGCATCGTGCTGGCGTAGATGAACTGCTCGACCTCAAACGGTTGCAGGGCGTGCAACAGGCGGCGGGTGCCCTCGACATTGACCGACTGATAGAGCGGATTGTCTTCGCCGGTGAAGTCGAAAAATGCGACCAGGTGAATCACGCTGGCAATGCGCGTGGCGAACGCGTCCTGGAATTTGCGCAGTGCCAGCTCTAGCGACGCGTCCGAGGTGAAGTCGGCCTCAAACACTTTGAAAGCCGTACCTTCGGCACTGCGATCGAGCCCGGCGATGCGGTAGTCGCGGCCGAGCGCTTCAGCCAGCGAACGGCCAAGGTTTCCTGCTGCGCCAGTGATAAGAACAATCGGCCGTGAGTCTAGCTGGGGCATCGCATTTCCTGGAAAAAAGACGCGTGTAAAAAGGTGCGGTGACGGTTTATTGCTCCTGCCCATCAAGTTTTAATTTCGCCGTTCGTTCGCCCCTGAGCTTCGACAGGCTCAGGGCAGGCCAAGTTCACTATTTGTGCGGTTCTTCCCCGACGCGCTCGCATCGGCTCTCTACTGCCGGCCAGTTCAAGCCTGACTACTGCACGATTTGCATCACGGAGGAACTCTTGCAGGCGGTGGCTCACCCAGCCGAATCCAATCTGCACCTGCTCAAGGCGCAGCCCCTTCATGCCCGCATCATGGACGGCAAGCTGCTGCTGGTGACGAACATGATTGTTCTGGCTCCAGAAGAGGTCGTGAAACGGTATAAGTCATTGGCCGATATTGAGCGTGGTTTCCGCGTGCTCAAGTCAGAAATCGAGATCGGGCCGATCTATCATCGACTGCCCGATCGCATTCGTGCGCATGCTGCGATCTGCTTCATAGCCTTGATTCTGTACCGGGTTGTGCGTACCCGACTGCACGCCAGCGCGACTACACTCTCGCTTGAACGTGCTTTGGCGAGCTTGCGCCGTATCCAGCATCATCACGTCACATTGAACGGCACCCAACCCGTCAATGGACTGTCTGCCGTCACCAAAGAACAAACGGAAATTCTTGCTGCCCTGACCATCAAAAAACCAACGCTGGACGTCCAATTGACCCTGCTATAGTGGACCGTTTTGCAGGGGCCGCAATATAAATCAATGACTTACGCGTTTGACTGTCCAGCTCGGGAGTGCAACACCGTATTCCAACAGGTCCCCTATCGCTGATGTTTTAGTTAAGCAAATTCCCGCAAAGTTTTCGCCGCCTCGACCATATTCTTTAGTGCCGGAATCACTTCCTCCCAACCGCGCGTCTTCAATCCGCAATCCGGATTGACCCACAGACGCTGCGCCGGAATACGTTCTGCCGCTTTGCGCATCAGTTGCACGATATGCTCCTGGCTGGGAATATTCGGCGAATGGATGTCATAGACGCCCGGTCCGATTTCGTTCGGGTAGTTGAAATGATCGAAGGCGTCCAGCAATTCCATATCGGAACGGGATGTCTCGATCGTGATCACGTCCGCATCCATGTCTGCAATCGAGGCAATGATGTCGTTGAACTCCGAGTAGCACATGTGGGTATGGATTTGTGTTTCATCCTGCACGCCGTTGGCCGTGATACGGAACGACTCCACCGCCCACCTCAAGTATTCGTTCCACTGGGACCGACGCAGTGGCAAGCCTTCGCGCAGTGCCGCTTCGTCGATCTGAATCACCCGTACACCGGCTTTTTCCAGATCCAGTACTTCTTGCCGAATCGCCAGCGCCAACTGATAGCAGGATACCGACCTCGGCTGATCGTCGCGTACAAAAGACCAGTTCAGGATCGTCACCGGCCCGGTCAGCATGCCTTTCATCGGCTTGTCGGTCAGCGACTGGGCATACTTCGTCCATTCCACAGTCATGGCCTTCGGACGGCTGATGTCGCCGAACAGGATCGGTGGTTTCACACAACGCGAACCGTAGGATTGCACCCAGCCGAACTGGCTGAAGGCGTAACCCTCGAGCTGCTCGCCGAAGTACTCGACCATGTCGTTGCGTTCGGCTTCGCCATGCACGAACACATCCAGACCCAGCGCTTCCTGCTCGCGTACACAGCGCGCAATTTCGGCCTGTATCACTGTCTTGTAGGCAGCTTCGTCCAGTTCGCCTTTCTTGAACTGGCTTCTGACCTGACGGATCTCCCTCGTTTGCGGGAAAGAACCAATGGTCGTGGTGGGGTAAGCCGGCAGTTTGAGCAAGGCGGACTGCTTTGCCGCGCGCTGTTCATAGGTGCCGGTGCGCTTGCCCAGTGCAGCATCGATCCTGGCGATCGCTGCCTTGACCACGGGATTGTGCACACGCGTGGAAGTGCGCCGTTTTTCAATTGCCGCATGGTTCGCGACGAGCGCTTGCTTTACGGAGACGCGTCCGTTGTTCAAGGCATTGGCCAGGGTCTGCAGTTCTTCCAGCTTTTGCAGCGCGAAGGCCAGCCATGACCACGTCTCGCGATCCAGTTTCTCTTCGCTATTCAGATCGACCGGCACATGTAGCAGCGAGCAGGATGGCGCGATCCACAAACGGTCCCGCAACGCTGTGTGGACCGGCTCCAGCCATTCGAGCGTGGCATGCAGGTCGGTTTTCCAGATATTGCGGCCATTGATTACCCCCAAGGACAACACTTTATCTACTGGTAATTGCTGGACGACTTGCTCTACTTCAGCGCGGGCATTGATGGCATCGATGTGCAAGCCCTGTACTGGCAGTTTGCACGCCAGAGCCAGATTGTCTTGTAATCGGCCGAAATAGGTTGCCAGCAGCAATTTGCCCTTACCGGTCTTTAACGTTTCATAGGTCGTGACAAGTGCCTGTTGCCATTCGGCGTCCAGTTCTGTGACCAGAATCGGTTCGTCGATCTGCACCCACTCGACCCCTTGTGCAGCCAACTGCTCTAGCAGCGCCGCATAGACAGGCAACAGGCGCGGCAGCAGCGCGAGCTTGTCGGAATCATCCTTGGCCTTGCCTAGCCACAAGTAGGTCACCGGCCCGATGATGACTGGTTTGGCTGGCACGTCGAGTTGACGCGCTTCTCCGATTTGATCCAGCAGACGCGATGCATCGAGGGAAAATTCGGTCGCGGCAGTAAACTCCGGCACGATGTAATGATAGTTCGTGTCGAACCACTTGGTCATCTCACCGGCGTGCACGCAACTGCAGGCAGAATCCTTCGCAGAGCGGCCGCGGGCTACGCGGAAATAATTGTCGAGCGTGTTTCCTTCCAGGCCGCGGACGCGGTCTGGAATGTTGCCCAGCATGAAGCTCGTGTCGAGCACCTGGTCGTAGAACGAGAAATCGCCAACCGGAACAAGATCCAGCGCAGACTGAGTTTCCCAGTGACGCTTACGCAATTGCGCTCCCGACGTCGTCAACTCGTCTAGGGACGACGATCCTTTCCAATAATCTTCTAATGCGAATTTCAGTTCGCGTTTCGCACCGATTCGGGGAAATCCGAGATTGTGAGTGGTGACCATGATGGGTAACTCCTGTTAAGAATGGCGTTCATCATAGCGCCTCGAATTAATGAAAAATAATGGTATTATTTCATTAATCAATTACTTTTATTCATGGATTGAGCCGTGCTTGAACGCATTCATCTGACCGTCATCCGCGAAGTGGAACGACAGGGTTCGCAAACCGCCGCCGCCGATGTGCTCTGTCTGACGCAATCGGCGCTCAGTCACAACATCAAAAAAATAGAGCAGCAACTGGGAACCGCCATCTGGAAAAGGGAGGGACGCACTCTGCGCTTGACGCAGGCGGGCCAATATTTGCTGGGTCTGGCCAATCGTCTTCTACCGCAACTGGAGCATGCGGAGCAACTCATGCGTCAATATGCGGAAGGCCAACGTGGCGCCTTGCGCATCGGCATGGAATGCCATCCGTGCTACCAGTGGCTGCTCAAGGTCGTGTCCCCTTATCTGGCCAGCTGGCCGGACGTGGATGTGGACGTCAAACAGAAATTTCAATTCGGCGGAATTGGCGCCTTGTTCGGCTATGAAATCGATGTTCTTGTCACGCCGGACCCGTTACACAAACCCGGCTTGCGCTTCGAGCCCGTATTCGACTATGAGCAGGTGCTGGTCGTGGGTCGGCAGCATCGCTTGGCCACCCAGCTCTACATCATGCCGGAGCAACTTTCCGAGGAAACCCTGATTACTTACCCGGTCGAGATCGAACGACTGGATATCTACAACCAATTTCTGTTGCCTGCCGGCTGCATACCCAAGAAACACAAAACCATCGAAACAACCGACATCATGCTGCAAATGGTGGCGACCGGCCGGGGTGTGGCAGCCTTGCCTCGCTGGTTGGTTGCTGAATATGCAGAAAAGGCCGCCATCAGCGCGGTTCGCCTGGGCCCGCAAGGTATCGCCAAGCAGATATTTCTAGGGGTGCGGGAGACGGAGAAAGAAATCGATTATCTGAAGGCGTTCGTCAATCTGGCGCGTCATTCCGACTGGACATCTCAACCGCCACCGAACCATTGACTCCAAATGGAGGAATGGAGTTTCATTAAAAAAGATCAGCCTGATAATATTGCATTAAAAAAACTGCATCATGCAAGCCTGCTTGTTACATTGATTGTCATCGTCATCGTCATCGTCATATAGACCACATGAACCAGGTGCCAGCAAGCAGTGCGCCAACGCTGGTCAATACGGCAATGGTCCGCACCGTGTGCAGCTGCGTCCACAGCAGCAAGCCGGTGACAGACAGCAGGATCAGGCTGCCTGCGATAGTGTCCGACAACAGCACCCAGAACGCACTGACGCCCACCGACATATGCAGCCGGGTCAAGGTGCCGATCGGTGTCGTGTCCACATGATCGAGCTTGACGAAGCGATTGCCGACAAAATATTCGGCAACCACGCCGCGCTGCGGACTTTGCATGCTGATACTCCAACGCTCGGGTTGCATCACTTCCTGATCGGCCCACACGATTTTCCTGGCGGGCTGGGATTTTGCCTGCGTTACCTGTTCCGGCCTGAACTTCAATTCCTTTCCCAGCCAGCCCGACATCTGTTCCGGTGATGTCAGCGGCTGCGCCGGCAATGGCAACTGTGCGGTTTTCTGCACGGTTTTTTCGACTGGTATTTTCAGGATGGAGCGGTGATTCAGCAGAATGCCCGTGGCGCCGAACAGCAAGCCGAGCGCCGCCCCCCACAAGCCGACATACAGATGCGTGTTGCGCAGCCATGTCAACAAGACTGCACGTCGGCTGCGGCTGCGCTTGCGCGTATCAGATGATGCTCCGGTGATCGGTTTCACGGGCCTATCGCCGACGATGGTCTTGATAAGAAGGTTTATTTGAATTCCTTAAAAGTTGTAACGCGCGCTCACTTGCACGGAGCGTGGTGCACCGGGCAGGTTCAGGTTCTTGCTGGTGCCGTGTCCTGCGACGATGTAGTCGCGGTCGAACACATTCATCAGGTTCAATTGCAGATCGAGGCCGGCCATCCGGTAATACGCCATGGCATCGGCCGTGACATAGCTCGGCAAGGTCACGGTATTGCCCGGATTGGCGAAGCGGTCGCCAACATAGTTCATTCCGGCACCGGCGCCAAAGCCGTGTCCCAATGCCTTGGTAAGCCACAGATTGGCGCTGTGGACTGGCGTCAGCGTGGCACGTTTGCCCTGGATGAACTGGCCATCGTCCTTCGCGATCGAAGAAGTGACTTGCGCGTCGAGGTAGGAATAGCCCGACCAGACCTGCCAGCCCTGCGACAGGTCACCTGCGAACGTCAACTCTAGACCATTGGTGCGCTGTACGCCGATCGGAATCAACCGGTTGGTTGCCGGATCGGTTGCCTTGATATTATTGCGCTCCAATTGAAACAGGGAAGCTGTAGCGGAGGCGCGGCCGCTCAGGAAGTCGAGCTTCGCGCCGATTTCCTTGTTCGTGGTTCGTTCCGGCGCAATCTGTGCGTTGTTGACTGCCAGAGGGAAGCTTTCGCCGGATGGTTGAAACGACTTGCTGTACGACACGTAGTAAGACTGATGTGGTGTCGGCTGATACACCAGCCCGGCACGCGGGCTCCAGGCGCGATCCGTACGATCCAGATTGGATTGTCCGGCGCGTCGCTCTTCGGTTTCTTGTTCGAACTTGTCATAGCGCACGCCTGCCAGTGCCTTCCAGTGCTCGGACAGCGTGATCAGGTCTTGCGCGTAGACGCTGGCCACGGTCAAAGTGCCGATATTGTCCGTGGAGGGTGCTGCGGTGACCTTGAATGGCACGACCGGCGCGACGGGATTGAACAGCGACACGGTGGCAATATTGTTTTGCGTACGGAATACCTGATCCTTGTTCTGCTTGCCGATCTCGACGCCGTACAGCAATTGGTGCGGCATGCCGGCCAGCGTAGTTTTCTGGACCAGTTCAGTCTGGTTGAAATAACCGTCTTCCTCGCGTCTTACGCTGCTGCGGTTCAGTGATGCCGTCTGTTTGGCTTCGTTGACCGAACCGACCAGGGTGTTGTTGCGGTCGAGCGAATAATTGTATTGGCGGAATGCATTGCGCACCGACCATTCGCTGTTGAAACGGTGATCCAGTGTGAAGCCGAGCGAGGTCACACGCGACTGCGTGTAGTCAAAATTCTTCGCATTCGCCGCGCCGTAATAGGTGCTGGCCGGAACGTCAACCGGCAGGCCCCGGAAGGAGGGAACGCCAAAGTCGGTGACACGGCGGTCGGCCAGATATTCGCCCTGAATCAATAGCTTGGTGTCGGCGTTGAGCTTGATGGACACGGAGGGCGACAATGCTTCGCGTTTCAGGAATTGCTGATCCCGATAGCTATCGGCGCGTTCGAGCGCGCCGGTCACGCGAAACGCCACACCTTTGTCTTGGTAATTGCGCGCCAGATCGAATTCGCCGCGGCGCTGGTTCCAACTGCCAACCTGGGCGCTGAACTCGGTCTTGTCGATGCCAGGTTTTTTTGAAATGCGGTTGATCAGTCCACCGGAAGAGCCGCGCCCGTACAGCACCGATGCCGGACCTTTGATCACTTCCACCTGCTCAATATTGGACAGGTCGCGAAAATAGAGCGCATCGTCGCGTAAGCCGTCAATGAACTGGTCGGCAATCGCGGTAAAGCCGCGGATGGTCACTTGATCGCGCTGACCGTCGCCGTGCGACATGCCGATGCCGGGTACCGACTTCAACACATCCTGCATCGAGCGCACGCCCTGATCGCGCAACAAGCTTTGCGGCACCACGTTGACTGTTTGCGGAATATCGCGCAGCGGCGCCTCGATTTTGGTGGCGCTTACTGCAGTCGGTACGTTATAGGTAGGCGGCAGTTCGCGGCTGCCTTGAACCTTGACCTCGGGTAACGTCACGTCGGGCCCTGCGGACGAGGCCGTTTGTGCGAACGCGGGGTTGGTTAATGGTTGAGCTGCCAGCGCGACCAGCAGCGCCAGTTTGGTCTTTTTGATTGCCATGAGCCTTCCTGTTAAATAAAAATCAATGCGAGCGTGTGCCCGAGACGAGCCGGGTAAAAAGCTTCCGCTTATCCGGCCGCGGCCGCGGCTGCGGCATCGCTCGTTCGACCACCATCGTCGATTGTTCCGACAATTGCAGGCATGTCGCACGCAACATGGGGGCAAGATCAGGCAAGTTGGCCAGGGCTTTCAAATGGCGTTCGATGACCGACGCCAGCTTGATGCAGGCACCTGTTTCACCGACATTGATGATGTACTGGGACATCAGATGCAGTAGCGCTGACACCAGTAGTTCATGCTGCGAAGGAACGCTGCTCGGTGCAGAAGGTGCAGGATCGGTTCCATCAATGGCCATAAAATGTTCCTTGATAAGAGAGGAAATTTTGCTGGCTACCGCGAAACAGGACAAACTTGCGGAGGGCTGGCTGGGTTCGTTAAAGCGTGCTTACTCGGTCATGTGTGTAAGCAGAGGGTAAAACGAAGGATGAGACGGAGGATTAAACGCGGAGCCGTCTAGGCGGTCAGGATCAATTTGTTGAGTTGCGTGAGCCGTAGTCGATAAATTCGGCCCTCATGGTCAATTTCCACCTCATTGATTTGTTGAAGCAGATCCTGGCTTTTAATGCGTTTAACCGGCTTGGCAATTGGGTTGGCAGTGGGTGCCGTAGTGTCATGACTTCTGGGTGCTGCGCGATTTTGTATGGATCTGAACATTAATGCCTTTTTTGTAAATGAGAACAATTCGTATTTAGATTATTGCGTATCCGAACGGAGACTGCAAGGTTTTTTACATTGAATTGGCGAGGAAGTACTTGATATGAGTAGGTCATTAAGTTCTTATTGCGAATAATTCTCATTTCTACTATGATGAATGCAACGCAGGTAACACCATAATTTTTACAGCCAATGTCCGACATGGTTTTGGTCAGATAACCCCGCAACGCCAGCCACCGCGCCCATTCTTCGGGAGAGGCAGCCCGCTATTCTTATGTACAGCGGCTTCCAATTCAGGAGAATTTCATGCAAGAACTGATCGTCTTGGCCCATGTGCCAACCGATTCGATCAACGATGGCTTTATCCCGGCGGCACGACGCCTCGGCCTATCGATCGTGCTGTTGACCGACCATGCGGAAGCCCATCGGCAGCATTTCAACCAAGCCGGGCTTGTCGCCTATCCAAACGAGATCATTGCTTGCGATGTGTTCAATCCGCTGGCCGTGATCGGTGCGCTCACCTGTCGCAAGCAATCACCGGCGGCGATTTTTTCCAATAGCGATCATCTGCAAACCAGCACTGCCATTGCTGCCGATTATTTCGATCTTCCCCGCAAAAACTGGCATGTCGCTTATCGCGCAAAAAACAAAGCGGAAATGCGCGCCAGCCTGCAAAGCCACGGGCTGGATGTGCTGTGGCATTCCGTCGTCTGCGACAAAACGATGCTGGCGCAAGTGGCAGACAAGGCGCCTTTTCCCTGCATCGTCAAGCCTCGGGAAGGTGTCGCCAGTCAGCAAGTCACCTTGAGTGCCAACCGCGCAGAACTGGAGGCGCAATGCGCCGCCGTCTGGGCCGAGCAGCCGGCGCTGCCGTTGCTGCTGGAGGAATATATCGAAGGTCCGCTCTATACGCTGGAAACGCTCGGCGATGGCGAGCGGCTATGCGTGCTCGGCGGTTTTCAGGTGACATTGTCGCCGCCGCCGTATTTTGTCGAGCTGGCAGCACGCTGGGGAACGCAATTGACGGCCGTGCAGGAGGCGCCAGTGGTCGACATGATTCGTCGCTTCGGTATCGGTTTTGGCGCCTGCCACACCGAGTTCGTAATGACAGCAAAAGGGCCGCGTTTGATCGAGATCAATTACCGCAATATCGGCGATTACCGCGAGTTCTTGCTCCAGGATGCGCTCGCCATTCCCCTGTTCGAAATCGTGCTGAGGCTCTATCTAGGCGAGCCTTTGCCGGAATTGGCCCTGGCGCCTAATGCCGCGCTGATCCGGTACTTTACCGCGCAGTCCGCAGGTCGACTTTCCGACACGCCCGAAGCGTTCGTCCAACGTGCGAACGATCTGCAGGTGACTTACAAGCCATTGCGTGCGGTCGGCGACACCATCAGCCTGACCAATTCCAATAAGGATTACCTCGGCGTGCTGCGCGGCACGGGTGCCGACGCGCAACGCCTGGGCCTGGAAATGGATCGGATCAGCAGTTCCCTGACATGGGAAATCGGCGCATGAACGCGATGACGATCGGGATAGCACCGGACCCTGCCGCCGAACTGGTGCGCGCAGAACACGCACGATATATTTGCCATCGCGTGCTGGACGCATTGCTGCGCGAGGACGTGCACGCCTGTGTCAGCGGCGGCACACCGATGGCGAACAATACATTACCGGTTCTGTTGGCAAGGTACGCGAACGTTGCCGCGACCTGGCTCAAGGTAGCGCATTTCGGCGATGGCGACCTATGGATTCCGGTTGCCGCATCCGGCTTCATGCAGGATTGGCGCAGCGCCGGTCTGCCGTTGCTGTGGCAGGAGGGCGAACAGGTGCAGTTGCTTCATGCGGTGGATGACATCATCGCCCGTTTCGCACATGGCTTACCAGCGAACGCCGCTTCTTTGTTCCGTGCCTTTGCTCTGGAATGCAAAGTCGCCGCATCGCACCGTGAGGCGAGCGAAAGCGAGCAGGGACGCTGGTTCGCCGAGTGGCGGGCGTGCCATGGGGTGGCGAATGGTGCCGACTCGCCGCACTGGCATGACCGGCTGCTGCATTACGATCGTTTGGGAGCATTTCTCGATCATCCGTTGTATCCCACCGCGCGCGCCAAACTAGGTTTCGACACCGATGCACTGGCTGCATACGGTCCCGAATTTCAGTGCAGTTTCCAGTTGCGCTGGCTGGCAGTGCCGCGCACGCTTTATCATCCGAGTATCGCGGACGAAAAGGGCTGGCCGCCGCTATGGCCGAATTTCGAAGACGTCGGCCTACGGGCTGCGTTGGCGCACACCCATGCGCTGGTGCCGGTACATCCATTCGTATGGGCGCATCAGCTCGACGCTTTGCTGCGCGAGAGTGGATTGCATGAGCAAGTGATCCGTGGTCCGCAGCCTTATCTGATGGTGGTGCCGACGCTATCGGTACGCACCGTGGTGCTATGCGACGCGCCGGAGTGGCATCTGAAATTGCCGCTGACAATCCGCACACTAGGCGCGAAAAATATCCGCACCATCAAGCCGGGCACGATCCGGGACGGTCACAGTATCCAGACCTTGCTCGGCGCGATCGCGGCTCGTGAGCCATCGATCGGTAAACGCTTGCTGCTCACCGATGAAGAATATGGCGCGCATGTCGACCATCGCATGTTTCTTGGTTACATCTTGCGCCGTTATCCGACCGAAACGCTGCAAGACAGTACCTTGATTCCGGTTGCGTCGCTGATGGCGCAGACACCGTCTGGAAAGCTGGTAGCGGAAGAAACGGCGGCACAATTCTACGACGGTGATTGCGCGGTATTCTTTGCCGATTACCTCGACTTGACGCTGCGTCTGCACCTGTTGCTCTGGCTGCGTTACGGCATTGCGCTGGAATCAAACCAGCAGAATTCGGTCGTTGTCGTCAGGCGGAGCGAACCACGGTTGCGCCTGCTGTTAAAAGACAACGACGCGGCGCGCATTCATCTCGATGACCTGAGGCAGCGCTGGCCAGACCTGGCATCGCACCTTGTGGCATTGCAGGATCAACGCATTGCGGTTGCGGAGCCGTTGCCGCTGGTGCAAATGTTTACGACGATTACCTTGCAGTTGAATATCGCGGCGCTGGTCGAGCGCTTCGCGGTGATCCTTGATCAACCAACGACCGCCTTGTATGCCAATGTCCGGCAACGGATCGAGACCATTCTGGCAGAGTTGGCTGCGGATGGCGAGGACATTGCCCTGGCGCGCCGCGTATTGCTTGAGGACGATCGGCTGCATATCAAATATCTGCTGGTCGCCGCTACCCTGACGGAAAAGGCCGAGACTGGCGCCGTTGACGTCAACAAGTTCTATGGTCGCAGCGCGCCTAATTTTTTGAAGCGGACATGAGGTCCGGTTCAAAATTTGAGTCGAAGTTCGATGCGAAGTTCGACTCAAGGCCCGATGCGCACCGCATGATCATCGCCACCGTTATGGTCTGCCATTTCATCGCAGCGTTTGCCGCGCTCGGCATGCCGCCGTTTTTTGCATTGATCCTCGATAAATCCTTGCATGGCGAAGCCGCCTATCTGGCTGGATGGCTGTATGTCGTGCCAACCTTTTTCACGGCGATCAGCAGCCCGTGGTGGGGCAGGCTCGCGGACCGATACGGCAAGAAGCCGTTATTGCTACGCGCCCAACTCGGATTGGCCGGGAGTTTTTTGCTAGCCGGCTTCGCGCCCAATGTCTGGGTGTTTTCCATTGCGCTGTTGTTGCAAGGTCTGCTGGGGGGCACGTTCTCGGCATCCAACGCCTATCTGGCAACTGTGGAAAGCGGCGCAGCGTTGACTCGCAGTCTGACATTGATGCAATGGTCGGCCCGTGCGGCATTGGTGATCGCGCCGACCGGTTTGGGTTTGTTGATAATGGTGGTTGAATCGCCGCTTGCTCTGTACCGCTATCTGGCGCTGCTGCCACTATGCGCTGCTCTACTCATCTGGCGGTTGCCGCCGCAGCAAACCCAGGTGGCAGGCAGGGTGGAGGCGCAGGCCAAGGGCGGGGCGGCAGAAGCCAGGCCGAGACAGATCTACGCGCTGCAGTTGGCATTCGTATTCGCCATGGTGGTGACATTTCCCTACTTCATACCTTTCATGCAATCGGATGCGAGGGCCGTATCACCAGCGCTTGCCGGCTTGCTGTTCGGGCTGCCGCATTTGGTGTATCTGCTTTGTGCGATGCCGCTTAGTCGCTATCTGGGGCGGGGCAGTTTGATCGTGACACTGGCACTGTCGTACCTGTTGCTTGCCGCATCGCTGCTTGGCCAGGCATGGGCTCCGGCGTTGCCTGCTATGGCGGCCTGGCGTGTCGTGATGGGGCTCGGCATGACAGCGGCATACATCGGCATGCATGCGCTGATCGCCGGCCTTGTCGATGGCGGCAATGCGGGCAGAACCTTCGGCTGGTTTGAAAGCAGCGCCAAGTGGGGCGCTGTCGGCGCCGGCCTGATCGCCGGCATCGCCGTGCAGGCACTCGATGTACGCGCGCCGTTTTTGATTGGCGCGCTGGTCATGTTCATGGCCGGCTGTTATCTCGCCGGTTTGACGTTTTACCGTCATCGCCTCGGTAATTCTTAGTCCAGGTCATTCTTTGTAGTAGGAGAACTCATGCAAGAAAATAATTTGGCGCACGTAATCGACCCAATCTTTAGAGCGCGGCAGGAGGCCAGCCGCCGTTCCATGGAAACCCTGCTGAACTGTTATTGCCGCGAGGTAGCGGGCCCGCAGCAGCAATTGAGTGTCGGTTCGCTATTCGGCCAAAACGACTGGCCGCAGTCCGTGCTGATGGCGCTGCATAGTAATGGCAGCCGTAACAACAGCCGCAACGGCAGTCGCGGCAGCATCATGCATATCCGCCTGCCGTTCACCGAAGCGCGATTGCTGACGGTGGTGGAGGGCGCGGCCAGTACTGGCAACTACCGCTACCAGTCGCCGCTCTATAGCAAAGCGCCGGCCAAGCCGTGGGCCTTGCTTGATTGGGAAGGCTTGGCCGGCTTGCTGCTGCGCGAGCTGTCCTTACAAACGGAGACGCCGTCAAATGACGAGCTGATGCAGCAGATCCGCGACAGCGTTACGGTCACCACGGCGGTATTGCAGGCAGCCCGCCCTGGACCGTTTGCAGCGGAGCCATTGCAGGCATTCATCGAATCGGAACAGTCGCTGATATTCGGTCACCCCTTTCATCCGGCGCCAAAAAGCCGGCAGGGTGTCTCCCATGAAGACATGCTGCGTTATTCGCCGGAAATGGGTACAAGTTTTCCCTTGCATTATTTCGCGGTGCGCCGCGAGTATCTGGTGCAGCAATCCGTGCTGGCGATGCCGTGTGGCCGGATCGTCGCAGCGCAGGCGCCTGCCGGCCTTGCCATCGACGATGAGTACGCGCTAGTGCCGAGCCATCCGTGGCAGGCGCGTTACCTGCTCACTCACCCCAGTGTCACGCAAGCGATCCGCACCGGACGCATTCATGACCTGGGATCGCAGGGTGAGCACTATTATCCAACGTCGTCGATTCGTACGCTCTTCCAGCGGGACAATCCGTATTTTTATAAGTGTTCCCTGAATATCCGTATTACCAATTGCGTGCGCAAAAACGCGGTCTATGAACTCGAAGGCGCATTGCAAGTGACCCGGATCATGCGTGAGTTGATGCCGGCGCTGCAGCAGCGGTTTCCTGGGGTACGGGTAATGGAAGAACCGGCATTCCTGTCAGTGGACCTGAAGCAGAACGATGCGCAGCGTGACAAAGAAGTGACCGAAGGTTTCGGCCTGATCTTGCGCCGCAGTTTCAACGATGTGCTGCTTCCTGGCGTTACGCCATTGCTGGCGGGCGCATTGTTTGGCAATCACATCTATGGTGAAGCACGTGTGCGCGAGTTGCTTGCGCAAATGCGGCAGCGTCGGGCAATGCCGTTCGATGCGGCGGCCGAGCAGTGGTTCTCGCGTTACGTGGCCGAAGTCATGTATCCGGTGCTGTATTGTTATTTCGCGCATGGCGTCATTTTCGAGCCGCACTTGCAGAACGTAGTGATTGGCGTCGTCGAAGGCAAACCGCATCAGGCATTCCTGCGGGATTTCGAGGGCGTCAAACTGGTGCGCGAACGTTATAGCGAACGTCATGGCGCGCAGCAATTGCAGGGCGTCAGCGTACAGGCGCGCGAGGCACTTTGGTACAGCAACGATCTGGGATGGCAGCGGGTCGCCTACTGCCTGTTCGTGAATAATTTCTGCGAAGCGATCAGCCAGATCGGTGCGGGCGATCCGGCGTTGCAAAGCCGCTTGTGGGCAGTGGTGCGGCACCATCTGCATGAATACCAAAGCCGGCACGGTGATGCGGCTTCGGTGCAACGTATCAAGGCCCTGTTAAGTGGTGAACCGTTTCCTGGAAAAACCAATTTGTTGAACCGTTTTTTTAAACGGGCTGATCGCGCCACCACATATGTACCGGTTACCAATCCACTGGGCGTGCTGGGGAAGGATAGGGCGTGGAACTAAGATTAGTCGAAGTATTTTATAGCCTCCAAAAGGCTCAAACCGAATCCGATGAACCGCTGTGCGCTTATGTGTACGACCTGGAAGCATTGCGCCGGCATGCGGCGCGCGTTGTCGCTTCCCTGCCGGCGGATTGCGAACTGTTTTATGCAATCAAGGCCAATTCCGATCTGCCGATTTTGCAAACGCTGGCGCCGCTGGTGCATGGCTTCGAAGTATCGTCAGGTGGTGAGCTGGCGTGGGTGCGGGAGCATTTTCCTGATGTACCGGTGATTTTCAGCGGGCCGGGCAAACTCGATAGCGAACTCCAGGCCGCGATTGATCATGGTGTCGATTGCCTGCATGTCGAGAGTCTCCACGAATTGCAGCGTCTGGCGGGAATTGCCGCGCGCGTCGGCCAGGCGCCGCCGGTGCTATTGCGAATCAATCTGGCGCTCGACGATCTCGCTGAAACCAGCTTGATGATGGGCGGAAAACCAGCGCCGTTCGGTATTCCAGCGCAGCAGTTGGAAGAGTGCCTGGTATGGTTGCATCGCCACCCCGAAATTCGGCTGCGAGGATTCCATTTTCATTTACTGTCGCACCAGCTCGATGCGCAAGCGCATCTGCGACTCCTGGGAGCGTATCTGAATCAAGTAAGGCAATGGTGCGGGCAATACCGGCTATCCATCGATCACATCAACGTCGGTGGCGGCATTGGCGTTAATTATCGCCAGCCGGACCAGCAGTTCGACTGGACTGCTTTCACCAGCGGCTTGTCAGCGTTGATGAATGAGAGTGCTTTGTCCGGCGTGGGTCTGCGCTTCGAGCTAGGGCGATATATCACGGCTGCCTGCGGTTACTACGCGATGCAGGTGATCGATATCAAGCGCAGCTACGGCAAGGTTTTTCTGGTCGGTCGGGGCGGCTCGCACCACTTCCGCACGCCCTACGCGCAGGGCCATAGCCATCCGTTCCATGTGCTGCCGGTCGATGCATGGCCGTATTGCTTCCCACGGCCCGTGACGTCGAATGAAAAAGTGAGCGTGGTCGGGCAGCTCTGCACACCGAAGGATCTGTTGGCGTTCGATGCGCCGGTCGAGCTTGTCCGTTGTAACGACTTGCTGGTGTTCCCCTATGCGGGCGCCTACGCGTGGCATATTTCACACCATGATTTTTTACGGCATCCGCACCCGATGCAATGGTATTTGCCAGTCACGCAAGCGGTTACCAGCGCAGGAAGCAGGACCGATCCTGAAATTTTTCGAGACATGGTGGACAAAAATCCGCCCGACAGTGGCGCCGGGCAGTGGTACAGCTAAATTACTCGATTGCATAATGTGGCGTTCGCCTGCACTGACGCGCCGTGCTTGTCTCAAGCGGGCCCTCGAATGAGTGCCAACTTGCCGCATTAGAGACACCAACTACTTTTTTCACTTCACCGCGCCAGATGGCCGCGGCTTTTTTCTCGCAGTGTTAGCGCCGGTAGCCTGCTACAGAGTGAGGGGAGATGCCCCCGATACTCAACGGCAGCGGAGCGGTTGAAACCCCTGGCGGTGTTAGGCTGGTGGCATCAGCACGGCATCGACCACGTGGATCACGCCGTTGCTGCAGTCGATGTCTGTTTTCGTAACGTTTACGTTGCCATTGAGCTTCACACCACCCTGCGTGGCGATCTTCACCTCGGCGCCGTTGACCGTCTTCGCTGCTTTGCCGTCCATCTTCATCACATCGGCGGCCATGACCTTGCCACTGACTACGTGGTAGGTGAGGATGGCCTTGAGCTTCGGCACGTCTTTGAGGAGCTTCTCAACGGTGCCTTCCGGGAGTTTCGCGAAGGCTTCGTCGGTTGGCGCGAACACCGTGAAAGGACCTGTGCCCTTGAGAGTGTCTACCAGGTCCGCAGCCGTCAAGGCGGCGGCTAGAGTTTTGAAGTTACCTGCGGCAACAGCCGTATCGATGATGTTATGCATGAGTATTTCCTAAATAGTTCGGGCGTCTCAACAGGATGTTGAGCGTGCTCCGATGCTGGCTGGAAGCACCTGCAAGACGCAATCGTGGGTGCTGCGCAGCGCAGCGTCTGTGCGACAGCCCACACATTGACCAAAGGGTTCAATGCGGTTTTATTGGTTACGCCGGTAGCGGCAAGTCGCAACCTGGCTCATTCGAGCTTCGGACCGGCGCAGCGATGTACTCGGTGATACGCTACGATTCATCGGTGGCGATTCAGGCATTTGTCCTTGTGTCGTGTTGCGGTAAATGTCCGGAATTGCGCATTTAGGCATTGAAAGTTTTCTGATTGCAAATCACCATCGTCGCCACCTACACCGTACCTCATGGCCCGATAACTGCGCCGGCGTCTGGTCACGCTTTTCCTTACGGGCAGCGGTGTCCGACCTGATAACCGATTACGCAAAATTTTCTATCCGAGCCAGTGAACCCAAATTCCGCGTGCTCTGAGTTGCCTCACTTGAGTTTCAGAAATGCCGGTGCAGATAATCAAATTCAGCGTCTGCAATGCGGTCATGCGCTTGAGGTGGCCGAGCCCGGCATCGGTGATTCGATTGCAGCCAAACAAATCCAGCGACTGCATCGCAGTCATGCCGGAGAGGCGGCCGAGCCCGGTATTGGTGATCTTACTGCAGCCAAACAGATTTAGCATCTTCATCGCAGTCATGCCGGAGAGGTGTCCGAGCCCGGTATCGGTTACCCGACCGCAGTAACGCAAATCCAGCGACTGCATCGCGGTCATGCCCTTTAAGTTGTGGAGCCCGGCATCGGTAATTTGATGGCAGCCGCTTAGATCCAGTCGACTGATCTTCGCGCCACTGTCAGGCAACATCGCAATTAAGCGCGTCAGGCCCTGGTCGCTGAAGTTGCCTTTATCCGTGATGCGAAGCGTGGAGATATTTGCCGCATCACTAAAAAATTGTGCCATGTTGCCGATCTCGGTAGCGGGAACATCTGCGCCAGTGAAGCGTGAGGCGCCGACCTCCCTGAACGCCTTGTTCGTCAGACGCAGTGCCTTGGCTGCGTCCAGATCGAACTCGCTGGCGATAAGAGGCATCAACTCCGGAAGCCGGTCGAGCAAAAAAAGCAGGTCCGGGGCGACATCGGCGGGAGGGGTTTCACGTCCCCGTGGCAGCTCGCGCAGACCGGTCAGTACCGGACTGCTTCGTGCAACGGGTGCAGATCGGGCTCTTCTGGTACAGCGATCACCGGCCGGGCTTTGTTCAACGGCGGCATCGCCCGGCAATGCCAGCGGTGCCGAATTTTGCCTCTTGATCATATAGTTACCCATTGACATTTCTCCAGTTGCAACGGGGGGGATTGATCGATCTGCAATGTTGTCATATTTTCCAATGTCGATTCAGATGGTTACGTACGCAATGCATGAGTGGCGAAGAAAAAAAGCGGGCAACGGCACTTGGCCAGCGCATTTTTTGGAACAGGAACAGGAACAGAATATGAACGAGGGCACCAGCACGAACGAGATCTGCGTCATGGTCATGATCAGGGTCTATGAGACGTGTCTGTAGGTAAGGCTGTGCATCACGTTGATCAGCAAGCCGCCAAGCATAGGCTTCATGGCGATGGCGCGGAAGCAGGCAGCAGCGATAAGCTGCCACTGGGAAGGTAAGCTTTTACGGGGAGGGGGCAAACGAGCGCCTTCTTACGAGGCCGATTTGCGCGACGAGAGCGCGCTATCGCAGCGCACGTACTAATCACTGCCTAACCTCAATTCCGCGTGCTCTTAGTTGCATCACTGGCGTTTCAGAAATGCCGGTGCAGGCAGCCAACTTCAGCCACTGCATCGCGGTCATGCCGGAGAGGTGGCCAAGCCCGGCATCGGTGATCCGATCGCAGTAATGCAAATTCAGCCACTGCATCGCAGTCATGCCGGAGAGGTGGCCAAGCCCTGCATCGGTGATCTGGTCGCAGTCAGCCAAATTCAGAGTCTGCATCGCAGTCATGCCTCTGAGATGGCTGAGGCCGGCATCGGTGATTTGAATGCAGCAACCTAAATCCAGCGACTGCATCGCGGTCATGCCGGAGAGGTGGCCGAGCCCGGCGTCGGTGATCTGATTGCAGGCGCCCAAATTCAGCGACTGCATCGCAGTCATGCCGGAGAGGTGGCCGAGCCCAACGTCGGTGATCCACTCGCACTCCATCAAATTCAGCGACTGCATCGCGGTCATGTCGGAAAGGTGGCCAAGCCCGGCATCGGTGAACTCATAGCAGCCAAACAAATCCAGCGACTGCACCGTAGTCAAGCCCCTGAGATGGGCGAGCCCGGCATCGGTAAGCTGATCGCAGCCAAAAAAATCCAACGACCGCATTGCAGTCATGCCTCTGAGATGGCGTAGCCCGGCATCGGTAATTTGAGGGCAGTCGCTTAGAGCCAGCGCCTGCATCGCGGTCATGCCCTTCAAGTGGTCGAGCCCGGTATCAGTGATTTCGGTGCAGCTATTTAGAGCCAGCGACTGCATCGCGGTCATACCCTTTAAGTTGTGGAGCCCGGCATCGGTAATTTGATGGCAGCCGCTTAGAGCCAGCGACTGCATCGCGGTCATACCCTTTAAGTTGTGGAGCCCGGCATCGGTAATTTGAGGGCAGTCGCTTAGAGCCAGCGCCTGCATCGCGGTCATGCCCTTTAAGTGGTGGAGCCCGGCATCGGTAATTCGAGGGCAGGAACTGAGATCCAGTCGGTTGATCTTCATGCCATTGTTCGGCAACATCTCGATTAATCGCGCCAGGTCCTGGTCGCCAAAGTTGTATTTATCCGTGATGCGAAGCGTGGAAATATTTGTCGCATCACGAAAAAATTGCGCCATGCCGCCGATCTCGGCGGCAGCAGGAATGTCTGCACCAGTAAATCTTAATGCACCTGGCTCCCTGAACTCCTTGGTCGTCAGGCGTAGTGCCCTGGCTGTGTCCAGATCGAGCTTGCGGGCGATATCGGGCATTATGTTCGGAGGGAGGTCGCGCAAAAAAACCTTTTGCGGGGGGATATCGGTGGGAGCAATCCCATGTCCCCGTGGCAACTCGAGCAGACCTGTTGGCACCGGACTGTTTCGCGCAGCGGGTACAAGTCGGGCGGTTACGCCACCATCACCGGCTCGGTGTTGCTCAACGGCTGCATCTCCCGGCAACACCAGCGGTGCCGATTTCTGAATCTTGCCGATACAGTTACCCATTAACGTTTCTCCAGTTGCAGCGGGGACTAATCGATCTGCAATGTTGTCATATTTGCCATCGTAGATTCGGCTGGTTACGCAAGCAATGCATAAGGGCCGAAGAAAAAAGCGGGCAGTGGCGCTTGGCTAGCGCATTTTTTGCAGTTGTTATTTGGCCGACGGCGAGCAGGCTGTCAAATAGCAACTTACCACTGCCGAACCCTAATTCCGCGTGCTCTTAGTTGCATTACTTGAGTTTCAGAAATACTGGTGCAGCCCATCAAATCCAGCGACTGCATCGCGTCCATGCCGGTGAGATGGCCGAGCCCGGCATCGGTAATCTTCATGCAGCCAAGCAAGTCCAGCGTCTGCATCGCGGTCATGCCGGTAAGGTGGCCAAGCCCGGCATCGGTGATCTTATTGCAAGCACTCAAATCAAGCGACTGCATCGCGGTCATGCCGGAGAGCTGGTCGAGCCCTGCATCTGTGATCCACCGGCAACCACTCAAATCCAGCGACTGCATCGTGGTTATGCCGGAAAGGTGGCCGAGCCCGACATCGGTGATTCGAGGGCAGCCACTTAAATTCAGTGACTGTATCGTGGTCATACCCATTAGGTGGCCGAGCCCGGCATCGGTGACCCACCGGCAACCACTCACATCCAGCGACTGCATCGTGGTTATGCCGGAAAGGTGGCCGAGCCCGGCATCGGTAATTTGAGGGCAGCCACTCAGATTCAGCGACTGCATCCCGGTTATGCCCCTGAGGTGGCCGAGTCCGGTATCAGCGATCTGCCAGCAATCACTCAAATCCAGCGACTGCATCGCGGTCATGCCGGTGAGGTGGCCGAGCCCGGCATCGGTGATATGGTCGCAGCCGAGCAAATCCAGCGACTGCATCGCGGTCATGCCGGTGAGGTAGCCAAGCCCTGCATCGGTGATCCGATCGCAGTAACCCAAATCCAGCGACTGCATTGCTGTCATACCAGAGAGGTGCCTTAGTCCGGCATCAGTGATCTGCGTGCAGCCAGTCAAACCCAGCGCCTGCATCGCGGTCATGCTCCTAAGGTGGCCGAGCCCAGCATCGGTGATCCGATCGCAGTAAACCAAATTCAGCGCCTGCATCGCAGTCATGCCTTTGAGATGGCCGAGCCCGGTATCGGAGATCTGATTGCAGCCAAGCAAATTCAGCGCCTGCATCGCAGCCATGCCCTTGAGATGGCCGAGCCCGGCATCGGTGATCTGATCGCAGTACCGCAAATCCAGTGTCTGCATCGCGGTCATGCCGGTAAGGTGATTGAGCCCGGCATCGGTGATCTGCCTGCAGCCAGTCAAATCCAGCGACTGCATCGCGGTCATGTCCCTGATGTAGCCGAGCCCGGTATCGATGATCTGATTGCAGCCATACAAATTCAGCGCCTGCATCGCGGTCATGCCGGCGAGGTGGCTGAGCCCGGCACCGGTGATGCGACCGCAGTAACGCAGATCCAGCGTGTGCATCGTAGTCATGCCGGTGAGATGGCCGAGTCCGGCATCGGTGATTTGAATGCAATCACGCAAATTCAGCGACTGTATCGCGGTCATGCCCTTTAAGTGCTCGAGCCCGGCATCAGTGATCTGATGGCAGCCACCTAGATCCAGCCGGCTGATCTTCGCGCCAGGGTCGGGCAACATCTCGATTAACCGCGCCAAGTCCTGGTCGCCAAAGTTATTTTTATCCGTGATGCGAAGGGTAGAGATATTTTTCGAATCACGAAAAAATTGTGCTGTGTTGCTGATCTCGGCAGCGGGAACGTCTGCGCCAGTAAAGCGTGAGGCACCTGGCTTTCTGAACGCTTTGTTCGTAAGGCGCAGTGCCTTGGCTGCGTCCAGATCGAGTTTGCTGGCGATAAGTGGCGTTATGTCTGCAGGCAGGTCGAGCAAAAAAAGCAGCTGCGGAGGAACCTCGGCGGGAGGGAACCCACGCCCCCTTGGCAGCTCGCGCAGACCAATTGGTGTCAGACTATTTCGCGCAACGGGTACAGATTGGGTTGTGGCATCGCCATTGCCAGCCTGGCTTTGCTCAACGGCTACATCGCCCGGCAATGCCAGCGGTGCCGATTTCTGCGTCTTGCCCATACGGTTACCCATCAACGTTTCTCCAGTTATAGCGGGAATTGATCAGTCTGCGATGTTCTCATGTTCACCAACATCGATTCGGATGGTTACGCAAGCAATGCATGCGAGACAAAAAACGCAGGAAACGGCGCTTGGCCAGCACATTTTCTGCAGGTGTTGCTGTGTCGACGGTGAGGAAGCTGGTGAATAGAAAATTTGTGTTTCAAACGGGTGATACGAACCCAACAAATTTATTGTATGCACGGGACCTAACATCTTTTGCCGACCGATCTTCAATCCATCCCGTAAGTGTTCCTCGGTACGGGTATCCCGGTGCCTTCAAGGTTGAAGCAATGCAACGATCGTGACCAAGGTAATGCTGAACTGCCGCCGGCATCTGTTGGTCGGAATACTTTTGTCTTGCGTGCACATAGGCCACTCGTAAATCACGGTTCTGTTCGTGTTCTAGATACCAGCTTGAGCGAATTCTTTGTTGGATAGCCCAACTGCCGAATGGTCACTCCTGTACGTTTCCCAAGCTTGATGTAAAGCTTGACTGCTCGAATGCGGTCTTCGTATAAATACATAAACTACCTTCAAGTAGTCCAAGTTTTTGTCCGCACCCCCAGTCCCATCTTTGAATCATCTGGCTATTTTCGTGGACATTCGCCGGATTGGGCGGACAGCCAGCGTTGAACGGTTCGATGTTGCCAGTGGTAGCCAGTCGCCGTCTGAGATTGCGAGCGGAACTGCAATGGCGAGAGGTAATGCACTTGCATTTACAAGGCAAGGCGATTGCATTACCATGAGGGACATTACCCACTTGATCGGAGCGTGCCATGGCTGCCACCCTTGAAGTCGAATCCACCTTGACTGACCGTTACCAGACCACGGTGCCGGAAACCGTTCGCCGTGCCCTCCGTCTGGGCAAGCGCGACAAGATCCACTACACGATCCGCCCCGGCGGCGAAGTCGTACTGACGCGCGTCGGCGCCTCCGAAGTTGACGACCCGGTGCTCGGTCAGTTCTTGGGCTTTCTGGCCCGCGACATGGCCAGCCATCCGCAGCGCCTGCAGGTCATCGACGCCAGCTTCGTGCAGCGCCTCCAAGCGCTGACCGGTGGCATCGAAGTCGATCTCGATGCTCCCCTGGCGGCGGACGATGAATGAGCAGCAGCAAGCCCGCACCCTTGCTCATCCACGGTTGGAAAGTTTTCGCGCACCCGCTATTTCTCGCGCAAATTGAGGCCTTCGTCCAGCAGGTCGAGGTGCTGAAGGAAAAAGACCCCGTCGGATACGTAAAGAAGAACGCCAACAAGAGGCTAGCGGCGGTCGCCAAACTTGCATTCGGTGTCATCCCGCAAGACCCGACAAGGCCGGAATATCGACAAGGCAACACGCTCGGCGACGACTACAAGCACTGGTTTCGGGCCAAGTTTTTCCAGCAGTACCGCTTGTTCTTTCGTTACCACGCGCCCAGCAAAGTGATCGTGCTGGCGTGGGTGAACGATGAGGGCACGAAACGCGCTTATGAAAGCGGTGACGATGCATACCGGGTGTTTCAAAAGATGCTGGCCAGCGGTCATCCGCCCGACGATTGGGATCAGCTACTGAAAGAGGCCAAACATGCTGCCGAGCAACTGCGGTCCAGTATGGCGTCACTGAAGGAATTGGAATGATGAACTGTCAATCAGCGCCCAATACTTTTCCCCCGTGTATCAAATTACAACCGCTGCTGACAACCCCGAGCCATTCACCGCCATTGTCGAATTGGTGAGGCTGCTGACCACGCTTCGCAGCTGATGCTTTCGGCTACCCTTTCAGGGTAGAGTCGTATGAAGTTTGTCACGCGGTCGATGGTTGTGAAGTGCCAGATCACATCCATGGTGAATTTTCGTTGCGTCCAGCACCCTTGGGAACCCTTGCAAACACGCAGGTTAAGGCGAAAAAAATCCAACCAGATGAGTGGTTGGATTTCATATTTGGTGGAGGCGGCGGGAATCGAACCCGCGTCCAGAAGTACTCTACAGACAGTTCTACATACTTAGTGCTGCCATTTGATTTAATCCGACCGACGCGGACGCACACGCTGCGGCAAGACGAGTCACCTTGGATTTAACGCTTGCCAAGTGACCCGGCTTCGCGCGATTCCCTGTAAATGACTCCACCGCTGTTGCCAGCACACCCCAGGGACGAGGTGCTGTGGAGCTAACAGCTTATTAGGCTGCTAGTGCGTACGAGTTATCGTTTGCAGTTAAGTTTTTTCTGGTTGTATTTACGAGGTGACCAGCCCTCGGTATGCCCTGCGCTGCTTTGCAACCCCTGTCGAAACCAGGTCGCCCCCGAAGCAGAAATCTATTGTAACCCAATATATAAGGTCACTCCCCGGCGCCTCAAGGAACTTCTTCAAGCGTCATACGCGCCTGTCCATCCGGCCACCAGGAACAGGATTATTTGTAGCGTTAGCCGTAGGCTCATCACCGAGTACGGGCAGGCTTGATGCACTTTTCTGAGCCTGCACAATGGCAGAGGTGCGCGCAAGATAATCCCACATCGAGTGCCGGGCATCGGAAGGCGCAGCATCTTCTATCTCGAGGCGCTTAGCCGCGGTAGTGATGCTCGCGCCGAGCAAATTTAGCAGCAATGTCTGACGTGCCGGATCCTTGCAAAGCAGAGTGTGGTCGAGAAATCGCTTGTATCGGCCCGACTCGACCGCCGGTAAAGTTTGCATTTGATCGAGCAGCCCGCTTCTTAACAGAACCAATTCATCCACCACAGGCTGCGAATTTATTTTAGAAGCAACTGTTGATGTCAAAGGCAGCAGGGCAGCCGCCGGGCGTCGAAATTGTGTGGCGATAGAGCGGGGCAATGCTCGTGGTGTCGGGAGCCCCAGATTTTCTAAAAAACGCTCCTTGGTCGTTCGCTTTTCCAGCGCCTGCTCAGGCGGACTGTTTTTTTGCGCCGATTCACTCTGTTGCTCTGGCAGATTGTTGGACGCCAGCGTGTCAAGCGCCTTGATTCTCGGAATGCTATTCGACATGATGTGCCCTTGAATATGCCCTCGCTCCAGCACCGATGCACAAGCACGATCGTGACCCACGGTTCAGTGTAACTAGATCGCATCGCAACTCATGACCGGAGAATTTAACCCGTTCCGTGCAATTGACTAAAGCAGAAATGATCACATTCTGCTCTTCCCACGCTACCCCACAATAAGCATTGTATTGCGAGACATCAAATCAAAAATTCGCTTCGTTTGACTTGCATTGTTCCCAAACCATTTGTTGCCGATTCAGGCAACTGATTTCATGCATAGTTTAATCGCAACGGTCCAGTTGGTGTACCAACGCCAGCGGGTTGCTCAGCACTGCCTCTGCGGCCCATGCTTCTAATGCCAATGCATCGCAGTATCCCCATGCAGCGGCAATTGTTAACATGCCGGCGGCGTGGCCAGCCTGAATATCGCGTAAGTCGTCGCCCACATACCAGCATTGGGAAGGTGGCAAACCCAAACGCAAAGCGGCTTCAATCAAGGGTGCCGGGTGCGGCTTTGCATGGGGTGTCGTGTCTCCTGACACGACACAGCCTGCGTGTTGCAAGCCAATTAGCGGAATCAGGGCTTCGGTGAGCCGGGCAGCTTTGTTCGTCACGATGCCCCACCTGATGTTGCGAGCTTCTAATCCCTTCAACATGTCGACAACACCGTTGAACAGTGTTGATTTCACTGCAATCGCTGTTTCGTAATTCGACAGGAATTCAACGCGTAAAGTTTCAAATGTTTGATCTTCGGGCTGTGTGCGGAATGCCGTGCCGATCAACCCTCGCGCACCTGCCGAGGCAAACAGCCGGAGAGTTGCATAGGGGGTAAGCGCAAGTCCACGTGACTGCTGCATTTTATGAATGGCGGCGACCAGATCGGGTGCGGTATCTGCCAAGGTGCCATCGAGATCAAAAAGTACGGCCCGAGGCGAAATTCGGATTGGGTTAATTGTCACGGCGCGCAACCATCATGTAATTAACACTTGTGTCCTGATTCAAAGAATAAATCTTCGTCAGTGGGTTATATGTCATGCCTTTAATGCTTTCAACAGTCATGTCTGCCTTGCGAATAAATAATCCCAACTCCGAGGGTTTGATGAATTTTGCAAAATCATGCGTGCCTTTCGGTAGCAGGCGCAATACGTATTCTGCACCAATGATGGCAAACAAATAGGACTTTGGGTTGCGGTTCAATGTCGAGAAAAACACATGTCCGCCAGGCTTGACCAATTGTGCGCAGGCACGAACGATCGCCGCCGGATCCGGTACGTGCTCCAGCATTTCCATGCAGGTTACGACGTCAAAGGCCGCAGGCTCGCGTAACGCCATGTCTTCTGCAGCAATTTTTTCATAACGAACCTGGATGCCGGATTCAAGGCTGTGAAGATCTGCAACTTTGAGCGCCTTGTCTGAGAGATCGATGCCGGTGACCTGTGCACCTTTGCGCGCCATCGCCTCGGTCAGAATGCCGCCACCGCAACCAATGTCGAGAACGCTTTTTCCTCCTAAAGAAACGCAGGCGTTTATCCACTCAAGCCGGAGCGGATTGATTTCATGTAATGGGCGGAATTCCGAATTCTGGTCCCACCAGCGATGCGCAAGGTCGCTAAATTTTTGCAATTCAAGTAGGTCGGCATTCATAAGCACTTTGGAAAGAGGTATCGCCCAATTCTAGCGCTGTTTACGCTGAGACGTCGCATACGGAGGATCTGGCAGATATTGAGGACTACTCTGGACGAAAAAAAACCCCGCCGAAGCGGGGTTGAGTCGTGAACGAACTAAGTAAAAGATTACTTGTTGCGTGTGCCGACGACTTCGATTTCTACACGGCGGTTTTGCGCACGGCCTGCTGCGGACTTGTTGGTCGCAACTGGCTGCTTCTCGCCTTTGCCTTCGGTATAAACCCGATTGGCTTCGATACCCTTGGTGACCATGTAAGCCTTGACAGCTTCAGCACGGCGTACTGACAATTTCTGGTTGTATGCATCGGTACCAATCGAATCGGTATGGCCGACTGCAATGATTACTTCCAGGTTCATGCCTTGCAGCTTTGAGGCGAGGTCATCGAGCTTGCGCTTGCCTTCTGGCTTCAACACAGATTTGTCGAAGTCGAAGAATGCATCAGCAGCAAAGGTCACTTTTTCGGAAACAGGTGCTGGCGCTGGTGCTGGCACTGGCGCTGGCACAGGTGCGGCGGCAACCGGTGCGGGAGCAGGAGCCGGCTTCGCAATCTCGCCATCGCAACCAGGCACTGCATCAGCAGGTGTCCAGTAGCCAGTACGCCAGCACAGTCCGAACGGATCACGCACGATCACACCACGGCTGTCTTGCACATACGCGCTGGTTGGTGTCTTTGCCTGAATATTTTCTTGCGCTGATGCTGACATTGCAACGACTGCGGTCGCAGCGAAGACGAGTTTTCCTAATTTATTCATGTTTCTCCTCTCGGTTGAGATATCCGCAGATAAACTGCGCACCAAATAATTGACATCAAAAATGGATAGTACCACGTGGTTTAAACATCACATGTAACAATATTGTCTACTTGCAATGGCTAACTTGCCTTCATTTTGCCACACGCCCGGGCGTGCAGCGAAGGTTGTCAAATCGCCCAACAGATGATTTTGATGCTTTGTCGGATTTTAGCAACGAAATTGGGTAGATTTATAATTTTTTAAGAAAATGCCGTGATTTGTCTGTCACCCAATGCGTCCAAGCGCAAAAATTAGCGGTGTGCTTTTAGCACCTTTTTAGCGCTAACCTCGTCGTTCTTTTGAAAAACGCAGGGTAAAAACCGCTAATGTAATAAAGACCTGCATCCAGCGGTGATAAACATTTACATCGAGCGGCTTGCGATGCGTGGATCGACTTCGACGCCACTACACAGTGCATTGGCCACGGAGCCGCAAGCGGAAGACGACGATTTTCTAATGCCTCGCAGCAGTCCGCAACTAGCCGAAATGCTTGCTTGCACATGTTAAACTCTCACGCTTGCGCTCGGAGCTGCGGGTCTTAAACGCTCTGAACGTCCTATTCAATACTGCTTAACCTCAAGTTCAGGATCGGTCGTCTAGCACATGGATCAATTTGCCAAAGAAATAATTCCCATTTCACTAGAAGAGGAAATGCGCAAGAGCTATCTCGATTACGCGATGAGCGTGATCGTGGGAAGAGCATTGCCGGATGTGCGTGACGGCTTGAAACCGGTGCATCGGCGGGTTCTGTTCGCCATGCACGAGATGAACAATGTCTGGAATCGGTCATACGTGAAATGCGCGCGCGTGGTGGGTGAGGTGATGGGTAAATATCACCCGCACGGTGATCAATCGATCTACGATACGCTAGTGCGCATGGCCCAGGATTTCTCACTGCGGTATACATTGGTGGATGGGCAAGGAAATTTCGGGTCGGTCGATGGCGACAACGCTGCAGCAATGCGTTACACGGAATGTAGACTCGACAAGATTGCCGGCGAGATCCTTGCCGATATCGAAAAAGAAACCGTTGACTTCGTGCCAAACTACGACGGCAAGGAAAAGGAGCCATCGGTCCTGCCGACCCGGATTCCGAATTTGCTGATCAACGGTTCGTCCGGTATCGCCGTCGGCATGGCCACCAACATACCGCCACATAACTTGACCGAAGTCGTCGATGGCGCGCTGCACGTGCTACGCAACCCGCAGTGCACGATCGACGACCTGATCGAGATCATACCGGCACCGGATTTTCCGACAGCAGGCATTATCTACGGTATCTCCGGTGTACGTGATGGCTACCGTACCGGTCGTGGTCGCATCGTCATGCGTGCAAAAACGCATTTCGAGGAATTCGGCAAGGAAGGGCGCACGGCAATCATCGTCGATGAACTGCCGTACCAGGTCAATAAAAAATCGTTGCTGGAGCGTATTGCCGAACTTGTGCGCGACAAGAAGCTGGAGGGCATTTCCGATATTCGCGATGAATCGGACAAGTCCGGCATGCGGGTAGCAATCGAACTCAAGCGCAATGAAGTGCCGGAAGTGGTGCTGAATAACCTATACAAGCAGACGACCCTGCAGGATACGTTCGGCATGAACATGGTCGCGCTGGTGGATGGTCAGCCGAAATTGCTGAATTTGAAGCAGATGCTGGAATGCTTCCTGTCGCACCGGCGCGAAGTCGTGACACGTCGCACGGTGTTCGAATTGCGCCGGGCACGCGAGCGTGGACACGTGCTGGAAGGGTTGGCTGTCGCGCTTGCCAACATCGATGATTTCATCGCCATCATTAAAGCGGCGCCAACGCCACCGGTAGCTCGCGTGGAATTGATGGCGCGGCCATGGGATTCTTCTGTCGTGCGTGACATGCTGGCACGTACTGGTGCCGAAAGCACTGGTGGCATCGAATCCTTTCGGCCGGCGAACTTGCCGAGACACTACGGCATACAACCGGACGGACTGTACAAGCTGTCGGATGATCAGGCCCAGGAAATTTTGCAGATGCGTCTGCAGCGGCTGACCGGTCTGGAGCAAGACAAGATCGTCAACGAGTACAAGGATGTCATGGCGCAGATTGCCGATCTGCTCGATATTCTGGCCAAGCCCGAACGCGTGACCGTGATCATCACCGATGAGATGGTTGCGATCAAGAACGAGTATGGCGAGGGCGCCAAGGACGTGCGTCGTTCCTACATCGAGCTCAATGCTACCGACCTCGGCACCGAAGACCTGATCACGCCGCAAGACATGGTGGTCACACTGTCGCACACCGGTTATATGAAATCGCAGCCGGTTTCGGAATACCGCGCGCAAAAGCGTGGTGGGCGTGGCAAGCAGGCGATGGCCACCAAGGAAGACGACTGGATCGACCAGCTTTTCCTCGCCAATACGCATGATTACATCCTGTGCTTCTCCAACCGCGGGCGGCTGTACTGGCTGAAAGTCTGGGAAGTGCCGCAGGGCTCGCGCAATTCGCGTGGCAAGCCGATCGTCAATATGTTTCCGCTGCAGGATGGCGAGAAAATCACCGTGATTCTGCCGGTGTCGGGCGACAATCGCTCGTTTCCCGAAGACCGCTATATTTTTATGTCGACCAGTCTTGGTACGGTGAAAAAAACGCCGTTGTCTGATTTCAGCAATCCACGCAAGGCCGGCATCATTGCTGTCGATCTCGACGATACCGATTTTCTGATTGGTGCGGCATTGACCGATGGTCGGCACGACGTGATGCTGTTTTCCGATTCCGGCAAAGCGGTGCGCTTCGATGAAAACGACGTGCGACCGATGGGACGCACCGCACGCGGCGTGCGCGGCATGAACCTGGAAGAAGGGCAGCAGGTCATTGCACTGCTGGTGGCTGAAAACGAGCAACAATCTGTCTTGACGGCGACTGAAAACGGCTTTGGCAAACGCACGCCGATCACCGAGTACACCCGCCACGGCCGCGGTACCAAAGGCATGATCGCCATTCAGACCAGCGAGCGCAACGGCAAGGTGGTTGCTGCGACGCTGGTCGAGCCTAGCGACGAAATCATGCTGATTACAACCGGTGGCGTATTGATTCGCACCCGCGTGGCGGAAATACGGGTAATGGGTCGGGCAACGCAGGGCGTCACCTTGATTGCCGTCGAAGATGGCACGCGCCTGAAAGGCTTGCAACGCATAGAAGAAGGCGATGTCGAAGCTGCCATCGACGATGCCGACGCCGACGAGGATGGTGCAAACCCAAGCAATGCGGCCGATGCCGGACTCGTTGCCGATTCGGAAGGTAATGTGCAGGAAGATGCAGGCAGCCCGGAGGAGAAATGACCCGGGTCTACAATTTTTCTGCAGGGCCGGCAGTCATGCCGGAAGAAGTGCTTCAGGAGGCGGCAGCCGAGATGCTGGACTGGCACGGCAGCGGCATGTCGGTAATGGAGATGAGCCACCGTGGCAGGGAATTCCTGTCGATCATCGATGCAGCACGTGCCGATCTGCGCGAATTGCTCGATATTCCACCGGAATACAAGATCCTGTTTCTGCAAGGTGGCGGTCTGGCCGAAAACGCCATCGTGCCGATGAATCTGGTCGGGCGCGTGGCGCATCTTCAGCAACCTGCGGTGATCGATTTCATCCAGACTGGCTCCTGGTCGGTTAAGTCCACCAACGAGGCGAAAAAATACGCCGAGGCTCATATTGCCGCCAATGGGGCAGGGGCAAAATTCACCACGATTCCTGAGGTCGCAACCTGGAAGCTTTCTTCAAACCCGGCGTATGTACACGTCTGCACCAATGAAACGATCGACGGCGTCGAGTTTCAATTCACGCCGGACATTGCGAAGGCGACCAATGATGCGCCGTTAGTAGCGGACATGTCGTCACATATCCTTTCACGGCAGATCGACGTATCCCGTTACGGCGTGATCTTCGGTGGCGCACAAAAGAATATTGGTCCAGCCGGTCTGACGGTGGTGATCGTGCGCGAAGACTTGCTCGGCCATGCCCTGCCGACCTGCCCCTCTGCATTCAACTGGAAAATCGTGGCCGACAACGATTCCATGTACAACACTCCGCCGACTTACGCGATCTACATTGCCGGGCTGGTGTTCCAGTGGTTGAAGCGGCAGGGAGGTGTGGCGGTAATTGAGGAGCGCAATCGCATCAAGGCAGCAATGCTGTACGACTATCTCGATCAATCCGCCATGTATGAAAACCGCGTCGACCCGGCGTGCCGCTCGCGCATGAACGTGCCGTTTTTTCTGGCAGACGAGGCGTTGAACGATGTGTTTCTGGCTGGCGCAAAAGAGCACCAGTTGCTGCAGCTTAAAGGGCATAAATCGGTCGGCGGCATGCGGGCTTCACTTTACAACGCCATGCCCGCCGCCGGTGTCGAGGCGCTGATCGATTACCTGCGTGAATTCGAAAGGATGCGTGGATGATCGACAATAAATTGGCGCCGTTGCGTGAGCGCATCGATGCCATCGATGCCCGCATCCTGGCACTGCTCAACGAGCGTGCGCAGGTTGCCCTGGAAGTGGGACATGTCAAGGCCGAAACCAATGCGCCGGTGTTTCGCCCGGAGCGTGAAGCCCAGGTGTTACGGGCGGTGGCGCAAGACAATCCCGGCCCGATGCAAGGTGGTGACGTACAGACGATTTTTCGGGAAATCATGTCTGCCTGCAGGGCCCTCGAAAAGCGCGTGACAGTGGCTTATCTCGGGCCTGCAGGCACCTTCAGCGAGCAAGCCGTGTATCGGCAGTTCGGGCGGGCAATCGAAACCTTGCCCTGCGCCTCCATCGATGCCGTGTTCCGTGCAGCGGAAGCCGGGACCGCCGATTTCGGCGTGGTGCCGGTGGAAAATTCGTCTGAAGGTGCGATTAACCGTACGCTCGATTTGCTGTTGCAGACAACGCTGACGATCAGTGGCGAGGTGTCGATCCAGGTACATCACAGCTTGATGACGCGCAGTGGCTCGATGGCAGGCGTCACGCAGGTGGCTGCGCATTCGCAGGCACTGGCCCAGTGCCAGGTGTGGTTGGGCCAGCATTTTCCGAGTCTTGAACGGCAGGCCGTCGCTTCCAACGGCGAGGCGGCGCGCATGGCCAGTGACGACCCGACGATTGCCGCGATTGCCGGTGAACTTGCCGGGCAGCGCTACAATCTGCAGGTGGTCAATGCGCATGTTCAGGACGACCCGCATAACCGTACCCGCTTTGCAGTCGTAGGCCGTCTTCAGACTGCTTCCAGCGGGCAGGATCACACGTCGCTGGTGCTGTCGGTGCCGAACAAGGCTGGCGCAGTGCATTCCCTGCTCGCGCCGCTAGCCACGAATGGCGTTTCCATGACGCGGTTCGAATCGCGCCCGGCACGCATGGGGACCTGGGAATATTATTTCTATGTCGATGTCGAAGGCCATGCAAAAGATGAAAAAGTCGCGAAAGCTTTGGCCGAACTAAAACAGAATGCGGCATTTTTCAAGGTGTTGGGTTCTTATCCGGCGAGCCTGTAATACCAAAGCTGACCTGGGAATTTCCCAGCTGTCCGAACCGTTTTTGCAATGTCTGGAATCTACCATGTCTCTCCAGTTTGGCCCCGAGTACGTCCGCGCCCTGGCGCCTTATCAAGGCGGCAAGGCGATTGCCGAGGTCGCCCGCGAATTCGGGCTGGACGAGTCTGCCATCGTCAAGCTCGCTTCGAATGAAAACCCGCTCGGCATGCCGGATTCGTCCCGCAAGGCGATACTGGCGGCAATGGATGACGTCGGCCGCTACCCGGATGCCAACGGATTTTTGCTCAAAGCCGCTATCACTGCGAAATACGATGTTCCACAGGACTGGATCACGCTTGGCAACGGCAGCAACGACATCCTGGAACTAACTGCGCGGGCGTTGGTGCAGCCAGGGCAGTCGATCATCTATTCGCAGTTTGCCTTTGCGGTCTACGCACTGGCGACGCAGGCGGTCGGCGCTCGAGCCGTGGTAACGCCAGCGATCGCTTTCGGTCACGATCTCGATGCGATGGCAGCAGCGATCACTGCCGATACCAAGCTGATTTACATTGCCAATCCAAACAACCCTACCGGCACATTTCTGAACGCTGCAGCGATCGAGCAATTTCTTGAGCGAGTACCGGTCGAAGTGGTCGTGGTACTCGACGAAGCCTACAACGAATATCTGCCAGCGTCGGTGCAATACGAGTCCATCGGCTGGGTGCGGCGCTTCCCGAACCTGCTGGTGTCGCGCACTCTGTCGAAAGCCTATGGGCTGGCTGGCCTTCGAGTCGGTTTCGGCATTGCGCAACCGGCAATCACGGATTTGCTCAATCGCATCCGGCAGCCATTCAATGTCAATTCCATGGCGCAGGCAGCAGCAGTTGCCGCATTGACCGATATCGGCTTTCTGCAAAAAAGTGCGGCGCTGAATGCCGAGGGCTATCGCCAGCTCACCCAGGCATTCGATCTCGCAGGGCTGGAATACGTGCCATCGTTCGGCAACTTCGTTCTGGTACGGGTGGGCAGCGATGACGATGCCGGTGCAAGAGTCAATCTGGCGTTGCTGAAACAGGGTGTGATCGTGCGCCCCGTCGGCAATTACGGTTTGCCGCAGTGGATACGTGTATCGATCGGCTTGCCACAAGAAAACGCCCTGTTTCTCAGCGCATTCGAACGCGCTCTGACTTGAGCCACATGACGCGCGCATTCGACAAGATCGCCGTCATCGGCGTCGGACTGATCGGCGGCTCGTTTGCGCTAGCCCTGAAAAAAGCGGGTGCGGTGCGGCAAGTCGTCGGTGCCGGGCGCACGGCATCGGTGGTCGCACGTGCAGTCGAACTTGGCATCGTCGATCATGCCGCCGGCTCGCTTGAAGAAGCCGTGCAGGGCGCCGAGCTGGTGTTCATCGCCACGCCGGTTGCACAGACGGGCGCGATCCTGGCGGCAATGGCGCCGTATTTGCAGCCCAATACCGTGGTGACGGACGCCGGAAGTACGAAGGCCGACGTCGTCGCCATGGCACGCGCTGCATTGGGTGCCAAGATTGCGCAGTTCGTGCCGGGGCATCCGATCGCAGGGCGCGAAGCCAACGGCCCCGATGCCGCACTGGCCGACCTGTATGTTGGTAAGAAAGCCGTATTGACGCCATTGCCGGAAAACTCGGCCGCCACTGTTGAAGCCGTCACCGCTGCCTGGAAGCTCTGTGGTGCGGTGGTGCACCAGCTCTCGGCGCCGCAGCATGACCGAATCTTTGCCGCGGTCAGTCATTTGCCGCATCTGCTGGCGTATGCGCTGGTAGACCAGATCGACCAGACACCCAATGCCGCACTGCTGTTCCAGTTTGCCGCCAGCGGCTTTCGCGATTTCACCCGGATTGCCGGTTCGTCGCCGGAAATGTGGCGTGATATCGCGTTGGCAAACAGCGCTGCATTGCTTGCGGAGATCGATGCCTATGGCGCGCAACTTGCCAAGCTGAGAGCCATGCTTGCGACAGGCGATGGCGAAGGGCTGCATTCCATGTTTGCCAATGCCCAACGGGCGCGACAGGACTGGCTGGACCGGATCGAAACCAGCGAGCGACCACCCAACACAGGCGGTGACTGATGAAGCATTTCCCCCGTTTTCTGGATTTGGCGCCGGCGCTCACACGGCGAGCAACAGGCAGCGTGCAGCTCCCTGGTTCTAAAAGCATCTCCAATCGCACCTTGCTGCTGGCCGCGCTGGCCGATGGCGACACCGACATCATGAACCTGCTGGCTTCCGACGACACCCATGTCATGTTGATGGCGCTTCAAAAACTAGGCGTGGAATGGCGTCAGCATGCGCTGGATGCCGGCTTGGGCCAGGATTACACCGTCCACGGCGCTGCCGGGCGCTTTCCCGTACATCAGGCTGACCTGTTCATGGGCAATGCCGGTACGGCAATCCGCCCGCTCAGTGCAGCGCTTGCCGTCATGGGTGGCGATTACACGCTTCACGGCGTCTCGCGCATGCACGAACGCCCGATTGGCGACCTGGTCGATGCACTTAATGCGATCGGCGCGCGAATCACCTACACGGGCAACGCCGGATTTCCGCCGCTGCATATCCAGCGTGGGCAGATCGATGGCCAACACCTGATAGTGCGTGGCAACGTCTCAAGCCAGTTTTTGACCGCGCTCTTGATGGCGGCACCGTTGATGACTTCAGCCACGGCTAATCCCGGCGCCGTCCTGATCGAAGTCATCGGCGAACTGATATCGCGCCCTTACATAGAAATCACGCTTAACCTGATGCAGCGTTTCGGCGTGACCGTGCAACAGCGCGACTGGCAAACCTTCACGATCCAGCCGGGCCAGCATTACCGCAGCCCCGGCCGCATCCAGGTCGAAGGCGATGCCTCCTCGGCTTCTTACTTTCTGGCAGCCGGCGCGATCTCCGGTGGGCCGGTGCGGGTACAAGGGGTAGGGCAGGACAGTATCCAGGGTGACGTGCGCTTCGTCGATGCGCTGCGACAGATGGGCGCCACCGTCAGCATGGGTGAAAACTGGATCGAATGTGGCGGCACCGGCATTTTGCGTGCCATCGATGCCGATTTCAATCACATACCGGACGCCGCCATGACGATTGCCGTGGCAGCGTTGTATGCCGAGGGCACCAGTACGCTGCGCAATATCGCCAGTTGGCGGGTCAAGGAAACCGACCGGCTCGCAGCCATGGCGACCGAATTGCGTAAGGTCGGCGCAAGTGTCGAAGAGGGGCCGGATTTCCTGCGCATTACGCCGCCGGCACAGTTATCGCCGGCGACAATCGATACGTACGACGACCACCGCATGGCGATGTGCTTTTCACTTGCTTCGTTAAACGGTACTGCGCGCAGCGGCGCGCGCATCCGCATCAACGATCCGAAATGTGTGGCCAAGACATTTCCCGAGTATTTCGAACGGTTCGCCGCCATCACAGGGTCTGATCATGTCACTTAATGAAATTCCTGTGATCACTATCGATGGCCCTACGGCATCGGGCAAGGGCACCGTTGCACAGAAAGTGGCACGTACGCTCGGCTTTCATTATCTCGATTCCGGCGCTCTCTACCGCCTTACCGCCCTGAATGCCCTGCGCAAAGGCGTCAGCCTGACAGACGAGCACGCGCTAGCCAAGCTGGCAGCAGATTTGCCATGTGCGTTTCAAGGTGAGCATGTATTGCTGGGTCACGAAGATGTTTCGCACGCGATCCGTGCGGAAGAGGTTGGCAACGCCGCATCGAAAATCGCTGCGCTGCCGGCATTGCGCCAGGCGCTGTACGGCTTGCAGCTACGATTTCGTGCGACACCCGGACTCGTAGCCGATGGCCGCGACATGGGCACGGTGCTGTTTCCCCATGCGCCGTTAAAAGTGTTTCTCACGGCAAGTGTCGATGCGCGTGCGCAACGGCGGCATAAGCAATTGATTGACAAGGGTTTTTCTGCTACGATAGACGACCTCCGAAAAGATTTGAGTGAGCGGGATGCACGTGACGCCAACCGTGCAATCGCACCGCTCAAGCTTGCCGAAGGCGCGTATTTGCTGGATACATCCGACATCACGGCTGAAGAGGCGGTGCAACGGGTTCTTGGCTGGTACGCAGCAGCAAGAAAATCGCATTAGTCTGGCGTCATGGCCGGCCTGCCTTGCAGGGCATGAAAGCAAGGCGGAAAAGCGATTTTCATGTTGCGTTTAAAATGCAGTTCCCGTTGTCTGCCCGGGCTTGTTGCCTGGCTGACGTTTCCAGCTTTAATTTAACCTCACCCTTTATCGGTTGCCTGCTGTACGTCACACCGGGCACATGACCGAAATTGGCCAACCTCATCAAACTCTTAAACTATGTCAACTGTTGCCACCTCCCCGGAATCTGAAGTCGGTATGGAAAGTTTTGCAGCGCTTTTTGAAGAATCGCTGTTGCGCCAGGACATGCGCATGGGTGAAGTCATCTCGGCAGAAGTCGTGCGCCTCGACCACAATTTCGTGATCGTCAACGCCGGCCTGAAATCCGAAGCATTCATCCCGATCGAAGAATTCAAGAACGACAACGGCGAACTGGAAGTCAATGTCGGTGATTTCATCTCCGTTGCCATCGAATCGCTGGAAAACGGTTTTGGCGACACGATTCTGTCGCGTGACAAGGCCAAGCGTCTGGCATCGTGGCTCTCGCTCGAAAAAGCGATGGAGTCCGGCGAGATCGTCATCGGCACCGTCAATGGCAAGGTCAAGGGCGGTTTGACAGTCCTGACAAACGGTATTCGCGCCTTCCTTCCGGGTTCGCTGGTCGATACCCGTCCGGTCAAGGACACGACACCGTTCGAAGGCAAGACCCTGGAATTCAAGGTCATCAAGCTCGATCGCAAGCGCAACAACGTCGTGCTGTCGCGTCGTGCCGTCATTGAAGCGTCGATGGGCGAAGAGCGCCAGAAGTTGATGGAAACACTGCGCGAAGGCACAGTCGTTACCGGCATCGTCAAGAACATCACCGACTACGGCGCATTCGTCGACCTGGGCGGCATCGACGGCCTGTTGCACATCACCGATCTGGCATGGCGTCGTGTTCGCCATCCGTCGGAAGTGTTGACGGTTGGCCAGGAAATCACTGCCAAGGTATTGAAATACGATCAGGAAAAGAATCGTGTTTCGCTGGGCGTCAAGCAGCTGGGCGACGATCCATGGACCGGTCTGTCACGTCGCTATCCGCAAAGCACCCGCCTGTTCGGCAAGGTCACCAATCTGACCGACTATGGCGCATTCGTCGAAGTCGAGCAGGGCATCGAGGGCCTGGTGCACGTCTCCGAGATGGACTGGACGAACAAGAACGTGGCACCGAACAAAGTCGTGCAACTGGGCGATGAAGTCGAAGTCATGGTCCTGGAAATTGACGAAGAGCGTCGTCGTATCAGCCTGGGCATGAAACAGTGCAAGGCAAACCCATGGGACGATTTCGCGATCACCCACAAGAAGGGCGACAAAGTTCGTGGCGCCATCAAGTCGATCACCGATTTCGGTGTCTTCATCGGCCTGGCCGGCAATATCGATGGTTTGGTGCACCTGTCCGATCTGTCCTGGACAGAGACCGGCGAAGAAGCGGTCCGCCGTTTCAAGAAGGGCGACGAACTGGAAGCCATCGTGCTGGCGATCGATGTCGAGCGCGAGCGTGTTTCGCTGGGCGTGAAGCAACTCGAAGGCGATCCATTCAACAATTTCGCTGCCATGAACGACAAGGGCTCACTGGTGACGGGTGTAGTCAAGTCGGTCGAGCCGAAGGGCGCTGTGATCCAGTTGTCGGAAGAAGTCGAAGGCTATCTGCGTGCCTCCGAAATCTCCCGTGATCGGGTCGAGGATGCCGGTTCGCACCTGAAGGTCGGCGATTCGATCGAGACGATGGTTCTCAGCATCGACCGCAAGGCACGCGGCATTCAGTTGTCAATCAAAGCCAAGGACAATGTCGAGACCCAGGAAGCGATGCAAAAGATGTCGACCGCTTCAGAATCGAATATCGCCTCCGGCACGACCAGTCTGGGCGCACTGTTGAAAGCCAAGCTCGACAACAAGAGCTAGGCATCGTTGTCTGCATTTGTGAAAGAACGCGACATCGGGTTTCATTAACGGGTTTTATTGATAAAGGTCGCGCCTGTACATGACAAAGTCGGAATTGATTGCGTTGCTTGCCGAGCGATATCCGCAGCTGGTAGCAAAAGATGCGGATTACGCTGTCAAGACGATTCTCGATGCAATAACCGCAGCACTGGCAGGCGGGCAACGCATCGAGATTCGCGGCTTTGGCAGTTTTGCCTTGAACAGTCGCCCGCCCCGTATCGGTCGTAATCCGAAGTCTGGCGAGAAAGTGATGGTCCCTGAAAAACGGGTGCCGCACTTCAAGCCGGGTAAGGACTTGCGTGAACGGGTCGACGCCATGGTCGGGCAGCCGATTCGAAACGATTGATCGAGGCGAAATGCGGCACCGGTGGGGCTTTGCAACATGAACGGCATCTTCGGATGCCGTTTTTTTTGACGTACAATTTGTGTTGTCTTGCACACAGCACCCTTAGGATAATAACAATGAGATTAATTTTCAGAGTGGTTGCCGCGGTCATCTTTATCGTTTTCTTCGGTTTTGCCTTGAAAAACACGCAGGAAGCCGTATTGAGCTTTTTTCTTGGTTATGAATTGCGTGCTCCGCTGGTCATCCTCCTGCTCGGTTTTTTCGCAACCGGCGCCGTCTTCGGCGTGCTGGCCATGATGCCGATGGTGTTTAGACATCGGCGTGACGTATCGCGCTACAAGAAGCAGTTGGGTACGATGGAGCAGGAGCAAGCCAGTCAGGCGTTGGTACGGGCAAGGGCGCCCCACCCGGATGGGTTGGGCTTGTGAAGTATCGGAAAGCGAAAACGATGAATGGGATGAACTCGTGGTGCCGTGCAGATGGAATTTGAACCCTGGTGGTTGCTCGGCATACCGATTTTCTTCGGGCTTGGCTGGATCGCTGCGCGGGTCGACATCAGGCAGCTGGTATCGGAATCACGCACTCTGCCGAAGGGGTATTTCAAGGGTTTGAATTTTTTGCTCAACGATCAGCCGGACAAGGCAATCGATGCGTTCATCGAAATCGTCAAACTTGATCCTGAAACCGCCGAACTGCATTTCGCGCTGGGTAACCTGTTCAGGCGGCGCGGCGAAACCGAGCGCGCCATCCGCGTGCATCAGAATCTTCTGGCGCGTCCCGACCTGCAACAAGAGCATCAGATGCACGCGCGATACGAACTCGGCCAGGATTATTTGAAAGCCGGCCTGCTCGACCGTGCCGAAGAAACCTTCAACCTACTGCTCGATTCGCAGTACAGCGCGCTGGCGCGGCGGGCGTTGCTGGAAATTTACCAGCGAGAAAAGGAATGGACCCGCGCCATCGAAGCAGCGCAGGCACTACAGGAATCCGGCGCCGGCGGCAGGCAAAAGGAGGTTGCACAGTTCTACTGCGAGCTGGCCCAGGATGCGCTGGTGCATACCCACCCGGACGCGGCACTGGAAATGCTGGAAAAAGCCGTCGCCGCCGACCGCAAGAACGTGCGCTCGACCATGCTGACCGGCGATGCTTACCTGGTCAAAGGCGATACCGAGGCCGCGCTACTGACCTGGCGCCGGGTGGAGCAGCAAAGCGTGCCCCATGTCGCCCTGGTTGCGACCCGGCTTATGGATGGCTACCGAGCCGTCGGCAGACCGCAGGAAGGTCTGAATCTGTGCCGTGGCTACCTCGCCGAAACGTCGTCGATCGATCTGTTGGAGGTCGTGTTCAAGGCAGTTCTCGAACTGGAAGGCGTCGACGCTGCCAACCAGCTTGTCAGCGATGAATTGCGACGCATGCCGACGCTGCTGGGCCTGGACAAACTGCTCGAAGCGCGCCTGATGGGTGCGCCACCTGAAAAGTGGCCCGAGCTATCTGTGGTCAAGAACCTTGTGCATGGCTACACCCAGAAACTGGCGCGCTATCAATGCAGCCATTGCGGTTTCAAGGCACGCCAGTTTTACTGGCAATGTCCCGGATGCAGCCAGTGGGAAACCTACCCACCCCGACGTACCGAAGAATTGAATGTGATGAATTAACGTGAGCGAGCAGAGACCGATGGCCGGCAATCCGCCAACACCGGATTTAGCCTTTCCCGTTGCAGGCTACGTGTTCGACGCATGTCGGGTGCTGGTGGTGGGCGATATCATGCTCGACCGTTACTGGTTCGGCGAAGTCAATCGCATATCGCCGGAAGCGCCGGTGCCGGTGGTGCGTATCGAACGCACCGAAGATCGTCTGGGCGGTGCTGCCAACGTCGCCAGAAACGTGGCTGCGCTCGGTGCACCCGCCGCCTTGCTCGGCGTGGTCGGCACCGATGAGGCTGGAGACGTGGTCGAACGCCTGCTGCAGGAATGCGGAATAGACAGCCGCCTGAATCGTGACCCGGCAATTTCCACAGTGATCAAGCTGCGTGTCATCGGTCGGCAGCAGCAGTTGCTGCGTATAGATTTCGAGCAGCCACCAAGCCAGGAGGTGTTACGCGACAAGCTCACGCACTTCACGACGCTGGTACCGCAGTTCGATGTCATCGTCCTGTCGGACTATGCCAAGGGGAGCTTGGTTAACGTGCGTGACATGATCGCGGCAGGCCGTAGCCAGGGAAAGAAAGTGTTGGTCGATCCGAAGGGCGAGGATTTCAGCCGGTATGCCGGGGCCTCCGTGCTCACGCCCAACAAATCCGAGTTGCGCCACATCGTCGGTGCCTGGACCAGCGAAGCCCAGATGACGGAAAAAGCCCAGCAGTTGCGCAGCAGTTTACAACTGGAAGCGCTGCTGGTCACAAGGTCAGAGGAGGGCATGACGCTTTATACCGATGATGACGTCGTGCACATGCCGGCGCAGGCGCGCGAGGTCTACGATGTCTCCGGCGCCGGCGACACGGTGATTGCAACGCTTGCGGTGATGCTGGCTACCGGGCGGCCGATCGCCGAAGCAGTAGCCATGGCGAACCGTGCCGGTGGTATCGTAGTCGGCAAGCTGGGCACGGCGACCGTGACCCGACGGGAGCTTTTTCAGTAAATCAATGCTCCGGGAGGATGCAATGTTCTTGAGGATAAAATGCTTAAAAAACTGGTTCTAAACCTTGCAGTCATGGTGGTCGCGTTGACGGGATCGATCAATTTTGCGCTCGCGCAAGTTGAAGTCAACAAGGCTGATCAGGCGGCGTTGGAAAGCGTGAAGGGCATTGGCCCCTCGACATCGATGAAAATTCTCGACGCCCGCAAGACGGGTGGTGCTTTCAAAGGTTGGCCGGATTTTGCCAATCGGGTCAAGGGTATAGGTGACAAGACGGCAGTGAAACTTTCCGACGCCGGCTTGACAGTCAATGGCCAATCGCTGCCGAATGCCGGCGTGGTGCCACCATTCGCTGCCAAAGCGAAGCAGGCAAGTGCCAGGGATGGCAAGAGCACGGCAAGTACGGGCGCGGCTACGGGAATGCCTGCGGGAGCGGTTATAGAGCCGTCGCCAACGATGCTCAAAGGCTCGACACGCCCGGTGCCGCAATCGCCGCCTCTGTTTCCTTCCACAACGTCAACGTCAAGCCGGCCGGCGGCACCGGCTGCCGCACGTTGAAAGGCACGGAATGGGCATCACTGCCACGCGCGTTTGCCTTCATGACACCAGTTATGGTCTGCGTTTAAAATGGCAGATAAACCGGTCATCCAACGGACCGCTCAACCGATGGTAATGGGTTGTATAACGTAGCTATAAGCGCAGCGCCATAAAGCAGCTCTACAACGTAGGCGATATCGAATGCAATGGATTATCTGACTCTGGAAGACACCATCGGCAACACGCCGCTGGTGCGACTGCAACGCCTGCCCGGGGATGAGGCAAAGCAGCGCAACAACATCATTCTTGGCAAGATGGAAGGAAACAATCCTGCCGGGTCGGTAAAGGACCGTGCGGCCCTGTCGATGATTCGCCATGCCGAAGCGCGGGGCGATATCAAACCTGGCGATACGCTGATCGAGGCCACCAGCGGTAACACCGGTATTGCCTTGGCCATGGTGGCTGCAGTGCGTGGCTACAAGATGGTGTTGTTGATGCCTGAAAACCTCAGCCAGGAGCGCCGCCAGAGCATGGCTGCTTACGGTGCCCGCATTATTCTGACGCCAAAAACCGGCGGCATGGAATACGCCCGCGACATGGCCGAACGGATGCAGCAAACCGGTGAAGGCCGGATCCTTGATCAGTTCGCCAACTCCGACAATTCACTGGCGCACTATGAGACGACCGGTCCAGAAATCTGGCGCGACACGCAAGGTGCGGTCACGCATTTTGTCAGTGCGATGGGCACCACCGGCACCGTGATGGGGGTCTCCCGCTTTTTGAAGGAACAAAATCCTGAGGTCAGAATCATCGGTGCGCAACCGGAAGAAGGGTCGCAGATTCCCGGCATCCGCAAGTGGCCGGAAGCTTATTTGCCGAAGATTTTCGATAAGAACCGTGTCGATCAGGTAGAAAACGTCAACCAGTCCGTGGCAGAAGCCATGGCCCGTCGCATGGCGATCGAAGAGGGGATTTTTTGCGGCCCGTCTGCCGCCGGCGCTTGCGATGTGGCACTACGAGTCTCATCGACGGTGGAAAACGCCGTGATCGTTTTTATCGTTTGCGACCGGGGCGACCGGTACCTGTCAACCGGGTTGTTTCCCGCATGACCTGATAATCAGGCCGGCTTCGCCGTTAGCGGCGTTTTTGGCTTGAACTGCTTGTCGCTGATGCGAAACTTGTCACGGCGGTCGCCCATGAGGGTGCGCAGATCCTTGATGCTTTCCTGGCTGACTTCGTGCATGCGGATTAGCAGCGATGCACCAACCGGCAGGCGCCGGTGGCGAATCTTGCTGATCACGGGAGGCGCAACTTCGAGGGCACGGGAGAGCGCCGCATCGTTCTTCAACCCCATTTTTTTCAGCAGGGTATCGAGCAGGTTATTCGGGTCGTAGGAAGTTTGTGCGGTGGAATTACTGTTTGTCATGATATTTTCTAGTCTGCAGGGTGTGATAGTTCGTTAATGCAATATTATAGCATTGACAAGACCTCGCGGCCAGCGTTAACCCTGACTATCGGTCTTTTCCCGATGCCTCGCCTTGTGTGAGCCACAATCGGTTCCAGCCATCCACGCCAAGCGCCTGCAAGGTGTCGATGTTTTGTTGATAGATTTCATCGGCATCTGGAAATGCCGCAACTGCACGTTCGATGCTGGCTTCCCGCAGCAAGTGCAGCATCGGATACGGCGAGCGATTGGTAAAGTTCTCTGGCGCATCCGCTGCACAGTGGGCAAATTCATACTGTGGATGAAAGCTGGCGATCTGAATCTCGCCATGCAGACCCTGCCGGTCCAGAAGCCGATCCGCAACTTTCAAGAACCCGTTGTAGTCGAAAAAATCTTGCAGCGTATGTGGGTGAATCAGCAATGTCGTGTCGATCTCTTGCGGGTCGGCACCTTGCAATAACGCCAGTTCCGCAGTCAGCGCGGCTTCGAGGCTTTCGCGGTCGGTGGCACTGCTGACGACGTAGCGAATCTGGTTCTTGCGGTGAACCGCCTTGGCGAACGGGCACAGGTTCAAGCCGATGACGGCAGTCTCCAGCCAGATTCTTGTGGCGCGTACGACCGCGGCATCGTGCGATGCAGGAAGCAAAGTGGATAGGTCGGGCATGAGGAAGATAGTCCCATGAATTGCCATTGCCACGCTTGCTGAATCGGCATTTGCGGGTGGCGCGGATTAAATCGGCTATTCTTGCGCTCCGCTTGTCCTTCCTGCTGGAAGAAGCCGTCGCCAACGAAGCCGTCGCCAACGAAGCCGACGATACCATCAATACTCACCACACCAACGACACTAACCACGAACAGATGGCAATCAAATCCACCATTTACAAAGCCGAAGTGCAGATCGCCGATATGGATCGGCACTATTACCAGACTCACCCGCTGACTCTGGCAAGGCATCCTTCGGAAACCGACGAGCGCATGATGATGCGCATTCTGGCGTTCGTGCGCCATGCCAGCGAATCGCTAGTGTTCGGCAGAGGTATCGGCACCGATGACGAACCGGATCTTTGGCAGATGGATTTGACCGGTGCCATCGAATTATGGATCGAAGTCGGACAACCCGACGAGAAACGCATCCTCAAGGCGTGCGGCCGGGCGGCGCAAGTAATTATCTATACCTACAGCAGCAGTAGCGCGATCTGGTGGAATCAGATCGGTAACCGTATCGAACGGGCAAAAAATCTTCAGGTCATCAATATCGCCGCCGCGACCAGCCTGTCGCTGGCAAAACTGGCGCAACGCAACATGCAGATTCAATGCACGGTGCAGGATGGGCAGTTATGGATGACTGAGGGGGAAGAAAGCGTTCAGATCGATTTTGTGGCGTTGAAGGAATTTGCCGGCGTGCGTTGATTACGTGTGGGTTTGCGCATGAAATGCGCACTAGTTGTAGCAGCTCGCATTTCGAACCGGTCATGCCCGCGTTGAACGCGCGTTCCGGCTCGAATTAACTGCAAATGATGAATCTATCGGCAACCCTGTGGGCGCCGATGCCGAACTGTCCCAACGGTTCAATTTGGCGTCGGCAGCAACCTGGAGACCTCAGTATCGATCACATCGGCAAAATGTCGGTAGGTTGGTGATTGGTTGAGCAGCCAGGCTTCAACCAGCCCGTATAAAAGCTAAATACAGTTGTGTGTAATTCGGACGCATCGATCCGCTGCTGATATCGCCATTAAGCCAAGCCTGGTAGCGAAGATTGAAACTGAGCGCGTCGGTATCATCGCCATGGTTGCCATAATCTCTGTAGCCTTTTTTCCACTCACTAACCATCTCTGGCCCCCATTCATAGGTTGTTTTAAGCAATGTAGCTAGTGCATCCCAGCCTGCTGGGCCGCGTTCCTTCGACATTTCTGGACGTTGATCTGTTTGTGGGGCCGGCCTGGCAGGCGCAGGGGGTGCCTGGGGCGCTTGTGACTGTTGCCATTGTCTTACTGCCTCGGCGTCATCGAGGTCAATACGTGCAGGATTGTTGATGCCCGGGTTATTCGATGCATAAAAAGTCTTCAGTGACTGCGGCAAATTCGGCAATGCGGTCAGCTGATTGGTGTCTGCATGAAGCTCTGTCAGTGACTGCGGCAAATTCGGCAACGCGGTCAGTTGGTTGTTGCTTGCATAAAGCGCTGTCAGTGACTGCGGCAAATTCGGCAATGCGGTCAGCTGGTTGTGGTATGCAGAAAGCATTGTCAGTGACTGCGGCAAATTCGGCAATGCGGTCAGCTGGTTGTGGCTTGCATCAAGACTTTTCAGTGACTGCGGCAAATTCGGCAATGCGGTCAGCTGATTGGTGCCTGCATGAAGCTCTGTCAGTGACTGCGGCAAAGTCGGCAATGCGCTCAGCTGGTTGCTGTGCGCATGAAGCACTTGCAGTGACTGCGGCAAAGTCGGCAACGCGGTCAGTTGGTTGGAGCTTGCAAAAAGCGCTGTCAGTGACTGCGGCAAAGCCGGCAACGCGGTCAGCTGGTTGCGGCTTGCATCAAGAGTCTTCAGTGACTGAGGCAAATTCGGCAATGCGCTCAGCTGGTTGCCGCATGCATGAAGCGCTGTCAGTGACTGCGGCAAATTCGGCAATGCGCTCAGCTGGTTGAAGCCTGCATGAAGCGCTGTCAGTGACTGCGGCAAATTCGGCAATGCGCTCAGCTGGTTGAAGGTTGCAACAAGAAATGTCAGTGACTGCGGCAAATTCGGCAATGCGGTCAGTTGGTTTTTGTCTGCTTGAAGCTTTGTCAGTGACTGCGGCAAAGTCGGCAACGCGGTCAGCTTACTGTCACATATGCTTAATTCCCTCAGCCACGTCATTGCGCTCAAGCAATTTGGCAGTGCCGTTAATTTACGTGCATCCAATTTCAGGGTCGGGCTCTGGCTCGCGTAGTTATCCAGTATTTGCTCGGACACATGCTTTCGATTCCGTGCCTCAACCGTATGCGGCACGGCTTGCTCTACCCATTGGCTCAACTCTTGCTGGCACAACGTCCTGGGCGAAGCGGGGGCGCTGGCAACAGGAGCTGTCCGCACACCGGGTGTTCGGCTCTGCCTGTTGCCAACAGGTGCCGGCATGTCAGGCGCGACGGCGGGCCTGGTACGGTTGCTGTGAGCGTTCGTATCAGTGTCGGAATCTGCTTGCGTGGTCTCCGGACCGTTTGAAAGACAGCTTCCTGCAAAACGGACAAAGCCGCGTCGAATCTGGTCCATGAACTTGCCTTGTAAAAGAGAATTTATTCCACTGCCGTATCGCCCGCTTGAAAGAGACCGATTCGGCACGTTGATATTGGACCACGTGCTGTGAATGCACCACAGCGCCAGGTGCCGTAAAAATATTATTAAACTAACTATTCAGCTGCCAGGCAGTGGCTTGCACGTTTCCGTAAACCCGAACTTGGATTTATTATTCTTTGTGAATTTATTGACAAATGGACAATACACAAGACGAATTGCAGCGACAACTCAAAATTTATCGTATGACTCGATTCCGTAGTGTTTGCTTGATTTTATTCAGGTCACGACAGATCGCCACGTAGCCTGGCATAAGCTGATAGCCCAGCGCCAGCAAACGCGACCATGGCGCCCACACCGCTAATTTTGGTGACACATCAGCGGCGCTTCATGGTTTCTACAAGGGGACGGGGATTGGTATGACTGCCGCAGCGTCATCCAGAAAAATATGAGCAGGAATGTCGATGCACGGATTGTTATGGGCACCAAAATGCGTCAGTGAGGGCGGTAAAGTCGGCATTATGGTCAGCTTACTGTCACATATCGTCAAGTCTGTCAGCCATGTCATCGCGCTCAAGCAATTTGGCAAAGACGTTAATTCATGTGCATCCAATTCCAGTGTCGTGCTCTGGCTCGCGTAGTTACCCAGTATTTGACTAGAGACGTGATCTCGATTCCGTGCCCCATCCGGATGCGGCCCGGCTTGCGCTACCCATTGCGCCAGCTCTTGCCGGCACAACGTCTCGGGCGAAGCGGAGGCGCTGGCAACAGGGGCTGACCCCACATCGCGTGTTCGGCTCTGCCTGTTGCCAACAGGTGCCGGCATGTCAGGCGCGACGGCGGGCCTGGTACGATTGCCATGGGCGGTCGTATCTGATCCATGAATTTGCCTTGAAAAAAAGAATTTATGATTCGTTGCGCATTTATTGACGAGTGGGCGACATACAAGACGAATTGCGCCGGCAACTCAAAATATATCGTATACAACGATTCTGTCGTGCTTGCCTGATCTGCTGCTGCCAACGGGTTACGATTCCGTAGAGTGCTCTTAGGTGCACCGCGTGTGAGATGTGTGGGGCTTCGGCACCATGGCGCTCACATCCCACAACTACGGTTGCAGCCGGCTTCGCGCCACCCGCACCGACCTGCCAAGATCGACCACCGACATGGCGTAGAAAAAGCTGCGGTTGTATTGCGTAATGGCGAAGAAGTTGTCTGCACCGAGCCAGAATTCTGTCGGCTGTGTGCCGTTTTGTAAATCTACCAAACCGAACCGCATGTCGGCGGGTAGAGGCGCACCAGGGAGGATGCCGCCAGTGGCAAGCTCATCGAGCGTGTATTTCGCTTCCAGGCTTTGTGCGATGAATTTTTGCCAGCGGTTATCCTCTTCGCTCTTCTCCGTGCCATTTTGCGAGGCCGCATCGCCGGTCGGCCGGATACTCGCTGGAAAAACGATCGGTGCGCCCGGTTTCCAGCCGTGCTTCACCAGAAAATTTGCGACGCTGCCGATGGCGTCGGCCTGTGATTTCCTTAGATCGATCTTGCCATCGCCATCGAAGTCGATGGCATGCTGGCGAATACTGCCCGGCATGAATTGTGGCCAGCCTATCGCGCCGGCATAGGAGCCGAGCAGTGAAAACGGATCGATGCCGCTTTCGCGGGCCAGCAGCAATGTGTTTTCTAGCTCACCACGGAAATACGCCATGCGTGCTTCGCGGTTCGGCGTATCCGGATACGCGAAGGCGAGGGTGGCAACGGCATCCATGACTCGGAAATTTCCGGTATTGCGGCCATAGACGGTTTCTACGCCGATGATGCCGACAATGATTTCTGCGGGAACGCCGAACTGTGCTTCGGCACGGGCCAGGGCGTCGGCATTCTGATCCCAGAATGCCGTGCCGGCACTGATGCGCACCGGCTCGACAAAACGCGCCCGATAGGCGCGCCAGTTTTTAGGGCGTCCGGGTGGCGCCGGTTTCATCAACTGGATTGCACTGCCGACGTATTGTGCCTGGCGTAGAAGCGCTTCGACTTCCACCTTGTTGAAGCCGTGTCTCGCAACGAGCTGGTCGATGAATTCCGGCACACCCTGCCATTGCGTGAAGTTGGCGAATTCTCCGGTGGTGTTGACTACCCCCTGGCGTCCTGAAACACCGGTGAGTGGGCCGGTCTGGGCAATTGCGTTTCCAGTGCCCAGGCAAATTAATGTGCAGGCCAGCAAGCGGCCAACGAAGTAGGGGGGCTGTCGAGAGTCGGTCATGTCGATTTCGCTAGTAATAAAGTCAGTTGCCGGATCAGGCGTGCACGTTCTGGATTGCCTTTTGTCGTTGCTGTACGGCTTTCAGCGCCATACCGCGCAGATTCGTAAAGCGCCATGAAGCTGCCGACCGCTACGCGTTTTCCGGTTGGCAGGGGTGAGTCGGCAGCCCGCAGACGTTCCAGGTATGCACGCGGGCCCTCATGGGCAGCCCGTGGCAGGCCACGTCGGGCCATGTCGCGACAGAGCCTGGCATACAGATTCTGCACCGGATCGCTTGGTGCCCGCCGCCCCAGCAACGGCACGGCGGTGATCAGCATGACCAGGCTGCCGACGGCGATCATCACGATTGTCAGCGTGGGCCAATCGGTTGTCTCGAACCCGAGCGACTGCAACAGGCTTTTCTGGCGCTCGGGTGTGTAATTCAATACCCACTGGTTCCAGCCGTTACCCAGCGCTTCGAAGCGCAGGTTCAGTAGCGAGAGCAGGGAAAGTTTGCCCATATCGAGGTGCATCAGGCCGCCAAACCCCGGCTGGCGTGCGGCAGTAGTGGCACCGCGCTCGATGCGCTCCGGTGCTACGGCAGCAGTCGGGTCGACCCTCACCCACCCCCGGCCACGCAGCCATACCTCTGCCCACGCATGGGCATCGGACTGGCGCACCGTGAGGTAATTGTCGACCGGGTTGATCTGCCCGCCCTGATAACCGGTGACGACCCGCGCCGGAATATCGAGCGCTCGCATCAGCACCACGAAGGCGCCGGCGTAGTGTTCGCAAAAACCTGCGCGTGTACGAAACAGGAAATCGTCGACACTGTGTCGTCCCAATATTGGCGGCTCCAGCGTGTAGCGAAATGGCTGGGTTCGAAATTGCGTGAGAACGGCCTGCAACAAGGTGGCGTTGTTATCGCTGCTTCGGCGCAATTGTGCTGCGTAGGCATGGGTTTCCGGGTTGAACCCGGGCGGCAGATCCAGCCAGTCTTGCAGCGATAGCTGATCCTGATCCGGCTGCAGCGCAAAATTCACGACCGAAGTAACGTCGTAGCGAATGCGTCGCGAGATCGGCTGGCTTGTACGCAGTTGCAGGTCGGGCGTCACGCTGGTCGTGTAACCAGCGACATCAGGCACTTGCTGCGGTACTTCCAGGGCGTAGAGCCAGGGCTGGCCGTTTGCCTCCATCGTGACCTGATAGCGTGTGGACGGGCCTTTCGGCACGACCGTGATCGATGACTGGCGTGGTCGCAGCGCGCTGCCTGCAGGCTGCACGCGCCAGGTACGGCCATCATAGGCACCGAGCACCACGCCGCGCCAGTAGAGGGCTGGACGCGGTGGCAACGGATCGATGAAATTTGCCCGAAATGCAATCTCTTCCGACATGGTGAGTTTCGCGATGCTGCCGGGCGACATGGTGTCGGACATGCCCGATCGGCCGCCCGGTGCTTCGCCCGGCATTCCCCACAGTGGCCCCTGAATTCTGGGAAACAAAAGAAACAATACCAACATCAGCGGCGTGGCCAACGCCACGATCGTGTTTGCCAGTTTCAGCCGGCGCTTCAGGGAAGGTACGACGCCGGTGTATTGATATGAAAGTTGCGTGGTCAGGATCGCCACGGTGGCAGCAACCATCAGCACCGCTGTTGGGAACGACTGTGAATAGAACAGATTGGTCAGCATCAGAAAGAAGCATAGGCAGACGACGACGAACAGATCGCGTTTTGCGCGCATTTCCAGAAGTTTGCACGTCAGCAGCAGCACCAGCATGGCGACACCGGCATCGCGCCCGAAAAAAGTCTGGTGGGTTGCGTACACCCCAGGCACGATCAACAGTGCGATCGGCGCTAGTATCCAGCGCGGCGGCATGCGGTTACCGCGAAACGTGATCCAGCCGCGCCAGGCCAGCATGAACACCGCCACGCCGGTGATCCAGGGCGCTACGTGTGCCGCATGCGGTGCCAGCACCAGGCAGCAGGCCAGCAGGAGCATCAAGGTGTCGACCTTGTCGCGCGACAAAATCGCGTTGACCGGTGTCAGGATTACAGGGGCCATCAATGACCCTCGTACAAGGCAAGCGCGCGCAGGCAGGCTTGCTGATGCACCGGTCCGATGCCCGGGTCGAGGCTCATGCTGCCCAGCCGAAATCCGTACACTAGCCCACGGCTTTCGGCTTCGAGTATCCAGCGCGCCATGCGTGAGAGCCGGATTTCGACATCCAGTAATCTCGGCAAGCGGTCGAAGTCGAGCACCAGGTCGCTGGCGCTGCCGCCTTCGAAATGCTTGCTCACCAGCGCAGCACCGGCATCGACGTCGGTGCGGGCAATATGGCGCCACGCCAACTGCCGAGGCGAGTCGCCGGGTTGGTAGACGCGGATGCCGGCAAAATCGTCGTTGCCGGCCGCGCCACTCCCGTCTGTCTTGAAACGCCCGGCAACGGGTAACGGTGGGGCGTCGGCTTCCGGCCCGGGATAAACCAGCACACGCACTTCTGGGTGCCAGTAGCTCCAGGCCCGCAACAGGCCCAGCGGAAACTGGGTTGATAGCCGTATGCGTGGCGCGGCAAGCCAGCCACGTTCTACAGTCGGCAATCCAAGTATCACCTGGGTTGTTGCCGCTGCGCCGACATCGATTGCCTGCAACGGCATGGCAGGGCCGATGAAGCCGATCCAGATGGCAAAGCGGTCATAGCGACGACGGTCTGTAACATGGAGGTCGAATTGTGCGTCTTCGCCAGCAAATACAGGTAACACGCGTCCGGGTGTGAGGTGCAGATATGCCAGATTACGAAAAGTCAGGTGCATGTCGATCACGGCGCAGGCGGCGATCAGGAACGTCAGGCCAAAACCCAGGCTGAGGTTGTAATTGATGGAGCCGATAAACATCACCACCAGCAGCACGGCGAAGCCGAGTCCGGCCTTGCTGGGCAGGATGAAGACGCGGCGCTGGGTCAGCGTGACTTCGCCCGGTTCGGGGTCGCCTAGCCGGAACAGCCAGCGATCGAGCCACCGACGCATCGATTGCATCGATTGCATCAAACGGCAACGAGCTTCATCAATTGCAGCACGGCGTCGCGGCTGGCGAGTGCCGAACCGCCGGTCACCTTCAAGGGCCGAAGGCGGTGCGCGGCCACCGGCACCAGCACAGCCTGCACATCCTCAGGAAGCAAATGGTTACGACCTTCCAGTGCTGCCCAGGCACGCGCTGCCTGTAGCAATGCAATGCCAGCCCGCGGGCTCAGGCCCTCGGCAAACAGCCCGCACTGACGCGATGTCTGTGCCAGTGCCTGTACATAATCGATCAATGCCGACGATACATGCAGTGCCCGTAATCCTGCCTGGGCTACCAGCAGCTCGGAGGGCTCCATCGCCCGTGGCAGGGATTTCAGCAACATCCGGCGATCCTCGCCCAGCAGCAGTGCACGCTCCGCAGCAGCGTCGGGATAGCCCAGCGACAGGCACATCAGAAAACGGTCGAGTTGCGACTCCGGCAACGGAAAGGTGCCGATCTGGTGCGCCGGGTTTTGCGTGGCGATTACGAAGAAGGGCGTTGGCAGATCGCGCGTGACGCCGTCGGAGGTCACTTGTCGCTCTTCCATCGCTTCCAGCAGCGCCGATTGGGCTTTCGGTGTCGCCCGATTGATTTCGTCTGCCAGCAGCACTTGCGAGAACACCGGCCCCGGATGAAAGGTGAAGGCATTCTTGTCGCGCTCGAAGATGGAAATGCCGACCACATCGGCAGGCAACAAATCGCTGGTGAACTGCAGCCGGTTAAATTGCAAGCCAAGCGAAATCGCCAGGGCATGCGCTAACGTGGTTTTGCCAACGCCCGGTACATCCTCGATCAGTAAATGGCCACCGGCCAGCAGGCACACCAGCGCCTGCCGTATTTGCAGTTCCTTGCCGACGACGATTCCGCCGACTTGCTGCGCAACTGCATGAATTTTTGCAAACATGAATTTTCTGACTTGGTAGACTTGACCCAAATTCTATTCGAGAAAGCTAATGTTGACTTAAATCAATATGACGATTCTTCAATGACTACAGCTTTTTACACACACGCCGATTGTCGGCTCCATGAAATGGGAACAGGGCACCCGGAATCGCCGGCGCGATTGCAGGCCATCGAGGATCAATTGATCGCCAGCCGGATCGACAGATTTCTCGAGTATCGCGAGGCGCCGATGGCGACACCGGCAATGATCGGCCGCGTCCATGATGCGGCTCTGCTCGAGCTGATGGTTGCCAGGCTGCCAGGCCAGGTAGCTGGTGGCAAACCCTACGCTGTTCTGGACCCCGACACCCTGCTCAACGCCCATACCCTCGATGCCGCACTGCGCGCAGCCGGCGCCGCGGTGGCAGCTACCGACGCCGTCATTGCCGGTGAAGTCGAGAATGCTTTTTGCTCGATACGACCGCCCGGCCATCATGCCCAGCGCGCCCACGCCATGGGTTTTTGCTTTTTCAATAACGTCGCCATCGCTGCACGCCATGCCTTGACGGTGCATGGCATGACTCGCATCGCCATCGTCGATTTCGACGTTCACCACGGCAATGGTACGCAAGAAGCCTTTCAGGACGACCCGCGGGTATTGATGGTGAGTTTCTTCCAGCATCCTTTCTACCCGTTCAGCGCCGTGGCCGAGCTTGGTGAGGCGCACAACAACATGATCAATCAACCGCTTCCAGCCTACACCGGAGGCGATGTCGTGCGCCGTCTTGTCAAAGAGGTGTGGTTGCCGGCCCTGCATGCGCACCAGCCCCAGATGCTGTTCATCTCGGCCGGGTTCGATGCCCATCGCGAAGACGACATTGGCCAGATGGGCCTGGTGGAAGACGATTACGCCTGGATCACCCGCCAACTCATGGCCGTGGCCAGGCAGCATGCCGGAGGGCGAATCGTCAGTTGCCTGGAGGGTGGATATAACCTGTCGGCACTCGGCCGCAGCGTGGCCGCGCATTTGAAAGCGTTGGCGCAGCTCGACTGAGGCGCTTGTGCAAACGGTAAGGTAGGCAGTACAGCAGGCGGTACAATACTGGTTGCCTTTCATATGAAGAAAATAATCAGCAATGTCGATTCAATGGTTCCCGGGTCACATGAACGCCGCCCGCAAGAAGGCGGCGGAAGCCATGGAGAAAACCGATCTGGTGGTCGAAGTGCTCGATGCGCGCCTGCCTCAGGCAAGCTGCAACCCGATGATCGAAGAGTTGCGCCTGTTTCGCCAGCGCCCCTGCCTGAAAATCCTTAACAAGAGCGACCTCGCCGACCCGGCAGTAACCGATGCCTGGATCGCCTACTACAGCCGCCAGCCCGGTGTACAAGCGGCCGCACTGAGCTGCAAGAAGCCCACCGATGTTGCGAAAGTGCCGAAGCTTTGCCTGGCGCTGGCGCCCCACCGTGGCACAGCATTGAAGCCCCTGCGCATCATGATCATGGGCATACCCAATGTCGGAAAATCGACGCTGATGAATGCGCTGCTCAACAAACGCGTGGCAAAAGTCGGCGACGAGCCCGCCGTGACCAAGATGCAGCAACGCCTTTATCTGGGCAACAACATCGTGCTGATCGACACCCCAGGCATGCTGTGGCCAAAAATTCAGCATCCGGCAGATGGCCTAATGCTCGCCGCCAGCCATGCCATTGGCAGCAATGCGCTGATCGAGGAAGAAGTGGCGACTTTTCTGGCCGACGCGGTACTGGCGCGCTACCCCGAATCGATTACAGCGCGCTACGGCTTGAAAGGCAATGACGACAACCCGCTCGATGGTGTGGCAGTGATCGAAGGTGTGGCACGGCGGCGCGGTTTTTTGCTCAAGGGCGGCAGCATCGATCTGGAAAAAGCGGCACACACGCTCTTGCAGGACTACCGCACCGGCGCGCTCGGGCGCATTAGTCTGGAAACGCCTGAATCCCGCGCTACGTTGTTGGCAGCGTTTGCCGAGGAAGCCGAGCGGGTGAGGGTGGTGAAAGCGGAAAAGGAAGCGGCTGCAGCGGAGGAGGCGGCGCGACGTTCGCCGCATTCGGTTTCGTGAAGGTCGTGGCAGATATTTAAGCCACTAGTGCTTTCAAGCTTTTTACTTTTTAGGCATCCGGTCCAACAAGTCGGCAGACTGCTGCAACCCCTGAAATATCGGGCGGGCGACCTTTTCCGGAAATCCCACTGGCAATTTTTCAGCGACAGCCTTGATTGCGGCAGGCGTTTGTTGGATTACCTGTTCAAGCAAATCTTCTGCATCCTCTCGCTGAAAATATCTGGCGGCGGTGCTATTGAAGTGCCGGCGTTGCACAGTCCTGAATTGGTAGTGCCGGTTTTTGCCAACCAGTGCCATTGCCAGTCTGGCGTTGTAAAGGGAAAACTGATTGGCACCGCTACCCTCAACCGGGCGCTACCTGCATCAAATTACATTGAATTTCTAATCGTTTTATCTCTTCCTTCAAAGCAGGGTGCGAATTTTTCTTCGCATCTTCTTTGTAATTTTCGAGCATCACCTGATGCTTCTGGTACTCCGAAATTCCTACAATATCCTGCACCCCAAATCCGAAAATAGATCGAAGTGTCAGCCCCCCCCCGAGTTCGACAGTTAGCGCCGTAAGTACCTGATTTCATTACGTCTGACTTTAAAACGTGCCCCTACAAGAGGCTCAATTGTCGATTTACAGTGGGCTGTTTGACTTTCAATGCTTTGAACATATCGTTGTGCTCATGACTCATGGAAGACACCCCGCTCAGTGGCGCTGCGCATCACCCGATGCAACACCAACGCCATGAAGCAAATGAACGCATGGGCACGAATACGCTCAGGTGCATAGGAGCTGCTGGTGCGTCACGCCAGGCACATCGATGTCAGGCAGGGCGACGGTCTCGAGCCAGCGCAGCACGCCAAGCTTGGAGTCTGGGTCACACAGGCGGTTCAAGACCATGATGCGAATGAGTGCCTCAACATCCGTGGTGTGGTCGGTGCGGCCAAAAACCCGCCGCAACTCTAAAAAGCCAAGCTCCTTCCACAACTCGGTCAAGGCCCAGACATTGCCCAAAGCGCGGGCGGACTCAAAGATTGCAGGCGAGTCAATGCCCGAAACGCTTAGGGGTTTGCGGCCAGGTTGGCAGACACATAGCGTTCTTCACGAAAACGGGCTAGCACAGCTTGTTTCAATTCATCTAGCTGTAATGCAGAATGAATGAAGTGCGGCCCACGGTCCCGCCGCCCCTGCGCGACGATTTCTTCGATCAAATTGTTGATATCTGCCGCCCCCTGCACCGAAGCAAAACGCGCCACAGCCTCGCGGTAACAGATCAACGTAGCATTACGCCCGATACCGGTGTAGCTGACAACTGTCGGGTCGGCCGCATCTACCTCCTCTGCCCCTTGCGCCGATGCATCGGCGCACCTTGCATGCAGATGCGCTTGCGTCAAGGCGTCGGCCCGTGCGATTTCTTCGGCGCGCAGCACGTTATCGTCGAACTTCATGCCGGCCTGCGTCACATACATTGAAACGGTTTCACCTGGATTTTGCAAGTCGACAGCCGTAACTTTCACGCGCCGGTAATCGTTTGCATCCCGCGGCATTTCTTCTACCGCAGTGACTTTGAAACGCTGGCCGAGAACCAAGCCCTCGGTGGTGTGGCCAACGGCTTGCCAACGTTGCTGCAGCTGAGACATGATCGGGTTTTCTGCAGACTTGGACGAATCTGCATTGGCTACCGGGGAAACAAATTCCAGAAGGCCACGTTTGGTCTGTAAGCCGTGCAGCAAAAAATTCTCGCAAAGCTGAAAAGTTTGCGGCGATTGGCCGGCGATGGCAGTACGACTGGACGCTGCTGGCAGTTTATTACCATCAGCCTCCTGCGTGGCGCCGGTATACGTAATGGAATTTGCGTGAATCGCGGCATTTGTCGCGTTCGCTCCGATTCCAATCTGCACCTTGATACCCGTTCGTGCCGGGCAAATAACGTACGCGCTATGACTCACCACGTCCGCAGGCTCTGGTGCCAAACCCGCAGATAATTTGCAGAGTCGTACCCAAACCTGCTCGAGCGACGATTCCGGCAAAGTGAAGCGCACGCGACGTTTGTTCGGCACTGCCGCCCGAAAAGTTGGCGCCGCGTTTGGCAATACGTTTGGCAATACGTTTGGCAACACACTTGCGGCAGGCTTGCCGGCCGGTTTCACTTGCTCGGCGAAACTTTGCATCAGGGCAGTAACCAACAGATTGAATTGCTCCGGTGTCTGAACAAACGATGGCCCGCGCTGCAGCCGTCCCTGCGCAACGGCGTCGAGCGCAATACGCAAAATCATCGCCGGGTTGCAGGCTCCATGATTGCGCATTATTTCATCGGCGATCCGTTTGCGAGCAGCCAGGAAGCTCATCAACGTACCTGTGCGGCCAACGCCTGCCATGCAGTGAATCACAACCGGCCGTGCCGGGTCGGGGCTCGTTGCCTCGATCTTGTCTGCCAGACCAATCAAAGTCTTGGTAGAAATGACACCATGATCTGGCCAGCCGGGAAAATGTAATCGTTGCAGCGTATGCGTCGCCTGACCGCCACGCATTTCGATTTTTTGATCGATCATCATCAACGGCTTAAACTTACTGCGTTGCTTACAAAAAGCAATGAGCTGGCAGCCCAACGCCTGCAAAGACTTGCCTTTTTGCCGCGGGAAATAATCGGTGGCCGCATCCTGCTCGCTGTATTTGGTCAAGTCGACGACGAGTGCGACTTTGCGATCAACCATCACCTGATGAAATCCGGGAATTTCTCCTGCAACGGGTTTTTGCGCGGCGATGAAGTGTCTGCCGCAACCCATATCGACGTGGTTGGCATGCAAAAAATGTGGTTGCTTGGTATTTCGCGACCGAACTGGATCGGCAATGGCACTGGCATGCACAAGCCGGATATCCTCGAACCGGTTTAGTACCACCTCACGTTCGTGTTTATCCGCGGGGTCTTCAAAACCAATATCAGGAGGGCGTCGTTGGTTGGAGATGGTGGTCCAATTTTTTTCCAAATATTCGGTATTGTTTTCCAGGCTTTGCCAGGCTTGGTTTATTACACCATCGGGTATCGAGCTTTGCTGTTTGAGACGGGAGAGGTTTTCTTGCAGTGTTTTAGGAAAGGTTAGTAGAGCAGAAACAGAGAGCAAGGCCGCCGCGCGCGCTTCTTCTTTTTGTGCGCGTTCCGCATGGCGGGCCTCGTGCTCGCGCCACTCTTCAGGTGTCCAGTTGGCGCATTGCATTACCATTTCTTCAATGGATTGCGATGGCGCTGCATTAGCTTTGGCAATGGCTGGATTTGCCTGTTTCTGAAATCTTGCTGCTGCTTTATTCGCTACAGCGGGTGGAATGCCGGGCCGCCGTTGCTGGTTATTTAAATTACTAGACGGACGTGCTGAATTGTCGCATTCTACGCCACAGCTCCTACCTGCAAGCTCAGACGGTTTTTGGCTTGCAAATAGATGTGTCTTTGGATTGCGAAGAATTTCAGATGCTTTAATCATCACTTAGCCCCAAAAATATTAATGTCTTTTCGCATATTGCAACTTCATTTCTGCAATATTCGCTTTGGCACCGTTGCCGAATGCAAATTTTCGTCCAGTTCTGCGAAGCAGTGCAGCGGATTGTAGATTGCGTTCTTCCGCATCAACTTTTCGTCGCTCGGCGGATGATAGAGTGCTTTGATCTTCGCTACAAGATTTTCCACCACGACCCTCTACAATTGACTTTGCTGCAACATAACGCATTAGTTGCAGTTCATGGGCACTATCTGAGTCGTGACCATTAACCGCGTGTATTTCTTCTTCTTGAAGGACCTTGGCAAACCTTACAATCCGATGCGCATGCGCCGAAAATTCAGTATCGGATAGAAAATTGCTGGACCTTTTGAAAAAATCTAAATTCAATATTTCGCTTGGCAAAAAACGTTTTCCCGGATGAATTTTTACCATCAAGTCGGATAACTCTTTAACGCAGGCAGCTTCAGGTACGGCCTTCAAAAGGGCTTGGACACGCGTCTGATTTTGCACAAGATTATCGGGTGTAATATGCAAATTTTTACAACGATATTCCAGCTCTTTGATTTCTTCTGCTAATTCTGGATTTGAATTGCTTTTCGCGGCTTCCTTGTACCTTTCCATTATAACTTGCAGCTTTTGATACTCTCCAATTTCACCTATATCATGCATGCCAAATCCAAAAATGAAGCGAAGAGTTAAGCCCATGGCGTATGCATCTGCTCGCTGCCCATCGTAGGAAATAGATCCATCTTTTTCATTGATAATTGCCTCCGGCGGCATGTACGGAAAACATCCAATCTTTGGCATTGAACGTGTGCAAGATGAAGACTCAATCAAATCTATATCGATTAACTTTACTGAAATTATTCCATTATTGTCTTGACTCAATATAATGTTGTCAGGCTTTATATCTCGGTGGCTAAATCCATCGTAGTTATGTAATGTGGCTAACGATTGCAGCATCTCTTTTGCGAGTGTATTTAGAAAGCGCTGATTATATTTTGCGTCTTTAAGTTTAAAATCCGAATTTTCGAATCGCCTAATGCCTGTCGAAATATTGGAATGCATTGAGCTATTATTATTATAAGTTTCCTGATAATATTCCTTTGCATAACGCCCAAGCAGTATTTGGGCTTGGTGTGGCAAATCTTGTGCATTTTTGAAAGCTTCAAAGCAGTAACGCAAGACATTAAATGTTTGCGTAAAGTTGTCAATAGTAACTAGTCCCAACTCAGAAAAATTGTAAGTAGTTATCGCATTACTAACAGTATTTTTGTATCTGCCAGTAGCAAAATTTGTGCCAAATTGCAATTTATCGGACTGTTCATATTCGTCCAAAGCTTTCAAAATCTCTGGTTGGCTGAAAGCTTGGATCAGCGAGACGCTGCCGGGCTGCCCACTTTGTGCATTCGTCGTGTTCGCCAAGGTATTGAGGCGCGTGGATTGACGACTGGGTATAGTTTGCGCATCAACCGGCGTAATCACCACGTTATTTAAGTTGCGCAATCCGTTCTGTTTAGATCTAGGAAGAGTTGAGAAATTTGATCTAACCGGATCTTGAGCCAGAAATCCCAGTTCGGGTGACGCAGAAAATACTGGGTGTGTTTTCTTTACCGCCATATATTCATCTGTGCAAATGTTCCTGGCGATCCGTGCTTTGCCAAATCCTCCAGCCCCAAGTTCAATTTTAAAAAGTTTCTCGCCGTTCTTTTCGTATGTGCGAACAGGTTGGTCGATGGCTTTGATTCGTAGATTGGTTTTGCGTTGGAAGCGCCCTATTTCGGCTTCAGTCATGGTATTCAGCATTTCAAATATTTGACCATTTTCTCCCCGAATCAAAGTATGAGAATTGCCGAGATTTTTCTCATCTTTTTTTATAATATTCCGAGATCCATGAAGCAATTCTTTGTATTGATTAACCGCGTCTAGAAACAGGCTCGATTCTCCTGGAACTTCAGGAAAGAGTGCAACAAGTTCATCAATCGCCTTCCACGTAGCTTCATCTATAATAATGGTACTGTTTTCTTGGTGGAGGTTTTCTTGGAGGCGGGATAACACATCTATACTTCTACTATCTATGTCAGATTTTTCACATTCTATTTTTAACTGGGCAAAAAATTCCTCATTAGAGTAGTTACTGTTTTGGTTTTCAACCGCAGCCTTAATTTGTGGAAAAATAACCTTAACGAATTCTGTTGCACGATTTATCTTATCATAGAGAATCTGTTTTTCGCGAATATTTGCAGCTATTTCTGAAAGCTTGTCAAGATCAGTTTTTCTCAATCTTTCTGGCGCCACACCGGATTTATCAAACCCACAATTTCTGTTCCGATCGATCCCAATTACACTGTCGTACACAGCTCTTAAGTCAATCTTTATAGGAATTGACGATGGTTTTGGTGATTCAATGTCTGCTATTGCATTTATATAATTATTAATATCAGGATTTGATAAATCTATTTGTGTCTGATTTTTTAAATATTGAATTGGAGAGGTCATAATAATTTTGTGGAAGATCAAAAATATTTCAATGGCTAGTTGAAACTAAAGCTGGAATATAGCTGAATTATTTATGTAAGATTATAGCCTTTGAAAATGTTTGATTAAAATATAACGAGAAAACTATTGATTTTAATCAACTAAATTTCTAATGAGAAAGTTAATTCTTGTCAAAATTCACATCTATGCCTAATTTATGACTATTTAGCCGCTGGCAAGCTGAATTAGATTTTTGGAGAAGGCATGGCGTAACACACTGAGCAAGCTTTACCCGAGACCTCACGTAACGACCACGTCTTCTTTGTCGGACCATCGCCGCTGGGTGCTTTGCTGGAGTTGCGGCAATCCTTGTTCTGCCTAGCTATGAGTTCCACAACGTGGGCCAACAATGCCATGACCTGTGCCGACAGACGATTGACTTCACCAAAAAGAAAGTGAATTAACGCATTCTTTTGCTCCATCGAAATCCGTGTAAGGTCAGGAAGTTTATATCTGGCGCAAGTATTGCAAATTGCTTAACATCTCGCAAGGTATGCTCGGTAGTCACACTAATTTTTGTAAATCAACCCCGTGATTATCTATCGCCAAATAAAAAATGCCTGCATCACTGCAGGCATTTTTCTGTATAGCGCTTGGTTACCTAAGTACCAAATTACATCATTCCGTCCATACCACCCATGCCGCCCATACCACCCATGCCGCCGCCCATACCGCCACCAGCCGGTTTGTCTTCGGTTGCTTCGCACACCATGCAATCGGTGGTTAGCATCAGGGAAGCAATCGAAGCTGCGTTTTGCAGCGCCGAGCGCGTCACTTTGGCTGGGTCCAATACACCCATCTCGACCAAATCACCGTAGGTGCCGTTGGCAGCGTTGTAACCAAAGTTACCTTTGCCTTCGAGCACACGTGCTACAACGACCGATGCTTCTTCGCCAGCGTTTTGCACGATCATGCGCAGCGGCTCTTCCATTGCGCGCATCACGATCTTGATGCCGGCTTCCTGGTCTGGGTTGTCGCCTTTGACGTTGATGTTGGCACGTGCACGCAGCAATGCAACGCCGCCGCCTGGCACAATACCTTCTTCAACAGCAGCGCGGGTAGCGTGCAGTGCATCTTCGACGCGGGCTTTCTTTTCCTTCATCTCGACTTCGGTGGCAGCGCCAACCTTGATCACTGCAACGCCACCGGCCAACTTGGCAACACGTTCCTGCAGCTTTTCACGGTCGTAGTCCGAGGTCGCTTCTTCGATCTGCACGCGTACCTGCTTGACGCGGCCTTCAATGGCCGATGCCTGACCTGCGCCGTCGATGATGGTGGTGTTTTCTTTGCCGATTTCAATCCGCTTAGCCGAACCCAGATCGGTCAGTGCGATCTTTTCCAGCGTCAGGCCAACTTCTTCAGCGATGACCTGGCCGCCGGTCAGAATAGCGATGTCTTCCAGCATTGCCTTGCGACGGTCACCGAAGCCTGGTGCTTTAACAGCACAAGTTTTCAAGATGCCACGAATGTTGTTGACCACCAGCGTTGCCAGAGCTTCGCCTTCGATGTCTTCTGCAATGATCAGCAGTGGGCGGCCGGCTTTAGCGACTTGCTCCAATACCGGCAGCAGATCGCGGATGTTCGAGATCTTTTTGTCGCACAGCAGGATGAACGGATTTTCCAGCGTAGCAGTTTGCTTCTCTGGGTTATTGATGAAGTATGGCGACAGATAACCACGGTCAAACTGCATACCTTCGACGATATCGAGTTCGTCGTTCAATGACTTGCCATCTTCGACAGTGATAACGCCTTCCTTGCCGACTTTTTCCATGGCTTCGGCAATGCGGTCACCAATCGACGAATCGCTATTGGCTGAGATCGAACCGACTTGGGCGATTTCCTTGGTGGTGGTGCAAGGCTTGGCGATCTTGGCCAACTCTTCTACCGTGGCAGCAACTGCACGGTCGATACCGCGCTTCAAATCCATCGGGTTCATGCCGGCGGCAACGAACTTCATGCCTTCACGAACGATTGCCTGGGCCAGCACAGTTGCCGTGGTAGTGCCGTCGCCGGCGTTGTCGGAAGTGCGTGATGCCACTTCCTTGACCATTTGCGCGCCCATGTTCATGAGCTTGTCTTTGAGTTCGATTTCTTTGGCGACCGAGACACCGTCTTTGGTGACAGTCGGCGCACCGAAAGAGCGCTCGAGCACAACGTTACGGCCTTTAGGGCCAAGGGTAACCTTGACTGCATTCGCCAGAATGTTGACGCCTTCGACCATTTTGGCCCGGGCTGCGTCGCCGAAAATTACTTCTTTAGATGCCATGATTAGTGCTCCTGTATGGTGAAATTCGGGTTACTGGTGAACGACTGCCATGATGTCTTCTTCGCGCATTACCAGCAGTTCGTCGCCCTTGATCTTGACGGTCTGGCCGGAATATTTGCCGAACAAAACGCGGTCGCCGACCTTGACAACCAGTGGGCAAACGGAGCCGTCATCCAAAACCTTGCCAGTGCCGACTTCCAGCACTTCGCCTTGGTCCGGCTTTTCAGCGGCGGCTTCCGGAATGATCAGGCCAGAGGCAGTTTTTGTTTCGAGATCGAGGCGCTTGACGATAACGCGGTCGCGTAGTGGAATTAGTTTCATACGAACTCCTTAAAAATCAATGGGTTGCAACATGACAAGGCGATGCCTTAGCGGGAAATTGTAAAAACCGGTAGTGCTTATTAAGGCTTGATTGTTAGCACTCGAGTCCGGCGAGTGCTGAGTATAGGGGGGATGAGAGGAATTTTCAAGCGTGAATGGAGGACAAGCCTTTTGAATTTTGTTATTCATGCACTAAAAGTGCAAAGGCCAGCAGTTTGGCTGCTGGCCTTTGTAGCTCAGTATAAAACCTCTATATGGATTCGATTTTTTCCAGCGCAAACATGAGGTTATTTACTTCGCAAAGCGTTAATAGCATCCTGAATCGGCCCGGTTACTGCCTGGAAATTGGGTTGCTTAGCACTAGCAAACGCAGCATTTGGAGTAACGGGCGCTGATCCTGGCTGACGCGCTTGCGCGTCTTTTCGCGCACCCGCCGCTTCTGGCGCAGGCACCGACCCTGGCACACTCGATGGCACTTGCTCACCCGTTGACCCTGGCCCACCCGCTGACACTTGCTCACCCGTTGACCCTGGCCCACCCGCTGACACTTGCTCACCCGTTGACCCTGGCCCACCCGCTGACACTTGCTCACCCGTTGACCCTGGCCCACCCGCTGACACTTGCTCACCCGTTGACCCTGGCTCACCCGTTGACACTTGCTCACCCGTTGACACTTGCTCACCCGTTGACCCTGGCCCACCCGCTGACACTTGCTCACCCGTTGACCCTGGCCCACCCGCTGACACTTGCTCACCCGTTGACCCTGGCTCACCCGCTGACACTTGCTCACCCGTTGACCCTGGCTCACCCGTTGACACTTGCTCACCCGTTGACACTGGCATACCCGTTGACACTGGCACACCCGTTGACACTGGCACACCCGTTGACCCTGGCACACCCGTTGACCCTGGCACACCCGTTGACACTTGCTCACCCGTTGACACTGGCACACCCGTTGACACTGGCACACCCGTTGACACTGGCTGATGTTCTTTCCCTCGTGCTTCTTCAGCAACTTCCGGTTGCATAGGCACCTCAGCAAATTGATGGGGAAACCGTATCGAGTATCCCTTATCGCCGTTATCAAAGATGACCGGGATATTTTTAGCAATATTAAAAATTGCCTTACCCTGTTCGTCAGGTGAAGCTTTGGCGATGTCAGCAGCCGAATTATGGATCGTGCTTGAGCTGACGATAAAGTTTCTGCCCTTCGGCTCTCCCGGACCAAGGCCGACTTCGCCGTTGATCACGCCCGTTGCGCCGAGCCGGTTCATCATGAGCAAAATCTGGGCATTATTGATTTTGCCTTCTTCCGTAGGCTTCACTTTTCCTTCGGGATGTTCTATCAACCTCATCGTCAGAATACGCAGATCGTCGCCTAGGTTCGCATCTTTATTCATGCCGTCCGGGTAGGCCAATTTTTCTTTAAATTCGTAATTTGACGCTAGTTCGGCAATCTTTTCTTCCTTGCTACCGTCAGGAAAGGAGTCGAGCAGATTGCAAAGCCGATCCGTCGCAGCCTTATCGCAATTCAATTTCTCGAGTCGCTGTCGCAGTTCCTTGGCATTCAGCTGCATTAAAGCAGATAGCCAGGCTGCTCGCACGCCGGAATGCGCATCGCTGCCGCAGTCTTTGGCTGAATCGTGTGATTCATCTATGCTCAAGTCTAACCTGGGTAACACTGAATGGCCCGCAAGTAACACAAACACATGATTCCCACGGCCGTCGGTACCATGTAGGGGCGTTTGGGTATCTATGGGTTTGCCATGATTTGGTGGCAAACCGCCAATCACGTTACTAAGGGTAATGACGTCGCAGTTTGCCGGCATCTCGCCCGGCCCAGCCTCCAGTTGCCGCAGGCTTGCTTCATAAATCGATTTCTCGAAATCATTGACATCTTCTTTGAATACCCAATTATCGGGTTTAACAAACGAATCCGTGTCCACTACATTTACCTGCCGAAACCCCGTAGTAAATTGCCCTGGAACAATTTGCCGGCTTCCGTCACTTTTGTCGAGGTTTTTCCTTGTGTACTCTTTAACATCTTCCTGTAATTTTTTTAGTCTGGGCGATGCCTTTTTATTCGTGGCAAGATTGGTCAGCACTTCCTTGAAATCAGCTGCCTCGTTTGGCGGTGTAGCGGTTGCACCGCCAACCATATTCTCAAGGCCGGTTTTGCAACTTTTTCCCATTGCTGCAAATGCGTTCCACATTATTTTGTCTCCAGTCTGTAAAGGAAAAGAACAAGTCGTTGAATTGTACAGCCGCACTTTAGAAAGTGATTGGATTCTCGTTGTGTTCTTGCTTAATATTAGTTTTTTACGATTATTTTTATAATGCTCCTTATCTGAGATTGGTAGCATGAAAAAATTTCTCAAAAATTGGAAACACGCTTCAAGATTAGCGATAAGCGCCAAAGAATTAAATTCTTTAAAGCATCACTTCTATAAATAAATTCTATGCAGCAACTCTTATCCTCTTTTTACACATTTGGTCGCGCAATCTGTGCCGCCGCACTCATGGTGGGCACCATTACTGCCACGGCGCAGCCAACTATACCGCAAGGGCTACCACAAACAGTTTCCGAAGCCCTCAAGCGCGTAGCTATACCGCCTAATGCAGTCGGCACCTACGTACAGGAAATAAACACGCAGGGGGCACCTGTTAGCCGGTCGCTGGTCACAGCTAACGATACCTTCCCGTTTAACCCGGCCTCGACGATGAAGTTGGTCACTAGCGCCGCCGCGCTGGATCTGCTTGGCCCGGCTTACACCTGGAAGACTCGTGCTTTTGCCAGCGGCCCGCAAGCGGGCGAGGTGCTGTATGGAGACCTGATCTTTAAAGGTGGCGGCGACCCAAAGCTAGTACAGGAAAACTTTTGGCTTTTTTTGCGGCAAATCCGCGCTCAAGGCGTGCGCGAGATTCGCGGTAATGTTGTGCTGGATCGGTCGGTTTTTGCCAATGGCTGGTTCGATCCTGCAAGCTTCGATGGCGAGCCGGCCCAGCCCTATAACGCCGGGCCGGATGGGCTTCTGTTGGGATACAAGGCGATTACGCTGCGGCTCAGGCCCGACCTGGCCAGTGGCACGGCCATCGCCACCAGCGACACGCCATTGGATGGTGTAAGCCTGGGTACGCCTATGCTTTCCAACGAGGAGTGCGGTGCCTGGCAAAGTAAGCTGCAGCTTGTGGTCACGCCTGCGCAGATCAATTTCAGCGGCAAAATGCCGGCCGCTTGCGGGGAAAAAAGCTGGAGCATCCATCCCTATGGCATGACGCAGACGCAATATTTCGGTGCCGTGTTTAGACAACTGTGGCGCGATCTTGGCGGCAGCTTGCAGGGACAGGTGGTCGACGGTATTTTGCCGTTCGAGGCGCGCCTGGTGGCCGAGCGCGAATCGGTGGCGCTGCCGGAGGTGCTGCGCGACATGAACAAGTTCAGCAACAATGTAATTGCGCGCCAGCTGCTATTGACGATTGCCGCCGAAGTGGGGCGCATGCCTGGCACGCCGGAACGCGGGGCGCATGCAGTAAAAACGTGGCTGGCGGCCAAGGGTATCGATAACCCGGAAGTAGTGATCGAAAACGGCGCCGGGTTATCGCGCATCGAGCGTATTTCTGCCAGTACGCTGGGGCGCATGCTGGTTGCTGCCTATCGCTCACCGACCATGCCGGAATTTGTTTCTTCGCTGCCAATTGCCGGGGTGGATGGCACCATGCGGCGGCGGCTGCAGGGTCGCTCGGTGCTGGGTAATGCGCACATTAAAACCGGTAGCCTGGAAGAAGTACGCGCCATGGCCGGATACGTGCAGGCTGCTTCAGGCAAGCGCTACGCTGTGGTCAACCTGATCAATCATGCCAATGCTGCGCGTGGGCAGGAGGCGCAGGATCTGCTGTTGCAATGGATTTACGATAACGGTTGAAATGCCACTGCTCGTCAGAGCAATACCGGCCGATCCGACAATTCATTTTCTTGCCTGGTGCCGGCAACGGCCGGGAAATGCTCGGTTAGCAGTGTGTTGATGTGATCGATACCTTCCAGCGCACTTTCGTGAAACCGGCCCTTCGCGAAACCTTGGGTCATGAGCTTGCAGGCGGCTTCCCAACTGGCTTGCGCCACGGCACGCCCGATTGCACGGTCCGTGATGATTTCGACCTTGTGATCTGCCAGGTTGATATATACCAAGACGCCGCAGTTTTCTTCGGTGTCCCAGACCCGATACAGAGAAAACAAGGCATGCGCCCGTGAGCGCGACGTGTCATTTTCTAAAACTGCGCGTAAATCGAGGGCTGGCTCGATGATGAGTTTTAATTGCGCGCGGTGGCGATCTTCACCCGCACTGATGGCGGCATGCAAGTTTTTCAAGCTTTTTTCCGGAAATGCGCGTCGTGCTGCGCTGCCGGTCTTGATCAAATGTCGGGCGATGCGTTTGAGTTTATGCATTACCAATCTCCTGAAGCACCACCGCCGTCGAAGCCGCCGCCTCCACCGCCACCAAAACCTCCTCCACCGCCACCAAAGCCTCCACCGCCACCGCCGCCAAATCCGCCTCTGCCGATCGCGTTACCAATCTGGCTGCCCAGAATCACGCCGGCCATCTGGCCCCAGCCGTTACTGTTGAGTCCTCGGCCGCGACGACGTCCGCCGATCATGGCGATACCGGCCAGCATGAGCAACAGAATCGGCAAAAAGCCGCCGAGACCTTGGTCACCGGTACCGGACGTCTGCGCCGATTGGGGCGGTGCCGGCAAGTGCTCTTTGTCCAGCAGCGTCTGTAGTGCGGTAGTGGCGGCGACCAACCCGCCGTAATAATCGTTTTGCCTAAAATGGGGGGCAATGACTTCCTGCAAAATGCGATTCGATTGGGCATCGGTGACGGTGCCTTGCACGCCACGCCCGACTTCTATGCGCAGGCGGCGCAATGGCTTCTGGTTATCCTTGGCGACAATTAAAATTACGCCGTCGTCTACATTTTTGCGTCCGAGTTTCCAGGCGTCGGCAACTCGTATGCCGTATTGTTCGATGGCTTCGGGCGCGGTGGTTGATATAACCAAGACACCGATCTGCGTGCCGGTGCGCGTGGCATATTCCCGTAACTTGTTTTCCAGAGCATTACGCTGCGGCGCGTCCAGCATGTTGACGGTGTCTGTCACCAATGCTGTCAGGGGCGGTATTGGTACCAGCGTTGTTGCCGAGGCTTGTGCCGATGCCTGTGCCTGATCTTTATCCTTTATCGACGAGCCAGCCGGTGTCTGGCCCAGCGCAGCGCTGGTCGTCCATATCTGCATGACCAGCAACGCCAGCAGTACCAGCAACTGCGGAAACGTCGGTAGCCGCCCGGCATCGATGAGGCGATTCATTATTTACCGAAGTTGACGGCCGGTGCGGTCGAGATTGCTTTTTCGTTTTCAACGGTGAAACCCGGCTTGACGTCGTAGCTGAAAATCATGGCTGTGAGGTTGCTTGGAAAGCTACGTGCCAGCACGTTGTATTGCTGAACCTGCGTGATGTAGCGATTACGGGCCACGGTGATGCGGTTTTCGGTTCCTTCAAGTTGCGATTGCAGGTCGCGGAATCCGGCATCGGCTTTCAATTGCGGGTAGTTTTCCGTTACCACCAGCAGCCGTGAGAGCGCCGACGACAAATCGCCCTGCACCTGCTGAAATTTCTTGAAGGCTTCGGGATTGTTCAATACCTCCGGCGTCACCTGCAGGCCGGTTGCAGAAGCCCGCGCCTTGATGACGGCTTCCAGGGTCTCGCGCTCTTGCTTCGCATAGCCCTGAACGGTATTGACAAGATTCGGAATCAGGTCGGCGCGGCGCTGGTATTGGTTGACGACTTCGCTCCAGGCCGCCTTGACGGCTTCATCCTTTTGCTGGAAATCGTTGTAGCCGCATCCGCCGAGCGTTGATGTAAGGCACAGCAGCACGAACAGATTACGAATGCGGTCGCTGAAATGAACGATCATTTTTATTTTCCTAAAAGAATTTTATGGTCGACAACTTTATGGCCGACACCGTTATGGGCGACAGAAGCTGAGGCCGGAACGATAACACGGCACGTTACAATGTAAGGTGCGTATCCGTACAGTCAAGAGGGGAAGTTGGCGTGACATTCATTGATCAATTATCGGCTGCCTGGGTTACCAGCGACTCACTGCTGTGCATGGGCCTGGACCCAGACCTGGCGCGGCTACCGCCGGATCTGCGGACCGAGCCGGACGGGGTTTACCGGTTTTGCAAGGCAATCGTCGACGCTACGGCTGATCTGGTGTGTGCCTTCAAACCACAGATTGCTTATTTTGCAGCCTTGCGGGCAGAAGACCAACTCGAAGCGCTATGCGTTTATGTGCGCAAAACCTATCCCGGCATCCCACTGATCCTGGATGCAAAACGCGGCGATATAGGCAGTACTGCAGAGCAATATGCCCGCGAAGCCTTCGAGCGTTACGACGCGAATGCCGTGACAGTCAATCCCTACATGGGGTTCGATTCCGTGGCACCTTACCTGGAGCGGGCGGATCGTGGCACGATCGTGCTGTGCCGGACTTCCAACCCTGGCGGCTCGGACTTGCAACATCTCGATGTCGGCGGTGTGCCGCTTTACCTGCATGTGGCGCGTCTGGTGGCGCACCGGTGGAATACCAATGGCCAATGTGCGCTGGTGGTGGGCGCAACCTTTGCCGACGAGCTGGCGAAGGTGCGGGAGGCAGTCGGCAACATGCCTTTGCTGGTGCCCGGTGTTGGCGCACAGGGAGGCGATGTCGAGGCAACCGTTGGTGCCGGCATCGACGCCAGCGGCGCCGGCATGATGATCAATTCTTCCCGGGCGATTCTGTATGCGTATGCAGAAACCGGTGCCGACGAGGATTTCGCAAAGGCAGCGCGCCAGGTGGCATTGGCCACCCGGGATGCGATCAACCTCTGCCGTCGGCGCGGAGCTTCAGGCGACCGATCGGCTGTGTTCCAGAAAGCGCAACAGCCCGCGTAGTGCATGCGCGACCGTCTGTTCGCGCACCGATTGCCGGTCACCTGACAACACCAGCCGCTCGGTCTGCGTTTCATGGCCGTCGGTCCAGCCGAAGCAGACGGTTCCGACCGGTTTGCCGGGTACCGCGCCACCGGGGCCGGCGATGCCGGTGGTCGAAAGCGTGACATGGGCGTTGCTGTTGGTCAGTGCGCCTTCGGCCATGGCCGCTGCCACTTCCTCGCTCACCGTGCCATGCTGCGCAATCAGTGCAGCGGAGACGTCGAGCAGTTCGGTTTTGGAAGCGTTCGAATAAGTGACGTAGCCGCATTCGAACCAGCTGGAGGAGCCGGCGATGTCGGTAATCGCATGGGCGACGCCGCCGCCGGTGCAGGATTCGGCAACTGCCAGCAGTAACCCTTTTTCCTGCAGAACCCGACCGGCCTCGGTTGCCAATTCAGTGATGTTGTCCAAAGCAGTCTCCTTTCAGATGCGGCAATCAAATGCGCCGCTGGGTTCACTTTACCACCGCGTGTGCCGTATGGGCAGGGTGTTCAGGCTTTTCCATAACCGCCACCGCCGGGCGTTTCGATGAGGAACACGTCGCCCGGCTGCATCTCGGCGCTGGCGACGAAACCAAGTGGCTCGACGGTTCCATCCGCACGGACGACGGTGTTCACGCCACAGGCGCCGGGTGCGCCACCTGCCATGCCGAAGGGCGCTACCGTGCGGTTGTTGGAGAGAATCTGGACGGTCATCGGCGCCAGGAATCGTATCGCCCGAATCGCGCCGTTGCCCCCGTGCCAACGACCAATGCCGCCGGAGTTTGGGCGAATCGCATGTTGTTCCACGCGCACCGGATAGCGCCATTCGAGCACTTCCGGATCGGTTATACGGGAATTGGTCATGTGGGTCTGGACCGTGTCGCAGCCATTGAAACCATTGCCAGCGCCGGAGCCGCCGGCAATGGTTTCGTAATACTGGTGCGCGGCGTTGCCGAAGGTGAAGTTATTCATCGTTCCCGGTGCAGAGGCCATGTTTCCCAAAGCGCCATACAGGGCATTGGTGATGCAGCTGGATGTTTCGACATTGCCCGAGACCACCGCCGCCGGATACGCCGGGCTGAGCATGGAGCCGTGAGGAATGATGATACGCAGGGGTTTCAGGCAGCCGGCATTGAGCGGTATCTCGTCGTCGATGAGGGTGCGGAACACATACAGCACGGCTGCCGTGCAGATCGCACTGGGCGCATTGAAGTTGTCGGCAAGCTGCGCCGAGGTGCCGGTGAAATCGATTTCAGCGCTACGACTGGTACGATCGACCCGGACCGCTACCCTGATCAGGGCGCCGTTATCCATCGGGTAATCGCAGGTACCATCTTGCAAAGCGCCGATGACGCGGCGCACGGCTTCTTCGGCGTTGTCCTGCACGTGCCGCATATAGCCCTTTACCAGTGGCAGGCCATAGTGCGCCACCATGCCCAGCAACTCATCGACACCTTTCTGGTTGGCTGCAACCTGCGCCTGCAAGTCTCCAAGATTCTGCGCAATGTTGCGGGCTGGGTAGGGGCCGGAAGACAGTAACGCCATCGTTTCCGCCTCCAGGAATCGGCCGCTGCGCACCAGTTGGAAATTGGTGATCAATACGCCTTCCTCGACGACGCTAGTGCTGTTGGCCGGCATCGATCCCGGTGTGATGCCGCCGATGTCTGCATGATGACCGCGCGAGCCCACGTAGAACAAAATGTCGGTGCCTGCGACGTCGAACACCGGCGTGATCACCGTGATGTCGGGCAGATGCGTGCCGCCGTGATACGGGTCGTTGAGCATGTAGGCGTCGCCTGGCTGCATGCGGCCGGCGTTGTCGGTGATGATGGTGCGGATGCTCTCGCCCATTGAACCCAGATGCACGGGTATGTGCGGTGCATTGGCGATGAGGTTGCCGCTGGCGTCGAACAGCGCGCAGGAAAAATCCAGCCGTTCCTTAATGTTGACCGACATTGCCGTGTTTTGCAGCCGCAAGCCCATCTGCTCGGCAATTGCCACGAACAGGTTGTTAAATATTTCCAGCAAGACCGGGTCGGCTGTGGTGCCATCGGCGTGCCGGCTCGTGCGCGGTGTCGTGCGGTTTAGCAGTAGGTGGCCTGCAGGGTTGATGGTCGCGTGCCATCCCGGTTCAATGATGTTGGTGCCGTTTTTTTCTGCGAGAATTGCCGGGCCTTGTATGTTGTCGCCGCTGTGCAGGTCGTCGCGTTCGTAGAGATTTGCCGCATGCCACGCGCCCCCGGAAAAAAGTTGTACCTGCGTACAAGGCAGGAGAAGCGTGGTGCGAGGTTGTGCGCGACTGGTTGTATTGATTGTGCTGGTTGTGTCGGCTGCATTCGTTACCGCTATTGTTTTGGTTACTTCAGTTAATGCGGTTGCTGTAGTTGCTTCGGTTGCTGTAGTTTCTTCTAGCACCTCTTCAGCAGCACCGATCGCTTCGACCGACACCGCTTCGATCACCAATGCCTTGCCGGGCATGACGAATGCATAGCGCTTGCGATAGGCATCGTCGAATTGCTTGCGCAGTTGCGTTGCATTGTTGAGCGCCAATACGATCGTCGAATCGGAGCCTTGATAGCGAAGGTGCACGCTGCGCGCCACCGTGATGCGCAGCGCATCCACGCCTTGCGACAGCAGCTCGTTGCGCGTCTCGGTAGCCAGCAGGTCGCAACGGTTTTTAGCTGCTAATACGGACTCGTCGCTCAAAGGCAGCTCGATTGTCGTTTCGCGCATCGCTCGCTGTTCGGCCAGGCCCATGCCGTATGCCGAGAGCACACCGGCGTAGGCATGCGCGAACACTGTGGTCATGCCGAGCGCGTCGGCGACCCGGCAAGCGTGCTGGCCGCCTGCGCCACCAAAGGTGCACAGGGTATAGCCGGTTACATCGTAGCCACGCTGTACCGAAATGAACTTGATGGCATTCGCCATCTTGCCCACGGCGATATCAATGAAGCCCTCGGCAACTTCTGCCGGTGTCGCCATGCTGCCCGATGCGGCATTGATCTCTAGCGTCAGTTCGGCAAAACGATCAGCGACAGCGGAAGCATCCAGTGGCAGATTGCCTTGCGGCCCGAACACCGATGGGAAATATGCCGGCTGTATCTTTCCGAGCAACACATTGCAGTCCGTGACCGTCAATGGCCCGCCGCGTCGATAGCAAGCCGGCCCAGGCACTGCGCCGGCACTGTCGGGGCCGACCCGATAGCGCGCGCCGTCGAAATGCACGATCGAGCCGCCGCCTGCTGCGACGGTGTGAATGCGCATCATCGGCGCACGGATGCGTACGCCTGCCACTTGGGTATCGAACTCTCGCTCGAACTCGCCGGCGTAATGCGAGACATCGGTGGAAGTGCCGCCCATGTCGAAGCCGATCAGGTGCGAAAAGCCTGCCGCCTGCGCGGTGCGCACCATGCCTACAATGCCCCCCGCCGGGCCGGAAAGCACCGAATCCTTCCCCTGAAAACGGTGGGCGTCGGTCAAGCCGCCATTGCTTTGCATGAACAGCAAACGCACACCATGCATCTGCGCGGCGATCTGATCGACATAACGTCGCAGGATCGGCGACAAATAAGCATCGACGACCGTGGTATCACCCCGAGCCACCAGTTTCATGAGTGGGCTGACTCGATGCGACACCGAGATCTGGCCGAAGCCTGCATCCGCTGCGAGCGTGGCGATGGCCGATTCATGCTGGTGATGGCGATAGCCGTGCAGCAGCACGATCGCAAGTGTGCGAAACCCGGCGTCGAAGATTGCCTGCAATTGTGCGCGAACTGCTGCTTCGTCGAGCGGTGTGACGACCTCGCCATGCGCACCCAGCCGCTCGTCGACCTCCACTACGCATCGATACAACAGTTCAGGCAGCACGATATGGCGATCGAACAGCCTTGGGCGATTCTGATAGCCGATACGCAAGGCGTCGCCGAATCCCTTGGTGATGAACAACGCCGTCGGCTCGCCCTTGCGCTCCAGCAGGGCGTTGGTGGCAACGGTCGTTCCCATCTTGATCGACTCGACAATCGTCGGCGAGATCGGCGCATCGGTTGCCAGGCCGAGCACCTGACGAATACCGGCAAGGGCGGCGTCGGGGTATTGCTGCGGGTTTTCCGAAAGCAGCTTGCGCGTTTGCAAGGTGCCGTCCGGCGAACGGGCGACGATGTCGGTGAATGTGCCGCCACGGTCGACCCAGAACTGCCAGCGTCGTGGGGTGTTCAAGGCGCGTACCTCAAAGTAAAGGTCTTAGTAAGGGTCTCAGTAAGAGTCTCAGCGAGGGTCTCAAAACAAGCATTTCAAGATAAACATTTCAAAGCACGCGCCACAAGGCAAACAGCAACAAGGTGCAGAAGGCTGCCACCAGGTCGTCGACCATCACGCCGAAGCCGCCTTTGAAAGTGCGATCGAAATAACCGATCGGTGGTGGCTTGACCATATCGAAAAAGCGGAACCACAGAAACGCCCAGATTTGCGTCGCGCCGCTTGCCGGCACAAGCACCAGCAGCACCAGCCAGAAAGCGATGATTTCATCCCATACCATGCTGCCGTGATCGGGTATGCCCAGGTCGCGGCCGGTTTTTGCACAGGCCCATACGCCTACCAGGAAGCCAATGCCGATGATCAACGCCCAGTTTCGCTGAGTAAAAATTTCCGGCCAACGGGCCGTCAGCAGTGTAAATGAGAGCCATGCATACAACGTGCCGGATGTGCCCGGCAGCCAGGGTGCCAGGCCACTTCCAAAGCCCTGCGCGAGGAGATGCGCCGGGTGGGTCAACATGAAACGGGCATTCGGTTTTTTTACCAATGCGGTCTGGCCGGGTTCGAGAGTAGTCATGTGGTGCGAAAGTGGTCGAAGGAAGCAAAAGATATTGTCAGGCGTGCGCCCCGGGCATCGAATAACTGCAGGCCCTTACCCGCATCGGCTACGATGCTGCCGATGCGGGTAAGTGTGACATCCACAGCACTACCTGCAGCCAGTACCGCAGCGCGCTCGTGCACCGGTGCGGTGAAGCATAATTCATAATCGTCGCCGCCCGACAAGGCCCAGGCGCGACGTACCGCTACCGACTGCGTTTGTAGTGCTGAGCCGGCTGGCAAGGCATCGACATTGATTGTCGCACCGCAGCCTGAACGTTCCAGCACATGGACCAGATCACCACCCAAACCGTCGGAAACATCGATTGCCGCGTGAGCGATGCCGCGCAGGGCACTCCCCAATGCGACCCGTGGGGTCGGTCGATGCAGGCGCTGCAGCGCATGGTCTAGCTGCTCCTGGGTCAATATCAATGGCTGGCCATCGACCGATTCATTACGCAATACGGCAAGTGCGAACCGTGCGTCACCGAGCGTGCCGGATACCCATATGTCGTCGCCCGGCACTGCCAGATCGCGACGCAGTGCCGCTCCTCGCGGTACATGGCCGAATACGGTGATGCAGATCGTCAGCGGGCCTTTTGTCGTATCGCCACCAATCAGGGCACAGGCGTGGGCGTCGGCAAGCGCGAACAACCCGGTGGAAAATGCTTCGAGCCAATCGGTGTCGACCGTCGGCATCGCCAATGCCAGCGTGAATGCGACCGGGCTAGCGCCCATGGCCGCGAGGTCGGAGAGGTTCACGGCAAGCGCCTTGTGCCCCAGTGCGTGCGGATCGGCGCCGGCGAAGAAATGTCGACCTTCTACCAGCATGTCGGTCGAGATCGCAAGCTCCATTGCGACAGTGGGTTGCAGCAAGGCGCAGTCGTCGCCGATCCCCAGCGCAACGGTTTCGCAATGACCTCGATCGGCCGCTGTATCTATGGCATCGGGCCGAATAAAGTATCGCTCGATAAGCTCGAATTCGGACAATGCGGTCTTGGACATGTCGGCTCGGATATTCAAGCGCCGGCTACGTTGGCTGCCGGCGCTGAAGAACCCATCGAAGCAAGGAGTGCAGTACGCGTGGCGGCATCCTGTGGTGCGACGCAAAAACCGGCCATGACGCCGTCCTTGCCATAAAAACGGCAAATGGTGCGGCCATCGATCTCTTCGGATTCCCACCTGCCGCCCGCTGCCACATGCAAGGGTGGTGGCACCAGCGCAATCGGGTAACTTGGCGTTTTCACGATCACCGGCGTATCTTTCAGATCGATGGTCGTCGGCGTACCTGTGAGGGTTCTGGCGATTGCGCGCGCGGCCGTCATCAGCGGTGCAATGTAGGGCATGATCCGCGTGCCACCACTATCATCGACCACGTATTCGGCACAGTCGCCCACCGCATACACATCGGTAGCACTGGTCTGGCCGGTGCGGTCGATCAAGATGCCGCGTCCGGTCGCCAGCCCGGCTGCACTGGCAATGGTCAGGTCCGGTCGCAACCCGACTGCTGAGAGCACGATATCGGTCTCGAACGTCAAGCCATTGGCGAGCGTGACCTGCAAGCTGTCTCCGGTAAGGTCTACACGCGTGGCTATCGTCGAGAGTTGCATCGTGACGCCGCGCGTCAGTAACGCCGCAAGCAATCCCTGCGATAGCGCTGGCGCTGCCAGGGCAGACAAGGGCAGCGGGTTCGGATCAACCAGGGTCACGGCATGACCGCCACCACGCAGGTCGTCGGCGAATTCGCAACCGATCAGGCCGGCCCCAAGTATGGTGACCCTAGCTGAGATGCCATGTTTTGGCAACGCGATCAGGTCACGAAAGCGCTGATAATCGCTGACGTGATTGACCGACCGCACCTGGTCGGCGCCGTTGCCCTCGATCGCCAGCCGAATTGGCTGCGCGCCCACTGCCAGCAAAAGTTTGTCGTACTCCAGAGTTTCATCGTCGAGCTCGATTTTCTTTTGCGCGGTGTCGATGCTCCTGACGTGTGTCGATACTTTGATGGTGGCGCCCAGCTGGGCTGCCATCTGCACGGCGGTCTGCGTGATCAGCTGCGCAGCTTGCTTGTTTTGTGCAAATGCATTCGACAACATTGGCTTCGAGTAGAAGCCGCCGCTGTCGGCGGTCAGGATAATGAGCGGCATTTCCTTGTCGAGCTTGCGCAGTTCGCGTGCGACAGTAAAACCAGCCATGCCGGCACCGATGATAACGAGTGGTTTCATATTTTTTTCTAATGGTTGCGAACATTTCGCGGCTAATTTTCAGCGTGCGCCTGAACGATACGGGACGGTTCGCAGGCTGGGCGTCATATTGGTAAATCTAATTAAAAATATTTAACCTATAGTATTTATATTTTAATAATTTTTGACGTTGCTGCCGTTTGCAAACCCCGAGAGCGATAGCCGTGTCAGCTTGTACCTCTGCAAATTCATGCGGGAACCTGCCGATCGGTCTGATAAAATCGACGACTTTCGTCAGGTAACACCTACATACAGGATGCCGCAGCAATGGATTCCATGATCGACCGTAAAGAAGAATTGCGCCTTCAATTGCGCCAGGCGGCTCTTGAATATCATGAGTTTCCCACCCCCGGCAAGATCAGCGTCACGCCCACCAAACTTGTTACCAATCAACGCGATCTGGCACTGGCCTATTCGCCCGGCGTGGCAGCGGCCTGCGAAGAAATTGTCATCGACCCCGCCAATGCCTTCCGGTACACGGCACGGGGCAACCTGGTTGGCGTGATCACCAACGGCACTGCAGTGCTCGGCCTGGGTAACATCGGCGCGCTGGCATCGAAGCCGGTCATGGAAGGCAAGGGCGTTCTATTCAAGAAGTTCGCCGGTATCGATGTATTTGATATCGAGATCAACGAAAGCGATCCGGACAAGCTTTGTGACATCATCGCTTCACTCGAACCGACCTTCGGCGGTATCAACCTGGAAGACATCAAGGCGCCGGAGTGTTTCTACATAGAGCGCAAACTCCGCGACCGGATGAAGATTCCGGTGTTTCACGACGACCAGCACGGCACCGCCATCATCGTCGGCGCAGCTATTCTCAATGGATTGAAAGTTGTCGGTAAAGATATCAACAATGTGAAGCTGGTTGTCAGTGGTGCCGGCGCTGCGGCCCTGGCTTGCCTTGATCTGATCGTCGACCTGGGTTTTCCGATCGAAAACATTTTCGTTACCGATCTGGCCGGCGTCGTATACATCGGTCGACTCGAGTTGATGGATCCTGACAAAGATCGTTTTGCCAAGGAAACCGATGCCAGGACCCTGGCAGATGTGATTCCCGGTGCCGATATTTTCCTTGGCCTTTCTGCAGGTGGCGTATTGAAGCCGCAAATGGTCGCTGCCATGGCGCCACGACCGATCATCCTCGCCCTGGCCAATCCGACACCGGAAATTTTGCCGGAGGAAGTGCTGGCAGTTCGCACCGACGCCATCATGGCAACCGGCCGCTCGGATTACCCGAACCAGGTCAACAACGTGCTGTGCTTTCCGTATATTTTTCGGGGAGCGCTCGACTGTGGTGCGACAACCATTACCCGCGAAATGGAAATTGCATCGGTACGTGCGATTGCAGAGCTGGCGCAAGCCGAGCAATCCGACATCGTCGCCTCTACCTATGGCATCACCAATCTGAGTTTTGGCCCGGAATACCTGATTCCCAAGCCGTTCGATCCACGGCTGATGATTAAAATTGCGCCCGCCGTGGCGAAAGCTGCTGCAGAAGCAGGCGTAGCCTCTCGCCCGATCGCCGACATGGAAGCCTATGTCGACAAGCTCCAGCAGTTCGTCTATCACAGCGGCACATTCATGAAGCCGATCTTTCAGGTAGCCAAGAAGGCGCCGGATGCCCGCAAGCGCATCGTTTATGCCGAGGGCGAAGAAGAGCGCGTGCTACGGGCGGTACAGATCGTCGTCGATGAAAAACTGGCAAAACCGATTCTGGTCGGGCGGCCTGCCGTGCTGGAAAAACGTATCGAGAAATTCGGCCTGCGTCTGCGTCCGGACATCGATTTCGAAGTCATCAATCCCGAGTTTGACGAACGCTACCGCGATTACTGGCAAACTTATCTCGCGATGACGATTCGCAATGGCGGTACCGAGCAATATTCGAAGCTGGAAATGCGCCGCCGCCACACCCTCATCGGCGCCATGATGATTCACAAGGGCGATGCCGACGGCATGATCTGCGGCACCTACGGCACCACCCATCTGCATCTGCACTACATTGACCAGGTGCTCGGCAAGCGTGCCGGCGTAAACGTCTACGCGGCGATGAATGGCTTGATCCTGCAGGATCGCCAGTTGGTACTGGTAGATACGCATGTCAATGAAAATCCGACAGCCGAACAGCTGGCAGAAATCACGATACTGGCAGCCGAAGAAATGAAACGTTTTGGCTTGACGCCCCGTGTGGCGCTGCTTTCGCACTCGAATTTTGGTTCCAGCAATAGCGAATCTGCCAAGAAGATGCGTGCAGCTCTGGCATTGGTGCAGCAACATGCGCCGGACCTGGAAGTCGATGGCGAAATGCACGGTGATACCGCATTGAACCCAGCTTTATTGAAAAAAATGATGCCGGATTCACCGCTTAAGCGTGACGCCAATCTGCTGGTTATGCCCAACATCGACGCGGCAAACATCGCCTACAACCTGTTAAAGACCACAGCAGGCAATAATGTAGCTATCGGGCCGATTTTATTAGGTTGCGCCAAACCGGTTCACATTCTCACGCCGTCGGCTACCGTTCGGCGCATCGTCAACATGACTGCTTTGTGCGTTGTCGATGCCGTGTCCGATCGCTAGGGTGATCTGGTCTCGGTCGTGGCTGCAGTCGGTGCAGTTGATGCACTCAAAGGCACGAGCGGCATGCCTGCTCATGGGCGCATCTTTGCTTGCTGTGCCCGCGACTGCGCAACAGCATCCTTCGCAGCGATGGGAATTTGCCGTCGAGACCGGTTACCTGACCAAAATCCGGAACAATTCACCGCTGGACTACGCGATCGTTCCCACCCAATTGGTCTGGCGTTCACCGGCGTTGTTCGATCTCTGGCGAGGTGCCGACGGTGCCCGCCTGAGTGTGCGTAATCGCATGGCTGTTGTCGGCGAAACGTACATCAAGGGTGCCGAGAACTATTACCTGGCCTTGGCCGGTGCGCCCACTTTCGAATTATGGTCGGCAGACCAGCGCTCTGCAGTTTTCTACGAAATCGGTGGTGGTGCCGGTTTTACCAACTCCAAAGGTGTACCGGGAGGGCAGGGACAGGACCTTACATTTAATTGGTTCACCCAGCTCGGATTGCGACGTCAGATCAACGACAAAATGGGTCTGACCGGCGGTGTATATTTTACGCACCATTCCAATCTTGGTATGACTGATCCGAATCCCGGCATCGACGTTCTAGGGCTCAATATCGGTGTCGTATGGGCGTTCGATTGACGCTTTGTTCATGATTTTTACCTGAAACGTTTTCCACATTCATCGTAAAAACCGCAGCGAAATTACCAACATCCACGCTTTCGGCCCCTTGCCACTTTTGTTCGATCGCAGCCAGCTGGAAAACAGCATCCGGAATCTGGTACTCAATTTGCGGGACAGCGTGCCGAATGGTGGCGGGCTAGCAATAGCAATGGGTAATTCAGCATTTAATGCGGAGCTGTTTTTTACGACCAGGCGACCGGGTGAGGGCACTGGCTAATCAGCAAGCCACAAAGAAAAGAAGAGCTGGCAGGAAAAATTCGTCAGACGATGATCAATAAAAAAATTTCTGAAGGTAGTTCTAGGGGGCAGTAATAGGGACCCCCAGAATTGTGCGTTTTCTGCTTCATATGAAAAAACGGCCAAAGTGGCCGTTTTTGTTAATCAAGCAAAAAGTATTTAGACAGCCGACCGACGTCGCCGCCTTGCCAAACCAACCAGAGCCAGTCCACCGAGCATGAGTGCATAAGTTGCGGGCTCCGGCACTTCGTTCGGTGGTGTTGGTTTCGGTGGTTTTGGTGGTTTTGGTGGTTTTGGTGGTGGGATTTTTGGAATATCTGACACCGTCATATTGCCGAGATAAAACTGATCGCCCTTGGCACCGCCGAATGCAAAACTGAATTCGTCGCCGATTAATTTCAGTCCGGTCATGTTGCTGCTCAAAAGAGTATTGACGCCATTTAACTGAAACGTCGCACCGCTTGCAAAATTTCCTCTATGGAAGCTGTTGCGCATCGACAGTCCGGTCAACTCCACAACTTTAGAAAACTTCAGCTTCAGCACTTCACCGGTGGTGACGTTGTCGTCGCCGTTATCGTTGGCCTTGTGGTATACGCCCAAACCTGCGCCCCAACCTTTGCTCCGGTTGTATTTGTTGTCATGATCTTGCACGACGGTTGCCATACGCAGGGTAGTACCGGCAGCTTTGAAAAAGCCGGTCGCTACTGCTGACAACGAACCCATATTAAAGACCATGTCGCCGCCGAATTTTCCTGCGCCGATGTTTGAACTGCACAGGTCGCCATTACTGCATTTAAAAACACCTTTGCCGATTACTTCACTCGGCAAAAATCCGGTATTGACCCCGTTTTGGCTTTTCAAATTGGCGAAATCGAATGTCGATATCGCAGCCGAAGCGCTTACAGATACTGCGCAGCCAAGAAGCGCCACGATTGTTGTAATCATTTTCATAGTTTTTTTACCAAGAGAACTGTTTAAATACTTACCGAACGCATTAGGTGGTCCGTCGCCATGAAGCGGCCGGCGGTGCTATGTCGTAGTCACCGTTTCATTGAATAAATGATAACAGATTTTAATTGTAAAAACCTCAACTAGATGCATTGAATTGTCGACGAACCGAATCCTGGACTTTTTGCGAGTATTTTTTGCTGGCGCAAATGAAAAACGCTCCTGAAAGGAGCATCGTCATTGGTGCCGGGAGCCGGAATCGAACCGGCACGCTGTTACCAGCGCGGGATTTTGAGTCCCGTGCGTCTACCTATTCCGCCATCCCGGCAGCACGGCCATGATTATGGCCGATTTGTGCGATTCCGGCAACAACGGTGGGCGATTTTTGTTCGTCTTTGCCTGCGAGCAAGATCAGTGGCACACTTCTCGAAGCTTCCTAAAATTTGACGCATCGAGATCGGACCACGTGCATGTTGTACTGGCTACGCAATCTGTTCAAAAAGCCATCGGTTATCGTTCCACGATGCGAGGACGTCGCATTGGCGGAACCAGTCAGTGTTGCTGCACCGTTGCCGCTTTTACACGAAATGCCTGTGATGAAAAGTCTTGTCACGCACGAAGGCGTTTCATGGCTGAGCCGTGAAGAGGTCAATGCCAGTTACACCGGCTGGCTATTCGGGCATCAGGACTATTGTGAATTACAAATCGCGTCCACCGAGCAAACCATTCTCGACACCCTGGACGGTATTCTTGATTCACCACAGTCCGGCGTGCAATTGGTGCGGCGTATGCCGGGCGTTATTCCGCAACTATTGCAAAGTCTGCGCACCAATGATTTTTCAGGCGCCGAACTCGCGCGCAAGATTTCACATGATGTCGTGCTGGTGGCAGAAGTCATTCGTCTGGCCAACAGCGGCCTGTACGCAAAGGATGATCCGATCAGCAGTATCGAACATGCGGTCATGGTGCTCGGGCAAAACGGCTTGCGCCACCTGATCACCAGCGTTGCATTTCGCCCGATCATCGATCTGAAGTCCGGACATTTCAATCGCCTGGTGGCACCGCGGATATGGGACCACTCGGAACAATGCGCGATTGCCGGCCGGCTCCTTGCCGAGCAAGCGGGTTTGAACGGCTTCGATGCATTTCTGGCGGGTCTGATCCAGAATGTAGGGCTGATCGTTTCCCTACGAATAATGGACCAGAATGTCAAAGAGAACGAAGCCCTTGGATCGACGGCATTTTGCAATGCATTGATCACGAAGGCGCGGAAGTTATCCTTCAGCATCGGACGGGAATGGAACTTCCCTGCTGAAGTCATCACGGCAATCGAGGAGCAGACACCCCTTCACCGCAACACGCGCTTGTCGACGGCGGGTATGAACCTGTGGATGGCAGACTACTTGAGCAAACTCAATCTGCTCACCCGTTTGGGTCGGCTGTCAATTGAGCCGTCATTGACTAACGGGTTGTCCGAGGCAGAACTTGCCTGCTATGCGCAACTGCAGGCTTTTACCAAGCCGCTCCCCCGTTTGATCACGTGATACGCATACGGCGCTGCACATGCCGCAGATACCACAGCAAGCCTGCTGCCAGCACAATGATGCTGGCGCTGTTTCCCGCCCAAAAGCCAGCTGCACCTTGAAAAACCGGCGGTACGAAACCAGGCGTGTCGAAGCCCAGCGCATAGCCGCCACCAAGACCAATTCCCCATAGGGCCAAGCCGTAGATTACGGTTGGCACGAACGCGATTCGATAAGCCCGCAGAATAAAGGCAGCGCAGACCTGCAACGCATCGAAAACCTGATAGAAGCCGATATACACCAGCAGCGGTACGGCAACCGCAATCACGCCTGCGTCCGGGCTATACGCACGTGCGATGTGTTCCCGAGCCAGCCACACCACGATGCCGACTCCGAGTGACAAGGACGCCGCCAAAGCGATTCCGTGGTTGCCGATACGTCGCGCCTGCGCCATGTCCTTGGCGCCGATCGCTTGTGCAACCAGGGTGCCGGTTGCAATGCCGATCGACAACGGCAGCATGTACAACACTGTGCCGAAGCTGGCGGCAACCTGGTGCCCTGCCACGGCGACGTGACCCAAGCGGGCGATGAACAGTGCCATGAAAGTGAAGGCCGTCACTTCGATGAGGTACGACAGTCCCATCGGCACACCCAGAGCAAGCAAGTCACGCTGCGCTTTCCAGTTCGGAGCGACAATGCCGGTGCCAAAGATTTCAAACGGTCGATAGAACGGAGAATGACGCAGCAGCAGCCATGCGGCGACTACTTCGAGCCAGGCTAGTACTGTGGTGGCAATCGCGCAACCGGGGCCACCAAATGCGGGGATGCCGAAGGCGCCGAATATGAAGAGCGCGTTCAAGGGAATTTTCAGGAGCAGTGCTCCAAGCTGCAGCGTCATCAGCATTTTCGGGCGTGCCAGCGCGGTATTGATCGCGGCATACACCTTGAAGCCCAGCGTGGCAGGTAGCGCCAAGGCCAGGATCTGGAGATACAACGTCGCTTTCCCGGTCAGTTCCGGCGAAGCCTGTGCAATGGCGAGAAACGGTTGGGGAAAGGCCAGGACCACCGAGCCGATCAGGGTGAGGAACAGCGCTAGCCACGTGCCCTGCTTGATCTCGTACCCGATTGCCGGAAAATCGCGGGCGCCGAACAACTGGCTGATTGTTGGAGACAGTGCCTGCAGCACACCGCTGGCGCCGACGAACACGCTGATGTAAATGGAGGAGCCAAGCGCCAGTGCTGCCAGATCGACTGCTGAAAAGCGCGCAGTCATGGCGGTGTCTATCACGCCGTTAGCGATGACGGCAAGCTGGCCAACCAGAATCGGCCAGGCAAGGCCGACGAGTTTTTTCAAATCCTGCCAGCGCATGCAGTTACTTCAACCGCTGATACAGACGGAAACGTTCGTCGCGGTCCGATGCCCGACGACCTTCCCACAACAGTTTCCAACGAGCGCCATCCAGCAGCAGGCGTGGTTTGTCAGCAGAATCCTGGCGGTTCTTGTCTTGAAGCAGCAGAAAATTGCAGCGAGTGACATCGGTATCGAGATTGCCAGCGTTACGGAACGGAATGCGACCGAAGAAAGCAAATGAAGCGCGCTGCGCCGGACCGATATTGGCATCCACGCAGTTAGGCGCCGCAGGAAGACTGCTGGCGATCTGTTGTGCCACGGCTGCGTAACTCTTCATGAAGTTTCCCCATGGGAGCCAAAGAGTCATCAGCAGTAGCCAGCATAAAATCACGCCGCCCGAGGACAGTACCACCGCTCGCCACAGTACCTGCGGCCGGCGTGACAAGCGCCAGTTCACCACGAAGAACCATGCTGCAGTTGCCGCTGCCGCAGTCAGAAAAGCGATCCAACCGAATTCCGGCTTGAAGCCAGGTGCCAGTTTGAATGCATTGCGCGCCAATTGTGTTGGCCAGCCGGTCTGCATTGCAATCCAGCCGAGCCAGATAAATGCTGCGGAAGTGGTCAGTGTCATGACTGAAAACCAGTCCACCGCATTGATGGCGCCGCGCTTCATGGTGGGCAAGCCGAACGCAGCCAGAATAGCCAGTGGCGGCAGCATCGGTAGCAATATTTTTTCATCGAAGGTTGGCGCCAGCAGCACCAGTGACGCAATGATATTGACAAAGACTAGCGGTAGCGCAATGTGTAATGCATCGACCTGCTTGCGCCAGGCATACACCGCCCAGCTCGCAAAAGGCCATGCCGGCCATGCAAACCAGATACCATTTTTCAGGAAATATTTCATCGGCTCCCAGGAGGGCCAGCCCAGCATCCTGCTGTTCCAGTCCAGCCATTCCGATACCGGCATTCTGCCGAAAGGCTGCACTACGGAAGCGGCCGATGCCCATGCACCAGGTATTACCAAAGCCAGCGGTACGCTGACGATCAGCATACGCAGGAATATCTTCCGGTCTCGCAGGGCTGCCAGCACCAACAGCGCAGACGTCAACGCCACAGGGGCGATATAGCCACGCGTGAGAACCGATGCACCCAGTCCAAGCCCAAGCAATGCCGCCATGCGCAGTGAGCCAGTGTCGAACAGTTGCACGGCGGCGTAGAGTACGAATGCCATCATGCTGACATGCAGGGCGCCGGCACCGCTGGAATGGCTGTGTGCCAGCAGTCCGAGCAACCCGAGATAGATCAGCAACGCACCGTCGGCCAGTGTGCGACCGTAATCCTGTGCCTCCGGCTGTCCGCCAAAGGCCAGCCGCAAAGGCTGCGCTTCGGTGCGCTTGCCTAGTGCGCAAGTGGCATGCCAGACCGATAACGCCCCAATCAGAAAAAACAGGACGGTCGCGATGCGTGAGGCCATCACGTCGCCGATTAGCGAACCGAACAGTTTGATACACAGGGCGCCGATCCAGAATGCCAGAGGCCCTTCCTGAGGCATGGGCAAGCCGGCGATGTGCGGTGCCAGCCAGTCGGACAAGCCACCATGAGCCATGCTCCACATGATGCCGAAGCTGCTGGCATCTTCGTTCTTCCATGGATCACGCCCAAACAGGCCCGGCAAAATATAGAGCAATGTCAGGGCAAACAAAGCCCACCGCGGCAGTGCGAGCGTGGCGGAGGCAGGCAGGCGGACAGGTTTCATTGTGGAGGATTCATGACGGAAACTGGCGGAAATCCGGGGCTATCGTGCCGCAAGAATTCTAGACATTGCGTAAGTGAAAAAAAGGCAGCCAAAGCTGCCTTGTTCAACCAAAAACCAAACGCGCGAGAGTAGCCGCGCCCGGAATTGCATCACACGTTTTTTATTCTGCGCTGACTTGTGTCTTGGAGCCAACCACGCCGAACTTCTTGCGGAATTTATCAACCCGACCAGCCGTGTCGACAATCTTGTGCTTGCCTGTGAAGAAAGGGTGTGATTCCGACGACACCTCGATCTTGACCAGTGGGTATTCCTTGCCTTCGAACGTGGTTTTCTCACGTGTTTTTACGGTAGAGCGGGTGATGAATTTGAAGTCGCAGGACAGGTCGTGAAACACGACTTCCTGATAATCCGGGTGAATACTTTCTTTCATGAATTGCCTCGAATAGTTGGGTAGCCAATCGCCACTTCGTCGGTCGCCCTGCTTCTTGACCCGATTGATGATCACTTGCCGGTGTGGAAAAGCGCACGATTATACTTCAAAATCATGCATTTACGCACGCTTCTGAAGTGCGTTAGGTCAGGAGTTGGTGTTGCCGCGTCGCATCATGTCGAAAAACTCAGCATTGTTCTTCGTTGCTTTCATCTTGTCGAGAATGAATTCCATCGCTTCCATTTCATCCATGCTGTACAAAAGCTTGCGCAGCACCCAAATCTTTTGCAACTGATCCGGCTTGATCAGCAATTCCTCGCGGCGCGTACCCGATTTGTTTAAATTGATCGCTGGATAAACACGTTTTTCCGCCAACCGACGTTCAAGATGGACTTCCATGTTGCCGGTACCCTTGAATTCCTCAAAGATCACGTCGTCCATGCGGCTGCCGGTTTCGATCAGCGCTGTGGCAATGATGGTGAGCGAGCCGCCTTCCTCGATATTGCGGGCCGCACCGAAAAACCGTTTCGGCCGCTGCAGCGCATTGGCATCGACACCACCGGTCAAAACCTTGCCGGAAGCCGGGATCACGGTGTTGTACGCACGTGCCAGCCGGGTGATCGAATCCAGCAGGATCACTACGTCCTTTTTCATCTCGACCAGGCGCTTGGCTTTTTCCAACACCATTTCGGCAACCTGCACGTGCCGTGTCGCTGGTTCGTCGAAAGTCGACGCCACTACCTCTCCGCGTACCGAACGCTGCATCTCCGTTACTTCTTCCGGCCGCTCATCGATTAGCAATACGATCAGCGTGATATCCGGATGATTGGCAGTGATTGCATGTGCGATATGCTGCAGAATCACGGATTTTCCAGATTTTGGCGATGCCACCAGCAGGCCCCGCTGCCCCTTGCCGACCGGCGCCAGCAAATCGATGATGCGCCCGGTAATATTCTCTTCGCCACGCATTTCACGCTCAAGGTTGAGCATTTTATTCGGGTGCAAGGGCGTGAGGTTTTCGAACAAGATGCGATGCTTGGACGCTTCCGGAGACTCGCCATTGACCTTGTCAACTTTTACCAGTGCAAAATAACGCTCGCCGTCTTTTGGCGTGCGCACCTCGCCCTCGATCGAATCGCCGGTATGCAGGTTGAAGCGCCGGATTTGCGAAGGCGAGATATAGATATCGTCGGTCGAAGCCATGTAGCTGGCGTCCGGCGAGCGCAAAAAGCCAAAACCATCCGGTAGCACTTCCAGGGCGCCATCGCCAAAGATTTGTTCGCCGGATTTTGCACGTTTTTTCAGAATGGCAAACATCAGTTCCTGTTTGCGCAGGCGGGCAGCGTTGTCGATATCGAGCCCGATTGCCATTTCCAGCAAGGCTGACACGTGAAGCGCTTTCAATTCGGATAAATGCATGATGTTGAGTGTCCCGGGACGGGAATGTTATTAGGTGGGGGTGAAGCGCCGTGACTTGGAAAAACGGGCAGGCATGCGGTACAGGCCGGCCTGTATCGCTCCAGGAATAAAATTGATTAAATATTGCTATCAATAAACGATGTTAGCTGGCCTTTCGCCATTGCACCAACCTTTTGTGCCGCCGGCACACCATTCTTGAACAGAATCAGCGTCGGGATACCACGAATACCGAACTTAGCGGGCACTGCCTGGTTCGCATCGACGTCCATCTTGGCGATCTGGATCTTGCCGTCGTATTCCTTGGCAATTTCCTCCAGAATTGGCGCAATCATCTTGCACGGACCGCACCATTCAGCCCAGAAGTCCACCAGTACGGGCTTGTCCGATTTTAAGACATCCTGCTCGAAGGACGCGTCGGAAATATGTTTGATGTTTTCGCTCATTGTTGGCTCGGGTCGAGGGTAAAAACTGGTTTACGGGGTGAACGAAAATGGCGGCTGCATCAACGCTATCATCGCCATGATGTCTTCACTGTTTTTTGCTTGATGTCTTGTTATCCTGGCGGCGAGTCTGGTAGACCTTGGGCGCTGTATAACCGTTTTCGATAACCGACAGTGGCAGTTTATTTGAACAGGATGCCCGATCAGCCAAAGGCCGGTTTATACCGGAGAGGCTACAGGCACATGCGGCAGGGGATTGGATAAAGCATAACCTATTTTTCGGAAAATGTGGGTGCAGTGTGGTTTGTTTGCAGCCAAGGCTCGCATAATGTGGTCATCTGGGTTTTTTCGTACAACACTCCATGCTGCAACAACCGCTGAAAATATCGCCCGGTGTCGATTTCTGGGCAGACACTGCACAGGCGCTGGTGGGCGCACTGCCGCAATTACTACTTTCTGAAACAGCGACGGCGGCGGCTCGCCACGATTTGTCCGGTTTGCGCATCGTCGTGCCGGGATTCGGGCATGCCGCCAAACTGCGGCTTGCCTTGCACGACGCATTGGGCGGTGCGCTCCTTGCGCCCAGAATCTGCACGATGGCTGCATGGCTGGCGCTACAACCGCCGGTGGAGGGTGCGGACGGTGCAGGCCGTACGACCGGCGCGCGTATTGCGGCTGGCAACGAACGCCTGATGCAGCTTTATGCGGAACTACGCCAGCATGCCTGGCTGAAAAAACTTTTCACTGCTCGTCGAAACACCGATTTGCTACCGCTGGCGCAGACGCTTCTGGCGTTGGCCGATGAACTGACTGCAGCGCTTTTTCCCGGCATGATGCATTACCCCGAGCATGCCGAGGAACGCTGGGATGCGGCTCTGGCGCAACTGCCGCCTTCAGCGCGCTCAATCTTGTCGGAAGAGGCGCAACTGGTCTGGACGATCTGGAAGAGCCAGCTCGATGCGGAAGACCCGATTGCTGCATCGTTCGTAAAAATGATGCGGCTGGCGACACACGCTACCGTGCCGCTCGTCTGGATCGCACCGGAAACGTCCGATTCCTGCATCGAAGTGTTTCTGCAGGCATGGGCCGAGCGACAGCCGGTATTGACGGTGCTGCTCGACTGGCGTGCACAATGCCTCCCCTGGGCACTGGGTCGTGCCTGGCCAGAGTTGCTGGAGCCAGCCGAGATGCCGTCCGAGCTTGCACGAGTAGAAGCGCCCGGCATTTCCACTCCACCTGCGCTCACCCGTATTGCCCTGAGTCCGGCATGCAGTCTGGAGGATGAAGCCTCACGTGCCGCGCAAACAATCGTCGATTGGCTGGACGATGGCAAAGCCGCCGTGGCCATCGTCGTTCAAGACCGGGTCGTGGCGCGTCGCCTGCGGGCATTACTGCAGCGCGCGCAAGTGCAAGTGGCAGACGAAACCGGGTGGAAACTCTCAACCACTCGGGCTGCTGCTGCGCTCACCGCATGGTTCGATGTCGTGACCACCCGGGCGCAGAACACTGCTCTGCTCGATTTCCTGAAATCACCGTTTTTGCTGGAAGTATCTGAAGAAAACGCCGATGTCGTGATGGCTATAGAAATTGCACTCCGTCGCGGCAACGTCGCCGGCGGTTGGGGTGCGGTCATGGCGGCAGTGCCGACCGGACCGGCGCGCGAGCGGGTCCGGCATCTAAACGCGCAAGCCAATCTCTTCAAGGAGCGGCGTACCATTGCCGCATGGATGGAAGTAACCGACACCGTGCTCGATGCTTTGGGTATGGCCGACGCTTATCGAAAAGATGCCGCTGGCCAGCAGATGATGACGTTGCTGCTGCAAATCGCACGGGATTGCAGTGCGTTGGTGCAGGACTTTTCGTTTTCGGAATGGCGTGCGTTCGTCTCCATGCAGATGGAGTCGACAACCTTTGTACCGCCGGTTAGCGACAAGCGTGTTGTGATGCTGCCGCTTCATTGCATGCACCTGCGCGCTTTCGATGCCGTACTGGTAGTTGGTGCCGACGCGACACATCTGCCCTCGCTGGCCAGTGAGACGCTGTTTTTCGCCAATCCGGTACGACAAGAATTGGGCCTGGCCAACCGTGAGTCACAACAGTTGCAGCAGCTGCGTAATTTTGCCGAGGTGCTGACGGCGAGTCCAACGGTCGTGATTTCGTGGCAGTCGATTCGTGACGGCGAACCGAATCCTGTCAGCAACTGGGTCGAACGGCTCGACCTGATTCTGGCAGTCGAGGCAATGCCCGGCCTGGCTGCGCATCGGACACAGTTGCCGACGGTGGAACTGGACTGCATCGTTTCCGCGATGCCGGCTCCCATTGCACCCGACCTGTTGCCGACACGGTTGTCCGCCAGTGGTCATGCCAGCCTGATTGCATGCCCTTATCAGTTCTTTGCAACCCGCATGCTCGGGCTGTCGGGGCTGGAGGAATTTTCCGAAACACCCGAGAAGCGTGATTACGGCGACTGGCTGCACCAGATACTGAATCTTTTTCATTCGGGCCTACGGGATGGGGTGGCCGGCGCCGAAGATCGTGTCACTTTCCTGGAAGGACTCACACAACAGGTGTTTGCCAGCGCGCTGACGCAAAGTGGCGCTGCATTGGGCTTTCATGACCGCTGGATCAAGGCGATGCCGGCTTATCTGGCGTGGGCTGCGATGCGCGAAGCTTCCGGGTGGACCTTCGCCTTTGGCGAACAATGGCGGGAACAGACGCTGCGCTGGGATGGCGGAGAGATACAGCTGCACGGGCGTGTTGACCGGGTCGACTGCAACGAAGCTGGCGAGACCGCCGTGATCGATTACAAGACCGCCAACATGGTTGCTTTGAAAAAACGTATCGATGGCAACGAAGATCATCAACTGGCGTTCTACGGTCTGCTTTCGGAAGAGCCGCCTGCCAGCGCACATTTTGTCGGTCTGGAGCCGCACAAAGACAAGATCGGCGACGTTGGCGCACCGGATTACGCAGTCTGGCAGCAGCAACTGCGCCAACAGATCGGCAGCACCATGCAAGCGATTGCCGATGGTTCCGCACTGCGGGCTTCGGGTGTCGAATCGATCTGCCAGTACTGCGACGTGCGCGGCCTTTGCCGCAAGGGCGCGTGGTGACCGACGTCACCGATTCGGACGCCATCTGCAGCGACACCTTGGTGCCCGCGACCCCACGGGCGTATGAGATCGACGGACAGACGGTCGATGCAGCTGCCTTCATTGCCGCAGCGTGCGATCCTGCGGCATCGGTCGTTGTGGAAGCCTGTGCCGGCAGTGGCAAGACCTGGCTGCTGGTGGCGCGTATGTTGCGCTTGCTGCTCGAAGGCTGTGCCCCTTCTGCATTGCTGGCAATTACCTTTACTCGCAAGGCTGCACAGGAGATGCAGGAGCGCCTGATGTTGCTGCTGCGCGAACTTGCACTGGCGCCAGATGTCGAGATCGCCCGGCTACTTGGCGAGCGTGGTGTCGCAGCAGCCGACATTACCCGCCTGCTACCGGTGGCACGGGGATTATACGAACGAATCCTGTCGACTTCGCAACGACTTTCCATCGATACTTTCCACAGCTGGTTCGGCCGTCTGCTTCAGGTCGCGCCACTGGCTTCGGGTGTGCCACACGGCTACTCCCTGATCGAGGCGACCGGCGAATTGCTGCTCGAAACCAACAATCGGTTCATGCGAGCCATCAACGAGCCTGACCATAAAGCGATACACGAGGCATTACTAGCGCTCTATAAACTGGTAGGAGATCATCAGGCGCAAAAACTTCTCGATGCATTCGTCGCCAAGCGAGCCGAGTGGTGGGCCGTCGCAAAAGACGGCGCTCCACTCGAAAGCCTGCGTGCATTATGTGGTGACGATGCCAGCAACGATGCCCGACTGTCGCTATGGTGCAAGCCGGACCTGTGTGAACGGATAAGCCGTATCGCCCACCTGCTTGGCAAAGGTACGGCAACCAACCAGAAGCGTGCGACGGCAATCGACACCGCGTTGGATGGGCAAGCGTTACTCGACAAATTCGATGCGCTGTACGCGCAGTTTTTAGACAGTGCCGGCGCACCACGAAAAAACCTGGTGACCAAGGGACTGCTTGCAGCACTGGAGCATGAATTCGGCAACGATGCCGTCACGCGTTTCGAGACCGAATTCAACGACCTGGGCTTGGAGTTATCGCAATTGCAGGCGCGCAGCCACGAACGTTCCGTCATCGCATTGAATCAAGCGTTGACAACCGTTGGCCACGCTTTCCTGGAGCAGTATCAGACGCTCAAGGCGGAGCGGCGCGTGTTTGATTTTGCCGATCTCGAATGGCACGTCTACAGGTTGCTGAACAACCCGCAACATGCCGCTTATCTGCAAAGCCGCCTGGACGCTCGCTACCGCCATGTGTTGCTGGATGAATTTCAGGATACGAACCCGTTGCAATGGAGTGTTGTCAGGGCCTGGCTCGACGCCTATGGGGACGGAGCGGGCCGGCCAAGCGTTTTCGTGGTGGGCGACCCGAAGCAGTCGATCTATCGTTTTCGTCGTGCGGAACCACGCGTATTCGAAGCCGCACGTGAAATGCTGCAGGCGCAAGGCGCGCGGGTGTTGCGTACCAGCCAGACGCGTCGCAACGCACCGGCATTGACGGCAGTGTTCAACCAGATCTTCCACAGCAATCCGCTGTATTTCGCCCAGACCACCCTGGCCGCAGAAGCCGGCGTGGTGTGGCGCTTGCCGTTGGCGCGGCGCGCCGATCCGGTTACCGAGCCGGCTACGTTGGCACCATCGTCCCGCATGCCCCTACGCGACCCGCTCAACGTAGCACTCGAGGAGGAAGAGGATGCGCGACGTCTGGAGGAAGGAATCGTCGTTGCGCAGGCGATACTTGCGGCACGTGCCGAGCTCGATGCCAGTGCTACGGAAGGTAGCGCTCCGAGCCGTTGGTCCGATGTCATGCTGCTGGTAAAAAAACGGGCACATCTGGGCGCTTACGAGCGCGCACTGCGCGAGGCCGGTATTCCTTACACATCCAGCAAACGCGGCGGGCTGCTGGAGTCGCTGGAGGTGCGCGACCTGACGGCGTTACTGAGGTTTCTGATCACCCCTGGCGACAACCTTTCGTTGGCGCAGGTATTGAAGAGCCCGATCTTCTGCCTTGCTGACGACGACCTGGCAATGCTTGCGCGGCGGCCTGAAGCCACCTGGTGGCTGCGCCTGCAATGTGCGGCGCAGGCATTGCCTGTCGCCACGCACCTGCAGCACGCGGTTCGGCTACTGGCCACTTGGCGTAATGCGGCACCACGCCTACCGGTGCATGACCTGCTCGACATCATGCTGGATGAGGGCCAGATCGTCGCCCGCTACGCACAGGCGGCAAAACCTCTGGAGCGGGCGCAGGTGATCGGCAACCTGCATGCATTCACCGAGCTGTCGCTAAGCCTGGATGCAGGTCGGTATCCAAGCCTGCCGAAATTCATCGATGCGTTGTGCGCTTTGCAAGGCAATGCCACACAGGATGCGCCGGATGAAGCCGCCATCAATGCCGGCCTGGATGCCGTGCGCATCATGACCATTCACAGTGCCAAGGGGCTGGAAGCGCCGATCGTGGTGGTGCTCGATGCAAATCACAGCGAGCCGGCGCGGGAAGATGCGGGGGTCTTGTGCGTCTGGCCACAACACGCTCCGGCACCGGTTCATTTTTCCGTGTTCGGACGCAAGGCTGAGCGTGGGATGGCAAGGCTGGCTTTTTTTCAGGAGGAAGAAAAGCTCAAGGCACAGGAAGACTGGAATCTTTTGTATGTCGCCACCACGCGGGCAAAGCAGATACTGATCGTGAGTGGCGTCGCCGGACGCAATACCGCGGCCGACGGCGTGGTTGCCGACAGCTGGTATGCCCGTATGGCGAACATAGCGCCGCGGGAGATTCAACCTGCAGGGCAATGCGCCTCCCCGGTTCGGGAATCGACCTTCAGCCTGCCATTGTTTCAAGGGCGTGCACCTGTGCCAACGACCGGTTCACTGCCTCCCATTTTCGGGCTCGCACCTCCACTCAGCCGGCCAGACGCCGTGCAGCAAGCCGCCGACGAAGGCATTTTGCTGCATGCGCTGATGGAACGTGTCACTGCGCCGAGCTGCTGGCCGGTGCGAGTGCCGCCGCCCGATATCGCGGCGCGCTGGCTCGACTGCACGTTGGCCGATGCAGCCGTGTCATGCCGGCACGCCCTGTGCATCCTGTCCCAGGCGTCCTTGCGCCGTTTCTTCGACCCCTCGTTTTTTCACAATGCAGAAAACGAACTCGACATGATGGCCGACGGTGAGCTGATGCGCATGGACCGGGTCGTCTGGTTCGCTGGTGAAATCTGGATTCTCGATTACAAGCGCAGCGTCGGCCCAGCCGATCTCGATATCTATGGCCTGCAATTGTCGCGGTACCGCAAGGTATTGCAGCGCGTGATGCCTGATCAGGTCATTCGTATTGCCTTGATCGGTTTCGACGGTCGCCTGTGGCAGCTTGATTGAATTAAAGCGCCTGGCGAAGTAATTGTGCCGGCGAATCGTCTCGTGAATCGGTTGACGCCGAATCGCTTGCGCCTCTATAGTAACGTGATGATTTCTGATTTCTCTCTTTTAGCCCAAAAAGTCAGCGAGCTTGCCGAGCTGACGCAATTTCTTCGTCGTGAAAATGCCGCCGTACGTGCAGAATCCGTAACGCTTGCCGAACAAAACGCTGAACTCCGGCAACGCATGCAGCAGGCACATGAGCGCGTTGCCGCCTTGCTGTCGCGCATTCCGGATCCGGAAGCAGTTCTTGCCACCGGCTCCGAAGTGGTTTCAGAACAGGTTTTACCACCACAAGCTATCGCATGAGGAGATTTTCTTGAGTCAGCTCGATGTCTCCATCATGGGACAAAGTTTCAAACTTGCTTGCAAAACCGGCGAGGAAGCTGAATTGCATCAAGCGGTGCGCTATTTGAGCGAACGCATGTGCGCACTTCGCGATACTGGCAAAGTTAAGGGTAACGATCGCATCGCCGTGATTGCTGCACTGGGAATTGCAGCAGAACTGTTGGCGACCAAGGCACCCGAGGGGCCGTTTTCATCCATGACCATGGCTGCCGTACAGGAGCAGATCGGTGCCATGCACATTGTGTTGGATGACGCGCTTACACCCCAGGAAAATCTTTTTTAATTCTGCCGAACCGGTTGACATGCGACTCGGGAAGAGTAGACTAAAAATCCCTGCTCTGTTCGCCATTGCCATATATTCCTTGAACCATTTATGTGCACCGGTCGCGGGACTTTGTTCGATGGGAGTGCGCATCGCTAGTCCGATGAACCCGAAATTGAACTAACTGTGACCACCTTGAACCGTTTGGTTCGGGATGCCGGCAAAGCGGCAAAGGCGGGGGTTTCAATTTTAAGCGGCTGCATTCGTGCAGCCGCTTTTTCGTACCCGTTACGCTCCTGACCTGCCAAATTTCAAGCGACTGGTACAGTTTTTTTATTGTAGGCAACCAGCAATAGCGCGACGCCCAGCACGATCATCGGGAGGGAAAGCATCTGCCCCGCCGATACGGTTATACCAAGCAGGCTGATCTCGTAATCCGGTATCCGGAAATACTCGGTAAAAAATCGTGCGATACCGTAACCAGCGGCGAATACGCCACTGACTGCCATCATCGGTCGCGGCTTGCGCGCGTAAAGCCACAAGATGACAAACAATAGCAGGCCATCCACCAGCGCCTGGTAGATCGGTGAGGGATGGCGCGGTAATTGGTCGACTGCCGGCCAAATCATGGCCCAAGGTAGCGTTACATCCGCAACCCTTCCCGGTAATTCGCCATTGATGAAATTACCGATGCGCCCGGCTGCATAGCCGAGTGGTACCAACGGTGCGATGAAATCCATTACTTCCATCAACGGCCGTCCGGCGCGCCGTGACCAGAACCACATCGCCACCAGCACGCCTAAAAAACCACCGTGAAACGACATACCACCTTTCCAGATTGCGAAAATTTCCAACGGGTGGCTCAGGTAGTAGGCTGGATTGTAAAAAAGGACTTCACCCAGACGGCCGCCTACGATCACCCCCAGCACGCCATAAAACAGCATGTCGTCCAGATGTTCGTTGCGCCAGCCAGCCTGGGCAATATGCGGTTGCCGAATACGCAGGCGTCCCAAAGCGATGAATTGCGCGAACGCCAGCAGGTACATCAATCCGTACCAGCGTATGGCAAGCGGGCCGATCGACAAGGCAATCGGATCAGGCATCGGGTGAATCAGCATCGGGTTCTTTCGCGGAAAATTGGAGGAGGAGAGGCGGGGACCGGCAAACGCATCATATATTTGACACGCAGCCCGGCGCAAGGCAATGTAGCGGCTTCTAATTTTTAGCCAGGGAGCCGTCATGGCCTTCAACCGTCGTTCGAAAAACATTACGCAGGGCGTTTCGCGCAGCCCGAACCGCTCCATGTATTACGCGATGGGTTACGAAAAAGAAGATTTCGACAAGCCCATGATCGGCATCGCCAACGGCCATTCCACAATCACGCCCTGCAATTCGGGGCTACAGAAGCTGGCCGATATCGCTATTTCCACGATCAAGCAAGCCGGCGCCAACCCGCAAGTGTTCGGCACGCCGACGATTTCGGACGGCATGTCTATGGGTACCGAAGGCATGAAGTACTCCCTGATTTCGCGTGAAGTCATCGCCGACTGCATTGAAACGGCAGTCAACGGCCAATGGCTGGACGGCTGCGTGGTGATCGGCGGTTGCGACAAGAACATGCCGGGCGGCATGATTGCCATGGCGCGCACCAACGTCCCTAGTATTTATGTCTACGGTGGCACCATCAAGCCGGGCAACTGGAAGGGCAAGGACCTGACGATCGTCTCCGCATTCGAAGCGGTGGGGGAATTTTCCATGGGCCGGATGTCGCAGGAAGACTTCGACGGGATCGAACGGAATGCCTGCCCATCGTCGGGCTCGTGCGGCGGCATGTACACCGCCAACACCATGTCCTCATCTTTCGAAGCGCTCGGCCTGTCGCTGATGTATTCATCGACGATGGCAAACCCTGACGATGAAAAGACCGGTTCGGCGGCCCAATCGGCGCGGGTGCTGGTCGAAGCGGTGAAGCGCGATCTGAAGCCACGCGATATCATCAACCGCAAATCCATCGAAAACGCCGTTGCTCTGATCATGGCTACCGGCGGTTCTACCAACGCGGTGCTGCATTACCTGGCGATTGCGCATGCCGCTGAAGTTGAATGGACGCTGGACGACTTCGAGAGAATGCGTTTGAAGGTCCCGGTGATCTGTAACCTGAAGCCGTCCGGCCAGTATGTGGCGACCGATCTGCACCGTGCGGGTGGCATTCCACAGGTAATGAAGCTGTTGCTGGACGCCGGATTGCTGCATGGTGAATGCATGACGATCACCGGCCGTACGCTCGCCGAGGAATTGGTTAATGTGTCCTCGCAACCTCCCGCTGATCAGGATGTGATTCGCACCATCGACAAAGCATTGTACAAACAAGGCCACCTTGCAATTCTCAAAGGTAACTTGTCGCCGGAAGGTTGTGTGGCAAAAATCTCCGGCCTGAAGAATCCGGTGATAACCGGGCCGGCACGGGTATTCGATGATGAATATACGGCCATGGACGCTATTCTGGCTGATCGGATCAAGGCCGGTGATGTGCTGGTGATGCGTTATCTGGGCCCGAAGGGCGGGCCGGGCATGCCGGAAATGCTGGCGCCTACTTCCGCTCTGATCGGCAAGGGATTAGGAGAATCTGTCGGCCTGATTACCGACGGCCGCTTTTCCGGAGGCACCTGGGGCATGGTGGTTGGCCACGTATCACCCGAGGCATTTGCAGGCGGCACGATCGCGCTGGTCGAAGAAGGGGACTCCGTCACCATCGATGCGCATCAACAGCTCATTCAGTTAAACGTACCAGATGAGGAAATTGCCCGTCGGCGTGCCGAGTGGCAGCAGCCTGCACCAAAATACACCCGCGGAGTCCTGGCAAAATTTGCAGCGCTCACGTCCTCGGCTAGTAAAGGAGCCGTCACCTGCTGACAACTGAGCGCTTTTACAAGGTTTTTACGGTCGGGAATGAATCGTTATTTTTTGAATATCTTTTTAATACGATCTTCCCGCGCCTTGTCCATCTCATCGAAAGCGCGACGCTTGTCAAGGCCGAATATTCGCTCCAGGAATTCGAACCAGATGAAGGCTACAGCGCCTAATCCAGCAACCCACCACCAGGAAATATTTTCGACAAAGCCAATTTCAAAATATTTCAGCAGGATTAATGTAACGATAACAAGAATTAGCGGCATGATTCCCTCCATTGCTCTCAGGATATTGTGAGAGACTGTAATGGTCAATACGGATGTCAACCCATAGGCATATTCCAACGTTGTCTTGGTAAAATGTGACAGTAATGCCACTTGTCGTGACAAAAATGCTTTATTCAGAGGAAGATATGAAAACGTCGTTGGCTTTTCATTTTGTAGTGTCCTTGCTTGTCTCCGCTCCCGCGTTCGCAAGTGCAGACCTTGCCAGAAGCAAGAACTGCATGGCTTGTCATGCCGTGGCAAACAAAGTTGTCGGCCCGGCCTACAAAGATGTTGCCGCTAAATATGCCGGACAAGGCGATGCCGAGAACAAATTGACGCAGAAGGTACTAAAGGGCGGCAGTGGCGTGTGGGGCGCGGTACCGATGCCTGCCAACCCGCAAGTGTCGGAAGCGGAAGCGCGTACTCTGGTGAAATGGGTGCTGACACTCAAGTAACCAATGCTTCGGTTTTACTCTGGTAATGCCCTTGCAACTTGACCACTCCCAGCACTCGCCAGAGTGCTTTTTCAATTGGACTGTCGATCTCTGGTCATGGAAATTCGCGTTTCCCGTAAATTATTCGGTTTACACACTTTATTGCATTCCTGATGCGTCTAGTATCCTTCGGGTAGACAGATATTACTTTATAGCGCTGCTCTTTTGAATGAATGCACCGGTCTAGCGGTTTTGAGAAATTGCAATATTTACGCCACATAAATCAATTTTTGAGGGTACGCCATGTCAAACACAATTAGTGCAGCAAGTACGACAGCGACGAGCGCTCCAGAAGCTTTGCCTCCGGCGACGGACAAGGCCGCTACAAGCGGTGCAGGAAAAATGTCCTCGCAAGAAAGTGCTGCCTTCAACCAGGTTGTGGTGGGAAGCGGTACCAATACGGTCGTGGGACCTGCACCGGAAAAATCACCTGCGGCAACAACGCATTCATCTGAAACACTGCCTGTCGCAGCGGCTGATTCCAAGTCTGCTGCCGGTGTTCCAGACGCGGCTGTGAAGCCAGTAATGAGTGAAGTCGACGTCAACGCGCATGTCCGTGAATTGATGTCGGGAAAAAGTCCTGAAAAATTGTCGGATAAGAGAGAGGAAATAGAGCGAAAAATCGGCGATCCATCCACCCCGCCTGAATTGAAGGCCGCATTGAGTCAGGTCCACAGCGCGCTGTTCGATCACAAAAATCCTCCTGCATTGAACAATAGCCAGATGGAAGCCGTGTCTACATTGCAGCGTCATCGCGACGTGTTTCCGATCGATCAAAAGGATTTGCAGAAAAAGATTGATGACCCAAAGACCCCTCCGGATCTGAAAGCAGCGTTGATCAAGCTTCGGGATGATCCTGCTCTGGCGCTAACGCTCGACACTGCGCGCGAGGGTGGCGCGCCGAACGGCATCATAGGCATCAAAGATCTCAATACTGTCAGCGAGCGGGGGGAGATGAAGGCATTCACCACACTAAAAACAAGAGAGTACACCGAACTATATATTCCTTCCGACGCAAATCCGGTGCCGAACGGTGGCCGAAAGATGACGGCAAACGATGCCATGCGGGAAATGTATTTGTACTCCGACTCCTTGCCGAAAGATTTTGGCCCGGATGAGCTGAGAAAAATCGCCGACGGTAGTGCGAATAGTAAAAAGATGCCACCGCAGTTGATGGCTGCTGCACAGTACATGCTTGATAATCCGACGGCATTCAAGAAGCTGACTGAAAACGGCGAGGGTGTCGCTTCACCAGACGGTCGTGTGACACGTTCTGCATTCCTCGACAACATCAGCCGCGATGTTTATCTGACACCTGGTCAGACCACAACTTTGAAATCGCTCGATAAAAATCGTGATGTTTTCTTCGCTTCAAACATGACACGCGATAGTTTGAAGAAACTTCTCGAAAACCCGGAGAGTAGTGATGAGGTTAAAAAAACTGCGAAGGCGCTACTCAACGACCCACAGTTGTACGGCATGCTCGACAACGCCAAGACGGGTCATCATAGCAGCAGCACCAAGACAGCCGATGATGGCGTGATCGCAAAGCATGATCTCGACGCCCTGCTGAAGATGTCGACGACGTATGGTAAACAACAGCCTGATCTTCCTCCGATTACCAAGCCGACAACACCGGGCCAAGTCGCCGCAATGCAGGATATGAAAGCGGGAGTAGTTGACGATCCGGAGGAAAAGAAGAAAAAAGGCGGTGAATTGAATGACATGCTCAAGAAAGTTTTCAGTCCACTGCTAAAAATAGGCGCTGGCATCATGCACGGCATAGCGATTGCCGTAAGCTTCCTGGGCACGATTCCAATCTTCAAACCATTTTTGGCGCCTGTCGTCATGGCGGCCGAAGGGCTTGCGGCCGGCATGGATATCGCACGTGCTGGCGTCGAGGGCAAAGACATGAAACAGGCAGCGGCAATGGCGGCAATCGGTATAGCCGGCGCGGCAGTGAGCGCGGCGACCGTGGGTGGCGCTGGTGCCGTTGTTGCAGCCGGTGTGAAGGCAGGCGTTTCGAAAGGGATAGCGGTCGGTGTGGGAAAAGCTGCAGGAGAAGGTATTGAGGCCGGTGTTGCCCAGGGCGCGAAAGCTGGCTTGACTAAAGGCGCCGGAGAAGCGGTCGAGGGCACAGCGAAATTGACCGCATCTAAATCGGTCACCGAAGGCGCCGATACGGGTGTGGATCAAGCCGGAAAAGCTGTCGCCAAAGCCGAGACCAAGGATCAAGCCAAGAAACAGGCTGCGCAAGAGGCCCGGGACGATGCTAAAAACGATGCACGGGACATTGTAACTGATCAAGTACTTGCTGGTAACCAGAATGGTCAGCAACGAACAGTTGTCCAGCCGGTTTATCAACCTGCTTCTGCCGGCATATTACCGGCAACAGATTATAATCTGGTGACAAAAACATCGTCTCCGACAGATACTCGTCGTCAGCAGCGTCTCGATCGTGAGGCGCAAAATCGGGCAGAGGAAGAGTCACGCCAGGCCCAGACTGCGACGGCAATGCCGAATATCGAAACCGTGGTGCCTGTTACAGCCACTGCCACCGTATAGCAAAATATTGCAATGGTGGTCTGCAACACTTAGGGTTTGCATCCTGAGCCAGTAGCAAACGTTGACGATTTCGAGCAATAAAAAAGCGCCATGATCAAGATGTCATGGCGCTTTTTTCGTTGGAACGGGTAGATCGGCTGCTATTGCCCGGCCAGATTTTTATTTCATCACGGCGACCAACTCACGTTTGCCACCTTTGTATGTGTACAAAGTCAATGTGCCATCCTTGACATCACCCTTGTCATCAAAAGCAATATTGCCGGTGACACCTTTGTGCTGAATCTTTGCCAGCACCGGCAGGTATTTTGCTGGCTCGGAAGAGCCTGCCTTGACCATCGCATCAACCATGGTCATTACAGCGTCGTAGACATACGGCGAGTAAAGCTGCACCTCAGTGTTGAATTTCTTTTTATAAGCGGCACGGAAATCGTCCATGCTTTTCTTTTGCGCTTCCTCTACACCGCCAGCTTCTGCGCATACCACTTGATTGTCGCGCATGCCGTCACCCGACAGGGTTGCCAGGGCTTCCGTACAGATGCCGTCACCACCCATGAACTTGGCATTCAGGCCCAGTTGCTTCATCTGGCGCAACATTGGCCCGCCGACCGCATCCATGCCGCCGAAGAAAACAATGTCCGGATTCTTGCCTTTGATCTTGGTCAGGATGGCGTTGAAATCGGTGGCCTTGTCGGTGGTGTATTCCTGTGCAACGATATTGACGTTGCCGCTCTTTTTTGCACCTTTGATAAATTCTGCGGCAACGCCCTGACCATAAGCTGTGCGGTCGTCAATGACGGCTATGTTTTTCGCTTTGCTGTTCTGGACCGCATACTTTCCTAATGCGCTACCAAGTTGCGAATCGTTTGCAACGACCCGAAACGCTGTCTTGAAGCCTTGCAACGTGTATTTCGGATTGGTGGATGCAGGGGAAATTTGCGGTATTCCGGCATCGTGATAGATTTTCGACGCCGGGATAGTGGTGCCGGAATTCAAATGGCCGATTACACCACTGACCTTGGCATCGACCAATTTTTGTGCTGCAGCCGTGCCTTGTTTCGGGTCGGACGCATCGTCTTCCGCCAGCAGTTCAAACTTTACTTTCTTGCCACCGATAGTCACGCCTTTTGCATTCAACTCGTCGATGGCCATCCTTGCGCCGTTTTCATTGTCCTTGCCCAAATGCGCGATCGCGCCGGATATTGGACCGACATGCCCGATACGCACGGTTTGCTCCTGCGACAAGGCGTGTCCGGAAAACGCAAAAGCGATTGCACCGGCGAGAGGAATGAGTTTGGTAGTGAACGGCATAAAATTTTCTCCTGAGGATTGTAAAACTACAAGGACCCTGCAACACTTGATGGCTGATCTAGCTCAGCAGCAAGACGTTACAACACTTAAAACAGGAAACAAAGCAATTTTATGTAGTTTTTTGAATTTCTATTGCAATTGTCATGCCTTGGGTCTGGGTCGCCAATTGCCGTACCCCGTTTTATTTTCTCACCGTATTTGCTCGTATCATTTCTAATCTCATGCCGAAAATCCACACGCTAGACAAGGTCGACCGCAAGCTTTTGAACTTGCTGCAAAAGGATAACCAGACACCGACGCGAGTGCTGGCAGCCAAGGCGCACATCTCTCAGCCGACCTGCCTGCGCCGCATTCGGGAGCTACGTGCAGCAGGAATTGTTATCGGCGACGTGGCGCTTGTCGACCCGTTTGCCCTTGGCTACGGGATGCTGGCATTTCTGGAGGTATCGCTGACGAATCAGTCGGATGCGCACATGCAGGAATTCGAAGCACGGATGAGCAAGGAGGCAGAGGTGATGCAGTGTTACTTCGTGTCCGGTGACTATGACTATTTCCTGGTGGTGCACATCATCGATATGGATGCGTACTACCAGTTCGTACGCCGCGTCATTTCCGGCTCAGGCAATGTGCGGCATTTTCAGTCGCGTTTTCCGATGAAGCGGGCGAAATTTTCTACCAGAGTCGTTTTTGACGAGAAAGCCGCAGCGGTCGAAGTCCGTACGGGGAAATGACGGTTCCGGAAAAACCTGAAAAAGGTTCTGGGGGCTTCGAGCCGTTATTAACGACTCAGGCCGGCAGCGGGTAGGTCAGGCGCTGATCCGGCCGGCTGGGTAAGCCGGTAAAAGCGAAGTCGACCTCCGGAATTCGGCCGGAGACGATGTCGGCAATGGCACGGCCGGAGCCACATCCCATGGTCCAGCCGAGCGTACCGTGACCGGTATTGAGAAACAGATTCTGAATACGGGTTTTCCCGATGTAAGGCACGTTCGAGGGCGTCAGCGGCCGTAAACCAGTCCAGTACACCGGGTTATCGTAATCGCAGGCATCGGGAAACAACTCTCGGGTACGGTGGGTGATCGCCTCGCACCGCGTCATGTTGAGCTCCCGGGTGTAACCGTTCAATTCGCAGGTGCCGGCGACGCGCAGCCGGTCACCCAGCCGCGATACCACCAGCTTGTGGCCATCGTCGGTCAGGGACACGCTTGGCGCCGCTTCTCCGTTGATGATCGGGTAGGTGGCGGAATAGCCTTTGCCTGGGTAGATCATCAGATCGATACCGAGCGGCTTGACCAGCGGCACGGAAAAGCTGCCCATCGCGAGCACGAAGGCATCGGCTCGCACCACTCGGTGCTGTCCTTGCGCATCGATGATTTCCACACCGCTGATTTTTGCCGCTGCGCCGCTGCCTTCAGTCAACAGCTTTGTGACAGTCGTGTTGTATTGAAAATCGACACCGGCCTCGGCAGCCTTGTCTGCCAATCCTGTCGTGAATTTGAAAACGTCGCCCGATTCGTCCGTGGCGGTGAAGTCGCCACCCACGATCTTGCCGCGCATGCGGGCCAAGGCTGGCTCGATTTGTACGACTGCATCAGCGTCGATCGAGTCACGCTGACACCCCAACTCCCGCATTAGCTTCGCAGCCGGGAGCGATTCGTCGAACTCTTTTTGATCGGTATAAAAATGCAGGATGCCGCGGGTCAGGCAATCGTAGTCAACGCCGGTTTCGGCGCGCACCGACTGCAGTGTCTGGCGACTGTATTCAGCAATGGCGACGATCTGTCGAATGTTACTGGCGGTACGTGCTGGCGTGCATTCCCGCAGAAAATGCATGCCCCATCGCCACTGCAACCATTCCGGCCGGAAGCGGTAAAGCAGGGGAGCATCTTCCTTGCCCAACCATTTCAAGACCTTCATCGGCGCAGCAGGGTTTGCCCAAGGCTCGGCATGTGAAACCGAGATCTGGCAACCATTGGCAAAGCTGGTTTCCTGTGCTGCGCCAGGCTGACGCTCCAGAACAGTGACATCGTGACCGGCTTTGCTCAAAAACCAGGCTGAAGCGGTACCTATGATGCCAGCGCCAAGGACAATGACTTTCATGAAAATCTCCGTAGTGGGAACAGATGCCGGGGCGAATACGCAAACCTATGCAGACATACGCAGACGCATCCCGTACCCAGATTGTAAAAAATTTTCTTTGAACTGAGCAATCAATCCAGCACCGAAAATTTTTTTAAATCAGTGAAAAAGTACTGCATCTGTTTATAAAACAAAATTCGACGAACTATTTTTCGTTTTCTAAAACATCGGATTTTTGGAGCGCATCGGCGATATTTCGCTTGATTGCAGCGTTCAAGGCTGGTCCCAGGTTTTCTTTGAGTTCCCGGCGCAATTGATCCGCTACACCTTCCATGGCAGCTTGCAGCAACCGCGGCAAAGCAGTGTGCAGATATTGGTCGAGCAGCGCATCGAATTGGCTCGAAAGCTGTTGCAATACCTGCGCGGCGATCTTGTTTTGAAGTTCGCGTTCACCGTCGGCGCCATTAGCCGCGGGAATGGGCTGGCTTGGTTCCGGCATGGCAGGCGGCGCAGAAAGATCAATGGCCGCTTCCGCATCGTCTGGTGTGTTGGCAATGATTTCCGTAAGTACCGGAATGCCCGAATCGGTACGATGCAGGCTCATGCGTTTTCTGCGTCGTAGTGGGTTAGTTGATAGCCACGCTGCTTGTAAAAGACATAGCGCTCCCGCGCTGCGAGCTTGTCGGCATCGTCGGTCGAGATGATTTCAAACAGGCGTTCGAAGCGCGCGAAATTTGCAGGCGTGTTGCCGGACAGATTGATCAAGACATGGTGGTGCGGCAATTCGGTAATGTCAGAGTCCACCAGCACGATCGGTGTACGAGCCGCCAAAGGATCTTGCGCCGTCACGTGCGGCAGAAAGTCGAATTCGGAAAACTTCCAGAGCGCGTCGTCCAGCGTGGCAAGCTGGGTGCTGTCGCTGGCGAGTAAAACAATACGGCATTCAGCGGCTCGCGCCTTGCGGGTTAGCCGGCAGGCGTAGGCGATTCTGTCGCTGACGTTGCTGTGGAAATCGATGCGGGTCATCAGAACCGTAAGCCGGGCAATGCCGAATCGATTTTTTTTGCCGGCGCGGTCCTGGCTGTCCCCTTGTTACTTGTCGTGCCCGATGTTTGAGTGCCAGTTGCGTCGTTGGCGGCCTTGTCATTTTCCATCCCTGTTTTTGGCGCTACTGCCGGGCCTGCGGATACCGGGGCTGGATTCCGGTAATTCTTTGGAAGCTTGTTCGATTCGGGGTAGCCGGCTGCAGTCAGGCGCATCTGCCACGCTACCGGATCGAACCCGCTCAGCCGTGCGGAACCAACTGTCAATTGCGGCAACTCGACCTGGGTACCGCCAAAACTGGTAATGTCGGCATTGGTGACAACGGTTTTTTCCAGAAACGGAACACCGCGTAGCGAAAGCAAATTTCGGCCCTCGTCGCAGATCTTGCATTTCTGACCGGTGTAAAGGGTGATGGGTGCATTCTTTCTGGCTTCTGCCAGCTCGAACGGCAAATCGCCGCTGTCAATCACATTACCCGTAATCGTTTTCTTTTCAGCCAGGGGTGGCGGTGCAGCCGGGCGGTCGCCATAATTCACCTTGCCATCAGGACCGGTCCATTTGAAAACCTGGGCTTGCGCCATACCCGCGCTGCATAACCAATGTATTGCCAGCAGTGCCCCGAAGAATTTACAAGAATCCGGTTTCATGGATGCTCCCTCAACTATTGACAAATTGTTGGCTGAATGTTGATCTGCGTCAACTCAAATCCCTTCAGGTCTTCAGGCTGCCATGCCGCTCTGGCGTAGTAAGGCGTCAATGGTCGGTTCGCGACCACGAAATGCCTTGAACGACTCAATGGCCGGGCGCGAGCCGCCCACTGCCAACACTTCAACCAAAAAGCGCCTGCCGGCAGCCGCTGCCTGCGCTTCGTCGGCTGCCGCTTCTTCAAAAGCGCCATAAGCGTCTGCCGATAATACCTCCGCCCATTTGTAACTGTAATACCCTGCGGCATAACCACCGGCAAAGATGTGGCTGAATGAGTTCTGAAAACGATTGAAGGGCGGCGGCGTCAATACCGCGATCTCGCTGCGGATGCTGTCGATGAGTTCCTGCACCGACTTGCCGGACCGGGCCTTGAAATCATGATGCAGATGCATGTCGAACAATGAAAACTCGACTTGCCGCAGGGCTTGCAGCCCGGACTGGAAATTCTTCGCTGCGATCATTTTGTCGAACAACGCGCGAGGCAAGGGCTCGCCGGTCTCGATCTGCGCAGTCATGTGCCGCGCCACGTTCCATTCCCAACAAAAGTTTTCCATGAACTGCGACGGTAGCTCCACCGCATCCCATTCGACGCCAGAGATACCCGACACAGCCAGTTCTTCCACCTGCGTGAGCATGTGGTGTAGCCCATGGCCGAATTCGTGGAACAGGGTGATGACGTCGTCGTGGGTGAGCAATGCCGGCTGTCGAATACCTTCGACAATCGCCGGTGCAGTGAAATTGCATGTCAGATAGGCAACCGGTGTCTGCAGTCGCCCAGCCCGCACACGCCGCCCACGGGCATCGTCCATCCAGGCGCCGCCGCGCTTGCCGGCCCTGGCATACAGGTCCAGATAGAACTGGCCGATCAGCATGCCGGCGCGTTCGATACGGAAGAATTGCACGTCGGGGTGCCAGACTGGCGCGGTGTCCGGCTTGATCTCGACGGCGAACAGTTTTTCGATCAACCGGAACAGCCCGGCGGTGACTTTCGGCTGCGGGAAATATTGCTTCACCTCGTGCTCGGAAAAAGCGTAGCGCTGTTCCCGCAGCTTTTCCGAAGCAAAGCTCACATCCCACGACTGCAGAGAAGGCAAATCGAGTTCGGCGGCAGCAAAGGCCCGCAGCTCCTGAAGATCTTTCTCGGCATGGGGGCGCGCACGCCTAGCCAGATCATGCAGGAATTCGATCACCTGTTCGGGTGTTTGCGCCATTTTCGGCACCAGCGACACTTCGGCAAAATTACGATATCCGAGCAACTTCGCTTCTTCGTCGCGCAAGCGCAGAATCGCATCGATGTTGGCGCTGTTGTCCCATTCCGGGTTGTCACCCAGTTCGGAAGCCTTGGTCGTGCTGGCGCGGTAAATCGTTTCGCGCAGGGCGCGGTCCTCCACGTATTGCAGCAGTGGGAAATACGAAGGAAATTGCAACGTAAACTTGTAGCCCGGTTTGCCTTCCGTTTCGGCAGCCGCACGCGCTGCCGCTTTGACATCGTCGGGCAGGCCAGCCAGTCGTGCCGGGTCGTCGACCAGAAGTTCGTAGGCATTCGTGGCGTCAAGCACGTTTTCGGAGAAGCGCGTCGACAGCGCTGCCGATTGCTCCTGGATTTCTGCAAAGCGTGTTTTCTGGCTGTCCGATAATTCTGCGCCTCCAAGACGGAAGTCACGCATGGCATTCTCGACGATGCGTTGGCGCACGGCCGGCATGTCAGCGAACCCTGGGCTGTTGCTTAATGCCTTGTATTTTCCATACAAAGCCAGGTTTTGCCCGAGTGCCGTCCAGAACTCGGTTACTTTCGGCAGATTGTCGTTGTAGGCAGCGCGCAACTCCGGCGTGTCGACCACTGCATTCAAATGTCCGACCACGCCCCAGGCGCGGCCCAGGCGCTCGGTCGAGTCCTGAAGCGGTTCCACGAAGTTGTCCCAACTTACCTCGTCCTGCGGCGCTTCCAGTCGCGCAACCGTTGCCCTGTTTTCTTCCAGCAGAGTGCCGATAGCAGTGCCGATATGTGCTGGCGTGATCGCATCGAAGCGCGGCAGGTCTGAAAAATCCAGCAATGGGTTCAAAGCATTTTCAATAGTCATCTGGCTTGTTGCCTTTCAACGATGGGAACGAATTCACGCACTACGGGTTCAATATCATCAAGTTCACGCTCGGCTGCTTCGACAGTGTTCATCAGTAGCATGGTAATGGTCATCGGGCCGACACCGCCTGGCACCGGCGTGATCCATCCGGCAACTTCGCTCACCGATTCAAACGCGACATCGCCACACAGCTTGCCGGCTTCGTCGCGGTTCATGCCGACGTCGATCACGATCGCGCCCGGTCTGACCATGTCAGCCGTCAGGGTGTTGCGCCGTCCGACTGCGGCAACCACCACGTCGGCGCCAAGGGTGTGCCGCCCAAGGTCCGGCGTGTTGCTATGACAAATAGTGACTGTTGCATTAGCCTGCAACAGCAGCAGCGCCATGGGCTTGCCGACAGTGTTACTACGACCGATCACCACTGCATGCTTGCCTTTGAGATCGATACCGGTACTTTCGATCAGCGCCATGCAGCCGTAAGGTGTGCATGGACGAAAGCCGGGTGTGCCAGTCAGCAGTTCGCCAGCGCTCATTACCGAATATCCATCGACATCCTTGCGCGTGGCGATGGCCGCAATCACGGCATGCGGGTCGATATGTCTGGGCAGCGGCATCTGCACCAGGATGCCATGGATCGCCGGGTCATTGTTCATGGCGTCTATGCGCGATAGAAGCGCAGCTTGAGTCAGCGTGGCTGGATATTTCTCCAGCACCGAGTGAATGCCGGTATCCGCACAAGCCCGCACCTTGTTGCGCACATAGACCTCGCTTGCCGGGTCCTCACCGACAAGGATCACGGCCAGGCCGGGTCGGCGGTTTCGGGAGGTGAGACGGGCAGCACGGGCACCAATTGCGAGACGCAGATTTTGCGAAAGCTGGGTACCACTGATCAAATTTGCAGGCATGGTCGGCGAGAGAGAGCGGGGTTAAAAAAATGCAAGGAAAGCGGGTACGAATAATGTGTAGCCACCAAACCCCGATTATAAGTCGGCAGGTTCAACGCGGTAACGCAGCATTCAGAACTTAACTCTGCACATGAAAATCTCCCTATGAAAATACGCTGCTTTGCAACAAAATGTCGCATTGTGAAATCAGCCACCACTATTTGAAAATATGGTTTCGTACTGTTAAAATTTCGACAGAAACGGTTTTACGAAGCCGCACAACCGCCGCAATCCGTTGCAGAATGCCGGACGCGCCACGCACGATAAATGACGCACCAAGCACCGCATTACTTGGCTGCATTCAGATAACCCATTTGGGTGTAGTCAGCGCACCTAACCCAGGAGACACAGCATGTCAGCCCAGCTCGACGAAGTAATGGCGCAAGCCGCCAATGACCCCGATGTGATCGAAACGCAGGAGTGGCTCGACGCGCTTGAAGCCGTGATCGAAAACGAAGGTCCGGAGCGCGCGCACTATCTGATGGAGCGCATGGTCGATCTGGCGCGGCGTCGCGGTGCGCAGATACCGTTTTCAAGCAATACCGCTTACGTCAACACCATACCGGCGCATCTTGGCGCTCACTGTCCAGGTAATCTGGAAATCGAAGAGCGGTTACGTTCATGGATGCGCTGGAACGCCATGGCGATGGTGGTCAAGACCAACCGCGCCGACGGCGACCTCGGCGGTCATATTTCCAGTTTCGCCTCGCTGGCCAACATGCTCGGCATCGGCTTCAACCATTTCTGGCATGCGCCGACCGAAGATCATGGCGGCGACTTGTTGTACCTGCAGGGCCACTCCTCACCGGGCATCTATGCGCGCTCATATCTGGAAGGTCGTTTGACTGAAGAGCAGATGCTGCACTTCCGACGCGAGGTTGACGGCAAGGGCCTGTCGTCGTACCCGCACCCCAAGCTGATGCCGGATTACTGGCAATTTCCGACGGTATCGATGGGCCTCGGGCCTTTGATGTCGATCTATCAGGCGCGGTTTTTGAAATACCTGCATGCGCGAGGCATTGCAAAAACCGACAACCGCAAGGTGTGGGTATTCTGCGGCGACGGCGAAATGGACGAGCCGGAATCGATGGGCGCAATCGGCATGGCCGGCCGCGAGATGCTCGACAATCTGGTCATGGTGGTGAACTGCAATCTGCAGCGGCTCGATGGTCCGGTGCGTGGCAACGGCAAAATCATCCAGGAACTCGAAGCAGATTTCCGTGGCGCTGGCTGGCGCGTGGTCAAGGTCATCTGGGGGCCGGGATGGGACGAGTTGCTGGCGAAGGACAAGGAAGGCATCCTGCACCGTGTGATGATGGAAACCGTGGATGGCGAATACCAGAATTACAAAGCCAAGGATGGCGCTTACGTTCGCAAGAACTTCTTCGGCAAGCATCCGAAATTGCTGGAAATGGTTGCCAACATGTCCGATGGCGACATCTGGCGCCTGACCCGTGGCGGGCATGATCCGCACAAGATCTATGCAGCTTTCAAGGTGGCCCAGGAAAGCGTCGGCCAGCCGACCGTATTGCTGGTCAAAACGGTCAAGGGCTTCGGCATGGGTAAATCCGGCGAAGCACGCAACACTGCGCACCAGACCAAGAAGCTCGACGATGAATCAATCCGCGAAATGCGCGACCGGTTCGGGATCCCGATTCCTGACGATCAGTTGCCGGAGGTGCCGTTCTTCAAGCCTTCCCCGGATTGCGCGGAAATGAAATACCTGCACGAGCGCCGCGCTGCATTGGGCGGCTACCTGCCGCAGCGTCGCCAGCAAGCAGATGAGACATTGCCGGTGCCGCCGCTATCGGCATTCAAGGCAGTACTCGACCCGACTGCCGAAGGGCGGGAGATCTCCACCACCCAAGCCTACGTGCGAATGCTGTCGATCCTGCTGCGCGACGCCACACTCGGCCCGCGCGTCGTGCCGATCCTGGTGGATGAAGCGCGCACCTTCGGCATGGAAGGTCTGTTCCGTCAGATCGGCATCTTCAACCAGCAGGGACAGCTCTACGAGCCGGTCGACAAGGATCAGGTCAGCTATTACCGCGAAGACAAGGCTGGCCAAATTTTGCAGGAAGGCATCAACGAAGCAGGCGCCATGAGTTCCTGGATTGCTGCAGCGACCTCTTATTCGACCAACAACCGGGTGATGATTCCGTTCTACACGTTCTATTCCATGTTCGGCCTGCAGCGCATCGGTGACCTGGCGTGGGCCGCTGGTGACATGCGCTCACGCGGCTTTTTGCTGGGCGGTACCGCTGGTCGCACGACCCTCAACGGCGAAGGATTGCAACACGAGGATGGCCACAGCCATGTGCTGGCGTCCACCATTCCCAACTGTCTTCCTTACGACCCGACCTACGGCCACGAAGTCGCCGTCATCATGCACGATGGTTTGAAGCGCATGATCGAGCAGCAGGAAGACGTGTTCTATTACATCACGCTGATGAACGAGAATTATAGTCACCCGGGCTTGAAGGAAGGGCAGGAAGAAAACATCCTGAAAGGGTTGTACCTGCTGCAACCGAGCACGAGCCAATCCACACTGCGCGCCCAGTTGATGGGGTCGGGTACGATTCTGCGTGAAGTGATCGCTGCTGCGGAGTTACTCGAAAGCGATTGGAATGTAGCAGCCGACGTGTGGTCTGCGCCGTCGTTTACGCTGCTTGCCCGCGATGGCCAGGATATCGAGCGCTGGAACATGCTGCATCCGACCGATACGCCACGTGCTGCACACATCACCCAGTCGTTGCAGGATACGGCCGGGCCGATCGTGGTGTCGACCGATTACATGCGCACGTTTGCCGAACAGGTCCGTGCATTCATTCCACGCGACCGGACCTACAAGGTTTTGGGTACCGACGGTTTCGGTCGCTCCGACAGCCGCGCCAAACTGCGCGAGTTTTTTGAGGTAAATCGCTATTTCGTGGTGGTTGCAACTTTGAAGGCGCTGGCCGAGCAGGGTTCGATCGAGGCATCGCTGGTAGCGGACGCAATTGCGAAATACAGTATCAATCCTGAAAAAATCAACCCGGTCACACTGTGATGCGGTCACCTTGCCAAGAGCGGAGCGAACAATGAGTATGGTTGAAGTCAAGGTACCGGACATCGGCGATTTCAAGGAAGTCGAGATCATCGAATTGCTGGTGAAGGTCGGCGATACCATCAAGGTCGATCAGTCGCTGATTACCGTCGAGTCGGACAAGGCAAGCATGGAAATTCCCTCCACGCAGGCCGGCGTCATCAAGGAACTGAAAGTCAAGGTCGGCGACAAGGTCGCAGAGGGTTCGTTGTTGTTGATGGTGGAAGGCGAAACCGCCACAGCGGGTTCGGAGCCAGTCGTTGCAGCGCCAGCAGCGGCCACGGATGCAACTGTTGCCACGGCGCCTGAAGCTGCCACGTTGGAGACAGCGACTGCCACCGCAGCAGGAACCCCCGCACTGACTCTGGTCGAATCCCGGCCAGCGGCAGGTGCCCCGGCAGCAGCGCCTGGTGGCTATGGTGGAGGTGAAGGTGGCAGGCCACTTGCAACCGGCGCGACCGGCGCGTCAGCCGCATCAGCCGTTACTGGCGGCAATGTCGTACCGCACGCATCGCCGTCGATCCGCAAGTTTTCTCGCGAACTCGGCATCGATCTGATCCGTGTCGTCGGTACCGGGCCCAAGGGACGTATCACCCACGAGGATGTACAGAATTACGTCAAGCAGATCGTGGCGGGCGGCGATGCTGCACCGGTAACTGCCAAGGCCGCTGCCAAAGGTGGTGGAGGCGGGGCCGGACTGGATCTGTTGCCATGGCCATCGCTCGATTTTTCCAAATTCGGCACGACCGAGTTGCTGCCGCTGTCGCGGATCAAGAAGATCAGCGGTCCTAATCTGCACCGTAACTGGGTCATGATTCCGCATGTGACCCAATTCGACGAAGCCGACGTCACCGAGCTTGAAGAATTCCGGAAGTCGTCGAATGCTGCCATGGCCAAGTCCGGCATCAAGCTGACCATGCTGGCATTTGTTATCAAGGGCTGCGTCGCTGCCTTGAAAAAATTCCCGGCTTTCAATGCTTCTCTGGATGCCAACGGTGAAAACCTGATTCTGAAGCAGTTCTACAACATCGGATTTGCCGCCGACACGCCGAATGGCCTGGTGGTCCCGGTGATCAAGAACGCCGATCAGAAAGGTATTGCGCAGATTGCCCAGGAAATGGCCGACATGTCGGCGCAGGCGCGGGAAGGCAAGCTCAAGCCTGCCGACATGCAAGGTGCGAGCTTCACGATTTCTTCACTTGGCGGTATTGGCGGCACGGCATTCACGCCGATCATCAATGCTCCCGAAGTGGCAATTCTGGGGCTGTCGAAAGCGGCCATGAAGCCGGTGTGGGACGGTCAGGCGTTTGGCCCCCGCCTGATGATGCCGATGTCGCTGTCCTATGATCATCGCGTGGTCGATGGTGCGATGGGTGCGCGTTTCAGCGTCTACTTGAGCGAAGTGCTGGGTGACATGCGCAAGATCCTGCTGTAAGCGTGACTACCTGCGTCGTCGTCAGAAAAGACAACCAGATCGCGATTGCCGCCGACTCATTGGTCACATTCGGTGATACGCGGTTGTCCCACGCTTATGAAGCGAATCGCAAGATCTTTCAGGTCGGGTCGTCCTACATCACCTTGGCTGGTACGGCTGCGCATTTTCCGGTGATGCGCAAGCTACTCACCGAAATGGGTGAAGGGTGCCGGTTGAACTCCAGGGAGGAAGTATTTTCGACCTATACCAAGGTGCATCAGATTCTGAAGGACCAGTACTTCCTCAATACCAAAGAGGATGAGGACGATCCTTACGAATCTTCCCAGATCACGTCTCTGGTAGCGAATCCGCATGGCATCTTCGGCATCTATTCGTATCGTGAAGTATTCAGTTTCGATCGCTTCTGGGGTATCGGTAGCGGTCGAAATTTCGCCTTGGGCGCAATGTACGCCGCCTATGACGGTGCGCTCGATGCGCGCGCCATCGCCGAGATCGGCGTGCAGGCCGGTGCGGAATTCGACAAGAGTTCGTCGGCGCCTTTTCAGATCATCAGTTTCGACATGCAATAAACGCCTGGCGCATGCGCGCAGGCCCAACACGGAGTGCAGCAAATGAGCATCATTGAAGTGAAGGTACCCGACATCGGTGATTTCAAGGAAGTGGAAATCATCGAACTTCTGGTCAAGCCGGGCGATACGATCAAGGTCGATCAGTCGCTGATCACCGTGGAATCCGACAAGGCCAGTATGGAGATTCCCGCCAGCCATGCGGGCGTTGTCAAGGAAGTGAAGGTCAAGGTAGGCGACAAGGTTGCGGAAGGGTCGCTGCTGCTGTTGTTGGAGTCCGTCGCGACTCAAGCCACAGCGCCTGCTACAGCTGCTGCTGTACCGGGTCCTGCATCCCCACTCGCAGCCAAAACTGCAGCACCCGCTCAGGTTGCGCCTGTCGCCGCCAGCTTTAGCGGGCAAATCGATATCGAATGCGACACCCTGGTGATTGGTGCCGGCCCCGGTGGTTACACCGCGGCATTCCGTGCTGCCGATCTCGGGCAGAAAGTAGTACTCATCGAACGCTATCCCAATCTGGGTGGCGTGTGCCTGAACGTCGGCTGCATTCCTTCCAAGGCGTTGCTGCACGCCGCCAAAGTAATTACGGAAGCCGAAGAGATGTCGCATCTCGGTGTAAAAATGTCGGAACCAGAAATCGACCTCGACAAGTTGCGGGGCTGGAAGGATGGTGTCGTCAAGAAGCTCACCGGCGGGCTGGCTAGTCTGGCGAAAGCGCGCAAGGTGCAGGTCGTGGTGGGCCGCGCCGAGTTTTCTTCGCCAAACACCGTGGGCGTGGAGACACCGGACGGCAACAAGGTGATTAAATTCAAACATGCCGTGATTGCAGCCGGTTCGTCGGTGGCGCGCATTCCTGGCTTTCCCTACGACGACCCACGGGTAATCGATTCCACCGGCGCACTTGAGCTGCGACAGATTCCAAAGTCCATGCTGGTAATTGGCGGCGGGATCATCGGCCTGGAAATGGCCTGTGTCTACGATGCGCTGGGAGCAGAAATCACAGTGGTGGAATTTTCCGACGGTCTGATTCCCGCGGCCGATCGGGACATCGTCAAGCCGCTGCAGAAGCGTATCGAAATGCGTTACGCCGCAATTCACCTTAAAACGAAGGTTACCAGGCTGGAAGCCCGCAAGGATGGCTTGATGGCGACTTTCGAGAGTGCCGTGCCGGGCGGCTCAACGCCAGCGCCGCAACTGTTCGACATGGTGATCGTAGCGGTCGGCCGGCGCCCGAATGGCAAGGAAATAGCCGCCGAGAAAGCCGGTGTAACGGTATGCGAGCGCGGCTTCATCGCCGTCGACAAGCAACAGCGCACCAACGTACCGCATATCTTTGCCATCGGCGATATCTGCAGCGATCCGATGCTGGCACACAAGGCCACCAACGAGGCCAAGGTGGCAGCGGAAGTGATTGCCGGCCACAAAGTAGAGTTCAATCCCATGACCATTCCTTCGGTCGCCTACACCGACCCCGAAGTGGCATGGATGGGATTGACGGAAACGGAAGCCAAGGCCAAGGGCATTCCATATGCAAAGGCGAACTTTCCGTGGGCTGCAAGCGGCAGGGCGTTGGCGATGGGCCGTGAAGAGGGAATGACGAAACTGTTGTGGGACCCCACCACCAAGCGCATCATCGGTGCGGGTATTGTTGGCGTGAGTGCGGGTGAATTACTGGCGGAAACCGTTCTTGCGATGGAAATGGGTGCCGACCTGGAAGATTTGGCATTGACCATTCATGCGCACCCGACGTTGTCGGAGACGCCGATGTTCGCCGCCGAGATGGGGTTGGGTGTGATCACCGATCTCTACCTGCCCAAGAAGTAGCGCGGAGCGATATGGCGGGGATTCCAGCCCGCTTCATGTCATTCGACGCAGCTGGAAAGCGCCGTTGTCCAGCAGGACACGGCGCTTTTTCTCACTGTCTTTTTTTATTATCGCCTGATGGTCGCAGCTTCGTCACTGCCATCAGTGGCCGAGCGTGACCAGAACGCCTGACAACATGGCGATCATCTGGTCGATTTCCGCCCGGGTGACCGTCAGTGCCGGCATGAAGCGCAGCAAGTCCGGCCGCGGTGAATTGAGCAGCAGTCCGACCGGCGCCAGGTCGCGTGCGGTCTCGACGATCTTCGGACCGATATCGTGCCCCAGCTTCAACGCACGCAGCAATCCTTCACCGCGCTCGCCAGCCAGGCCGTGACGCTCGCTCAGCGCCAGTAACTGCTCGCGCAGGTAGTCGCCTTTTGCAACCACTTCTTCCAGGAACCCCGGTGCCGTCAGCGCTTCGATCACTACCACGCCCACGGCCGTCATCAGTGGGTTGCCATTGTAAGTGCCGCCCTGATCGCCAGGCTCGAAACAGGCAATCTCCTTCCGGCACAGGAGGGCTGCCAGCGGTACACCACTGCCAATGCCCTTGCCGAGGGTCATAATGTCGGGTTCGACTTCCGACAACTGATGCGCGAACAGGGTGCCGCAGCGACCCATGCCGCTTTGTACTTCATCGACCATCATCAGAATGCCGTGCTTCGTGGTCAATGCCCTCAACGCCTGCATGAATTCGCGGGTAGCCGGTATCACACCGCCTTCACCCTGCACCGGTTCGAGCATCGCGCCGATGGTCGCGTCACTGATCAGGCGTTCGACACTATCGATGTCGTTGAGTTGCGCTTTGGGAAAGCCGCTGACCTGTGGCGCATACATGGTGTCCCATCCGGGTTTGCCCGAGGCAGACATCGTGGCCAGCGTGCGGCCGTGAAAGCTGTGGTCAAAGGTAATGATTTCGAAACGATTGCCGCCCTTGGCATTCGGATGCATCCGGCCATATTTGCGCGCCAGCTTGATTGCTCCCTCGTTGGCTTCGGCACCGCTGTTGGCAAAGAAAACCCGGTCAAAGCAGGAGTTTGCCACTAGCAGCGAAGCCAGCCGCAACGATGGGACGTTGTAAAAGGCAGGGGAGGGATTGAGTACTTTTTTCGACTGGGCGGTCAGGGCGTCGGTGATGCATTGCGGCGAATGCCCCAGGCAATTGACTGCCCAGCCCTGCAGGTAATCCAGGTAGCGTTTGCCGGTATGGTCGGTCAGAAACATGCCTGCACCTTCGGTAAAGACGATGGGCGGCCGATTCGTGATGGCCATCAATGCATCGACTTCGAACTCCTTGAATTCCATGACGTGACTCCTGATCAGGTTGCGAATGTAAAAATGAGAAAGCCGGTGTTGTGCATGTTGGTCATGTTGGCGGTATCAAGTGCCGGGGGCTTCACGTTGCGAGGTGAACGCATCGGCAAAAAACTCCGACTCTGGCAAGCCGCGCTGCATCACGAAATCGCGCTGTGCCGCATCGACCACCGCCGGTGCACCGCAGACGTAGACCTGGCGACCTGAAAGAGTGGAAAAATCTTCCATCACCGCCAGGTGTACGAAGCCCGTGCGCCCTTGCCAGGCATCGTCCGGCAAGGCGTTCGATATCACCGGCACATAGCGAAAGTTCGGAAGCGTCTGCTGCCATTCTTCGCACAGTGCGTGCATGTAAAGGTCCCCGGGTCGCCGGCCGCCCCAGTAAAGCGTCATCGGCCGCAGGCTCTTTGCGTGTATCGCCTGTTCGATAATCGCCTTGACCGGTGCGAAGCCGGTGCCGGAAGCTACCAGCACGATCGGTCGGTCGCTGTCCTGGCGCAGGAAAAAGGTGCCGAGCGGGCCTTCGAAACGCAATATGTCGCGCTCTTTCATTCCTGAAAAGACATGATCGGTGAACACGCCACCCGGCATGTGCCGAATATGCAGGCTGACCATCTCATCTATGTGGGGTGCGTGCGCCAGGCTGTAGCTGCGCCGTCTGCCGTCCTTCAATATGAATTCTATGTACTGGCCGGCCCGGTACCGCAGCTTTTCCGTCGCCGGCAGCTGCAGCCACAGGATCATGACATCGTCTGCCACACGTTCCATGCGCGACACGCGCGACGGCATTTTTCGTACCGGAAAATCATCCAGGCCGAGCACTTCGCGCGCTTCGATCACCAGATCGGATTGCGGCCTTGCGCAGCAAAACAGTGCCTTGCCGGTTTCTTCCTCGGCTGCTGGCAGTGCCTTGACCTGGTGTGGTCCATGCACTACCGTGCCCGACACCAAAACACCCTTGCAGCTACTGCATGCGCCATTCTTGCAACCATACGGCAAGCCGATACCGGCGCGCAGGCCCGCGGCCAACACCGTATCGTCGGCTTCGCATTCAAATACCCGTCCACTCGGCTGGACCGTTACCTTAAACGTCATACAATCCTGAAATGAATCCAACCCTGTCGAAAGAAAATGCCGCGCCCCGCCTTCGCAAGCCCCGCCTCCTGATCGTCGGTTGCGGCGATGTCGGCATGCGGTTGCTGCCGTGGGTGTGTCAGCGTTTTCGCGTGTATGCCGTTACCAGTCAGCCTGCGCGGTGCGCTGAGTTGCGTGCCGCGGGCGCGATCCCGGTAGTTGCGGACCTCGACCACGGCATCACCCTCGACCGGCTCGCGCGTCTCGCATCGATCATCGTGCATCTGGCGCCACCACAATCCGAAGGCTTGCAAGACCGCCGGACCCGTCGGCTGGTTACTATTCTACCGGATGGTGCGCGCCTGGTTTATGTCAGCACCAGTGGCGTCTACGGCGATTGCGACGGTGCCAGAATCGATGAGACGCGGCCCGTTGCTCCCCGTAATCTGCGCGCCCGGCGCCGGGTCGATGCCGAACAGGTATTGCGGGCATGGGGGCGCCGCAGCGGCAGCCGGGTGGCGATTCTGCGGGTGCCCGGCATCTATGCGGAGGACCGGTTGCCATTGACGCGACTACAGAATGGCTCACCGGCGCTACTGGCTGAAGAAGATGTCTACACCAACCACATCCACGCCGACGACCTGGCGCGCATCATCGCACTGGCGATTTTTCGAGGGCAGCCGGGCAGGGTCTATCATGCGGTGGACAATTCAGAAATGAAAATGGCCGAATACTTCGATGCGGTGGCAGACGCTTGCGGCATGCAGCGGCCGCTGCGGCTGCCGCGCGCCGAACTTGCCGGTGCCGTCTCACCGATGTTGTTGTCGTTTATGTCAGAATCGCGCCGCCTTTCCAATACCCGGCTGAAAAACGAACTCGGCGTGCGCCTGCGCTACCCAACAGTCCAGGCAATGCTCGCCGGTATGACCCCGCAAATCACAAAACATGAAAGAGATCGATGACGTACGAAGAATTCCTGGATGAAGTCACGACCCTGTTGACCGAACTTTACGATCTTGAAGACGAAGCCGCGATCAAGCTGGTGGTCGAAGCGCAAGCCGCCAATTTTTTTAGTGTGCACGACGATGTGCCGGCAATGTGTACCGAAGACCAGGCGAAAGCCGATGCGGTCAAGCTGTTCGAACAGAAGCAGAACAAGCAACACACTCAGGAAAAGCAGCAGCAGCGGCAACAGCAACGCACCCTAGTGAAAAAAGCTGGAAAAACGCCAGGCAAATAACTGGCAGCCGCTTGTCACGCACGGCGAGCGGTCAGGTCAGCGCGGCCGTGACCTTCAGGATTTCCTCAATTGTGGTGACGCCGTCGATGATTTTCAAGGCACCTGCGACCCGCAAGGGTTTCATGCCGTCGGCTAGGCTTTGCCGACGAAGCGCGTGGATGTCGCAATCGTTGCGGATGAGTTTGGAAAACGGTTGCGAGACGGTCAGTAACTCATACAAACCGGTGCGGCCCCGGAACCCGGTCTGGCGGCACTCCGCGCAGCCGACCGGCTGGTACACGTCTGTGGGCTTGACGATATCCCAGCCCTCTGCAAGATTCGCCCAGAGTTCATCGCTGATCTCACCGCCAGGTGCCTTGCAATGCCGGCACAAGGTGCGTACCAGGCGTTGCGCCATGATGCCCACCAGCGTCGACTCCAGCAGGTAGTAAGGCACGCCCAGTTCCAGCAGCCGCATGACTGCCGACGGTGCATCGTTGGTATGCAGCGTCGACAGCACGAGGTGGCCGGTCAGCGCCGCCTGCACTGCCATTTCTGCGGTCTCCAGGTCGCGTATCTCGCCGACCATGATGATATCGGGGTCCTGGCGCATCAGTGCCCTTACGCCATCGGCAAAACTCAAGTCGATGCCGTGCGCCACCTGCATCTGGTTGAAGGACGCCTCCACCATCTCAATCGGATCTTCCACGGTACACACGTTGACTTCGGAAGTCGCCAGTGCTTTCAGCGTCGTGTAAAGCGTGGTGGTTTTGCCGGACCCCGTCGGTCCGGTAACCAGAATGATGCCGTGCGGCCGGCTCGTCAACGCGTCCCAGCGTGTGGCGTCAAGCGGCGGGAAACCCAGTTCGGGCAGGGTCTTGACCACCACCTCCGGGTCGAAAATACGCATGACCAGCTTTTCACCAAAGGCTGTCGGCAGGGTGGAGAGCCGCAACTCCACCTCCTGACCGCCGGCGGTGCGGGTCTTGACACGGCCATCAAGCGGCCGGCGTTTTTCGATCACGTCCATGCGCCCCAGCAGCTTGATGCGCGCAGTCATGGCAATCATCACCACGGCCGGCACCTGGTACACCTGATGCAGTAACCCATCGATGCGGAACCGGATCGCACCGACATCGCGCTTCGGCTCCAGGTGGATGTCGGAAGCGCGTTGTTCGAATGCATACTGCCAGAGCCAATCCACGATATTGATGATGTGCTGGTCGTTGGCATCGACTTGCTTGTTTTTTTTGCCAAGCTCCACAAGCTGCTCGAAATTGTTGCGCAGCGCAATATCCTGGCCGGTCGATTTATTGGCCCCCTTGATCGATTTTGCCAAGGCAAAAAATTGCACCGTGTATTGCGCGATATCGACCGGGTTGGCAATCACCAGCCGCACGTTCCGGCGGGAAATCTTGGCAATTTCCACGATCCAGTCCGTGGCATACGGATCGGCAGTAGCGATGACCAGTTCGGTAAGCGTAATGTCGACCGGCAGTATGGAAAATCGTAGGGCATAGGTCGAGGACATGATGTCTGAAACTTTTGCAAAATCGATTTTCAGCGGATCGATGCGACAGAAGGGCAATTCCACTTTCTTCGCCATCCATTCCGACAGCCACTCGATCGTCAGTTGCCTGGGGGGCGTTTCAGTCGTCTGCAGCCGGCATTGTGCAACTGCCTGAAGAGGGTGCATTGCCGGCTTGGCATGCTTGCGAATCTCCAGGGCACGGTTGTACTGCACCTTGATATCTTCCGACGCCAGCAATTCGTCTTTCATCAACCACGTAAAAATATGCTGTAGGTCGAGCGACTTGGGGGCAGTACGGGCAACTGGTTTGGCGGTGGAAGACATTGTGTTTGTGCAACTTAGGAAAGTTGAAGGTTTCTTGAGCGTAACAGCTACCGAAGACCATCACAAATGGCTGTTTCGCAATGTTGTGTCTCGACGGAAACAATATCTTCCGGAGAATGTCAATTTAAAGCGATGCGACCTTCGATTTCAACAATTGTCCGACAGTCATCACGAACCGACGGTGTTCAAGTCGCACGTTCCAAGCCGTTAACCCACGCCTTTGTCGGTAGCTTCGTCTGTTGCGTCACCACGGCCGCCCGTACATGCAACGCTGCAAAGTCCAGCGTAGGACGCCGCGCAAACGCAAGCGCAATCACGTTGCCTTCGTGGACTTCAGGTAAGCAAATGATTTCGTCAAAGGCATGCCGCATGGCTTTCAAGTTCTTGACATAACTTGGGTGGTCACCAAATAAATTGATCGTCATGATGCCATCGTCGCTCAGACAAGCAGCACATGCAGCGTAGAACTCTGCCGTATCAAGCACTGGGCCCCTTGCGGTGGCGTCGTACAGGTCGACTTGCAGGATATCGACACTGCCATGGTTTTCCGGTGCCATGACAAAATCCATGGCGTCCATTTCCACGACCTGCAAACGCTCGTCGTTTGCAGGCAATTGGAACATTGCCCGACATATCTGCACAACGGCAGGGTTGAGCTCTATTGCAGTGACACGTGCTGTAGGGAATTGCCGATAACAAAATTTTGTGAGGGCAGCCGTACCTAGTCCGAGCTGTACGATATGCCTTGGTGCTTCGACAAACAGCATCCACGCCATCATCTGCTGCGCATATTCGAGTTCGAGCCAGTCCGGCTTGCGCAGACGCATTGCGCCCTGTACCCACTCGGTACCAAAATGCAGAAAACGCACACCACCGATTTCCGAAAGTGTAATCGGCGCGAACTTTGCCCGGCGCGGCAGCTTCGCCAGAGGCTGCTCCGATTCCCGAGTTCCCGGTCCGCGCTTGTGGTTTGCCTGCGCCTCTATCGATTTACGCTTGATCAGCATGCTGTAACTGCCGGTCAGCGGCTCGCCATCCCGAGCAGCATCTCGTTGACCCGGCGCACAAAGCCGCTTGGATCGGTCAATGCGCCGCCTTCAGCCAACAGGGCTTGATCGAACAAGATGTGCGACCAGTCGGCAAATTTGGCATCCTCGTATTTCAGGCGTTGCACCAGCGGGTGGTCCGGATTAATTTCCAGGATCGGTTTGGACTCTGGTGCGCTTTGGCCCGCCGCTTTCAACATGCGCATCAGGTTGCCGGACAACTCGTTCTCGTCGGCTACTAGACATGCCGGAGAATCAGTCAACCGTAAGGTGATGCGCACGTCTTTTGCCTTGTCGGTCAAGGCGGTCTTCATTTTTTCCACCAGGTCGTGGTACTGGACTTCTGTCTCTTCGTGCTGCTTTTTCTCGGCCTCGTCTTCCAGTTTTCCCAGATCCAGTCCACCCTTTGCTACCGACGCGAGTTCCTTGCTTTCGAAATCCTGCAGGAACGACAGCATCCATTCGTCGACACGGTCCGTCAGCAGCAGCACCTCGACACCTTTTTTACGGAAAATTTCCAGGTGCGGGCTGTTTTTTGCAGCCGCATGGGTTTCACCGGTAGCGTAGTAAATTTTATCCTGGCCTTCTTTCATGCGCGCCACGTAATCGGCAAACGACACGGTCTGGGCATCGCTATCGTTATGCGTGGAGGCAAAGCGCAATAGTTTCGCCAACCGTTCCTTGTTCCCGGTGTCTTCGCCCATACCTTCCTTGAAGACTTGGCCGAACTGGGTCCAGAATGTCGCGTATTTGTCTTTTTGCTCCTGCTCTTCTGCATTGGCCAGTTCTTCCAGCATCGACAGCACACGCTTGGTGGAACCTTCACGGATGACCTTGACGTCACGCGACTCCTGTAGCAATTCACGGGAAACGTTCAGCGGCAGATCATTGGAATCGATCACACCTTTTACGAAACGCAGGTAGACCGGCATCAGCTGTTCGGCGTCGTCCATGATGAATACGCGCTTGACATACAGTTTGATGCCGCCGCGTTTGTTACGGTCCCACAGGTCGAACGGTGCACGAGCAGGGATATAAAGCAGTTGCGTGTACTCGCTGCGGCCCTCAACCCGATTATGCGTCCAGGTCAGCGGCGCCTCGTAATCATGCGAAACATGTTTGTAGAATTCAATGTACTGCTCGGACGTCACTTCAGATTTGTTACGCGCCCACAGCGCGCTGGCCTGGTTGATGGTTTCCAGTTCGTCACGCGTCACTGTTTCTTTCTTTTCCTCGTCCCACTCTTCTTTCTGCATCAGGATCGGCAGTGAGATATGGTCGGAGTATTTGCGAATGATGGATTTGAGCTTCCATGAGGACAGGAATTCGTCCTCGCCTTCACGCAGATGCAACGTGATGCTGGTGCCACGCTGTGGCAACTCAATCGCTTCGACGGTAAAGTCGCCGGCCCCTTCAGACTCCCAACGCACCCCTTCCTCTGCCGAGGTGCCGGCACGCCGGGTCTCGACGGTGATACGGTCGGCGACGATGAAAGCAGAGTAGAAGCCGACGCCGAATTGCCCGATCAAGGCGGCATCTTTCTGCTGATCACCAGAAAGCTTCGAAAAGAATTCGCGTGTACCGGATTTTGCGATCGTGCCCAAATGCTCGATGGCATCGCTGCGACTCATGCCAATGCCATTGTCCGAAATGGTGATGGTGCGCGCTGCCTTGTCGAAGGAAACCTTGATCTGCAGGTCCGGGTCGTTTTCAAATAGTGCATCATTGTTGATGGCTTCAAACCGGAGTTTATCTGCAGCATCGGAAGCGTTTGAAATCAACTCCCGCAAAAAGATTTCCTTGTTCGAATACAAGGAGTGAATCATCAACTGCAAAAGCTGTTTGACTTCCGCCTGGAATCCTAGTGTCTGTTTTTCGGATGCGAGCATTTTTTAACCTCGGAAATGGGTGGGTGTCTAGTGGTGGCAAGCGGTGCTACAGGTGTCCCGGCTTGTCATGAAAAAAGTGCTGCATTGTCAACGGAGCGCATCGTGGTAAGTGAAATTGGGGTGAGCAGCTTGATTTCAAGTATGAAAGCTGGAATTGGTCGACCCGGTCCGATATTCGCCAAAGCAAGCCGGATTTGCGATAATCGCCGGCTGTCCAATATCTCGTTACTTTACCCCCTCATCTATTCGGAGCATGCATGTCGATCCAGGAAAAACTCGCCTCAATGAATATCACTCTCCCAGTTGCTGGTGCACCCGCGGCAGCCTACGTGATGCACGCACGAACCGGCAATACGGTATTTCTCTCCGGCCATATCGCCAAGAAGGATGGTGCGCCGTGGGTAGGTCAATTTGGCAAAGACATTTCTACCGAGGAGGGAAAGGTCGCCGCGCGCGGCGTGGCGATCGATTTACTGGCGACCTTGCAGGCCGCTTGTGATGGCAACCTCGACCGTGTAAAGCGGATCGTGAAAGTGATGAGCCTAGTCAATTCGACGGGCGATTTCACGCAACATCACTTGGTAACGAACGGTGCCTCTGAACTGTTCGTCGAAATTTTCGGCGAGCGCGGCAAGCATGCGCGTTCGGCTTTCGGCGTGGCCCAGATTCCGACCGGGGCTTGTGTGGAAATCGAATTGATCGCTGAAATCGAGTAGATTTGCTGCAGGGGTGTGTTTCCCCCACCCTCAAGCGAATTGCCGGACGTGAGAGGCGGTGGCACCCTGCGTCGACAAATCATTCGTTGGCAACCAACCCCTGCGCGTTGATTTTCGATTCCAGCGCCTTGCCTTTACGAGCTCGCTTGCCGATGTGCGGCGCCAACCCCGATGCCGACAAGGCAATCTGCTGGGCTTTGGCACCGCGGCCAATCCCATGAACCACCACGCCGCGCTGGCTGATCGGCTGCGCAGCCAGCAATTTTTCCTTTGGCTCCAGGTCTATCAGCATCACGCCACGGCCACCGGCAGACAGCGTTTTCAATTCATCCATGCCGAATACCAGCAGCCGGCCTTTTTCCGAGAGACAAGCGATTGCACTGGCTTTTGCTGTAATTTCCCGGGGGGGCAGAGGTTTGTCACCATCGTCCAGAGTCATGAATGCCTTGCCGGCCTTGACCCGGCTCGTCATGTCGCCTGCGCGGACGGCGAATCCATAGCCGGCGGAAGAAGACATAAACAACAATTTTTCGGACTCGCCAGCGAAATAGTGCAGGATCGTGCTACCAGGCGCTAAATCGACAAGTGTCGTAACGGGTACGCCGTCGCCCCGTGCACCAGGTAGCAGCGCTACATTCACGGTATAGACACGCCCATTCGAGCCGAATGCCAGGAGGCTGTCGACCGTGCGGCATTCGAATGCTCGGTATAAGCCATCGCCAGCCTTGAATGCAAACTGGCCGACATCGTGGCCATGCCCGGTGCGTGCCCGCACCCAGCCTTTTTGCGAGATCACGACGGTAACCGGCTCATCGACGAGCTTTTGCTCAAGGGTTGCCCGATCCGCCATTTCGATGAGCGTGCGACGTTTGTCGCCGAACTGCTTTTCATCGGCTTCGATCTCGCGCACGATCAATCGCTTCATGGACGCCGGGTTCTCCAGCAGATCTTGCAAGCTCACGCGCTCCGTACGCAGTTCGTCCAGTTCCTGAGTAATCTTGATCGCTTCCAGGCGCGCTAACTGGCGTAGCCGGATTTCCAGTATGTCTTCAGCCTGGCGCTCCGACAGGCTGAACGACGTCATCAGTGCCGGCTTCGGTTCGTCGGCCTCGCGGATGATCTTGATTACCTTGTCGATGTTCAGCAATACCGCTTCACGTCCTTCGAGGATGTGAATCCGGTCGTCGACTTTCTGTAGCTTGAAATGGCAACGTCTGGTGACGGTGGCAAAGCGGAAATCGATCCATTCCCGCAAAATTGCCGACAAGCTTTTCTGCCGCGGCCGGCCGTCGCCACCGATCATTACCAGATTGACCGATGCACTGCTTTCAAGCGAGGTATAAGCCAGCAGCATATTGCAAAATGCCGTCTGATCCTGATTCTTGGACTTTGGCTCGAATACCAGGCGCACGGGTGCATTGCGTCCGGATTCGTCGCGCACGGTATCAAGCACCGAGAGTAGGGACTGCTTCAATGCAAGCTGTTCGGGCGACAGGGCTTTCTTGCCGAGCCGAATCTTCGGGTTGGTGATTTCCTCGATCTCTTCGAGTATGCGCTGCGATGATGCGCCTGGCGGCAGTTCGGTGGCGACCGCTTGCCATTGACCACGCGCCAATTCCTCGATTTTCCAGATCGCCCTGACTTTCAGACTGCCGCGACCGCTCTCGTATATTTCCGATATCTGCGCAGCCGGTGTGATGATTTGGCCGCCACCGGGAAAGTCCGGCCCGGGCATCAGCGCCATGAGCTGGGCATGCGATAGCTTGGGGTCGCGGATCATGGCAACGACTGCTTTCGCAACGTCGCGCAGATTGTGCGACGGAATTTCTGTCGCCAGGCCGACCGCGATGCCCGACGCACCATTAAGCAATACGAATGGCAGGCGGCCGGGCAATAGCCGCGGCTCTTCCGTGGAACCGTCGTAGTTGGGCTGGAAATCCACGGTACCTATGCCGATTTCGTCAAGCAGCAGTTTTGCGATCGGTGTCAGGCGTGCTTCGGTATAACGCATCGCCGCCGCGCCATCGCCATCGCGTGAACCGAAATTGCCTTGGCCGTCGATTAGTGGATAGCGTAGGGAAAATCCTTGCGCCATACGCACCAGCGCATCGTAGACCGACTGGTCACCGTGGGGATGCAGCTTGCCCAGCACATCGCCGACGACTGCTGCCGATTTGCGCGGCTTGGCCGTGGCATTCAACCCCAGTTCGTTCATCGCATACAGAATTCGCCGCTGTACCGGTTTCTGGCCGTCCGACACATCGGGCAGGGCCCGCCCCTTGACGACCGAAATTGCATAGTCAAGATAGGCACGCTCGGCGAATGTTGCCAGGGTCAGCGATTCGGCGCCGTCAGATGGAGAAATATCAAAGAGGTTGGCTTGATCGCTCATTCCAGGGATTGTCGTGGTGTGTCCGGCGTACCGCCGGTAAGTGTGTCCGACCGGCCTGGAATCGTCATCTGCACCCGGCGACGGCCTTCGCCCCAGTCGTTGGTGGCGTCCGGTGTCGATGCCAGGGCCGGCAAGCCCGGAAGGTACAGGTGATAGAACTGCGTCACCTGCCGCACGTAATTGCGAGTTTCTGGATAAGGCGGAATCGTGTTCTTGTATTTCTGCACTGCACCTTCGCCGGCATTATAAGACGCAATGACCAGTTCAGGCTTGCCCGGGAACATGTTGGTTAAAATCCGCAGGTAGCGTGCGCCAAGGCGAATATTCGTCCTCGGGTCGGTCAACTTTTGCCCGATGCTACGTCCGGAATCAGCCGTCAGTCCGAAACGCCGCGCAGTGGCCGGCATCAGTTGCATCAAACCGACGGCGCCCTTGGGCGATACGGCCATCGGATTAAACCCGGATTCTGCCGCCATCACCGCCTTCAGCAGCGCAGGTTCCAATCCAAACTCGATTGCCGCCTGATTCAGCAGTTCCTCATATTTCTTGAGATTGGGATGCTGCGTCATGTAACGCGCCAGCGACGAGCCACTGCGTAACAGCGGCAGGGGTGTGGGCGCGACGGCGATCACTTGGTGGTTCTGCTTGCGCGGAGCAACGGTAACGTCAGCGGAGTTGAACGATTCGTTGCCACGCATGTACAACTGATACTGTTCGGTCAGCTTCGTATTGGAGAAATGCAATGTGCCGTACTGATCGACGTAGCCATAAACGTCGGCATGTGCAACGCCGGCACAAGCTACGGTGAGCAACGCGAGAAGGTAACGGATGAAAAGCGAGGGCAGTGTGTGTGTCAATACAACCATCAGATATCCGCCTCCGCTTCGTTGCCATGTTCTTCTATCCACGCACGTCGGGCTGCAGCTTCGCCTTTACCCATCAGCATGGTAAAGCGTGACTCCGAAGCTGCCTGGTCGAACGCACCGAGCGTGACCGGCAGGAGGCGGCGGGTATCCGGGTTCATCGTGGTTTCCCACAGTTGTTCTGCATTCATTTCACCTAGGCCCTTGAAGCGAGAAATTGACCAGCCATTTTCCTTGACGCCGTCCTTGCGCAGTTTGTCGAGGATCACTTCCAGTTCGGCATCATCAAGCGCATAGATCTTTTGCGCCGGTTTTTTGCCTCGCGCCGGTGCGTCCACCCGGTAGAGGGGTGGACGGGCGACACAAATATGGCCCTTTGTCATCAACATCGGGAAGTGCTTGAAAAATAACGTCAACAGCAATACCTGGATGTGTGAGCCATCCACATCGGCGTCCGACAGGATGCAGATGCGGCCGTAGCGCAGCCCGGACATGTCGGGATTGTCGTTGACGCCATGCGGGTCGACGCCGATGGCGACCGCCATGTCGTGGATCTCGTTATTAGCAAACAGCCGATCGCGCTCTGTCTCCCACGAATTCAATACCTTGCCCCGTAGTGGCAGGATCGCCTGAAATTCCTTGTCGCGGCCCATCTTTGCCGACCCGCCGGCCGAATCGCCTTCCACCAAAAACAATTCGTTACGCGTTATATCACTGGATTCACAGTCGGTGAGCTTGCCAGGCAAGACCGCCACGCCCGACGATTTTTTCTTTTCCACTTTCTGCGCCGAACGCAGCCGCGATTGCGCTTGTCGTATGACGAGTTCGGCCAGTTTTCTGCCGTAGTCCACATGTTCGTTCAGCCACAGTTCAAGAGGTGGCTTGCAAAATGTCGAAACCAGGCGCACTGCATCGCGGGAGTTGAGGCGTTCCTTGATCTGGCCTTGAAATTGCGGATCGAGCACTTTTGCCGACAACACGAACGATACCCGGGCAAACACGTCTTCGGGCAGCAGTTTAACGCCTTTCGGCAGCAGGGCATGCATTTCCACGAAGCTTCTGACGGCGCCGTACAATCCGTCTCGCAGTCCCGATTCGTGGGTGCCGCCAGCCGACGTCGGTATCAGGTTGACGTACGATTCCCGCACCACGTTGCCGTCCTCGGTCCAGGCGACCACCCATGCTGCGCCTTCACCTTCGGCAAACCCTTCGGCGTCGGCGCTGGCATATTGTTCGCCTTCGAACAGCGGTATGACGGGTTCGGCCCCAGACGTCTGCGCCAGCGATTCGATCAGATAGCCGCGCAACCCCTGATCGTATTGCCAGGTCTGGACTTCGCCGGTCTTTGCCACCACGAGTGATACTTTTACGCCCGGCAACAGTACCGCCTTGGAGCGCAGCAGGCGCTGCAGGTCTGCCATGGCAATCAGTGGCGAGTCGAAATACTTAGGGTTCGGCCAAGCCGTCACCCGTGTACCGCTTTTCTTTTCCTCACGAGCTATTGCCCGGCTCTTCAGCTTTTCCACCACATCGCCGTTGGCGAACGCCATCTGGTGTACACCGTTCTCACGCCAGACGGTAATTTCCAGGCGTGACGACAGGGCATTCGTAACCGATACACCGACGCCGTGCAGTCCACCTGAAAACGAATACGCGCCGCCTGAGCCCTTGTCGAATTTTCCACCGGCATGCAGTCGCGTGAACACAATCTCTACTGTCGGTATCTTCTCTTCCGGATGCATGCCCACCGGTATGCCGCGCCCGTCGTCCTCGACACTGATGCTGCCGTCGACGTTTTGCGTCACCATGATCTGCTTTGCAAAGCCGCCCAGCGCTTCGTCGGAAGCATTGTCGATCACTTCCTGGATGATGTGCAGCGGGTTTTCGGTGCGGGTGTACATGCCCGGGCGCTGCTTGACCGGCTCCAGGCCTTTCAAAACCCGGATTGATGATTCGCTGTAGTCGGATCGCGGTGCTTTTTTGGTTGCCATGCGGTGTAGGTGTAATGATCCGATAAAGAATGTCGACGGAGTTGGTGCTAAGCTAGCCGGATGCGGGCGCCTTCATGCCGCCAGCCTGGTAGCCTTGTCTGCACACATCCGAAATGTGAGCATTCTAATGAAAAAACCAGTGCAACCTTCGATTTGCGATGGTAGTCGCAAGCCGTGTCACGGTTAGGACAATAAAAAAGAGTATAAGCGAGGCGATGATTTTCAGCCTCTTGCATTTCTCTTCTGCCCCGTGCAGGGACATTGCACGCTGTCGTCGAGACCGACGACTTTCGGGCCGAACACCAATCTAGACACTATGAAAATTTCTACCCTAAGGCTAATGGCAATCTGGCGTCGATTTCGGCGTGGCTCAGGGCTGCGTGGCCACCAGCATCTCATGCACTCGCAGCAGGTGGAGCAGCTCATGCGGCGGGCAAATCCTTTCGACTCCTGGCATGAGCGTGCCAACTGGATGATCGACGTGACCGAATGGATTCGGCGCGAGCCACGTGCGGCATTACTGGATAACGACGCGTGGCGCCGGGTTCGTCACGAGCGCACCGGGTCAATGCTGGAATGGCTTGAAGCGAACGACGATGTCCGGGGGGTGGTGCAGGCAACCGTGCACAAGACCTTGCGTGAATCGCTTGGCCCCGAATTGTTCGCCGGCACCGGCTTACCACGTGAGCCGGCATTTTTCAGTGAGCTGATGGAGCGCCTGGTACGGCTGGTATTCCCACGGCCGCCGGCACTGCACGATTTATCCACCTTGTTCACGGCGATGTTTCCGGACCCGACCGATGCCCAGTGGCTGCTGGATCTCGATGGCGACAGTCTGTCGCGATTATGGCGCTTGTGCGCGGACGAGACGATCTCGTATGGCTATCTGCAACAGATCGATGAAGCCTTGCTTTATCTGGCTACCGTGATCGCCGCTGTCGGTATTGCCCCGGCGTTTCGCCAGCGACTGGAGCCGAAAGTACCCTTGCAGGCAATGCCGTTCATGGTATTGCGTCAGGAAATAGAACATTGCCTGACCGGTCCACGCGGCGATGAAACCGGGGTGCGCGGCGCGCGCATGCAGCTTGCGCGGTGCCATGCGCAGACCGATCAGATCTACGCGCATCTTGATGAGTACGGCGTATCGGTCGGCCTGGTGTATCACCTGGAGCGCATGCGCGCGCAACTGGCCCGCATGTCCAGGCTGATCGATTTACGGGCAGCGCAGCATACTCTCGAGGATGCCACGCTGTCGCAAGCGCTGCTGGTCGACCTGATCAGCGCGCACCATTACCGGCGTTCCGTGCGCGGATTGATGGCGCATAGTTTTGCCTTGCTGGCACGCAAGATGGTGGAGCGAAATGCCGACCATGGCGAGCACTATATCGCCCGTGACCGCTCCGAGTATCGGGCCATGTTCCTGGCTGCTTGTATCGGCGGCTTTTTCACCGCATTTACAGCGCTGCTGAAAAACGTCATTGCCGGTGCCGGCCTTGCCCGTTTTTTCGAAGGCGTGTTCGCTTCGCTGAATTATTCGGTCAGCTTCATTACCATGACCGCTTGTGGCGGTGTGCTCGCAACCAAACAGCCAGCGGTGACCGCACCGGCACTTGCCTCAAAAATGGGAGCTCTGGACACGGTCGACGGGTTGCGCGCATTGATGCTTGAGGTGGCGTGGCTATTGCGCTCGCAGGCGGCTGCCGTATTTGGCAACCTGTTTGCAGTGATTCCGACGATGGCATTGATCTGCCTGGCAGTGTTGTCTGCCACCGGCGCGCCATTGCTCGGCGCTGCCAATGCACATGCGAGCCTGCAGGCATTATCGATTCTCGGGATGACACCGCTGCTGGCGGCATTTACCGGCGTGCTGTTGTGGTTGGCAAGCCTCGCGGCAGGTTTCGCCGACAACTGGTTTGCCTTGCGCCGCCTCCGGGAGGCATTGTCCTATCATCGACGGCTGGTACATGCGATGGGCGCAGCGCGTGCCGCCCGCTGCGCTGCCTGGATCGAAGATCATCTTGCCAGCCTGGTGGGAAATATCTCATTGGGCGTTTTACTCGGCATGACGCCGGTGGTCGCACAGTTTTTCGGGCTGCCGCTGGATGTCAGACATGTGACGCTTTCGACGGCGACAGTGACGGAAGCCATGATGACGCTGGGTTGGCAGGGTTTCGTCACACCGGAGTTCTGGCTCGCGGCGGCGGGAATATTCGTTATCGGCCTGTTGAACGTGGGCGTGGCCTTTGCCTGTTCCCTGGCGCTGGCGTTGCGCGCACGCGATGTGCCGGCCCGGGTGCGGCGGCTGGTATTTCGTGCCGTATTGCGCCGCTTTACCGCCTCGCCACATGCCTTCCTGTTCCCGGAAGGGCGGGCAGGTGCCGGCGCGGCGCCGGGTTCTCCTGCAAACTCTGCGGCGAACGACGAGCCCGGTTCCGGCCAGAAATGAGCTGACCCGCATGGACCGACTGACATATTTGCGGTAAAATCAGAGGGTTTGCATGCCCTCGCTTGACAAGGCCATACAAAACCGGTTTTACCCGCGGCGCGCATTTCCATTTCAGCTTTTATGTTCTCCAGCCATCATGAAAAAATTCATCACAGCCGTCGTGCTCTTCAGTCTTGCAGGCGCAAGCGGCCTGACTGTGGCAGCAGACAAGGTCGGGCCACCAAACGCCGGCCAGGTTGCTCTGTGTGTCGGTTGTCACGGCATTCCCGGCTACAGAGCTAGTTTTCCAGAGGTGTACCAAGTGCCGAAGCTCGGCGGACAGTCTGCCAAATACATTGAAAACGCTTTAAAAGCGTATCAAAAGGGCGAGCGCAAGCATCCCACGATGCGCGGTATTGCCGGCAGCCTGAGCGACCAGGACATGGCAAATCTGGCAGCTTATTACTCGCAAAAAAAATAAGAGTGCATTCATGAAAAGATTATTGGTCGCATCAAGCCTTGCGCTTGGTTTCATTTCACTACAAGTCCAGGCCGCCGGCAATATCGAGGCCGGCAAGGCTGCTGCTGCGAAATACAATTGTGCCGCCTGCCATGGCGCCGACTACAACAGCCCGATCGACCCAAGTTATCCAAAACTGGCAGGTCAGCATCAAGATTATCTGATGCATGCCCTGATCGGCTACCAGCGTGGCGCTGACGGCGCAAACGGCCGCGGCAATGCAATCATGAGCGCCCAAGCCAAAATGCTCTCGCGCGACGATGTACGCAATATCGCCGCCTATCTACATAGCTTGCCAGGTTCGCTAATTGTAGGTAAATAGCAAGTCAGTAGTCCACTACCACTAGGTCAGCAGTCCAGCAGGGCAGTGGTCCGGCTCAGCGTCGCAGCACACAATCGATGTAGGCCGCGCCATCCGGCGGCAGGCCGCTGCGCTGCGACCGCCATATCATCTCACCCAGACACTCCATGACTTGATGGTGCGCCGCATGTTCGGAGCCCAGGCGTCGTGTCAATGACTGACAGGCATTGCGAATACCCGGCGGCTGATCGATTGAAATCTGTTCGACAATCGACAAGTGCATCGACACATGCAGAAACGGATTCTCCACGCCTTGCTCGACACTGTAATCCTTGGTAAGCGCAGCCTCGACGTCGGTAAACGACGTGGCATATTCAGGATGCTGCAACACCCAGTCGCGGGCAATTGCTTCGATCGGCGTCAGAATTTCTCGCGCCTCTTGCTTGCGAAAGGTTTCACAGAAAAAGCGACGCACATCGTCTTGAGAGGGTATAAACATGGCCTGAAAAAGGAGGGTTAAACTCTATTCTAGACCGTCTGCATGCAACCCGCTGGTCAAGCCGTTGGTCAAACCGCTTTTGTCGGTATCGGTGTTTTTTCGCGATATTCACACAGGTCGACCAGCATGCAGTTCCAGCATTTCGGCGACCGCGCCACGCAGGTATAACGTCCGTGCAGAATCAGCCAGTGATGCGCGTCGTGACGAAACTCGATCGGCGTGGTCTTCAATAGTTTCTGCTCCACTGCTTCGACGGTTTTTCCCGGTGCCAGAACCATGCGGTTGGCCACCCGGAAAATATGCGTGTCCACGGCAATTGTGGGTTCACCAAAAGCCGTATTCAGTACGACGTTGGCAGTTTTCCTGCCTACGCCCGGCAGTGCTTCCAGTGATTCACGGTCCCGCGGTACTTCGCCACCATGCTCGGTCATCAGTATGCGACAGGTCTCCACCACATTCTTCGCCTTGTTGCGATATAAACCGATGCTCTGAATGTAGGCAGTCAAGCCATCCACGCCAAGCGCATGTATTGTTGCCGGCGTATTGGCGACGGCGTACAGCCGGTGAGTGGCTTTATTGACCGAGACATCCGTTGCCTGCGCTGAAAGAATTACCGCGATCAGCAACTCGAAAGGGTTGGCATACTCCAGCTCCGTGGTCGGATGCGGATTGGCGGCGCGCAGGCGAGAAAATATTTCGTGCCGCTTCCCGGCATTCATGACCCATCCTCCGGCAATGCAGGCTGGGCTGGGAAGCCTGGCAAGGGCGACGATTGCTCCTGCTGCGTCGCATCTTTCTGCTGCTCAACACGTGCGATCGCAGCGGCAATGATCGTCTGCTTGCGGGTTCGCTCCGCGTGTTCCGCAGCTGAAGCGTGCACGTGGGTATCGGTAACGCGCTGCCTGGCTGCCGCTTTTGCGGCAAGACGTGCATCGTGTGCCTCGCGTTCCTGCCGCAAACGCATTGCCCGAAAATCGTGGCGGGCGCGGGCATCGTCTGCTTGCGTCTGCGACCAGGCAGCCCAGCCGGTTCGACCGGGTGTAACGACGACCATGTCGATGCAGTCGACCGGGCAAGGCGCCACGCACAGGTCGCAACCCGTACAGAGCTGCGGCAGGATCACGTGCATCTGCTTTGCCGCCCCCAGGATCGCATCTACGGGGCAGGCTTGAATGCATAGCGTGCAACCGATGCAGCGCGTCTCGTCAATGCGTGCCACCGGTCGGGGTCGTTCCTGGCCGTGCACCGGATTCAATGGTATGACCGGTTGGCCCATCTGGCGGGCGAGCCGCACGACGCCTTCCTGACCGCCTGGCGGGCATTGGTTTATCCCCGCATGGCCAGCAGCGAGCGCCTGTGCATACGGCCGGCAGCCGTCGAAGCCGCATTTCGTGCACTGGGTCTGGGGCAGCAGATCTTCCAGTCGCTGCGCCAGCGTCGTGGGCGGATCGGTATCGACTGCATCGTTGGGAGGTTTGCTGGCAACAGGCTGCACGATGAACTTTAAAGGGAAAGACAGGATTATGGTACCAAGCGCTCCGGCCTTCAAATGAAACAGTGAATACGGCGATGGAAGGAGAAGACGGATGCGTGCCAGATGAGAAAAGAGAAAAGCCGTTCGCGACATCACGAACGGCTTTGGACGGGTGCGGTAATCAGGTTATTGATGCGCCTGAATGAACTCGGTGATCTTTGGACAAATCGTCTCGCGCCAGCGGCGGCCGGCGAAAATGCCATAGTGGCCGCACTGCGGTGCAGTGAAGTGCTGCTTCATTTTTTCTGGAATCGAGGAACACAGATCCTGTGCGGCCTGTGTCTGCCCGGAGCCTGAAATATCGTCGAGCTCGCCTTCGATCGTAAAAAGGGCCACCGTCTTGATGTCGGCAGGGCGCACCAGTTTGCCTTCCACTTCCCAAGTGCCGGTAGGCAGACGAAATTCCTGGAAAACTGTTTTAATTGTTTCGAGATAATACTCGGCCGGCATGTCTAGAACAGCGTTGTACTCGTCGTAGAATTTGCGATGTTCTTCTGCCGACGCATTGTCGCCTTCACGCAGGTGCATGTAAAAATCCCAGTGGCTTTGCGCATGCCTGCTTGGGTTCATGGCTACAAAACCGGCATGTTGCAGAAAGCCGGGATAAACCCGTCGGCCAGCGCCCGGGTAGCTCGGCGGCACGCTGTAGATCACCTTGTTTTCGAACCAGGAAAACGGTTTTTCCACGGCCAGATTGTTGACGGCAGTCGGCGATTTGCGTGGATCGATCGGCCCGCCCATCATGGTCATGGACTTTGGCAGTTGCGCGTCGCCGGCGCTTGCCATTAAGGAGATGGCCGCAAGAACCGGTACCGTCGGCTGGCATACGGAAATTACGTGTACGTTCTTGCCCAGTGCCCGGATGAAATCCTGGACGTAGTAAATGTAATCATGCAGATGAAAGGGACCTTCTGCCAGCGGCACCATGCGGGCGTCGGTCCAGTCGGTGATGTAGACATCGTGGTTTTGCAGCAAACTGCGTACCGTGTCACGCAACAGCGTCGAATAATGTCCCGACAAGGGTGCCACGAGCAGCACCGTCGGCTGTTTCAGCGCCGAAAGCGCTTTTGCGTCAAGGTCTTTTCTGAAATGAATCAGGGTGCAGAAAGGTTTGCGTTGCTCGATTTCCTCGACAATGCCGACAGTGTTGCCTTCGATTTCGACGGATGTAATATCGAACGCCGGTTTATCGTAAGCCTTGCCCAGCCGATAAATCAACTCGTAGCCCGCTGCAATACGTTGCGCGAATGGCATATGTGCGAGTGGCGAAATCGGATTAGTGAATAATTTTGACGATATTTCCGCCCAATGGATCATTGGGCTCAGTAACGTCCGATTCAATTCATGAAGCTTGTAAAGCATGTCGGTCCTTTTGCAGGAAATTCCAAGTCGGCCAACCCCTGCAATAATGTAGTTTTGCTGCAATGCAGCGATGAAAGAGTTTCGAGCCAATTTTATCGCACTGTAGGGCTACTTAGCGCAGTGAGACCAATGATGCCGCAATGCACCATAACTAGCTTAAACCTTTTTCGACTTTGCTGCCGCGTTACAACGGAATTTCAATGTCAGGCTGATCAAAACCGCACACATCATGGTCGATTCGGTTGCCCAGAATGAAAAAATCCCTGTCGTGAGCTGGCCCCCTAAATTTAGACAACCCTTAAAGAAACGGATTGCTTTGAGGATTAATTCTCCACCTGGCAATAAAGATCGACCGATCCGATTCTTCACCCGCTGCAGCGGGAGGCGCACGGTGAACTAGTTTTGGAATATGCTCGCTGGGAATGCCACAGGCTGCAAAAAAATAAAACCGGTCTTTTTTTGCTTCCTTAACTGCATTTCCAAGTGACGTCTGTCCGCCTTTCAGTTCCATGGCGCGCGACAGGATATTCGAGGACCGGGTAAATTTTTCTTTTGCTGTTGCAGGGGAGACAAATTCTGTACCCCGGCCTTCAAGCGTAGCGACGCAAGCCAGCAATTTAGGTGCGCTATCCTGGTGCCATTCGACTGCGCCGTGTTTGCCAGGGCGGCGGATTTCGAATTCCTGTTGTGTGAGCTTTACATCGCTTTGCGCAATCCGGGAAACGATTGCACTGGCCATGTCAATTGCCGTCTCTTCGTAGCCTGGTTCCAGAGGTAGTTTTTTCCACGTATGACTCTGTCGCCAGTCCGCCTCGGGCTTGTCCTGTTTTTTCAGGTAAGTGCGTGTTGCACGAGACATTGGAATAGTGAAATATCCCTTGTTCTTCAACTTCTCGATTTTATTATCCAGCTCGGAGCTGCTTAGCTTCATTTCATCGAACGGCTGGGACGCATTCCCGTTGCGCTGGGAAAACATCGATGTGAGTGAAGGCAGGCTGGAAGGGAAAAGTTTCAATTGGCACTCCATAAAAATACATTGCATGGAATAACCTTATCCCTTTGTCACCAGGGCAATACCTGCACCTACGAAAAACTCGGCGCTATACCGAAATACCGTCGAAATGCCGCCGAAATACCGGCGTCAGGCGGTGGTGTTGATATTTTGCCCAAGATTAGGCGGCAAGCGTGCGCTGCTGACTAGCGGCAGTGCCTGAAGAAGGGCTGCAGCGGTCTTGGTTTCGCTATCCAGCGCTTTTTTCAATACTGCAATGCTGACAGCTTGCTCGGTAGCGGTATTCGACATGCTGGTTGCTAGATTTGCAACGCCGGTAAGGTTCATTACTTCCTCCTTGAGTGCTCTCTACTTGGTTATCGTCAAGTTTTAACGATTCTTTAGCTCAGGGTTTCAATGGTAGGTTGCCTTTACGCTTGTTTTTTATCGCTTGTGTTGTTTGGTCGATAACATTCAGCCGTTCGGAAAGCAGGGAATGCGTCGCAGCATGGCTGTTGCGCACGTCGGCAGGGTAGGCTGCGTTGACTCGTTCCCAGAAGCGTGCCACGCCATCGATGCCATATCCGGCTCTGGCCAGCATGTACAACGCGAGCTTTTCGACGGCGGCATCGGTGATCGAAGTCGTCGATGTGATCGGCGCCTCGTCTGTGGGCGGCATCACATTGATATCAAGGGTGTGTAGCCGGTCGATTACGGCGCCGACAGCAAGTCGGGGCGTTGGCGCAACGATATTAGCGGCGATTTCCCGCGCCAGCACATAAGCCAGGTCTTCGTCAGACCGTACGAAGCCGAGCATGCCGCGGGTAACCATCACGCGGCGGCCATCCGCATAGCTATTGACTTCGTCGCTGTTGCCGAGATCGATCGTGACCGCGCAAGCGCGCGTGAGCAAGACTTCGACGATGGTAGTGTCGCCACCATTGAGTACGGTCAGCTCGATCGGTGCATTGCCCTGGATCGACTCGGCAATGATGCTGCTGGATGCACGTTCCGCGTTCGGTCCGGTAGGCAATGGTTTGCCGCCGGCAGCCAGCAGAATGTCGCCTGGTTTTATCCCGGCCAGCATGGCGCCGCTTCCGGGCAATACGCTTGTTATCTGAAGCTGATCGTCTAGGCCCAGTACTTCTCGCGCGACATCGACAAAGTCGTTTGAATACGAGTACCGGTTTTTTGCTGTGAAGCCAAGGATACGCCGCGATTGCGCCGGGCACAAATCGGTATTTTTCAGTAAAAGCGGTGCAGCAACCTGGTACAACCGCTGTTGCTGGCCTACCCATGCCTGCAGCAGCACCGCCTTGGCTTCCGACTGTGTCGCTGGCTCTGGAACAGGCAACGCTAGTGCTGCAGGATTCCCCTCCGCACCGGCCGGGCCAGGAATTACGCCGGACGGGACCGGTGCTGGCATCGGTCCCGCGCCAGGAAAGTTTGCCGGAGCAGAAACAGGCAAGGGTGCTTTCACAGCGGATGTCGGTGAGCGCTGTGTTGCGGCACAACCTGCTGCCAAGACGACGCAGATCATTGCTAGGGCGCTCAGCGGAGACCGTTTGCAGAGTGACGCTGCTAGCGCGGTTTGTGGATGAGGCGTTGCTACGGGCGGCAGTGGCATTTCAGTTCACCGAATCGAGTTAATGCGGCCAAATTATATTGCCAGACCCATGCATTCGGTGAAATATGTGACGAATGCACACGCCTGGCGCCAAGTGTGAAACACACGTTTATTTTTCTTTATCGGCGGACATTACCCGTGAAAAATCGACGCTCTGCTATATGAACAGTCGAACAGTCAAACAATCGCCGGCGTGTCTCGCATCCCTAACGGCCAGCCACCCCGCCATGACGGCTGCACACGCGAGCGGTATGCCGCGAGCCGTCGTGACAACGCACAATCAACCGTTTCGATCGTTCTTTCTGTGTGGCCGTGCCGTGCTGCTCGACATCGCGCTTAGCACTTTCGGGATTCTTCGGTTTGGCACTCCCTGAATTGAAATAGACTTGTGCCTGCGCTGCAGAACTGATGCAAACACCTGTAACAAACAAGATGGTCAAGAATTTCACGGACGTGTCTCCAGCGGGTTGATAATGCACTATCGCACTTTTTTACGCTGCACACTGTTGCAAAAAAGAGCTATGTTTTCAAGCAATGAAGTGTGATCAAAAAACCGCTTCGTGCTCGCTAGCTTCAATTTCCTGCAAAACGATGGTTCTTGATGGGTAAAAGCTTTCGTCCAGCGAGGGCTTGCCGTTTTCTTTGCCGCCAATGATATCGATCACGTTATAGCGATTACCGAAATCCAGCATGCCTTCTGCTTCGCCACCTTCTGTTTGCATGCCATTACTTTTAAAATGTGACAAGGGGTCAACGGATACGACTCCGTCGACCGTATGCATCACAAAATCGACATTGCCTCCCGTGTATACCTGCCTTGCGCAGCACGTGACACTGGTGAGACGGTTGAACTGGATCGTTTTTCCGATCGCGAAGCCGGCAATGGTTTCTTTCGTGAGTTGAACATTACGGCGAACGACAGGAACATCCGTCTTCCGAATCCGTGAAATCGTGCCGGCAATTAACGCCTTGGTTGAAGCAAGCTGACTAAATTCCGGGCGAATGATGCCGATGGCAGTACTTTGCTCCATTTGTGCGATTTTGCGGTCGAGAGGGCCGGCGGTGTAAGCGAAGATCGCCAGCATGCCGCAGTTCGGCAGCGGCAGGGCCAAGTCGCGCGGCAGAATGTATGCTTTATTGTCTTCGACGATCCGCTGCGCCAGATCGAGATTGATGTATTGACCTAAAGTCTTTACATTTTCACACTCCTGAACCTTGGGTTTTGCAAACTGAAACTGTTGCAGAAAATTTGGAAGCGGTAGAAAGGTGCGCAGGGTGCCGGCCATTTCCGAAGCTGCCGACGTAGCCGCCGGCACATCTGCCAAACGCATCACATTGCACAAATTTTGCGCGGCTCCGATTTTCGAAAGCGACATGTCAATATTTTCCCCATTCGCCGAGTCGCCGGGTGGCACCTACAGTCAGCCGGGCGAATTTTAATGGGCGCGTTGTTTTATTGATAATTTCTTTACGAAGTAATGCGTCGAGAAGCGCACATTAAATCCTGCAAACAAAAATCATTGCGTCTTTGCGTGCTGTCAGCGTTAGCCAGGCGGGTTCGGGGCAGCCCTTTACGCGGTGCCAGCAACAAGCGCCTTTATGCTAGCCTTCGCGTCATGTACACGCGTTTTTTTGGTCTGCGCCAGCAACCGTTTTCCATAGCCCCCGATCCCCGATACCTGTTCATGAGTGAACGGCACCGTGAAGCGTTGGCGCACCTGTTGTATGGCTTGAATGGGGGTGGCGGTTTCGTGTTGTTGACGGGAGAAGTCGGCGCAGGCAAGACCACCGTGTGCCGGCTGTTTCTTGAACAAATTCCTGCACAATGCAATGTCGCCTACATCTTCAATCCCAAGCAAACGGCCGTAGAGTTGCTGCAATCTATTTGTGACGAGTTCGGCGTCGCCGTTCCAGGCGTTGTCGTAGGCGCACCGTCGGCAACAATTAAAAACTATATCGATCCGTTGAATGTTTTTCTGCTGAATTCACATGCGTTGCAGAAAAATAATATTTTGATTATCGACGAGGCGCAGAATCTTGCACTCGATGTACTGGAACAATTGCGCTTGCTGACAAACCTGGAAACGAACGAGCGCAAGCTACTGCAAATCGTACTCATCGGCCAGCCAGAGTTGAGAGCGATGCTGGCCCGGCCGGAACTGGAGCAGTTGGCGCAGCGCGTCATTGCAAGATTTCATCTGGAGGCGCTGTCAGCGAAGGAAACTGCGCAATACATCACCCACCGGCTGAAGGTGGCTGGCATGGAGCACCGTCTGCCTTTTAGCACAGCGATGATGCGGCGCATTCATGTTCTCGCAGGCGGTATACCAAGGCGCATCAACCTCCTTTGCGATCGGGCACTGCTCGGCGCCTACGCACACGGCAAGCAGCATGTCGATGCAAGGACGCTGGCGCTGGCGTCGCGTGAAGTGTTTGGCCAGCAGCGCACCAGCAAGCATAAGGCAACCATCTCGTGGTACAGCGCGATCGCCCTGTTGTTGCTGGGCGTCGGCAGCGCGGTAGGGGTGATTGAATTCATGCCCGATCTACTGCCCTCACGGCACGTGGCTGCCGTGCGCCCTGCAATGACGGCAGATTTATCTACGTTCACGAAAAGCCCTGGCGCGGTTGAATCGGTCGAAACGGCAAAACCGGTTTTTTTAAAAGACGCATTGCCGGTTGATCCGTTGATATCGACCACCATTGCGGTACCAGCGACCATACCGAAGGTCATGGCCGACAATTCTGAAAAGCCAGCGGCGCCGCTCATGATCGGCAGCGATGTGCGGAATCTGCAGAAGGCGTTCCGTCAGTTAGGTATGTTCTGGTCGCTGAGTCTTGGAACGGGCAATTCCTGCCAGGCTGCCCGACGGCAGAGTGTCTATTGCTTTAGCGGCAAGAATGGCCTGACCGAGATTGGCCAGCTGAATCGGCCTGGTATTCTCACCTTGTACGACGACCAGAACCAGAAATACTATGCCGTGCTGACTGAACTGGGCGGCAATACGGCAACACTTCAACTAGGTCAAACAAGGGAGACGGTACAGTTGAGTACTCTGGCCACCCGTTGGCGAGGCGGCTTCATCACGCTATGGCGCGGACCGCCAGACTATGTGTTGCAAAATGTGAAAGGGGCTCACGGCCCGATAAATAAGTGGATTGCAAGCCGCCTTGCAAAAGTCGCTGCGATGCCAGCGTCTACCGCTAATGCGGCGCTTGGTAATGACCTCGATGGGCGGCTGCGTCAGTTTCAACTTGCGCAGGGCCTGACGCCGGATGGTTTTGCCCGTCCGCAGACACTCATGCGCCTGGCAGCAGCAGCAGGGGATACGGAACCGACACTGCTGGCTAACGACAATGTCGTTGTTACCATGCCAGCCAGGAAATAAACGTATGTCTCTCATTCTCGATGCCCTGAAAAAAGCCGATGCCGAACGCCATGCCGGCAAAGTGCATGACATCCTCGTTAAGGATGCTGTGCAATCAACTATTCCTCGATCTGTTGCATCATCCGGACTGCCAAGTGGCCGGTGGTTCAAGCCATCGATTTTCGTGGGGTTGGCAATACTTGTGGCAGGTGCGTTTGCGTGGATGTTGCAGCCCGGCCGGTTTCTACCGACGATCGACCCGCTTACGTCATTCTCGGTCGCCACCCTTGCGGTGCCAACGGTGCCAACGGTGCCATTGGTCCCGACGACGCTAACGGTACCGCCGGCAACGCATGCAATACCAGCGCCTGCACCCGAGACAACCAACGTTGCGCCACCAACGCCCGCAGTAGCCATTACGACGTCGCAGTTGCCAGTGCCGCCGCCGATTCGCCAACCGACGCCTGCAGAAGTGCAGGCTCCAGCGGTGAAGCCGTTGGTCAGGCCAGGTGCAGTCCAGCCGGTAGAAACGACGCCTGAGCAGAACCAGTTACCGGCAATGACTCTGGCGCAATTACCACAGCAGGTGCGAAGCGAGATACCACCACTTTCGATCAGCGGCTCGATCTATTCGACCGATCCGAAGGAGCGCTTGCTGCTGGTGGACAAGCGGATGCTGCACGAAGGGGACGAAATCGCACCCGGCCTCATCCTCGATAGCGTTTTGCAAAAAGGTGCCCTTTTGCGATACAAAGGCTACGTATTCAGGGTCAATAACTAGGCAGAACCAATTTGTCCAATCAGGTTCCCCACTGTATTATTGGCACTCGACAATTTCCTGCGGGCAGGTATTGAATGGCTACCATTATTGTTCACCACGGTGTCAATATCGTTACATTGGAAGCAGATGATGCGGCTGGCGTGGTATACCAGCCGGGAGACATCGTTCTGGAGCAAGATAACAGTGGCTGGTGGACCCGCTTCGTCAATGACGAAGGTATGCTCGAGAGCTACGATGTAGCCTTCGAAAGCTATCAAAAGGCATTATGGACGGCAAAAGCGGCAGCCGAATTTCAGGCTGAATAAAAATGCCTGTACGAAGCATTAACGCTGAAATCACGTGCCGTTTCGGCCATTTCCGCAGTCGACCCGGGGATTCAGGAATTCGTATAGTGGCGGCGCTGCGCGGGGTTGAGCAGCACGCGTAGTGCAACATCAATGTCGATCAAACGATTTTTCATGAAATCAGCCGCATAGCGGGTTCCATAGACAGGTTGCAGCTTGATGCCTTCTTCGACAAATCGAGCACTGGTCCAATCCAGGCGTGCAACAGCATGCTGCCGAACATCGGTGGATTGCACAATCGAACCTGATTTTTCAGTCATTTTCCATCCCACCATAAATTTGAGTTTATTCGCAGACATGCACGGCGCCACGTCCCGTTACCTGTAAACGTTAAAAACCCGGCGCCGCGTATATTGCCATACTGCCATGCAATATGTTTCAATTTAAATATATTTTTGTATTGGCTACTCGAGCAACTATAACGAATCACACGTGTGTGCATGCTCACTTTTCTCGTCCGCCACTTTTTTGTATCCACGCGTCGCTAATACATTTAAAAAATTTAATCAAGGAAACAAGCTCAGCAATAGTCTTTTTTCCCTCAACGCGTATTGCATGGCGTTGTCGTAGCGCGCTGTGGTCCGTATATTTCTCCCATTAATAAATCAGCAATTTCTGCTGTTTTTTTCAAAATTGGAGAGTACCGATGACCCGGACCAAGTGCGTGCCAAATCTCGTTCCTAACGCAAAGCTTACTGACTCGAGTCGCCGATCCTGCGCCCAGCGTGGCCAGGGTATGACTGAATACATCATCATCGTCGCGCTAATTGCCGTTGCGGCGATCGCGGTGTACCAGATTTTCGGCACGGTTGTACGTAGCCAGACCGCTGCGATTGCCAGCGAAGTAGGTGGAGTCGATGGCACCAATTCTCAAACTGCTGCCTCAACCGCTGCTAGAAGCGCAAATGCCCAGGCGGTAAACAAAGGATTAAGTAATTACGCGGGTGCTGCAACAGCAGCGGGAACGGCAGCCCCAGCCCCTGCTCGCTAGACAGCACACAGATTCAACCAATGCAGCCTGCCCGCATCGCTTCGGGCCGGCCGTTATTGCAGGACCTGAAACGGCAACGTGGCCAGGCGCTGATCTACGGAATTTTCATGTTGATCAGCAGTTTGGTGGGGCTGTTTTTTCTCTTCAATACCGGCCAGCTTGTCAGCGAAAAAACCAAGCTCGTCAATACCGCCGACGCCGTTGCCTACAGCGCCGGCGTGATGCACGCGCGCGCGCTGAATTTCGACGCTTACAACAATCGAGCGCTGATCGCCAACGAAGTGCTGGTGGCGCAAATGGTAAGTCTTTCTTCATGGGCACAATACGCCACGATGCATCTGGAAGAGGTGCCGAACCAATTTCCTGAATGTCAGAATTATTATGGCGCTGCTGCGGGTGCGCTGCTCAATTACGATCCGATCTATGCGGCGATGTGCTACATCATCAGCTACCCGGAAAATCCGATTGTTGCAGCTGCGAAGCAGATAGGCGACGTCGTGCCGCAGGTGGCAGAGGCGGCTGTTTATGCAGTGGAGACGAACAAGGGCGCCATCAAGGCGGCTCAATTGTGGCTGCATAGCGCGGATAATTTCACGAGAGCGCGCGCAGAAGTCATGCAACAGGTGGCTGATCGAAATTATGTCGGCGACGGTGCCGTCACGGTGCAAACCATCGCTGCAACAGGTAATGGTGCATCGAGCGACTCATTCAAGAATTTTGTAGCGCGCTTCGAAGGCGATGAACGCAATCGCATTGCCGAAGTTGCTGCCAAAGCGGCGGCATCGGACAAATTCGTGGATAGCCGCAAATGGACCTCGAAAGCCCTGGTACCGCTGGCATCGGGTGTGTGTTTAGGCAAGAAGAATTCTGTCAAGCGGCGGGGTGGCACCAGCCTGGTTGGGCTTGACCAATGGAAATCCGAGGACACCGAATCCGCATGGCAGTGGCGCAAAAAAAGTGGATTCACTTTGAGCTGTGAGGAAAGAGAATCTGAAATTGCCTGGGGTGAACAGCGCGATGTCGCACACGGTCCGGAGGAAAACGCGTCAGGCGCAAAACTGGGTGGCTCACCCAGGGATAATCCTAAAGCGCACCGCCGGGCGTCTTCAAATGCTTGGACAAATTACACGGGCATGCCGGCGTTCTACGACCTATCACCTGCGGCGCAGGCCGAAGACGATCCGCGTCTACGGTTCACTGTTCGGCTGATTCGGGCCGGTACGAGCGTGCGCACCTCCGATGGCACCTCGACAGTCCCGGCCTCACCGCGGCTCAACAGATTTTCGAGCAATCTCGCGGGTGGCGTGATGTCGGCGATGGCCACTAGCGAAGTCTATTTCGAACGGCCCTGGTTCAATCAAGGCGATGACTCATACACGACCGGTGTAACCACTTACCAGGTCACGCGCAATCAGTCCCTGCCGGACACGGCGCCGGAAACACGCGAGCTGGGCAGCCTTTTCAATCCTTATTGGCATGTGCGATTGGCTGCAAACAATTCGGCAGATGTCGCAGCCCAGCAGGCAGGGCAGAAATCGGTGATGGTGCGATGATGATTTCCTCCCCGTGCTGCAAATTGCCAGCCCTGCTCATGGCGCGTAACCGCCTTGGCTGGCCTGTACGGCAGCACGGCCAGGCATTGACTGAATTTCTCGTCATTGCCGTGGCGATGGTGCCGCTGTTCCTGCTTTTGCCGATGATCGGCAAATACCAGGACCTGGCTCATGCGACGCAGATGGCCAGTCGCTATGCCGCATTCGACGCGACGATCTTTGGCAATACCACGGGCTACAATCCCTGGAAACCGCCTGCTCGGCTTGCCGACGAAATACGGCGTCGTTACTACGGCAATGCCGATGCGCCGGTCAAAACGGGCGATATCGCGGGGGATTTCGACGCCCATCGCAATGTGGCGTGGCGCGATCCTTACGGTAACGCGCTGATCCGAAATTTCAGTGATGTGGCCGTGTCCTTCGGCGACAACGCTGCCACGCAGGCAGAGGGTTTCAGCAGTGCTGCCGATGGCAGGCCGTTCAATAAAATTCCTTTGGCCAAAGCTAGCGTAATCGGTTTGCCGGCGCAAGGAGTCTATACGGCCAATGTCTCGGTAGCCCTTGCGAATCTGCCCTCCGGCATCAGGAGCGTGGAGCCATTCGATACGCTCGACCTTTCCATCCGACGTCACACCAGCCTGCTGTTCGATCCATGGAGCGCGCCCGACACCGAACGCACCGAAGCTCGGGTGAAAAGGCTGGCGCCTTTGAATTCAGCCATGTCTGCAGTCTCGCCCCTGATTGATGTGGCGGTGTTTGTTCTGGATATGGGCAAGGTCGATGCACCGAAGTTCGGCAATTTGAAAGCATGGCGCGACGTGGTACCTGCTGATCGACTAGTGCCTGCTGTCCGACCAGTGCCTGAAGCGCCGGCGAGTGAGGTACAGCGTGACTGATGAGCATCGCATAAGACGCATGCGTGAATGGTGCCGCAGTAGCCTCATGTGGCTGATCGGCATGATGGCTTGTGTCGTACTGCCCGCAGGCGCACAGCAGACATGGCCAGCACCGAACCTGCCGGAAGGATTATCGACCTTTGCGATCGGCGAGCAAGTGGTCGTCAACGGCATGCCCATGCGTTTGACCGGGTTTGTATCCTCACTAAAGCCCGACGCTCTGACGGCAGCGTTTCGCCGCAGTTTGGGCGGGCCTTTCGTCGAGACAGCCACTGGCGGCAAGCGGGTGCTAGGCCTTTCAAAAGATGGGTTCTATATCACGGTGCAGGTTCAAGCCGTGAGCGCCAATGACGTGGGCGGTAGCAAGGGCACGATCGCAATGACGGATATGAAGGCCGTATCGCGCAATCATGAACAGCAACGAATCGACAGGGTGCGCTTGCTGGATCGATTGCCGGCAGGTTCCAGCATCGCCAGCGACATGGCATCCGAGGACAACGGCAAGTCGGCACGCCATATCGTGATCGTCAATACGCATGGTCAGCAGCGTAACCGCGAAGCCGTCATCGCGATGCTTGGCAAAGATGGGTATGTGATGGAGCGTGATGTCCATGCTGACGGGGCGGCTTCACGCAACCTGCCGCCGCACATGGCAGGCGCTTCGACACTGTATTTCAAAGCCGCCGGCAAAGAGGCGATGGCGGTGATCACCCGTTCAGGTGAGCGCACGGCAATTGTCTTGAATACGGTGGCAACTTTACAGGCTTACAAATGAAACGACGTTTTCAGTATCCGCGCCATGTGCAGGGCCAGTCGATGGTGGAGTACGTCGTGATCTGCGGTGTACTGGTGTTCGCTCTCGGCATCGGCATGGCTGACCAGGAAAGCGTCCTCTGGCAGCTCGTCAATGCTTTTCAGGATAAGTACCGCAACTTCAGCTACGCATTATCGCTTCCAACCTAACCAAGAGAACAGCGTGAAAACTCGATTCAAACTCAACAAGACCTGGGTCATTCTCGGCATCGCGCTACTTATTGGAAGTTTGGCAGCACTGGCGGCTCGTACCTATCTGTCTACGCAGGTACAAGCTATCGAGGCACGAGGCAAAAGCAAGACGATCAACGTCGTCGTCGCCAGTCGCGAGTTGAAACGCGGCGACAAGATCAGCTCGGATACGGTTGCCGTGCGCTCGATTCCCGTGGACTACGCACACTCGGCAGCGATTTCGCCGGATGCATTCGATCGCGTCGACGGGCAGGCCCTGGCTTATCCCGTGCGCGCTGGGGAAATGATCCTTTGGGGCTTGATGGAAGCCAAGCGTTCACCGACGTTTTCGGCGAAAGTGGAGCCGGGACACCGGGCAATGACGGTTGCAGTCGATGAAATCAATTCGATTTCCGGCATGCTCGAGCCGGGCGATTTGATCGACCTGTTGGTAACTGTCGATAGCAAAGGCAGGAAGATCACGCGCCCGCTACTGCAGAGCGTGCAGGTCATGGCGACCGGACAGCAGGCGGCGGACAGCCCGCGAGGCGGAGAACGACGCCAGTATTCGACGGTGACTATCGACACTACGCCGGCAGAAGCACATAACGTGATCATGGCACGTGACGCCGGCAGGATTACCGCGTTGTTGCGTAATCCCGAAGACAAGAGCCGTATTGCCGGAGCCAATGTGAACATGGCCGAACTTTTGAGCAGTGCGACAACTCGGGCTGATTCGGTGGATGGCGCGATCCCGGTGCTGTATGGCGGAAACGCGACGATTGCACCCGAGGCGCTGTCGATGGCCCGTCCCAAGCTGGCCAAGGTTGCCCTGAACGAGTTCGAAACGGCATTGTCGTCCACCATGCGGGGAAATATCCCGGCGGTATCTACGCCGCCACCGGGTGGGCTCGGTCAGATTACCCAGAATTCATCTGCTGCGCGTTAGACGCCGCATAGCACTGTATTGCACTACTTTTTACTGCTTTTTTCCTTTAAAGAAACAAACCCATGAGCATCCTCAAAAACCGCCGGCCACTTACCTTTTTTGCAATGGTGCGCGCAGCACTCGGGTTGGCTTTCGCCGGTCTGTGCGGCCTGGGGCTGGCGCAGGTAGTGCCGGCATCGCCGACAGTGCCTGGGCCGAATATGGTTAAACCGCCGGTAGCGGCGCCATCGACCGATGTACGCAATGGCTATGCTGAAAACCTGCAGCCGCTCGTGCGCCGCAAGGCCGGCGCGAATGCCAAGCCTTATGCGCCGATAAAAAAGCACGATGAACCGGGGCAGGTGCCGGAAATCGAAATGTTCGTTGGCGAATCCAGGGTGTTCCCGGCGCCGAACGTCGGACGGATCGCCGTGGGCAATGGCCAGATCATGACGGCGGCCGCACTCGACAAAAAAGAAGTCATTGTCTTTGCCAATGCGGCTGGCACCTCGTCCCTGTTCGTCTGGAACGAGGACGGGCGTTACCAACGCATCCGAATCAACATCGTCACGGCCGATACGGCGCGTGTCGCCCGTGAAATTGCAGTCTTTCTGACGAGCGTCCCAAACGCCAAGACGTCAGTCGTGGGCGACAAGGTGATCGTGGAGGGCGATAACCTTTCGGATGCCGACATGGCAAAGATCGACCAACTGGAAAAGCGTTACGCCCAACTGGTTAATTTCACCAACCGCGTCGGTTGGGAACAAATGGTGATGATGGATGTGAAGGTAGTCGAATTTCCAAAATCGGAATTGCGGGAAATCGGGTTGAAGTGGCGTGCTGTCGGCGGCAGCACGCTCGCGGCGACATGGCTGCCGATTCGCGCTGGCAACCCACCACGCGGCACGCAATACACTTTGAATATTCCAGCAGACCAGGGTGGCTTGCCCCTCACGACAGCGGATGCGACAAACGGTGTGCCGTTGCCGACTTCCTTGAACATTCTCGGTGGATTGAACCTCGGCCTGAGCGCACAACTCAATCTTCTGGAGCAGCAAGGCCGTGCGACCATTCTGGCAGAACCCCAGTTATCGGCACGTAACGGCGCAAAGGCGAGCTTTCTGGCGGGAGGTGAATTTCCCTACTCGGTTGCGAATGTCAACGGTGTGACCGTTGTCTTCAAGCCGTATGGCATCAAGCTCGACATCAGCCCCAAAGTCGATCGCAACGGCGTCATCCGCGCAACCATACAGGCCGAGGTCAGTTCGATCGATGCCTCGGTGAGCTCACCTGCCGGCCCGGCGCTGCTGATGCGTAAAACTGACACTGAATTCAACGTGCGCAGTGGTGAAACCATTGTTTTGTCGGGACTGCTGCAGCGTAATACCAGCACCGACGTCGACAAGGTGCCGCTGCTGGGCGATATACCCGTTCTCGGCGCACTGTTTCGGTCGAAGCGTTTTCAAAACAAAGAGACCGAACTGGTGGTATTCGTCACACCTAGTGTCGTCGATAGCAATTCCCCTGGTCTGGTCGACCGCGTCGGCCGTGCCACGCAGCGGCTGGAAAAACAGCTTGGCCGCCCGCCTTACCTGAGCGATCCGTTGCAGCCGAACATGCCGGCAGCCGAATTCAATCGCGTACCGGAAAAAGTCACCATGCCGGCGGCATCCGAAGGTTCGGCCGCAAAGCCCTTTGCCGGAGCGGGACTCGATTTCGGGAATCAATAACATCATGCTGACCGTTGAAATTCAGGACTCGCAGGGAAGCGCCAGCCAGGTGGAAGTGCCTGACGAAGTCGTGATCGGCAAGGGTGCTCGCAATGAGATTCGCCTTGATAGCTGGCGCGTGAGTAAAGAGCATGCGCGGCTCTTTCGTACGCCCGCGGGTGTGTTACTGGAAGATATGGGCGCATTCGCCGGCGTGAGTGTTAACGGGCGAAAGATCGACGTGCAGTTCGGGCCACTAAAGACGACAGACGTGATCGAGATCGGCCCCTTCAAGCTAAGGCTTCTGGGACAGTCTGTCTCGCAGGGCGAAGCCAGCAGTGGCATGCCCGTAGCGCATCCACGTTCCCGCTCCAGCGTGACGGCACTCCGCACGCAACGCGCGGGCGAGGAAATTCGCGAGTCACGGCTAGCCGCCGAGCGCGCACAAAACAAGTTGCTGCAAGCCGGGGAGGTTGCCGAGTTCGCCCTGATCGTGACGCCTGACACGGGTCGCCGGGAACTGGAGTCCACATGGCGCAAACAGATTCATACGTCGCTGCTTGAAACCATGGACCTGCGCCGTCACGATACGCATGGCATGTCCGACGAACAGTTGCGCATGGAAACCGAGCGTCTGATTCAACAGATTCTCGATGGTGCCGGCGACCAGCTACCGCCTGAGCTGGACCGGTCCCTTCTCTGTCGCCAGGTGCTCGACGAGGCCATAGGACTGGGGCCGCTGGAAGAGTTGCTGGCAGATGAAAGCGTGACCGAAATCATGGTCAACCGCTTCGACGAAATATATGTCGAGCGGGCAGGGCGCCTGCTCCGGCATCCCATGACCTTCACCGACGATCGCGCCGTAATGGGCGTGATCGAACGCATCGTCGCGCCGCTCGGGCGGCGTATCGACGAATCGTCGCCGATGGTCGATGCCCGACTCAAGGATGGCTCCCGTGTCAATGCCATCATTCCGCCACTGGCATTGAAAGGCCCATGTCTGACCATCCGTAAATTCGCCAAGCGCAAGCTCGGCGCGAACGATCTGGTGAGCTTCAATGCCATCAGCGTCGAAATGGCGGCATTTCTCGAGTTGTGTGTGACGACGCGCAAGAACATCATCGTTTCCGGCGGAACCGGCTCTGGTAAGACCACGCTACTCAATATCCTCTCCAATTTCATCCCCGCGGGCGAGCGCGTCGTGACCGTCGAGGATGCTGCCGAGCTCAAGCTGCATCACGAGCATCTGATCAGTCTGGAATCCCGTCCAGCGAACGCCGAAGGCAAGGGTGGCGTCATGATTCGGGAACTGGTGCGCAACACCTTGCGCATGCGGCCGGACCGGATCGTCGTTGGCGAATGTCGCGGCCCGGAAGCACTCGACATGCTGCAGGCGATGAATACCGGCCATGAAGGCTCACTCACGACTCTGCATGCAAACTCTGCCCGCGACGGCCTGGCGCGGTTGGAAACGATGGTGCTGATGGCTGGCATGGACCTGCCTTTGCAAGCCATCCGCGAACAGGTCGCCAGCGCCGTTCATATTGTCGTGCAACAGACGCGCTTTTCCTGCGGGTCGCGCAAGGTTACCGGCATCAGTGAAATCACTGGCATGGAAAGCGGCAAGATTCAGCTGCAGGAGCTGTTCAAGTTCGTCAATAAAGGGTACACCGGCGCCAATGGCAAGGTAAATGGCTACTTCACCGGTTGCGATCTGGTGCCGAACTTCTATGAAGAGCTGCGCGCTTTCGGCAACGATCTCGATCTGGGAATCTTCAAGCCTAATCGTGTGGCGCTCGACGACGGCCCAGGCCCGGATCAGGCATTCGGTGCGCAGCGATGAGTAGCGCGCAACTCCTGATTCTGATCTCGCTGGTCGTTGCGATGTCGGTGGCGTTGCTGACCTGGTTTGCCATCGATGTGGGTACCGTCACCATGATGCGTTACCGCGAAAACTTTACCGAGCGCGCAAAATTCCAGGTGCAGGAATTTTTTCTGTTCATCGACCCATCCAGACTGTTCATCGTCAATATCGCGATCATGATGTTGGGCGGGTTGATGGTCTGGTTGCTGAGCGGTTCGATCCTGCTGGCGCTGCTGGTCGGATCGGCCCTTGCGTTGTTGCCAAGATTTCTATACGCAACCATGCGCAAGCGTCGCTTTCAAAAATTCGAGCAGCAGTTACCCGACGCACTCATGATGCTGTGTGGTGGTCTGCGTGCCGGCGCAGGCTTTTCTTCTGCGTTGCAGCAGCTGGTGGCCGAGGCACAGGCACCGCTGGCACAGGAATTCTCATTGGTACTGCGTGAACAGCGCCTGGGCGTGACCCTTGAGCAAAGTCTTTCCAATCTCTCGCGACGCATTCCCACACAAACCACGGCGCTGGTCGTGTGCGCCATGCGTATTGCCACCGAAACCGGTGGCGGGCTTGCTGAAACGCTGGAGCGCACCGCGCAGACCATTCGCAGTCGCATGCAAATGGAGGGCAAGATCGGTGCGCTGACTGCCCAGGGAAAACTTCAGGCATGGGTAGTCGGCTTATTGCCGTTGGCACTGATGCTGGTATTGAATCACATGGAGCCGGAAGCCATGGCATTGCTGTGGCATAGCCGTCTCGGCTGGGCGACCCTGGCAATCGTCGGCTTTCTGGAATGCATGGGAGTTTATGTCATTCGAAAAATCATCGCCATCGATGTCTGATTACGCACCCCTCATGTTTTTGCAAGCACATATTCAGGAGTTCGCGACTTGGCTGAGTTTTTGATTCGGAATGTAACGCTGGTCACCTACCTGATCGCCCTGGCGGCAGGCCTTGCTGCAGCGTTGGTGGTCTGGTTGCTCAGCCGCTCGGCAATTGTCGTGCCACCGGAAGACCGGGTCTACAAGGATCCGCCGCCGTTGGCCTTTCGCTGGTCCTGGTGGTTGCTGCAATGGATCAGTCACTATATCGCGCCCATGGTTCCAGGCCGCACGCACGAGGCACTACGCACGCGCCTGCGCAAGGCTGGCCTGGATTATTGTTTGAGCCCGGTCCAGTTCATCGCCAGCCGGCTCTTGTGTGCGGTCGTGCTGGCAGCGATCGGGTATTGGATGCTGGGAACGTTCGCCTCGGCGCGTTCGCAGAGCACAGGTTTTTCTACAGCCTTGTACTTTCAGGTCTCGGCAGTGTGTTCCCTGCTGGGCTGGGCATTTCCGGCGATCTGGCTACGTGACCGGCTGGCTGCACGCCGCAGCGAACTGCTCAAGACCTTGCCATTTTTTCTGGACATCATCACGCTGTGTGTGGAAGCAGGCCTGAACATTCAGGGCGCGATCGCCCAGGCGGTCGCCAAGGGGCCCAAAGGCGTGCTGCGCGAAGAAATGCAGCGCACGATCCGCGATATTCGCGCCGGTAAAAGTCGCGCCGTCGCCCTGCGTGATATGGCCCAACGTCTGAACGAGCCCAGCATCACCAATTTTACGACCGGCGTGATTCAGGCTGAAAGCATGGGCATGAATCTGGGCCCGTTACTACGGGCGCAGGCGGATCAGCGTCGAAGCGAACGGTTTCTGCGTGCCGAGAAGCTGGCGATGGAGGCCCCGGTAAAAATGCTTTTTCCACTGATTGCCTTCATATTTCCCTGCACCTTTCTTGTACTATTTTTTCCGATCGTGATGAAGTTCATGGATTCCGGTTTGTAAGCATGAAGCTCGATACAAAATGTCCGCTATTAGTCACCGCCACCGGTAAACACCGGCTACATATTCGCATGGCCGACAGCTTTTTCAGTCGATTGCGCGGCTTGATGCTGGCGCCGCCGCTTCGGCCAGGTCATGGCATGCTGCTGACCCGGTGCTTGAGCGTGCATACCTGTTTCATGCGACAGCTTTTGGATCTTGTGTACCTCGACCAAGACGGTATCGTCACCCGATGCGTTGCCAATCTTCGTCCATGGCGAACCAGTACTTGGTGCGGGAAAGACGCCACTGGCACTGCGTTTGCACGCGCCGCACATGTACTGGAACTCGCGGTGGGCAGTATCGCACTGCTGGACATTAGAATTGGCGATCATCTGCAACATAGAATGTTCACGGCTGAAGACGGCGCTCGGCAAGGGCCCGATTTGCAGCCTCCTTCGCCAAATGCTGCAAGGTCGTGCGCAGTAGCCCGTCAACGCGGCTCGGCCATGATTGAATTCGCAATCGTCGCACCCATCATTACGTTGCTCGGCCTGGCCACCATTCAGTATGGGTTGATTTTCTTTGCAAAAAACCAATACAACCATGCGGCATTCATGGCAGCGCGAGCGGGGTCGGTGGGTAATGCCAATCTCGACCGCATTACCGAGGCATACATCCAAGCGCTGGTTCCACTTTACGGTGGTGGCGCCAATGCGGCCCAACGTGCCACGTCGTACGACGATTTGAATCGAGCCACGGCAGGTAACATCGAAATTGTGATGCTCAATCCGACGGTAGAAAGTTTTACCGACTTCAACGACCCGGCCTTGCAACAGAAACTGGGGCTTATAGATCAGCGCGTTATACCTAATGGCGGGCTGGCGTTCAAGAGGGCGGCAATCGTGCAGGCAAATTCAGGGCAGAACGCACAGGATGCCAACGTGCTGAAACTGCGCATCACACATGCTTACAAGCCGCAAGTGCCGCTGGTGGGGTCGCTGTATCGCCGTTATCTGCAATGGCTAGACCCCGGCACCAGCCTATTTCATACGCAACGCATCCAGAATGGCTTCATACCGATCGTGTCCAGTGTCACCATGCAGATGCAGTCGGATGCGATCGAAGGTACGACTGTCTCGAATCCTGGTTTGGGCAACGCTGGTACGCCGACAAATTCCGGCACCGTGCCGGGCACGCAAAACCCGCCTCCTGCCTGCACTACTGTTTCGTGCGGCAGCCCAGTGGTTGAGGGTGGTTCAGGTGGTGGCCCCGGGAGCGTGGGGCCGGCAAATCCTGGTCCTGTCGCCCCGACCGGGCCGGAACCAGTGCCCGGTAGTTCGGAGCCCGGCACTCCCGGAACCAACGGTACGTTACCCGGTGGCGTTTGCAAGGAACTTACGGTGGTAATTTAGAGCGATCTTTACAACGGTTAAAAGTCACAGGGTGGAATCAATTCGAAACCGGGTTTAAAATCGACCGCACTGCATCAGCTTTACTACATCAACTGCACTACAAGAGCTGCCAGGATGTTTCGGCAGTGCCGTTCAATGAGAAACCGGTGCATGCGCTTCGCATGCTTCATGTTCGAGTGAAAGCAGATCAAATGGAACAATTCCAATCACCGCAGCAAGAGGGCAGAATCTTGCAAAGCGGCACGCATATCGCCCGTATCCTCGCAGTCGTCGCTGCTGAAGGCATGTTCGAAGCGCAGGTATTCGTGCGCCTGACGCGCGAACCCGAGATAGCGGAAACCTATATACCGGTGGGCATGTACGGCTCCGAGGAGGCCGCCTGGAAAGCAGCCGAGGAGCGGGCTACCCGCGCCCTGGAAAATCACGAATTCTAGCCACAACGGCCTAAATGTTTCATTATAGTAATTACTTGCGGTTTCTCGGGGCTTCGGTGATAGACTAAAAAATGTGTCGTTCAGGTGTTTAACTTTTCGAGGAAATGGCATGGCCAAATCTAGAGTTCCCACGATTTTGGGGAGTGTCGCTGCACCTGCTGCTTCGAAAGGTGGATTCAATATTGCAGCAGGTATTGCGTGGCGTGCGATATTTTGCGTCACGCTTGGAATAAGCGCGCCGGCCCAGGCTGCAGGGTTTGGCGGTTTATTCAACTCCCTGATTGGTCAGACCGGCAGTGAAAAAATAAATCTGGATGAGACGCTGGTTCGAATGAGCCAGAAGATGAACCGCAACATGCCGCAAGCGGTCGATGTCGATACCCGGCTGGAAAAAGTCAGCGCCGAGCCTGGTCAGCAATTTGCGTACCATTACACTCTGCTCAATTTTCGAAGCAAAGAAATCGACACGGCGAGTTTCTACCAAACACTTCGTCCGACTTTGAAAAAGCGTGTCTGTGCAGCGGAAGATCTGAAGATTTTTTTCCGTAACCGGATCACGGTTGCCTATGCCTATCGCGGCAAGGATGGCGAAGATATCGGGAAGCTTGCTTTCTCCCCGAAAGACTGCGGTTACCCGAGTTGATTCGCTGTTTTCTCCACTGGCAGGGTGAAATGAAACGTTGAGCCGCCGCCTTCCACGCTTTCCACGCCAATAATTCCACCATGTGCGTCGATGAATGTCCTGGAGATTGCCAGTCCAAGGCCATATCCACGTGTTTGATCAGGGTCGCTTTCGTACTTCGTAAAAATTTTTGAAAGTTGGTTCTTGGTGATTCCTTCGCCGTCGTCGACGACGCGACATTCAACCTCACCAGCCTCAGCGTTTTCTCGGGCGCTGATCGTGACCTTACCCCGTGGTGTGTAGTTGATGGCGTTGGCGATCAGATTCTGAAACACCCGCCGCAGCAGGTTTGCGTCTGCGTACACCACCAGATCTTCCGGCACATCGTTGATCAACTGGGTGCTTCCCGTACCGGCGACGGGGTGCAGGTCATGAATCAGCCCTTCGACCAAAGGCCACAGATCGAGGTGACGGCGTTCGAGCTTGATGCCCGCTTCCGTCTCCAGATTGAGATTTTCATGCAATATCTTGTCGACCAAGGCAGAAAGCTGGTGCACGTTGCGGTTCAGGGTTTTGATCATTTGAACCGGATGCTCGCGCCGTTGCTCATCGGCAAGTGCAATTTCGATGACCCGAGCCGCCAGAGCGATCGCATTGAGTGGGGTGCGCAGATCGTGCGCCACGAATGCCAGGTACTCCTCACGCCGTTGTTGAATCTTTTTCGCCTGTTGTATGGCATACGTCTGCACTGCCGAGCCGATTGCCATGTCGAGGACGCCATTGAGAACATGGAACGGCGCGCCTCGCAAATCGATTTGGTTTGCCAGTGCCAGATCGTGGATGCACCCTCGCAAAATATTGTATTCGATAACAACCTCTTCGATCTCGAAACCGTCTTCCAGACGTTGTAGCCCATGTGCGGGCGACGTGCTACCGGGAAGCACTGTGGTAACGCTCGCACCGGGATTCGTGCGCAGTTCGGCAATCAACTCGACCAATAATTCTGGAATATGATCATTGAGCGTCGGCGTATCCAGATTTTTAGCGGACGGCAATTGTTTGAGCAAGGTGCGCCAGCTTGCCAGCAGAAACTGCTCCTCGGTTTCCAGCAGATGGGCAAGCTGTTCAAGTCGATTAATTTTAAGCTCCTCATTTACGGTGCAGGCCGGCCCGTAGTCGCCTGTTTATCAATGGCTGACAATATCATGCCTTGGAAATGCGCTTGGCGTCTCGCACCACTGGCTATGTTGCATTTTTAGGAACTTTTTGCCATTGTCGAGCTTCTCAATGGTTACGTTTATCAAAGTTCAATAGTCCTACCCTCCAACCATTCTTATCGAAGGATTTCTCATGTCCAGTAACAACCAGGATCAGGTCAATGTATTCGCGGCCCAGGCAACCGAACGCTACGACGCCTTCATTGCCTGGATGACCGGCCATTGGCCGCAACAAAGCGATCCGTTGACGCCAGCCGATTTCGGTGCCGGCAGACGGGAAATGGATCTTTTGCTCGGGGCCAAATTGCATGCAGGTGGTGATCATGGTCAACCCACTGAAAATGTTGCTGCAACCGATGAAAAAAGTGACTCTAACCAGTATTTGCCTGTAACGCCAGCGCCGTGGCCATGATGAAACACCAAGCTTTAGCGAGAATTTGTGGCGCGGCAGCGACGCGCAGCGGATATAAGTGCCTGCATTAGATGATTTTTCCTTTCTGCTATTTCTTTTGTCAAGCCCGCACGCCAGAATAAATTCCGGACGTTTGTGAGGTAAGCATGGACAAAGATGATGCAATCGTAATCATGAGTAAGCTTGCCTCCAAGCTGGAAGACGTTCTGGCGATGGAAGATCTGGTTTCGGCTTTTGCCGAATTTCTGGTGCACATACGGCCAAGTGTTTCCGAACAGGACTTCGCTTTTCTGGCCACTGTAGGCGCGATGATTTACTGCAAGGGCGGAAAGCAGTACGATTCCAGCCTTGAAACGGACCAACTGATGGCACGCCTGCGTAGCATTCCTGCTGAATAGCCTGAATCGCTCTTTCAGACGACCAGCCAATGGCCTTAGGTCCACCGGCATTTTTTTGGGTATGTGTGGCCCAGCTAACGCTGCTTTCTCCAGCTCCCTCCTAATATGCACAAGCAGATTCAGGGCATGTCTGTCTGACTTTTCAATGCAGCACCAGGAGCAACGTATGGATATGGAATACAGTTTGCGTGCCCACCGCGCGCCGATTCCCGAAGAAGAACCATTGCCGGGTGATCCGCCAACGCCGGACGAAGAGCCGATTCCCCACCCGGACCCGGTGGTGCGAGAGCCAGGTGAGGCACCAGCACCGCAGGTTGTCGATAGCATCGGTTGAGAGTGCGTTCATTTTTTCTCGAGCTGACGGTGAATGACGATGCATGAAGTTTTGCCCGGTCAGTCCATAGCGCTGCTCAAAGAATTGCATATCCTGACCCGCGACGGCAAGATGAATCAGGATAGCCGGCGCAAGCTAAAGCAGGTGAATCATCTGGTGCAGTTCATCGAGCCGTTGCTGCTGGAAGTTTTGCAAGGGCAAGCGGCGATTTCGCTGGTCGACCATGGTGCCGGAAAATCTTATCTGGGCTTCCTGCTTTACGACCTGTTTTTCAAGGCACGCAACGACGCTTCCCATATCTACGGCATCGAGACCCGTCCGGATCTGGTGCAAAAGTCGATCCAGCTGGCCGCCGACCTGCAGTTTTCCCGCATGACATTTCTCAATCTGAGTGTTGCGCAATCAACGGCGTCCGCGCTGTTGCCCGCGAAGATCGATGTTGTCACGGCGCTTCACGCTTGCGATACCGCCACCGACGATGCGATAGATTTCGCCCTGCGTCGCCAGACGCGGTTCATCGTGCTCGTACCCTGCTGCCAGGCGGAAGTTGCTTTGATTTTGAAAAAGAACAAGGCTGTCGCTGGCAAGAAGGAGCCGTTGTCTGAACTCTGGCGTCACCCCCTGCATACCCGGGAGTTCGGTAGCCAGGTGACCAACGTATTGCGCTGCCTGCAACTGGAAGCGCATGGGTATCAGGTCAGCGTTACCGAACTGGTGGGCTGGGAGCATTCGATGAAAAACGAATTGATCATTGCAAGATACCTGCATGCACCAGGCAAGGGACCGATACAGCGCTTGCACGAGGTATTGGAAAAACTTGGTCTTCAGGAAATGGAACGGCGGTTTTTTCCACCGTCACCGCAAGCGACCGAAGCACTTTCAGAAGGGGCACACCATGTATCTTGACCATCCACAGATCAGCGCCACCAACGGCGAAATCGAAGTCGACCGAATCGAGCGTCTTAACCGGGTTTATGGTTACGCCATCGCGTTGGCAGATTCGGATGGCAATGGGCAATGCATCACAAAGCTGGCGCGCCTTCACGACCACAAAGGCGAGTTGACAGTAACGTGGCGCTCGGAACCGACGACGCCTGAAAAAATTTATTTTCAGCGGGCCTGGCATAGCTTGGTCGGCGACCGTTCGGACCGTGTCGAGCATTTGATGGAAAGTGCGCGGGGTGCCTGAGGCAAAGCGGTAGTGCTGAATCGTCGATCCAGTCAATAATTTCAGCGAAGCTGTTGAACAAACGGCTGTTTCACGCGTCCGATTAGTTATAATTTTATTAACTTTATAGACGTGTCCTTTTCTAAACCTACGTTTCCTTTACCCGACATGAACGCACATATCCTCCCGTTTTCCGAGTTGACGCAGCCGGCTTCCCGGCCGCCACTTGCGCTGTGGGGCGGAATCGAGTGCACGGTTGCACGTATCGGCGATGTGTTTCGTAATCAGGCGCGTGAAACCGGGCATGCCGATCGGATCGAAGATCTCGATACCATCGCCGGGCTCGGGATACGGACAGTGCGTTATCCGGTATTGTGGGAAACCATTTCACCCGACCATCCAGCGCAGACGGAGTGGGGCTGGCACGATGCCCGCTTGCAGCGACTGCGCGAACTCGGCATCACGCCGATCGCCGGTCTGGTGCACCATGGCAGCGGTCCGCGTTACACCAGTCTTCTCGATCCGCTGTTTCCGGAAATGCTGGCCGAACACGCGCGCCGCGTTGCAGTAAGGTATCCGTGGTTGACGCAATTTACCCCGGTAAACGAACCGCTGACCACCGCCCGTTTCTCCGGACTTTACGGGCACTGGTACCCGCATGGGCATAGCACTGCAATTTTTATGCAGGCGCTGGTTACGCAATGCCGGGCAATCGTGTTGTCGATGCAGGCAATCAGGACAGTCACGCCCGGCGCACAGTTGATCCAGACAGAAGACCTGGGGAAAACCTTCAGCACGCCGGCCATGCACTACCAGGCCGAACATGACAATCAGCGCCGGTGGCTGGGCTTTGACTTGTTGTGTGGCCGGGTGGATGAAAATCATCCCTGGTATCAGCATTTTCTGGAAGCAGGCATCGATCCGAAGACCCTCGCATTTTTTCCGGAAAACATTTGCGCGCCGGACGTCATCGGCATCAATCACTACTTGACGAGTGAACGGTTCCTGGATCACCGGTACGAAAAATATTCCGAACAGCATCAGGCAAACAACGGCCGTGAGGCCTATGCCGATGTGGAAGCGGTGCGTATCGATTTCCCCGAGCCCTGTACCGGCCCACGGGCGCGCCTGATGGAAGCCTGGGAGCGCTATCGCCTGCCGCTTGCCGTGACGGAAGCGCATCATGGCTGCAGTCGCGACGAACAACTGCGATGGCTGGTAGAAGTGTGGCAAGCCGCCAACGCCGTGCGCGAGCAGGGTGCAGACGTGCGCGCGGTAACGGTATGGTCGTTGTTTGGCTGCGTGGACTGGAATACGCTGCTCACTTGTGAAAACAATTTTTACGAAAGCGGTGTGTTCGACGCACGTTGCCAGCCGCCACGCCCGACGGCGCTGGCGACAGCCATGCAGGCACTGGCCGCGACTGGAAAATTCGATCACCCGGTACTGGATCGGTTGGGCTGGTGGCACCGGGATGAGCGCTATTACCATGCGCCGGCGTCGCCGTCGGCGAGCAAGCCTGGCACCCCACGTCGTATTGCCATTGCCGGCGCCACCGGAACCCTTGGCAAGGCATTCGCACGCATCTGCACGCACCGCGGACTGGATTACGACCTGCTGACGCGCTCCGACATGGATATCACTGATACTGCTTCGGTCGAAGCGGCACTCGCCCGATACCGCCCCTGGGCAGTCGTCAATGCGGCCGGTTATGTGCGCGTCGACCAGGCCGAGCAGGAAGCAGGCCGTTGTTTCCGTGAAAATGCCACAGGTGCCGAAACGCTGGCCCGCGCCTGTGCACGGCTGGGTATTCCCTATGTGACGTTTTCTTCCGACCTGGTGTTCGACGGCTCCCTGGGCCGCGCCTATGTCGAAAGCGACCTGGTTTGCCCGACCGGCATCTACGGCAGCAGCAAGGCTGCCGCGGAACGGCTTGTGGCTGATGCCTGGCCCCATGCACTGGTAATTCGCACCAGCGCTTTCTTCGGCCCATGGGATCGGTACAATTTCGTGCATGGCGTGGTCGAGAACCTTGGTGCCGGGCGTACGGTCGAGGCGAGTGGACGGACCATGGTTTCGCCAACTTATGTACCCGACCTGGTGCATGCGGCGCTCGACCTGCTCATCGACGGTGCCAGCGGAGTGTGGCACCTTGCCAACCAGGGTCTGGTGTCCTGGCACGAATTGGCTCTCCAGGTCGCTGATGCGGCGCGCATCGATACGAGGGGCCTAGTGCGTGCAGATCACGGGGAACATTGCGTGACTGCCCTGACGAGTGAGCGCGGCCTGATCCTGCCTCCGCTCGACGAGGCGATCCAGCGCTACGTGCGCGACGTCGAGTTGTTTCGACAAACGGCGTAAATAGCAGGAAAGATGACGCAGGAACATTTCTTTTTGATTGTCGGGAACAGGTTGCGTTGAAGCGGCTCCAACTGCGTTGTTCACTATAAATTCGGTTTGGATCGCGGAAGCCGGGCCTCGACGCAAGTTGCCCGCGATCAAAAGCCGGCTCGCGACCCTTTCCATGAATAATTTTGCTCCCGACCCATCCCGCTCCCTGTCACAAACTGCTGACAGCAGCCCGGGTAATAGCCCGAGCAACAGCCCGGATAACAGCCCGAGCAACAGCCCGAGCAACAGCCCGAGCAACAGCCCGGGCAACAAGCCGACACCGGCAATGCCGGGCGACCCGTCGTCGGCATTCGCCTATCCGCGGCCACAACTGGTACGCGAAGAATGGATGTCCCTCAACGGACCCTGGCGCTTTACCTTCGACAACGAGCGGCGCTTCGAAGACCCTAGTGATCCGATATCCTGGTCGGCGGAAATCCTGGTGCCGTATCCGCCGGAGTCGCAGGCGAGCGGCATCGGGGACCGTGGCTTTCATCGCTGCTGCTGGTACCAGCGCGATTTCACCGTGCTGCCGACGTCCGGTCGCACATTGCTGCATTTCGGGGCGGTGGATTATCGGGCCAAAGTCTGGGTGAACGGCAGTCTGGTGGTCGAACACGAAGGCGGTCATACACCGTTTTCCGCCGATATCTCGCGTGCCTTGAAGCAGGATGGGCAACAGGTGGTGACTGTTTGGGCCGAAGACGATCCACTCGATCTGGCTAAACCTCGTGGTAAGCAGGATTGGCAACTCGAGCCGCATTCGATCTGGTATCCGCGCACCACCGGCATTTGGCAGTCGGTCTGGCTAGAGCAGGTATCGCATACTTATATCAGCAAGGTGCGCTGGACACCGCACTTCGATGGCTTCGAAATTGGTTGCGAGACATTCATCGTCGGCGATCTGCAGGACGGTCTGACGGTCGAGGCGCGCATCCTGCACGGCGGTAAGGTATTGGCCGACGACCGCTACAAGATCATCGGTGGCGAAGCGCATCGCAAGATCAGCCTGTCTGATCCCGGTATCGACGATTCACGCAATGAATTGCTGTGGAGCCCGGAGCGTCCGACATTGCTGGACGCGGAGATCACCTTGCGTAATGGCGATGTCGTGCTCGACCGCATCCGATCTTATACGGCGCTGCGCTCGGCACATGTCAATCGTGATCGCTTCATGCTCAATGGCCGGCCGTACCCCTTGCGCATGGTGCTGGACCAAGGCTACTGGCCCGATACGCTGTTGACGGCACCCTCCGACGATGCGCTACGGCGCGATGTCGAGCTGGCCAAGGCAATGGGTTTCAACGGCGTGCGCAAGCACCAGAAAATCGAAGATCCGCGTTATCTCTACTGGGCCGACAAGCTGGGTTTGCTGGTTTGGGAAGAAATGCCTTCGGCCTATCGTTTTAGCCCGCTGGCGATCCGGCGCATGGTCAAGGAATGGGGCGAGGTCATCGAGCGGGACTACAGCCACCCCTGCATCATCACCTGGGTGCCATTCAATGAATCATGGGGAGTGCCGAACCTGACCTCGACCCAGGCGCACCGCAACGCGGTGGAAGCTCTTTATCACTTGACCAAAACGCTCGACGCCACGCGCCCTGTGATCGGCAACGACGGCTGGGAAGCTTCGGCCACCGATGTGCTGGGCATACATGATTACGACGATAATCCGGAGCATCTGCAGGCGCGCTACGGTGCTTCCCAGGCGCAGGATCTATTCGATCGCCGTCGCCCCGGCGGACGGATTCTGACGCTGGACGGCTACCCGCATCGGGGCCAGCCGATCGTGTTGACCGAGTTCGGTGGTATTGCGTTCAACAAAAATCCTGCCGAAGCCGGTAAGAAGACCTGGGGTTATTCCAGCGTGACGACCGATGCCGATTTTTTCAGTCGGTATCAGAAACTGTTGCAAGTGGTCAACGACACGACCATGTTCAGCGGCTTTTGTTACACCCAGTTTGCCGACACGTTTCAAGAGGCGAACGGCTTACTGTGCGAGGATCGAACACCGAAATTGCCGCTGGAACAGATTTACGCGGCGACCACGAATACACCTATCGACAAGGTGCCGGCTCAAGTAAATCCCGAGCAGAAAGCTCACGGCAACGAGTAAGCGGTGGCTTGGTCGATCCGAGGTATTCGGGTCGGCGCGGGTGATTAGACTTCAAGACCGGGAGGCGGTAGACTCTAGGACTTTGCTGTAATTTTTATGTAAAGCACTGACCATGGCCAGCACCACCGATTATCCCGAACAGGAACGCCTCGACCCAATACCGGCAAACCTCTCAGACGATCCAATTCCGCGCAATGTACCAGCCGAGCAAATCGCCCGCGAAGTCGCCCGGCGCCGAACCTTCGGTATTATTTCCCATCCCGATGCAGGCAAAACTACGCTCACGGAAAAACTTTTGCTTTTTTCCGGGGCGATCCAGCTTGCCGGTACCGTCAAGGCACGCAAGAGCGGCCGCCATGCCACGTCCGACTGGATGGAAATCGAGAAGCAGCGCGGCATTTCGGTTGCCAGCTCGGTCATGCAATTCGAGTACCGCGACCATGTCGTAAATTTGCTCGATACACCCGGCCATCAGGATTTTTCCGAAGATACCTACCGCGTGCTGACCGCTGTCGATTCGGCGTTGATGGTCATCGACGCTGCCAAGGGCGTCGAGGCGCAAACGATCAAGCTTTTGAACGTCTGCCGCATGCGCAATACGCCGATCATCACGTTCATGAACAAGATGGATCGGGAAACCCGCGATCCGCTGGAACTGCTGGACGAACTCGAATCGGTGCTGGCCATCCAGTGCGCCCCGGTTACATGGCCGATTGGCATGGGCAAATCCTTTCGCGGCGTGTATCACCTGCTCAATGATGAAATCATGCTGTTTGCCGCCGGTAGCGAGAAAGCCGATCAAACCTTCGAAGTCATCAAGGGCATCGACAATCCGCGGCTGGTGGAAATGTTTCCGCAGGAAATAGAGCAATTGAAGATGGAAGTCGAACTGGTGCATGGCGCTTCGCATCCATTCGATCTCAATGCATTTCTAAGCGGCACGCAAACGCCGGTATTTTTCGGCTCCGCCATCAACAATTTCGGCGTACGCGAAATCCTGAATGCCTTGCTGGAATGGGCACAGCCGCCCCGCGAACGTGATGCCACGATCCGGGCGGTGCATCCCGGCGAGACACCGTTCTCCGGCTTCGTGTTCAAGATTCAGGCCAACATGGACCCTGCTCACCGGGACCGCATCGCCTTCCTGCGGGTTTGTTCGGGCCGCTTCGAACGCGGCATGAAGATCAGGCATTTGCGTCTCGGCCGCGACATCAAGGTACCCAGCGTTGTCACCTTCATGGCTGCCAGCCGTGAGCAGGTGGAGGAGGCCTACGCTGGCGACATCATCGGTTTGCCGAACCACGGCAACATGCAGATCGGCGATAGTTTCTCGGAAGGCGAACTGCTGCAATTCACGGGAATTCCCTATTTTGCTCCCGACTTCTTCCGCTCTGTGCGAATTCGCAATCCGTTGAAGATCAAGCAATTGCACAAAGGCCTGCAGCAACTGGGCGAGGAAGGCGCGGTACAGGTTTTCAAACCCGTCAACAGTGGCGAGCTGGTGCTGGGCGCGGTCGGCGTGCTGCAGTTCGAAGTCGTTGCCAGTCGGCTGCTCAATGAATACGGTGTCGATGCAGTCTTCGAGGGCACCAGCATCAGTAGTGCACGCTGGATTTCCTGCGATGACAAAAAGGTGCTGGCAGAATTCGAAAAATCTCCCGCAGGGTTTAACATCGCCTACGACGCAGCAGGCAACATGGCTTATCTGGCCAGCTCCGGTGTGAATCTGAAGCTGACCCAGGAGCGCTGGCCCCAGCTGACTTTCCATTCAACGCGGGAACACGCTGTCAAGCTCTCCTGACAAGCTGCCAGCCCACGCATTCCCGGTTCACGCATTTAATACGGAGGTGCGATGCCGAAGGTGTTGAAATTCACTGGATTTGCCTTGCGCGACTTTTTTGCCGCGGCCGGTCCGACATTGCTGGGGATCGCGCTGGCGTGTGCATTGGCCTACTGGTTGGTCGATCCAACGCCGCCGCGCCACGTAACGATTTCAACCGGTCAGGAAAATAGTGCCTATGAAGAATTCGCAAAAAAGCATGCTGCGGCGCTGGAAAAATATGGCGTCAAGGCCACGCTGCTGCCCTCGCTAGGATCGCAAGAAAATCTTTATCGCCTGATCGCCTCGACCGCACAAGGAGCAGGCGACCGGACGCGCACCGATATCGCTTTCGTGCAGAGCGGCTCCACCGACGAAACCGATGCCGTGCGCCGGGGGCTGGTGTCGCTGGGAAGCCTGTTTACCGAGCCGATCTGGCTGTTTTATCGCGACCGGCCCGATGGCGCGCCTCTGACACAACTGGCACAGCTCAAGGATTTGAAAATCAACGTCGGGCCAGAAGGCTCGGGTGTGCCAAAACTGTTCAGGAAACTGTTGTCGGTCAATGGCGTGACGCCGGACGCGCTGACGCTGGGTGAATTGCAGAACACGCCGGCAACCGTAGAGATGCTGGAAGGGCGCATCGACGGCCTGGTATTCAGTTCGGCACCTGATGCGCTGTTGATCCAGATGCTGCTGCAGACGCCTGGTATCAACCTGTTCGATTTTACCCAGGCCGAGGCTTATACCAGGCGTTTTCCGTTTTTGTCCCACGTGGTGCTGCCGCGCGGTATCGTCGATCTCGGGCGTGATCTGCCGCCCAAGGATTACCACCTAATCGCACCGACTGCCACCCTGGTCGCCAGGGACACCCTGCATCCGGCGCTGATCGACTTGTTCGTGCAAAATGCCGCGGCCATTCATGGCACGGCCGGCTGGTTCCGCAGGCAGGGCGAATTTCCAACGGCCAGTTATACGGAAATTGCCGTTGCCTCAGACGCGGTGAAATATTACAAGAACGGCGCGCCTTTCCTGCAGCGCTACATGCCGTTCTGGCTGGCGAACTTTTTCGATCGCATGTGGGTCGTGGTAGTGGCAGTCGGGGCGTTGCTGCTGCCGCTGTCTCGCATCGTGCCGCCGCTGTATGTATGGAAGGTGCGGTCCCGGATTTATCGGTGGTACGGCGAACTGCGTGCGGTGGAGCAGGCACTGGAAAACATGCCGCCGGAACGGCGCCAGGAAGTCTGCACGGAGCAGTTGCAGCGCCTGAACGCCATCGAGGAACGCGTCAACCAGATTTCCATACCCCTGTCCTTCGCCACCGAGTTGTATGGCTTGCGCAGCCACATCGGTTTCGTGCGCAAACGTGTCACCACGCTGCTGGCGTGAGCTAGGCGCCAACCCAGGGCAAGCCCGCAATGCACCAGCCCCCCACTGACTTGCGGTGGTCGGCGCTGTCCTTGTCACCCTCGAATCCCTCCAGGATGTCGAAGCAATGCTGGTAACCGCTGGCAGTGGCGAGGGCGGCGGCAGTGCGAGAGCGCACGCCGGAACGACAGAGAAACAGCACGATGCGCTCCGGTGCTGCCGCCTCCTTCAACTGTTCCAGAAACTGCGGATTGCGGGCGCCACCTGGATAGGTACTCCATTCGACTGCCGCATGCTGGTGTTCCGGCAGGGCGACCTGGCCCACCCAGTCACGCTCGGCCCTGGTGCGCACATCCACCAACATCGCTTCGGGTGACTGCTGCAGCAGGGCGAATGCTTCAGCAGGTGTCAGGGCACCCGCATAGGGCAACGATTCGGCATTGGCACGTTGCCTGGCAGTGGCAAGTAGAGCATTGATGGTGCGTGACGACATGCAGACCTCTTAATCAGACCGTGGACATGGACACTACTCTAACAAATACAAACACAAACAGGGCCAAAGGTTGGAAACGCCGTCTGGCACCGATGTGCTCAATACCGCACCAATATATTGCAAAATGACAAAATCGAGGCAGTCTGGCACCATTATGGTGCTTTGTAGGGCCAAACAGTTCACTGCACCGGGTTAGGGCGACATGCGCTTCGATGCAGCACAATGGACGGGCCGTCAAATTCACTGGTCGGTCGCCAGATGGCACGGAATCTGCTGTGGAGTCTGCTATTATTTTGCGTTAGTTTTCAGCAGCACGATATTTTCACAACGGAAGATTCGCACATCGCGTTCGCACAGTACGTGCAACGTCGAAAAATCGTTTTTACTTAGGAGAGTTGCATGACCATGACGGCCGCAGAAGTCTTGAAGATGGTGAAGGACAACGAAGTCAAGTTCGTTGATTTTCGCTTCGCAGATACACGAGGCAAAGAGCAGCATGTGACCGTGCCTGTTTCCCATTTCGACATGGACAAGTTCGAATCCGGTCATGCATTCGACGGCTCCTCGATCGCAGGCTGGAAGGGCATCGAGGCGTCCGACATGATCCTGATGCCGGACCCGAATACCGCCAACATCGATCCGTTCATGGAAGAAACCACGTTGTTCATGCAGTGCGACGTGATCGAGCCATCCGACGGCAAGGGCTACGACCGCGATCCGCGCTCGATCGCCAAGCGCGCAGAAGCCTACCTGAAATCTTCGGGCATGGGCGACACCGCTTATTTCGGCCCCGAGCCAGAATTTTTCATCTTCGACAGCGTGCGCTGGAAGATCGGCATGGACGGTTGTTTCGTCAAGATTGGTTCGGAAGAGGCATCCTGGAGCACTGGCGAAAAGATCGAAGGCGGCAATACCGGACACCGTCCGGCAGTCAAGGGTGGTTACTTTCCCGTGCCGCCCGTAGATAGTTTTCAAGACATGCGCTCGGAAATGTGTCTGATTCTGGAGGCTCTCGGTATTCCGGTCGAAGTGCATCATCACGAAGTGGCAGGTGCCGGCCAGAACGAGATTGGTACAAAATTCTCGACGTTGGTCGAGCGCGCCGACTGGACCCAGAACCTGAAGTATGTCGTACTCAATGTCGCGCATACCTACGGTAAAACGGCAACATTCATGCCCAAGCCGATCGTCGGCGACAACGGCTCGGGCATGCACGTGCATCAATCGGTCTGGAAAGATGGCAAGAACCTGTTTGCCGGCGACGGTTATGCCGGCCTGTCGGAATTCGCCCTGTTCTACATCGGCGGCATCATCAAGCATGCGCGCGCATTAAACGCCATCACCAATCCTGGCACCAACTCTTACAAACGCCTGGTGCCGGGCTTCGAGGCACCAGTCAAACTGGCGTACTCGGCGCGTAACCGCTCGGCATCGATTCGGATTCCCCATGTGCCGAACCCGAAAGGGCGCCGCATCGAAACCAGATTTCCAGACCCACTGGCCAATCCATACCTGTGTTTCGCAGCCCTGTTGATGGCGGGCCTGGATGGCGTGCAAAACAAGATTCATCCGGGCGAAGCAGCTTCCAAGGATCTCTACCATTTGCCGCCGGAGGAAGATGCGCAGATTCCGACGGTCTGCTCATCACTTGAGCAAGCGTTGGAATACCTCGACAAGGACCGTGAATTTCTTACCCGTGGCGGCGTATTCTCCGACACCATGATCGACGCTTATATCGATCTGAAGATGCAGGAAGTCACCAGATTCCGGATGACGACCCATCCGGTGGAATTCGACATGTATTTCTCGCAATAATTTTTTCAAATGATGGTGTTCTGGCACCAGACACGAATTGCTAAGTCGGTTTAAAACCGATCCGGTAACATCTGGTTGCAAAAAGCGGGAAGCATACGTGCGTTTCCCGCTTTTTTTTGCGTAATTTTCATTGCGTCAGCCGGAACATTACTGCCAGAATCGTAGCGAGACGTCTGAAAACTTCTTGCTAACATTTGTGTTGGTGCAGTTCTTATCCTACACTTGGAGCCGGCATAACAGTTTCTATTGAGAAAGTTTATGAAGCGCCAACTCTCTGCATTATTACTGCTGTCATCGATATTGGGATTGACGTCTCCCCATGCATCCGCACAAAGCGAGATTTTTCTTTGTGACGATGGCCGAGGCGGCAAGGAATACAAGAATACGGGTACCACCAAAGGCTGCAAACGAATCGATTTGCCCGGCATCACGACGATTCCCGGTTTGCCGCGCAAGCCTGCCTCGGCTGTTACAACGACTAGCGCACGCCCGGCCAGTTCGGTCAGCTCTCCTGCAGATTTTCCGAAGGTCGACAGCAATACCCAGAAATCTCGCGACAATGATCGACGGCAAATATTGCTCGATGAAATGCGCAACGAAGAACAGAAGCTTGCAGCCCTGCGGCGTGACTTCAACAACGGCGAGCCCGAGCGTCGTGGCGACGAGCGCAACTACGCGAAGTATCAGGACCGTGTAGTCACGATGAAAGACGAGCTAGGCCGTACCGAAAAAAACATTGATGCGTTGAAGCGCGAAATCGGCAATCTGAAATAGCCTTCGGGGTTTGCTCCCGATTCGCTAGACTGGCGGTCGGCCAACTTTTCAGTAGTTGCCGAGAATCGTCAAAACAAGGGCTGCTGGTGCGGCCCTTGTTTTTCTCGACATCGCTACACGACCAACACCATGACATCTCTTGACGGCCTCGAACTGCTGGCTTCGGCAGTACTCATCCTCGATCAGCAGGGTTGTATCGTCTACGCCAATGCCGCTGCAGAAAACCTGTTCGAAACGGCAGTGCGCGCCCTGCGCGGGCAAAAGCTGGCAGATCTGTTTCTCAACACCGAAGCGCTGGACGCAGATTTTCTGCAAGCCTGCGCACACAAGTTCGACGACAAGCGCCAGGACTTGCGACTGGAGCGCGCCGGTCGCGACGCGCTGCATGTACATGTGGTGGTAACAGCGCTGGACGACCCCGCAACACCGGTACTAGTGGAACTTCGGGAAAACGTCCAGCAGTTGAAGCTCGACCGCGAGGAACGGCTCCTTGATCAGAACCAGGCGAACAAAGAGCTATTGCGCAACCTGGCGCATGAAATCAAGAATCCGCTGGGTGGCATTCGGGGGGCTGCACAACTGCTGGAACTGGAACTGCCCGAGCGCCATGTGAAGGAACTGCGGGAATATACGCAAGTGATCATCAAGGAAGCCGACCGGCTGCAATCCCTGGTCGATCGGCTGTTGGCGCCGCACCGGCGACCGCATATCGTCGGCGACGTCAATATTCACGAAGTGTGCGAACGGGTTCGTAGCCTGATCATGGCGGAATTCCCGCAAGGCCTGACGATGGTGCGCGACTACGACCTCTCGGTACCGGAATTTCGAGGTGATCAGGAACAGCTGATCCAGGCAGTGCTCAATATCACCCACAATGCCGCGCAGGCATTGTCGGCTCGCCTCGAAACCGGCGACGCCCGGCTTGTCATGCGCACCCGCATCGCCCGGCAAGTCACGCTGGCGAAAGTGCGTTACAGGCTGGCACTAGACTTGCATATCATCGATAACGGACCCGGCATCCCGCCGGAGATACAGGACCGCATCTTTTACCCCCTGGTGTCGGGAAGAGATGGCGGCAGTGGCTTGGGCCTGACCCTGGCGCAGACGTTCGTGCAGCAGCACCAAGGTGTGATTGAATGTGAAAGTTCGCCGGGATACACCGATTTCAGAATCTTGATACCACTGCCTTGAGTGGTGAAGCATCGCAGCAAAAACTGCCGATAGGCGCGGAGAATTCAAAGAACATGAAGCCGATCTGGATTGTTGACGACGACGAGTCGATTCGCTGGGTACTGGAAAAGGCTCTGGCCCGCGAGAATCTCCCCACCCGAAGTTTCTCGAATGCGCGCGATGCGATGGAAGCCCTGAAAACCGACACTCCGCAAGTGCTGGTGTCGGATATACGGATGCCGGGAAAATCCGGGTTGTTGTTGCTGCAGGTGGTGAAGGCGCAGCATCCTGGGCTGCCGGTGATCATCATCACCGCATTTTCCGATCTCGATTCAGCCGTTGCATCGTTTCAGGGCGGGGCTTTCGAATACCTGGCCAAACCCTTCGATGTGGACAAGGCCGTGGCTCTCATTCGGCGCGCACTCGAAGAAAGTCTGCGCGAGGCCAGCGTCGAACAGACCCTGGCGGAAGCGCCAGAAATACTGGGCCAGGCGCCGGCCATGCAGGATGTGTTTCGCGCCATCGGCAGGTTGTCGCAATCGAATGTGACGGTTCTGATTACGGGCGAATCCGGTACCGGCAAGGAACTGGTGGCGCAGGCGCTGCACAAGCACAGCCCCAGGGCAGCGCAGCCATTCATCGCTCTCAACACCGCTGCGATTCCAAAGGATTTGCTTGAGTCGGAATTGTTCGGCCATGAACGCGGCGCGTTTACCGGCGCACAGGCCACACGGCGAGGGCGCTTCGAGCAGGCAGAAGGCGGCACCTTGTTTCTCGACGAAATCGGCGACATGCCGTTTGATCTGCAAACCCGTCTGTTAAGAGTCCTTTCGGACGGCCATTTCTATCGCGTCGGCGGACATCAACCGTTGAAGGCGAATGTGCGGGTGATCGCCGCGACCCACCAGAATCTCGAACAGCGAGTTCGCGAAGGGCTTTTCCGGGAAGACCTTTACCACCGTTTGAATGTGATCCGGTTACGCCTGCCCAGCCTGCGTGAGCGCCGCGAAGACATACCAATTCTGACCCGGCATTTTCTGGCGCAGAGCGCCAGGCAGCTTGGCGCCGATGTGAAGCGCATGTCGGAGGAGGCAATGCAGTTTTTCACCGGGCTGGATTTGCCGGGCAACGTGCGTCAGCTTGAAAATCTTTGTAACTGGATCACCGTCATGGCGCCGGGTCAGACGGTTGAAGTCAAGGATTTGCCGCAGGATCTGACAGACGGCGGCAGCTTCGCGCAGATCGGCCAGGCGCTGCCGGCGCAAGGTCACGGTGTGCATGGCACCTCGTCGAATGCTCCTGCCAGCGCTCATCATCTGGCCGCTGCATCAGCGCACCGCGGCAGTGCCGCGCGTGATGCCAACGGTTCTGCGTATCCTGCCAATGGTAGTGACGGCGGCAATGGTAGCGACAGCATGACTAGCATCAGCAACAGTGATGGTGCAGGCGCTCCAACCGCTCCCCAGTCCAATGCCGGGAAATCGAATTGGATCGCAATGCTGGAAGCGGAAGCGGCGCAGATGCTGGCCTCAGGCCGGCCGGAAGTCATGGACGCGCTCGGCCGCATTTTTGAATCCACGCTGATCAAAACCGCATTGCGGCATACGCACGGCCGTAAAAACGATGCAGCTATCCGATTGGGCATCGGGCGCAATACAATTACCCGCAAGATGCAGGAATTGGGTATCGACGGCGCCAAGGAAGAGTAGCGCAACAAAAAGCACGGGTTTTTTCAGGCTTGCGTATCAGGTTCGCGACGGTGCCGCTTCCGGACACCGCGATGTTTCTATACAAACCATATTGCTTCAAGTAATCTTTGCGGAAGCAGGGTGCGCGTGTGCGTGCGCCCTGACCTCGCACGCCTCGCACAAGCCAGGTGCCCATATGCGTCGGAAAACGCCTATTTCTTAATTAAAAAACGATTTTGCTGAAATACTTCAGTCCAAACGCCCGAATGGCACTGGTAATGATCGTGGCGACGGCGATCGCGGCATTTTTCGGGACAGTGATGTCAATGGTCGTAACGTGGCAAGGCGTTGGCCTGACGGCTTTGCCCGGCACTGCAAGTATCGTGTCGATTGCTGCTGCCGGGATCGTGGTCGTGGCAGTGACAATGGCCTGGATTTTATTGCGGAAGCAACTGCTGTTGCTCTCGGCACGCGCCGATGCGCTCATGCAGGAGCGCTTGCTTGCAGAAATGCGCCATCGGAGTGAAGTTGAGGCGTTGCAACTTCTAGCGGCAACGACGGCTACATCAGCGGCTGCTTCAATTGCTGCACTACTGGCCGAACGCGATAATGCCGATCGCAATCGCGAGCAAAGCCAGTTGCGCGAGCGTTGTACTTTTCTGCAATCCATTGCCGATCACCTACCGGTACTGTTTTACGCCAAGCGCATGGGGGCAGATGGCCAGGGCCAGGGTAAGTTTGTGGTCTGGAATCGAATGGCCGAACAGGTCACCGGTTATTGTGCGCAGGACGTTATCGGCAAAACCGAGCATGCTGTGTTCTCCGGTACGCTGGCCGCCGCTGACGAAGCGCACCGCCCAGAAATCCTCGATAGTCCTGCGCCGGTAGAAATACCGGAGGCGCGTTTCACGCGTCCCGACGGCGCGGTGCGCTATTTGCGCTTTCTGTCGACGCCGATCCTCGACCAGGCCGGGCGCGTCGAATACATTATCGGCCTCGGCGAAGACGTGACCGAGCGTCGCCAGCAGGATCAGTGGCTGCAAACCAGTCAGGCGCAGTTCCAGGCGCTCAACGATTCCCTGCCAATGGCCGTGTTCATGACCGACGTTGCTGGCAATTTTACCTATATCAACAAGACTTACGAGGCGATCTCCGGCTTCACGGCGCATGAGCTGGTCGGCGACACGTGGTTTCGCTGCCTGCATCCGGTCGATCAGGAAGCCGCCATCGAGGGTTGGGTCGCCGCAATCGGGCGCCGACAGCCGTATCAAAATGTCCATCGCATCCTGCGGCCGGATGGCCAGCCCCTGTGGGGGTCGTTCAAGGCCGTGCCGTTGCTGGTCGATCAGCTGGTGACCGGCTACGTGGGGAGCGTTGAGGATATAACCGGTCGCCTGGAAGCCGAACGGGCGCTACGCGCCAGTGAACAACGTTTGCGCCTTGTCACCGACAACATACCCGCCCTGATTGCTTATATCACTCCAGAGCAGCGTTTCGAATTTGCCAACCGACGTTACCAGACGGCGTTCCATCTGCCAGAAGCGAATCCTGTTGGCATGCTGTTGCAAGATGTACTGGGCGCCAATGTGTATGCCCAAAGCATGCCCTATATCGAAGGCGCACTGCGTGGTGTAGCCGCGACTTTCGAACGCCTGGTCACGCATGTGGGGCAATTGCGCTGGGAACGCGTGAGTTATGTCCCGGATGTCGACGAACGGCAATGCGTTGCTGGTTTTTTCTCGCTGGTGGAAGACATCACCGAACTGAAACAAGCGCAGCATACATTTGCCAAGAGTGAAATGCGCCTGCGCATGATCACCGACAACCTGCCGGCGCTGATCGCGTATATCGACCGCGACGAACGGTACCGTTTTTGCAACGGATACTATGAAACCATCCTCGGGCTGAAACCGGAAAAAATACTGGGCTGCAAAGTCGAGGAAATCATCGGGCGGGAAAGCTATCAGGCCATTGCCCGGCATATCGAACGGGTATGGCAGGGCGAGCGAGTGAGTTTTGAGCGTCATGCCCTCGCGCCAGGTCTCGATCGGCATTTTCTGTATGACTACATTCCCGACTTCGGCATCGACAATAGCGTGGTGGGATTCTATTCGATGGTGCTCGACATTACGGAGCGCAAGAATGCCGAACTCAGGCAGGCCGCCGGAGAAAAGCTTCTTCGCGCACTGACCGACAATCTACCGGCACTAGTCGGTTTCATCGATCGCGAAGAGCGGTTTCAATTCAACAACGAGCGCTATGTGGAGTGGCTAGGCAAGCCCTTGTCGGAAATTACCGGCCACAAGATGCATGAAGTCTATAGCCAGGAGGACTACGCGCTATACAAACCGCATTTCGACCGGGCGCTGGAAGGGTCGAAGGTGGAGTTCGAATTCCAGGCCATGCATGGCGGCGATCCGCACTTTTTTCGTGCTGCCTACGTGCCGCAAATCGATGACAACGGTCGAACCAGCGGTGTATGCAGCATGGTCAGCGACATCACGGCCTTGAAGAAAGTCGAAAACCAGTTACGCATTCTGGCGCGTTTCGATTCGCTCACCGGGCTGCCGAACCGCAACCATTTCGATGAAAAACTCGAAGAAGCGATCGCCCGCAGCCGCCGCAACCAGTCGTTGATGGCAGTCATGTTCCTCGATGTCGATCATTTCAAGACCATCAACGACACCATGGGCCATCACAGCGGCGACATCGTGCTGAGGGAAGTCGCCCTGCGGCTGCAGCGTTGCGTGCGCAAGACCGATACCGTGGCGCGCCTGGCTGGCGATGAATTCACCATCATTCTCGAGGGCTTGCAAGCCGAAGGGGAAAGCGCTGTCGTGGCGGGCAAAATCATTCATGCAATGCAGAAGGATTTTGCCATCGGCGAACTGTTGCGCTCAGTTACGGTCAGCGTCGGTGTGGCCGTCAGGCGGGTGGATGAAACCGATCCGGAATTGCTTTTGCAGCGTGCCGATAAAGCCTTGTATGCCGCCAAGTCGGCAGGGCGAAATACCTTCGAGAATATTGCCTGAGCGATGCCGCACCACGTATTGGTGCCAGGCGTCAGCCGACGCCGTTCGGCCCATCCAGCAGGATACGGATCTTGCGTGATAGTTCGGCGCGGCGGTAAGGCTTGTTGATGATGTCGAATTCCAGCTGGCCGGCGCCGTTGTCAATCGATGCCTCGCTATAGCCGGTGGTGAGCAAAACCCTGATCCCGGGCCGTTTCCTGCGCGCCTCACGCGCGAGCACCACACCGTTTATACCGCCCGGCATGATGACATCTGAAAACAGCATGTCGACGTGCGTGTTGCCATCCAACAGCTCCAGTGCTTCCCTGGGTTTGGTCAGGGTGATGACGCGATAGCCGAAGCTTTCCAGCATCGCTTGCGCAAGTTCGGCAACCTCGGTGCGGTCATCCAACACCAGGATCGTTTCGCTACCCGTGCGCTCGACCGAGCGTTGACTGGCCCCTGGCGCCTGCACTACCTTGTCGTCGGTGGCAGAAAAATAGATTTTCACGGTCGTACCGTGCCCGACACTGGAGTCGATCTGGACTGCGCCACCGGATTGTTTGGCAAAGCCGTACACCATGGATAACCCGAGGCCGGTGCCTTTGCCTTCTTCCTTGGTGGTGAAGAACGGGTCCATCACCCGATGCAGGATCGCCGGCGGTATGCCGACACCGGTATCGATGATTGAAATCGACACATAGCGGCCTTCGTTGAGTCCGACGAGCGTTTCAGACTGACTCGCGCTCAGTACTTCGTTGGCGGTTTTAATCGTCAGCAAGCCGCCTTGGTGCATGGCGTCGCGGGCGTTCAACAGGATGTTGAGCAACGCCACTTCCATCTGGGTAGGGTCGACCCTACAATTCCACAGTGCCGGCGCCAGCTCGGTGTGCAATTCGATATCGCCGCCGAGTGTGCGGCGCACCAGATCGGCTAGATTTTCAGTCAGAGAATTGAGATTGACCGTGCGCCCTTCAAGCCTCTGTTTTCGAGCAAACGCCAGCAGTTGCTGCGTCAACGTCGCCGCCTTGAGGACCGCGCTGCGAATGCTTTCGACCCCACGCCGTATCCGGTGCGCATCAATGGTCGATGCTTCGGCATGGATGTCGAGAATATCGAGATAGCCGGTCATGACCTGCAGCAAATTGTTGAAATCGTGTGCGATACCGCCGGTCAGCTGGCCGAGCGCTTCCATCTTTTGCGCCTGTCCCAAAGCATCTTCCGCATTCCGGCGGCGGCTGACGTCGAGTTGGGAGGCAAAGAAATAAACAACGTTTTTTTGGGTATCGTAGAGCGGTGAAATGAACAGTGCGTTCCAAAAAGTCGATCCGTCTTTTCGGTAATTCAGGATTTCGGTCGCTATCTGGCGGCGCTCGGCGATCGCCAGACGTATTTCATCAGCAACACTGCGGTCGGTTTCCGGCCCTTGCAAGAAGCGGCAATTCCTGCCGACAATTTCTTCATAGTTGTAGCCCGTCATCTGGAGGAAGGCGCGATTGGCGAAGATAATCGGATTGTCGTGCTGGTGCGGATCGGTCATCACCATCGGCATGGGTGTGGTTTCGACCGCGGCAAAGAAGATGCTGCTCAAATAATTGTTGATCGCGTCATTATTGCCCTGACTGATCGTCGGCAGTGAGTAGCCGTTGGGGTAAAACTTGTCGTTGGTGGGCATGGATGGCAGACCTCTAGCGTATCGACCCCAGTTAAATATTCACGAAAAGTTGTTAAAAAGATACATTGTGATCACGCACGACCTCAACATGAAAACATGGCGAGTGCAGCGGCTTTATCACTCCTCGCTTGGCGGCAGCCTGATCGTATATTGCCCAGGTTTTTCATCGCGCACAATCAAAAGCATATGGTGTTTTTGCGCATCTTCAACCATTTCCCGAAACGAGCGGTAGCCGTAAAAGGATTCGGTAAAGCCCGGTTTGCGCCGTTTCATTGTTTGCTTGACCATCGAGCCCCACATTTTTTCCTCACCACGTTCGGCAACCAGGGCATCGATGGTTTCGACGATCAACTCGAACCCTTCCTGGCGACGCTCTTCGTGGCGCTCTTCCTGGCGCTCGTCTTCCAGTTTTTGTGCGGGTGCGGCGGCGAGTGTGGCAATCGTTGCAGCAACGGTTCCCGATACCACGCCTGCCGTGGTTGCAGAGGTAACCGGTGTCGGGCCCGGTACAGCCCCCTTGCCGCCATCGCTGGCAACAGCCGGCTTTGCGGCAGGCTTCTTCAGGGCTGGCCGGCGCTTGGGCTTTTGCTCTCGCACCAGATCGTCGTAGAAAATGAACTCGTCGCAGTTAGCGCTGAGCAGATCGGAAGTTGAACTCTTGACGCCGATGCCGATGACATATTTGTTATTTTCGCGAAGCTTCGATACCAATGGAGAAAAATCCGAGTCGCCACTGATGATCACGAATGCATCCACGTGCGCCTTGGTGTAACACAAGTCCAGGGCATCGACGACCATGCGGATATCGGCCGAGTTTTTGCCAGACATGCGTGCGTGCGGTATTTCGATCAGCTCGAACGCCGCTTCATGCATCGTGTTCTTGAATTCCTTGTAGCGATCCCAGTCGCAATACGCTTTCTTGACCACGATGCTGCCTTTGAGCAGCAAGCGTTCCAGAACACGGCGAATGTCGAACTGCGAAAATTTCGCATCGCGTACCCCTAAAGCAACGTTTTCAAAATCACAGAACAACGCCATGTTGGTGATTTCGGTCTGTCCTGCCATGTGTGCCTCTGTTTTATTTATTTATTCGATCGTGGCAACCACGGGTGTGTGGTCCGAAGGCTGCTCCCATTTTCTGGGAACCTTGTCGATGATGCAAGCTGTGCAGCGCGCAGCAAGGTTTGCCGAAAGCAGGATGTGGTCGATGCGCATGCCAAGATTGCGGCGAAATGCCATCTGGCGGTAGTCCCACCAGCTGTAGGTCCGGTCGGGTTGTTCGAAAAGGCGAAACGCGTCCGACAAGCCTAATCCGAGCAAACGTTCGAACGCTTTGCGCTCCGGTTCCGAAACCAGCACTTGGCCGGCCCATGCCGCCGGATCGTGTACGTCCAGATCGGCTGGCGCGACATTATAGTCACCCAGGATCGCCAGGTCGGTATGTGCGGCCAATTCGACTGCGAGCCATTCGTGCAGGCCGTCGAGCCAGGCCAGTTTGTACTGATATTTATCGGATTCGACCGACTGACCGTTCGGCACATAGGCGCACAGGATGCGCATGCCGCCGATGGTGGCTGCCAGCAGGCGCTGCTGCTCGTCGATGAAAAAAGGATTGTTTTTGACGACGTCGGTGATGGGCATCGTGGAAATGATCGCCACGCCGTTGTAGGTTTTCTGGCCCGAGTACGCCACCTGAAAGCCGGCCGCCTCGATTTCAGCCACCGGAAATTTGTCATCGGTTGTTTTCGTCTCTTGCAGACAAAGCACCGAGACCGGGTTTTCTGCAAGCCACTGCAACACGTGAGGAAGTCGCACTTTCAGCGAGTTGACATTCCAGGTGGCGATTTTCATCCTCAGACTCTCCCCACCCTTCAGCCTGCGCGATTCATCAGGAAAGCCGTCAGTAAGGGCACCGGGCGTCCGGTCGCGCCCTTGGCACTGCCACTTTTCCAGGCTGTACCGGCAATATCGAGATGCGCCCAAGTGTATTTGCGGGTGTAACGCTCCAGAAAGCAGGCGGCGGTAATGCTGCCGCCGCCTGGCGAGCCGATATTGGCCATATCTGCGAAGTTCGATTTCAACTGTTCGTTGTAGGCGTCGCCCAAGGGCATGCGCCAGGCCGTATCGCCGCTTTCCTTGCCGGCTGCCAGAAGGGCGTTGGCCAGTTCGTCGTGAGTCTCGTCGTCACGTGTGAACAAGCCCGAATTGTGGTTACCCAGCGCCACCACGCAGGCGCCGGTAAGGGTTGCGATATCAACCACTGCGGCAGGCTTGAAACGCTCGACATAGGTCAGGGCGTCGCATAGCACCAACCGGCCTTCCGCGTCGGTGTTGAGGATTTCGATGGTCTGCCCGGACATCGACGTCACGATATCGCCAGGGCGCGCGGCGCTACCGGAAGGCATGTTTTCACAGGCAGGAATGACGCCGACGACGTTGAGCTTCATGCCCATCTCGGCAATCGCCCGGAAAGTGCCGAGTACGGACGCCGCGCCGCACATGTCGTATTTCATTTCATCCATGCTTGCGCCCGGCTTGATGGATATGCCACCGGAATCGAAGGTGATGCCTTTGCCCACCAGCACCGTCGGTGCATCTTTCGCCTTGCCGCCCATGTGCTTGAGCACGATGAATTTCGGCGGCTCGACGCTGCCGCTGGTGACCGCCAGGAAGCTGCCCATCTTCAACGCTTCTAGTTGCTTGCGATCCAAAATCTCCAGGCCGAGCGAAAATTCCTTCGCCATTTTCTTGGCAGTGTTGGCAAGGTAGGTCGGCGTGCAGATGTTCGGCGGCAGGTTGCCCAGGTCTTTTGCAAGCGCCACGCCGCTGGCTAGCGCCTTGCCGGTCACGATGGCAGCCTTGCCGGCGTCGACTGCGTGCTCCGGCAAAACGAACGTAATTTTCTTGACGCCATGAATATTGTCGTCCGGCTGTGTTTTCAAGCCGTCGCTACGATAGGCGATCTCTGCCGCCGACAGAATTGCCGACTGCACCACCCAGGCCGCGTCGCGCCCTTTGACTGCATCGGTCGGCAATGCCAGCCACGCATCGTTGGCGCCGATCCCGGCAAACACCCTGACCGTTGCAGCAAGGGCGCTGGTGAAATCCTTCTCCGTTATCACCTCGCTTTTGCCGAGGCCGACAAGCAGGAGCCGCTGCGCCGTCACGCCATCAAGATTGCGCAGCATCAGTGTACTTCCCGGTTTGCCGGAGAGATCGCCCGACTTCAGCGCCATGCTGATGGCGCCGCCGAAATCGAGCTGTTGCGCCTGATCGGACAATTTTTTGTTTTCATAAACGCCGACTGCGATGCAGCCGGTTTTTACTGCGGCAATCGGTGTTTTTGCGTCAAATGTTTTTATGCTAAAGTCCATACGGCTCTCCATTATTCAACTGCAATTATAAGCTCCTAATGATCTTTCAGCGCGCGCTGCGTCGCGAATTGCTCAGCACTGCTGGCGCCGTCTTCACCACGCTTTTCACCATTACCGTCACCGTCGTTCTGATCCGTATTCTCGGTCAGGCTGCCGGCGGCAATGTCGCGTCCCAGGATGTCCTGGCACTGCTGGGTTTTGCCGCCCTGACCATTTTGCCAGTACTGTTGATCAATACCGGATTCATCGCCGTGCTGCTGGTGGTAACACGCAGCTATCGGGATTCGGAGATGGTGGTGTGGTTTACCTCCGGCGTGAGTCTGCGGGGTTGGATCGGGCCGGTGCTCACCTTCGGCTTGCCAATCGTGGTGGCAATTGCCCTTTTAAGCCTGACAGTAACGCCCTGGGCACACCGGCAGAATGCTGAATTCCGCGAGCGTTTTGAAAAACGTGAAGACATCGCCAAGGTGTCGCCCGGACGATTTCAGGAATCGGCCAGTGCCGATCGGGTATTTTTTGTCGAGGGTGTATCGGGCGACTCCAGCCGCGTACGCAACATCTTTGTCAACACCAACCGCGACGGGCGCACAAGCATCGTCGTGGCCAAGGAAGGGTTGATAGAATTCAATGCAGCCGGCGATAAATTTCTGGTACTTTTAAAAGGCAGGCGCTACGACGGCGTGCCCAACCGGTCGGATTTTCAAGTGATGGAATTCGAGCGCTACGGCTTGCTGATCACACGTCAGGCACAGATGGTCGTCGGGGAAAAATCACCCCGCACCTTACCGCTGACACAGTTGTTGGAACAACCCACGCCTGCCAACCAGGGTGAACTAGTGTGGCGTATCGCATTGCCGGTAATGGGTGTGTTACTGCTTGTGGCGGCAATTCCATTGGGGTTCATCAACCCCCGCAGCGGCCGCTCCATGAACGTGATCATCGCACTGCTGCTCTATGTTTTTTACAGCAATATGATCAGCGTCATTCAGACCGGCGTGGCGCAGGGTCGGCTATCGATGGCGCTGGCCTGGTGGCCGATGCATCTGGTGACGACGCTGTTCATCGTCTTCCTGTTTTCGTGGCGGCTCAAGATGAACAGCCGCTATCACCCACTGGTGTTTTGGTCTGCATTGAAACGCCGGTTGCTGTTTTCCCGGAAGCCCGCATGAGCGTGCTGCAGAAATATTTTGCCCGTGAAATCGTGCGCTCGGTGCTGTTCGTGCTGGTCGCTTTCCTGGCGCTGTTCGCTTTTTTCGATCTTATCAACGAATTGCCCAATGTCGGGCGCGCCGGCTATGGCCTGCAACATGCTTTCATGTTCGTCGGCCTTGGACTGCCGGGGTACGTGTATGAACTGATGCCGATTGCCGCTCTGATCGGTACTATCTTTGCCTTGTCGCAATTGGCAGCCCGTTCCGAATTTACCATCATGCGCGTCTCCAGCATGTCCACCGCGACGGTGGGCCTGATGCTGGCTAAAATCGGCGTGCTGTTCGTGTTGCTGACATTTGTTTTCGGCGAATTCATTTCGCCCCACACGACCGACATTGCCAAGCGGCTCAAGCAGGAAGCGCGGGGCCGTGCGATGTCGCAGGAGTTTCGCTCCGGTTTGTGGGCCAAGGATGTGATTCGGCAAAACGGCGTGACCGGCGAGGCGATCGGCTCGCGGTTCGTCAACGCCCGACTGATGCAGCCGAACGGCCGACTGGTCGGCGTACGGCTGTATGAGTTCGATCGAGATTTTCGCCTGGTTGCATTGATCAATGCTGAAAGCGCCGAGTATCGCGGTGCAAATCGCTGGCAATTGAACAAGGGATCGGAAACCCGATTCGCCACGCTTACCTTGGGCAGCAACGCATCGGTGCAGGAAATGTCGGATGCCATTGCAACCAGCGCATTCGTTCAGCGGGAGTTGGTGTCTGAAATCACGCCGGAAATTCTGGCCGTCTTGTTTACCGATCCGAACCGTATGTCCGCCGCTGACCTGCAGGCTTACACCCGCCACTTGGCGGAAAACAGCCAGCAGACGGAACGCTATGAAATCGCGTTCTGGAAAAAGGTAATCTACCCGTTTGCTGTGTTTGTCATGATGGCACTGGCGTTACCGTTCGCCTACCTGCAAACGCGTAGTGGCGGCGTCAGCCTGAAAATATTCATCGGCATCATGATCGGTGTAAGCTTTCAGTTGTTGAACAACCTGTTTTCTCACCTGGGCCTGCTCAATGGCTGGCCGCCATTCGCCACTGCCATACTGCCTAGCGCACTGTTCCTGATACTGGCGATCAGCGCCTTGCGCTGGGTCGAGCGGCATTAGCGACGTTGTATCTGGTTTTATTGATCGTTACCATTCGTTCACACGCATTTCTGGAGCATGCCATGACATCATCGTCGACTAACGCACTCGTACTGTTTGCACACGGCGCTCGCGACCCGCGATGGGCCGCCCCGTTCGAGCGCCTTCAACAGCTCGCACAGGCGCAAATGCCGGGTGTCGGTGTGCATCTCGCTTATCTCGAATTGATGGAGCCGCGCTTGCCGGATACCGTTGCCAGACTGGCGCTGGAAGGTTGCAAGCAGGTCACCATCGTGCCGGTGTTTCTCGGCCAGGGGGCGCATGTATTACGCGACCTGCCGCTGATCATCGAGCAACTGCAGTTCGACCACCCGGAGGTCGATGTGGCAGTGGCGGGTGCTGTGGGAGAAGATCCACACGTCCTGGGCGCTATTGCCCGTTACTGTGTCGGCGCCGTCGGCACTGTTCCCATTTGCCCACCGCTTTAAAGATTTTTCTTAAGAAACCCCGGCCGGCTGTTGAAACCTTTCGGTCAGACGAGCCGTGAGATCGGCGCGGTCCTTGATTTCAATACGTGCTTGCTCGGCAAACGCCTCGATCCACGCCTGTTCCGACAAATGCAATGGTTTCGGATCGAGCACCTCTCGACTGGCCGTGATTTTTTCCTGCAACAATTTAAACTCTGCGGGAAACTGGCGCGTCATCGCTTCTTGCCAAGGTGACCAAGCAGACATGAATTGGAGTGCGGGATTACTCTTGCTCAAACCGCGCACGCGAGCTTGTGCAGCAGCAAGATCAGACTTGGAAATTTCTGCGTAATCGCCATGCAGCATTTCGAGCGATAGCGAGGGCAGTTGCAACTGGTCCAGCAACAGCGTGTGAAAACCGAGTCGCACTTCGATTTCATCGAATTTAGCGCCGGCCTGATGTAACGCCTGGATTTTTTCATTGGCGATCTTCTCGACTTCGGACAGCCTGAACATTTTCAGGCCGGTTGCATGAAGGTCCGTGACACTACAGGTGCCCCGTTCGGCATCGTGGCCTATTCTGGCAAGCTCCATGTCGTTCAACGCCAGTGCAACGCGGTCGCCACAGGTTGCGGCTGCGCCTTCGGCAATTGCAAAACACAACTTGCGCAGCGCGGGATCGTTCTCGAGCGCCCGCAGCAGTTCGGCCACTTTTGCTTCAAGCACCGGTTTGTAGGGCGGGCAAAGATATTCGGCAGTGTCGACCAGACGGTCCAGAAAATTTCCGAACACCAGGGCATAGTCTTCTCGTGCGATCAGATCCCATCGATTGGCACGACCCGGTGCTACCGAAGCGTGGTCGCTTTGCCAGCGCTGCAGTGCATCGTGCAACGTCTGGGCATCCGGGTGACGGCTTCCTACCTGCGCCGGTGAATACGCCGGCAAATCGGATCGCGGCGCAAATCCGGTGACGATCGAATCCGGCAGGTTTCGCAGTCGCTCGATTTCATGCGCCGGTAAAGGGTTGTCGACCGCGAGAAACATTCCGGCATTGATATGACTACCGAACAATTCCGGTAACCGCTCCAATCGGTTGTCCGATGCATCGAGCTCGAACACCGAGAGGGGCAGGGCTGGCAGCGCTCGAAGCAGATTGTGCGCAACCAGCACCGATTCGAGCATTGGCGGCAATGTCGGTAATTCAGTCAATTGATTGTAGCCGACGCTGAGCTGCGTCAGGTTCGGTGGTAGTGCCGGCAAACTACGGAGGCGGTTGCCAGACAAATTAATTTCTTCCAGTGACCTGGGAAGCGCCGGCAAGTCGGTCAAATAATTGTGAGTGACCCCCAACGCGGCAAGGTTTTCTGGCAAGGGCGGCAATCGATGAAGTTGGTTGTCGCATACTTCTAAATTAACCAGCTCAGCCGGCAATTCCGGGAGGGTCCGGAGCTGATTGCGGTTGGCACATAGTAAGGACAATTTTTTGGGTAGCGCTGGAAGTTTCGTCAGACAATTATTATCGAGGTGCAGTTGCTGCACGGTCTTTAGCCTGTGCAGACATTCTGGTAAGGATTTTAATCGCAGTCCGGATAGCTGAAGAGCACTTGCGTGATTTTTAAATGCGTCCGCAATGCGCTCCGCGGCCACCTGCCGGCCGCTTCCTTCGCTGGCACTTGCGCAGCACAGCCATCGTGCCAATTCCTTTTTAAACAGCTGCTTCGGTGCGAGCCTCTCCATGAGCGCGGACGGTTGATGCGCACGGTAGACATATTCCTGTTCGACCGGTTGTACGCCATTGCCATCCCGCTGTACGGCACCGGCTGAACTAACGAACACGGTTGGCGGCAGGTTCTCTAACCGGCGGATGGATTCGGCGTTCCAAGGATTGCCGCCCACTTCGATAATGCCGGTCGCGACGACCTGTTCGATATTTTCCGGCAGACGCGAGAGTTGGTTGTAGCCAATCTCAAGCAGGCTGATTTGCCCCGTAAGCTGCGGCAGACTCGTCAATCGGTTGTGACGAACCGACAAAAAAATTATCGAGTTTGGCACTGGCGGTAAATGCTCCAGCTTGTTATGACTGACGTCCATCTCGATTAATGCAGGCGGTAAGCGTGGCAACGTCAATAATCGGTTGCCTACGCTATACAGCCGAGTGACGCTACCAGGCAAATCTGGCAAATTTGCCAGTCGATTGAAATCGCAGCCCAAAGCTATCAACGTTTCCGGTAACTCGGGCAGGGAAGTCAACCGGTTACCCGTCACGACCAGTGATTGAAGAAACGGCGGTAAATTCGGCAAGGTGGCAAGCTTGTTACCCGCCAGATGAAGGTGTTCGACGTGGACGAGACTACTGAACACATCCGGCAGCGAGCTAAGGTTCAACGCGGACAGGTCGACCACGCAACCACCGTTGTCGACTGCATCCGTTAACTGCGCGCACGCTTGCTGCCGGTTCTGTGCCTCCTCGATCGGCCCGGACAAAGCCCAACTGCTCAATAATGTGTCAAACGGGATAACATCGAAGCGAAACGCCTGCGCCAAAGAGGGAGCACGGCGCGGCAACGATGCTCCCGGAGATGGCAGCATGGATAAGTCTGGATGCTGGGCACGAGCGCGTGTACCATCCGCGGCAGCGGCAATGCCACCGGCCAATGCCTGGACCTGCAGCGCCAATTGGTCTAATTGGTAGAGGTCGGGTGCGCTACCGTGACCAATGTTCGATATTGGATTGTTCAGGAAAGTTGGCATGGGAATTTCAAGGTAGGATTTTCGAAGATGTACGGCTGATTTCTGGTGCTTCAGCATTCAGCCAACAAATGTAGCATAGGCTAATTGTCAGTAGTTGCTAATGGCAAAAAGATGATAATTTGCTATCAATTGAGGCGTATTTTTCGACTTGTGCTGAATGCCCGCATTAGTCGAATAAGCCGCAGCCGCAAGACCTTCTCATCCCCCGACTGTAATTTTCCACCACCACACCCGGCATGTCCGGTGTGTGGCCGGCGGCCGACAACACATTTGCCGTATTACTAGTTCCCGCCCACCCATGTACCGCACCACCGTATCGGCCATCGGCACTGCGAGGCGGGGTTGTCCGATAAGAATGCCTACCGTACTGCCGCGCCGTCGGTACCTGCCTGCGCTTCAGCCGCCACAGCCGCCGCAGCCGCCGCCGCCACAGCCGCCACCGCCGCCACCGCCGCCGCCAGTATTCCAACTTTGGACCTCATGTAGCCGTTCTTGCCAGCGTTTATTCGCCACCCTCGGGCCGGTGGCCGCGATGTACTGGAGTGTAGTGTCGATTGTTTCGCTGGCTTTGAAGGCGATTTCCTGGGTACTGGAATTCTTGCGCAGCACGTGCTGATGGGCCACCGAAAAAAAGTTTAGCGCGCGAAAAGTTTTTCGAGTTGCGGACCCGCGTTTCCATACTTTTCCAACTGGTTTAGACGGCGTTGACCACAGGTTCTTTACGGTGTGTGCCACAGCAACGGCTGTTGCCGCTGCACTTGCAACGAGCAGGGTGCTCGATGCCACCGTCAGCAGTGCAACGCTCCTGGTCTCGCGCAGCACATCGGACGTCGGCGGAACCGGATCAAGGCCTGGGTTCGCCAATTGATAAAGATGTTGCCGGTAGCCTTCCAGTTTTGTCTTTGCATGGTCCGACGAATAGACGACGTTATGGGTTTTGCTGCGAGTTTTAAAGCTCTCCCGATCCACTGCACGCGCGATTTCCTTCACTGCGGTGCGCTGCAGCCTGGCTAGCGTCCCTAGATCATGGTGGGCGGCGTAACCGTACGTCAATGCCCGTTCCACTGATGCGGGCATGTTTATGGCGGGTGTAAATGGCTCGAGATCGTTGTCGTATATGAGAGAAGATAGAAGCAGGTGGTTTGCTACTTGCATGAATTTTTCTCCGGTTGGCGAATAGGCAATTACGTAACCGCGGTGATGAAGCGTAGCTTTGTGTATACCATGTTTTTATTGCATTATTCAAAAGACACGTTCCGACACACATTCCATATTAATTTTCTTGTGTTTGACATCGCCGTCTGACAAGTCGTGCATGCGGTCGAACACGGAAATAAGCAAAGGCGCCGCCGCATCCGGACGAAGTGTTCGTAGCAGTAGCCACAGCAACAGCAATAGCAGTACCAGCGGCGCGGCTACGCGACTTGTTGCGCCGAGCCGGTTGCGGGTTCCTCGCCGGATAGCGACGCTTGCGATACATGCCCGGTCCGTACCGCCAGGGCCGCGCCGATCATCACCAGCACCGGCCCGCTGCAGTCTTGCAGGCCGCGCTCCAGTTCGGTCAGCGTCAGCCGCAGGATGCGTTCGTCGCTGCGGCTGCAGTTTTCCACCACGATCACCGGCGTGTCGGCAGGGTGCCCGGCGGCGAGGAGCTTGCGCGAGGTATTGACCACTTCGCGCCCACCCATGTACTGCACTAGGGTATCGGCCAGCGGCAGGGCGCCGACGTCGGGGTGGTTGGGATCGGTGCTGGAAGTGAAGAAGGCGACGCTGCGCGATACCCCGCGCTGCGTCAGCGGTTGCGCACTGGCGGCGGCGGCGGCCAGTGCGGTGGTAATCCCCGGCACGATCTCGAATTCGATACCGGCCGCTTCCAGAGCGCGCAATTCTTCATCGGCGCGACCGAACAGCATTGGGTCGCCGCCCTTGAGGCGTACCACGCGTGCATATTTCCCGGCGCAATCGATGAGCTGGCGGTTGATGAAGGCTTGCGCCGTGGATAGCTGGCCGCAGCGCTTGCCGACGCCGATCTTGAGCGCCTGCGGACACAGCGCCAGCATGTCAGCAGTCACTAGCGCATCGTGCAGTACCACGTCGGCTTGCGCCAGCAGGCGCGCGCCGCGAACAGTAATCAGGTCGGCTGCGCCGGGGCCGGCGCCGATCAGCCAGACTTTGCCCGGCGTGCCGGACGATGGCGGTGCCGATGCGGGAAGCGAGGCGACCATATCGTTGTAAGTGGCGACGGCTTAGCGTGCGGCGGCGGGCGAAGCAGCGCCGCAGCTCATAGCACGATCATGCCTGCGGCGACCGTCTGGTGCGTGACTTCATCGATCAGGATGAACGCACCGGTGGAGCGGATGGTGGCATAGGCGTCTGCCGCCAGAGGCTGCTGAACCGTAAGAGTGATGCTGGCGATGTCGTTCAATTGCAAGCCGGTCGCCGGCCGTTTTTCCTGGGTGTTGATATCGAGCAGGGTGTCGACCGCTGTTACGCGGGCGCTGACCAGCCGCGTGGTGTGTTTTAGCCAGTACTTGCGGCGCAAATCGAGCGGCTCCTCGGACAGCCAGCAGACATCTGCGCTCACGGTTTTCAAGACCGTGGCAGGGCGCGCGACTGGCACCAGCATGTCGCCACGCGAAATATCCACGTGCTGGTCCAGCAGGATCGTCACGGATTGACCGACGACTGCATAGTCGAGCGTGCCGTCCAGTGTCATGATTTCCTTGACAGTGGCTTCCTTGCCGCTCGGTTGCACCAGCAGCCGGTCGCCCTTGCGAACCTTGCCGGCTTCGATGCGGCCCATGTAACCACGGAAATCATTGGCTTCATGGCCGTTGTGACGTGCCACCAGCTGCACTGGAAAGCGGAGTGGGTCGTCGTGGCACTCGTCGTAGACCGCGAGCGATTCCAGCATCTCGATCAAGGTCGGCCCGGAGTACCAGGGCATGCGTTCGCCGGCATCGACCACGTTGTCGCCGGTCAGGGCAGAAAGCGGTATCGGGCGAATGTCCTTCAATCCGAGTTGCCGGGCAAAGGTGGCGTAAGCGGCGACGATGCGGTCATACACGGTCTGGTCGTAATTCACCAGATCCATCTTGTTGACTGCCACGATCACATGCTCGATCTGCAGCAGGTGGGCGATGGTCGAATGGCGTTTGGTCTGGATCAGCAATTCAACGCTGCCGTCGTCGCCCAGCTTCACCTTCGATACGTCGATCAGAATGATGACGGCATCCGCAGTCGACGCACCGGTCACCATGTTGCGGGTGTATTGCTCGTGGCCGGGCGTGTCGGCGATGATGAACTTGCGCTTCGGCGTGGCGAAGTACCGATAGGCGACGTCGATGGTGATGCCTTGCTCACGCTCTGCTTCCAGGCCGTCGGTCAGCAGCGACAGGTCGATGGTGTCGCCCACCGTACGCTTGTGTTTGGCGCGCGACATGGCGTCGAGCTGATCGGCAAAGATACCCTTGCTGTCAAACAGCAGACGGCCGATCAGCGTGCTCTTGCCATCGTCCACGGAGCCGGCGGTAATGAAACGCAGCAAGCCGCGTTCGACTGCGGGTTCACTTGTGGCAGCTAACGGCGTGGTGTGGGCGGCAGCATTGTGCGGGAGGACAGCAGTCATCAGAAATACCCTTCTTTCTTGCGTTTTTCCATCGAGGCTTCCGAGGTCTGGTCGTCCATCCGGGTTGCGCCGCGCTCGGTAATCTGGGTAACGGCCGTTTCAGCGATGATGGCGTCCACCGTGCCGGCATCGGAGGCGACCGGGCAGGTGCAGGAAATGTCGCCGACCGTGCGGAAACGCACTGTCATGGTTTCGACCACTTCGCCGGGCTTTGCCGGTGTCAGGTCAGTCAACGGTACCAGCAAGCCGTTGCGCGGAATCACCTGACGCTGGTGCGCGAAATAGATCGGTGGCAGTGCCAGCTTCTCGCGGGCGATGTATTGCCATACATCGAGCTCGGTCCAGTTCGAAATCGGGAATACGCGCATGTTTTCACCTGGGTGCACGCGGGTGTTGTAAAGATCCCAGAGTTCCGGGCGCTGGGCTTTTGGATTCCACTGCCCGAATTCGTCGCGGAAAGAAAAAATCCGCTCCTTGGCGCGGGCTTTTTCTTCATCGCGCCGAGCGCCGCCGATGCAGGCATCGAACTTGTGTTCGGCAATCGTTTCCAGCAGGGTTACGGCCTGGGCCGCATTGCGCGAATCGGTTTTTGGATTGCGCAGGCGCACCGTGCCGCGACGGATCGATTCCTCGACCGAACCGACGATCAGGCGCTCGCCAAGTTCTGCCACGCGCTGGTCGCGAAAGGTGATGACTTCGGCAAAATTATGGCCGGTATCGATATGCACCAGCGGAAACGGAAACGCGCCAGGGCGAAATGCTTTTTCTGCAATCCGCAACATCACCACCGAATCCTTGCCGCCCGAAAAAAGCAACGCCGGGTTGGCGCATTCGGCAGCCACTTCCCGCATGATGTGAATCGCTTCGGATTCGAGCCAATCCAGGTGACGCTCGTTGATGGTGCCGGCAGGCAGGGGTGCTTCGACAACTGTATTCATACATTCTCAGGCAGGGTTGATGGGGTCAGCGACCGATATGGGTGTCGGACTCGGTGTCAGCTTTGGTGTCAGCTTTGGTGTCAGCTTTGGTGTCAGTATTAATGTCAGCGTTGGTATCGACGTCTGGCATGGGGTCGGTCACCGGGTCGGGTGGCGGGTTCGACAGGGGCGAGGGCAGGGCGCCGGATACGGTGGCCGACTTGATGCGAATCAGCTTGCCATCGACCACATGCAAACCGCATTCCTTCGAATCCGGGTTTTCCCACCACCAGCGTCCGGCGCGTACGTCTTCGTCCGGCTGAATCGCCCGGGTACACGGCTCGCAGCCGATCGACGGGTAGCCTTTGTCGTGCAGCGGGTTATATGGCACCTCGTTGGCGCGGATATATTGCCAGACGTCGTCATGCGACCAGTCGGCCAGAGGGTTGAACTTGGCCATGCCGTGCGCTTCGTCGTGTTCCTGCACATCGAGCCCGGCACGGGTGGTCGATTGTGCCCGGCGCTGGCCTGTGATCCACGCACGGTTGCCAGCCAGAGCGCGGTTCAGCGGATCGACCTTGCGAATCCGGCAGCATTGCTTGCGCATCTCGATACTGTCGTAAAAAGCGTTCAGGCCATTGTTGGCGACGTAAGCTTCCACGGCTGCGGCATCCGGGCGAAAAGGCGTCACGTCATAGCCGTAGGTCGTGTTGATGCGACCCAACATGGCGAGTGTTTCCGCATGCAGACGCCCCGTCTCCAGGGTGAAGATGCCGATTGAAAGCCGGGCTTTCAAGATCAGGTCGGTCAGCACCATATCTTCGGCTGCAAGGCTGGAGGCAAACACTGCCGGCGTGAACTCGGCGGCGATACGCGCCAGCGTGGCATTGGTCGCCTCGATCAATGCCGCATCCACGCCTGACACCGGTGCGGTGGTCACGCCGGCGCTGGCAGCCGAGCTGCCCGTTTGAATAGCGGCGTTTTCTGGTCCCACGATGTCTGGTAGCTTTCGGAAAAATCCGTCAAGCCCTTCAGCGCATCGTGGATGTTACGGTCTTCACGAGTGGCGAAGGCATCGAAACCGACACGATGCATGTAGAACAGCTGGTCCCGCAAGACGTCGCCGATCGCCCGCAGCTCGCCCTGGTAGCCCATGCGGCTACGCAAATTGAAGGCGATCGAGTATCCGCGGCCATCGGTAAATTTCGGGAAATCCACAGCGATCAGTTGCAGCTTGTCCAGGTCGTCCTTCAATGCTTCCGGGCGGTCGCTTGCCGCAAGCCACACGCCGATGTCGGCGCGGCCGGTCAGGGTTGCCTGCTGTGCCTGCCACACCGCCAGAGGTACGATAACGCGCGTGGCCGGTACGGGAACATCGGCAGCGTTTTCGCCCTCGGCCAGCTTCAGCACGGCCCAGTCGTCGCTGACCACTTGCCGGTTTTTGATGATTTCACGCATATGCATCTTCTCCCGCGACATGCTTGTTCTTGATCGGCGTGGCGTACACATGTTCCTTGAAGGGTGCCATGCCCAGGCGCTGCACGGTTTCGATGAATGGCTCGTTTTCCATCCGGTCGCGCACATAGACCTGTAGCAGCCGCTCGATGACGGTCGGCATCTGATATGCAGAAAACGATGGCCCGATGATCTTGCCGATGGCGCTATGGTTGCCCTGCGCACCGCCGATCGACACCTGGTACCACTCGGAGCCGTCCTTGTCCACGCCCAGGATGCCGATGTTGCCGACATGGTGATGGCCACAGGCGTTGATGCAGCCTGAGATGTTCAATTCAATCTCGCCGATGTCATGCTGAAAATCCAGGTCGTCGAATTTCTTGGAAATGGCGCCCGCAATCGGAATCGACTTGGCATTTGCCAGCGAGCAGAAGTCGCCGCCAGGGCAGCAGATGATATCGGTCAACAGGCCGATATTTGGCGTCGCCAGGCCTTGTGCTTTGGCCAGCGCGAACAGTTCGGGCAGGTCGGCCTGGCGCACGTCGGCCAGCACCAGGTTCTGCTCGTGGGTGGCGCGCACCTCGCCGAAGCTGAAACGATCGGCCATGTCGGCGACGAACTCCATCTGGGCTGCAGTAATGTCGCCGGGCGGCACGCCGGTTTTTTTCAGGGAAAGCAGCACGATCGCGTAGCCAGGCACCTTGTGCGCCTTGACGTTGCGCCGGGTCCAGTTGGCGAAAGCCTTATCGCTTTCCTTCAGTGCTGCGACCGTCTTATCGTCACCGGCCAGCGATTCATATGCCGGCCCTGTAAAAAACGATGCCATGCGTTCGAGCTCTTCGGTCGTCAGCGTGCTCGGCCCGTCTTTCAGATCGACCCACTCGGCCTCCACCTGGCGTCGGAATTCCTCGATGCCGATTGCTTTCACAAGAATCTTGATGCGCGCCTTGTAGATGTTGTCGCGCCGCCCGTATTGGTTGTAGACGCGCATGATCGCTTCGGTGTAGGTCAGCATGTGCTGCCATGGCAGAAAATCACAGATCCTGCTGCCCAGGATGGGCGTGCGTCCCATGCCGCCGCCAACCATCACGCGCATGCCGATTTCCCCGGCGTCGTTTTTCAACACCGTAAAGCCGATGTCATGCACCGCAGTGGCTGCCCGATCTTCGATCGCGCCGTTGTAGGCCAGCTTGAATTTGCGCGGCAGGTAAGCGAATTCGGGGTGAAAGGTACTCCATTGGCGCATGATTTCCGCATATGGCCGCGGGTCGATCAATTCGTCGGCGGCAACGCCACAGTACTCGTCCGAGGTGATGTTGCGGATGCAATTGCCGGAGGTCTGGATCGCATGCATCTCCACCGAAGCCAGGTCGGCCAGGATTTGCGGCGTCTCTTCGAGGTTGATCCAGTTGTACTGAATATTCTGCCGGGTCGTGAAATGACCGTATCCCCGATCGTAAGTGCGCGCGATATGGGCGAACATGCGCACCTGCGTCGCCGACAGCAAGCCGTAAGGCACTGCCACACGCAGCATGTAGGCATGGCGTTGCATGTACAGGCCGTTTTGCAGGCGCAATGGGCGAAATTCTTCTTCGAGCAGTTCGCCGGAGAGGCGCCTGCGCACCTGGTCACCGAATTGCGCAACCCGTTCTTTTACAATCTGGTGGTCGAATTCATCGTAGCGATACATTAGTGAGTCCTTAAAAAACCAGTTTGACGGCGACAGTGGTCAACACCAGGGCCAACAGGCCACGCAGAAATTTTTCCGGCACTTTGCGGGCAGCAAGCGAGCCGATCGTGATGCCCGGCACCGAGCCGATCAGCAGCGTGCCTAGCAGTTCCCAGTTGATCGAGCCGAGCCACCAGTGACCCAGGGCGGCGATCGCCGTCAAGGGCACAGCGTAGGCGATATCCGTGCCAGCGATTTCTGCCGGCGACAGCTTGGGATACAACAGCACCAGCAGCGTGGCACCAACGGCGCCGGCGCCGATCGACGACACGGTGACCAAGGCTCCCAACAGTATACCGGAGAGCACCGTGGCTGTTGCAAGACCGGTACCCTGCAGATGCTTTTCCGGATGGGCCGCCAGCCATGCCTGCATCCGGCCCCGAAACAGCAGGGCGATCACGGTCAGGGCGACCGAGCCAGCGATTGCATAGCGGATGAACTGCCCGATGTCAGGGCTGAGCGCACCGAACTGCTTGAGAAACAGAGTTGCGACGACCGCGGCAGGCAAGGCGCCGACGCATAGCAAACGGACAATATCCCAATGCACTGTGCCACGATAACGGTGCGCAACCGTGCCGGCTACTTTGGTAATTGAAGCAAAGGCCAGGTCGGTTCCAACCGCCACGCCGGGCGCTACGTTAAACATCAAGGTCAATAATGGCGTCATGAGAGAGCCACCACCGACACCAGTGAGGCCAACCAGAATTCCGACCCCAAAACCGGCGACGATATATGAAAGTGTCATGACGTTCCACGCAATAGTGGAGGAATAGTAATAAACTCGGGCCTTATACCAAACTACAAACTTTCCATTTGCTTATATACGGTTTCTGCATATGGAAAGTTGAAGGATTTCATGAATCTGCATCAAATGCGTTTTGTCCGGGAAGCCGTGCGCCAGAACTTCAACCTTACCGAGGCGGCCAAGGCGTTGTTTACGTCGCAACCGGGCGTCTCCAAAGCCATCATCGAGCTTGAAGAGGAATTGGGTGTGGATATCTTCACGCGCCACGGCAAGCGTATCCGCGGCCTGACCGAGCCGGGGCGCGCCGTGTTGAAGGCAGTTGAAGTGATCATGCAGGAAATCGATTCCCTGAAAAGCATCGGCCGGGAGTTCGCCGCGCAGGATAGTGGCAGCCTCACAATCGCCACCACCCATACGCAGGCGCGCTACTGCCTGCCGCTGGTGGTGCAGGCATTTACTGCAAGGTTTCCAAAAGTACGGCTATCGTTATTGCAGGGAAACCCCAAGCAAGTAACTGAAATGGTGCTGAAAGACCAGGCAGACCTGGCGATCGCCACCGAAGCGATCGCCTCACTGCCTGGTTTGATTTCCGTGCCGTGTTATCAATGGGAACATCTGGTTGTCGTGCCGCCGGATCATCCGTTATTAAAATCACAACTTCTTACATTGGAAGAGATCGCGGTTTATCCGTTGATTACCTATGACGCCGCTTTCGCCGGTCGCAGCAAGATCGACCAGGCATTTTCCCTACGCAACCTTCGTCCAGACGTGCTGCTCGAAGCAATCGATGCCGACGTCATCAAGACGTACGTCGAGCTTGGCCTTGGCGTGGGTATCATTGCCGGTATGGCATTCGACCCTGAGCGAGACCGCAACTTGCGCGCCATGCCGGTGGGGCACCTTTTCGGTACCAACGTTTCCCGTCTGGCGATCAAGCACGGCGCTTATCTACGCAGTTATGTCTACACCTTCATCGAGTTGCTGAATCCGACGCTTAATCGCAAGCTGGTGGAACAGCTCATGACAGGAAACAAAGAGAGTTACGAGCTATGACTGTGCACACTGACTTGCTGGCGTATTACATGCAGCTTGCGTCGACTTACGACCAACTCTACGAAGCGCCGGAACGGCAGGCCGATCTGGCGCAACTGCATGCTCGCGTGCAGAGCACGCTGGCCGGTCAGCGCGTGCTCGAACTTGCTTGTGGCACCGGTTTCTGGACCACCGATATTGCCGTGACGGCCACGCAAACGCTAGCAACCGACATCAACCCGACGATGCTCGAAGCCGCTCGCGCAAAGCATCTGGATGCCGCGAAGGTAAGTTTTGCGGTGGCAGATGCGTATGCGTTGCAACCAATTGGCGACGACAGCGCTTTCGACGCCTGCTTTGCCGGCTGCTGGTGGTCACACGTACCGCGCGAGCGCCAGGCAGCGTTTCTGAGTGGCCTGCGTGATCGGCTTAGGCCGGGCGCACGGCTGGTATTGGTCGACGATATCTACGTGGAAAACATCAGCACACCGATTGCCCGCACCGATGCTGAAGGTAACACTTACCAGATTCATCGCTCGGCAGATGGCGAGCGGCATGAGGTACTGAAGAATTTCCTCACCGATAGCACTTTGCGCAAACGGCTCGGCGGGCACGTCAATGACCTGCGCATCGAGCGGTTCGAGTACTACTGGCTTCTCACCGGCCGATTCAAATAAGTGAAATAAAAGTAGTGGTCCTTAGGCCGCGAGCCGCTCCGTAGCGTTGCACCCAGAAAGCAGGAAAGACAGGCCGATCACCAGCACCAGTTCACCTTCGGCCGAACGGGCAGTACCGGCAATGCCCGGCACCATGATTGCAGTCATTGGTTTGATCACTAGGTCTGCGGTGCCATCGACAGCTTCAACAGCGAGAATGTAGGGATTGGGTGCTGCCATGACGATACCCACGCGCTCGTTGCAGGGTTCGTAGCCGAGCACCGCTGCCATCGACAGCACCGGCAACGGCCGGCCCTGGTCGCGCAGCATCGGTGCACCGCCGATTTCTGCGAACACTTCCGGCAATTCCACGACGCGCTGCACCACTGCCATCGGCATCGCCAGCGCCGCACCGGCAGTGCGCACCAGCATGGTGGGCACGATCGACAATTCAATCGGCAGGCGGATGGAAAACCGCGTGCCGGCACCAAGGGTGGAATCGATGCGAATGGAGCCACGATGCTTTTCCACCGCGGTTTTCACCACATCCATGCCGACACCACGGCCCGATACGCTGCTGGCGACATCTTTGGTCGAAAAACCCGGCAGGAATACCAACTGGAATGCTTCGTCGTCTGTCTGCGCTGCCGAATCACCGATCAATCCCTTGGCGATTGCCTTGCGGCGCAGCATCTGCGGGTCCATGCCCTTGCCGTCGTCGGACAACTCGATCATGACGCTGCTCGCTTCCTGCCAAGCCTTGAGCGAAATAATGGCTTTCGGGGATTTTCCGGCGGCGGCCCGGTCGGTGCCTTCTTCGATGCCGTGATCCAACGCGTTGCGCAGCATGTGCACCAGCGGATCGTAAAGGCTGTCGACCACGACCCGGTCGACTTCGGTTTCGGCACCTTCGATCACCAATTCCACATCCTTGCCTAAGTCTTTTGCCAGTTCGCGCACCAGACGCGGAAATTTCTGAAACAAGCGCCCGACCGGCTGCATCCTGGTCGATAGTGTTGCCCGTTGTAATTCAGTAGAGTAACGCGATGCACGATTCAATGTTTCGGCCAGTGCCGCCATCAATGTGGCAGCGCCGCCTTCGAACTGGAACTGCCCCAATTTTTCCAGCAGGACTGCTGCCTGGTTGGCCGCCTGCACCGATTCACCCGCAACTTCGAGCAGCGCATCGAGTTTGACGGCATCGACGCGAATGCTGTCCTCTTTGACCGGCGCAGCCACTACACGTGGCGCGCTGCTGGCCGGCTGTGGAGTATTGAGGGCGGCCGCCGTCGTGGTTGTCATGGCGGGCGTGGTCGGGTCGGCAGGGGATTCACTTGCCGTCGCTGTAGAAATCAGCTCGACAGAATTGCTGAGCTGAGAATTTGCGTACCGTGCGCGCTCTTGCTCTGTCAACGTTCCCGCCGGCACCACTGCCTCGTACAGCAGCAGCCAGTCAGGGCCATTCGCATGCATTGTGTCCAGGCCAGGCTGAACCGCACTGCCTTCAGAAATGGCCAGCGCAGCAGGCGCAACCGCTTCAACGGGTTCAATCGTGGTAATTGCGGGTGTGCCGACTTTGCCGCTGCCAGAATCGGTCTTACCTTCGATTGCATTCGTCAATATCTCTTCCAGCGACGCCGGCATTGCTGCCAGACTCGACGGGCTGGCGCCATTGGCCAGCTCGGTCAACTGGTCGGCGACGAAGCCACTTGCCTGCAACGCAGCTTCGATGGCGATCGGTGTTACCGGCGCAGCACCGGTACGCAGCGCATCGAAAAGGTTTTCAGTCAGGTGGCAGGCTGAAACCATTGCCGGCAGGTTCATGAACCCGGCGCCACCCTTGATGGTATGAAACGACCTGAACACTGCGTTGAGCGTGTTCAAGTCGCCGGGATTACGTTCAAGCGAGAGCAGATGTTCTTCGACATTGGTCGCCAGGTCGAGCGCTTCGACCACAAAATCTTTTAGCATGTCCTCCATCAGAAGCCCAGACTGTCGAGAAGGTCGTCGACGCCGTCTTGCGCCATCGCCGCGCCCGCTAGTGAAGGGCCGTTCAACAGCGCTACTTCGTTGGGTTCAGTCGTGTGCATCGCCGCTTTTAACTCGCTCGGTGCGTTGTCGCGCAGCAGTTGTGCCAGTTCCTTCTCTGCGTTGTGGGTTATGGCAACGATCTTTTTTATCAACTGGCCAGTGATATCCTGAAAATCCTGCGCCATCATGATTTCCAGCAACCGCGCTTTTTCCGCCTCGGTGGCTTCGGCAACCGAAGTCGCAAACTGCCGTGAATCAGTGGCCAGCACCTTGAATTCATCGACATTCAGCTTGCCGTTGAAAAGCGCTTCCCAACGGCTATCCATGTCCTTGGCTTTTTTTGCCAGTACGTCTTGGGCCGGCATGCCGATATCGATTGCATTGAGTACCTTGTTGGCGGCCTGTTCGGTCAAAGAGGCAACATATTCCAGGCGGTCCTTGGCATCGATGATTTCGGTGGCGACGCTAGTGAGGGAACGATCGTAGCCGAGCTCACGCAGGGAGTCGTGCAAGAGGCGCACAATGCCGCCCAGGCGTGTAAACATCGGCTTTTCGGACTGGTCTTCCAGCAGCGTGTCAGCAACTGGCATGGCCGCCACGGCTTTGTTGTTGGCAGGTGCTTCTATCGAAGCTGCAAGCGCTGTAGGCAATGCAGAGGTGGCGGTCCCATTGGGTTCCGCGGTTCGCTGAGCAGAAATTTCGTCGAACAGTGCATCAAAATCATCGTCGCTGCCAGCCATATCGCACTATCTCCAATAGAAAAAAATCAGTCCTTATGTTTTCTAAAGGCAATAATAACGACAATTCTCCACACCGCATAGGAATTCGACGCAGCGTCGCCCACCGATGCAACACTTTAGATTTCCAGGTTGTCAATCAACCGCGTTGCACCTAGTTTAGCCGCGCCCAGTACGACCAGCGGTTCGTTTTGCGCCAGATCGCTCGCGGCAGGGGGCTGTAAATCCGCTTGTTTGCGAATCGAGATGTAATCCGGTTTCCAACCATGTTCCGCAAGCGTAGCCATCGCCTGTCGTTCCAGTTCGAAAATATCCAGATGGCCACTACGTACCTTGGCTGCCACCTGTTCGAGTAGGGCATATAGTGCTGGTGCCTGCTCCCGTTCGGCGGCCGACAGATACATGTTGCGCGACGACAGGGCCAGCCCGTCGTCTGCACGGAAGGTTTCTGCAGCGACGATCTGCGTCGGCAGCGCAAACTGCCGCGCCATGTTTCGTACCATCATCAGTTGTTGATAATCTTTTTTACCAAATACCGCCACGCCGGGCTGCACGCAGGAAAAGAGTTTGAGTACTACCGTCGTGACACCGGTAAAAAATCCCGGTCTAAATTCACCTTCGAGGATATTGCCCAAGTCCTCAGGCGGGCTGACGCGAAATGCCTGCGGCTCCGGGTAGAGATCCTTTTCGGTGGGTGCGAACAGCACATACACCCCTTCACGCTCCAGTTTTTCGACGTCGGCCTGGAAAGTGCGCGGATACTTGTCGTAATCTTCATTTGGGCCGAATTGCAACCGGTTCACAAAAATTGAAGCGACAATTGGATCGCCATGCTTGCGCGCCAGGCGCATCAGGGAAAGATGCCCTTCATGCAGATTTCCCATAGTCGGCACGAACACGGTTCGCAACTGGCCGCGCAATTGGTCCCGCAGGTCGTCGATGGACGAGATTATTTTCATGTTGGTGCTTGTGTCGGTATTTATCGTGGTGCTTGCGTTAGTACTTTTGTCGGTGCTCAGGTGTGTACGTAAGCCAGCCTGACATAGATCGGCGCAAATGCCTCGGCCTGAGTGATTTCCACTAATGTTTCCTTTGCCAATTCCAGCAGGGCGATGAAATTGACCACCATGACCGGCACGCCACGGCTCGGGTCGAACAGGTCTGCGAACTCGACGAACCGTGCCGATTGCAGGCGACGCAGTATGCCGGTCATGTGCTCGCGCACCGAGAGTTCCTCGCGGCTGATGGTGTGATGCACGGTAAGCTTGGCCCGTCTGAGTACATCGGCCCAGGCAGTTTGCAGGTCGACGGCCTGCACTTCGGGCCGTCGCACCACCACGCTCTGTTCAATAGCGATTTGCGTGCGCAGGCAATCGCGCCCAAGCTGGGGCAGGCGGTCGATCTGGAACGCCGCCAGTTTCATCTGCTCGTATTCCAACAGCCGCCGCACCAGTTCGGCTCTGGGGTCGCCCACCTCTTCGCCATTGTCCGCCTTGCGAACCGGCAGCAACATGCGCGACTTGATTTCAATGAGCATGGCCGCCATCAACAGATATTCGGCAGCAAGCTCCAGGTTATGCAGGCGGATCTGTTCCACATATTCCAGATACTGCAACGTCACCGCTGCCATCGGAATATCGAGAATGTTGAAGTTTTGCTTGCGAATCAGGTAGAGCAACAGATCCAGCGGCCCTTCATACGCTTCCAGAAAAATTTCCAGCGCATGCGGGGGTATGTATAAATCGTTGGGTAGCTTGAAAAGCGGCTCACCGTAGAGCTTGGCCAAGCCTACGTTCTCCACGGCAACCGACACGTCGATCAATCCGATTTGTTCTGGTAGACGTAAGATCGCCGGGCAACGGTTGAATCGCGGTCATGGGCTTGCTGGTCGAGCTCGATCGGCTTTTTGTCCCACAGCATTGCCCGCCCGGCAATCTGATCTTTTTCGATGGCCGGATTCTTGGCCTTGATGTCTTTGATGAAAAGCGTCATCTCGGACTGATACCCCTGGAACTGCTTCGTGAATTTCATGGTTTTCTCGATCGAAATGGAAAAGCTGGGAGCATTCTACCGCCTTCAGCGCACCCGCATTCCCGGTACCGCACCAGGCCAGGGCGTCAGGATATAGATGCCCGGTATTGCTTTTTCATCGGCGGCGGAAGCAGCAAGCACCATGCCTTCCGAAATGCCGAATTTCATCTTGCGCGGCGCCAGGTTGGCCACCATGATCGTCATCTTGCCGATCAGCTCTTCCGGCCGGTAAGCCGACTTTATGCCCGAAAACACATTGCGCAGGCGGCCCTCGCCGGCGTCCAGCGTCAGCCGCAACAGCTTGTCCGAGCCTTCGACCGCCTGGCAATCGACGATAGTCGCAATCCGCAGATCGACCTTGGCAAAGTCGTCGATGCCGATTTCTGCTCCAGGCGCCTCGGCAACACCTGGCATCACCGGGTTGACCGACGTTATTTGCGCTGATGCGGCGCCTGCTGCTTTGGCTACCGTAGCCAAAGCAGCCACTCCGGCTTGTGCGTCGATCGCTGCCGGCGGCTCGAACAATTGTTCCAGCATCTTCGCATCCGCCCGCGTCATCAGGTGGGTGTAACCATTCACCCGATGCCCATGGGGCAGTGGAATACCGGCATCTGCCCACTGCAGCGGCGCGATGTTCAACAACGCCTCTATCTTGACGGCGAGCGCCGGCAACACCGGCTTCAAGTAAACAGTCAGGATGCGGAACGCTTCAAGCAACCGGCTACATACTTCCTGCAAAGCCGCGCTGCGCGCCGGATCCTTGGCCAGCTCCCAGGGCTTGTTGGCATCGACATAAGCATTGACGGCATCTGCCTGATCCATGATCAACCGCAGAGCTTTCCCATATTCCCGTTTGTCGTACAGCGCGGCAATCGGTGTGGCAGCCTCGCGCAGATTGCACAAAAAAGCATCCGACGGCTTGGCCCAATCGGTTGCGACAATGCCGTCGAATTTCTTGGCGATAAAGCCGGCTGCCCGGCTGGCGATGTTGATGTATTTGCCGATCAAATCCGAATTTACACGGGCGACGAAATCTTCAGGATTAAAGTCGATGTCTTCAACCTTCGCACTGAGCTTGGCCGCGATGTAATAACGCAACCACTCCGGATTCATGCCGATATCGAGGTATCGCAGCGGTGAAATCCCGGTGCCGCGTGACTTCGACATCTTTTCCCCGCTCACCGTAATAAAGCCGTGCACGAAAATATTGTCCGGTACCTTCATTCCGGAAAATTTCAGCATGGCAGGCCAGAACAGCGTATGAAAATACGTGATGTCTTTGCCGATGAAATGATATTGCTCCGTTCCGGGGTCTGCCATGAAAGCGTCGTAGTCACGCCCGGTACGATCGAAATAATTTTTCAGCGACGCCAGGTAACCGATCGGCGCATCCAGCCACACATAAAAATACTTGCCAGGCGCGTCCGGAATCTCGATGCCAAAGTAGGGCGCATCCCTGCTGATGTCCCAGTCGCCCAGGCCGCTGCTACGTTGCGGCGCAGATGCTTCGGCGTCGGTAGCGTCGGTGGCCTCAGAGGCAGGCTTGGCATCGAGCCACTCCCGGGCTTTGTTCGCCACTTCCGGCTGCAGGCGCGCGTCGTCCAGCGCCCAGCCGCGCAGAAAATCGACACATTTCTGGTCCGACAACTTAAAGAAATAATGCTCCGACGATTTCATCACCGGCGTTGCACCAGTCAGCGTCGAGTATGGATTTTTCAAGTCGGTCGGCGCATAGACGGCGCTGCATTGCTCGCAGGCGTCGCCATATTGGTCCGGTGCACTACAATTCGGACATATACCCTTGATGTAACGGTCCGGCAAAAACATACCTTTGACCGGATCGAAAAACTGCTCGACGCTACGGGTCGTAATCAGCCCCGCGTCATCGCGCAGACGCCGGTAAATCTCCTGTGACAAGCCGTGATTTTCCGGGCTATCGGTAGAGCTCCAGTTATCGAACGCAATATGAAACCCATCCAGGTACGCCTTGCGCCCGGCGGCGATGGTGGCCACAAATGCCTGCGCTGTCACGCCGGCTTTTTCCGCTGCGATCATGATCGGCGCGCCATGCGCATCGTCTGCACCTACGAAATGCACAGTGTGGCCCTGCATGCGCTGAAACCGGACCCAGATATCGGCCTGGATGTATTCCATGATGTGCCCGATGTGAAACGGGCCGTTTGCATAGGGTAGGGCAGTAGTGACGAATAGCTGGCGCGGCGCAGTGATGCTCATAGGGTCATGCTTGGAATGGCAAGGTTAATAAAATTAGCGGCAAAATAAACCGCAGTAATAAACTGCGCAGTCATTGAATGCGCAGTCGTAAAATAGCATGCCAGTCCGTAATTCTAGCAGTCGGTAAGCTTATTGTCGGCTGAGATGGTGTCGGCACCCTCTGTTTGGATACTGGAACGTTCCAATCGGTAAAATACGTTTTTCACCTGCCTTCGCTCCGTTCATCCGGGGCAGCCTCGACCTCACATGACCGCACATCCGCAAGTCCGTACCCGTTTCGCCCCTAGCCCGACCGGCTTTCTCCACGTCGGTGGTGCCCGCACCGCGCTGTACTCCTGGGCCTACGCCCGCCACTTCGGCGGCGCATTCATCCTGCGTATCGAAGATACCGACCTCGAACGCTCGACCCCCGAGGCGGTACAGGCAATTCTCGACGGCATGCAATGGCTGGGCCTCGACCATGACGAAGGCCCGTTTTACCAGATGCAGCGCATGGCGCACTACCGTATCGCTCTCGATCAGCTCTTCGCCAGTGGCAATGCCTATTACTGTTACTGTTCCCCTGAGGAAGTCGAAGCCATGCGCGAGCGCCTGCGCGCTGCCGGAGACAAGCCGCGTTACGACGGCACCTGGCGGCCTGAGCCGGGCAAGACACTGCCTGCTGTTCCAGCCGGGCGCAAGCCGGTGGTCCGGTTTCGTAATCCCACAGAAGGTGTTGTCACCTGGGACGATCTGGTAAAAGGGCCCATCACCATTGCCAATGCGGAGATGGACGACTTGATCATCGCTCGTTCCGACGGCACGCCCACCTATAATTTTTGCGTCGCAATCGACGACCGCGATATGCGCATCACCCACGTCATTCGCGGCGACGACCATGTCAACAACACGCCACGCCAGATCAACATCCTGCAGGCGCTCGGCGCGCCGCTACCCAGGTACGGGCACCTGCCAATGATTCTCGGTAGCGATGGCGAAAAGCTGTCGAAACGGCATGGCGCAGTCAGCGTCATGCAGTATCCGCAAGAAGGGTTTTTGCCCGAAGCAATGCTGAACTACCTGGCCCGGCTGGGATGGAGCCACGGCGACGACGAAGTGTTTTCAGTCGCCCAGATGTGCGAGTGGTTCGACCTCGATCATTTATCCAAATCGCCTGCGCAATTCGACCGGGAAAAGCTGCTCTGGCTTAACGCGCACTATATCAAGCAAGCTGACAACACCGGCCTGGCGACGCTGGTGCGCCCGGCCATGCAAGCCGATGGCGCAGTGTTTGAAAATGCCCCCGCATTAGAAGCAGTAGTGGCGCTGATGAAAGATCGTGCCACCACCGTTGATGAGCTGGCCACCGCAGCCATGCTGTTCTACCGCGCGCCCACGTTCGATGCGGCACTGCGCGCACAACACCTCGACGATACCGTCAAAATTGCGTTAGCCGACTACGCCCGCCTGTGCGCAGACGTGCCATGGACCCGGGAAGCACTCGCAGCACAACTCAAAACGGTACTCGCCACGCACCACCTGAAAATGCCTCAACTGGCAATGCCGCTACGCCTGCTCCTCACCGGCCAATTGCAGACCCCTGCCATCGATGCGGTAGTAGAAGTACTTGGACGAGAAACAGTTGTTGCACGCCTTCGGGCAGCTTTATAGAGAAGCCTTGTAAAGATATTTCATTTCATGATTGTCAGCTCAACAAAACCTGCGCTATAATCTCGCTTCTGCGCAGGGGGTATAGCTCAGCTGGGAGAGCGCTTGCATGGCATGCAAGAGGTCAGCGGTTCGATCCCGCTTACCTCCACCAGCGTCAGGGCTACACCGTAATAATGCAATAACGCACGACAGCAATACGGACAGATCATGTCCCCATCGTCTAGAGGCCTAGGACATCACCCTTTCACGGTGAGTACAGGGGTTCGAATCCCCTTGGGGACGCCAATATTAAAACGCCACGCTAAATGCGTGGCGTTTTTTTTGGTTTTTCCAGGCTTCAGACCAAGCCATTCGAAGGCCAATGAAAGCGCTGACTAATTCGCTTTATGAAAAACCCCCGCCAATGAAATTGTAGACTTCCCAATCTCTGGCGAGGACAAACTTAAATTAACCAGTGGTTCACTTGTTGTTCACCACCACTTTGCTTTCATAAGTATTTCTGGCTTTTAACGCTTCGTTGATTTTGTCGTATTTGCTGACAATATTGCAATAGATTTGAAAGAAGGCTTTTCCATCAGGGTTGGTCATATAATATTTCATTCGTTGCTCAGAAGTCGCATTTTTGCCATCGCCAGTAGCGAAGTGCGCCCCGACTTTTACCAACAACTCTTTATCCTCGGTGCTCATCTTCGCTGGCCTTGGGTCGCCCGAAACAGCTTCGTCGAATGCGCTGGCCTCTTTTGCTGCATCCGCGCTCCGGCCGAGTTTAGTGCCCGGTGCGTATTTCGCGGCTGTAGCCATCTTGTTTATAGTGTCCCAATAATCCGGGCGATCGTCGTAATAATCGAACTCGGATCGTAAATCCTTATTATTATCTCCTCTAACAGCATGATCGGTGTGTTTACCTATATCTCGCCGCCCGCCGCAAGATTTGTCAAAATCTTTAACAAAGCCGAGAATGGAATCATCAGTGCCAAAGAATTTGTGAAGCTTGAAAATGCCGTCGACCGATTCCGAATTCTTATCGACCTTGTTCATGAATAGCCGTTGCATCTTCTCGAAGTCGCATTGTTCGTCTATTTTTGTTGGATCGAGCTTCGTCATCGAAGAATCATTTTTTGTCAAATCTTCCTTGATGGATTTATCCAAAACACTCTGCAACTCATTGAAAGAAAGGAGTTGATAGGAAAGATTTTTCCCTAGCGTTTCAAACAAGACATTTCCATCAGCAGTAGTTCTGTGCGCTGCTATTGAGGGCGTGACCGGCAGGCCTGTGTAATGCAAGGGTGCGCCTAATGTCATGCCTGCTCGTTGGGTATCCCGCGAAAGAAAACGTATAAATTGTTGCGTTATTTCATATTCAAAACGATCAGACGACGGTGGCGCTTTGCGGCTTACGAACATTTCAAACTCACCGGTGTACTCAGTCAAGGCAGTTCGCTTTGCAAGCAGGATCGAATCCTCAATAAAGCCTTCATTCTTGTATTCAGCCATATGCACGTTGTGCTCCATACGTTCGGCATTTGCAGGATTGTTTTCATCCAAACCTAATTGAGCACGAACGTTCTTATTTTCATCTAGCCTCTTGACATGCTTACGAAGCCCCAACCCCATTTCTGTCAAGCCTTTGATTGCCAACGGTGTCAAGCCTTCGGCCGTACCGGATATCTTGAGATGCTGGTTCAACCCCTGCCGTGCCGGGTTGGCATGTTCATGGGCATACATTCGTAAATAGGAACCTTTTACTCCGACGCCGAGTGCTCCTCCGGGTATCCATACCTTGACTTCGCCGTTTTCGTGTTGATCCATGTGCTCGCCGCGCACCAACGCCGTCGGGTTCGTTTCTTGCCCTGGGATGGCTTTCATCGGATTCATATCCACATTGGCCCGAAGCTGGCCCGTAACCGTGCGGAGCGACGACACAGAAGCGGAAGTTGCTCGGATAGAAGCACCTCGGAGAAGGGTTTCCCTGTCAATCGGCAGGAAGACGCCATCCATCAAATTCCGCAGGGATTGGTACATCAGGTCGATTGTCCTGCGCTTCCTTGCAGTTGAATCTGCTGTGCCAGCAGCAACTGGATGTGTGTGCATCCACTCTTTGCCACGATAGATGTTTACCCCGATATAACCCAATCTTGTGCTCAATGCATCGTAGGCCTTGACCATGAAAAATTCGGGGTCGCCCACCAGCTTTTCATAAAATTTTTGCTGTGCTGGACTTCTTTTAATTTGTTTTGTATTTATGCCGAATATTTTTTCTATAAGACAGTCACGTTTGATCTTAAATCCTTGCTCTTGACCATCTTTAGACTGTGTCAGGTCATTAAAGCTTTGAGCATTTGCCTCCCGATAGTTTTTGTTGGCAAACGATTTTACCGAACTCGATAGTTCGGCAAAATCGATATACATATCGCGAAGGTCGTCGAGCGAATCAAATTGATTTTCGAACTTAAGATCGAAACCGGCCCCGTTTCGCGGCAGGTCATCCGCCGTTTTGGGTTTGAGTGCATTTGAAAAATGCAATCCTGTTTCGGGGCTGTATAGCTCGCTCAACAAAGACTCGGATTTTTCAACGTCCTGATTATAGCCAGGGTCCAACTGTTCATGCATTGACTTAAGACGTAAAAAGCCAATTTTTTGCTCGGCACAATTAACTTCGATGCTGATTTTACCTCCGAGACGCATTCTTCCTTTTGCGGCGTCCATGCCGTTCATCAAATCACCGGAAACGTCAACGCTGAAATTGCCCTCCCATCGTTGAAGAGCGCCGATACCCCGCGTGCCTCGTTTTTTAATTGTTCCCGGCGTGGGTGGGGGTACCAGATCGGAATTTGAACTGTAGATCTTTTCGTCCAACTCCAAATCGCTTCTTCCAAATCTATTTTCGCTATTGACTCCGATCCCGGTTTTTGAGAGAGAATCTGAAATTCGTGGATAGGCTGCTTTAACTATATCGGAAATATTGAAATTCCCGTTCGCTATTGGTATGCCGGGTAGACGAGTTTGCAGTTTGATCGACGCAGCGATCATACGGTCGCTGTTGTTCATACCTTTTTCCCGTTTTTTCTGGTTTATCCGGGGCATGGCACTATTCCTTAAATGCTTTACGCCCAGCAAACCACCAAAAACGTAATCCATTTTCCTGTAGGCTGACTGCTTGAATTTTGTAGCGGCTGTGTCTGCTTTGCCGGACTGTCGGAAATGCAGCCGTTTCCCACTGTCATGGATCACCTCGGCCTTGAAGTAGTCTTTCCAGTTCTTGTAATCTATGTAGTCGCCCGTTGTATAAGTGACTTTTCCTAAAAGCTGTATTCCGGCTGCTTGTGCTTTTTTATCATGGTCGTGGAACAAACTTCCGAATCTTGCAATAATGCCGGTGCCGATACCGTGCGATCCCGTCTTCAATGCGAGCGCATCCCCATCGAGATCATTGTACATTCGTGTCAAGGTTGTATAGGTATAACTGAGTACACCGCCCACAATCGCAATCTTCGATTCTTCGATGCCAACCAGCACGCTTGCTATATATTCCTTCGTAATGACCAGTTCACTACCTTTTCGCTGAAGTGCCAAAGCGGGCTCCAAAGCCAAAAGATTGTCGAATTCTTCTTCCGCATAGGTATCGAGTCTTAGCTGGGCCGCCCTATCGTAGTGGTAGCGTTTTACTTCCTTGGTAAGTTTGTGAAAATCATCGAAGAAATGCGCCAGTTGGTCTAACTTTCCCTCTGGCATCCTACTTTCATTGCGCGATTTATTCGATACCGGGCTTAATAACTCAACCCTACCCATGTTTTTCGAGCTCTTCGCAATTTTTGCAATTTCTGCAAAGTTGTCGCGCATGTATTGGTGTATATTTTCTGAGTCGGATTCTTTTAGAAAACAGCAATTCAACAAATGGTGACGAATTTTCTCAATTTCTTTGTGTAATGTTTTCTGTAGCGCCGGTGGCAATGCCTTGTCGTCCTTGCTATCGATGACGTATTCCGCATGATTTAATTGGCTCATCAAACTTCGACAAAACTTTTCCGCCTCTCGTGATTCCACCTCGTTTTTACTATTTACTATGGGGCCTTCGGTAGCCGCGTATGAGTTTGCCGACGAGCGGGGCGCCAGCGCCCTAGGTGCGGCTTTTGCAGATCGCGCTGGGCCACTCGATGGGTGTTGGCTTTGAGTAAACCGTGAATAGGGCAGTGCAGTCGGCACCGTTTTGGCAAGAGATCGGGACGGTACCGCTTTCTGCGAACCTGTGCCGATCAAAGCTCGTAGCACCCTCAATGGCGTGCAGGCAGCTTTTGATGCGAAACTTTGTGTCACAGGTTTTGACGGCCTTAACAAAGGCCGTGCTATCGAACTTAGCGTGTCATTACTGGTAATGACACGAGGAGGCAATGCTTTAGTCTTTGGCAACATAGGATTCCCTAAGGTGTTGCAGTCTCGCGTCGGCCTTATTATATTACGGGACCGATCTATATAACCCTGATGCCTGTAGCCTATTCTACTTCATTTCCAATACCAATTCGCCCAGGTTAACGGGAGTGCAAGTCTCTTTGGATAGATGCCGTCAATTGGTTGAGCAGTTTAAAACGATTCCCCAAATCTTCTTTGGATTGTTCACTTTTAAGCCGTGTCAATGTTGCAACAGTCAAATCATTTCCCCCCCGAATATTAAACTCGTCCTCAATTAATTTCATGTTCTTTACGATGTCATGGTAAATAATCGTTGCCTCATGTTTTATTTTAACTACTACCAATTCAGCTTCCAAGGTCTCCAGTTTTTGGGCAACCGCAACGGCTTGTGATGCGGCATTGACAGCATTCAAGGCATCGGTAGCGGCATTGCTCCCCCGACCGACAAGGTCCCCCAGAACTTCAACATGGTGGGCGTGAGCATTATTGTACGCGGTTGTAGCATCTCCGAGATTTTGCGTTGCAGCCGTTCTCTTGTCTGTTAATTTTTGTTCGATCAATTCTAGCCGTTTCGTACGGTCTGCCGGATCTTCAAAATCAGAGATACCTTGAAAAGCCTCATCAGAGATACCTAGAAAAATGTGATTATCGGCCGCGAAACTATCCAGAAAATCGTTTGCATCGCCCAAATCATTGGTTAATGCCTCTTTACGATCATTAGCGTAGACAAACCCAGCGACGAGTTTTTCAGGGAAACCGGAAATCGAAAAACAGCGGCTATAATTTTCTTTCAACAATTCTTCAGTAGTTGCTTGGTTCGGAGGTTCGTTCGCGGCATTGTTAATCGTATTTAAATTGCCTCCAATCTGCACCAAATCCCCATGGCAATGCTCAAGCGCATCCCTGCATCCTGTTAATGCACACATTAATTTGCCCGGATCACCTTGAATTAATGCTTGCTCATATGCAAGCTTAGCGTCGTTCAAACATTCTCGAACGCGCTTGCAGCGTGTTTCCAATGCTTCGTCTTGGGGAAAAAAATTTCTATTACTTACTTCTATCATCTCCAGACTGGCCAACGCTTTACTAATCCCTGAACTAAAAGCCCTAATTTGTGCTTCCGTTACAACGAATTTCGGTTCGAGCTTACCAGGAGCTTCGGGTATGCTTGCCCTGTATGTAGCTACTGCCTTAGCGCGATCAAGGTCAGTTTTAATGTAGCCATTCAATTTGCCTTCAAGCTCTACTTCTTTGTCCCTTAAACCGTGTAAACTAAGGTTAGAGAAACGTGGGTCGAATCCTGTTTGGGATTCTATTTCGGGTGTCTTCAAACGATTATTTGTGGGAATAATTCTGTCTTTAAAATTGTAGAGTAAAGAGTAATTTCCACTTCCACAAGACGTCAAGGACTGCCGTTTGAAAAATTCCTTTTCCAGCGCTGTTTCTTCCGGTGTTCGATATTTACCCAGCGCGTTGTATCTTTTCTTTACTTCATAATTAGTAAGATTTACATACTCCTTCCGCGATGGGCATTTAAAATTAGCCCATTTATTTCCAATTCTTCCGGACAAACTTTTCCATTTCATCCGCGATTCAGGACTCAGCGCTGGAATAAATTCGAAATCATCTTTTACGAGGGGATGAAATTTTCCATCTGCAAGATGTAGCGTAATCTTGGTTTTTTTGGTCGATTGATCTTGCAGCACATCGCCCTCTCTCCCAAGCATACTTGGTGTAGTTTGAAAATTTTCAAACTTGGTTCGGGGGTCTTGAGTTGTTATTGTGGGTACAATTGGTGCAGCTCGCAGAATTTTCACATCCAACCATACCCCGTATCTTTCTGCGATCATTTTAACAACTTCCTCGGCTTGCCAGTCGTTGTGCAACACATTAGCTCTCGATGTGGGAGCGCCCAGAAAATCTGAGTTATCTTGGGGTACAGTAGTCGGTCGCGTAATATCATTGATCCGTGTCAATATATCTCGCGCCTCCAGAACATGAACATCAATCTTCAATTCATTGTGTAGAGTCTTGGCCGATTCTGGAAGATCTTCAACTTTATAAATTCCGGTTACTGACATTAAAAGAGCTACAATAAAATTTATCTCGGATTCAGCTGAATTGTCTTTGATCTTGACATCAATATTTTTGAACGCTTCTTGCATGGGCGCCAAAGCATCCTGTTCCGAGTAATATTTTCCATCACTTGTATTGTTTCTTGGAAATTGTTTTCCAATAAAATTCACAAGGTCTCTCTCAATTTCCGTACTCGCTGCGTTAGCCGTAATTAAATGAAATTCTCTAAATTTTTCAACATCATAGGAAGAAGCTGTTCTGTCTGATTCCCTAACGCTGCTAGCTACCACTGGATCTACGGGAACGGCTACACGCCTGTTGTTACGTCCGGTACCGTTAGGCGATGCAACCGGTCTACGTAACAAGTCTCTAAGCCTCACGTTTCCAGCTCTGCTAGTGCCTGGATCAAATGGAGGAAAATCTGCCCCCGCGGCTGCCTGTCTTTGCACCACACTGTCGGCAGGTGCTGCTGCGCGTGCAGTACTCTTCTGACGAAAAGCGGAATCAAACCACGAAGCCATAATGCCTCCAGCAAAAAATTATGTGTTCCGGTCTTGAAATTTTTTATACAAAAGGCTTACTGTATAAAAGATTTTAAAATGTATTTACAAGCAGCTCAATCAACCAGTTTCGATTGAATGTATTCGATTCACCGTTCAAAAACACCATGCGTTTGCCAATATTTTTACGGCGCCGCTTTTCCTAGCAAAATAGTAGGGGTGAACCTGTTTGATGACTGTTCGCGAAACGAAGTTTAATACGAAATAAGGAACTCCAACCGTCGGCATGGCCGAACTCGCGGGTATATTTTTTCTGCGCTGCAACAAAAAATTAGCAAAATGCCACATCTTAATTTGTTCTCTGGCGGAGATCCGTGCCGCTGCGCCTAAATTCGGCGGTCGCATTCATGCAAATTGCGTAACAATATAAGCGAGTGTGAAATGTAACTGTTTTAATATCACGACTTGTTTTCTTTGGTAGCGTACGTTTATACCCCCTCGAGTTTTACGGTACAGCGCGCAGGTGCGCGATTTTTATTGTGGTGTGTGCAAAACGCTGGGGCACGACAGGTTTAATTGAATATTCACTGCTGATTGTTGATGATCAGGGCGGCGAAAGTTTTTGTTTGTTCCTTAGTTCTGGTGAAAGTCTAGTAACGGTTTGGGTGTCTGACATCGCTGTAGCAACGTGTCAACGTAAAGTTGATCGATGATGCGCCCCTTGGGGCGGCCTTCGCCGTTACATTAGGCTTCAGGAAGTTGGGCATAGCAGCATGGGCCGATGGGAGTTACGACGATGAACACACCATTACTTTAAAACGGCGAGTGAGTATGTAAAAAAATAGGTCGTTCAATAAAAAATGCCATTACGATAACCCTGAAAAATATACCGACGTCGGTGCGCAAGCGTGGTGGTCCTGGTTTTCTGAGTAGTACGGCTTGCAAATGCACATTCCGGCTTATCGAACTAAGTTTTCTGGAAACCTGAAATTTGTTGAGAATGTTTGTTGGCTTCTTACAGGCAAAGCCAATATAGGAGTGAGGCTTCCCCGACCTACAAATGTGAAAAATTCCGGCACCTTTACAGGAAAACCGGGATTTTTCTGAGGTCACTGCAATTGAGTTAAATCATGACGTGCACCGTACTCAAGATTCACTGAGTCGGCCCGATTGGATACTGCTCAGCTTAGCGTGGGCTGCCGCGACGTACCAAATTGACAATTGCCAGCAAGATCAAGGCACCGATGAATGATACTGCCAAGCCACCTAAGCTAAAATCGTTCGAATTGATGGTGCCTTGTCCGAGTAACGGGGCAATCAGCCATCCACCGAGCATAGCGCCCACGATGCCGACAACGACGTTCAGAAACATGCCTTGTTGTGCATTGGTGCGCATGACCATGCTCGCGAGCCAACCAATTACGCCACCGACAACGATCCAGATTAAAAAGTTCATGCTGTTCTCCTGTTTGTGAAATTGCAAAGTCGATCAACGGTTGGTCTAATGAATTTGCTAGCTGTACCGCTTGATTGTTCGGTCAGTTTTGCTTAGGCCTAAACTGCATCATCCGCCGCTGAAAAAGTTGCCGGTATCAGAAATTATCGGATTCGCCTGTAGGATTTAGAGAGGAAAAACGTTGCACAAATGCATTAAGCAGAGCATTAAATTCTGCACTTACAAATGAAAGAAACTGTTTTTCCGGGTTCTGCCGTCATATTTTGCCGCGTGATTGATAATTTTGGTGACATCGGGATTTGCTGGCGTCTAGCTCGCCAGCTGACAATCGACTACCAGATGGCAATATATCTGGTAGTCGACGACGTTCAGGTTTTGCAGCGGATCGAATTTGCGGTAAAACCGCATATTGCCTCCCAGGTCGTCGAACGAGTCAGGGTAATCGGCTGGAATGCATGGCGTTGCTACGCAGATTTGTCGGCAGTCGACGTCGTTATCACGGGTTTTGGCTGTGCCTTGCCTGCTGAGTTCGTTGGCTTGCTCGCGGCCCGGATTGTCAAACCGATCTGGATCGATCTTGAATACTTGAGCGCCGAGACGTGGGTAGATGGCTTTCATGGCATGACGTCGCCCGACGCATTTCTACCGATAACCAAACACTTCTTCTTTCCGGGCTTTTCACATGCCAGTGGCGGCTTATTGCGGGAAACAGGGTTGCTGGCGCAGCGCGAGCGCTTTCAAAATGAAGCGACAATCAGAGCATTTTTCGACGAGCACCGCATCGCAAGGAGGCAGGGCGGTGCCAACCATTATTACTTGGTTGTTTCGCTCTTTTGTTATTCCGGTGCGCCTGTGCAATGCTTATTCTCAGTCTGGGAAAACGGCATTTTGCCAATCGTGTGTCTGGTGCCTGAAGGGGTTGCGACCGAAGCCGTCAGCGCATTTTTGGGGCATGAAGCGTTGCCAGGCGCATCGCGAACCCGTGGCAACCTGACGGTTGAAGTGTTCGCACTGATGAGGCAGAGCGAGTACGACCGTCTGCTCTGGGCTTGCGACGTGAATTTCGTGCGGGGTGAAGATTCGTTCGTTCGAGCGCAATGGGCTGGCAAACCGGTAGTCTGGCAAATATATCCCCAAGACGAGGGGGCACATTGGCCCAAGCTCGATGCCTTTATTGATCGCTACACCAGCGCAGCACCGGATGACCTGAGGCGGGCATTGATGGATCTGTTCCACGCCTGGAATGGCAAAGGCGATATCGCTTCGGCCTGGAAAGCCTGCGGCGATTCGTTTGGTGCGCCGGCTTCGCCTGCCTGGAGCAACCATGCCTTCAAATGGGCTGACGGCCTGGCACAAGACAGCGATCTGGCAACGAGGTTGCTTCAGTACGTCCGAAAACTCAGTTAAAATGCGTGGCTTGATTTTTCGCTGACGTCATGGCGGGAAGCTCCCCGCTACAAGGCTTGGGCCCGTGCCCGGAAACGAAAAAACGACTCTTTGCAGCACTCTAAGAGCTACTCTAACTTTACTCAATATCTGCTATGAAAACTGCACAAGAAGTCCGCGTTGGAAACGTCGTCATGGTCGGTGCCGATCCGATGGTGGTGTTAAAGGCCGAATACAACAAGTCAGGCCGAAATTCCGCAGTGGTCAAGCTGAAGATGAAAAACTTGCTGAGTGGTTCCGGACAAGAGTCGGTTTATAAGGCGGACGATAAATTCGACGTAGTCGTGCTGGATAAAAAAGAGGTGACCTACTCTTACTTTGCTGACCCTCTTTACGTGTTCATGGATGCCGATTACGAACAGTATGAGGTGGAGGGAGAAAACATGACCGACGCCTTGAACTACCTCCAGGATGGCATGGCCTGCGAAGTCGTGTTTTACAACGGCAAGGCGATCTCGGTAGAATTGCCAACTACTGTCGTACGTCAGGTTACCTATACTGAGCCAGCTGTAAAGGGAGATACCTCAGGAAAGGTCTTGAAGCCGGCCGAAATTGCAACCGGCTTCAAAATTCCCGTTCCACTGTTCGTTGAAATCGGTGACAAAATTGAAGTCGACACTCGTACCGGCGAATACAAAAGCCGCAGCAAATAAGGTGCCGTTATCGAGGGCGTTTATCAAGGCGTTTAGCCTGCATGAACTTTGGAGACCGATTATTTCCATTCGCCAATCTTCAAGTACTATTTTTAGCCGTTGAGCAGCGGGGTACGGTCGATGCAATGCACCTCCTACGCCACGTGCGCGGCTGAATTTTTTTATTGACGAGATGTCACCATTGTTTCGCCTGCGGTCGAGGGCTCTGCAGGCGCTTCATTCCCAGGCATACGTGGTCCAATATCGCAAAGTGCATCGTGTAATTTTTCGTAAGCTGAATCGGCAATTTTTTCGGTACTTAATCTGGGCCTGTTCACATAATGTCGAGCCTCGGGCATATAGTTGAGAAAACTGAGCATGTTTTTCGCTTTCCGGCTCATGCGTCTGGCTTCCTGACCGTCGGTCAAAGCGATTTGGAGAAGAATCATGCTTGTTCCCACACCACCTGCCATTATGCCCATTGCCGCCCCTCCGATCGAGGCGGCCACATAAGAGCACGGCCCGGATAGATCAACTTCCATTCTTAAAAACTTATAGTCTTCGGGGAGAAATGGACCCGCCACTGCGCCGGCAATCCCACCGAGTACGGCGGTCACGGGTGAACACGCTATCACGGCGACGGTCGTAACGGCAGCGGCGCCTACAGTTGCAACTGCACCAACCTTGCCCACCACGCCAACAGCAATTGCAGCTTTGTTTTTGACTGCGCGTGACAAAGAATAAGCGGGCGGTTCTGGCGAAAGCCCAATTTCACGTAACCGCTGGAGAGGCCCATGATTTCGCAACAATGCCTGCTGATACTCGGATCGCCTTGATTCGAAGGGAACTTCCGGATTTCCTGTGTTCCATTCACTTATGGCTGCGTCGATGCCTGCAGCTAAACGCTTAACAGCTTTTCTTTGTGCTTTGGGTGATAGCTGATTTTCTGTACTGACACAAACTTCGCCCTGCGGATCGTTAACTACCGGAAGGCTGATGCACGGAAACTTGCGTAAGCCTCGAGGGGCCAGGCGCTGGGCTTCCTGCTCCGTGTAGGACAACCCCATCATATCCGATGGTGAGATGTTGCTGAAACGCATTAATGTAGCTCCTACAAAATGGACCTGAAAACTTAATAGAAAACCTGCGTTCAATATAGCGCCAAACGAGCTGGCGCTGATTTTTTTAAACCTCAGGGCTTACCGCCCACCCCTTCAACGCGTTGGGTCGACTTTTTTGAGGGGCACCGGCTATTTTCTTGACAACCCCCAACCGCGATTTGCTTGATAGGCCCAAATATCTTGGCAAATTCGTACTTAACCTTGCAGATGTATTGTAAAAAATTTACGAGATGCTGCTCACAAGCGGAAAATCCAATGAAATCGCAAGCATCGGACAGCTATCGCGACAAAATTGCTTGCGTCTGATACAGATTTCAAGCAATCTTGTGTGCAATATTTGTTGAGCACTCGGACATACACAACCCCTGCTGCTGATGTTTTGCTTGTTGTAACCGACCCTTCCGACACCGATATTTTAGGAGACACCATGATTCGACCTGACTCGCTTTTCGGCAAACGTGACAATGCAACGCCTACTCCTAATACACCGAACCCACCTCTCGGCGGAAACGGCCCGTTGATGCAGACAGGGCCAGCAGGAAGCATGCCGCGAGCCGGTACGCCTTTGGACCGTGCCATGCCTGGATCGCCGGCACCTTCCTCCGACAATTCCCATACGAGCACGAATGAAGTCGGCAGCAAGCTTATCGTCGGCCCGAACATAAAGCTCAAGGGCGTTGAAATAAGCGATTGCGATACGCTGGTGGTCGAAGGCCGTGTCGAGGCGACGATGAACTCGCGCGTGATCCAGATCGCCGAGATGGGCGCTTTTACAGGTTCGGCAGAAGTCGATCTGGCTGAAATTCGTGGCGACTTTGAGGGAGAACTGACTGTGCGCCAAAAGCTGGTGATTTTCGGCACCGGCAAGGTTTCGGGAAAAATCCGTTATGGCAAGCTGGTCGTGGAAGAGGGCGGCCAACTGTCGGGCGATGTGCAGTCAGGTGGTGTGGCGGCAACACCGCGTTCACTGTCGGTGGCCAAGGCCGCGCAGTAACGCGTAATTTTGCAGGTAATAAGCCTGATAAGCCTGGGTCTAAGAAACCCAGGAGCAGCAAGGTTCGAGCCGCCTTGCAGTTTGTAGCCGGGATGCTCCAAACGTCAGCCTTTCGATTTTATCGAAGGCTGGCGTTTTGCTTTGTCGAGCGCTTTTCGTCATTTTTGAATACCGCTACCTGTTTTGAATGCGGCAGGTGACGTGCGACAATCATGGCGATGACACCTACCGAATATATTCTCACCCTGTCCTGCCTCGACCAGCGCGGTATTGTTCACCGCGTATCGGGGTTCCTGGTTGAACAGGGTTGCAACATCATCGATTCGGCACAATTCGGCGACGCCCAGTCGAACTTGTTTTTCATGCGGGTGCATTTTTCTACCGACAGCCCCGAGATCACTGAAGCGCGGTTGCAGGCAGGCTTCGCCGCGCTCGGTGAAACCATGAACATGTCGTGGCAGTTGAACGACGCTGGCAGAAAGCCACGGGTCATGTTGATGGTATCGAAGATCGGGCACTGCCTGAACGATTTGCTGTTTCGATACCGTAGTGGTTTGCTGCAGATCGAAATACCGGCAATCGTTTCCAACCATGCTGATTTTTACCAGCTGGCTGCAAGCTACAACATTCCATTTCATCACTTGCCGTTAGCTGCGGGTGCCTCCGTAGAAGCCAGGCACGCGCAGGAACAGCGGGTGCTGGAAATCGTTACTTCTGCGCAGATCGATTTGGTCGTGCTGGCCCGCTACATGCAGATACTTTCGCCGGCGCTATGCCATACACTTGCCGGCCGGGCGATCAATATCCATCATTCGTTCCTGCCAAGTTTCAGGGGGGCCAAACCGTATTACCAGGCGCACGAGCGGGGCGTGAAACTGATCGGCGCGACGGCGCATTTCGTCACTGGCGATCTTGATGAAGGACCGATCATCGAGCAAGACGTGGAGCGGGTCGATCATTCGATGGGGCCCGAAACGCTAACGGCGATCGGACGTGATGTGGAATGCGTGGTGCTTGCCCGTGCAGTAAAGTGGTTCGTGGAGCACCGGGTGTTGATCAACGGGAACAAGACCGTGGTATTTCGTTGATCTGAAAGCGAACAACATGCTCACCAGCGCGAATCGCACAAACTTTCTACAGATTTCCAAACTTCATCAGCAACTACGCGTGCCAAACTACACTCTTGCAATAACACGACGAATTCAAACCAGAGACTTCAATGCGCGCCCTTCAAAATACCAATCGCTCTCTTCACATCCAAAATTCACCAGAGTTCGGCGCTACGTCGTCTATGCCACTGCCTGAAAATGCAGGGTTGCCTGCATCTAGGGTACGGGCAACCGGTCGGAACATGCCTGCACGGGTTAGTTCATCGACGGTACCGAGATTATTATTCGGATGTATTTCAGCCCGATCTTCGTTTGAAGAGCAGTTGGGTGCCTGGGCAGAGGATGCACCTTCTTCGAGAGAGAAAAAAGCACGGCGGTCAATCGCCAAAAAAATCGGGGCGGCATACAGAACGAATGCAACGTCACTGACAATTGCTCAGCCCTTGGAATATTCATCATACAAACATTGCTACATCGACTCGCTTCCTGCATGTTTGGGAAAGCTGACTAAACTAAAAAATTTGACGATACACTTGGATAAACATTCACCTATTCAATTCATACCACAAAAAAAATTCGAGCCCGTTCTGAACTGGCCTCCAAACCTAATTACACTTTCAGTTACCGGTCTACTGATCGACAACCTTCCGGCCTTGCCGATAACGCTTGAAACCCTCGAAGTACGCAGATGTCATATTTCTGTTCTACCGGAATTGCCGCAGCAATTACTAAACCTTAGTGTTGTGTTCAGCAAAATTAAACCAATTGATACGTGCAGCCAAAACTCACGATCTTGCGATGATAGAACGTTCAGTGAGCTGCCAGAACTTCCACCAAAGTTATTGGTACTTTCCGTCGATGCAAGCGAGATCAAACGGCTACCAACATTGCCCGAGACCTTAATAACACTATCTTGCCCGCATAACGAATTGGAGTTTTTGCCTCATTTGCCTCCACATCTACAGTCGCTTGACGTCTACCGGAATAAACTGAAAGTGCTACCTTATCTGCCGCAAAGCCTAAAGGCGGTAAACGCGCATCAAAACTCAATTGTCGGCATAGATTTTATTACCAATCGCCCTGAATCAGATCGTGAAATTCCCGCTCGTAACTACAGACGCAGCTCGACGAATATGCTGGAAATAGTTTCTGAGGCGCAAGACATTGCAAATAAATATAAGCAGCGGCAACTGGAATATCCTGAAAAAATATTGCCGCAAAACTACGATAATCCGCACGGCTTGCCAGACGATATCCTGGCCAGAACTGCATATGACAAGCAACTGATGACCTGGGTCGATAATAGTTATTCGACTTATGCTGTCAATGGGGGAAGAGGCCCGTTTCCGTCTCGTCGAGATACGGCGCTTGAAATCTACTCTGGTGGAAGCCATCTCAGAATAGCTCTCGGTATTGAAGACGAAAAATTGCCAGCGAATATTCTTCGCGACTTGCAGCACACTACAAGGTTAACACTCGACATCCATTTGAATAATGTTGAAATACCTGAATTCCCACGTAATCTTAAGGTACTTGTATTGTATATGGGAGATGGTCATCCAATTTTGCCAACACTGCCTGAAACATTACGGACGATAATGGCTCCACCGGCTTATATCAATGAAGAACTACGTCGATTGCGGGTGATAGCGGGCCGCGCTGATGTCAGGCCAGAACTTATCGGTATGGAAGAAAACTTAGGTCATTTTGCAGATCTGCCAATTGACCTTTCTGAAAAAATTTTAGATTTTCTGGTCGACGATCCACGCGCTTTAGTTAATTTGGGCGCAACAAGTTCAGCTTTCAGAGACTTATTAGTAAATCGTGTTGCTGTCGCTAACGCGATAAGACAAGTACAGATTATAGAGCGATGCATATAGGGCGCCGCAGATAATAGCTTCAAGCTCTAGCGCAATATCAGTTTCGTGCGGCACATTTACGGCGTTAACTTAGTATTTCAGTTATGGCCTTTGATCACCTGATTCATCCAAGTACTAATATCCATGATTTCTTCCGGGCAAACCGAATGCGGCATGGGATATACATGCCACTCCACCGCATAGCCCAGCGCCTGCAGTACTTCGCGCGTTGCAGTGGCCCGATCAATCGGCACGATCGGGTCGCTATTACCATGTGCCAGAAAAATCGGTAACGAGCGATTGGCTTCGCTGCGCTCGGCTGCCAGCGCATCAGCGAGTGGCAAATAGCCGGAAAGGCAGAGCAAACCGGCCAGTTTTTCTGGGTAGCGCAAACCCGTTTGCAGCGCCATGGCGCAACCTTGTGAAAACCCGGCCAGCATGATGCGATCGCTAGGAATGCCACGTGCATTCTGCGCTGCGATCAGTTCTTCGATTGCCGCCTGCGACTTGCGCAGCCCGGCTTCGTCTTCGCGGCGGGTGAGGTCGGCACCGAGGATGTCGTACCAGGCACGCATGACGTAACCATTGTTGACGGTAACCCGCATCGTTTCGGCATGCGGAAAGATGAATCGGATCGGCGGGCAGCCGGTCAGCGCGAGTTCGCGCACCATCGGTACGAAATCGTTGCCGTCGGCGCCGAGGCCGTGGAGCCAGATCACGGCGATGGTCGGGTGGGGCGCAGTTTCTACTTCGATAAATTCAAGCATGGTGGGTGGTATGAGTATTGGGGCCAGGGGAGTCGGTGGAATATAGCAGAGGCGAGGGAGAATGCTGGGCAGAGCTGGGCTCGAATCAGCGGTTCACGTGTCGCAATGCAGATTTGGGGCGAAAGACTTTGCAGACTGCATCGTCGGTTTCGATGTAAGGGCCGCCGATCAGGTCGATGCAATACGGCACTGCGGCAAATATGCCGGGGATGCTTTGCCTGCCGTCTACATCGCGCAAGCCCTCCAGGGTTTCCGTGATCGACTTTGGCTGACCGGGCAGGTTCATGATCAACGCCGCATGATCTGCCGTTTCACGGATTACTGCCACTTGCCGCGACAAGATCGCGGTCGGCACGAATGCCAGGCTGATCTGGCGCATCTGTTCGCCGAAGCCAGGCATTTCCTTGGTGCCGACCGCAAGCGTCGCCTCGGGAGTGACGTCGCGGCGCGCCGGGCCGGTGCCGCCGGTGGTCAATACCAGGTGGCATTTTTCTTCGTCCACCAGAGCGGTCAGCGTTGCTTCGATTGCCTGGCGCTCGTCCGGTATGAGGCGCGTGAGAACCTCCCACGGAGATGTCAGGGCTGATTCGAACCAGGCACGTAACGCCGGGATGCCGTGATCTTCGTAAATTCCAGCAGTGGCACGATCGGATATCGATACCAGGCCAATGCGTAGCATGGTCGCTTCGTTCAACGGCGAATCAGTCGGTTTGCCGCTCTGCATGTTTTCTACGGTCTGGATATTTGATGACATTACAAGATCAACGCGAGGTGTTGTCGTGCGGGGTGCCGTGGTTCTCTCTCGAATCGGATGCGTTGTCGTTATCGTCAATATCGTTGTCGTCAATATCGTTGTCGTCGATATCCAGTTTATCGTCACCAGCCGGCGCTTTTGCCTGCAACTGTTTCAGTATTTGAAAAATCTCGCGATAGGCTTTTGGCGGTTTGTTTTCCGCTTGTTCCTTACGGGCATTGCGGATCAGCGTGCGTAGTTGCTGCGCGTCGAGTTGCGGATGCTGCGCCAGCAAGTCAGTGAGAACTTGGTCGTCGACCAGCAGCTTGTCGCGTTTGCGCTCCAGCGCATGCATGGCCGCCGTATCGGCTTTGGATAGGCCACGCCAGCTGTCGATGGTTTTCTGGATGATGGCGATTTCCGCTTCATCGAGCGAGCGCATTTTCTTGCCGACGTATTGCAGCTGGCGGCGGCGGCCTTCATGATCCTTGATCATTTGGCATTCCAGGATGGCTTCTCGTACGTCTTCGGGCATCGGCACCCGTTTTACACGGTCGCGGGGCTCTGCGATCAGGTCTTCGCCTAATTTTTGCAAAGCTGTACTCACCCGCTTCAACTCGGATTTGGAAGGGCGCTCGTATTCCTGCTCGAACTCATTGGACTGGAAACCGCAGGCACCCCGGTTCGGGTTTGGCATGATAAGGACTCGAAAAACGCGTTATTTGGGTTTAAATAACGACACGGCTGCTATGATAACCGCTTTATAGCGGCCTAAAAATTCCCTCTCATGCGCGACACGACTTTCATCCTTTCTTCCGATCAATTGAAAGAGCTGGCGCAGGATGTATTGCGTCATGCCAGGGCGCTCGGCGCATCCGAAGCGGCGGTGCAGATCAGCGAGGGGGGCGGGCTTTCGGTGAGTGTGCGCAAGGGCCAGATCGAGACCATCGAGCAGAATCGCGACAAAGGCCTGGGTGTCACCGTGTATCTGGGCCAAGACCGACATACGCGGCGTGGTAACGCCAGTACTTCGGATTTTTCGCAGCGCTCCTTGAAGGATACGGTCGAAGCGGCGTATAACATTGCCCGGTTTACTGCCGAGGATGATTGTGCCGGCCTGGCGGACGCCGATGCGCTGGAAATGGCGCCACGCGACTTGAAGCTGTGCCACCCATGGGCTATTTCAGTCGACGAGGCGGTCGAGCTGGCCAAGCGGGGCGAGGCAGCAGCTTTTGCAGTGGATCGCCGTGTTACCAACAGTGAGGGCGCAGGCGTGCATGCGCAGCAGTCGCATTTCATTTCTGCCAACAGCCGTGGATTCATGGCTGGCTATCCATTTTCCAGGCATACGCTGTCGGTGTCGCCGATTGCCGGGCGCGGCGCGAACATGCAGCGCGATGGCTGGTATAGCTCGGCACGCAACGCAAAACATCTGGCTGCACCCGAATTACTGGGCACGTATGCGGCGCAGCGGGCGCTGGCGAGGCTCAATGCACGCAAGCTCGACACTCGTAAATGTCCGGTCCTGTTCGAAGCGCCGCTGGCAGTCGGGCTGCTGGGTACTTTCGTGCAGGCGGTGTCGGGTGGGGCGTTGTATCGAAAATCGAGTTTTTTGCTGGATTCGATCGGTACGCGGGTGTTCCCGGCGCATGTGCAGGTCGTCGAAGATCCGCATGTCGTCGGTGGCGTGGCATCGGCACCCTTTGATGATGAGGGTGTCAGAACAGCGCAGCGCGATGTAGTGAAGAACGGCGTGGTGCAGGGGTATTTTTTGTCGACCTACACGGCGCGCAAGTTGGGCATGCCCTCCACTGGCAATGCCGGCGGTTCGCATAATCTTGTCATGCGTTCCACAGCGGGTAAGCGTGCAGACAATTTCGAGGCGATGCTGAAAAAACTGCATACCGGCTTGCTGGTTACGGAGTTGATGGGGCAGGGCGTGAATTACGTCACCGGGGATTATTCACGCGGTGCTTCCGGATTCTGGGTCGAGAACGGGGTGATTCAATATCCGGTCGAGGAAATCACGATTGCCGGCAACATGAAGCAGATGCTCGACCAGATCGTAGCGATCGGGACCGATACGATCGTACGCGGCGGAAAAGAAACCGGGTCGATCTTGATCGAAAACATGACTGTTGCGGGTAGCTGATTTTTTTGAACGGAAATCACTTAAAGTCGTAGCCCTTATCCGCAATAAAGTGTTCTGCAACACCTATTTTGCCGATGAGACAACCGGCTGCTTTGGCATCGTGGACTTCACCCCGAGTGATTTCAAAATCGATCGGATTTCCATGCGCATCGGCGGCCATGTGAATCCTGGTCGTTGCGCCCCCTCGGGATTTGCCGATAGCACGCTCTTCTCCATGGTGCGCCCGTGCGAAGTTTCCACAGGATCGCCTCCAGCACTTTGCTGTGGTTAAGTAATTGCGGACACGACGATAGGGTTTTGCGCTGCCATGTTCTGTTCGTAGACGGTGGGCGGCGGATTGCCCAGTGCTGAGTTTAGTCGCTCACAGTTATAGAAGCTGGCGATGTAGTCGGCGATATCATAATGCAAGGGTATTCAAAGTTGCATTCGAAGGGATGTATTAGATCAACTGCCGCCGTACACGTGCAATTGCTGCACGGACTTGCCGGGGCGCGGTGCCGCCGATATGATCGCGCGCGGCAACCGATCCTTCCAATGTCAGCACACTGAAAATATCACCTTCGATCAGCGTTGAAAACGCCTGCAATTCACTTAGCGACAGATCGGAAAGATCGCAGCCGCGATCGACGCAGGACCGCACCGCGTGCGCCACTGCCTCGTGGGCGTCCCGGAATGGCAATCCCTTCTTCACCAGGTAATCGGCCAGGTCGGTAGCCGTGGCATAACCTTGTAGCGCTGCGGCATGCATCGCCTCCGGTCTGACCGTGATGCCGCCGGCCATGTCGGCAAAGATGCGCAGGGTATCGACGACGGTGTCCACAGTATCGAACAGCGGTTCCTTGTCTTCCTGATTATCCTTGTTGTAAGCCAGCGGCTGACCCTTCATCAGTGTCAGGAGGGCAATCAGGTGGCCGTTGACGCGCCCGGTCTTGCCACGCGCCAGTTCCGGCACATCGGGATTCTTCTTTTGCGGCATGATCGAGGAGCCGGTACAGAAGCGATCGGCAATATCGATGAACCCGATGCGCGGGCTCATCCATAGCACCAGTTCTTCCGACATGCGCGAGACGTGGGTCATGATCAGCGCTGCATTGGCGCAGAATTCGATGGCGAAATCGCGATCGGATACGGCATCCAGCGAGTTGTGGCAAACATCTTCGAAGCCCAGCGCATCTGCGACTTGCTGGCGATCGATCGGGAACGTCGTGCCGGCCAGGGCAGCCGCACCTAGCGGTAGACGATTGACCCGCTTGCGGCAGTCTTGCATGCGTTCGGCATCGCGGCCAAACATTTCCACGTAAGCCATCATGTGGTGGCCGAACGTAATCGGTTGCGCTACCTGCAGGTGGGTAAAACCGGGCATGATCGTGCCGGCGTGCTGTTCGGCGAGATCGAGTAATGCCAGACGCAGCTCACGCAGCAAGATGTCGATGTCGTCGATGGCAGTACGGACGTAGAGCCGTATGTCGGTTGCCACCTGGTCGTTGCGCGAACGGCCGGTATGCAGTCGCTTGCCGGCGTCGCCGACCAGCTCTGTCAGACGTTTCTCGATATTGAGGTGGACGTCCTCCAGATCGAGTTGCCATATGAAGGCGCCGTTATCGATTTCGGTGCGAATCTGGCTCAGGCCCTGCACGATCAGCGCGTGATCATCGCGGCTAATAATGCCCTGCTGCGCCAGCATTGAGGCATGCGCGAGCGAGCCTTGGATGTCGTGGGGCGCCAGACGCTTGTCGAAGAATACGGAAGCGGTGTAACGTTTGACCAGATCGGACACCGGTTCGGAAAACCGTGCCGACCAGGCTTCGCCTTTTTTTGCAAATTGCGATGTCATGTTTGTGCTCCAGGGTAAGGCATGGGGCCGATTATAAAACGCGGAAGGCGGGCGATACCATTAGCCGGTATTACGCAGCCCGGCAGCGATGCCGTTGATGGATAGATGAATGCCGCGCTGCACCCGTTCATCACGATTGTCGCCACCAGCATCGTCGGCGCCGGTGGTACCGTTGGCACGGTGGCGCTTGAGCAATTCGACCTGCAGATGATTGAGTGGATCGAGATAGGCGAAACGGTTCTTGATCGACCTTGCCAGCAATGGATTACCTGCCAGACGTTCGCTGCAGCCGGTGATGGCTTCCAGGCATTCGATGGTGCGTTCATGTTCGCCGACGATGCGGGTGAAGATTGCCTTGCGCAGCTTGCGATCTGTCACCAGCGTCGCATAACGGGAAGCCAGCGCCAGGTCGGTCTTTGCCAGCACCATGTCCATGTTCGAAAGCAGGGTGGCGAAAAATGGCCATTGGCGAAACATGGCGCGCAGGAGGTCCAGGCGCTGCTTGCGAGTGGCTAACGTCGTTTTTTCATCGGCCTTGCCAAGCGTAGCCGCGGCATCGATGGCAATACTGTCACCATTTTCCAGCCAGTTGCTGACCGCACTGCCGAAGCCATACCAGCCCGGCAGCAGCAAGCGGCACTGACCCCATGAAAAACCCCAGGGAATGGCGCGCAGGTCTTCTATGCGGCGGCTGGCGGTACGCGAAGCCGGTCTGCTGCCCAGATTAAGCTGGGCAATTTCGGCAATCGGCGTGGATTGAAAAAAGTAATCAGTGAAGCCAGGCGTGCCATAGACCAGGTTCCGGTATTGCTGGTATGCCTGCTCCGAGAGGGTATCCATCACTTGCTCGAATTGTGCCAGCTGCTTGCGGTGTTTTGCGCCTGAGACTTCGGTCGCCGGCGGTAGCAGGCTTGCTTCCAGCGTCGCGGCCACCAGCAACTCCAGGTTTCGCCGTCCAATTTCAGGATTGGAAAATTTCGATGCAATGGTTTCGCCCTGTTCGGTTAGCCGGATCTGTCCGGCAACCGTGCCCTGCGGCTGCGCACGGATCGCTTCGTAACTCGGCCCGCCGCCACGCCCAACAGTGCCGCCACGTCCATGAAAAAGACGCAGCCGAACGCCAACGCTGGAAAATACGTCGACCAGCGCCAGTTCTGCCTTGTAGAGCTCCCAGTTCGAAGTCAGAAACCCCCCGTCTTTGTTGGAATCGGAATAGCCGAGCATGACTTCCTGTAAATCCCCCTGGCTGGCGATCAGGCGTCGTACCGGCGTGAGCGCCATGAAACCGGCCATGATGTCGGCAGCGCATCGCAAGTCGGGAATCGTCTCGAAGAGGGGAATGACCATCAGCTCGAAACCGTACTGCCTGCCTGGCAAAGGTGCCTTGGCAGAGAAATGCGTCAGCAGCCCGGTTTCGCGTTGCAGGAGCAAGACTTCCAGCAGATCGGACACGGTTTCGGTGTGCGAGATGATGTAATTGCGTATTGCCCGGGCGCCGTAACGCTTGCGGATCGCCAATGCGGTACGCAACACATCGAGTTCGGACGTGGTTTCTGCAGAATATTGCAGATAAGGTGAATACAGCAGCCGTGGCTTCGACAGTTCGGACAACAGCAACGCAACTTTTCTGGGCTCGGCCAGATCGGCATAACGCGGTTCCACCTGCGCAATGGAGAATAGCTCTGCAAGCACCCGCTCATGCACGTCCGAACTCTGGCGCACGTCCAGAGTGGCGAGGTGAAAGCCGTAAATCTGCACCGCCCGCTTCAATATCGCCAGACGTGGCTTCACCAGCACCGCACCATGATTGGCGTCTAGCGAGTCGCTCAGGATCAACAAATCATCCAGAAATTCTTGCGCACTCGAATAGGCGGCGGCAGGCGCGAATTCCCGGCGCGGTAGTATTGCAGCGCCCAGCTCACGGGCATTTGCCGCAAGACGCGCGTAGATGCCGATCAGTGCACGGCGGTAGGGCTCGTCGCTGCGGTGAGCGGAGGTGTCCGGTGAGCGTTCTGCCAGCGCCAGCAGGGCCGGGCTGACAGTCACCAGCAGTGTCGACACCGAAAGCTCTGCGCCGAGTGCATGGACTTCGTCCAGATAGAATTCCAGGATGGTCGCGGCATGTCGCGCCAGCGCATGCGTCATGGTGCTGCCGTTGACATTCGGGTTACCGTCCCTGTCACCGCCGATCCAGCTACCCATCTGCACGAAGGGTGGCATCGTCGGTTCGACAGCGCGTCGTGCTTTGGGAAGGTGATGCAGCGCAAGCTCGGCCTCGATATCCTGATAAAGCGCCGGCAACTCACGCAGGAAAGTAATGCGGTAGTAGGACAACGCGTTTTCGATTTCGTCGGCCACCGTCAGTTTCGAGTAGCGCAGCATCCGGGTTTGCCACAAGGTTGCTATGTGCGCATGTAGAAGTGTCGTGTTGTCCGAACGCTCGCGCGCGGTCTGGGGCAGATCGCGCGCCGCCAGCAATTGTGCGATCTTGAATTCTGCATCGAGAATGCTTTTGCGCTGCACTTCCGTAGGGTGCGCCGTCAACACCGGCGAAATCAATGCCGTACGAAAAAATTCGCGCACTGCAGGCTGGCCCACGCCGGCTGCGTGCAACGTCGTCAAGGCATGCGAGATGCTGCCCGATTGGGCCGGTGACTCCGCCAGGAGGTGTGCCCGCCGGCGCCGGTTGTGATGCTGGTCTTCGGCGATATTGGCCAGATGAGAAAAATAAGAAAAGGCGCGCACCACCGAAATCGTCTGCTCGCGGCTCAGCTTGCGCAGCAATTTGTCGAGATTGGCGCCTGCTTCGGCGTCGGCATCGCGGCGGAATCGAACCGCTGTCTGGCGAATCGTTTCGACCACAGCGTACACGTCCGGGCTTTCCTGCTCGCGTAGTACGTCACCCAAAAGACGGCCGAGCAGGCGAATGTCTTCCTTCAGGGGCGCATCTTTGGAGAGGAGAGCCGGGGCTTGGGTAGGAGTGATGGTATCGATCTTGGTCATGGTCGGGTTCGGGTAGGAGACGCAGTGCTGCATGCTAGAATTCCGCAGCCTCGCAGAGCCAGTTTTTAATGCCTCGGTCTGCGCGGTGCGTTGCTTCCGCACGCTTTTTATGATGGTGTATTTTTGTAAAGAGTCTGACTTGAATTCAATCGTTCCGGACCGTCTTGTGATCGCCTCGCGCGAAAGTCGTCTCGCGATGTGGCAGGCGGAGCATGTCCGTACCCGGCTGCGCGCATTATATCCGCAGTGCGACGTGCAAATTCTCGGTATGACCACCCGCGGCGACCAGATACTCGACCGTACCCTGTCCAAAGTCGGCGGCAAAGGGTTGTTCGTCAAGGAACTGGAAGTTGCCATGGCCGAAGGTCGCGCCGATCTTGCGGTGCATTCGCTGAAAGATGTGCCGATGGACTTGCCGGCAGGTTTTATTTTGGCGGCAGTGCTGGAGCGCGAGGATGCGCGCGATGCGTTCGTGTCGAATATTTACCCGACGCTGGCCAGCCTGCCGCCCGGCACCATCGTCGGCACCAGCAGCTTGCGCCGTCAGGCGCTGATCGCGACGCGCTTTCCGGAGCTGGTGATCCAGCCGCTGCGCGGCAACCTCGATACCCGGCTAGGCAAGCTCGATCAGGGCGAGTACGGTGCCATCATTCTTGCTGCCGCGGGCTTGATACGCCTGGGTCTACCCGGGCGGATACGAGAGCTGCTCGCCCCGGATGACAGTCTGCCCGCACCGGGCCAAGGCGCCATGACCATCGAAATCAGTAGTGAACGCACCGATCTTGCTGCATGGCTCGCGCCATTGAACGACTATGCAACGTGCCAGGCGGTGACTGCCGAACGCACGCTGTCGAAATCGTTTGGTGGCAGCTGCCAGATACCGCTGGCCGCATATGCCACGGTTGATGGTTCGTGGATGCGATTACGGGCAATGGTGGCAACGCCGGATGGTACCCGCATGGCGCAAGCCGAGGCGACCGGATCGGTGACTGCACCAGATGCCCTGGGTATTCAGATCGCACAGGCGTTGCGCATGCAGGACGCGGCCGGAATTCTGGCGGCTTGCCTGGCCGACGCCGCGGCCAGTGACAACTGACCGTTGATGCAGACCCGGAAAGACGCACTGCCGCTGGTCGTCATCACGCGACCCATTGCGCAAGCGCGCCTCATGCAGCAAAAAATCGCGGCAATCGGCAGGGAAACCATTCTGCTTCCCCTGCTTGAAATCAGCGCCCTGGAAGATAACACTGCCCTCGATGCGGCATTGCGGGACTTGCTGCACTATGCCCTCGTGGCTTTTGTCAGCCCGAACGCCATCGATGCAGCCTTCGCGCGGCGCCGGCCCTGGCCTGCGGAAGTCCCGCTAGCAGTCATGGGCGAGGGCAGCCGGCAAGCGCTGGCCGCACATGGCATCACGGCCGTGACGACGCAGATTTACAGTCCGGTCGACATTGAGCGCACCGACTCCCAGACCTTGCTTGCGGTACTCGACCCGGCGACCTTTGCCGGGAAAAAAGTATTGATTCTGCGGGGCGACAGCGGACGTGAATTGCTGGCCGATGCACTCCGCGCTGCCGGGGTGATTGTGACGCAGGTGGCTGCTTATCAACGCGCAGCCGCGTCAATCGATGCCGATGGCTTGCTAGGGTTGCGCCAGTTGTTACATGGAGGCTGCGAATGGGTCATCACCAGTTCCGAGGCGTTACGGGTGCTGATGCAGTGGGCCGGGCAACTCGATGGCCAACCACGCAGGGATGCCGGCACGGAAGAGGTGTCGGCGCTCACTTGGGTTGCAGTTTTACAACGTCAGACCCTGTTCGTGCCGCATGTCCGCATTGCCGAAACTGCCACGGCGCTGGGTTTTAGCAACGTTTTACGCACCGCAGCGGGCGACACCGGCCTACTTGCCGCGTTACAATTCCGCCATGAATGAAATGCCTTCCTTGCCGGACCCGGGCGCCAGTGCCTCGACAACCGGTGTTTCTCCTCCTGAGCGGGTCGACGCCGGCGCCGCTTTCTTCGATGCTGCGCGGGTGCGTGCGGCCATTCGCCCAGCCATACGCAGGGTATATGCGCTGCTGGCTGTGTTGGTGTTGCTGCTTGCCTACGTGTGGATCACCACCAGTATCGCCGCCTCAAGCTTGCGCAAGGAAACCGCACGGCACCTGAAAGTGGCAGAAGTCGCCGCGACCGAGGGTAGCGTACAGCTGAAAGCATTGACCGAGACAGCACGCCAGTTGCAGGCGAAGGTAACGGTTCTCGAAAGCAAACAACTGGAGTCGCAAAGCCAGCAGCTCGCGCTGGAGCAGTTGTATCAGGATCTGTCGAAAAACCGTGACGACTGGGCGCTTGCCGAAATCGAGCAGGTATTGTCGACAGCCAGCCAGCAGCTACAACTGGCAGGCAATGTTCAAGGTGCATTGATTGCGCTACAAAACGCCGACACTCGCCTCTCGCGCGCCGACCGTCCGCAATTCATTGCCATTCGCCGGGCCGTCGCACGTGACATCGATCGGCTGAAAGCATTGCCGAGCCTGGACCTCACCGGTATTGCCCTGCGGCTCGACAGCATCATCGGGCAGATCGACAGCATGCCGCTGCTGGCCGACGAAAAACCGACTTTACCGGTGAGCGAGCCAAAAACTTCCCTGGTCGCCCCAGTCCAGCCCTCCAACGGCGCTGCCTGGCTGCAGCAACTTGAAAACATCTGGCAAAGATGGAGCAGTGAACTATGGGTCGAGGTGCGACAGCTGATTCGGGTACGCTCGGTGGTCGAGCCCGATGCATTGCTTCTGTCACCTACCCAGGCCTACTACGCGCGGGAAAATTTGAAGCTGCGTCTGCTCAATGCCCGGCTGGCCCTGCTATCGCGTAATGAATCAGCATTTCGCAGCGACATGATCGCCTCGCAAGAAACGATCGGCAAATATTTCGACACGCGCGCCCGGCAAACGCAGACGGCGCAAGCACTGCTGCGGCAAGTTCAGAGTAGTAATCTGGCGATAGAATTGCCGACCCTCACCGAGAGCCTGAACGCGGTGCGCAACTACAAGGTCAAGCCGTAGCATGCGATTTTTTCTCAGGTTACTGGTATTGCTGGCCACTGCCATCGGGCTGGCTGTTACCACCCGCTTCAATCCCGGCAACGTCGTGTTGTTTTATCCGCCTTACCGCATCGACCTGTCACTGAATTTTTTCATCCTCCTGGCAGCGTTGGTGTTTTACGTCTTGTATTGCCTGATCGATGCATTGCGCTCTACCCGTGAAATGCCGGGCAAGGTCGCTTCGTATCGGCGGGAAAAGCGCGAACGGGAGGGCAATCAGGCGTTTCGCGAAGCACTGAAAGCGTTGTTCGAAGGGCGTTTTGGCCACGCCGAGAAAGCGGCCAGGCGTGCCAGCCAGGTGCCTGAAAATGCCGGTCTGGCAGCATTGATCGGTGCCAGGGCTGCGCACTGGATGCGCCAGTTCGAACGGCGCGATGCGTGGTTGTCGCAGGCAGCTGAAACTACCGCATTGAAGCCAGCCCGTCTGATGACTGCGCTGGAATTGCTGGTCGATGAGCACCGGCCCGACAAGGCATTGGCTACCGTGGAAGAACTTAATGCCGGAGGGACGCGGCATATTCAGGCCCAGCGTCTGGCCCTCAAGGCAAATCAGTATGCAAAGAACTGGCCAGAGGTACTGCGCCTGACGCGCTTGCTGGACAAGAACAATGCTCTGCATCCGGCGCTATCGGGCAGGCTGCGTGAAATGGCTTATGCAGACATGCTCTCGGTAAAACCGCACGATGTAGAATCGCTGCGCAATACGTGGCGCGCTATCCCTCCCGATGACCGCAGCCGCGCATTTGTAGCCGCACGCGCGGCTGCCGCCTTTAATGCGCTCGGCTTGCACGATGAAGCCCGAGTGCTGATCGAAGCGGCAATTGCCACGCACTGGGATGACCGCCTGATCCGTGCGTATCGCCACTGCGTGGCGCCGGAAGCCTCCCCCACCCTGGTAGCGCAAATCGAACAGTGCGAAGCCTGGAGTGCCCAAAAGCCTTTCGATGGGCAACTTGCACTGACCCTAGGTGCGTTATGCCTGAAACAAAAACTTTGGGGCAAGGCGCAGCGCCATCTGGAGCAAGCCTTGTCGCAGGCTGGCGATGCATCGACCCGCCGGGAAGCGCATCTCGAACTGGGACAGCTCCATGAAGCGCTGGATCACGCCGAGCTGGCCGCCTTTCATTATCGCGAGTCTGCTCGCCTGGCTTGATTCGCCGGCTTTTTACAAGGCGAGGCGGTATAATCTGCCACCGGTCGACTTTCCTTTTCTACAACTCTTTCACTTCAACTTCGAGAATTCGCCATGAGCCTCAACAAAGTGTCTGCAGGTCGCGACCTGCCAAATGACTTCAACGTCATTATTGAAATTCCTATGAATGCCGATCCGATCAAATACGAAGTCGACAAGGAATCCGGAGCGATCTTCGTCGATCGGTTCATGAGTACGGCAATGCATTATCCATGCAACTATGGCTACATTCCCCAGACGCTTGCTGGCGACGGCGACCCTGTCGACGTCCTGGTGATTACACCATTTCCGCTATTCGCCGGTGTCGTTGTCCGGTGTCGTACCATCGGCGTGCTGAAAATGACAGACGAAGCGGGTGAAGATGCCAAGCTGCTGGCGGTACCGGTGGACAAAATACTACCGATTTACACGCACTGGCAAAAACCGGAAGATATCAACGACCTGCGGTTGCAGCAAATTCAGCATTTCTTCGAGCATTACAAGGATCTGGAGCCGAACAAGTGGGTGAAGGTCGAAGGCTGGGCTGGTCCGGAGGAAGCCAAGGCGGAAATCATGGCCGGCGCCGAGAGTTACAGGAAAGCTGCGAACGCGTCATGAGCTTGATTGCTTTTCGGGCTGCACAGAAAGAGGAGGGCACACTGCGGTGTGCTTTTTTTATTTCTAGCCAGTAATCGACATATGTCATGGAATCGGCGATCATCAAAAAACCGCTCCAGACTCTTCGTTACGACTACTTGAATGACCGGATTTTTCATGCCTGCTGCAGGTTCGCTTCCTGGTTCGACTTCTTCTCCCTCTTCTACCGGGCTGCCGATAGGTGACGAGGCGCGCATGGCCCGCGATCGCCTGTTACGCAAGATCGCTGAAGACACTGATTTGCCGGCGTTGGGGAGTTCTGTCGCCAGAGTCGTACAGTTGGCGTCTTCAGATGAGGATTCGGTCAGGGAACTGGCTCATTTCGTACTTTCCGACGTCGGCCTGACGCAAAAAGTGCTGCGGCTTTCCAATACGGTCGTCTACCGCACGGCCTCCGGCGTACCGGTTACGACGATTTCGCGGGCAATCTTCCTGTTGGGTTTCGACACCGTAAAAACTAGCGCCCTGGCAATTCTTCTTGTCGACAGCATGAAAGGCAAGCATGCGCAGAGCGTACGCGCCGAGCTCGGATTTGCCCTCAGTGCGAGCGTCATCGGCCGTGAAATTGCACGGCGCAGTCATTTCAAGGATGCCGAGGAAGCAGCCGTTGCCGCACTGTTCAAAAATATGGGGCGGCTACTGGTCGCATCGCACGACCACCGGCTATACGCCGAAATTGCCGAATTGAGCGAGGGCGGTATCCACTCACCGGGACAAGCCTCGATGCAGGTACTGGGCTGCACGTTCGATATGCTGGCTGAATCAGTGCTGCAGGAGTGGCAAATACCGGACACGATCATCAATGCGCTAGGTATGTTGCCCCAAGGCGCGCTGAAACCGGCAAAACATCGTCAGGAATGGTTGCAGCACGTGGCAGCATTCAGTACGGCGGCAGCTGCCCTGATGCCGAAGATGACGCAGCCAGGCGGCGACCCGGCAAGCCGGGCGCTGCTTGCTCGCTTCGGCGCCGCTCTCAATCTCGACAGTCTACGGTTGACCGAGCTGTTGGCGACGGTGGCTCGCGAGACCCGTGCCCTGACCGAGAATGCCGAACTGATTTTCGCCCCGGCCGAGCTCGATGAAGGCGAGCCGGAATTGGCTTCCGGAGAAGCCAATGACGACTCAGGCCGAGGGAAAACATCGAATCTGCCGCAGGAGTTGCTGCTGGTGATAGGTCAGGCTGAAGGCGCTGCTGATGCGTGCTATCCGAGTGGCAAGCCACGGCGTGCGCGTGATCTGCTCATGGCCGGCGTACAGGATGTGACGGAAATGATGGCCTCGAAACAGTGCAAGGTCAACGATCTGATCATGCTGGCACTAGAAACGTTGTATCGCAGCATGGGTTTTCGCTTTGCTACGGTGTGCCTGCGCGACGCCAAAACCAATCAGTACCGCGCGCGGGTAGCGCTCGGCGCTGACAGCACCCGTTTGCAGGATGGATTCGTTTTCACGGCAGCTGGAGCTGCCAGACGCGATCTGTTCAGCCTGGCCATGGAAAACAATGCCGACCTGATGATTGCCGACGCCTCGAGCGCCAACATTGTGGATCTGGTGCCACCGTGGCACCACAAGTTAATGCCGGAGGCACGCAGTTTCATCGTGCTACCTCTGGTCGTCAATGGCGTGGCTTTCGGATTTTTCTATGCCGACCGAATCTGCATGGCGCCGGAAGGCGTCCTCGCTGATGAGACCGCCATGATAAAGACCTTGAAGGGGCAGGTACTTGCCGCACTCAGTGCACGCTGAGTCGGCTATATTGGCTAGCGCCACCCGCATGCGAAAGTTCCGTTACATCGTTTTCTTGTGCTCGGCGCGAAACGGATTGCGTTCGTTCAATTCATCGATGTAGGCTTCCACGCCACCGCTTTCGCGTGCCAGGAATTGTTCGATCGCATCGGCAAAGGCGGGGTGTGCCAGCCAGTGCGCCGACCAGGTTTTTTGCGGCAGGAAACCACGCGCCATCTTGTGCTCGCCTTGGGCGCCGCCTTCGAAGCAGCCGATGCCGTGTCTGATGCAGAATTCGAGTGGCTGGTAGTAGGCCGTTTCGAAATGCAGGCACGGCACGTCCTCGATCGCGCCCCAGTAGCGGCCGTAAATGGTGCTCGGAGAATGGATCAGCAGGGATGAGGCGATTGGTTTGCCTTCTCGCTCGGCGACGATCAGCAAGATGTTTTCCGGCATCGAGGCGCCGATGCGCAGGAAAAAGTCCAGGTTCAGGTACGGTGAAGAATGGTGGTCGCGATAGGTATGATCGTAGCAGCGTTTGAAAAAGCGCCAGTCGGCATCGCTGGCCTCGATACCTGCCACGTGGCGGAAGGTGACGCCTGCATCGGCAACCTTGCGTCGCTCGGCGCGGATATTCTTGCGCTTCTTGCGTTCCAGTGTCTCCAGGAAAGCGTCGAAGTCGGCGAAACTCTGATTCAGCCAATGAAATTGGACGCCTGAGCGCAGCATGAAGCCTGCTCTCTGCAGTGCTTCGGCCTGCTCCTGGGGTGGGTACAGCACATGCGTCGACGACAGTGCATTGTTCTCCTGGATGCTTTGCAGGGCATCGATCAGGGCTTTCTGCGCATCCGCGTCGATCGACAGCAACCGGCTGCCGCTGACCGGCGTGAAGGGTATCGCAGACAAAAGTTTTGGGTAGTATTCCAGGCCGTTGCGCCGATAGGCATCTGCCCAGGCCCAGTCGAACACGTACTCGCCATACGAATGCGTCTTTGCGTACATCGGCAATGCTGCCGCAAGCGCCTCACCCTGCCAGATGGTCAGGAACTGCGGTTGCCAACCTGACTCGGCCGATGCCGAACCGGAAGCGTGCAGCGCCTCAAGAAATGCGTACGACAAAAAGGGATTGCCGTGCGGTTGCACTTCGATCAGTGCGTCCCAGGCCGGGGCGCCTATATCAGAAAGGCGAGAAATGATGCGCGTGCGATAATTCAGATTCAGCCTCATCGATACATCGAACAATCATTTTGCAACCTACCATGACAGTGCACGTCGCCCTTGCGCAAATCAACAGCACCGTCGGCGACCTCGCCGGCAATGCCGAAAAAATCCTGAAAGCCTGCAAGCTGGCACATGCCGCCGGTGCGCATATCGTCGTCACACCCGAGCTTTCTTTGGTAGGTTACCCGCCGGAAGATTTGCTGCTACGCCCGTCATTCTACGCAAAAAGCGCTGCTGCGTTTGAAGCGCTGACAGTATCGATCGGCGCCTGTGCCGGGTTGGTTGTTGTGATCTGTCACCCGATGATGCGCGGCGGTTTCTGCTACAACGCCGCCTCCGTGGTTCGGGATGGCGAGGTGCTGGGCACCTATTGCAAAGGCGCGTTACCCAACGATGCAGTGTTCGATGAAAAACGCTATTTCACGTCGGCAAGCGATACGTTTGTCTTTACCGTAAAAAATATCGTTTTCGGAATCAATATCTGCGAAGACACCTGGTATCCCGAAGCACCGGCTCGTGCCAGGGCTGCGGGGGCGCAGGTATTGCTGGTGCCGAACGGTTCGCCATTCCATCTGCGCAAGCAGCACCTGCGGCAGGATGTCATGGAAAAAAACGTCAGCAGCCAGGGCTTGGCGCTGGTGTATGTAAACCTGGTGGGCGGTCAGGATGAGCTGGTTTTTGACGGCAACTCATTCGTGCTGGATGCAGAGGGTGTGGTTTGCGCACGACTGGCACACTGCGCCGAAGACTTGCAGGTCGTGGCGTTTGACGATGGTGGGCGCCCGGTCTCAGCCGATGCTGCAGCTGATGCGAGCGCTGTAGAGCCATCTGCCAACCTAACCACGCTGTCGTTGGAAGCACAGGTGTATCAGGTGCTGGTGCTTGGGGTTCGGGATTACGTAGGCAAAAACGGTTTCTCGAACGTCCTGATCGGCTTGTCCGGCGGGGTTGACTCTGCATTGACGCTGGCAATCGCTGTCGACGCATTAGGCGCGGCGAAGGTTCGTGCGGTGATGATGGCGTCACCCTACACGGCAGAAATTTCCCGGGTGGATTCGCGTGAAATGGTCAGGCGCACCGGCGTGCGCTACGACGAGATTCCCATTCACGATTGTTTCGACGCGTTCAAAACCACGCTTTCTGAACAATTTTCCGGGTTGCCCGACGATACAACCGAGGAAAACATTCAGGCACGTATTCGCGGCACCATCCTGATGGCCTTGTCCAACAAACTCGGATCGATAGTTCTGACCACCGGCAACAAAAGTGAGCTGGCAGTCGGTTACTGTACGCTCTATGGCGACATGGCCGGTGGCTTTGCCGTCATCAAGGATGTTGCCAAGACGCTGGTTTATCGTCTTTGCGCTTATCGCAATACCCTTTCCGACGTCATTCCCGAGCGTATTCTCACACGAGCTCCCTCGGCGGAACTGCGCCCTGATCAGACCGATCAGGATTCGCTGCCGCCCTATGAAACGCTGGATGCCATCATGCAGATGTTTGTCGAAGAAAATCTAAGCGTCGAAGATATCGTTGACGCTGGATTCAGAACGGAGGATGTTGAACGTGTTACACGTTTGATCAAACTGAACGAGTACAAGCGGCGCCAGGCGCCAGTAGGAATTCGGATCACGCATCGCGGATTCGGCCGCGACTGGCGGCACCCGATCACGTCAAAATTTCACGAAACTTGATCCAGCCGGATCGGCAGCCAATTTTCAAGAGGTGTTATGAAACAAATTACGGCAATCATCAAGCCCTTCAAGCTCGACGAAGTGCGCGAGGCGCTGGCGGATGTGGGTGTTAGTGGCCTGACCGTCACCGAAGTAAAAGGTTTTGGCCGGCAAAAAGGTCACACCGAGTTGTACCGTGGTGCCGAGTATGTCGTTGATTTTCTGCCGAAGGTGAAAATCGAGGCAGTGGTCGATGAAGCCGTGGTCGAGCGGGCAATCGAGACGATCATCAAAGCCGCACGCACCGGCAAGATCGGCGACGGCAAGATTTTCGTGCAGGATGTGGAGCAGGTGGTTCGAATTCGTACCGGGGAAACGGGCTCGAGTGCCGTCTGACATGGCACACCGGTGCGTTATTGGCGCGACCTTCCCTACGCTCTGGTTTGCGCCTTGAGCAATACCACCAGTGCGCCGCTGCCGCCATCCGATGCCTTGGCCTGGCAAAACGCGATCACTTCTTCCTTTTGAACCAACCAGTTGCGTACCTTGTTTTTCAATACAGGTTCACGATTGATCGAGCCCAGACCCTTGCCGTGAATGATGCGCACGCAGCGCAGGCCGCGGCGACCGACGCTACGTAAGTATTCTGCCAGTGCAGTACGCGCTTCGTCGGTGCGCAATCCATGTAAGTCCAATTGACTCTGGATCACCCAATGGCCTCTTCGTAGCTTTTTCAGGGTATCCGGGCCGATGCCGGTACGTCCGTAGCTCAGCGCGGCATCCGTATCCATCAGCGTCTCGACACTGAAATCGTCGGAAAGGGATTCCGATAAAGCAGCTTGTTCGTCCGCAATATGATGGCGGGCGACCGGTTCCGGTAACTGCCGGAACGGTTCACGGCGGTCGAGTAATGGCAGTATCGTCACGTCGCCCACACTGATCTGAAACAGTCTGGCTTCCAATGCAACGGCGGCAGCAATCCTGGCATGCTCGGCTTGCGCGCGCTCGTGCGCCTCCTGCTGCGCCTTCAAGGCGCGCTGCAAGTCCTGCAGTGCGGAGAAATCCTTGTGTGAAAAGGCCATGTTGCTGCCAATCCTGTTGAATGGACGTTTCAGGCAATATCGTTAAGAGCCCAGGCTTTCAAGATAACGCTGCGCGTCCAGTGCTGCCATGCAGCCGGTACCGGAACTGGTGATTGCTTGCCGGTAGACGTGATCCTGGACGTCGCCGGCGGCAAATACGCCATCGATGCTCGTCGCCGTCGCCATTCCTTCAAGCCCTGTGCGGGTGCGGATGTACCCGTCCTTCATTTCCAGCTGGCCCTCGAAGATGCCGGTGTTAGGCTTATGCCCGATGGCGATGAAGACACCGTGCAAGGTTATCGGCGTGATCGTGCCATCGCCTGTGGACTTGATGCGCATGCCGGTGACGCCACTGTTGTCGCCCACCACTTCTTCAAGGGTGTGATTCCACTTTACATCGATCTTGCCCTCGGCGACTTTTGCCATCAGGCGATCGACCAGGATCGGTTCTGCACGAAACTTTTCACGCCGGTGCACGACCGTTACCTTGGTAGCGATGTTGGAAAGATATAGCGCTTCCTCCACCGCTGTATTGCCGCCGCCAATCACGGCAACCTCCTGGCCACGATAAAAGAAACCGTCGCAGGTGGCGCAGGCGGAGACGCCTTTACCGGCAAAGGCTTGTTCGGATGGCAACCCAAGATACTGCGCTGAGGCACCGGTTGCAATGATCAGTGCATCGCAGGTGTATTCACCCGCATCACCGACCAGCCGAACCGGTTTTTCCAGCAGGTGCGCCGTATGAATTTGGTCGAACACGATCTCGGTATTGAAGCGCTCGGCGTGTTGCAACAACCGCTGCATCAGTTCCGGTCCCTGAACGCCCATCGGGTCGCCGGGCCAGTTCTCGACATCGGTCGTTGTCATCAACTGGCCCCCTTGCTCGACGCCGGTCACCAGCACTGGCTTGAGGTTGGCGCGAGCGGCATACACTGCAGCGGAATAACCGGCCGGCCCCGAACCAAGAATAAGAACCTGCGCGTGTTTTGAGTTGGCCATGAGGTGATCTCTTCAGTTGAATTAGGCGGACAGGAACAATGAAAAATGCGTTGTAGACGTCTGTAGTTGTCTCATAGATGCCGACAGTGACAGGAATTTCAACGACAGCCTGATTAAATCTGTATTTGCGGTAAAAACTGTTTAAGATTATAGACGAAGCAGACTGCCTGCCAGCCTCGGACTATCGTCGCCTTCGGGTGGCCTATTGATCAAATACCATGACCAGAACCGCACAAGCCTATACACGTAGCAGTACCGGCATTAGTGGCGCCGGGACGAAGCCATTGCCGAACCGTGTCGTGCGACTTCTGTCCGAAGCGCGCTGGTTGCTGACGGCATCTCTCGTGTTGTACCTGATGCTGATCTTGTTCAGCTACACGCGTAGCGATCCCGGTTTTTCATTTTCCACCGGGGTGATGAAGGTGCAGAACTGGGGCGGCCGCACCGGGGCCTACCTATCGGATCTGCTGCTGTTCGTCTTTGGCTTTTCCGCCTGGTGGTGGTGCGTGCTGGTCTTGAGAACCGTCTACGACGGCTACCGTCAGCTCGATCGCCGTTTTCCAGGTACACAGGATCGTGTCGAGGAAAATCCTGCGGTGACTGCCGAAGCACCTCATCGGTATGAATCCCTGATTCGCGGTTTTGGTTTTTTGCTGATGCTTGCGGGAAGTGTCGGTATTGAATTCCTGCGGATGTATAGCGTAAAAGTGCAGCTGCCGCGCGCACCCGGTGGGGTGCTCGGCGAGCTCATCGGAGGCGCGACGCAAAATGCTTTCGGCTTTACCAGCGCCACGCTGTTTCTGTTGCTGATGTTCGGCGTCGGCTTCAGCTGGTTCTTTCACGTGTCCTGGCTTGGTCTGGCAGAACGTATCGGTGGCTGGATCGAATTCGTGGTCACGCGGGTACAAAACCTGTACCGGGCGCGTCAGGACCGCAAGCTCGGCCTGGTCGCCGCAGTAAGACGTGAAGAAGTGGTGGTACACGAGCGTGCGCGCATCGTCGAAGCAGCGCCCCGACGCATCGAGCCGCAAGTGATGATCGTACCGAAATCAGAACGACATGAAAAGGAGCGCCAGGTGGTGCTGTTCAACGACCTGCCGGACAGTAACCTGCCGCCCCTGTCGCTGCTCGATGCAGCGCCACCCGCACAGGAAACCGTCAGTGTCGAAACGCTGGAGTTCACCAGTCGCCTGATCGAAAAAAAGCTCTCCGATTTCGGTATCGAGGTGCGTGTCGTCGCCGCTTATCCGGGGCCAGTGATCACTCGCTATGAAATCGAACCTGCGACCGGCGTCAAAGGCAGCCAGATCGTCGGGCTGGCACGTGATCTGGCGCGCTCGCTGTCACTAACCTCGATACGCGTGGTGGAGACGATTCCGGGCAAGAATTACATGGGGCTGGAGTTGCCGAATCCGAAGCGGCAGATCGTGCGCCTGACGGAAATCCTTAGTTCGAAAGTGTATAACGACGGCGTGTCGAGCCTGACGATTGCGCTGGGCAAGGATATCGCTGGCAATCCGGTAGTGGCCGATCTGGCAAAAATGCCGCATCTGCTGGTGGCCGGCACGACCGGCTCGGGAAAATCCGTCGGCATCAACGCCACCATCCTCTCCTTGCTCTATAAATCCGATCCGAACCAGGTCCGGCTGATTTTGATCGATCCGAAGATGCTGGAGCTATCGATCTACGAAGGCATACCGCATTTGCTGGCGCCGGTGGTTACCGATATGCGGCAGGCCGGCCATGCGCTGAACTGGGGTGTCAATGAAATGGAGCGGCGCTACAAGCTCATGAGCAAGCTGGGTGTGCGCAACCTTGCGGGTTACAACCAGAAGCTGGCCGATGCTGCCAAACGCGAAGAAAAAATCCCGAACCCTTTCAGTCTGACACCGGATGCGCCGGAGCCGCTGGAAAAATTACCGACCATCGTCATCATCATCGACGAGTTGGCCGATTTGATGATGGTCGTGGGCAAGAAGGTCGAAGAATTGATTGCGCGCATCGCCCAGAAAGCCCGCGCTGCCGGTATCCACTTGATTCTCGCAACTCAGCGGCCGTCGGTGGACGTGATTACCGGCCTTATCAAAGCCAACATACCGACTCGAATTGCTTTCCAGGTCAGCAGCAAGATCGATTCGCGCACCATTCTCGACCAGATGGGTGCCGAGGCATTGCTGGGCATGGGTGACATGCTGTACATGCCACCCGGGACCGGGATGCCGGTGCGGGTACATGGCGCATTCGTTTCCGACGAGGAAGTACACCGGGTCGTGGACCATCTGAAAGCGCAGGGTGAGCCGAATTACATCGAGGGCATTCTGGACGGCGGCACGCTGGAAGAGGGCGCCGATGGCTTGCCCACAGGCGATGCGTCATCCGCTGGCGAGGCTGATGCGTTATACGATCAGGCCGTTGCCGTGGTGCTGAAAAACCGCCGGGCTTCGATTTCCCTGGTGCAGCGGCATCTGCGCATTGGTTACAACCGCGCCGCACGTCTGCTCGAACAGATGGAACAAAGCGGCCTGGTATCGAGCATGCAGACGAACGGCAATCGCGAGATACTCGTGCCTGCAGGCGCTGCTGCGGAGTAGTCGCACGGTGGCAGTTGCGTAACCGACCGGGTCGGATTCACCGAGATGAATTTTCCGGCCACGGCTTGTAACAGCAGCATTTTCCGAGGAATGATTTTGAAACGACTGCCTGGCTATACATTAACCGCTGCCCTGACCTTGCTCGGCGCAATGCTGCCGTTATCGGCGGTTGCCGCCGCTGCGCTCGAACAATTCCAGTCGTTCGTAGCGTCCACGCGGTCTGCGCGCGGCGATTTCACCCAAACCCTGGTGAAGGCTGATGTCAAAGCTGATGTCAAAGCTGACGTCAAGGGTTCGGCAGCAAAGACTTCTGCGCCTTCCACAGGCACATTCGTATTCGCCCGTCCCGGCCAATTCATCTGGACTTATCAGAAACCCTACGAGCAATTGCTGCAAGCCGATGGCGACAAGCTTTACATCTATGACAAGGATCTGAATCAGGTCACGGTGCGCAATCTGGGCGACGCACTTGGTTCATCACCGGCGGCGATCCTGTTTGGCAGCAATGATCTGAAGAAGAATTTCACGCTCAAGGAAACAGGCCAGAAGGATGGGCTCGAATGGCTGGAGGCAACACCGATCGCCAAGGATACGACGTTCGAGAAAATCCGCATCGGCTTGCGGGATGGGTTGCCAGAAGCAATGGAGTTGCGCGATTCGTTCGGGCAGGTGTCTCTGCTGCGCTTCACACGCTTCGAAAAAAACCCGGCGCTGGCCGGCAACCAGTTCAAGTTCGTCACGCCCAAAGGTGCCGATGTCTTCAGCAACTGATCATTGCTGGCCTCTGAACGCTGACAACACCACTGCGGCAATGTTCGTGGTTCCATTTGAATACACTTGAATTTCAGTTGAGTTCCGCAAACGCCGCACCGCTGGCCGAACGAATGCGTCCGCGGACGCTCGATGACGTGATCGGGCAGCAGCATTTGCTCGGACCGGGCAAGCCATTGCGAGTCGCCTTCGAATCTGGCGAGCCCCATTCGATGATCCTGTGGGGTCCGCCGGGGGTCGGAAAAACCACTCTGGCGCGTTTGATGGCGGAAGGCTTCGACGCTGAATTCGTGGCGCTGTCTGCAGTTCTCTCAGGTGTGAAGGATATCCGCGAAGCGGTCGAGCGCGCCCAGTTGATACAAGCCAGCCGCCAACGGCGCACCATTCTGTTCGTCGATGAGGTACACCGGTTCAACAAGAACCAGCAAGATGCTTTTTTACCGCACGTGGAAAGTGGCTTGTTTACCTTCATCGGTGCCACCACCGAAAATCCATCCTTTGAAGTCAACAGTGCGTTGTTGTCCCGCGCTTCGGTGCATGTGCTGCAAACATTGAATGAAGATGAGCTTGGCGTGATGCTCGAGCGCGCCTGTCGGCTCGAACTCGGCGGGCTCGGGTTTGCCGACGATGCGCGTGCGACGCTGATTGCGAGCGCCGATGGCGATGGCCGGAAACTCCTGAACAACCTTGAAATTGTTTACCGGGCTGCGCAAGCACGGCAAGTGACGCAAGTCGATGCCGCGCTGCTGGCAATGTGTCTGGGCGATGCGGTGCGTCGCTTCGACAAGGCCGGTGATGCGTTTTACGACCAGATTTCCGCGCTGCATAAATCGGTGCGGGGTTCCAATCCGGACGCCGCTCTGTATTGGTTCGTGCGCATGCTCGACGGCGGCGCCGACCCGCGCTATCTGGCTCGTCGCATGGTGCGCATGGCCAGCGAAGATATCGGGCTGGCCGACCCGCGCGCATTGCAGCTCGCACTCGATGCGGCGCAGACCTACGAGCGGCTAGGCTCGCCCGAAGGTGAACTGGCCCTTGCCCAGGCGGTGATTTATCTGGCTTGTGCAGCCAAGTCGAACGCGCTCTACAACGCCTACAATGCCGCCCGCGCATTCGTTGCCAAAGATAAATCGCGTCCGGTGCCGGAACACTTGCGCAACGCGCCGACAAAGTTGATGAAGGAACTTGGTCATGGCAAACTCTATCGTTATGCACACGACGAGCCACAGGCTTATGCCGCCAATGAGCGCTACCTGCCCGACGGCATGGCGCAGCCGGGCTGGTACAAGCCGGTACCGCGAGGGCTGGAACAAAAAATCGCCGACAAGCTCGCCTACCTGCAACAGCTCGATGCCGAAGCGCGCAAGGATGCAGGAGGCGGCTGACGATACCGCGGCAGGCCCTTGGTACAATCTCGGTCTTATCCCCCCACCATCTTTTATCGGCCCGCCCCATGATCGACATTCAACTAATGCGCAAGGACATCGAATCGGTTGCGCAACGACTGGCCGCTCGTCAATACGACCTCGACATTGCCGGCTTCAACACACTGGAAACAAGTCGCAAGCAAATCCAGACGCAAAGCGAAGCCCTGCAGGCGCAACGAAACGGCTTGTCCAAAAAGATCGGCATGCTGAAGGGCAGGGGAGAGGACGCGACGACCTCGATGGCCGAAGCCAATGGCATCGCCGACGAACTCGAATCCGCCAAGAGCAATCTCGATCAGGTCCAGCGTGCGCTGGCCGAATTCATGCTGTCAATACCGAATCTGCCGCAGGCGTCCGTGCCGATCGGTACAGACGAGACGGACAACGTCGAAGTGCGGCGCGTGGGCAGCCCCCGCCAGTTCGATTTCCCCGCGCGCGACCATGTCGATCTGGGTATGGCCCTGGGGCTGGACTTCGATGTTGCCGCCAAACTGGCCGGCTCGCGCTTCGCTGTCATGAAAGGTGGCATCGCCAGGCTGCATCGGGCCCTTGCTCAATTCATGCTGGACACGCATACCGAGAAGCATGGCTATCAGGAATGCTACACCCCGTACATGGTCAATGCCGCCAGTATGCGGGGTACGGGCCAGTTGCCGAAATTCGAAGCCGATCTGTTCACGGTTAAAAAAGGCGGGCAGGAGAGCCAGGAAGACACGCTTTACCTGATTCCTACCTCCGAGGTTTCCCTGACCAACCTCGTGCGCGATGAAATCCTGCCAGCCAGCGACCTGCCGATTCGCATGACGGCACATACCCCCTGCTTTCGGTCCGAGGCCGGTAGTTACGGCCGTGACACGCGCGGCATGATTCGCCAGCATCAGTTCGACAAGGTCGAAATGGTGCAAATCGTCCGGCCGGAACAATCCGATGCTGCGCTGGAAGAAATGGTGGGCCACGCAGAATCGATCCTGGTTCAATTGGGTTTGCCCTACCGGGTGTTATCGCTGTGTACCGGCGACCTGGGTTTCGGCGCAGCGAGAACCTACGATCTGGAAGTGTGGCTACCAGCGCAGCAAACCTATCGCGAGATCTCTTCCGTGTCGAATATGGAGGCGTTCCAGGCGCGCCGCATGCAGGCTCGTTTCCGCGACCTGCAAGGCAAGCCGGAACTGGTGCATACCCTGAACGGCTCAGGCCTGGCAGTCGGCAGAACGTTGGTGGCAGTGCTCGAGAACGGTCAGCATGCAGATGGCAGTATCGACATTCCTGCAGCCCTGCATCCTTACATGGGCGGGCTTACCCGATTGGTGCCGGTCCTGCGCTGATTGCCGCTTCCCGTATGGGCGCCACCTGCCTGCGGGTCTGACGTTCGCCAGCACGTTTTTCAAGGCAACTGACGCGTCGCAAGCGCAATCGCTCTGCTATAATCCGATTCTTTGCAAGCTTGGACATTTGCAAGAAACGACTGAGCAGGAAAGGTGGCAGAGTGGTCGAATGCGCTGGACTCGAAATCCAGTGTACGTCTTTGGCGTACCGTCGGTTCGAATCCGACCCTTTCCGCCAAGAATTTTATGTATCAATGATTTTATATATTGATGACTTCACATATTGCCGGATCCGGGTTTAACCCCGGCTCCGGCTTTTTCATGCGCGTTTGCTACCGCTTTTTCAGCGACTCCGGTTTGTGCGCAGCTTCAGCACCAGTGCCGTCGCTCGTCACCAGATACTCTGGATTTTCGGGCGATGCAGCAACTTCATGCCCCTTGATTTTGCACGGTGATGTCAGTTTTTTCTTGACCGTGCCCTCGATCGTTCCCTGGGAAGAGTGCCACTCCACCTTGTCACCTTTTTTGAACGTCGTTGTCATGATGTTTTCCTGTAAAAATATTATCGACGTATTTTTGCGGGATTAAGTTCCCTTTGGAATGAGCAGAGTTGTGAACACCAGCGCTTCCAGATGTGGTTACAATGACATCACTGGTATTAAAATTACTTTGGAGAAATTAATGACCAAGATTCCCCTGCTGCTTCCCGGCTATCTTGTGGCTATGGCAATTACGGCTATGGCAATATTTATCGCTCCGGTGTACGCGCAAAGCAAGGTGGGCGAGGTAGCCGGCTACCCTCGTGACTATGGCATCCCCTATCCATCGGCAGATTCTCCCGACAGCTACGGCAATGCTGGTATCCGTGGCGGCGTGGGCAATCATGACAATTTAGATTATTACGGTGTTGCGCCACCACCGCGAGTAGTGCCGAAGCGCGTTTATGTGCAGCCTCTACCCAGCCCGTTGCCAGGGTACCGTCAACGTGAGGTTCGGCGAGAGTGGCAAGACCGCGACGACCGCGCTAATTATCAGCGCGATCGTCGCCATCGCCAGGATGATCGCGAAACGCAACAGGGCTTCCGACGCGACGAGCGCTATCGCGATGGGCAGAACCGCGACGATGGCCTTCCTTTTAATGGCGACCAGGGTTACCCCTACGGCCAGCGCAGTGGGCGCGAAGTCTGGCGCCGTTGATACCTCCCACAAGAGCGTAGGTCGACAATCTTTTTTGCAGACACCCGCCTGACAGGAAAAAGAGGATACTGGCGGCGCTTGCATGACGATCGACAAAGCGATTGGTGCAGCGTCAATAAAGGGATGGCATGTTTGCAGCAGTTGATCTGGGTTCCAACAGTTTTCGTCTACATATTGCCCATCATGATGGCGAGACGATCAGGGTCGTGAAAAGCGTGCGGGACCCGATCCGGCTCGGCGCCGGCCTGGATCAAAAAGGCGACCTGACCGAAGCGGCGATGCAAACCGCACTCGATTCCCTTGTCAGGTTCAAGGCCGTGCTGGCCAGTTACCCACTCAACGCGGTACGCGTGGTCGCAACCAATACGATCCGCATTGCAAAAAATGCGGCTGCTTTTTTACCTGCGGCTGAAATTGCCATCGGTTATCCGATCGAGATAATTTCCGGGGAGGAAGAGGGCAGGCTGATCTATATGGGTGTGGCCTGCACGCTTGCGCCATCGGCCGAGCGCCGTCTGGTGCTCGATATCGGCGGCGGTTCGACCGAACTGATCATCGGCGTTGGCCAGGAGATCGACAAGGTCGAGTCCTTCAGTACCGGTACGGTGCGCGTGAGCAGTGATTTTTTTGTTGGTGGGCGCATCGACGCTGCGGCATTCAACGCCGCAATCCTTTCCACCCGCTCATTGTTCGAAGATGCCGCGCCCCTGTATCAGCCCGACAGCTGGAGTATTGCCTACGGTTCATCCGGTACTTTGCGTGCGCTTGGCGATGCCATTGAAAAAAATGGTATCGGTGACGGTACTCTGACAATCGGCAGTCTGGAAGCATTACGGCAACGCCTGATCGAATTCGGGCACATCAGCCGGATCGAACTGGCCGGCATGAAACCTGACCGTGCCGCAGTGATAGTCGGTGGACTGTCGATTTTGATCGGCGTGATGCAGGAACTTGGTATCGAAAGCATGCACCCCGTGGAAGCCGGGCTGCGCATGGGAGTATTGTGGGATCTGCATCTGCGGGCCACCAAGCGCGACCGTCGCGAGCAATCCGTGCGCGACTTCTTGCGCCGCTTTCACGCTGACGAACTGCGCGCCAACCGCGTGGCAGAATACGCCGGGGTACTGCTGGCCCTGGCAAAACCGGTTGACGAATCCTTTACCCGGCACCTTTACTGGAGTGGCTTGCTGCACGAAGTGGGCCTGGCTGTGTCGCACAGCGGCTATCACAAACATACGGCCTATCTGATTGAAAATGCCGACTTGCCCGGATTCACGACCCGCGAGCAACGCAGGATGGCAATGCTGATCCTGGGGCAGAAGGGCAACCTGCGCAAGATTGCCGAGGCGATCGGCGACCCTGAATTTGCCAAAGCGGTACTTGCCCTGCGACTTGCAGTCCTGTTTTCGCATGCACGGCTGTTGCTGGAAGATGCGGGCTTGCGGCTGAAGATGAAGAGTCGGATCGAGCTCGACATGCGTAGCCAGTGGGTAGCGCAGCACCCGACCGTGCATTACTGGATGCAGAAGGAAAAAGCCTACTGGCAGGATATCGGAATCGATTTCGCTATCCAGACCTACTAAATGCAGGTGCCTCGGGGACCGACCCTGGTCGCCTGAAAAGGACGCGCCTTTTCGCTAACCGGCGGTATCGATTCTTCCACATGCCGGAAGATCAGACTTAAATTTTTGCCTGACATTCAATCCCTGATCTTTCCATGAGTTTTTGGTTTACCATACGCAGATTGTTGCTAGTAATGCAATAAAGTAATATTTTTATAGGGCAATAATCGGGTTTGTCTGGATGCTTGCTCCTGCTGGCCTGGTTTGTCGCAGCCACTTCTTGTATTTCATTTTTTGATTCAGGTTTCTTCAGGGAGCTTTTCATGCACGCGTCGTTGGATCATTCTTCCGTTCTTCAGCCGGCCGTTTCACCTGAGGTACCTCTGCCTTATTCGGATTTGTATGCAGATGCAAAAGACCGCTCGCGTCACCAGTGCAACATCGAGCAGCTTGCACAGGAAAACGATTATCCTGCACAGTTGATCGAGCCGATCTACGAGAGTCTGTTGGCCCGTCTGAGGTCTAACGCAACCGTGCAGGACTATCTGCCGATTCTGGTTGCAAAGGGCGTGCGCAATGCCTTGAGAGAAATCGCGCGACAGCATTGATCGATGCTGCTATTTGCAGCATCAGTGTGGTATTCCCGTAGCTCGGGGCGTCGATGACGAAACCGCTTTCCAGCCCCGGGCAGCAGGAATTGCAGCTTACCCGCATGCGCCGAATCGCTACCGGCTTGCTTGTGGCAATGGCCTGCCTGTTTATTGTCGCGCGTTTGCTGCAACCGCAGTACCCTTGGCTATCTTTCGTCGCAGCGTTCGCTGAAGCAGCAATGGTCGGTGCACTGGCCGACTGGTTCGCCGTGACCGCGCTATTTCGGTCACCTCTTGGACTGCCGATTCCTCATACCGCAATCATTGCGCGCAACAAGGATCGCATCGGCAGTAGCGTTGCCGACTTCCTCGAAAATAATTTCCTGACGCGCGAGGTTATCGTTGCAGAACTGCAGCCGATCGATTTTGCCGGTATTGCCGGCAGATGGCTGTCCATACCGGATAAACGTCGGGCGATCGTCGATCAACTGATGCACTGTCTGCCATCGGTCCTGCACATGATCGATGAAAAAGATGTGGTGAGGTTTTTAAAAGACCGAACCACCAGCCTTCTTGCCGATATCAGGCTTGGTCCATTGGCTGCCGATATCGTCACGGCAATGATTGCAGACAACCGTCACCATCAATTATTCGACCTGATGCTGCGTTTTGGAAGCGAAACACTGGAAAACAATAAGCCACTGATTCGCCAGAAGATACATGAGCGCAGCCCGCGCTGGATTCCGCAGTCGGTCGACGAGCGATTTTTTGCCGGGCTTCTGGAGGAGTTGGAAGAGTTTCTGGAACAGATGCGGCTACCTGACAGTCAGTGGCGCCTGCGCTTTCAGGAATCGATCGATGAGCTGGTAGATAACCTGCGCTCCTCGCCGGAATTTGAAGCCAGGATCGGGGCACTTGTATTGCAGGGAATAAACCATCGCCTTTTTGAGGACTATGGTTTAGGCATCTGGCGCGAAACCAGGGAACGACTGCTTGCCGACATGCAGGCAGAAAATTCTTATTGTGCCCAGCAGCTCGATGGCGGCTTACAGGCATTTGCCACTTTGCTGGCTGTCGACAGCAGTGTCAGCACAAGGCTCAATGGCTGGTTGCGGGAAGTCGCCACCGAATTCATTGTCACGCGTCGCGCCTTGATTGCAAGCCTGGTGCGCCGTGTCATTCAAAGCTGGGATGGTGAAACGGTTTCGCGAAAATTCGAACTTTATATTGGCCGCGATCTGCAATACATCCGCATCAATGGCACGATCGTGGGTGGTATTGCCGGACTCACGTTGCATCTTGTATCGCTGGCTTTGTAATCGATCTGTCGACATCCACAGGCCAGCCGATCATTTTCTGAGCAATTCTGGCGTCATGGCTGCGCGCATATAATTGCCCGTGCCATCGGTGGCTTGTGCTTCTTCCCGCTATTTACAGCGCGTAATCCACCAGACATTTGCCTTGCGGATCGGCCAGTTCTGAGAACTGCCACTGATAAGGGTAGCAGCAAGCTGGCCCAGAGCCGGTTGGTGTCCGACGATTATGACCGGGTCGCGACCATGCGGCCAGTTTACTGCGTTCAATAACTTTTCTACCGTGGTGTCTGGACCGAGGTCGGGTTCAATCCGGAATGTCCTGCCCAGCGCTTCCGCCGTTTGCACCGTCCGCAACGCCGGGCTGACCAGGATACGGCAACCACTGGGTAGACTCGCATCGAGGCACGCTGCCATCTTCCATGCCTGCTTGTGGCCTTTGCTGGTCAGAATGCGGGACAGGTCCGGCTTTTCCGGACCTCCCGGCCCCGCTTGTGCATGGCGCCAGAGGATCAAGTCCATTTCAAACCGGGTGATCCGGCGTTGCGCCGCCCACCGAGGTGATGAGGAACTGCTGGGCGCTGAACGGTACCTGGCCGCGCCGCAATTTCTTTTGCGAATAGGTGCCCGACGCGTCGAGCAGCCAGGCATTCTGATTGTCTTTCAGATATGGCATCAATCCCTCGTTCATGATGCGGTTTTTCAAGGTTTTGTCGAGAACCGGGAACGCGACTTCGATACGCCTGAACAGGTTACGATTCATCCAATCTGCGCTCGACAGATACATGTCGTGCGCTAGATCGTTGCGGAAATAATAAATCCGGCTGTGTTCCAGAAAACGGCCAACGATCGATCGAACCTGAATGTTTTCAGAGAGGCCCGGTACGCCAGGGCGCAGGGCACAGGCGCCGCGCACGATCAAATCGATCTTCACACCGTGGGCTGCCGCTGCATACAATGCCGTGATCACCGATTCGTCCAACAGTGCATTCATCTTGGCGATGATTCGGCCCGGGCGTCCTTCGCGCGCAATTTTCGCCTCGTTGCGAATGGCGCGAATAAACTCTTTCTGCATCGTGAAGGGCGCCAGCCACAAGTGCTGCAGCTTTTTTGGTTTGGTCAGGCTAGTAAGATGCATGAAAATTTCATTGACCTCGGTTGCCAGCGCAATGTTGGCGGTCAGCAGTCCGAAATCGGTGTAGAGCTTGGTCGTGGTCGGGTGGTAATTTCCAGTTCCGAGATGGGCGTAGTATTTCAATTGGCCTTCTTCGCGCCGGATCACCAGCGCAAGTTTGGCATGGGTTTTCATGCCGACCACGCCGTACACGACTTGGGCGCCCGCTCGCTCCAGACGGTCCGCCCAGTTAATGTTGGCTTCCTCATCGAAACGCGCCTTCAATTCCACGATCACAGTGACTTCCTTGCCATGCAGCGCTGCATTGATCAGGGAATCCATCAGGTCGGAATTCATGCCGGTGCGGTAGATCGTCTGCTTTATCGCCAGCACATCCGGATCGCTCGCTGCGTTGCGGATGAAATCGACAACCGGCATGAACGACTGAAATGGATGGTGCAGCAGAATGTCGCGCTTGCGCAGCACGGCAAAAAGATCTTCATTGGCGAGTTGCGGCGGATATTTCGGTGTAAATACCGGAAAGCGTAATACCGCCTGGTTGGCATGTTCGATAATTTCAAGCAGCCGTACCATATTCACCGGCCCATCTACGGCATACAGGCGATTCGTGTTGATCGAGAATTGATCCAGCAGGAATTGTGAAAGATGGGGCGGGCAATTTACCGCCACCTCCAGCCGCACGGCCACGCCGAACTGTCGGCTCTGCAATTCGCCCTGCAAGGCTTGCCTGAGGTTTTTCACTTCTTCTTCGTCGATCCAAAGATCGCTGTTGCGCGTCACGCGAAACTGCGAGTAGGCGACGACGTCGCGTCCGGTAAACAAGTCTGAAATATGGGCATGAATGACGGACGACAGCAGGCACAGTTCGATGCCTTGATTGTCCGACAATGCATCCGGCAGACGGATTACCCGTGGCAAGACCCGTGGTGCCTTGAGGATGGCAATTGCCGTGCCACGGCCAAAAGCATCCTTGCCCGATAGCTCGACGATGAAATTCAAGCTTTTATTGATCACTTGCGGAAAGGGATGTGCCGGGTCCAGGCCGATGGGCGTCAGTAGCGGCCGCACTTCGCGTTCGAAATAAGCTTTTACCCAGGCACGTTGCGCATCGTTGCGTTCATGATGGCGCAGCAGATGAATGCCAGCGTTGGCAAGCTCCGGCAGCACCTGTTGATTCAACAGCGCGTACTGGTGCTCGATGATGTGATGGCATTCGATGCTGGCCCGATCCAGCAGCTTGCGCAGCGCTGGCGGTTCTTCGACTGCACCGTCAAGACGGCTTTTCGCAAGCAGGCTGGCAATGTGCACTTCAAAAAACTCGTCCAGGTTGCTGCTGGCAATGCACAGGTAGCGAAGTCGTTCCAGCAAGGGGATAGTGGGATTTTCAGCCTGCGCCAGCACACGTCGGTTGAATGCCAATTGTGACAACTCGCGATTCAGATAAATGCTGTCGACGGCATCACTCGATTTCGAAATCTTCAATGGCAGTTCTTTCCTGGATTTTGCTTGTAATTTTGTCATGTAGCGCCTTGCTGGCCGTGAGTTTATTGCCGGATGATGACAAGTTGATGACGAAATACATACCAGATAAACAATTATTAAAAAATTATTACAGGCATTTCTTGTGTCATAAAGCGGTCATAATTCCTAGCTACAGTTCGCTCTGCCGTCATATTCCCAACTTGGAGCTACCATCATGCGTCTGAATTATCTCATTCGATCCGTTACCACTGCAGCAGTGACTGCAATGACATTTGCGAGCGTGCATGCAGCCGATCTCACGGGCGCCGGTGCTACGTTTCCATATCCGATCTATGCAAAATGGGCTGAGGCTTACAAGACAGCGACCGGTAACAGCTTGAATTACCAGTCAATCGGTTCCGGCGGTGGTATCAAGCAGATCAAGGCAAAAACTGTCGACTTCGGTGCGTCGGACATGCCGTTGAAGGCTGAAGAGCTGGAAGCTGATGGACTCGTGCAATTTCCAGCGATCATGGGTGGCGTTGTGCCAGTATTCAATCTGGAGGGCGTGGCTCCCGGGCAGATGAAGTTGACCGGTGAAGCGCTGGCCAAAATTTATCTCGGGAAAATCACGAAATGGAATGCTCCGGAACTGGTCGCACTCAATCCGGGCGTTGCATTGCCAGCGACTGACATCACCGTCGTGCATCGGGCCGACGGTTCCGGCACGTCGTTTCTATTCACCGATTACCTCTCCAAGATCAGCCCGGATTTCAAGACCACCGTCGGTGCAGGAACAGCCGTGAAATGGCCAGTAGGTGTCGGCGGCAAGGGCAATGAAGGTGTGGCGGCAAACGTTCAGCGAATCAAGGGCGCAATCGGTTATGTCGAATACGCTTATGCCAAGAAAAACAAGATGGGTTACGCTCAACTGAAAAACAGTGACGGCCAGTTCGTGTCGCCGGATGACGAGACCTTCAAATCAGCTGCCGCCGGTGCCGAATGGGCAAAAACTCCAGGCTTCGCAGTGCTGCTGACGAATCAGCCAGGAAAGAACAGCTGGCCGATCACAGGCGCATCGTTCATTCTGATGCAAAAGACGCAAGCGGATGCGGCCAAAGGCAAGGAAGTCCTGAAGTTTTTTGATTGGGCTTACAAGAATGGCGGTGCAATGGCTGCCGACCTTGATTATGTCGCAATGCCGGCCGAGGTGACGAAGCTGGTGGCGGCCGCCTGGAAGGCCGAGTTCAAGGACGGTGCAGGAAAGTCGGTCTGGTAACGCAAGGGCGGGGCATCTATCTGCGGTAATTCTTGCGTACGCTGTGATTAAAAATAAGGCCACCTGGGTGCAAACGGTGGCCTTATGTACAATTCGGCAGTAAATTGTTCAGATCGACAAAATTCGGATGTGCCTGATTGCATTGCATGGCGCGTGGTATTTCTGCGGTACCTACATGAGCTTGAAATGACATGAGTGCAAATTCCATCATCACTGCTGCGGATCATGACTCTGCCCGCCAGCGGAATTCAGGCACGGGTCCAACGCAGTCCGCGCAATCTACCATTGCCTCACAGAAAATGGTGCGCACAATGCGCAACCAGCGCTGGCAGGATTTTATTTTTCACAAGGTAACCCTGGGTTTTGCACTGAGTGTGCTTCTGGTATTGGTCGGTATCATCATTTCGCTGGTAATCGGCGCCTGGCCGGCATTCAGCGAATTCGGACCAGGGTTCATCACCGATGTCGAGTGGGATCCGGTGAACGACAAGTATGGCGCGATGATCGCCATTGTCGGCACCTTGTCGACTTCCCTGATTGCCCTGTTGTTCGCCTTTCCCATCAGTTTCGGCATCGCCTTGTTTTTGACCGAAATATGTCCGGCCTGGCTGCGCCGGCCATTGGGTACCTCGGTGGAACTGTTAGCCGGTGTGCCGAGCATTATCTACGGCATGTGGGGGCTGTTCGTATTCGCTCCTTATTTCGCCGATCACGTACAACCGGCACTGGCAGGTACGCTTGGCCAGTTGCCGGTGATCGGCGCGCTGTTTTCCGGGCCGATGATGGGCATCGGTATTCTGACTGCCGGCATGATTCTGGCGATTATGATCATTCCCTTTATCGCTTCGGTCATGCGTGACGTGTTTGAGGTCGTGCCGGCCGTGCTGAAAGAATCTGCTTATGCCCTTGGTTGCACGAAATGGGAAGTGGTGCGCAAAGTGGTGCTGCCATACACGAAAACAGGCGTGGTTGGAGGCGTAATGCTCGGGTTGGGCCGTGCACTGGGCGAAACCATGGCCATCACCTTCGTGATCGGCAATGCCCACAAGCTATCCTGGTCGCTTTTCTCGGCTGGCAACAGTATCGCCTCGACACTGGCCAACGAATTTGCCGAAGCGGACTCGACGCTGCATGTATCGTCGTTGTTCGCATTAGGGCTGATTTTGTTTGTCATTACTTTTATCGTGCTGTCGGCGGCGAAACTGATGCTGATGGGATTGAAAAGAAAGGAAGGCCTGAAATGAATCCCTCTTCCAACTCGGCCAATCCTGATCCGGCGGCCGCCAAGCCAGTCGCGGTCAATGCAGCTGTAGTCAATGCAACTGTAGTCAATGCAGCCGTAGTTAGTTCAGCCGCAGGTAATCCGATCTATCGCCGCCGTCTCTGGGTGCACCGTCTGGGTATCGCGTTGTCTTTCCTGGCCATGGCAGTCGGAATTTTTTTCTTGCTCTGGATTCTGGGTACCTTGTTGGTCAAAGGACTCGGTGCTATCAGCGTTGGGATGTTCACACTGACGACCCCGCCTCCCGGCGACGATGGTGGCGGGTTGCTCAATGCGATCGTCGGTAGTCTGATGATGGTGGGTGTCGCAACACTTTTGAGTACGCCTATCGGGATTCTCGCAGGCATTTACCTTGCCGAATATGGCGAGGAAAGCTGGTTCGCACAACTCACTCGCTTCGTGACCGACATCATGTTGTCGGCACCGTCGATCGTCATCGGCCTGTTCGTCTACGCTGTCTACGTCGCTCAGGCAAAGCATTTTTCAGGATGGGCGGGAAGCTTTGCCATTGCACTGATCGCCATCCCGGTGGTGGTGCGCACCACCGACAACATGCTCAACCTGGTGCCTACCAGCTTGCGCGAGGCCGCTTTCGCCCTCGGTGCGCCACGCTGGAAAGTGGCAACCTTCGTTCGCCTGCGGTCCGTACGCGCCGGAGTGATCACGGGCTTGCTGCTAGCCTTGGCGCGCATTTCCGGCGAAACGGCGCCCTTGCTCTTTACCGCATTGAACAACCAGTTTTTCAGTGCCAACATGAATGCGCCAATGGCGAACCTGCCGGTGGTGATCTACCAATTTGCCATGAGCCCTTACGACAACTGGCGCTCGCTTGCCTGGGGCGGCGCCTTGCTGGTGACCTTTAGCGTGCTGGGCTTGAATATTTTGTCGCGTACGCTGTTCAACCAGAAAATCCAGAGCTAGATCTTTCGTGAATGTATGAAACCGTGATGAGCGATAGCATGAATCCCAGCACCAGTTCCGACTACCCGACCAATGTCGGCCCCGACAATAATGTCAGCAGCCTGGGCGGTGGCGATACCGCTGCACCGACTGTACCGACCACGATCAGCATTTCGGGGCTGAATTTTTTCTATGGCGCTTTTCAGGGTTTGAAAAACATTAACCTGGAAATTCGCGAAAAGAAGGTCACGGCGTTCATCGGCCCATCCGGTTGTGGCAAGTCGACCCTGCTACGGACCCTCAACCGCATGTACGATCTTTATCCGGGGCAGCGCGCCGAGGGACAAATCATGTACGGCGGCAGAAATATCCTGGAACCTGGGCAAGACGTCAACATGCTGCGTGCCAAAATCGGCATGGTATTTCAGAAGCCGACGCCGTTTCCGATGTCTGTTTACGAAAACATCGCCTTTGGCGTGCGTCTCTACGAAAACCTGCCCAAGGGTGAAATGGATGAGCGGGTAGAGTGGGCGCTCAACAAGGCAGCCTTGTGGAACGAAGTCAAGGACAAGCTCAACAAGAGCGGACTCAGCCTCTCCGGTGGACAGCAGCAGCGCCTGTGCATCGCCCGTGGCGTGGCCGTCAAGCCCGACGTGCTGCTGCTGGACGAGCCGACTTCGGCGCTCGACCCGATCTCGACGGCAAAGATCGAGGAACTGATCAGTGAACTCAAAGAGGACTACACCATCACGATCGTCACCCACAACATGCAGCAGGCTGCACGTTGTTCCGATTACACGGCCTATATGTATCTGGGCGAGCTGGTTGAATTCGGTGAAACCGATCACATCTTCATGAATCCAGGCAAGAAAGAAACACAGGATTACATCACCGGGCGCTTCGGCTGACCGGCCCGTCTGCAACGACTGCAACGACTGCAACGACTGCAACCGATCATTCTAAATTTAGGAGCTTTACATGCCTGGCGTGCATTCATCCAAACAGTACGATCTTGATCTTGAAGCGATTCGTTCGAAGGTGCTGCTGATGGGCGGTCTGGTGGAGAGTCAGTTCCATGACTCCATTACCTGTTTTCGTACCGGCGATATCGCCCGTGCCGAGCAGGTAATCAAGGGCGATGAAGCGGTCAACAAGCTCGAGGTTTCGCTCGACGATACTTGCAGCCACCTGATCGTGCGGCGGCAGCCCACTGCCAACGACTTGCGCACCGTCATGGCGACGGTGAAAGTCATTACCGATCTCGAACGCATCGGCGACGAGGCGACCAAGATTGCCCGCGCAGCGAAAAGCATCCAGGAACGAGGCGCCAGCACGATCAATCACTATGAAACCGTACGTGTTATCGCCAGCAGCGCCGGCGACATGCTGCACGATGCACTCGATGCCTTCGCCCGACTCGATGAAAAGCATGCCACGCGCCTGATCGCCCAGGATCAGTTGATCGACCATGAATTTCGGTCGATCATGCGTAACCTTATCACCTTCATGATGGAAGATCCCCGCACGATTTCTGCAGCCCTGGATACGCTGTGGGTTGCAAAAGCGATCGAACGCATCGGCGACCATGCAAAGAACATTGCCGAATACGTGATTTTTGTAGTGGAGGGCAAGGATATTCGCCACACCGATTACGCCGCCACAAAACTCGATAATCCAGCCTGAACCGATGGCTTCGGACAAGACCACCATTCTCATCGTCGAAGACGAGCCGTCGATCGTCGAACTGGTCAGTTTTACGCTGCGCGACGGCGGCTGGTTGCCGATCGCAGTGCATAACGCCAACGATGCCTGGGATTTCATTCACCGGCGCATGCCGCAAATGATCCTGCTGGACTGGATGCTACCGGACCAGACCGGCTTGCGCCTGCTTTCCCGCATCCGCGCCGACCGTCAGTTCAACGACCTGCCAATTATCATGCTGACCGCCAAGAGCATGGAGGAAGACAAGATCGCCGGCCTGGATCATGGTGCCGATGATTACGTCACCAAGCCATTCTCGCCGCGTGAACTGAAAGCGCGAGTTAATGCGCTGCTGCGGCGCAAGGTGCCGGAACATTCCCAAAGCTTGATGACGGCAGGCAGCGTGCAGCTCGATCCGATAAGTTGCAGCGTCAGCCTGGACCAGAAAAAAATCGATATCGGCCATGCGGAATTCAAGCTGCTGAAATTTTTTCTGGCGCATCCAGACCGCGTTTTTTCTCGAAGCCAGTTGCTCGACAAGGTATGGGGCGACCATGTAGTTATCGAAGAACGTACGGTCGATGTGCATGTGCTGCGCCTGCGCAAGGCGTTGAAGGAAGCCGAGCATTTGATCAAGACCGTGCGTAGCGTCGGCTACATGCTGTCCGAAAAATAGGCTGCGCGTGAGTCCTCGACTGCTGTTCTGGGTACCGGTTGCATTGCGGCTGCTAGCGGTGCTGCTGGCTTGCGCTGTGATCGGCTATTTCTTTGGCGCCAGGGTCGGGCTCGGTGCAGCGCTGCTCGCCATGATCATTGCAGTCGTGGTGCAATTGAATTACCTATACCTCCTGGCTGGCTGGCTCGACAACCCCGGTGGCGTTCGACTACCTGACGGCTGGGGCGCCTGGACCGATATTTTTTCAAGGCTCTATCGCTTGCGCCGGCATGATGAAAAAAATCGCGCCGAGTTGAGCGAATGGCTCACGCGCTTTCGTCAGGCGATGAGCCTGCTGCCCGATGGTGTGGTGATCATGGACGATGTGTTGTTCATGGAGTGGTGCAATCCTGCTGCCGAGCGTCATCTCGGTTTGAAAGACGGGCGCGATACCGGCATGCGGGTCACCAATCTGATCCGCAATCCAAATTTCATGGATTACATCATCCTCGGACGATACGAGCAGCCGCTGACGCTATCGCTGCGGGAGCGCAAGCTGATCGTGCAGATCATTCCTTTCGAAAACCGGCGTCAGATTCTGGTTACTCACGATGCCACCGAAACCGAGCGCATCGAAATGATGCGCCGCGATTTCATCGCCAACGCCTCGCACGAATTGCGCACGCCGCTGACGGTCATCAATGGCTTCCTCGAAATTGCTTCGAATCAGCCCGATCTTGATCCGGCGACCCGGGTCGCACATCTGAAGATGATGAGCGAACAGGGACATCGCATGCAGAATCTGGTTGAAGATATGCTGGTGCTGACCCGACTTGAATCGATCGACTATCCGCTACGGATGGAACCGATCGACATGCCCAAGCTACTTGACCAGATTTTGCGCGAGGGCCGCGCGCTTTCGGCCGGCAAACATACTTTGACGCTGGTCGATGAAGGACCGAACATCACGGGCAGCACGGATGAACTCTTGAGCGCGTTCGGCAATCTGGTGTCGAATGCGGTGCGGTACACGCCAGACAATGGCAGTATCACGCTGATCTGGCAGATGGGACGGGGTGGTCCCCAGTTCGCCGTACGCGACACCGGAATCGGCATCGGTGCGCAACATCTGAACCGCCTGACCGAGCGTTTTTACCGGGTGGATAAAAGTCGTTCCCGTGAAACCCAGGGCACTGGGCTGGGCCTGGCAATCGTAAAACACGTGTTGCTACGTCACAACGCCATTCTTGCAATCGACTCCCAACCTGGTGACGGCAGTACCTTTATCGTACGCTTTCCATTGGCAGCGTTGGTCGAACCGGTACTTGCATAGACGTCAGCGCAATTGCGGTTGGTCGATGCGTCGGGCACCGTTGAAGCGGGTTTTCCAGTAGCCGATATCCATACTTTCGATCCGCACTTTGCCGCCTGTCGATGGCGAGTGGATGAATTTGTTGTCACCAAGATAAATGCCGACGTGGGAAAACCCGCGTTTTAGCGTGTTATAGAATACCAAGTCGCCGGGTTGCAGATCCTGATTGTCGACACGGCTGCCGACTTGGCTAATCTCCTCGGAGGTGCGCGGCAAATGGGTGCCCCACACTTCCTTGAATACATAGCGCACAAGGCCGCTGCAGTCCAGGCCTTGCTCTGGCGTATTGCCTCCAAACTTGTAATCGATTCCCAGCATTCCCATTGCATGCAATGCCAGTTCCGAAGCACGGCTGGTGAAATTTTGCAAAGTGGCCAGCGGCCATTCCGGATAAGTTTGTGGCGCAACCGTCTCGCCACCGCGTGCCGATATCGTGGTGAAAAGCGTGAGGCTGACGATAGCAAAACGCAGGCTTGATCGAGGTGATTCAAATGTTTGTCCAAGTGTCAACATGTTGTCTACCGTCAATTTTATAAGGTCAATGTAAGCGAATCGCGTATGACTGTCAAAATTACTTGCTTCCGGGTATGCTTTGGTCACCACAGAAAATTCTTCAGACTCCACCATGTCCGCTGCAATGAATGCGACACCACAAAAGCCGCGGGTACTGATCGTTGACGATTCCAGAATCGTTCGTGCGACGCTGGTAAAGCATCTGGAAAGCAGCTTCGACGCGCGTGAGGCGAATGATGGCGTGGAGGCATGGGAAACCTTGTTGATTGATCCCAACATACGCGTCGTCATGACCGACCTGACGATGCCACGGCTCGATGGCTATGGATTACTGAAGCGGATTCGGGAATCGAAGATTGCCCGTATTCGGCTGATTCCGGTGGTAATCATCACCGGCGCCCAGGAGCACGATGAACAAAACCGGGCGATTGCTGCGGGCGCCACCGATCTGGTGAGCAAGGGCATGACCACGAGCGACCTGCTGGCACGCATGGATATGTTGGTGGGGCTCGAGGCAATGCATCTCGCCCTGGGCCTGGGTTTCGAAGCGCAGATAAAGTCTGCGTACGGCGGCAATCGCATCCAGTTGCAGCAACCGGAAACGCTGCAGATGCAGGCACGGTCGATGGCATGTGCTGCGCGCGACCATGCAGATCGATTCATGGTGCTGGTCATTCGCATCGGTTTGCAGCATCGAACCCTGGCAGCCTATCGGGCGATGCCCTCCGAACGCGTGCTCGATGCGGTGGGTCAGCGCTTGGGCTGGAGTGTCCGGCAAAGCGACTGCGTTGCACAAACCGGCGCCGACGAGTTCACGTTAATTACCTCGAGCGTGCCTCCGGCTGGCGCGCGTGGTTTTGCGATGCGGGTTTGCCGGTTGATTGGCACCGAGATTCCAGTTGACGCTGGGCAAATGATCTTCGCGGCCAGTGGCGGTCTGGCATCGCTGGTCGAATTTCCCGACCGGCATGCCATGGACCCCGCCACTGCGGCAGACCGACTGTGTCAGGTTGCTACCGCGCGCGCCACACTCGGATTTTCCCGAGGATTCGACGGTATCGTCGGCGCAGATGAAGAAAAAGACCTGACTTCCTGAATCCTGGTGCGGTTCGCCCATCGGCGCGTCGTACAATTCTGCACTGTTCATTCCGGAGGCATCATGAAACTGAAGCACATGTTGACACTAGACGATGCAAAAAAAATCGCCGAAGCCGCTCAGGCCGAAGCATTGGCCAATAGTTGGGCTGTCACCATTTCCATTGTCGACGATGGCGGGCATCTGTTGTTGATGCAGCGCCTGGACGGTGCGCCGCCGATGTCGGCGACGATGTCGCCAGCCAAGGCCACAAGCGCAGCGCTCGGCAGGCGCGACACGAAAATTTTCGAAGACATGATCAACAATGGCCGATTTGCCTTCCTGTCGGCGCCGACTCTGGAGGGCATGCTCGAGGGCGGGGTGGCGATCATGGTCGAGGGGCAGTGTGTCGGCGCAGTTGGAGTCTCGGGCGTAAAATCCAGTGAAGACGTGCAGATTGCCAAGGCCGGCATCGCAGCGCTGGCGCTGTAGGTCACATCGCAGCGGAGGTTCCCTACCGGACATGAAGGCGGTGAAAGCGGTGAGTACGTGGCCCGCGGTTTCCCCGAAAGTGCCTAATTACGCTATAATCGGAGGGTTTAACTAATCCAAAAACCGTCGTAGCGCATACCACTTTCCCACCGTCTGAAATCGATCCGCACTACCTCCGCCGGCGCAGTTCTTCTGCGGCACGGGATGGCTGCAGCGGTCGCGACGGCGCGGCGCGGCGACGGTAACTATTTCAGGAGTTGCCCTTGCAGCCATTTTTTTCTGGCCCGGTAGTTCCGGCCATCCTAGCGCTCGCAGACGGGTCGATTTTCGAAGGTGTGTCCATTGGCGCGCAGGGCCAGACAACCGGCGAGGTGGTATTCAATACCGCCATGACCGGTTATCAGGACATCCTTACTGATCCCAGTTACAGCCGTCAGATCGTGACGCTGACCTACCCGCATATCGGCAATACCGGCATCAACACAGAAGATGTCGAGGCCGACCGCATTCACGCTGCCGGCTTGATCGTGCGTGATCTGCCGATCCTGACATCGAATTTTCGCTCCACCCAAAGCCTGAGCGATTATCTCAAGGCAGAAAACATCGTCGCCATCGCCGGCATCGATACCCGCAAGCTCACGCGCATGCTGCGCGACAAGGGCGCGCAATCCGGCGCTATCGTCGCAGGCATCAAGGCCGATGCCAAAGAAGCCTTGTCACTTGCCCTGGCTTTCCCGGGGCTGATCGGGATGGATCTGGCGAAAATCGTTTCGACCAAAAAAACCTACGAGTGGACCGAAACGGAATGGCGTCTTGGCCAGGGGTACGGCCAGCAATCGGCACCGCGATTTCACGTCGTGGCATTTGATTACGGGGTGAAATTCAATATTCTGCGCATGCTGGCGCAGCGCGGTTGCCGTATTACGGTGCTGCCGGCGCAGGCAACTGCCGAGGATGCCCTGGCTCTCAAGCCGGACGGTATTTTCCTGTCGAACGGCCCCGGCGATCCGGAGCCGTGCGATTACGCTATCGCTGCCACTCGTACACTGATCGAGCGCGGTATTCCCACATTCGGCATCTGCCTGGGCCACCAGATCATGGCGCTGGCCTGCGGCGCCACGACATCGAAAATGAAGTTCGGCCATCACGGGGCCAATCATCCGGTACAGGATCTGGAAAGCCGACAGGTGCTGATCACTTCGCAGAACCACGGATTTGCAGTCGATGTCGACACCCTGCCTTCAAACTGCAAAATAACGCATGTCTCGCTATTCGACGGTTCGCTACAGGGATTCGCCCGTACCGATCGACCCGCTTTCTGTTTCCAGGGCCACCCGGAAGCCTCGCCTGGCCCGCACGATATTGCCCCGCTGTTCGACCGCTTCGTGGCACTGATGGAGAATTACAAGAATGCCTAAGCGTAATGATATTAAAAGTATCCTGATCATTGGCGCTGGCCCGATCGTCATTGGTCAGGCATGCGAGTTCGACTATTCCGGCGTGCAGGCCTGCAAGGCATTGCGCGAGGAAGGTTATCGGGTGGTGCTGGTCAACAGCAACCCGGCCACCATCATGACCGATCCCGAAATGGCCGACGTAACTTACCTCGAGCCGATCACCTGGCAGGTGGTGGAGCGCATCATCGCCAAGGAGCGGCCGAATGCGATCCTGCCGACCATGGGCGGTCAGACAGCGCTTAATTGCGCCCTGGACCTGCATCGTCACGGCGTGCTCGAAAAATACGGCTGCGAGTTGATCGGCGCTTCGCCCGAAGCCATCGACATGGCCGAGGACCGCTCCAAGTTCAAGGATGCAATGACCCGTATCGGGCTCGGCTCGGCCCGATCGGGTGTGGCGCACACACTGGAAGAATCGTGGGCGGTACAAAAGGACCTGGGCTTTCCGTGCATCATCCGCCCATCGTTCACCATGGGCGGTTCCGGTGGTGGCATTGCCTACAACGCCGAGGAATTTGAATCCATCTGCAAGCGTGGCCTGGAAGCATCCCCCACCTCCGAATTGTTGATCGAGGAATCGCTGATCGGCTGGAAAGAGTTCGAGATGGAAGTCGTGCGCGACAAGGCCGACAACTGCATCATCGTCTGCTCGATCGAAAACCTCGACCCGATGGGCGTGCATACCGGTGACTCGATCACGGTCGCGCCGGCGCAGACGCTGACCGACAAGGAATACCAGATCATGCGCAACGCCTCTCTGGCAGTGCTGCGCGAGATCGGTGTGGATACTGGCGGCTCGAACGTGCAGTTTTCGATCAATCCGGCAGACGGGCGCATGATCGTCATTGAAATGAATCCGCGTGTCTCCCGCTCTTCGGCGCTGGCGTCGAAGGCAACCGGTTTTCCGATTGCAAAAATTGCCGCAAAATTGGCGGTCGGTTTCACGCTCGACGAATTGCGCAATGACATTACGGGTGGTGCCACGCCGGCCTCGTTCGAGCCGTCGATCGATTACGTGGTTACCAAGATCCCACGTTTTGCATTTGAAAAATTTCCGACGGCCGACAACCACCTTACCACCCAGATGAAATCGGTCGGTGAGGTCATGGCGATCGGCAGGACGTTCCAGGAATCATTTCAGAAAGCGCTGCGCGGCCTGGAAGTGGGCGTCGATGGCATGAATGAAAAAACTACCGATCGTGAAACCATCGAGGAAGAACTCGGCGAACCCGGACCGGAGCGCATCTGGTATGTCGGTGACGCATTTGCCCATGGCTTTACGCTGGAAGAAGTGCATCAGCTCACGCACATCGATCCGTGGTTCCTGGCACAGATCAAGGAAATCGTCGATATCGAGTTGTGGCTGGAAACGCAGCAGCTCCAGACGCTCGACAAGGTGACCTTGCGCAAGCTGAAACAAAAAGGTTTTGCCGATCGAAGGCTGGCAAAACTGTTGCAGACCACCGATATGGCCGTGCGCGAACAACGCTGGGCGATGAATGTCAGGCCGGTCTACAAACGGGTGGATACTTGCGGTGGCGAATTTGCCACTAACACTGCTTACATGTATTCGACTTATGAAGAAGAGTGCGAAGCCCAGCCGACGGAGCGCAAGAAAATCATGGTGCTGGGCGGCGGGCCGAATCGCATTGGTCAGGGTATCGAATTCGACTATTGCTGCGTTCATGCGGCGTTGGCGTTGCGCGAGGATGGCTATGAAACCATCATGGTCAATTGCAACCCCGAAACCGTTTCGACCGATTACGATACCTCCGACCGGTTGTATTTCGAGCCGGTGACGCTGGAAGACGTGCTGGAAATCGTCGACAAGGAAAAACCGGTCGGTGTCATCGTGCAGTACGGTGGGCAGACGCCGCTGAAGCTGGCGCTGGATCTGGAAGCCAACGGCGTGCCGATTATCGGCACCTCGCCCGACATGATCGATGCCGCCGAGGATCGCGAGCGTTTTCAAAAGCTGCTGCATGAACTGAAGCTGCGCCAGCCGCCGAATCGTACTGCGCGCACCGAAGCCGATGCCTTGCTGCTGGCGCAGGAAATCGGTTATCCGCTGGTGGTACGTCCGTCCTACGTACTGGGCGGCAGGGCGATGGAGATCGTGCATGAGCAACGTGACCTGGAGCGTTACATGCGCGAAGCGGTCAAGGTTTCGCATGACTCGCCAGTTTTGCTGGATCGTTTCCTCAACGATGCGATCGAAGTCGATGTCGACTGCATTGCCGATGGTGAAGAAACGTTCATCGGCGGTGTAATGGAGCATATCGAACAGGCCGGCGTCCATTCCGGTGACTCTGCCTGCTCCCTGCCACCGTACTCGCTGGCGCAATCGACGATCGATGAAATCAAGCGGCAGACAGCTGCCATGGCAAAAGGACTGCAGGTTGTCGGCCTGATGAATGTGCAGTTCGCTATTCAGCAACAGGAAGTCAAGGGTGTCGACGGGGAGGCCACTTTGCAGGATGTGGTGTTCGTGCTGGAAGTCAATCCGCGTGCTTCACGTACCGTGCCGTTCGTCTCCAAGGCGACGGGCTTGCAGCTGGCAAAGATCGCTGCGCGCTGCATGGTTGGTCAGTCGCTGGCTTCGCAGGGTGTCGTCAACGAAGTGGTGCCAGGTTACTTCAGCGTCAAGGAAGCCGTATTTCCGTTTGCAAAATTCCCGGGTGTCGATACGATTCTCGGGCCGGAAATGAAGTCGACCGGCGAGGTCATGGGTGTGGGCAAGACATTCGGCGAAGCGTTCGTGAAATCGCAACTGGGTGCCGGCGTGAAGTTACCGTCTTCCGGCAAGGTTTTCCTGAGCGTCAAGGGTGGCGACAAGCCACGGGCAGTGCAGGTTGCACGTGACCTGATCGACATGGGATTTTCGGTGGTTGCCACCAAGGGTACGGCTGCAGCAATAAGCGCCGCCGGCCTGCCCGTTACCACCGTCAACAAAGTTGCCGAAGGGCGTCCGCATGTGGTCGACATGATCAAGAACCAGGAAATTGCCCTGGTGATCAATACTGTGGAGGAAAAGCGCAGCGCCATCGTCGATTCACGCGCGATTCGCACCTCGGCCCTGGCGGCACGAGTGACGACCTACACCACGATAGCCGGTGCCGAAGCAGCCATCGAGGGCATGGCGCATCTGGACACATTACACGTCTACGATTTACAAGGGTTGCATAAGACCTTACACTGAACCGGACGCAACACGTTGTGGCAGGTCCCCAACCGCAGGGAATCGTATCGAATGTCCATTTTCGGAACATCGGTATGGCCCCTGTGGTTTTCATTTCCCTAGCAGCAAGCCGTTGTTCAGTTCAATGAAGCTGGCCTTTCCAGTTCAATGAAACTGGCCCTATAACCTAGCCTTATGAATTTAGCCCTATGAACTCAGTCCCCTTGACCAAACATGGTGCACAACTGTTGAAGGACGAGTTACATCGTCTCAAGACAAAGGAGCGCCCGGCTGTCATCAGTGCAATTGCCGAAGCCCGGGCTCACGGTGATCTTTCTGAAAATGCCGACTACGATGCGGCAAAAGAGCGTCAGAGCTTTGTCGAAGGCCGGATCGCAGACCTCGAAGGCAAGCTCGGCGCGGCCCAGATCATCGATCCGACCTCCCTGGACGCGGAAGGCCGTATTACTTTCGCTTCTACCGTTCATTTAGAGGACCTGGAGTCCGGCGACCGGGTCACTTATCAGATCGTTGGCGTGGACGAAGCCGATCTTAAAGAGCTAAAGGTATCGATTACTTCGCCGATTGCGCGGGCGCTGATCGGCAAGTCTGCCGGTGACGTGGTTGCCGTCGAGGCGCCTGCGGGCGTGCATGAGTACGAAGTGCTGGACGTGCAATACATCTGATTGTCGACAGTGCAACGGCCGTCATTGCAACAATTGCTGTTGTTGGTCGCCACACTCTGGGTTGGCAGTCTCTGGACTATCGGCTACGTTGTAGCGCCAACCTTGTTTGCGACACTGGCCGAGCGCTCGATGGCCGGCACGATCGCAGGCGCGTTGTTTCGGGTAGAGGCCTGGCTGTCATTAGCCTGTGCGTTAATAATGCTTGTGCTCATACTGGCAAAGCGGGACGCGGTCGGTCGGCAGCGCACCACGTTGCTGCGCGTCATAATTGCCATGGCAACGTGCGCCTTGATCGGAGTCTTCGGACTGCAGCCAATGATGGCAGCACTGCGTGAAGCGGGCGGCGCAAATGGTGGAATGACCGCCGACGCCCGCATGTATTTTGGTGTGCTGCACGGTGTCGCGGCCGCGGTATTCTTCGCCCAGCGCATGCTGGGCATTGGTTTGATGTTGAAGCTGAGGTAAAGTTTCAGCTGCCGAGGGACGATTTTTTCGGGCTGGTCTGCCGCGGTTTGGCGCGTTTTACGTTACCGCCCTGAGTCACGCGTTCATTGCCCTTGACCATGACTTTGGTAACCGATGGACGCTTGGTGCCGCTCGGGCTGGGCTTGACGATCGTCACTTCGCGCATGCCTTTGCCTGATTTGCTGCTGCGTTCCTTGACCTCTTCCGCCTTTGTGCGGTAAATCACCAGCAGCTTGCCGATATGTTGTACCGGCGCTGCCCCCAGTTGTTCGCAGATGCTTTGGTAGATGGCAGCGCGCGCCTCGCGGTCATCGCCGAAGACGCGGATCTTGATCAGGCCGTGGGAGTCGAGGCTGGAATCGATTTCCTTCAATACTCCAGGGGTCAGTCCGGCCTCTCCGACGATCACTACCGGATTCAGTGCATGAGCGTCGGCGCGCAGGGCAGCGCGTTCGACGGGGCTAAGTTTGACCATAAAAATCCTTTAAAACGATATTCTACGCGATGGCAAAGAAGAAATTAAACAAAAACTGGCTGCACGATCACATCAACGATCCCTATGTAAAGCTGGCGCAGAAGGAGGGTTATCGCGCGCGCGCGGTCTACAAGCTCAAGGAAATCGACGAAAGCGAGAAACTGATCCGGCCCGGCCAGATTATTGTCGACCTCGGGTCAACGCCGGGAAGCTGGTCCCAGTATGTTCGCAATCGCCTCGCCGGCAAGGCGGGTGGCGGTATCGATGGCTTGATCATCGGTCTTGACATGCTGCCGATGGAACCCATCGCAGACGTGCATTTTATCGAAGGCGATTTTAGAGAGCCGCGAATCCTGCGTCAGCTCGAAACACTGCTGGTCGGGCGCAAAGTCGATCTTGTACTGTCTGACATGGCGCCTAATCTGTCCGGTATTGCGTCTGCCGATGCTGCACGGATGGAGCACATGATCGACCTCGCAGTGGAGTTCGCGCAGTTGCATATGAAACCTACCGGTGCATTGCTCGTAAAATGTTTCAACGGTCAGGGATACAGCCAGATCGTTGAAAAATTCAAGCGTGAGTTCAAAACCGTTCAGTCGAAAAAGCCGAAAGCCAGCCGCGACAAGTCCTCCGAAATATTTCTTTTAGGGAAATCTTTGAAAAGTCCCGGAAAACTGGATGCTGTCGAGTCAATATCTCCCTGATTTACAACGCTATTGTGTTGGTATTCCCGGGAGCGGGGTTAAAATATAACGGTTAGAATCATCAGCTAATGCGCCGTTGTCATGCCAGGCGTACAAGGAGCTCTAGTGAACAACATGTTTTCAAAAGCGGCCATATGGGTCGTCATCGCACTGGTTCTGTTTACCGTCTTCAAGCAGTTCGACGGTCGTGGACTCGCCGGCAGCGCGCAGTCGGTGGCTTACTCTGATTTTCTGGACGAGGTCAAGGCCAAGCGGATAAAAGAGGCGACCATCGAAGACCGTAGCATCGTCGCTACGACCGAGGATGGCAAGAAAATCAAGACCGCCATCACTTACCTCGACCGTGGACTGATCGGTGATCTGGTGGCCAACGGCGTAAAGTTCGATGTCCGGCAGCCGGAAGAGCAGTCCTTTTTCGCGCAAATCTTCATCTCGTGGTTTCCGATGTTGTTGTTGATCGGTGTGTGGGTATTTTTCATGCGACAGATGCAAGGCGGCGGCAAGGGAGGGGCGTTTTCATTCGGTCGCTCCAAGGCGCGCATGCTGGATGAGGCGAGTAATACCGTCACCTTCGCCGATGTGGCAGGCTGCGACGAGGCCAAGGAAGAAGTGCACGAACTGGTCGAATTTTTGCGCGACCCGACGAAATTCCAGAAGCTGGGCGGGCGCCTCCCACGCGGCGTGCTGATGGTTGGCCCACCGGGAACCGGCAAAACCCTGCTTGCCCGTGCGATTGCCGGGGAGGCAAAAGTGCCGTTCTTCACTATTTCAGGTTCTGACTTCGTTGAAATGTTCGTTGGTGTCGGCGCCTCGAGGGTGCGCGACATGTTTGAAAACGCCAAGAAACAGTCGCCCTGTATCATTTTCATCGACGAGATCGATGCGGTAGGCCGTCACCGCGGTGCCGGCATGGGCGGTGGTAACGACGAACGTGAACAGACGCTGAACCAGCTGCTGGTCGAGATGGATGGTTTCGAAGCCAATTCAGGCGTGATCGTCATTGCCGCCACGAACCGGGCAGATGTTCTGGATAAAGCGCTTTTGCGTCCGGGCCGCTTCGACAGGCAGGTGATGGTCGGCCTTCCTGACATTCGCGGTCGCGAGCAGATTTTGTATGTGCATATGCGCAAGGTGCCGATTGGCGGCGATGTGAAGGCCGATTTGCTGGCCCGCGGTACGCCAGGCTTTTCGGGTGCAGACCTTGCAAATTTAGTCAATGAAGCGGCTCTGTTTGCTGCACGTCGCAGCAAACGTTTGGTAGAAATGCAGGATTTCGAGGATGCCAAAGACAAGATCGTTATGGGTCCCGAGCGTAAATCGGCGGTGATGCGCGAAGAGGAGCGGCGCAATACGGCCTTTCATGAGTCCGGCCACGCGGTGGTGGCAAAACTGCTGCCCAAAGCCGATCCTGTCCACAAGGTCACGATCATGCCGCGGGGCTTCGCCTTGGGTTTGACCTGGCAATTGCCGGAGCATGACCGAATCAACCTGTACAAGGACAAGATGCTGGAAGAGATCGCCATTCTTTTCGGCGGCCGGATTTCCGAAGAGATCTTCATGCATCAGATGTCGACCGGTGCTTCCAATGATTTCGAACGGGCAACCAAGCTCGCCAGGGCGATGGTGACCAGATATGGCATGTCCGAAAGCCTGGGCACCATGGTTTATGAGGACACGGAGCAAGAGGCTTACTTCGGGCGCATGTCGTCGAAAACAGTATCCGAAGCTACCCAGCAGAAAGTGGATACGGAAATTCGCCGCATTCTGGACGGCCAGTACGCATTGTCCCGAAAACTGCTGGAAGACAACCGCGACAAGGTCGAGATGATGGCGAAAACTCTGCTCGACTGGGAGACGATCGACGCTGATCAGGTCAACGACATCATGGAGGGACGGGAGCCGCGTTTGCCAAAAGCTGGCATACCAGCGAAACGGGCTTCCTCCGACAGTTCTTCCGGTGGGGTAACGCCGAATGCCACTGCGCCAGCCTGATTTACACCAATATCCCTGAATAGATTTACGTTGTTAGATAATAACTATTTCAGAAATGTTTTACTAAGCGGGCGAGGAGCGATCCTCGCCTTTTTCGTTGTCATATCCATCGCAGTCACTGTAATGGTCATCCAGACATGTCGGACTTCTTCAAATGCGGGCGCTACGATCTTGATTTGAATCCGCGCTCCCGGCCATTAATCATGGGCGTTTTGAACATTACGCCGGATTCGTTTTCCGACGGCGGTAAATTCAATGATCTGGATGCTGCGATTTCGCAAGCCGAGCACATGATTGCCGAGGGCGTCGACATCATCGATATCGGTGGCGAATCGAGCCGGCCAGGCGCGACGCCACTCCCGCTGGAACAGGAACTTTCTCGAATCATGCCGGTAATTTATGCATTGCGTGATTGCGGTAAGCCTTTATCCATCGATACCTACAAACCTGGCGTCATGCGGGAAGCGCTGGCGGCAGGTGCAGACATGATCAACGATATCCGCGGGTTCCAGGAGCCAGGTGCAGTGGAGGCGGTTGCGGAAAGCGATTGCGGCCTGTGCGTGATGCACATGGAGAAGCTGCCGCAAACCATGCAGGTGGCACCACATTATCAAGACCTGATATCCGAAGTCACGACTTTTCTGCAACGGCAGGTCAGTAAACTCGACGCCGCAGGTATCGAGCGAAACCGTCTCTGTGTCGACCCTGGATTCGGGTTCGGTAAAACGCTGGTTCATAACATGACGCTGTGGCAAAATCTCGGGCGCATCCGGGACATGCTGAAGTTGCCATTGCTGATCGGTGTATCGCGCAAGGCAATGATCGGTGATCTGACCGGTCGTGCGCCAGGCGAACGCATGGTCGGTAGTGTTGCCGCAGCGCTGGCAGCCGCAGAGCAAGGCGCTCGTATCGTGCGCGTGCACGACGTAGCGGAAACCATCGATGCATTTGCCGTCTGGCATGCGCTACGGCCGACCATCCATCATTAGACTCACCAGGGAACTACACCATGACGCGCAAATATTTTGGCACCGATGGCATTCGCGGGCGGGTCGGCGAAAGTCCGATTACTCCGGAATTCATGATGCGGCTCGGGTATGCGGCCGGTAAAGTTCTGGCCAAGGGCGATTCCCCTGGTGCCAGATCGACCGTATTGATCGGCAAGGACACGCGCATTTCCGGCTACATGCTGGAAGCGGCGCTCGAGGCCGGCTTTGCGGCTGCCGGCGTCGATGTCATGCTGGCCGGTCCGATTCCCACACCGGCAGTTGCTTACCTCACCCGGGCGCTGAGATTGTCGGCAGGTGTCGTGATATCAGCGTCGCATAATCCCTATCAGGATAACGGCATCAAGTTTTTTTCCGGGTTGGGTAACAAGCTGCCCGATCATATGGAAGCCTCGATCGAGGCAGCTCTGGATGCGCCGGTAAAATGTGTGGCGTCGGAAAAGCTCGGCAAAGCCAGGCGCCTGGACGATGCCCGCGGTCGTTATATTGAATTCTGCAAAAGCACGTTCCCCAACGAGCTGGACCTGCGTGGCATGCGTATCGTGCTCGATTGCGCACACGGTGCGGCTTATCAGATCGCCCCGGACGTATTTCACGAGCTTGGTGCCGAAGTCATTTCCATCGGCATTCAGCCGAACGGCTTGAACATCAACGACGGTTTCGGCGCTACCGCGCCGGCGGCTCTGGCTGCGGCAGTGCTGACCAACCGTGCCGATATCGGGATTGCGCTCGACGGCGATGCCGATCGTCTGCTGATGGTAGACGCCACTGGGCGCCTCTTCAATGGCGACGAGTTGCTCTACATTATGGTCAAAGACCGGCTGTCTTCCGGCGCAATCGACGGCGTGGTCGGCACCCTGATGACCAACATGGCGCTGGAAGTGGAATTCAAGCGGATGAATGTCGGTTTTGCGCGCGCAAATGTCGGCGACCGTTACGTGCTGGAAGTGCTACAGGAAAAAGGATGGCAGGTCGGCGGCGAGGGGTCCGGACACATGCTGTTTCTTGACAAGCACACCACCGGTGACGGCATCGTATCTGCCCTGCAAGTGTTATCCGCACTGAAGCGAACCGGTAGCACACTGGCGCGCTGCACGGAAGAGTTACGCCTGTACCCGCAGACACTGATCAACGTGCGGGTCAGTCCCGGCTTTGCCTGGAAAGAAAATCAGGCAATCCTGGCGGAAATGCAGGCAGTCGAAGCCGAACTGGGTGAGTCGGGCCGTGTGCTGATTCGGGCCTCGGGCACGGAACCGTTGATTCGTGTCATGGTCGAGGCCAAGGAAGCGGAAGTTGCCGAGAAGATGGCGCGCCGTATCGCAGCAACCGTACCGGTTTGACGAGAAACTTGCCAGCCGAAGCCATCGACGGCAAAAATTCTTGGTTTTACGAGGGTTGCAGATTGACCTGCAATGCCGGTTCAGTTATAGTTGTCGTCTTCGGAGTGTAGCGCAGCCCGGTAGCGCACCTGGTTTGGGACCAGGGGGTCCAAGGTTCGAATCCTTGTACTCCGACCAAATACAAAACCTGTCATCGACATTGTCGTTGGCAGGTTTTTTGTATTGGACGATCGTGTTTCAATGATGTGCAGTACACTGCAAAAAATTTAACCGGGAGCAGGCATGAATCTCACGATCGACGCTGTAAAGACCGTACTCGCCACCGTGATCGATCCTAATACCAACAAGGATTTACAAGCTGGAAAAAACATCAGGAATCTTCAGCTCGATGGTACCGATGTCTCGTTCGATATCGAGCTAGGCTATCCTGCAAAAAGCCAGTTCGATCAACTACAGGAAGCGGCCATCGCTGCCGTGCGCAGCATTGCGGGAGTGGGCAATGTCAGCGCGAACGTTTATTCTAAAATCGTCGCCCACGCAGTGCAGCGCGGTGTCAAGCCGATGTCGAATGTCAAGAACATCATCGCCGTGGCATCCGGTAAGGGAGGCGTCGGGAAATCCACGACTGCGGTGAATCTGGCACTGGCGCTGGCAGCCGAAGGGGCTCAGGTCGGTATTCTGGATGCGGATATTTACGGCCCCTCGCAGCCTATGATGATGGGCATTACCGGGCGTCCGGAAACGCGTGACGGCAAGACCATGGAGCCGATGGAAAACCACGGTTTGCAGGTGTCGAGCATCGGCTTCATGATCAATCCGGACGAGCCGATGGTCTGGCGTGGCCCGCTGGTCACGCAAGCGCTGCAGCAATTGCTGGACCAGACCAACTGGCGCGATCTGGACTACCTGATCGTCGACATGCCGCCGGGCACCGGCGATATTCAACTGACGCTTTCCCAGAAAGTGCCGGTAACGGGTGCGGTGATCGTCACCACACCCCAGGACATTGCGCTGCTTGATGCGCGCAAGGGTCTGAAAATGTTCGAGAAAGTCGGCATTCCGATCCTCGGTATCGTGGAAAACATGAGCACGCACATCTGTTCTCGATGTGGACACGCAGAGGCGATCTTCGGCGCTGGCGGTGGCGAAAAAATGTGCGCCGAGTACGGCGTGGATTTTCTGGGGGCGCTGCCCTTGACGATGGCGATTCGTGAGCATACCGATGCCGGCCGACCAACCGTGGTGGCAGACCCGAATGGCCCGGTTGCGGCGGTCTATCGGCAGATCGCTCGCCGGATGGCCGTGCATGTGGCTGAAAAAGCCAAAGACATGTCGAGTAAATTTCCCAATATCGTCATTAAGAACGACTGAATCGGCAGCGAACCATAGAAAGCACCATGCTAGAATTCGTGCGGCGCTGCCGGTCGTTCAACGGATAGGACACCGCTCTTCTAAAGCGGTCATGGGGGTTCGATTCCCTCCCGGCGGACCATCTGACATTTCACATGATAGTGACTCGGTAAAAAATTATTTCTACGGGCGCGCTTCGGACCTGTCGTGGCGAGGGTTATGGCGCATTCATCTCAGTAGCAGATAAAGGGGGGCGCAGCTCAGTGCTCGACGACTCCTACCAAACCAGCTGATTTACCTCAGGTGCCTTTTGCCGCGGCAAGGTAGATGGCATTGCGTTCGCGCTTACCTATGGCGACCACGACTACTACCAACTCTTTGTCGCGTACTTCATAGACCAAGCGGTAACCGACACTGCGCAGCTTGATCTTGTAGCGAGCCTGATGGCCACTCATTTTGGTAGCAGGAATATGCGGATCGTCCAGACGCTCGATTAACTTGCTTTTGAACTGCTCGCGGGTTCCGCTGTCGAGCTTGTGCCACTCTTTAAAAGCTTCGTCCAGAAACCCAACCTTAAAGCGCATCGATCGACACCTCGATCACAGCCTGACCGGCGCGGGCGTCGGCGATAGCATTGAGCTCCAGATCTTCCAGTCTGTCGAGCAATGCCTCGTAGGCCTGAGCAGGCACACAGTAGAAAACGGGCTCGTTGCGATTAAGGATGGCTACAGGGAAACCTTCTCCGGCGGCAACCGTGCCCATCGGGTTTTTTTTAAGTTCGGACACGCTGGCCGAGGTATCGGCGAGAAGTAGATGGGTCATAGATAGCACCTTTTAAAGACCTATATAAGGTGCTAATAACAGCACGGATGGTTATTTTTCATTGCATGCCGTATTAGCACAAGATGCCTAAACACGCGTAATGGCAAAGTTGAGCGGCCGGTGGCGCTTTGCGCCCGCCCGCCTGAACACTGTATTAGCTGCGTGTCAGGAACAAACTTGATTTCAGCGCGGCATCCGAGGGCACGCGCATATTTTTGCGTTGTTCCGACAAGTTTGGCGACATCAACTTGCGTAAGGCCAGAAGCGGTACGCGCCTTTAATACCTGCTGCATAATGACACGGCGAGTCTAGAAACGCTCGCCAGAGACGGTCGCTTTCGGTCATTCCAATGCCATTGCCGCGCCGTGGTTCTGAACCAAGGGAGAGAATCAATTGGCAGTCATCACTACCATTGAGGATTTGCGGGTGCTGGCGAAGCGCCGGGTGCCGCGCATGTTCTACGACTACGCCGATTCCGGTTCTTGGACCGAGTCGACCTATCGCGCCAACAGCACCGACTTCGCCGGCATGAAGTTTCGCCAGCGGGTTGCAGTGAACATGGAAAACCGAACGCTGAGAACCACCATGGCAGGCCAGGCCGTTGCCATGCCGGTAGCGATAGCGCCAACCGGCCTGACGGGCATGCAGCACGCAAATGGCGAAATACTGGCTGCGAAAGCTGCCGAAAAATTCGGCATCCCCTTTACGCTCTCGACCATGAGCATTTGCTCCATCGAGGACGTCGCTGCCAACACCAGTGCGCCATTCTGGTTTCAGCTCTACGTGATGAAGGATCGCGCCTTCATCGACCGCCTGATCGATCGTGCCAAGGCGGCGCGGTGTTCGGCCCTGGTATTGACGCTGGACTTGCAAATTCTCGGGCAGCGTCACAAGGATCTGAAAAATGGCCTTTCGGCCCCACCGAGACTGACCTTGGCAAATATCGCCAACATGATGACCAAGCCGCGCTGGTGCCTGGGCATGCTGGGTACGAAACGCCGCACCTTCGGCAATATTGTCGGCCATGCCAGCGACGTCTCGGACATGTCGTCGTTGTCCTCCTGGACGGCACAGCAATTCGATCCGGCGCTTTCCTGGGACGACGTGGCATGGATCAAGGAGCGCTGGGGCGGCAAGCTGATCATCAAGGGCATCATGGATGCGGAGGATGCGAAACTTGCCGTGCGCAGTGGCGCAGATGCCTTGATCGTATCGAACCATGGTGGCCGTCAGCTCGACGGCGCGCTTTCGAGCATCGTCGCCTTGCCGTCGATTGTCGACGCCGTCGGCGGTCAGATCGAGATTCATCTCGATAGCGGTATTCGCAGTGGTCAGGATGTCATCAAGGCATTGGCGCTCGGCGCGCATGGCGTGTACATCGGGCGGGCGTTTTTGTACGGGCTCGGTGCAATGGGAGAGGCGGGCGTGACGAAGTGCCTGGAAATCATTCGCAACGAACTCGACCTGACCATGGCCTTTTGCGGGCTCAACGACATCCGCAATGTCAGCAAGGAAATCCTGATACCGGGAACGTACTGATCTACCTGCCGGCGCGAGAAGCCCGGCCCTTGTGGGGAACCTTCATTCCGACGGACTGCTTTCGGGGAAGTTTCACGGTCACCCGGCGGGAAGCCGTGCCGCTGCTGAATTCTTTATGGCTCCGCCGACCGGCGCTTCCAGCCCTGGGATCGGGGCAGTCGGTGTCGCTGTAGACGAACCTGTTATCGATTTTGCAGCGGGTGAGCGTGATGGCGCTGCTTGGCAAGCAGACAAGACACAGAAAGATGCCGGGCAGGGCGAGTCTTGCAAATAGCGGAAGCCGGAATAGGGTGGGACGGTTGGTCATGAGTGCGTGGCAATGTTGATGCGTAAAAGGGGTTGCACAGGGCTGGCGGATGCTAAAAAGAGGCGGTTGCAGTGCAGTGTTGCAAACGTCCTGATTTACAGTATTTTTCCGGGATTCATTAAATTCAACGGGTCGAGCGCGTGCTTGATCGTTCGCATCAGCGCCATTTCCACATCGGATTTATAACGCAGAATTTCCTCCCGCTTCAGCATGCCGACGCCATGTTCCGCAGAAATCGAGCCATTGAACGCATGCACGCTGTCGTGTACGACCTGGTTGATCGCGTCCTGCCGGGCGATGAATGCCGTATCGGTCATGTCTTTCGGCGGCGAGACGTTGTAATGCAGGTTGCCGTCGCCAAGATGGCCAAAGGTAACCATGCGGCACCCGGGCGCCTGTGCCTGGAGTAGCGCATCGGTGGTGGTGATGAAGTCGCCGATTGCCGAAATCGGCAGCGACACATCGTGCTTGATGTTCTTGCCTTCTGCTGCCTGCGCCAGGGAAATGTGCTCACGCAAGGCCCAGATGCTGCGCGACTGCGCAATCGACGTAGCGACGATCGCGTCGTCGATCAAATCTGCTTCCATGGCGGCGGCGACCAGCTGCTCCAGCAAGTCATTGGCATGTTCGGTCGATTCGTTGTCGGAGAGCTGGATCAATGCGTAGTGCGGGGAGGGCGCCGCCAGCGGACGCCGCATTTGCGGAAAATGTTTTTGCACCAGCTCCAGGCAAAAGTCCGACATCAGTTCGAAGCCGGTCAGGGTCGCGCCACAATGCTGCTGTGCCAGCGCTAGTAATTGCAGGGCCTGCTGCGGTGACTGCACCGCGGCCAACGCTGTTAATTCTGCGGCAGGCTGGGCAAATAATTTCATGACTGCGCCGGTGATGACTCCGAGTGTGCCTTCGGCGCCGATGTACAGATCGCGCAGGTCGTAGCCGGTATTGTCCTTGCGCAAACCGCGCAAGCCGTTCCATATAGCGCCATCGGCGGTAACCACTTCCAGGCCAAGGCACAACTCCCGGCTATTGCCATACCGCAGAACCGCCGTACCGCCGGCATTGGTGGCAAGATTGCCGCCGATAGTGCAGCTGCCTTCGGCTGCCAGCGATAGCGGAAACAGTCGTCCCGCTGCTGCTGCTGCCTCCTGCACGTTTTGCAGGATGCAACCAGCATCTAGCGTAATGGTATTGTTGAGAACGTCCACCTCGCGTATCCGATTCAAGCGTACCAGTGACAACACGATTGCATTGCCGGTGCCATCCGGCACGCTACCCAGCACCAGGCCGGTATTGCCACCCTGCGGCACGACCGGAACCTGGTGCGCGCGGCACAGACGGACGATTTCGGCAACTTCCTCAGTCGAGCCCGGCTTGATGACGGCTAGCGCAGCGCCGGTAAATCGCCCACGCCAGTCTGTCAGGTAAGTCACCAGCGCATCGGGATCGGTGAGTACGAATTGCGCGCCGACTGCGCTACGGCAGGCGTCGAGAAATGCCGAGGAGCGCAACGATTCCGGTTGCGACGGCGATTCCGGCTGCGATTTTGATTGCGAGGTATTCATTGCGGGGCCTTGTTGGAAGCTTTGTGAATCGCTTGTTTGGCAAGCTGTTTGGCCGCTTTTTTATAGGGAGACAAATACAGGATCACACAAGCGAAAAACACGGTCACCAGCCCGGTTTCGACCCATGCCAACATCATTGAAACGCCGGTATCACTAGTGCCGCGCACCAGCCCTTCGCCAAAATACAGCAGAATCAGCATCGACGACCACTGCATCGTATACACGTCACGTTTCAGGACGCCGCGTAACGGTACCAGCAGCGGCAACACCTTCAGCACCAGCCATGAGCCTCCCGGGCGCAACGGTGCAAGCACCAGTTCCCAGGCCAGGCACAAGGCGATCAGCAACACCAGGCTGCCCACGGCGCCGTAATAACAAAATTTCTGTGTCGAGTTATGCATCGTCATTGCCCATGCAGTTGGCGGGCAATGCCGGCCAGCCTGCGACCCTGCGCGATAGCCAGAACACGCGTATGTTCGGAAATCGGTTCTGCACCGTCCACGCCGGACCAGTGCGTCGCGCCGTAGGGCGTGCCGCCGGAAGTGGTCAGCATCAGTTCGGGTTGCGTGTAGGGCAGCCCGAGCAGCAGCATGCCATGATGCAACAGGGGCAGCATCATCGACACTAGTGTTGTTTCCTGCCCGCCGTGGATACTACCGGTGGACGTAAACACACAGGACGGTTTGCCCGCCAGCGTACCGGCAAGCCATTGCGCGGTCGTGCCGTCCCAGAAGTATTTCATGGGTGCTGCCATATTGCCGAAACGGGTAGGCGAACCGAGCGCCAGCCCGGCGCACTCTTCCAGATCAGCCAGTTCAACGTATGGCGCGCCGCTGTCGGGCACAGCAGGCGCTGTCGCCTCGGTGACCGTGGAGACTGCCGGCACGGTACGCAAACGCGCTTCGCAGCCGTCGACCGAATCGATGCCGTGGCCGATCAGTTCGGCCAGCTTGCGCGTGGCGCCGTGGCGAGAGTAGTACAAAACCAGAATTGCCAGCGGGGATGAAGTCATGCGCGTTATTATAGGACGCTTTAGCCGACCATCACGCGTGCCAATATCTAATCGTCTGCTACGCTGGTTACATGCCGTTTCGCTGCTCAAAGTGCGCGACCTGCTGCGCTTTGCCTTACGTCGCTTGAAGGAAGAGCGCCTGCCACAAGTTGCGGGAAGCCTGACCTTCACCACGGTGCTGGGCATGGTGCCACTGTTGACCATCGCGCTGGCGCTATTCACTGCATTTCCGCTTTTCAGTGCGTTTCGCAGCTCGCTCGAATTGTATTTCAGCGATCACCTGATGCCGAAGATGATCGCCAATACGGTGCTGGAATATTTGAATCAGTTTGCCGCAAAATCGATGCGGCTGTCGGCAGTCGGTGCGATTGCCTTGGTATTTACCGCAGTGGCAATGATGTCGATGATCGATCGCGTGTTCAATCGCATCTGGCGTATTTCCACGCCGCGGCCCTTGTTGCAGCGAATCCTCATGTATTGGGCATTGCTGACGCTGGGGCCGCTGTTGATCGGCATGTCGCTATCGACTACCTCGTACCTGTTTTCCAACACCGGCAGTGCCGTCATGAAGCTGCGTTTTGTCGGCACGCTGTTCTACGGGTTGCTGTCGTTGGGTCTGACCACCGGCGCCTTCACCTTGTTGTATGCGACGGTGCCGAACCGTGCCATCGACTGGAAAGATGCCGCCGCTGGTGGCTTGCTGGCAGGCTTGCTGTTCGAGGCCGCCAAACGGCTGTTTGCGCTCTACATTGCGCAGTTTCCAACTTACACGATGGTGTATGGCTCGATTGCGGCGATCCCGATTTTTCTGGTGTGGATCTACATGTTCTGGATGATTACCCTGGCCGGTGCATTGTTTGCGGCAGCCTTGCCGATCGTTAAATATGAGCGCTGGTGGCATGTGCCCACGCCTGGCAGCGCGTTCGTGGACGCGGTCGCGATTCTCAAGGTGTTGTACGAAGCCCGCCTCAAGCGCTCATCGGCTGCCGTAGATGCCAACCGCATCCGCAACCGAACGCGACTGGGATTCGACGAATCTGAAATGTTGCTTGAAAACATGCTCAGTGCCGGCTGGGTGGGGCGAATCAAGACCGAACTGCCGCAAAGACGGTTTCGACTCAATAAGCGATTGCGCCAGGGAACGGACCGCTGGGCCCTGATCGCCAATCCCGAGCAAGTGCGTCTCGCTGATATATACCGGCGATTCGTCTTTGACACGGGCAGTGATGCGACGCTGGTAAAACAGGTAGAGGAGGTAATCGAACAAGGGTTGTGGCAATCACTGGCAGAGCATTTCAAACAGGACGTCACGGCCTGATTGCTGGATTTTTTAGTCCAATTGGGCTACATTGAAGTGCTGCAGACAATCACGTTCGGGGATGAAAAAATGAAAGTATCGGAAATCCTCAAGGTCAAAGGCAACATCCTTTATTCAGTCACACCGGACACTGCCATACGTGAAGCGGTCGACACCATGGTCGAGAAAGACATCGGTTCGCTAGTAGTGATGGAGTTCGGCGAACTGGTCGGCATGCTGACATTTCGCGAAGTGATGAAAGCAGTGCATTCGAACGGCGGCGCTCTTGGCCCGGATCGCGTGCGAAAGCACATGGACGATCATCCCATTACGATTACTCCCGATACCGATATCAACGAAGTGCGCCGCCTCATGCTGGAGCGCCACGCGCGCTATGTGCCGGTTGTCGACGCCAAGACCTTATTGGGCGTAATCTCGTTCTACGACGTCGCAAGAGCAGTGTTCGAGGCGCAGAGTTTCGAGAACAAGATGCTCAAGGCGTACATCCGAGCCTGGCCGGCAGAAGGCGGCGAATAAGCCAGGGCTGAATCCGCGCTGGTAGAATGGCGCTTCACTTTCTGCAGAATGGTCTCATGTCCGGCAACACCTTCGGCAAGCTATTTACCGTTACTAATTTCGGCGAATCCCACGGCCCGGCGATCGGCTGCGTCGTCGATGGCTGCCCGCCGGGACTCGATCTGTGCGAAGCGGATATCCAGCCGGAACTCGACCGCCGCAAGCCGGGTACGTCGCGCCACGTCACGCAACGCCAGGAATCCGACACCGTCGAAATACTATCTGGTGTTTACCAGGGGAAAACCACCGGTACGCCGATCGCCCTGCTGATTCGCAACGAGGACCAGCGCAGCAAGGATTACGGCAACATCACCGAGACTTTCCGGCCTGGTCATGCTGATTATACTTACTGGCGCAAGTACGGCATTCGAGATCCGCGTGGCGGCGGACGTTCCTCCGCGCGACTGACGGCTCCAGCGGTCGGAGCTGCCGCGATCGCCAAGAAATGGCTGCTGCAACAGTACGGCACGGTTTTTCGGGGCTGTATGAGCCAGCTCGGTCCGATACCGATTCCATTCCAGTCGTGGGAGCACGTGCCGGGCAATCCTTTTTTTGCCGCCAACAATACGATTCTCGGAGAGCTTGAGACGTACATGGACGAGTTGCGCCGTAGCGGTGATTCCTGCGGCGCGCGCATCCACGTCGTTGCCGAGAACGTGCCGGTAGGCCTGGGTGAGCCGCTATACGACAAGCTCGATGCCGATATCGCTTATGCGCTGATGGGTATCAACGCTGTGAAAGGCGTGGAAATCGGCGCCGGGTTCGCGTCGGTTGCGCAGTTAGGCACGCAGCATGGCGACGAGCTCATGCCTGAAGGATTTCTCAATAACAATGCCGGTGGGGTGCTTGGTGGCATTTCGACCGGGCAAAATATCACTGCCTCGCTGGCGATCAAGCCGACTTCCAGCATTCGTACACCCAGGCAATCGATCGACAAGGCTGGTACGCCGGTGATGGTGGAGACATTCGGCAGACACGACCCGTGCGTGGGCATTCGCGCCACACCGATCGCCGAAGCGATGCTGGCGCTGGTGTTAATGGATCACGCCCTGCGGCATCGCGCACAATGCGGCGATGTCCGGATTGCGAATCTGCCGATCCCTGCAGGTCAATAACCGGTTTTCATTCAGGCCGCTGGGTCGCCCTTGGCGATCAGCGCCGATTCCAACCGGGTCGCTGCACTGTCCATTCCTGCCTAGCGCAACTTAACAGAAGATTTTTGTGTCACAACAATCCCGGCCTGAACAAGCATTCAATTTCGGTTTCTTTTTCTTTGCTTACTACGGTTTCATTGGCGTTTTCACGCCGTATGCCAGCCTGTTTTTCGCCAGCCGTGGCATGACGGCGCCGCAAATCGGCATGTTAATGTCATTGATGCAAGTAATGCGGATTTTCGGTCCCAACCTGTGGGGCTGGATTTCCGACCACACCGGGCAGCGTGTGGGCGTGCTGCGATTGACCGCGCTGGCGGCGACGGTATCGTTTTCGGGTATGTTCTTCGGTCAGACCTTCGCCCACTTTTTTATGGTGATGGTCGCTGTCAACGCCTTCACCAGCGCCCAGGGCCCATTGTCGGAAGCGCTGATGCTTTCATCGATGCGCGGCGACCTGACGCATTACGGGCGGCTGCGCCTTTGGGGATCAATCGGTTTTATTTTTTCCGTGACGGCAGGTGGCGAAATACTGGACTGGCAAAGCATCGAAGTGCTGCCTTGGATGGCATGGACCATGCTGGGGCTGGTGCTGCTGGCAAGCCTGCTGATGCGTGAAAGCCCTCGCAGTAACGCATCACAGGCGCTGCCATCGGTGGTTGCTATTTTATGCCAGCGCGAAGTGGCGGCTTTTTTCAGCTCCAGTTTCCTGATGATTGCTGCGCACGCAGCGCTGTACGTATTTTTGTCGTTGCATCTGTCGCAGCTCGGCTACAGCAACACCACCATCGGCATGCTTTGGTCGCTGGGCGTGCTGGCAGAGATCGGGTTTTTCTATTATCAGGCGCCGTTGTTTCGCCGCTTCGGCGTACGGACATTGCTGCTGGCAAGCCTGCTCATCGCTGTAGTGCGATTCCTGATTCTGGGCTTCCAGGGACATTCGCTGGCGTGGCTGCTGGGGGCCCAGATTTTGCATGCCGCCACGTTCGGCACGCACCATTCGGCTTCCGTGATGCGCATGCAGAACTGGTTTGCCGGGCCGCTCCAGGCAAGCGGCCAGTCTCTCTACATCAGTATTTCCTATGGTCTGGGCGGCACCGCGGGCGGATTGCTGATGAGTGTTTTCTGGGATCGTTTCGGTCCGGTGTCGGTGTTTGTCCTTGCGGCCTTTCTGGCATTGCTGGGGCTGGTTGCTGCAACGCTGTCGTTCCGTTGGCAGGCGTTTTCCCCGGCGTCGCGAGGCCCGGATATGGCATAATCGAATACCACATTCTAGCAGCCGTGCCCTCTGGCGCGCATCCGCATCATGCTCAAAACACTGTATGAAAAATTGTGGGATTCTCATGTCGTGCACGTCGAGGACGACGGTACCACGATCCTTTATATCGATCGGCACCTGGTTCACGAAGTCACCAGTCCGCAGGCATTCGAAGGGTTGAGGATTGCCGGCCGCACGCCATGGCGCATCGGCGCCAACCTGGCCGTTGCCGACCATAACGTGCCAACCACTGCTCGGATCGACGGCATTGCCGACCCGGTCTCGCGCCTGCAGGTGGAAACGCTGGACGCTAACACCAAGCGTTATGGCATGACGTATTTCAACATGCAGGATGTGCGTCAGGGAATCGTGCACGTGATCGGGCCGGAGCAGGGTGCGACACTGCCGGGAATGACTGTGGTCTGTGGCGATTCGCACACTTCGACCCATGGCGCCTTTGGCTGCCTCGCGCAGGGCATCGGCACTTCCGAAGTGGAGCACGTGCTGGCTACGCAGACATTACTGACGAAAAAATCCCGCAGCATGCTGGTGCAGGTCGATGGCACGCTGCCGGTGGGCGTGACAGCAAAAGATATCGTGCTGGCGGTGATCGGCCGTATCGGCACAGCAGGCGGCACCGGCTATGCCATTGAATTTGCCGGCAGCGCAATTCGTTCGCTGTCGATGGAAGGACGCATGACGGTGTGCAACATGGCCATAGAAGCCGGTGCGCGCGCCGGCATGATCGCCGTCGACGACACCACCATCGATTACGTCAAAGGTCGGCCGTATTCACCGGCTGGCCCGCATTGGGAGCGCGCAATTGCCTACTGGCGCACGCTGCACACTGACCCCGGCGCACGTTTCGATCTCGTGGTTACCTTGAATGCGGCAGAAATCAAGCCGCAGGTCACTTGGGGGACGTCGCCCGAGATGGTGGTGGCCATCGACGGCCGCGTACCTGACCCCGATCTGGAGCCGGATGCCACCAAGCGCGACGGTATGGAAAAAGCGCTGGTCTACATGGCGCTGAAACCGAATACGGCAATTTCGGATATTCGCATCGACAAGGTGTTCATCGGTTCCTGCACCAATAGCCGGATCGAGGATCTGCGCGCTGCAGCGGCGGTCGTGCGAGGAAAGTTCCGGGCATCGAACGTGCGCCTGGCGATGGTGGTACCGGGCTCCGGTCTGGTCAAGGCACAGGCTGAGCGGGAAGGGTTGGATCAGATATTTCGCGATGCCGGCTTCGAGTGGCGCGAGCCGGGTTGCTCGATGTGCCTGGCAATGAATGCCGACCGACTGGAGCCGGGCGAGCGTTGCGCCTCGACGTCGAACCGCAATTTTGAAGGAAGACAGGGTGCGGGCGGACGTACGCACCTGGTGAGTCCGGCGATGGCTGCCGCGGCAGGGATTGCCGGACATTTTGTTGACGTTCGGTCTTTGTAACTTAACTATTTGATAGGAATAATTATGAAAAAAGCTTTCACATTGCTGTTGTTGGTCGCATCGGGTTATATGTTGTCAGGCTGCAATACAATGGGCGGCTTCGGCAAGGACGTCGAGCGCGGCGGCGAGAAAGTGCAAGACGCTGCCAGGAAGTAACTTACCCGTTGCACAGAGCCGCTGAAACGCTGAATTCATACCTGGTTTTCACCGGTGTGCGTTACGCGATTCAGCGGCGATGTCTACGCAGGCGTGGTTTCATTCACCGCAACAATTCTTGTCCGTCAGGACGTTAGCATGAATAAGTTCACAATTTTCGACGGTCTGGTCGCACCGCTTGACCGAGCCAACATCGACACGGATGCAATCATCCCCAAGCAATTTCTGAAATCGATACAGCGTACCGGTTTCGGCCCGAACCTGTTCGACGAATGGCGTTACCTCGACCAGGGCGAACCCGGCAAGGATAATTCCCGCCGACCGCTCAATCCGGATTTCGTGCTGAACCAGCCGCAATACCAGAGCGCCTCCATATTACTGACCCGCAAGAATTTTGGATGCGGCTCTTCGCGCGAGCATGCGCCATGGGCGCTTGACCAGTACGGCTTCCGGGCGGTCATCGCTCCCAGCTTCGCCGATATATTCTTTAATAACTGCTACAAAAACGGCTTGCTGCCGATCGTGCTGTCAGAAACACAAGTCGATCAATTATTCGACGAGGTGCGCGCCTTTCCTGGCTTCAGGCTGGTGATCGATCTGCAGCAGCAAACCGTCGCCACGGCAAACGGGTCGATGGTATTTCCTTTTGAAATCGGTGAATTTCGCAAATATTGCATGTTGAACGGCCTGGATGATATCGGCCTGACATTACGGCAGGCCGACAAGATTCGTGCGTTCGAAGAGCAGCATCTGATGCAGCAGCCCTGGCTCGGCAACACCATTTGACAAGTACATTTAACAAGTACCTTTTGTATTTTTTCCGTTTGGTACCTTTTCAATCTAGTGGTCCGTGCGGCCCGATCTTTTAGCTGGTGTCCATGAAAATTGCAGTTCTCCCCGGCGACGGTATCGGCCCTGAAATCATCGATCAGGCAGTACGCGTGCTGTCGGCGCTCGATGAAAAATTCGAACTTGAAATCGCACCGGTGGGGGGTGCCGGCTATACCGCCCACGGCCATCCATTACCCGATTCCACTCTGCGCCTGGCCATGCAGGCTGACGCCGTATTGTTTGGCGCCGTCGGCGATTGGCAATTTGATACGCTCGCGCGGCCACTGCGGCCGGAGCAGGCGATCCTCGGGCTACGCAAGGAATTGAAGCTGTTTGCCAATTTGCGTCCGGCAATCCTGTATCCCGAGCTTGCGGGCGCCTCCACCTTAAAGCCGGAAGTGGTTTCCGGCCTGGATATCCTGATCATTCGGGAGCTGACCGGCGATATCTATTTTGGCCAGCCACGCGGTGTGCGCATTGCCGTCGACGGCCCTTTTGCCGGTGAACGCGAGGGGTTCGATACCATGCGCTACGCCGAGTCGGAAATCCGCCGGATCGCTCACGTGGCGTTCAAAGCTGCGCGGCAGCGCGGTTCGCGCCTGACCAGTGTCGACAAGGCCAATGTACTGGAAACGTTTCAGTTCTGGAAAGAGATTGTCACCGAGGTGCATGCGCAATACCCGGATGTCGCGCTCGATCACATGTATGTCGATAATGCAGCGATGCAGCTGGTTCGCGCGCCGAAAAAGTTCGACGTCATTGTCACCGGCAACATGTTCGGCGATATTTTGTCCGATGCGGCAGCGATGCTGACCGGCTCCATCGGCATGTTGCCATCGGCATCGCTGGATGCTCAAGGCAAGGGCTTGTACGAACCTTCCCATGGCTCAGCGCCGGATATCGCTGGCAAGGGCGTGGCAAATCCGCTGGCAACCATCCTCTCGGTGGCCATGATGTTGCGTTTCTCGCTGCAGCGGGCCGAGCAGGCCGACCGCATCGAGGCGGCCGTGAAGAATGTATTGGCGCAAGGCTTGAGGACGCCGGATATTTTCGAGGCAGGCACGAAGAAGGTAGGAACCAAAGAAATGGGCGACGCCGTGGTGCAGGCGCTCGCTTACTGAATGCAATGACAATATTCGAACCAACGATGGAAATGATATGAAACTGGTCGGCTTGGTGGGATGGCGCGGTATGGTAGGTTCGGTCCTGATGCAGCGCATGCGGGAAGAGGGCGATTTTGCCGAAATCGAACCGGTATTTTTCTCCACATCGAGCGTCGGTGGTGCAGCGCCGGCAATGGCGAAAAACGAATCGTCCCTGCAGGACGCTGGCAACATCGATGCGTTGAAGAAATGCGACATCATCATCACTTGCCAGGGTGGCGATTACACCAGCGACGTATTTCCCCGTTTGCGTGCGGCTGGCTGGAACGGTTACTGGATCGATGCAGCATCGAGCCTGCGCATGAAGGAGGACGCCATCATCGTTCTCGATCCAGTCAATCTCGGCGTGATCCAAAGCGCCTTGTATCGAGGTGTTAAAAACTACATCGGCGGCAATTGCACGGTCTCCTGCATGATGATGGGGTTGGGCGGGTTGTTCGAACGCGATCTGGTGCAGTGGATCACGTCGATGACCTACCAGGCCGCTTCCGGTGGCGGTGCGCAGCACATGCGTGAGTTGCTGACCCAGTTTGGCACGCTCAACGCCTCGGTACGTGGTCTGCTGGACGATCCGGCAGCAGCGATTCTCGATATCGATCGCCAGGTACTTGCGACCCAGCATGCAATGAGCACCGACGAGACGCGTCAGTTCGGCGTGCCGCTGGCTGGCAATATTATCCCGTGGATCGACAAGGATCTCGGCAACGGTATGTCGCGCGAGGAATGGAAGGCCGGCGCCGAAACCAATAAAATTCTGGGCCGTGGGCCGGCTTTCGGTGAGGACGCCAAAGCAGCGATCGCCGTCGACGGCTTGTGCGTGAGGGTGGGCGCCATGCGTTGCCATTCCCAGGCACTGACCATAAAATTGAAGCAGGATTTGCCGCTTGGTGAAATCGAGGGCATGATCGCCGACCATAATGCCTGGGTAAAGGTCGTCCCCAATACCCGTGAAGCGTCGATGCAGATGCTGACGCCTGCGGCGGTTACTGGAAGCCTGACCATTCCAGTCGGGCGCCTGCGCAAGCTGGAGATGGGCGGCGACTATCTTTCCGCTTTCACAGTTGGCGACCAGCTCCTTTGGGGCGCTGCAGAGCCTTTGCGCAGGATGCTTCGCATCGTTCTGGAACGCTGAGGTAAGGTTGCAGTTGTGTAGGCCACTGATTGCCCGCCATCCTCGATTGCCCAGTTATTGTTGCCTTAAAGATACACCTGGTGGTCGATATCACACATAAATCAGACGTGTTAAACCTTTGCGAAACTTGCAGGAAGCGTTGCGCTTGCGCAGCTAAGTTCGGGGTGCTATGGTAAAAGTTCACATTTCAAAGGTGAACTTGTCCAGCAAGATTTGGTGTTCAAGAGGTGGTAGCCGGCGTCGATGTTTCCTTGTAGCATTGTCAGGCTGCCGTGCCTTTTGAAAGGCCCATAACTGTTGCCCCAATGGGGAATATCGACGCAACCGGATTATCACCTCATGCAAAAAACAATTCAGGCAAACGCGACGTACCAACCATCGATGAGATTGAAAACGCTGAGTGCTGCGGTGCTCTCGGTATTGTTGATGTCGCAGGCTTATGCCGCGGGATTGGGAAAACTGACTGTTCTCTCCGGATTGGGCCAGCCGCTACGCGCCGAAATCGAGTTGACCGCAGTATCAGCCGAAGAAATACAGTCCCTGAAGCCGAAGCTGGCGTCGGTGGAAGCCTTTCGGCAAGCGAATATCGAATTCAATCCAGCACTGCAATTGTTGCGGTTTGCCATCGAGCAGCGTGGTACGCGGCAATTCATCCGTATCACTTCCGTGCAACCCATGAGCGAGCCATTCGTGGACGTATTGCTGGAGCTCAATAGCGTAAATGGTCGCTTGGTACGTGAGTACACATTCTTGCTCGACCCACCAGAATTGCGGGGGCTCCAGCCAGCACAAATTTCATCTTTGCCAACACCGAGAACAACGCAGAGCCTGCCTGCCGTGGCGGCCAATCCTTCCATCGCAGCACCGGCTGACAGGACCTCCACACGCACGACCGTCGGCGAACGCAACGAACAGCAGGTCAAACCCGACTCGGGTCAAAAGTCTGAAGCTGCCCGCGCTCGCCCCCGCCCTCCTGCGCAAATCATTGCCGGTGGCTCGGATACTGCCGGCAAGCAGTATCGTGTACAGGGCGGAGACTCGCTCTCGAAGATCGCCAAGCGCAATCGGTCTCAGGGCATTTCCCTGGACCAGATGCTGGTGGCGTTGTATCGGGCCAATCCCGAAGCTTTTATCAACAACAACATGAATCGGCTACGAGCCGGCCAGATCATTGCCATACCGAGTGCCGATGCCAGCGCTAGCGTCGATGCAGTGGACGCGCAAGGTCTGGTAATTGCTCAGGCCGCCGATTTCAACGATTACCGCAACAAGCTTGCTGGCCAGGTTTCCACTGGCGCCGGCCGCAAGGCAAGCGAAAACCGCCAGAGCGCCAGCGGGAAGATTGCCGCCAAGGTGGAGGAAACTCCCACGCCTGCTAGTGAATCGCTGGACAAATTGAAACTTTCGAAAGCCACACCGGACGCGGCAGCGAAATCGGCTGCGGTGCAGGAAGAGAGAATTGCCCAGGAAAAGGCTGCAGCGGAATCGGCCGCTCGCCTCAAGGATCTGGAAAAGAATGTCGGTGACCTGCAGAAACTGCTCGAAGTGAGAAGCAGGGATCTGGCGGCACGGCAGAAGGCCGCAGAGACGCTGGCTGCCGCCACGACACCGGCGGCGCCAGTCTTGTCCAGCCCGGCCGCTGCAGTACCTGCAGCAGTGCCGGCCCAGGCCAAACCGGCTGAAGCAACCGCACCCCCTCCTGCAGTCGTGACGCCGCCACCGGTAGCTCCGGCAACGTCCGCAGCGTCACCAGCCAATGTAGCGTCACCAGCCAATGTAGCGCCTGTTGCGCCCGCCCCGACGTCGTCGGTGCCGGTTGTTACAGCGCCCCCGGTCGTGGTCACGCCACCGGCAGCCGTGGTGGTGCCCAAGGCACCTGCAGCACCTGCAGCACCAGCGGTAGCAGGAGTGTTCGACGATCCGGCCAACAACCCGGTCGTGCAGGGCGGCGTCCTGTTGGCATTGCTGCTCGGTGGGCTGGCAGTGCTGCGTTCGCGCCGCAAAAAGCCGGCGAAAGATTTTCTGGATACATCGATGGCTGACACCGGCCTGAAGACGAATTCCCTTTTCGGATCGACCGGTGGCCAGACCGTCGATACCAACAACAGTGTCTTCAATTCAAGCTTTGCGCCGAGTCCCGGCAATCTCGACAGCAACGAAGTCGACCCGGTCGCCGAGGCAGATGTCTACATCGCCTATGGACGCGATGCCCAGGCCGAGGAAATCCTCAAGGAAGCCCTGCGCACACAGCCGGAACGCCACGCAGTACGCGTCAAGCTTCTGGAAATCTATTCCAGCCGCAAGGATGTACGGGCGTTCGAAAGCGCGGCCACCGAGCTTTACAGTCTCACCAAAGGTGAAGGTGAAGATTGGGCGCAAGCGGCAACGCTGGGCCTGGCGCTTGACCCTGCTAATGCGCTGTATGTCGGCGGTGAAGTGCCGCCGGTGGTGCCGGCAATAGATGCACCCGGTGAGTTGTTTGGTGAGAAAAGTGTTGTCGACGTCGGTAATGAAGCTGTTGTCGAAAAGCCCGGCTTTGGCGAACAGCCATCGAATTTGAATGCATTACCGGACGCCGTTTTTTCAGAGCCCGGCAAAGTGGTTGAGAAACCGGAATCGGTGGCAGCTACCAGTGCCCCGGCCGAGAATAATCTGGATTTCGATTTGAATGGTCTGGAATTTGGCGTAACGCCTAAAGCGCCGGATTCCACATTGGTAACCGATCCGGTTTCCCCTACCATTGCCAATCCTGCTCCGGCGCGGATGGCAGCGCCGCTGGAGTTTTCCGAAGCGCAGGCGGCAAAACCGGCACCACTGAATGAAACGTTGCTCGCCGGATTGAATTTTGACTTCTTGGATAAGCCGTCCGAGGGTGCCGCCGGGCCATTGGCTACGATCCCGCCTACGACCTTCGCTTCGACTCTCGCAACCGATGATGTCAAGCCAGAAGTCACTGCGAACCTGACAACAATTGGCGATTTCAGTCTCGATCCGAATGAGCCAGCGCCCGCTGAAGCTGAAAAAACAGTGACCTCGCCAGCGCGGCCGGACCCGCTCGAATTCGACCTGTCCGGCATATCGCTTGAATTGCCGGAACACAGCAAAATCTCGCCGATGGCCGACGACCTCACGTTGCCTGCCTCGGTCCGTGATTTGGGCAGCAAGGCCAGTAGCGCTGCGCATCAGGAGGATTTCAGCGCGCTCGATTTGAGCACTGCAGTCATGGACGAAGATGGCTCGACGGTGGGTATTGGCAACAATGCTGAAATGGCCACCAAGATTGATCTGGCTGTCGCCTACCAGGAAATCGGTGATCTGGATGGTGCCCGCGAATTGCTCGACGAAGTACTTAAAGGCGGCAATGCACAGCAGTCTGAAAAGGCCAGGACGCTCCTCGCCAGTCTTGCCTGAGTGTCTCGGGTAGCGCCATGAAGCGGATCGTTCTGGGTCTGCAATACGGTGGTGGGCCGTGGCAGGGATGGCAGACGCAATCGAGTGGCCTGACGGTTCAGGACCAGCTTGAAACGGCGCTGTTGAAGTTTTCCTGTTCAACGCAGCACTGCCATTGCGCCGGCAGAACGGATGCTGGTGTACATGCATTAGAGCAGGTCGTTCATTTTGATACCGATATCGTGCGTACCGATGCCGCATGGGTGCGCGGGGTCAATGCTTTTTTGCCGCCGTCGATCGCCGTTCGCTGGGCCACACAATTACCGGCCACGTCGCCAGACGGGTTTCATGCCCGATTCAGCGCCCGGGCCCGAACTTATCATTATCTTCTATACAACCACCCGGTGCGGGCGCCGTTGCTGGTCGGAAGGGTCGGTTGGGTGTTTCGCCCTCTGGACGTGAACGCCATGCAGCAAGCTGCTGATCTGCTGATCGGCACGCATGATTTTTCGGCGTTTCGTGCCGTGGAATGCCAGGCAAAATCGCCGCTGAAGACGGTGCGGCGCATCGATATGGCCCGTCGTGGCGACATGATCGTCTTCACGTTCGAAGCCAATGCTTTCCTGCACCACATGGTACGCAACATCGTCGGCTCCCTGGTGTACATCGGCACGGGCAAACACCCGCCAAGCTGGATGTACGAGCTCGTTGCGGCACGCGAGCGCAGCCTGGCGGCGCCGACATTCATGCCCGACGGCCTGTACTTGGCAAAAATCGATTACGATACAAGGTGGGCACTGCCGCAGGAACCGATTTCCGCAGCCCCTTGGCTTTGACCGATATTCTTTTCCAGCTTGCGCTTACATGCTTCGCACCCGTATCAAGATTTGTGGCCTGACCCGGCCCCAGGACATCCTTGCCGCAGTCGCGGCTGGTGCCGATGCGCTCGGCTTCGTGTTTTATCAGAAAAGCCCGCGATACCAAACACCTGAGCAAGTCCGGCAGTTGCTCGCTTGCGTGCCGCCGTTCGTGGCCACCGTCGGCCTGTTCGTCAATGCCACTGCGCTGCAGGTGCAGGAGGCGCTTGTGCAGGCGCCGGTTTCACTGCTGCAGTTTCATGGCGACGAAACACCGGAGCAATGCGCCCAAGTAGCGGCACTGGTCAATTGTCCGTTCATGACGGTGATCCGGGTACGGCCTGAGACAACCAGTGCGGATTTGTTAGAATATGAGTCACGTTGTCAAACGGCCAGCGCGCTGTTTTCAGGCCTGCTGCTCGACACCCATGTCGACAGTTACGGTGGCGGCGGAAAGGTTTTCGATTGGTCCATCATTCCAGAAGAGCTCGCGCCTCGGGTCGTTTTAAGTGGTGGCTTGGACGCGCAAAACGCGACTGACGCCGTCTTTCGCGTACGCCCGCACGCAGTTGATGTCAGTAGCGGCGTCGAGCGCATGACCGGTGCGACCCGCATGCCCGGCATCAAGGATGCCGCCCGCATGGCAGCCTTCGTCGCCGCCGTCCGGGCAGCAGATGCCGCCCTTACCGACCTTCAGGAAAATCCTCATGAATGACCCGACCCCGCATTCCGCGCTTTATAATTTTCCCGATGCCAGCGGCCATTTCGGCCAGTACGGCGGCAGTTTCGTTTCCGAAACGCTGACCCATGCATTGTCCGAATTGAAAGCGACCTACGCGCATTACCGCACCGATCCGGAATTCGTCCGCGAATTTCAGTACGAGCTCAAGCACTTTGTCGGCCGTCCGAGCCCGATCTACCATGCCAAGCGCTGGTCCGAGAAGATGGGCGGCGCACAGATCTATTTCAAGCGTGAGGATCTGAACCACACCGGTGCTCACAAAATCAACAACGTCATCGGCCAGGCATTGCTGGCGCGGCGCATGGGCAAGCCACGCGTGATCGCCGAAACCGGCGCGGGGCAGCACGGTGTGGCTACCGCCACCATCTGCGCGCGCTTCGGCCTCGAATGCGTGGTCTACATGGGTATGGAGGATGTGCGGCGCCAGGCGCAGAACGTCTACCGCATGAAATTACTGGGCGCGACCGTGGTGCCGGTGGAATCCGGCTCCAAGACACTCAAGGATGCCTTGAACGAAGCTATGCGCGACTGGGTGACCAATGTCGAAAACACGTTCTACATCATCGGTACCGTGGCCGGCCCGCATCCGTATCCGATGATGGTGCGCGATTTCCAGTCCGTCATCGGTGAGGAATGCAAGACCCAGATGCCGGAAATGACCGGGCGCCAGCCGGACGTGGTGACCGCCTGCGTCGGCGGCGGCTCTAACGCCATGGGTATTTTCTATCCTTACATCGATTATCCAGAGGTGCAGCTGGTCGGCGTCGAAGCTGCCGGGCATGGACTCGACAGCGGCAAGCATTCGGCAGCGCTTGCACTCGGCTCCCCCGGTGTGCTGCATGGCAACCGCACCTATTTGCTGCAGGATGCGAACGGCCAGATCATCGAAACCCATTCGATATCTGCCGGCCTCGATTATCCCGGTGTCGGGCCGGAGCACGCATGGTTGAAGGACCTCGGCCGTGCGAAGTATGTAGTGATCGACGACACTGAAGCGTTGCAGGCCTTTCATGATTGCTGCCTGATCGAAGGCATCATACCGGCGCTGGAATCGAGTCATGCGCTGGCATATGCGGCAAAGCTGGCGGCAACTCTCCCGAAGGACAAGATCATCCTGGTAAATCTGTCCGGTCGTGGTGACAAGGACATGCATACTGTTGCGGAAAACATGGGTATGAATTTCTACTGCCGGGAATCCTGCAAGGTCGGTGCCGAGCAGGTTAACAAAATGAAGGCGGAGCGGTGACCCGGCACATGTCTCGTATTCAAACTACTTTCGCTGCGCTCGCCGCTGGCAAAAAAAAAGGACTGATCCCCTTCATTACCGCAGGTGATCCGTCGCCGGCGCTGACCGTGCCACTGATGCATGCATTGGTGGCCGGTGGCGCCGACATCCTTGAACTTGGGGTGCCGTTTTCTGACCCGATGGCAGAAGGCCCGGTAATCCAGCGGGCCTGCGAGAGGGCGTTGCGCTTCGGTGTCAGCTTGAGGGATGTTCTCGGCTTCGTTAAAACCTTCAGACAAACCGATAGCACGACACCTGTGGTGCTGATGGGATACGCCAATCCGATCGAGCGCATGGGTCAGGCAGCGTTCATCGAAGCAGCGCTGCAAGCAGGTGTGGATGGCACGATCGTGGTCGATTATCCGCCGGAGGAGTGCGAGCAATTCAGCGCGATGATGCGGGCTGCCGGCCTGGACGTAATTTTTCTGCTGGCGCCTACGTCCACCGAAGAACGCATCCGTCAGGTGGCTAGGGTCGGTAGTGGTTTCAGCTATTACGTGTCACTGAAAGGCGTAACCGGCGCTGCCAACATCGACATCGCACTGGTGACAGAGCGTATTGCTGCCATTCGCCGGCATGTGCATTTGCCGATCGCCGTGGGTTTCGGCATTCGCGATGCAGCAACCGCAAAGGCCCTTGCATCGGTAGCCGACGCCGTCGTCATCGGTAGCCGCATCATTCAGGCGATGGAAGAATCTTCGCCTGAAAATGCGCTTGCCATAGCCGGTGAATTCATCACCGGCATTCGTCGGGCATTGGACGAATGAACTGGTGGGTGGCTTATTGCGCAGTTTCACGAATTCGTTGCTGCGCAGCCGACCTGCCTCCATCAGATCTAATCCGCGAGATTTACGAAAAAAGCAATGTTGATAGTGCTTGGTGGCGCGATTGCCCGGCTGCAAACCCTGCGCTTCCCAACTCTAAACAATGTAACGTTTTGTGACGGTGCCGTTACAATAGTGCACCTTCACTATCTGATCTCCGGAGACTCGCCATGAGCTGGCTGGAAAAATTATTGCCTCCCCGCATCAAACGCTCCGAGAGCACGTCACGCAAGTCGGTGCCGGAGGGCTTATGGGTAAAATGCCCCGCCTGTGAATCGGTGCTGTATCGAACTGATCTCGAATCGAACATTCACGTGTGCCCGAAATGCGATCACCACTTGCGCATCCGCGCCCGCGAACGGCTGGATGCTTTGCTCGACCCGGAAGGGCGCTATGACATCGGCCAGGAAACGCTGCCGGTCGATACCCTGAAATTCAAGGACAGCAAGAAGTACCCCGATCGCCTAAAAGCAGCCATGGAAGCCACCGGCGAAACCGATGCATTGGTGGTTTGCGGCGGCGCCATCCGATCGCTACCGGTTGTGGTGGCGTGCTTCGAATTCGAATTCATGGGCGGGTCGATGGGTTCGGTCGTGGGAGAGCGGTTCGTGCGCGGCGCTCAAGTTGCTATAGAGCAAAGAATACCGTTCATCTGCATTACCGCTACCGGCGGCGCACGCATGCAGGAGGGATTGTTGTCGTTGATGCAGATGGCCAAGACCACCGCCATGCTGACCCGGCTTTCAGAAAAAAGATTGCCATTCATTTCCGTTCTTACCGATCCCACCATGGGCGGCGTGTCGGCGTCATTTGCGTTCCTGGGCGATGTCGTCATTGCCGAACCCAAGGCGTTGATCGGTTTTGCCGGGCCGCGGGTGATTGAAAACACCGTGCGCGAGAAGTTACCTGAAGGATTTCAACGCGCCGAATTTCTGGTGCAGAAGGGCGCTGTTGACATGATCGTCGATCGTCGCAAGATGCGTGAGGAAATTGCCCGCTTGCTGGCCTTGCTACAAAACCAGGCGACCGACGTTTTAGCCTGATTACCTGCTTTAAATTCTTTCAATCGCCCTAATCTGAAATTTTTACGGCGAACGGATTGTCATTTCCTATGAATACCCATTTTTCGCATGTTGGCACGCCGGTCGTTCCGTCGTCGCCAACTACTCTGGACACTTGGCTCGATTTGCTGGAAATCCGCCATGTCCGGCAAGTTGATCTTGGCCTGGAGCGCGTCGGCCGGGTGCGCGAATGCCTGGGCATTCGCTTCGATTGTCCGGTCATCACGGTTGGTGGCACCAACGGCAAAGGCTCGACTTGTTCGATGCTGGAGTCGATCCTGTTGCAGGCCGGCTATCGGGTCGGGCTGTATATCAAGCCGCATTTTCTGAAATTCAACGAGCGCGCTCGCGTCGGCGGTGAGTCCACGTCTGATGAAAAGTTGATGGCATCTTTTGTCGCAGTCGAGGCAGCACGGGGTGAGGTTTCCCTCAGCTACTTCGAATTCACGACACTGGCCATCATGCATTTGCTGCAGCACGAGCGCCTGGACGTGGTAATTCTTGAAGTCGGGCTCGGCGGCCGGCTCGATGCAGTCAATGTGATCGATGCCGACGTGGCGATCGTGACCAGCATCGATATCGATCACACCGAATACCTGGGCGATACGCGGGAGAAGATCGGCGCGGAAAAAGCCGGCATCTTCCGTACCGGGAAGGTTGCCATCTGTAGCGACCCGCTACCGCCGGCGTCGCTGGTACGACACGCCGAAACAATCGGTGCCGATCTCTGGCTCCTTGGGCGCGACTTCAATTATTCCGGCGACAAGCAACAGTGGAATTTCAGCGGGCGCGGCTTGCGCCGCAACGCGCTCTCCTATCCGAGCCTCCGTGGCGCAAATCAGTTGCTCAATGCCTCGGCCGCACTGGCTGCCCTGGAAGCGCTGCGCATGCAGTTGCCGGTGAGCGCTCAGGAAGTGCGCACCGGCCTTGTGACGGTTGAACTACCAGGCCGCTTCCAGGTATTGCCAGGCCGCCCGACAATCGTTCTAGACGTGGCTCACAACCCCCATGCCGCAGCGACTCTGGCACAGAACTTCGACAACATGGGCTTTCATCCGTACACCCATGCCGTTTTCGGCATCATGCAGGACAAGGACATCGACGGCGTTATCGCGCACATGAAAGGGCGCGTCGATCACTGGTACGTGACCGATCTTCCCAGCTCGCGCGCTGCGCCCGCACAGTTGCTGCGAGAGAAGCTTTTAGCCGCAGGCATCGTGGCCTCGGAAGAGGACGATGCAGAGTGTACGATCCGAGTATTCTCCTCACCCGAAAAAGCATTCGCCGATGCGAGGAATCATGCAGGAGAGAATGATAGAATCGCTGTATTCGGATCTTTTCTCACCGTTGCCGGCGCCATGAGCGCTCGTAGCGCCGAACTTCACTGATTGGCTACCGATCCCGCGCATGAGTTTGTCGTCATTCTTTCGTAAAAACAAGCAGAAGAGCAACGCTGGCGATGCCGAAATGGCACCATTCCAGCCGTCCGCCGATGCCGATTCCCAGACAGTCCGGGCGCGCAAGCGCCGGCCGACTACGCAGCACGGCGCGGACAGCAACCGCACAATGCCGGTCGATCCGGTCCTGCCGGAAAAAAAGCGTGCCCGGCGACGCCTGGTCGGTGCGGTGGCATTGGTGCTGGCAGCTATCATCGGCCTGCCGATGGTGCTCGACTCCGAACCGAAACCGCTTCCAGCCGATCTGACGATCGAGATTCCCGCCAAGGATTCAGGCTTGTCCAAGCCACGTGCGTCCAGCTCGAGTGCGGCGCAATCGCCAGCGCTGGATCAGAAGGAAGAGGTCGTGGAAATGCCGGCTGCCAAGCTCGCCGATGCGCAAACCGCGACTGGTGCAGGCGCCGAATCGGAAGGCCGGCAAACAAAATTCATGGTGCAGGTCGGCGCCTTCGCTTCACAGGAAAAAGTCAATGAAATGCGTGGCAAGCTGAAGGCGGCCGGCATTCTGTCCAATACCCAGAAAATTGCTACCGATGGCGGCGAACGGGTCCGGATTCGGGTCGGTCCTTTCAACAGCAGGCCGGACGCAGACAAGATGCGCGCCAAGCTGGCTGGTATGGGAGTAAGCGGAACGATATCGACCTTGTCGTCACCGTGACGTTATTCGATTACCTCGTTATTTTCGTGCTGGTTTGTTCGATCGTCATCAGCATGATGCGTGGAGCCTTGAGAGAGGTGTTGTCGCTGCTGAGTTGGATCCTGGCATTCTTTGTCGCCAGCAGCTATTGCGACGCCTTGGCGGCATTGTTGCCGGAATCTCTGCCCGGTGCTACGGTGCGCCTGATCGCAGCGTTTCTGGTGCTGTTCATCGGTGTAAAGATTTTGATGTCGTTGTTCAATAGTGCGATCGCCGCTCTCGTCAAGGCAACTGGGCTGACAGCGGTTGACCGGGGGCTGGGCAGCCTGTTTGGTGCCGCACGTGGATTGTTGCTGGTGCTGGCAACCGTGCTGCTGTGCGCAATGACGGCAATTCCTCAGCAAATATTTTGGAAAAATGCCCTGTTCAGCCCTATGGCCGAGTCGGCGGCGCTCGCTGTCCTGCCGTTTTTGCCGGGTGGCATGGCGCGTCATGTCAGGTTTTAAGTTGTTCAAGTTGAGGAGTCCACCATGTGTGGCATAGTCGGCGTCGTTTCCCATAGTCCTGTCAACCAGCTGATCTACGATGCCTTGCTGCTGCTGCAGCATCGTGGCCAGGACGCTGCAGGAATTGCAACCAATCATGGCAGTGCATTTTGCATGCACAAGGCAAACGGCCTGGTGCGCGACGTGTTTAGAACACGCAACATGCGCGCTTTGCTCGGCAATGCCGGGATCGGCCAGGCGCGTTACCCCACCGCCGGCACTTCCAGCGCCGAAGAAGCGCAGCCGTTCTACGTCAACGCGCCGTTCGGTATCACGCTGGCGCACAACGGCAACCTGACCAACTGTGAACAGCTCAAGATCGAGATGTTCAAGAACGATCGCCGTCATCTCAACACCGATTCCGATTCCGAAGTGTTGCTCAATGTTCTGGCACATGAAGTTCAGCAAGCCACCAGTGGCTTTTCGCTCGATCCTTCCGCGCTTTTCAAGGCTGTCAGCGTCCTGCATAAACGGGTGCGCGGCTCCTACGCTGCAGTGGCACAGATTGCCGGATACGGTTTGCTGGCATTCCGTGATCCGTTCGGCATTCGTCCGCTGTGCATCGGGTTCAATGAAACCGACAAAGGCCCGGAGTATGTGGTGGCCAGCGAGTCGGTGGCGTTGGAAGGCCTTGGATTCCGGTTCCTGCGGGACGTCAATCCGGGCGAGGCAATTTTCGTGGATATGGATGGCAAGCTGTACAACCGCCAGTGCGCTGAAAACCCGACCCTCAACCCTTGCGCATTCGAATATGTCTATCTGGCACGGCCGGACTCCGTCATCGACGGTGCGTCGGTGTACCAGACGCGCTTGAAGATGGGTGAATATCTGGCTGAAAAAGTTCGCCGTGAATTCAGTTCCGGTGAGATCGATGTCGTGATGCCGATTCCCGATTCCTCCCGGCCTTCGGCAATGGAGCTGGCGTTGAAGCTCAATCTGGATTACCGCGAAGGTTTCATCAAGAATCGCTATATTGGTCGCACCTTCCTGATGCCCGGGCAGGCTATCCGCAAAAAATCGGTACGCCAGAAACTCAACGCGATCGGCTCCGAATTCAAGGGCAAAACCGTATTGCTGGTCGACGACTCGATCGTGCGTGGCACCACCAGCCGCGAAATCGTGCAAATGGCACGCGATTCCGGCGCCCGACGCGTGATCTTTGCTTCGGCAGCGCCGCCGGTCAAGTTCCCCAATGTTTATGGTATCGACATGCCCACCCGCGACGAGTTGATCGCACACGGGCGCAGCGAAGAAGAAGTTTGCCGTGAAATCACTGCCGATGCCCTGGTGTATCAGGATATCGATTCGCTCAAGCGTTCGATCTCGGATGTCAATCCGCTTTTACGCAATTTCGAGGCATCGTGTTTCGACGGCGTGTACGTCACCGGCGACATTTCCCGCGATTACCTTGATTACATCGAGATGAAACGTAACAATCCGCCCCCTGAAAACGAGGACGCGGTGCGCTCGCAACTGAACCTGAATCTTGCCCAGGTAGATTGATCGACCGCCCTGAACATGGATAATTCGCACAAGCCCCATAAGTCAAACAAGCCGAACACGCCTACCTATGGCTTCACCACGACCACGCTCCATAGCGACCGCCAAAAACCCATCGAGCACGGGTCGCTGCACAAGCCAATTCATACTTCAGTAACTTTCGGCTACGACGACGCACGCGATCTGGCAGCGGTGTTTCAGGGCCGGCAGGCGGGATATCGCTACGGGCGCCAGGGCAATCCGACCGTATCGGCTCTCGAGGACAAGATCACGCGCATGGAGGACGGTACTGCCACGATCTGTTTTGCCACCGGCATGGCAGCCATCGGCGCTGTCGTGCAAGCGCTGCTGCGCGAAGGCGATCAGGTCGTTTCCTCGTCATTTCTCTTCGGTAATACCAACAGCTTGTGGCAGACGGTCGCCGGGCAGGGAATCGATGTCGCGCTGGTCGATGCGACCGACGTCGCCCAGGTCGAGGCAGCGCTGACGCCGCAAACCCGACTCGTCTTTGTGGAAACAATTGCCAATCCACGAACCCAGATTGCCGACCTGGAGCGCATCGGCGCTCTGTGTCGCGCTCGCGGCATTGTCTATATCGTCGACAACACGATGACCTCGCCGTATCTTTTCCGGCCGAAGGCGGTCGGCGCCAGCCTGATCGTCAATGCCTTGACGAAGTCGATCGGTGGTCATGGCAATGCACTGGGAGGCAGCCTGACCGATACTGGCGTGTTCGACTGGTCGAGCTTTCCGAATGTGCTCGATATGTACAAGAAAGCGGCGCCGGCCCAGTGGGGCATGGCGCAAATCCGAGCCAAGGCACTGCGTGATTTTGGCGCAACGCTAGGCCCGGAAGCAGCCCACCATCTGGCAGTCGGCTCCGAAACCATCGCCTTGCGGCTGGACCGGCAATGCGCCAGCGCGCTCGCTGTTGCAGCGATGCTCGAAGCCGACGATCGTGTGGCAGCCGTACATTATCCGGGGCTGGCATCGCACCCGCAGCATGCGATCGCAGGCAAGCTGTTCAAAGCCTATGGCAGCTTGATGAGCTTCGAGCTAAAGCCCGAGATCGACTGCTTCGATTATTTGAATCGGCTGCAAATCGGTGTTTCCGCCAGCAACCTTGGCGATACGCGCACGCTCGTGATACCGGTGGCGCATACGATTTTTTATGAAATGGGCGCAGAGCGCCGCGCCAGCATGGGCATTGCCGAGTCGCTCATTCGTGTTTCATTCGGCATTGAAGATACGGACGACTTGCTTGCCGATTTTCAGCAGGCGCTGGACATCGGGTAAGCAGCATCCAGGCAGCGGTCGATCAGCGTAAGAGTTCCGATGCGGAAATCCTGTCAAGAATCTTTTCCGTGCGCTGCGGGCTGAAGTCGGCAAACTGCTGCAACAGTTCTGCCGGGTGTTTCGCATGCATCAGCAGGGTCGCATGTGCGTGCCGCAAAAATCCGGTTTCTACCTGATGCCTGGCAAAGGCGATCAAGCCATCGAAAAAACCGTTAGTGTTCAGCAGCCCGATCGGTTTCTCGTGCAGGCCCAGTTGCGACCAGGTCAGCACTTCGAACAGCTCTTCCAGTGTGCCGAACCCACCCGGCATGGCAATGAAGCCATCTGCAAGATTGATCATCATGGCTTTGCGCTGATGCATGTCACCCACCACATGCAGCCTGGTCAAGGCGTGGTGGCCCGCTTCCTGTTCCAGTAACGCTTTCGGTATCACGCCTGTGACATCGCCGCCCAGTCGCATCACTTCGTCGGCGATCACACCCATGAGCCCGACACTGCCGCCGCCATAGACCAGCGCAATGCCCGCGCCAACCAGTTCGCGGGCAAGATTACGGGCGCCTTCGGCATACACCGGCGCAGCACCGCTGGAGGCACCACAGTAGACGCATAATCGTTTCATGGTTTCATCATTTCACCGGCTCGGAGGCAGATATTCGCAGTATTGATTCGGGTGACTTCGACGTAAAAAAACCGACCCGCAGGCCGGTTTTTTCAGACGCCGAGAAATTTACTTCTTGGCAGCGTCAGCAGCTTTTTCTGCATCTTTGGCAGCGTCTTTGGCGACATCAGCCGATTTCATTGCATCGGTCGAAGCAGCTTTTGCAGCATCTGCCGCTGCGTCAGCAGCAGCAGCAGGCGCAGCCGATGGCATGGCGGACGTAGAAGGCATTGCGCTCGATGCATCAGCCGCTGGTGGTGTTGTCGTTGCAGCCGGTGCAGTATCGGTCATCGGTGCAGTGGTGGTCGGGGTAACAGCTTCTTCTTTTTTGCTGCAGCCAACCAGAGCGATCGACAAAAGGGATGCGATTAACAATGTTTTTTTCATGGGGATTTCCTTCAAAGAATAATTAGAATATCGCGATCAGTAATTACGGATAGTGTCGCTCGATAGGGCATTTCCACATGAGACGTTGCAATGCAGCATGAAGAAAGCTTCCTAACCAATAATTATAGCGGCTTTTTTCCAGGTAGCAAAATGCCTTTTCTTATTGGTAACTGGTTTCGAGAATTTGATGCATTTTAGACACATTTATTTTCGGCTCGATTTCGATACCGTCAATCTAAGCGAGATGCAGCCATCCGTCCCGATACCATAAATGAAGTGCTTCCCTGACGTCGCCCGATGCCGCGCTGATTTTCACTGCTGACAGCTGTCGTTGATCAGCCAGTTCGCCCAGGATGGCAACTTCAGGGCTGCCTACTACGAACGATTCGCCGTTGATGAACACGTGTTTGCCGCGATAAAGCATCATGGTTTTAAGGCTCAGGACGATGCCCCGGCGGGCACACGCTTCGGCAAAACGCACGGCTGACAAAGGGCGCGATGGTGGATCGAACACGACTGCCGCCTTGGGCTCTGAGAGGTATTGACCAAGAAATATCGTGATGTCGTCATCGGTGAATCGTACTTTTTGTAGTTGCTTCACGACTTGTTGCAGCATGCCCGAATCGATGCGCGCCGGTCGCGCACTGGGCACCAGATCCGGGTCGGCGTATCGTCCTGGCAGATCGATCGAATCGGCCATGAACTGAAGAAACGCTTCGCCAAGGTCCTGATAAGCCGGCGCCCGAAAGCCGATCGAATAGGTCATGCACTCGCCAACGGCAACACCTTCATGCGCATAGGCCGGTGGCAGATACAACATGTCGCCCGGTTCCAGCACGTATTCCTGCTCGGCGACAAAATTACGCAATACTTTCAGCGGGAGGCCATCGACTATCGACAAATCCTCCTGTGGGCTGATGCGCCAGCGCCGCTGGCCTTGCGCTTGCAACAGGAAAACATCATAGGAATCGACGTGGGCGCCGACGCCACCACCATCGCTTGCATAGCTGATCATCAAATCATCGAGCCGGCTATCCGGTATGAAGCGAAACTTGCGTAACAATGCATCGGCATGCTTGTCGTGCAGATTCACGCCCTGTACCAGTAATGTCCAGTCATCTACCTTGGCAGCATCGGCAGCAGGCATGGCGGCGAAGGGGCCGCACTGCAAGTGCCAGCGTTTGCGGCTACGGCTGATCAACCGTGACTCGACATCCTCACGCAGGGATAGGGAAAAGAGAGCGGAAGTGGACAACACAGGTGAGAAATCCGGTATCGCCTGCCGCACCAGCAAAGGTTTTTTCTGCCAGTAATCACGTAGGAAAACTGCAGGCGTCATTCCGCCAAGCAACGTCATTTTTTTCATGGCCGCATTATAGGCCGGCGCTGACATTTGCGAAATCTGTCCGTGTCGCAATGGCATCGACCTCGCCATTTGCAGCCGCTGGGATATGCGTCGATTGATTGACAACTGAATCGGGTCGAATGGCTTGGAACGGACGTGGCGGCGGGTATAATTCTGGCTACATTCAAACAAAGGAACTTCGTTATGAAGATCGCTAAAAATACGGTAGTCACGGTGCATTACAAATTGTCCGATGCCCAAGGTAACCTGATCGAGGAAAGCGAAGATCCAATGGTGTACCTGCATGGCGGCTATGAAAACACGCTACCAAAAATCGAGGAAGCACTTGACGGCCAGGAAGTCGGTTTCAACACGACGATTCAGGTCGAGCCGGACGATGCCTTCGGCGAATATGACCCGGCCCTCGTGAAGGTCGAGCCGCGGGACAGGTTGCCGACGCCGCTGGAAGTTGGCATGCAATTCGAAGGCATGCCCGAAGACGATTCGGAGGATGACGATGCATTGATTTTTACGGTCACGGATATCGCCGATGACAAGGTGGTCCTTGACGGTAACCATACTCTGGCTGGCATCGCCTTGCGTTTCACACTGAACGTCAGCGAGGTTCGCCCGGCCACGGACGAAGAGATCACGCATGAGCACGTGCATGGCGCACACGGCCATCATCATGACGAAGCCGATGACGAGCTGGAAAGTGGTCAAGATACCGAAAGCGCAGCAGGCGACCATTTCCGTAGCCGGCCGATTCACTGACAGCCTCTTAAGGCGAAACCGCTAACTGTCAAGTCGTGCCGTAGTCAGGGCTGCGGCGTGGCGGCTTTCGCCAGCGGCGGGGTCGTGCCGACACGAAACAGTGTCGGTGATGCCGGGTCGACGGTGATTTTCTGCCAGCCGCTGGACAAATGCAGTGAGCCGATGTTTCCCTGCCAGGTAATGATATTGGCAAAAGCTGCATTGTCGGCATCCTGGCCATGCACCAGCATCACTTTTCCGTCGAAACGCTGAGCAAGTTGTTGAATATGCTTGCGAATTTCTGCAAAGCCATCTCGGTAAGGGCCTGAACCGCTGCCGGGCTTCGGCTCCACGACTGCCATTGGATTGCCATCGACAAATAAAACAACACCTGCGGCATTGCGGTGGGTTGCAGAGCTAAACAGTCGGTGCAGCCAGGCGCGGTCGGCGATCATTCGGTCCTCGAATTCGCTGTTGCGCCCGGCAGCGTGAATGAAATCATTGTTATTGGCTGGTAGATTTACCGTGGCAAATACCAGCCGGTCGATATCCCAACGAAGGTTTTCTGCGTAAGTGCGAAATTTCGGCATTCGGCCCTGGCGAACGATAGGAAGTTTGGTGGCCCCAAATGAAAAATCATTGCCGAAGAACAGGTCGCGAATACGGTTGAGGCGCTCGATCGCAAGCGACTGGCCATTTTCGGCACGGCAGGCACTCCAGTCGCTGGCAGCGACTGACAGAATCAGGCCATTTTTTGCCCGTTCGAAGAGTGTCTTGCGGCGGATAAACAGATCGTCCGAACACGCCTCACTACTGGCCTTGATCCCGTTGATGACGACAAAGGCCAGATTGTCGGCATCGCTTGCGGCAATCGCGTCACGCAATACCGTATCTTCCGGCGCTGCTGCCGCGGTGTGGGCAATTACTCCAAAGCTGAATGTCGTCGCCTGCGCGAGTAGCGGTAAACACGTGATGTAAGCAACCGCCAAAACTCTTGCCAGACGTTGTCCAGCGTCTTTCGCATGTTGGCAGGAACGAGCAAGCATCCTGATCACGCTGCAGCACCGCTTTCGGCAAGCCGTTTCAGCCGATAAAGTTCCATCAATGCATCGCGTGGCGTCAACTGATCCGGATTGATCGCAGCAAGTGCCAGGCTCAACGCCTGTGTGACAAAGCTTTCGTCGGCACCGGGCACGGCGGTAGTCGCCGGATGTTCATCAGAGGGCATCGCATCGATAGCGTCCTGTGACGACGCCACATCCACGCAGGGTTCGGAAAACAGATCGAATTGCGGGGTGGTTTGCAGCGAATTTGCTTCAAGCTTCGCCAGATATTTACGTGCCGCACGAATGACGTTGGGTGGCACGCCCGCTAGTTGCGCTACCTGCAAACCGTAGCTCTGCGACGCCGGCCCCGGCTGCACCGCATGCAAAAAAACGATGCTGTGCCGGTGCTCGATTGCCGAGAGATGGACGTTCGCAGCATTGGCATGCAGCATCGGCAGTTGGGTAAGTTCGAAGTAGTGGGTAGCGAAAAGCGTAAAGCTACGCGTGCTTTCGATCAGATGCCTGGCGATTGCCCAAGCCAGCGCCAAGCCGTCGAATGTCGACGTGCCGCGGCCGACTTCATCCATCAATACCAGAGAATGCGCGGTAGCGCCATTGAGAATTGCTGCCGATTCTGTCATCTCCACCATGAAGGTCGAGCGCCCTCCGGCCAGATCGTCCGCTGCGCCGATGCGGGTAAAGATGCGGTCGATCGGGCCGATGATTGCCTTGGAAGCCGGCACATAACTGCCCACATACGCCAGCAGTGTGATCAACGCCACCTGCCGCATGTAAGTGGATTTGCCGCCCATGTTGGGACCGGTAACGAGCAGCAGAGTCCGGTCGGCATGCAGGCAGCAGTCGTTGGCGATGAATCGTTCGATCTGATTTTCCACCACCGGATGGCAGCCTTGTTCGATGTCAATGACGGCATGGCTTACCAACTCGGGTGCGCACCAACCACGCCGCTGTGCATGTCTGGCCAAAGCAGCGAGCGTATCTGCCTGGGCAACTGCCTGAGCGATCGTTTGCAGTACTCCGATGAACGGTTCCAACGCAGCCAGCAATTGTTCGTAAAGTAGTTTCTCGCGGTTCAACGCCCGATCCTGCGCCGACAATGCCTTGTCTTCGAATGCCTTGAGCTCCGGTGTGATGTATCGCTCGACGTTTTTCAATGTCTGGCGGCGGCGGTAGTCGTCCGGCACCTTGCCCAACTGACCGTTGCTGACTTCGATGTAGAACCCGTGTACGCGGTTGTATTCAACCCGCAAGTTGGCAATACCGGTGCGCTCGCGTTCCCGGACTTCCAGATTCAGCAAGAATTGCCCGGCGTTTTCCGACAGGCCACGTAATTCGTCGAGTTCCGCATCGTAGCCGTGTGCGATTACGCCACCATCACGTGCCATGGCCGCCGGCTCTTCCATCAAGGCCCGGGTAAGCAGATCCAGGCATTCCACCGGCGTCGCCAAGGCCAACCCGATGGCGGCTAACAGACTGTTATTGCCTGCGGCATCGATAGCGATTTCGACATTGCTTTTGCTGTCAGGATTATCGGGAAAAACAAGTTGCTCTCGCAGCGCTGATAACTGCATTAGTCCTGAGCGCAAGCCAGCCAGGTCCCGTGGTCTGGCCGAGAGCAGGGCAATGCGGGTGGTGATGCGTTCGATATCGGGGAATGTGCCGAGTACGCTGGCCAGGCGCTCACTGGCCTCTGCCTCCAGCAGGGCAGTAATCGCGGCCTGACGGGCAATTGCCACCGACTGATCGCGACGGGCGTGATGCAGCCAGTTGCGCAAGAGACGCGAACCCATCGTGGTGCGGCAATGATCAAGCAGCGACAACAACGTCAGTCCACTGGCATTGCTTTCCTGCCCACGCAGCGTTTCAGTCAATTCCAGGTTACGTCGGGTAGCGGCGTCTAGCCCGATGAACTCCTGCTCGGTCTCGACTGCCAGGGTGCGTACATGCTTTAATTCGCCACTTTGTGTCGATCTGGCATAGCGGAACAGGGCACCAGCGGCGCCTTTGCCGGCCTGCAATGCGTCGGCGCCATAGCCCGACAGTGTTGCAACTTCCAGATGCTCGATCAGCGCGCGTTCGCCGGCGGCAATGTCGAAATGCCAGTCGGGAAGGATGCCAGGTCGCGCCAGCCGATGTTCGGTACAGATACCTTGCAAGAGCGCTTGGAAGGCTGGCGGTGCGCCCTCTGCGGTGAGTAACTCCGCTGGGCCGATGCGTTCCAATTCCTGCCTGATGCGAAGACCGACCGATTCATCGCTACCGCTGCATTCCATGAGACGCAGGGCACCACTTGCCATCGACAACCAGGCAATGCCAATGCTGATCGCCTTTTTTTGCGGCAGACGGAACAACGTCACCAGTGGCCGATCTGCCTTTGCCGGCAGCAGGTCGGCATCCGACAGAGTGCCGGGCGTAATGACTCGCACCACTTTGCGCTCAACCGGCCCCTTGCTGGTCGCCGGGTCGCCGATTTGTTCGCAGATCGCAATCGATTCGCCAAGTTTGACCAGTTTGGCAAGATATTGATCGACGCAATGAAAAGGCACCCCCGCCATTTTTATCGGCTCGCCGTCGGCGCTGCCGCGTTGAGTCAGGGTGATGCCCAACAGCCGCGCTACCTTGATGGCATCCTCGAAAAACAGCTCGTAAAAATCCCCCATGCGATAAAACAGCAGGGTTTCCGGGTGCTCGGCCTTGATGCGCAAGTACTGCTGCATCATGGGCGTGTATTGTTTTGAAGGAGTGCCAGGTGCGGTCATGGGGTAGGTGAGAGCGACAAATCCAAGCGAAAAACGTAAGCGAACCTATTGTATGCGAGCCCGGGCGTTCAGCACGCTGATCGGGTTAAGCGCTATCATGTCGAACATGTCATGTGGCATGCCGGCATCACAGATATTCCCATGAAGCGCAAGCTTGTCGAACCCCCGGGCTGGCAGGAAATTCCAGGTCCCGAACGCTGCATTCTCTGCCAGCGTCCAGTGCCGCAGGCCCAACGCGATGCACACCATCTGGTGCCGAAAATGAAAGGCGGGAAGCTGACTGTCGCCATGCACAGAATCTGCCACCGCCAAGTGCATGCATTGTTTTCAGAAACCGAACTGGCGCGTGAGTACTGTACGGCCGAAGCACTGCTTTCACACGCCGAGATCCAGAAGTTCGTCGCCTGGGTCAAGACCAAGCCCGACGATTTTTTTGAACGCACCCGGCGTGCGTCGCGCAGACGATGAACGCGTCTGCCGACACTACCTTCGACGTTACCTTCTATTGAGCAGTTTGCTGCCGCTGGTACTCGCTGCGCTTCATTGCCATGTAATCCTCCCGCCCGACCTCCTTGAGTTGCCTCGCGTAACGCTCAGTTCCGGCAAACCAGGTCTGCAGGCGGTTTTCAAACTGTTCGGACGCTGGCAGTTTTAAAGAAGAAAGATAAGCATCGATCGCAAGGTAATAGCGCATCGTATTTCGCTCCACTACCCCCCTCACACCGTTGATGTATTGTTCGTCTGCGCCGGCGCCATCCACGCGGGTGAATCCCACCTTGTTACTGCCCACAGTCGACAGATAGGCGGCCATTGCCACTCGGGCAGTGACACCGTATGCGTAAGAGTAGGTGAGATGCAGAAATGTTTTTCCGTTCGCAAGCGGTACCGCCTCCAGCAAGATGCGATAGTCGCGGGTTCCCATCGGGCCGTCTTTGGCATTCAAGGCAACATGCAAATAGTCCGGCGTCGAGGCCACCACTGCAAACTTGAAGTTCACAGGATATGCTTCATCCAGAGGTTGATCGTGTTTTTTGCCAATACTGACCTGGAGCGCGCTGTTGCCGGCATTGCCGCTTGCACGGCAATATTTCGTGTTCAGGTGCAAGATCAACATGTCGCACCAGTTCGCAGGAATATTGAGAGCCCGACTGGCATTGGCAAATGGCTGGTCAATCACGGCATAAATGTTGCCGTTAAGTTCATTTGGCGATTCTGACGAATTAAGATAGATCGGGCGTTGAAACTGATTGTTTTTTAGTTGTGGCGTCAATTCCTTGTATTTTGCCTGCAATGCAGTCCCACCCTGCGTATCAGCAGCAATCGCGGTGTTGGCGAAGCCACACCAGACAATCAGAAATAGCAAAAACATTCCGGCCTGGCCGAGCAGGCTGTCATGCAGACCACCCAGGGTGCAGGCAACTGACGAGGATAAATCGGACTGCACGGGCGTCTTGCACTGGTGGCTTGAAACCACACGTGCGTTAGCGGGAAAATTCGGCATCGGATACCATCCAGAATATTGTAAAAGAAAAATGTTTTGAGGCTTCATGGGACTATCATTAGACTAACCCTTAGTTGGTGCAGCTCGACGATTAACTTGCAAGCAGTTACATCGGATATCGGAAGATTTCGATCCGGGCTGTCCTGACGATGTGCTTAGAATCCGCGGATGATGGTAAAACACTATGCCTAAAAAAGAGCCGTTCGAGAAGGATGACAAAATTTTGGCATCCAACAACGCAGCATCCTTGCTCGAAAATCTGGTTGAGATGAAGCATGCCGTGCTGCTCTCGACATTCTTCGAGGACGCACCACACTGCATATTCGTGCTCGACCCAGAATTTTCGCTTTTGGTCGCTAATGCTGAAGGCCGCCGGCTATGTTGGCTGACATTGGAGCAACCGCCGGGCGTGCCGCTATGGAATGTGCTTTCCAAGCCGTTTGGCAATCGGCTGAATTTGCAGGAGTGCCTGGTTCAATCTTTTCTGGAAGCAATTTCTACAAGAGTGCCGGTGACTTTATTGCTATCTTCGACTGACGCCTTGATCCCCGGCATGTCGGAAAAGCTGAACTTGCCCGGCTTCGGTCTTTTACAGAAAGGGGCCGGCATCTGGCATGTCTGTCATAAACCAGTTTTCGGTAGCGATGGCAGAGTCGCTGGGATCGTGACCTATCTGATGACGCTGTGTCTGCTTGACAAGACATTTGAAAGGCGGGCGCTGGACAGCCCTCAGTTGCTCGCTCCAGCAACCGTTCCAGTACGTACCAAAGGAATCGTTCCGGTCGTTCCTGCCACCTCAATGACGCCAGTTGCTTCATTGATATCTTCGTCCTCACAGGCCGGGAGTCAGGATGAACGATCAATCGGGAAGTGTTTGAAGGTATTGTTGGTAGAAGATAACGAGGATTTGTGTTTTGCGACCAGCGAACAACTATGTTTGCTGGGGCACCAGGTGACCAGTGCCTCCGATGCGGAACAGGCGCAACAGCATCTTGCAGGTGGTAAATTTGATCTGCTGTTTACGGATCTGACCCTGCCAAAAATGACCGGAGCGGATCTTGCGCGGTACGTGTTGCATCATTTTCCGCACATGCACGTCGTGATCACCTCCGGATATGGACGGGCCATGGCCGATGTCAATGATCTGGATGCGCTGTTTCTGCCAAAACCTTATCGCCATACTGATTTGCAAAACCTGTTGTGGCGTGTGGCAGACGATTGCATTTGAAACAAGGTCAGTTCAATACGCTGATTGGTGATTCTTTCGGCATCTGTTCAAGCAACATTCTTCCAAACACCGCTGGTGATAGCGGCCTGCTGAAATAAAAGCCCTGGAATTCATCGCATCCATGTTGTGCGAGAAAAGCGAGTTGTTCCGGCGTTTCGACGCCCTCGGCAATCACGTGCAGCTTGAGGCTGTGCGCTAACGTGATGATCGATTTCACAATTGCTTCATCGTTGGGGTCGGTACCGATGTCCTTGACAAATGTGCGATCGATCTTCAACACGTCGATGGGAAATGTTTTTAAATAGGATAGGCTGGAGTAGCCCGTACCAAAATCGTCGATCGACAACTGGATGCCATGGGCTTTCAATTCCTTGAGAATTTCCACGGCACGCTCGATCTCCATCATGATCAGGTTTTCGGTAAGCTCGATTTCCAGGTAACACGGCGCAAGAGCCGTTTCTTGTAGAATCCGGTCGATCGATGCTACGAGATTTGGATCGGAAAATTGTCTGGGTGAAAGGTTGACTGCGACTCGCAGGTAACCGAGCCCTGCATCTTGCCAGGCCTTGTTTTGCCGGCAAGCCTCTCGCAACACCCATTCACCGATCAACACGATCAGTCCGGTTTCTTCTGCCAACGCAATGAACTCGTCCGGTGCCACATTGCCGCGGGTAGGATGGCGCCAGTAGATCAAAGCCTCCATCCCACTGATGCAGCCAGTCTTCAGATCCACTTGAGGCTGATAATGCAGGCTGAACTCGTTACGCTCCACTGCTGCCCGCAGTGATGATTCCATCACCAGGCGCGCCAAGGCGCGTTCGTTGAGTGCGGTTTCGTAAAATCTGAAAGTATTGCGACCCTGCTGTTTGGCGCTATACATGGCGACATCGGCGCATTCCACCAATTGCTCCGGGTCGGTGCCATGCAGGGGAAATAGCGCAATACCCGCGCTGCATGTCAGCACGAGTTCATGGCCATCTACTGCGGCAGGCCGCGCGATAGACTCGATCAACAACTTGATCACTGCAACATCCATCTGGCGAGGTTCGGCGTCGGGCATCACGATTACGAATTCATCGCCGCCCAGACGTGCCACGGTGTCGCCCGGACGAACGAAGCCGGAAAGTCGTTCGGCAATAATTTGCAGCAATCGATCGCCGGCCCGATGGCCCAGACTGTCATTGATGGACTTGAAGCGGTCGAGGTCGAGAAAAATTACCCAGACTTTCTGATGGTACGCGGTTGCCTTGGCAATTGCCTCGCGCAGTCGGCGACGTAGCAACATGAGGTTCGCCAAGCCTGTCAGTGCATCGTGACTTGCTTCACGTTCGAGTTCTGCTTGATAACGCCGCGAATCCGAAACGTCGACATGCGCCATTACATACGGCGCAACGGGCACGATTGCAGAGCGCGTACGCGTTGGTGACGAACGGTCGTTTGCAAGAAGAGGTGATGCCAGGGGCGCTGCGTGCACGCTGTGCCATGACGGGTCACCGGATACAGATTGCGAGGCCACCACTGCCTGACCGATTTCACGACGAGAAATTATTTTTTGCAGCGTTTTCACGCCAACCTGGCCGCTACCGGCACCAAGCATCTTCCAGTAGCTTTGTCCCAACAAAAAATAGACGCTCCTGCCACACATGCGCGTAAAAGCGGGATTTGCATAAATAATCGGCAGGTGCGGAAAGGTCGTATCTACAGCGACCAGTGCGATCGGGTTGGCGTCGTGGATTTGCTGGTGAAAGGTCATCACGGGGCTATTTGCTTTCAACGTTTCCCCAGCGGGAATTTGTTGACGATAACGCTTGTACAAGGCGTGCCATATTCATGCTTGCATGCATTTTTGCAATCAGACTAAATGGTAACAGTGCGTATTTTTCCAATACGTAGGAGAAAGCCGCTAGTGCTTGTAGGACTCGAGGAAATCCAGCGAGTAAAAGGGAGGCAGGGCAAACGGTAGCAGAAATTGGCACTCCGTAAGACGATTGCCGATTTTGCCAGGAACTGAAGTATCGATTTTCCGAAATTCCTACATAAAATGCAGCACCTGTCTTACGGCGACAACTATTTCATGGATGTAATATAATCGCGGTCCGTTAGCCATTCGTTACTATCGGAAACGTTTTTGCGCCAAGCAACAAGCAGAAATCACTACATACCGGGACTAGAAAAATTCTCCTGTTTAATCATTTTTCCAAAGGAGCACCATGAAATATTCGTTACTGCTTACAGCACTGCTCTCCGTTTTGGCTTTGAGCGCTTGTGGAAAAAAAGAAACTGTCGTGGTGCCACCAGCCGCTTCGGCACCTGAATCGTCAACGACGGTAGTCGTGCCGGCTCCTGCGGCGGTCCCAGGACCAGCGGGTGCTCCCGGAGCGACGGGCGCAACCGGCGCGATGGGTTCGACTGGCGATGCAGGCGCAAAAGGTTCGACAGGTTCGACCGGTCTCCCAGGCTCAACCGGCTCGGTAGGCGACACTGGAGCAACGGGAGCGACCGGAGCTACAGGATCGACTGGCTCGACGGTAATCGTGGTGCCTGAAGAGAAAAAATAACAGGCGCAGGATTGTTTCTTACCAGTGGCTTCAAACGAAGTCACTGGTAATCAAAAAACCCCTGATACTTTACGAAGTATCAGGGGTTTTTTAACGTCCCCGTCCTCCCGAGCGACGAGGCGCCGCTGGTTTCGCGCCACCGCTACCATAGGTCTTCGCCGGCCCTGCGGCTCGTCCTGAAGGCGCCGCGCGCTGGCCTCCTCCGCCAGGCCTGCCTTGCGGCTGGCGTTGCCCCTGCATGTCATTACTGCGCCGCTGGATGGGTTGCGCACGTGCCAGGGGGTCTGGTTCGAAGCCGGCTATCGTTTCCCGGGGTAACTCGCGTTTGATCAATCGCTCGATGTCGCGCAGCATTTCATGCTCATCCACGCACACCAGCGAGACCGCTTCACCGGTGGCACCCGCCCGACCCGTGCGCCCGATTCGGTGCACATAGTCTTCGGGTATGTTCGGCAGGTCATAATTGACCACATGCGGTAATTGATCGATATCGATCCCACGCGCGGCAATATCGGTGGCCACCAATACTTGCAGGCTGCCATCCTTGAACTCGGTCAACGCCCGTGTACGGGCCGCCTGGCTTTTGTTGCCATGAATTGCAAGGCCGGTAATACCGTCCTTGCCCAATTGCTCGACAAGCTTGTTGGCGCCGTGTTTGGTGCGGGTAAATACTAGAACCTGCGTCCATTGTTTGGTCTTGATCAAATGCGTGAGCATCGGGTGCTTGCGGTCTCGGTCGACCGGGTGGATTTTCTGAGCGATTACTTCGACTGTAGAATTGCGCCGCGCCACCTCGATCATTGCCGGTGCGTTAAGCAAACCATCTGCCAAGGCCTTGATCTCTTCAGAAAATGTCGCCGAAAACAGCAAGTTCTGCCGTTTTTTCGGCAAGACTGCCAGCACCTTCTTGATATCGCGAATAAAACCCATGTCGAGCATGCGATCGGCTTCGTCCAGCACCAGAATTTCTACCTGGCTCAGGTCGACGGTTCCCTGCTGCATGTGGTCAAGCAGACGCCCCGGTGTTGCGACCAGAATATCAACGCCATGCTTGAGTAATTTGATTTGCGGATTGATGCCGACACCGCCAAAGACGACGGTGGAGGTGAGCTTCAGATACTTGCCGTAAGTGCGCACGCTTTCTTCCACCTGCGCCGCCAGCTCCCGGGTCGGTGTCAGAATCAGTGCGCGGATCGGCCGCTGCGAGACGGCATTCGTCGGCGCCCCGGCACTGCTGGCGAGGCGATGCAAGATAGGCAACGTGAAGCCGGCGGTCTTGCCAGTGCCTGTCTGGGCGCCTGCCAGCAGGTCGCCGCCTGCAAGCACCGCAGGTATCGCCTGAGCCTGAATCGGTGTAGGCACGGTGTAGCCATGATCGGTAATGGCGCGAACAATTTCCTCGGCAAGGCCAAGTGAGATGAATGACATGAGATTTCAATATAGAGTATCGGCCTGTCGCCAGAATGGGCGCCAGTCGCAGGCAAACGGATCAGAAAAGGAAGCAGGTCCGGAAGGGACAGCGGCAGAGGGGACTGGATCTTTTGCCGCGTGCCCGGAGTATAGCAGTGCGTCTCTGGCCTGTCTTCTCAAGCATCCGACGAAGGCCAATTCCTTGGCTGCTTCATCGTCGGTTCGGGCTCAGCCGGCGAAAGGCGACAACACCGTGATCATCTGGGCAAATACTTTTGGGGTGCCGGCAATGACGTCGCCTTTGAACAGGTAATCGGAATCGCCCCGGAACGTGCCGACGATGCCGCCGGCTTCAGTGATCAACAAGGAGCCAGCTGCGATGTCCCACGGCTTCAATCCTTTTTCAAAGAAACCGTCCAGCCGGCCGGCTGCGACATAGGCCAGATCAAGTGCAGCAGCACCCGGCCGACGCAAGCCGGCACAACGTGGCGTCATGGCGCGGAACATGTCGATGTAATCTTCCATGCCATCAACGCCACGAAACAGAAAGCCGGTACCGATCAACGAATCGGCAAGCTTGTCACGACGGGTCACGCGCAGGCGTTTGTCGTTCAGATAAGCCCCGGCACCTTTGGAGGCCGTGAACAGGTCGTTGCGGGTCGGGTCATAGACCACTGCCTGCGTTATCTGGCCACGTTGTTGCAAAGCGATCGAGACACAGTATTGTGGAAAGCCATGAATAAAATTGGTGGTGCCGTCGAGTGGGTCGATGATCCAGACATTCTCGTGGCCCTCGTCGAGATTGGCTGATGCACCGGATTCCTCGCACAGGAAAGCATGGTCCGGATATGCCTGCTGCAAGATGGCGACAATCGCTTGTTCAGCAGCCTGATCGATTTCAGTCACAAAATCGTTGGAACCTTTTTCGTTGACCTTGACGCGGTCGATGTCGAGTGAAGCGCGGTTGATGATGGCTGCCCCGCGGCGGGCAGCCTTGATCGCCGTGTTGAGCATCGGATGCATACGGTTTCCATTAAAATGACATGTGAAGGATCGATGCGGCCAACCGACAAACTGTCAGGGCCGCGATTGGGCGGTATTTTAAATGAGTATTTTGGAAACCAGTAACAACGATTGCAGCGACCTCAATGTAGCAGCTCCCGGCATGCGGAAATCATCGCTTCGATTTGTCCTGGTCGAAACCAGTCGGCCTGGCAACATCGGGGCCACGGCACGTGCCATGAAGACGATGGGTTATTCACGCTTGGTGCTGGTGCGACCGCGATTTCCCACGCCGGCGCAGGAAGCGGAAGCAATCGCTTTCGCCAGCGGTGCTCTGGATGTGCTGGAGGCTGCACAAATTGTCGAATCGATGGAAGAGGCCCTGGAGGGATGCAATTACGTAGCAGCGGTATCGGCGCGATTGCGAGAATTTTCGCCGCCCGTAATCGCACCGCGTACTTGGGCGACCCGACTTGCAGATAACATGAACTCCATTGAAAAATGCCAGGCCGCACTGGTGTTTGGCAATGAACGGTTCGGTTTGCCCAATGAAATCGTTGAAAAATGCGACGTGCTAATCAATATTCCTGCCAACCCCGTTTATTCGTCATTGAATCTAGCGCAGGCAGTGCAGATACTGTCGTATGAATCTGCCTTGGCTGGTCATTTTTCTGCCGATCACTCGCCGGCTTTCACCGATGATGGGAATGCAACGGCACTATCAGGGACACAAGGCAAGATTGGTTTTGTAGGCCAGCCAGCAGATAAAACTCAGGTCGACGCCATGTTTTGCCATCTGGAACAAGCACTGGTGGCAATCGACTTCCTAGATCCCGATAACCCGAAAAGACTCATGTCACGCATGCGTCGTCTGTTTGCACGAACCAGTCTGGAAACCGAGGAGGTTAATATTCTGCGAGGAATCGCTAGCCATATTTTAAAAATCCGCCGATGAAGCAATGATGATGAAGCAGCTTCGACGAGAATGGCGTTGCTTGGTTTAGCCCCAGGCCCGCATCAGCCCTACCGCAAGTCCTTCCAACGCAAAATCATCCACTTCAGGATTCACAAGGATCGGTTCGAAATCAGGATTTTCCGGAAGCAGTTCGATCGTCGAGCCGGATTTTCGATACCTTTTCACGGTAACCCCGTCACCCAGGCGCGCCACTACGATCTGACCATTGTGCGCCCGATCAATCTTTCGAACTGCCAATAAATCTCCATCCAGAATGCCGGCATCGCGCATGGACATCCCACGTACCTTGAGCAGGAAATCGGGAATGGCTGAGAACAGCGAGCGATCCACCTGGTAAGTCGCCTCGATGTGTTCTTGCGCCAGAATCGGTGAGCCAGCGGCAACCCGACCTACCAAGGGCAAGGAAAGCTGCATGAGTGCAGGATTCGGCAACACCAGTTGCGAAGCCGCCGTTCGTTGCACGGGTTCGCCGCTGCCATCCCGCAACCGGATTCCGCGCGAGGTGCCAGGTGCCAGGTCGATCGCCCCTTTGCGGGCAAGCGCCTGTAAGTGCTCCTCGGCCGCGTTTGCAGATTTGAAGCCAAGCTCACGAGCAATTTCCGCCCGGGTTGGAGGAAACCCAGTGTTGTTGATCGCATCCCGGATCAGCGTCAGTATCTGTTCTTGACGTGCAGTCAGTTTGATCATGTCTGTGGTGGGCCGCTGGCGAAGGTCGGCTAAAACTGAATAGACTGTATTTTTATACAGTATTCGTTGTAGTGCAAGCGGAATTTTTTATCGCGTTTTCATTGCACCTCGGGTCTTCAGCATTTACGTCTCACGATGCGGTTTGCATAAGACAAGTTCCTCCAAATCATCGGCAACCGGCTGAATACGTTGAGTATTTGCCGATTTCGGGCTATACTCACGGGCTTTTCTCTTCCCACACTCGTCTTGACGCCGAGGTGGGCGTTAGTTTCATTCGTCCAGAAGGAGTTTGCATGCGTCACTATGAAATAGTATTTATTGTTCATCCCGATCAGAGCGAGCAAGTGCCCGCGATGATCGAGCGTTACAAGACAACCGTTGCCACCCGTGGCGGCAAAGTCCACCGCGTCGAGGATTGGGGTCGTCGCCAGATGGCCTATGTGGTCCAGAAGCTGGCCAAGGCGCATTACGTGTGCCTCAACATCGAGTGCGATAACGAGACGCTGGTTGAAATCGAAACCGGCTTCAAATTCAACGATGCCGTGCTGCGCCATCTGACCGTAAAGATGAAAAAGGCAGAAACCGCACCGTCGCCGATGATGAAAGCCGTGCAGAAGGAAGATGCTGCCAAGAGCCATCGTACCGAAGCACCGGCCGCCTGATTCTATTCCGAGGGACGGCTGAAGGCAGTGATGTGAGCCAGACCGCTGATGTAGTGCCGGACCGCCACCTGCATAACCATTTCCATTTCATTGGATCGATCGGTGAGCGGGATATTCTCCGCTACACGCCGGCAGGCATACCGATGGTTGCAGCACGGTTGGTGCACAGGTCGCAACAGGTGGAAGCGGGGATCAACAGAACGGTGGAATTCGATATTGCAGCACTTGCCGCCGGCGAGATTGCAGGTCAATTCAACCAGGCAGACCTAGTTGGCACGTTTCGCTTTACCGGTTTTCTGGCGCGTAAAAATCGCAACAGTAAAAGCCTGGTGTTTCACATTGCAGACTTTCACGGCATTGAACGACAAGCAGAATTCGATTCAACCATTAATTAGTTATTCATACAGGAGCCTGACATGGCATTCGGTAAAAAATTCGACAAGAACAAGCTCAAGCTTAAAGAGAAACGCAAGCAACAGAATCCGTTATTCAAACGCAAGAAATTTTGCCGCTTCACGGCAGCGCATGTCGAGCAAGTCGATTACAAGGATGTAGATACCCTCAAGGATTTTGTTCAGGAAAACGGCAAGATCATGCCTGCCCGCCTGACCGGGACCAAGGCCCACTATCAACGTCAGGTCGATACGGCGATCAAGCGTGCGCGTTTCCTCGCGCTGCTGCCGTACACCGATCTGCACACCGCTTAATCGACGGCATCCGGAGAACAACATGCAAGTCATCTTATTAGAAAAAGTCGTCAATCTTGGCAATCTCGGTGAAGTTGTGCGCGTGAAAGATGGTTATGCGCGCAATTTCCTGATCCCGCAAAAAATGGCTCGCCGCGCAACGACTAATGCTGTTGCAGAGTTTGAAGCCAAGCGTGCTGATCTTGAAAAAGCAGCCGCTGCAAAATTGGCCGAATCGCAAAAGCAGGGTGAGAAGCTTGCGGGTCTGACCGTACAGATTTCACAGAAATCGGGTGTCGACGGTCGCTTGTTCGGCTCCGTCACCAATGCAGACGTGGCCCAGGCCCTGGCAAAGCAGGGCTTCCCGGTCGACAAGGTACAGATCCGCATGCCACAGGGACCATTGAAAACCGTTGGCGATCATCCTGTATCGGTTGCGTTGCATACCGACGTTGTGGTTGAAGTGATCGTCGCCGTTCTTGGCGAACATCACTGATCGTGGCGTTACAGCGAAGCGCCACAAGGTGTTTCAAACAAAAAAACCGGGCAGCGCCCGGTTTTTTTATCGCCATCGTTTTCATGACCTGTTACTGGCAATATCATGAGGCTTCACCTTTGAAATACTTATGAGCAATGCCGACAGAGCGGTGTGAGCGGTTATAATCGCGGCCATGATTACCCGCACCGATCCCCAGATAGAGTCGCTTCGCGTTCCCCCGCATTCCATCGAGGCAGAGCAGTCCGTGCTAGGCGGATTGCTGCTCGATAACGCAGCCTGGGACCGAATTGCCGATTTCGTTCATCAAGATGACTTCTATCGGTATGACCACCGGGTGATCTTCCAGCATATCGTCAAGCTGATCAACGGTTCGCGGCCTGCAGACGTGATCACCGTGTACGAATCGCTTGGCAATATCGGCAAGGCAGAGGAGGTCGGTGGACTGAGCTATCTCAATGCGTTGGCGCAGAACACGCCCTCGGCAGCCAATATCCGCCGCTACGCCGAGATCGTGCGTGACCGCGGCGTCCTGCGCAAACTGATCACCGTGTCTGACGAAATCTCGGGCCAAGCCTTTAATCCGCAGGGCAAGGAAGTCAAGCAGATGCTCGACGAAGCAGAATCGAAGATTTTTGCGATTGCCGAGGAAGGGTCTCGTGGCGCGCAAGGTTTTCAGGAAATTCAGCCGCTTCTCACACAAGTCGTCGAGCGCATCGACGAGCTTTACAACCGTGAAGGGCAGAACGACATTACAGGCGTGCCGACCGGCTTTGTCGACCTGGACCGTATGACTTCAGGGCTGCAGCCAGGCGACCTGGTGATCGTTGCAGGCCGGCCTTCAATGGGAAAAACCGCATTCTCGATCAACATTGGTGAACACGTGGCGATCGAAAGCGGCTTGCCGGTCGCTGTGTTTTCCATGGAAATGGGTGGTACACAACTGGCCATGCGTATGCTCGGCTCGGTCGGACGTCTGGATCAACATCGACTGCGTACCGGACGGCTGGCAGACGAGGACTGGCCGCGCTTGACGCATGCAATTCAAAAAATGAACGATGCGCAGTTGTACATTGATGAAACGCCGGCACTGAATTCGATCGAGCTACGCGCCCGCTCACGCCGACTCTCACGACAGTGCGGCAAGCTTGGCTTGATCATCATCGATTACCTTCAGCTGATGTCGGCAAACTCTTCGGGTGAAAACCGGGCGACCGAAATTTCCGAGATCTCGCGTAGCCTGAAGAGCTTGGCCAAAGAGCTGAATTGCCCGGTCATCGCACTTTCGCAATTGAATCGTTCACTGGAGCAGCGGCCCAACAAGCGCCCGGTAATGTCCGATTTGCGTGAATCCGGTGCAATCGAGCAGGATGCCGACGTGATTCTGTTCATCTACCGCGATGAAGTCTACAACCCGGATTCTCAGGACAAGGGTACGGCTGAAATCATCATCGGCAAGCAGCGTAACGGTCCTATTGGAAGCGTGCGCCTGACCTTCCTCGGGCAGTATACGAAATTCGATAATTACACCGGTGGCGCTGCCCTGTACCAGGGTGACTGATCGTTTGGCGCAAGTCGTTGAAAAGGCAATCATGTTTGGACGTTTCATGCCTATCGAAGGAAAATTCTTCGAGCACTTCAACCAGCATGCAGAGTTATGTGTCAAGGGTGCCAAGGAAATGCTGGCATTGATGACGGACTTCGACGATCTGGAAAAACGCGTCCATGCAATCGAAACCATCGAAAAGCAGGCTGACAAAGTTACGCATGCCACGCTAGAGCTTTTGCATAAAACGCTTATCACGCCCCTCGATCGAGACGATATCCACCAGCTGATCACGCGCATGGACGACATTCTGGATCTGATGGAGGATGCTGCGCAGACGGTCTCACTGTACGATATCAAAGCCATTACCGCTGAAGCCCGGCGCCTCGCCGAACTGTGCCTGGCTTGCACGGAGAAGGTCCAGGCTGCGGTCGGATTGCTGCACAACATGGATAATTCCCAAGAGATACTGTGCCTTTGTGCAGAGATTGATCGCCTGGAATCGGACGCCGATCATGTCATGCGGGCGGCGATGTCGAAGCTGTTTCGCGACGAACCGGATGTGCGCAACCTGATCAAACTTAAAGCCATTTATGAAATTCTCGAAACTGTTACCGACCGATGTGAAGATGTTGCCAATATCATCGAAGGCATCATTGTCGAAAATGCCTGAAACACATGTTTGAAACGCCCGATCCGGCCAGGCGATAAATTTTACGATGCAAACATTGCAGCTTAGTATCTACACGCTTGCTTTTCTAATCTTGCTCGCGCTGGCTCTCGACTTTTTGAATGGTTTTCAAGATGCGGCCAACGCAATCGCTACAGTCGTGTCGACAGGCGTGTTGAAGCCGCGTAATGCAGTAATACTTGCGGCAACGTGCAATTTTGCTGCGATATTCGTTTTTCAATTGAATGTCGCTACAACCATTGCCAAGGATATCGTCGATCCTGGCGCGATCGATCATCATGTCGTGTTCGGTGCGCTTTGCGGCGCAATTGTCTGGAATCTGATTACCTGGTATCGAAGCATACCGTCGTCGTCGTCGCACGCGCTGGTCGGTGGTCTGGCAGGCGCTGCCGTAGCGAAATCCGGCACGGTCTTCGTAGTACAGGCCGGGTTACTGAAAATAGCCGCCTTTATCCTGCTATCGCCCTTGCTGGGATTTTTGTTAGGCTCGTTGATGATGGTTTTGGTGTCGTGGTTTTTTGTGCATTCCACTCCGCGGCGCGTCGACAAATGGTTCCGCAGGATGCAACTGCTGTCGGCATCGATGTATAGCCTTGGGCATGGCGGCAACGAGGCACAGAAGACCATCGGCATCATATGGGTGCTCCTGATCGCTTCCGGCTACACGTCGTCTGAAGATGCGCTACCGTCGTGGGTAGCGATCAGCTGCTATGGCGTCCTGAGCCTCGGCACGCTTTTCGGAGGCTGGCGCATCGTGCAGACCATGGGCCAGCGCATCACCAAGCTGCGTCCTGTGGGCGGTTTCTGCGCAGAAACCGGCGGTGCCATGACACTCTTCATGGCTACTTACCTGGGCATTCCGGTATCGACTACCCATACGATCACCGGCGCTATCATCGGTGTTGGCTCTGCGAGAAAAACCTCCGGAGTACGCTGGGGTGTTGCTGGTGCCATCATGTGGACCTGGATTTTCACCATGCCAGCCGCTGCGTTTCTAGGAGCGTTGGCATGGTGGGTGGGTACGCTGATATTTTAATCAGGGCTTCTGAATGCAGGCGTATCGAGCAAAGCCTGCCCGGTCAATGGCGAAACCTGAAGTTGCAATCGTGCGCTAGGTTCAGCCAATCCGCGCAGGTCCATGAACATCTCCGGAGAATGCACCCACTTCCGCATCAAGGCATTGGTAATGAGCGGCGAGTGGTAAACGCCTTCGAAAGCGACATCCAAACCCGGTAACGCCTTCATCGCGCGCGTTGCGATATCGCGTTGCGCGGGCGCATCTTCAGTTGCGACGGTGATGTCGGTCAGAGCCTCGCTACCCGCATAACGCATTTCCTCGCTGGACCGGATCGCTGCTCGTTTAGCAGGCTGACTGTGCGAGGGTATGTTGGCGCTTTCCATACCCAACACTTCTTGAAGTTCGGAGACCTCTTGCAGCATCAGCTGAATCAATAACGCCGCCCGTTTTTTCTGAGGGGAGTGGTGGTCGAAACCTTGTAACAGGCGCGCACGGTAGATCGTTTCAAAATCCTCACAATCGTCAAGTTTTGGAAGAGGGTTTCGGCAAAATTCTTCCGCACCGCCATTGTCGATTTTCACGAATGCAATGATGTGGTTTCGGGCATTCCCTTTCACGGAACTGGAAGCTTCGCTATTCAACTGCACCTGCACTTCATCTGGGCGTATGGTCGGCGCGCCCGGGTAGTTGGTTGCTTGTCGAAAATAACCTGTCGCGAGCATTTCCAATGCTTTTTTGATTGCTGGCTCACCACTGCGAGCCGGTAATTGACATGCGTCGACAATTTCACGCAGCACCCTGTCATGTTGCTTGAGAAACTCGCTGAATTTCGCAGGCTGCAACGTCATCGGGCATACCCGGTCACCACGTTGCGCATCTTGCAACGCTGCAGCATTTACATGTTCAATCTGGCTTTTTACACTGTTTGCAATGGCGTTGATCATCAGGGTCGCCTTCGAGTACCCAATAATGCCCGCCTCCTCTGAAATTTCATCTATTGCATGAGGTAATTCTCCAAATGCCGCGCCATTGAGTAAAAAACTGGCACGACGTTGCAACGTGATCTGATCGGCTTCTGGCAAATTTTGTCGAGCATCGCTGGACACGTAAAAAATGTCGCTGTTAGTCGGTGTTGAGATCGTGTCCTGATAAAACTGTCCCATCTCGTCCACGACCCGTTCTTGACGTGGGTTCAAAGTGGCGCGCCTGGAGCGCAGCTCGACCAGTGCCGTATTCATTCTGCCAATCCGCTCTGAAACTGCCGCCGGAGCAGGGGGTGGCGCTGGTTGGCGGTTCGCTTCGGCAACTTGTAAAAGAGCACGCAAATCATTGGCTAGGAGGTCGATACTGCGGCTGGCGTTATTTTGAATCGGCATGATGGTATCCAATTTACTAAAGAGGTAAGTCGCTGACGATACTCAGCGACGCCAACCTGACCTTGATAAATCGCAAACCATTGTCGATTACAGCACTTCACTGGCGTGATCCGCCAACCGTGAGCGTTCGCCGCGCGCCAACGTTACGTGCCCGCTATGCGCCCACCCCTTGAAGCGGTCGACGACGTACGTCAGGCCGCTGGAGCCTTCGGTAAGGTAGGGGGTATCGATCTGAGCAATATTACCCAGACAAATTATCTTCGTGCCCGGTCCTGCACGCGTGACCAGTGTTTTGATCTGCTTCGGCGTCAGGTTCTGCGCTTCATCGACGATCAGGAACTTGTTGACGAACGTACGGCCGCGCATGAAGTTGAGCGATTTGATCTTGATGCGTGAGCGAATCAGGTCCTGCGTGGCGGCCCGACCCCATTCGCCGGCATCCGAATCGGATTTGTTGAGTACCTCCAGATTGTCGTCGAATGCACCCATCCAGGGGGACATCTTTTCTTCTTCCGTGCCCGGCAGAAAACCAATGTCTTCACCGACCGGCACTGTTACTCGTGTCACGATGATTTCATTGTAGGTTTTTGTTTCCAGCACCTGCGCCAGCCCGGCGGCGAGAGCCAGCAGGGTTTTACCGGTGCCGGCCTGACCGAGCAGCGTCACGAAGTCGCATTCAGGGTCCATCAACAAGTTGAGCGCAAAATTCTGTTCGCGATTGCGCGCCTTGATGCCCCAGACGCTATTTTTGGCGTGTGCGTAATCGCGCAGCGTGCGGATGACGGCAGTCTTGCCATTGATCTGGGTGACATGGCCATAAAACGCGGCTTCACCGCTTTTCGGTTCCATGAAAACAAACTGGTTGACCAGCATCGCCGGGACCGTCGGCCCGGTCAGCCGGTAGAACGTATAACCGGTGCCGTGCTTGTTTTCCTGCCAGGATTCCATGCCCTTACCGTGCTTGTTCCAGAAATCGTCAGGCAATTGCAGGATGCCCGAATAGAGCAGGTCGGTGTCTTCGAGAACGTGGTCGTTAAAATATTCTTCCGCAGGCAAACCCATGGCGCAGGCCTTGATGCGCATGTTGATATCTTTGGATACCAGCACGATTGCACGACCAGGATATTGCGATTCAAGGGCGCGTACGACACCGAGGATCTGGTTGTCGGCTTTGCCTTCTGGCAAACCCTCCGGAAGCGTCACATTGGCCAGCTTCGTCTGAAAAAACAGTCTGCCCCGTGCATCCTTGTTGCCGAGTTTGGATAGCGCTATGCCTTCGTCGATTGCAATGTCAGCGGTACCGCTGATCAGCGCATCCAGTGAGCGCGATACCTGCCGTGCGTTACGGGCGACCTCGGACATGCCTTTCTTGTGGTCGTCCAGTTCCTCCAGCGTCATCATCGGCAGATAGACGTCGTGCTCTTCGAAACGAAACAGTGATGTCGGATCGTGCATCAACACGTTCGTGTCGAGTACGAACAGTTTGGTCTGCGCGGATTTTGGCGTGATGCGCCCCACAACCGCTTTGACGGCGGTCGGCACCGGCTTGCGCCCAGCCCGAGGCTTGTCTGCGCGGGTGGAAATTTTCGGCACGGCATCCGGTATGGCTTCTTTCGCCTCGATCGATGGCAACGCTGGCTCGATCAGCGTTAACGGTTTGACGGTTTTGCCTTTTTCCCGAACAGGATATTCACTGGTCGACAAGAGAGCAGCGGGCTTGGTAGGTAATTTAGGCAGGGGCATCAGGGTCTCGATCTTGAACGTGGGAGAAAAACCGATTGACGTCGGACGTTTGCGGCAAGGTCGGGGAAATGAAAAGCAAATTTAAGCTAGCAGATCAGGAAATGAAAAAAACCGTTCCGGACGGCTAACTGCCCGGTCCGTAAACGGTTTTTGAATACAACTAAACAGGTCAGTGCGTTTGGCAAACGGGACGCTTTCGACGGCATGCTTCAAAAAATGTCTGATCGGGCCTGAGCTTTACGCAGCTTTAGCAGGTTCAAGCTCGAATCTCAAGCCCAGTACTCAGGATAACGTGCGTACATAAGCCAGCACATCGTCCACATGCCCAGGTACTTTCAGGCCTCTCCATTCTTTCACCAATTTGCCGGTGCCGTCAATGATAAAGGTGGAGCGTTCGATTCCCCGCACTTGTTTGCCGTACATGCTGCGACTCTTCATTACGGAAAAAAGGCTGCAGAGTGCTTCATCAGGGTCGGAGATCAGTTCGAACGGCATGCCGAGTTTGGCCTTGAATGTCTCATGAGACCGCAGGCTGTCGCGGCTGATGCCGAACACTTCGGTATTGGCTGCCCGAAATTCGCTGTACAAATCACGAAAATTTAACCCTTCGGTCGTGCAGCCCGGTGTGCCGTCCTTCGGGTAAAAATACAGCACAACATTTCGATTTAGATAATTCGACAAGGTAAAGGTGCCGCCACCGGTCATGCTGGCACTGCAGTCAAGAATGTTCGTCTCCAACACGGGCGCTTCATCTGGCACGGAAATCTCCTCGTTCGTCGTCTTCGTTAAGCGCATCGAGCGGCTAACACCAGCGTTTATGCCTCGGCGGTCAGAACAACATTGCCTTGCGGCTGAAGTATCATCTCGCCTGAACGCCCCGGTAAGGCTCCCCAGCAGATTTCGGCAGTGGGCAGCGATTGCCGGCCAAGGCGCGCGTGATGCGTCGCCATCGACCCCATCTCGTAACCCTGGGTCTTCCAGCCTGCCAGCAATTGTTGAAATATTGGGGCAAACTTTTGACCTTCAAGTTCGGCATGCAAAGTAAATACATGGTCACGCGGTGCTGCCGTCAGGCCAAGTATCGTCTCAGCAATATTGCCGGTATCGATGACGCGACCGTTGATTACACGACCAAGCATTTCATCCAGTGTAGGCAAAGTGGTGGGCAACTGGATGCAAGACATCACCGAACCTTCGTTGATAATCTGGTACGGCCCGGCCGAAGGGTCGCAAAGGGTGCCATCGTGATTCAGGCAGGCCCTGCCGTCGGAGGCATAATCGAAGCCGAAAGCGTCGAGTTGTGTAAAAGCATGAGAATTCATTTGCCAGCCGGCAGCGCCGTGCGTGCGGGGAGGCAGCCCAAAAATCGAAATGAACCGGGCGTGCGCCTGTTTCATCATGTTGCAGGTCCAGGCAGTATCGCGCCGGCGGACATTGTCATGCCACACCACATGATCCCAGGCGTGGATGCCGCATTCGAATCCGGCGCTGGCGACGCTGCGCATTTCCTTGTCGCACTCGCGCCCGATGTCCGGTGCAGGTAGCAGCACGCCGTACATCAGGGTTTTCAAACCATAATGCTCCACAACCGAGGTGCGCGATACCTTCTGCAGGAACCCTGGGCGCAACGCCCTGCGCAGGGCCCAGCCGGTATGATCCGGCCCCAGGGAAAACAGGAAGGTGGCTTCCGACCGTGCTTCACGCAGCATGCGTACAAGCGCCGGCACGCCCTCGCGGGTACCGCGATAGGTATCGACATCGACCTTCAGCGTCATCAGTGGCATGGCGTCAGTCTACAAGTGCTTTCGCTTCCGCTACCTGGCTCCGGTAAGCCTCGAAGATATTGCGCAACGCCTCGGCCATATCGGTACGCGGTTGCCATGCCAGCTCAGCGCAAGTATTCACGATTTTCGGGACCCGGTTTTGTACGTCCTGATAGCCCGCGCCATAATATTTTCCTGCTGTTGTTTCGAGCAGACTGACCTTCTCGGCCGCTTCGGCATATTCAGGATAATCGGCGGCAAGCTGCAGCATCATCGTTGCCAGTTCGCGGATCGAGTAGTTGTTAAGCGGATTGCCGATGTTGTAGATCTTGCCGCTGGCAATGCCGTTTTTGTTGGCAATGATAGAGATCAGCGCATCGATGCCGTCGTCTATGTAGGTGAATGTACGTTTCTGGGCGCCACCATCGACGAGCGAGATATTTTCCCCACGTACGATATGCCCGAAAAATTGCGTGACGACCCGCGAGCTGCCTTCCTTCGCAGTATGGATGGAATCGAGACCGGCACCGATCCAGTTGAACGGGCGAAACAGCGTGAAATTCAACCCTTCCATGCCATAACCCCAAATCACTCGATCCATCAGCTGCTTTGCGCAGGCGTAGATCCACCGTGGCTTGTCGATCGGGCCGTACACCATGTTCGATGCCGCCGGATCGAACTCGGCATCGTCCGACATTCCGTAGACTTCGGAGGTCGAGGGAAAAATCAGGTGTTTGCCGTATTTCGCCGCCGAGCGGACGATTGGCAGATTCGCCTCGAAATCGAGTTCGAAGACTTTCAGCGGTGCCTTGACATAGGTGGAAGGCGTAGCGATCGCCACCAGCGGCAGGATCACATCGCATTTCTTGACGTGGTATTCGACCCACTCCTTGTTGATGGTAATGTCGCCCTCAAAAAAATGCATGCGCCGGGCATAGCGTGGATCGTCGAGTAAATCGGTAATGCGGTTGGACATCATGTCCATGCCGTACACCTCCCAGTCCGTCGTTTCCAGAATTTTCTTTGAGAGGTGATGACCGATGAAACCATTGATGCCGAGTATGAGAATTTTTTTCATGGTCCTGTGTTTTTCAAGGGGCGGGGGGTGTATCGAGTAGGGCTTGCAGCGCGCTTGCTGTCATCGGCATCTCGCCCGAATACAGCGCGTGAATATTGATGGCATTGCCGTCGCCGCAAATGCCAAGGATTTTACCGGCGATCGCTGCCAATCCTGCGGCAAACCCCGAATAATCACCGGGCAGTAATCGTGCTGCCGCAACGACCAAGCGCTGGCCACCGATCATCGTCCAGGCGCCGGGGTAGGGCGGCGCGACCGCTCGCACAAGGTTGTACACCACCTGCGCTGGCTGCGTCCAGTCGATCTGGCCATCCGCAGCGGTTCTGCCGCCAAAGTAGCTGCCTTGCGCCAGATCGTTGGCTCGTCGTGGAATTCGCCCGTCCAGCATTGCCGGCAAGACACTGGACAAAGTGTGGCCGGCCGCCACCACGACCTTGCCGAAGACGTCCTGCGCGGTATCGTCCGGCAAGATCGGCACCGACGTCTGCGCCACGATCGAGCCCGCGTCGGGTTTGGCAACCATCTCATGCAGCGTCGCCCCGGTAACGGTCTCGCCGTGCAACACCGCCCAGTTCACGGGAGCCCGCCCGCGGTATTTCGGCAGCAGGGAGCCGTGCATGTTGAATGCACCGAGCCGTGCGACCTCGAGCACCGATATCGGCAGCATGTGGCGGTAATAGAAGCTCAACAACAAGTCCGGCTGCAGTATTTTTAGCCGCTCGAGCAGTTCGGGTGATGCCGGGTCAGGGGGTGCTATGCAGACAATGCCGCGTTCTGCGCACAGTGCAGCCACCGAATCGAACCAGATGATTTCCTGCGCACTGTCTTCATGTGTGACCACCAGCGCCACATCTACCCCATGTTCGAGCAGAACCTCCAGGCAACGTACGCCGACATCATGATAGGCAAATACAACTGCTCGCATCGACATTCAGCAGTCCGGGTTCTGGGTCGACGGCGCATGTTCCTGCTGCAGAATAGTCTGCACCACATACCGCGGGCGGCCCCGTACCTGTTCATAGATTCGACCCACGTATTCGCCAACCAGGCCGATGCCGAACAGGATTACGCCCATCAGAAAGAAGGTGATGGCAAATAGCGTAAACACCCCTTCTGCTTCAGCACCGAACAGTGAGCGGCGCACCAGAAGTAATATGAATAAAGTGGCCGACAAAAATGACAGCGCAATCCCGAACAGCGAAAAGAATTGCAGCGGCACCAGCGAGAAACCCGTGACGAGGTCAAAATTCAGTCGAATCAGGCTATAGAGTGAATATTTCGATTCGCCTGCCGAGCGCTGCTCGTGCTGCACCACTATTTCAGTGGGATTACGGGAAAAGGTATAGGCCAAAGCCGGCACAAAGGTATTGACCTCGCTACACTGGTTGATGAGGTCAACGACATTGCGTCCATAGGCCCGCAGCATATTGCCTTGATCGGTCATGTGAATCCGGGTGATCTTTTCACGCAGCCGGTTCATCGCCCGTGATGCGTAGGTGCGCCACGCCGAATCGCGCCGCTGGTGACGAATCGAGCCGACATAATCGAAGCCCTCGCCGATCTTTTTCACCAGGCTACCGATTTCCTCGGGAGGATTTTGCAGGTCTGCATCCAGGGTCACGACGGTGTCGCCCCGTGTCTCGGCAAAGCCGGCCAGGATCGCCATGTGCTGGCCGTAATTGCCATTGAAAAGCACGACACGCGTCTCAGCCGGACGCAGGCGGAACTGGTCAGCAAGCAGGGCCTGCGAACGATCATTGCTGCCGTCGTTGACGAAGATGATCTCGTAGGTCAGGCCGAGGGCGTCGAGCGCCGGATACAGTCGGTCGAAAAACTTGCCCAGGCCCGCTTGCTCGTTATAAACCGGTACGACGACAGAAAGATCTATTTTCATAGTAAGGTGGTCAGACGCCAAGACAGGAATTTATTGCACGAACGGTGCGCTCGACATCGCCGTCGCTCATGGTGGTAAACATAGGTAGCGAGATAATCTGGCGCCCGATGCGTTCGGCAACCGGAAACATGCCTTCTCTGAAGCCGCGTGAGCGGTAGAGCGCAAGCAGGTGGATCGCCGGGTAATGATAGCCAAGTCCGATGCCGTGTTCCAGCATCTTTGCCATGAACCCTGCCCGCGGCTGATGCTCGGGTAGTACCAACTGAAACATGTGCCAGTTGGAATGCTCGAAATCGGGTACCGGCAGCTGCACCCCGGTGGCTGCCGCAAACCCCGCACCGAACAAATCGAAGTAGCAGCGCGCCAATTCGCGTCGTCTTGCGGTAATGTGTTCCAGATGCGCAAACTGGCCGAGACCGATGGTGGCGGCAATGTCGGTCATGTTGAATTTTCCGCCCAGAAGATCGACTTCCAGGCCATCCAGGCCACTACGCGTGACGCCTTGCAGCCGGTATTTTTCCGCCAGCAGCGCTTCATCGGCATTGTTGAGTACCAGGCAGCCGCCTTCGGCCGACGTGACATTCTTGTTTGCCTGAAAGCTAAAGGAGACGAAGTCTCCGAAAGCGCCAACCGCCCGGCCGCGCCAACTGCTGCCCAGCGCCTGGGCGGCGTCCTCGATTACGCGTAGTCCATGCTTGCCGGCCAACGCATACAGGCGATCGAGGTCGACGGGCAGGCCCGACAGGTGCACCGGGATGATGGCGCGCGTGCGGGGCGTGATAGCCGCTTCGACCGCGTCCAGATTCAGGTTGCGTGTGATCGGGTCGACATCGGCAAAAACTGGTGTGGCCCCAACTTCGAGAATGACATTGGCCGTGGCGACCCAGGAAAGCGGCGTGGTGATGACTTCGTCGCCAGCACCGATGCCGGCGATGCGCAAGGCAATCTCCATGGTGCAGGTGCCGGAGTTGAAGGTTCGCACTGGTCGGCCGCCGCACCATGCCGACAACCGCTGTTCGAAAAGCGCCACTTTCGGGCCACTGGTGATCCATCCAGAGCGCAGCACGTCGCCGACGGCGGCAATCGTCTCTTCATCGATGACGGGTTTTGCAAACGGCAGGAAGTGCAACGGCGGCAACGGTAACAACGGCGGCATCGGTGGCATAGGGGACAAGGTCATGTTTTTTCATTAGTATCGCATGCGGCAATCTTACCGATTGACCACAACCACTTGACGACCCTTACGGGCCACTTCGCGCATGGGCACGCCGAGGTCGCGTAGTGCTTCGAAAATGTCGACCCGTATTACTGCCACGGCCTTCGGGCCAGATTGCCACGGTAGAACGAAATCGTGAAGTGTCGGCTTCCAGAGGTGAGGCTCCTGCCGAAGACCGAACTCGAGTTCGTCGGGGTGCAGCACCAGCGTCATGGTGCGCTGAAGGTAGAAGGGCAGCGTCTGGTCGTAAAGGCCGACCGCATATAAAGGCGTCTGCGGCGTCAGTTCGGCGGCAATTGCCGGCACCAGCGGCAACCCCGATCGCATTCGACCATGGGATTCACTGCCAAGCAACAGCATCTGCGTGACGACGAGCGATGCACAGGCCAGGGCCAGCGTGGCAGGCATTGCAAAATTCTCTCGCTTGCGTGCACACCACCAGAGCACGGGCACGGCACCAGTCAGCAACAACGCTCCCGCAGCAGCCATCCATGGTCTGGATGCCGTATAGGCAGTTATTTGCGAGGCGTCGGTTGCAAACCGGATGAGTTGTGGCGCTACTGCCAGCATCGTGATGCCCAGTAGCGCAGTGGACCCGCCCAGGAGCCACCATTCACTACGCCGTGCACGGCGAAGGTAAGCAGCAATCAATATTGCCAGCGCTGGAAAGATCGGCAGAATGTAAGCAGGAAGCTTGGAGCCGGAAGCGCTGAAAAAAACAAAGATCGCCACGCTCCATATCAGCAGCAGCTTTTGCGGTTGAAAACCTGCGATACCAGCCAAGGCGTTATCGAGACCACCCTCTGCAGAATCATGTTTGCGCGCTGCGGCCCACATGGCTTGCATAAACACACCCACCCAGGGCAACAGGCCGAGTATCAGGTAAGGAATGAAATAATGCCATGGGCCTTGGCGGTGGTGGACATCGCTGGTAAAACGCTGGAAATGCTCATGAACGAAAAAAAATTGGGGAAACTCCGGATTGCGCATCGACACGGCAACGAACCATGGCACGGTAAGTGCTGCAAAGATCAATAGCCCTGGCAGACAATGCAAGCGTTTCCAGATTGCCCGGTCACGCGCCAAAACGGTGTAAGCGACCAGAACCATGCCCGGTAGGGCCAGGCCGATCAAGCCTTTGGACATCACCGCCAGACCCATTCCTGCCCAGCAGGCCGCCATCCAGCGCGCGCGGGCAGCGTTTTGCGTTGCAGTTTGTGCGAGCAGCAGGCTGCACAGCACCAGAGTCATGCTGCCGGCCAGGCTCATGTCCAGGGAGCTGATATGACCACCAATGCCCCAAAATACGCAGGACGCCAGGACTGCTGCAGCCATCAAGCCAATTTCGCGTCCAAATACCCGGGTGGCAGCGAATCCAGTGAGGAGAATGCCGGCGAAGCCGGACAGTCCGGTCCATAACCGCGCCTGCCATTCGCCCAGACCAAACAGTTTGAATGCCAGCGCCGTCATCCAGATCTGCAAGGGTGGCTTTTCAAAATATTTTATGCCATTCAAACGGGTCGTGATCCAGTCGCCTGTCGCCAGCATTTCGCGCGCCATTTCCGCATAACGGCCCTCGTCTGTCGGCACCAGCGTGCGTGTGCCCAGCACGCCGAACCATACGACGCCGAGAAATAGCAATAACAGCCAACCAATTGACTTGCCAGACCAGATAAGGCCGGTCCGACCTGTGTGATCAAGCACCTTCTGTTGAAGGTGTATCGAAAATCAGCGCCAGCGCTACTCTCCGGCCTTCAGCCATCAGAATATTGTAGGTGCGGCAAGCAGCCTGGTTGTCCATGCATTCGACGCCTACACGGCGTGCAGTCAACGCAGTGGTGAGCTTTGGGTGAATGAACCGCTGGCGCTGACCGGTACCGAGAATGACGACATCCGGAAGCATGGCGTCGATCGTGGCAAGATTTTCAGCGGTCAAGCGGTCGAAGCCGGATACGGACCAAGGCGTCGGTGCGCTCTCCGGCATGACCACCAGACTTGCCGTAAAGCGCTTGAGGTTGATCTCCACACCACTCGAATCATAGGCAGTGACGGTCTGATATTGTTGTGTAGCGGTTGAGTGCAGCTTCATCGGAATCGGATATCGCGGCGCGCGCGCAGTGAAAATGGGCCAAACCGCATTGTAGCGTTTTCAAATTCACCTTGAGTGGCGCGGTGCGATAGCTAAGGTATCGATTGATAAAACATGGCGGTTTCGGCAAAATGAATGTTTCGCCGGATGCAACATGCTCCGGCGATGCCTTCACTATATCCATCAACACCAAGGAGTTGCAGCCGTGCGATCAATTCAGAAATCCAAAAAACTGGCAGATGTCTGTTACGACATCCGCGGACCGGTTCTGGAAAAAGCGCGGCAGATGGAGGAAGAAGGGCACAAGATTATCAAGCTCAATATCGGCAACGTCGGCGCCTTCGGGTTCGAAGCGCCGGATGAAATCGTGCAGGACATGATCCGCAACATGCAGGCGGCTTCTTCTTATACCGATTCCAAGGGCATGTTCGCGCCGCGCAAGGCGGTCATGCACTATAGCCAGCAAAAGAAGATTTCGGGTGTCACGATCGAGGATGTCTATCTCGGCAACGGTGCATCCGAACTGATTGTCATGAGCATGAATGCGCTGCTTAATACCGGTGATGAAGTGCTGGTGCCGGCGCCGGACTACCCGCTCTGGACGGCTGCGGTCAGCCTGTCGGGGGGGGCGCCGGTGCATTATGTCTGCGACGAACAGGCCGAATGGTATCCGGATATTGCCGATATCCGCCGCAAGATCAATGGTAATACCCGGGCAATCGTGGTCATTAATCCGAACAATCCCACTGGCGCCCTTTACCCGGTGGAGCTGCTACAACAAATCGTGGAAGTGGCGCGTGAGCATCAGCTGATCATCTTCGCCGATGAAATCTATGACAAGGTTTTGTATGACGGCAACGTGCATACCTCCCTGGCTTCCCTGGCCGACGATGTGCTGTTCATTACGTTCAATGGCTTGTCGAAAAACTATCGCTCGTGCGGTTTTCGGGCCGGATGGATGGTTGTCTCCGGTGCGAAACGTCACGCCCAGGATTATGTGGAAGGCTTGAATATCCTCGCCTCGATGCGCCTGTGCTCCAATGCGCCGGGCCAATTCGCCATTCAGACGGCTCTCGGCGGCTATCAAAGCATCGACGACCTGGTTGCACCGGCCGGCCGCTTGGCCCGACAGCGCGATATGGCGCATCGGCTTCTGACTGAAATGCCCGGTGTGACCTGCGTCAAGCCGCGCTCGGCGCTGTACATGTTTCCGAAGCTCGATGCAAAGATGTATCCGATCAAAAACGACCAGACCTTTGCTTTTGAATTATTGGCCGAGCAGCGGGTACTGATCGTGCAGGGGACCGGCTTTAATTGCCCGACGCCGGATCATTTCAGGGTGGTGTTTCTGCCGAATACAGACGATCTTGCCGAATCGATGGGACGCATCGGGCGTTTCCTCGAGGGCTACCGGCGTCGGCACGGCACCGACTGATAACCGGCCCGGCTACGGTGAGATATTATGTCGGGTTGAGCGCTGCTGCATCAACCGCACCCCGCGCCGGCGACTGGCTTGTCCCCGGCCGGACGTCTCCTCATTCATTCTGGACATCATGAAACCAATCAAAGTAGGCTTGCTCGGCATCGGTACCGTCGGCGCCGGTACATTTGAAGTATTGAAGCGCAATCAGGAAGAAATCAGGCGTCGCGCCGGTCGCGGCATCGAAATCGTCATGGTTGCCGATCTCGATGTGGAACGCGCTGGCGAGCTCACCTCGGGACAATGCGAAATCGTCGGCGACGCGAATCTGGTTGTCGATCATCCGGATATCGACGTCGTCATCGAGCTGATCGGTGGCTGCGGCGTGGCCAGAACGTTGGTGATGAAAGCCATTGCCAATGGCAAACACGTCGTCACTGCCAACAAGGCGCTGATTGCCAAACATGGCAACGAATTGTTCCAGGCAGCGCTGGAGAAAGGCGTCATCATTGCGTTCGAAGCAGCGGTTGCCGGCGGCATTCCGATCATCAAGGCTTTGCGTGAGGGGTTGACGGCAAACCGCATCCAGTGGATTGCCGGCATCATCAATGGCACCACAAACTTCATCCTCTCGGAAATGCGTGACAAGGGACTTGATTTCGATGTGGCCCTGAAGGAAGCGCAACGTCTGGGCTATGCTGAAGCTGACCCGACATTCGACATCGAGGGCGTGGATGCGGCCCACAAGGCATCGATCATGGCGGCCATCGCTTTCGGCATACCGGTGCAGTTCGACCGCGCGCACGTGGAGGGCATCACAAGTCTGCAGGCGGCCGACATCCGCTACGCCGAGCAACTTGGATACCGCATCAAGCTGCTAGGGATTGCCCGTCGCACCGAGCGCGGCATCGAACTGCGGGTACATCCGACGCTGATCCCGACGGGGCGTCTGATCGCCAACGTCGAAGGCGCGATGAATGCCGTGCTGGTGCAGGCCGATGCGGTGGGTACCACGCTCTATTACGGCAAGGGTGCGGGGGCAAAGCCAACGGCGTCGGCAATCATCGCCGATCTGGTGGATATCACCCGGCTGGCCACGGCTGACCCTGAGCATCGGGTGCCACATCTTGCGTTCCAGCCGGATGCGATGGCCGATACGCCGATTCTGCCTATATCCGAAATCACCACCAGCTACTACCTGCGCATGCACGTGGCCGACAAGCTCGGCGTGCTTGCAGATGTGACGCGTATCCTGGCCGACGCCACGATTTCCATCGATGCCATGATGCAGAAAGAACCGGAGCATGGCGAGCAACAAACCGACATCATCATGCTGACCCACCAGACGCAGGAAAAGAACGTCGATGCAGCAATTGCCCGCATCGAGGCGCTACCGACGGTAATGGGTAAAGTGATCCGCATCCGTCTTGAAGAACTGAGCTGAAAAGTCATGCAATACATTTCTACCCGCGGCAATAGCGCGCCGCAATCGTTTTCCGAGATCCTGCTCGGCGGTTTGGCAACCGACGGCGGCCTGTATCTACCGCAGCAATACCCGCAAGTCTCGAGTGCCGAACTCGATGCCTGGAGACAGTTGCCCTATGCGGCGCTGGCATTCGAGGTCCTGAAAAAATTTGCTACCGATATACCGCCGGTCGACCTGGCAGCGATGACGGCGCGTACCTACACCGCCGATATTTACTGCAATGCCCGTAATGGCGAGGACCCGGCGCAGATTACGCCGCTCTCGGTGCTGGAAAAGAACGGCGACCATACGCTGCTGCTGCAGGCACTCTCGAATGGCCCGACCCTGGCGTTCAAGGATATGGCGATGCAGCTGTTGGGCAACCTGTTCGAATACACGCTGGCCAAAGAGCACGCCGAACTCAATATCTTCGGTGCCACTTCCGGCGACACCGGTAGCGCAGCCGAGTATGCGATGCGCGGCAAGCGTGGCGTTCGGGTGTTCATGCTCTCCCCACATGAAAAAATGAGTGCGTTCCAGAGCGCGCAAATGTTCAGCCTGAATGATCCGAACATTCACAATATTGCCATTCGAGGTGTCTTCGACGATTGCCAGGATATGGTCAAGGCAGTTTCCAACGATCTGCATTTCAAGACCCGGCAAAAGATTGGTACCGTCAATTCCATCAACTGGGCGCGGGTCGTGGCGCAGGTGGTGTATTACTTTCGCGGCTATCTTTCGGCAACCACGGCAAATCACGAGACAGTCTCCTTTACTGTGCCTTCTGGAAATTTCGGCAACATCTGCGCTGGCCACATCGCCCGCATGATGGGTCTGCCGATCAATCGGCTGATCGTCGCCACCAATGAAAACGACGTGCTGAACGAGTTTTTCCGCACCGGAGTTTACCGGGTACGAAAATCGTCCGAGACGCTGCACACTTCCAGCCCGAGTATGGATATCAGCAAAGCCTCGAATTTCGAGCGCTTCGTCTTCGACTTGCTGGAGCGCGATGGCGAGCGGGTGCGGTCGTTGTTTCAAAAGGTCGATCGCTCAGGGGGGTTCGACCTGTCCGGCAAGCCTGGTAGCGATGGCGACGAATTCAAACATGTAGCACGCTTCGGCTTTGCCTCAGGAAAATCGGTGCATAGCGAGCGAATCGCCACGATCCGCGATGTGCACGCGCGGTTTGGCGTCACCATCGACACCCATACCGCCGATGGCGTCAAAGTGGCGCGGGAACACATGCAGCCGGGCGTACCGATGATCGTGCTCGAAACAGCCTTACCAGTAAAATTCAATGAAACAATTCTTGAAGCGCTCGGGCACGATGCCGAACGGCCAGCAGGGTTCGAGAACATCGAGTCGCTGCCGCAGTATTTTGAAGTGATGGATGCCGATGTCGACCATGTTCGTGCCTTCATCATGAACCACACCGGCTTATGAGTATTGGTAATAGTAAAGCATCAAGCGCCGATCGCGCCTCGGCATCGCTGGCCCCTGAGTCGCCTTTATTGTCGGTGGAGCAGGCGCGCACTTTTTTGCTGGACGTGGCCATCCGTTCCGCTGTGCGCCGTGCACCGCCAGAGACAGCCAACGAAATCGTGCCGACGCTGGAAGCGAATGGCCGCGTGCTGGCGATAGCTCAGGTGTCGTCGCTCGACGTGCCACCCCTGGATAACTCACAAATGGATGGTTATGCGGTTCGGCCTGCTGACTGTATCGGTGGTTCGACTCGCCTTCGGCTTACGCAACGTATCGCTGCAGGACAAGTTGGAACAGTGCTGGCATCAGGCACGGCAGCCCGGATATTTACCGGCGCCGCGATTCCTCCCGGTGCGGATGCTGTGGTGATGCAGGAGGTGTGCGACGTCGATCGCCGTGCAGACGGTGACTACGTCACAGTGCGGCATGTGCCCCTGGCCGGGGAATGGATTCGACGTGCCGGCGAAGATATTCGTGCAGGTATGGAAATTCTGGCTGCCGGGCTGCGTCTCGACCCGCCCGCGCTCGGCCTTGCCGCCTCGATTGGTCTTGCTGCTTTGCCGGTCGTACGCCGGTTGCGTGTGGCGGTGTTTTTCACTGGCGACGAACTGGCCATGCCGGGCGAAACGCTAAAACCTGGAGCAATCTACAACTCCAATCGGTTCATGCTCCACGGTTTGCTGGAAAACCTGGGTTGCCTCGTGACCGATTTCGGTACCGTGCCCGACACGCTTGCGGCAACCCGCGAGACATTGCGCGACGCTGCATGCGAACATGATCTCATCATCACTTGCGGTGGGGTTTCGGTCGGCGAGGAAGATCATATAAAACCGGCGGTGGAAGCAGAAGGCAGCTTGAACATGTGGCGCATTGCGGTCAAGCCCGGTAAGCCATTGGCCTTCGGCACCGTGCGCCGTCCTGCAGTCACGGTGGCAGAGGGCAGCCTGGCCGCGTCAGGAGAAAATGACGGCACCGCGTTTTTCTTCGGTCTGCCTGGCAATCCGGTATCGGCGCTCACCACGTTCCTGCTATTCGTGCGGCCCTTCATGCTGCGACTTCAGGGGGTGCAGGATGTGCTGCCGAAGTCTTTCCCCCTGCGTGCCGATTTCAACTGGCCAAAAGCAGATCGGCGCAACGAATTTTTGCGGGTAAAAATAAACGACACCGGCGGGCTCGAGCTGTTCGGCAACCAGGGTTCCGGTGTTCTGACTTCGGCGGTATGGGGAGATGGGTTGGTCGATAATCCGGCTGGTGCGACGATTGTTTCAGGCGCGCTGGTGCAATTCATTCCATTTTCGGCCTTGTTGTATTGAATAGTGAAAGCGAGCATATGAATATCGAGCTACGTTTTTTTGCCAGTGTGAGGGAAGAGCTGGGTGTATCGCACATGCCACTGAGCGTGCCTGCCGATATCGCTACGATTGGCGCCTTGCGCGCGCATCTGCGCGAAAAAGGGGACATCTGGGCAGTTGCACTAGCCGATCACCAACCGCTGCGTACGGCATTGAACCAACAGATGAGCGATGCTGACACCGCGCTTGTGGATGGATGTGAAATTGCATTTTTTCCACCGGTCACCGGCGGCTGATTCGAGATCGACGTGACGATCCGCATCACCGAGCACGATTTTGACCTGAGCACTGAAATTGCCTTGCTGCGCGCATCGCAGCCCCGAATCGGTGCTGTGGTGGCATTCGTGGGTACGGTACGCGATATGAACGACGGCGCAACAGTAAGCGCAATGACGCTCGAACATTATCCCGGCATGACCGAGCAGTCGATTCAGGCGATCGTCGAACAGGCGGCGGCAAGATGGCCATTGTCGGCAACACTCGTGATTCATCGTGTCGGTGTTCTGCAGCCGCAGGAGCAAATCGTTCTGGTGGCAGTCGCCGCGGCGCACCGAGGCGAGGCATTTGCCGCTTGCGAATTTATCATGGATTATCTTAAAACCTGGGCGCCGTTCTGGAAAAAGGAGTACACGCCGGAAGGTGTGCGCTGGGTCGATGCCCGCACGATGGACGAGAACGCATTGGCGAAATGGCAGGAAACAGCATCGAATGACACTGTCGTTGGCGCTAATGGTAGCGTGAACAACAAAGCGCCGGCATGAGCTGGCTGGCTGTGGCTGCCGGTGCAGTGCTCGGCGCCTGGCTACGCTGGGGACTCGGTCTGCTGCTCAATTCGATGCATGCGCAGATTGCGTTGGGTACACTGGTTGCCAATCTCGGTGGTGGCTTCCTGATCGGCATGGCGGTCGCATTTTTCGCTGGACACCCGGATTTTCTGCCAGCGTGGCGGTTATTCGTCATCACCGGATTTCTCGATGGGCTGACGACGTTTTCGAGTTTCTCGGCCGAGTCCATGGCGCTATTGCAACGCGGAGACTTTGCCTGGGCCCTGGGACACTCGGCGATGCATCTGGTCGGAGCGCTAGCTTGCTGTTTCGCAGGTTTTGCGCTGTTCCGGACAATTCCAGCGTAAAGACGCTTGGCAGCGAAACGACTTACGCCATTTTGAGCCTGTGGTGGGTGACAAGCTGCTGCGTCGATTGTTTTACAAGGTCGACCAATAAACTTTCTTCATCGTTTTTCTGCCGTGCCAGCGCATTTAACCATTGCTGATCTGTCATATCGGCAGGCATGATCGAGATAGCATCGCGAGCAACCTGGATTACATCGGTAAGCGTGGCAAACGCTTGCGGGTTTGCCCGTTCCATTGCCGTGCACCAGGGCTGCCATTGCGCCAGGAAATCGATTGCTTCACCCTGTTTGAGTTTTGCTCTGACCTTACTTTCGGCAGATGCAATCTCTGCCCGCGTGACGTTGGCGCTGGCACGGTAGCGCATTGATTGCGTCACCCCGGACAATGCCAGTCGATTACGAAGCTCGGTTGGATAGGCCAGGCGAATTTCTATTTCGTCCATGACCGTGCCGCGCTGCCGCAGACTATTAATTTTTGCAAGGGCGATTTCGTCGAGAATCTGCTTTTTGAAAAGACCGAGGCCGGTGTGAAATAGCTCAACCACACTTAATTTACCACTCTCGGCATTCTTGCTGATGAGCGCCTGTTCCATGTCGTTCAAGCCCAGAGCGACACGGTCGCCACAACTTTGTATTGAATCGGATGCGATCGTGAAACATGTGGCGCGCAGGGCAGGTGATGTGCGCATTGCATCGACCAACATATTGATTCGAGTGACAAGTGCTGGGTTGGACAAGTTATTGCGATATTCGGCTGTTTCAGCCAAAGCCCCCTGGAACGTGTTGAATGCAGCCGCGTTTTCTTCATCTTCCTGAAACTGCCAGCGACCGAGTTGGCCTCGATGCGACACAGGTGCCGATATTTCGACTGGTTCGGCTTGTGGAAACATCGCAGCCGGCAGGATTGTCGAGCTATCGGCCAATGAAGCCTGGGCATCGATAATGGCTCTTTCTTCTTCGGTTAAAGTTTCCCGATAAAAACGCGTTAGTTCGTCGGAGACTTGTGCTGCCGTGATGGCAGCAATGACGGACGTCGGTAATCTTTGGCGCGCAGCATACGCCGACGCTCTGGGATAAGCATTCATGCGGCCGAGTGCGTTGGCAACGCCATTTCGTCGTAAAAATTTATAAGCAGCATACGCCGGCCAGCCAGCTAACATGACCCCGTGGGGTGATATTTCGAGTACAGCGACGCTGGCCGTAGTCATCAAAATCCCCATGGCTACGGTAACCGGGGTCACCGCCGCGGCTACGGCTCCAACCCCCGCTATCACAGCACCTGCGGTACCGATCTGCGCTATTTTACTGGCGACACCACCCGCTAGAGCCAGATTGTTTTTCGTACTTCGTGACAACGAGGCTGGCGGGGCTTGTTCGCTTAGTCCGGTAGCAGCAATCTGCGCCAGCCTGGTTTGAGTTTCCGTCAGGGATTCGATGTATGCAGTGCGGCCCGCGTCAATCGACATGGCATCGGTGCCACGAATGCCGGCCTGCTGCAATTTTTTATAGTCTGCTGCAACTGCTTTGACCGCTTGTCTTTTTTCTTTTTCCAAAGGGAGCGTGGTGATTGCCTGAAGACGGTGATTGCCGGATCGGCCGGGCCGTGAAGGTGCGCTACTTCCGGCGGATGCAGATGCCTGTCCAGATGATGCAATTTCCAGCCCGTGATTGGCATCAGTATTCAGGTTACTGCTATTACGAGATCTGCTGGATATGAAAGGCATCGCTGCTCCCTAATTTAAATTGCGCGGCCGCGCTGGATTCGAGTTTCTACCGCTTGTATTACCAACAGTGAAAGAATAATCTGATCATATTTGTTGCGTTGATGCAGTGCTGACTTGCTCTTTTGCCGGCTTGGCGTCAGTTCAGGTGGCTTTAAGCAAAGAGGCCCTCGGCTGCCGATCTCTCGGCAGCGAAACGACTTACGCCATTTTGAGCCTGTGGTGGGTGACAAGCTGCTGCGTCGATCGTTTTACAAGATCGACGATCAGACTCTCCTCTTCATTTTTCTGCTGAGCCAGAGCATTTAGCCATTGTTGATCGGTCATATGGGCAGGCATGATCGATATAGCATCGCGAGCAACCTGGATTGCATCGGTAAGCGTGCGAAACGCTTGCGGGTTTGTCCGTTCCATTGCCTTGCACCAGGGCTGCCATTGCGCCAGAAAATCGATTGCTTCACCCTGCTTGAGTTTTGCTCTGACCTTACTTTCGGCAGATGCAATCTCTGCCCGCGTGACGTTGGCGCTGGCACGGTAGCGCATTGATTGCGTCACCCCGGACAATGCCAGTCGATTACGAAGCTCGGTTGGATAGGCCAGGCGAATTTCTATTTCGTCCATGACCGTGCCGCGCTGCCGCAGACTATTAATTTTTGCAAGGGCGATTTCGTCGAGAATCTGCTTTTTGAAAAGACCGAGGCCGGTGTGAAATAGCTCAACCACACTTAATTTACCACTCTCGGCATTCTTGCTGATGAGCGCCTGTTCCATGTCGTTCAAGCCCAGAGCGACACGGTCGCCACAACTTTGTATTGAATCGGATGCGATCGTGAAACATGTGGCGCGCAGGGCAGGTGATGTGCGCATTGCATCGACCAACATATTGATTCGAGTGACAAGTGCTGGGTTGGACAAGTTATTGCGATATTCGGCTGTTTCAGCCAAAGCCCCCTGGAACGTGTTGAATGCAGCCGCGTTTTCTTCATCTTCCTGAAACTGCCAGCGACCGAGTTGGCCTCGATGCGACACAGGTGCCGATATTTCGACTGGTTCGGCTTGTGGAAACATCGCAGCCGGCAGGATTGTCGAGCTATCGGCCAATGAAGCCTGGGCATCGATAATGGCTCTTTCTTCTCCGGTTAAAGTTTCCCGATAAAAACGCGTTAGTGCGTTTGAAACTTGTGCTGCCGTAGCGGCGGCAATAAGCGTTGTTGATAACCTTGGGCGCGCAGAATACGCCTCGGCTCTGGAAGTTTGTGGGATTGCGTCGAATATGTTTTGCAGGCGATCGCTCGTCCATACCACGTAAGCCACTAACGCTGGAAGGCCCCAGCTTCCAAATGCTGGTACAAAGGTCAAGCGTCTATTGCAGGAGGGCAAACACACTATCCCGAACGTAATGCCGAGACCTATGGCAACAGGAGTCGCTGCAATCGCCCCAACCACGAGCCCAACCCCTACGACTGTCTCGGTGCCCGTCAAAGCTATTTCGCTAGCGACACCACCCGCAAGCGCCAACTTGTTTTTTGCGGCTCTTGAAAACGAAGCTGGCGGGGCCTGCTCGCTCAGTCCGGTAGCGACAATCTGCGCCAGTCTGGTTTGAGTTTCCGTCAAAGCTCCGACGTATATGGTGCGGCCCGCTGCAATCGTTGCGGCGTTAGTGCCACCGATACCAGCCTGCTGCAATTTTTCATAGTCTGCTGCAATCGCCTTGATCGCTCGTCTTTTCACCTTGTCCGAAGAGTCCGCCGTGATCGCCTGAAGACGGTGATTGCCGGATCGGCCGGCCCGTGAGGGCGTTTGACTGACGGCGGGTCCTGACGACTGGCAGGATGATGCACTTTCCTGCGCGGGTATGACATCCGTACCAAAAATATTGATATAAGGGGACCTACTGGATATGAGGGGCATCGTTGCTCGCTATTTTAAATTGCGCGGTTGCGCAGGAATGAATTTTCTGCTGATCGTGTACCCGGTAGCCAAGGAATAATCTGATTAAAATTTTCGCGTCACTGCAAATGAAAACTGGCGCCTCGGTGACCGGCGTGTGCTCATATTGCAGAAATGCACCTTACCCGGTTGAAAAACTCCGCCTTGATCGATTATAAAATTCAGAAGGATTCAACGGTTTGTCCCATCTCTTGGCAAGTCCGCTCATTAATTCCACACAATCCGGTGGTCAGCGACGAATCGCCGGGTGAGCTGACTGGCAAGATTGGTGTGATATGTTTCTTCGTCAAATTTTTGCTCCGCCAGTGCATTCCGCCATTGCTGTTCGTTCATGTGGGCAGGCATTTCTGAAATCGCATCCCGATCCCGCTGAATGAGTTCTCTGAGTTCGCCGTATACCTCTGGATTGGCCCGCTGCAGTGATTTGCAACACGGTTTCCAACCAGCCAGGAACGCTACATCTTCGCCGCGTTGTAGCCTGGTATTTACCGTGGTTTCGGCGGTATCGATGTCCCTTTGAGTGACCTTGGCACTGGCGCGGTATTGCTGTAGGCAATCGTGGCCGTGTGGCGTATGCCCGGGCTTTTGGAAGCAGGTTAATCCGATTAAAAACCTCCGCGACTGTATTGTGATGGTGTTCCGAAGGGTCGCCTTTGCTTCTCACAAACTTGTAGGTAGTGCAAGCCGGCCGCTCGGCAGTGGCAGCGCCGTCCACTACTGCTTCTGGTTCCCAGACCAATACGCCACCAACGACTTGAACAATGCCTGGAACCAGAGCAACCGGAGTTACTACGACCACTGCCGCACCGCATCCAACCGCTGCGACGCCGACGGCACCGATCTGCGCAAGTTTTGTTTCGATTGCGGTCAATTCTTCAATGTATGCGCTACGGGACGCTGCGATGGAATCGCCAGCATCGCCGCGAATGGTTGCGGAATCCGGACATTGCCCGACACGTGTGCCTGCCGGCTCGCGGCGGTAATTTGCATTGAGGTGGCTGCTGCCGCCGGGCCGGCTAAATATGGGAGGCATTGTTTTTCCCTTTATTGAATCGCACGATAACGCGGAGTCGGACTCGCCGGCCCGTAGGTATCCGACAGATCAAAATCGGGTGACAGAAAATTGATTGCAGGATTGCTTCAAAAATATCCAGGTGCGAGAAATACAAATTTCGAAGCACTGACTTTGAAGCAACCCTTATCGTTCAATTATTATACTTTAGACAATTCAAAAATGATAACTGTTTTGAATCGTAGTCTTCCGGTGTCTAGTAACCGAGAACCGTGTCTGCGACGTGTCTAGTTCAACAACCTGGACGCCCCGGCCACTGGTGCGTCGAACGCCGATTCCGCACCACCGTCTTCCACTTTTCCCTCCTCCCAGGCGCTATCGAGTTGTAATGGCAGATCCCATTGCGACGCCTGTACGCTGCGCAGCAGCAGGGAGCAAAAGCCATGTAGTTCGGTGTCGTCGAAAGCAATTTCGATGCCCAGGCCATCGGCTGGCAGGAAATTGATCCGCATGGGCTCCTTGGCAACAATATGAAATTTCGCTTCCGTCACCAGAAAAGGCACCGTCAGTTCCGAGTGCGGCGGCAGGTCGGAGCGAAAGCGATCGCCGAAGGCACCGTGGAGGGCCAGGGTATCGATTGCCGACTGGTGTGCCATGTCGATCAGTTCGGCGCTCGCGTGAGCCGCGCCAGGATGCGCCAGTGTCATCTGCACTGCCAGCGCCCGCTGCAGCGCTGCCCAGAAGCTGGTGACGAAGCGTCGGGTCAGCCAAGCGCGCAGCTCATGCTGGCTGTCGTTTTCAGTAGCGGCAATTCGCAGCATCAAGCGATCTTCGATATCGTCGTATGCAAATTGCAGGTTAATAAGTTCCATGGTGTGCGATCGCGCCGGTGTTTCGCAGCATCGTTACTTGAAAAAAGGTGGTTGAACCCAAAGTCAATTTGTAAAAATGGGCCTACCGGTTGGCCCCACATTGCTAGCGGAGAATACAAATGCGTGTCGACAAATTCACCACCAAATTGCAGGAAGCGTTGTCCGACGCACAAAGCCTTGCTGTTCGTAACGACAATCAGTACATCGACCCCCTGCACTTATTGCAGGCGATGCTTAATCAAGACGATAGCAGCACCCGATCGCTCTTGCAACGTGCGGGTGCAAACATTGCCGGCCTGGCCTCTGGCATAAAGGCCGCGTTGGAGCATCTGCCTGAAGTTACCGGTAATGGTGGCGAGGTGCAAGTGGGCCGGGAATTATCAGGGTTGTTGAATCTGGCCGATCGTGAGGCGCAAAAACGTGGCGACCAGTTTCTGTCGAGCGAAATGGTGCTGCTTGGCTTGACGGATGATAAATCCCCGGCCGGGCGTCTGGCACGGGAAAACGGCCTCACGCGCAAGGCGCTGGAGGCGGCCATACAGGCAGTGCGCGGCGGTGCTGCTGTCGATTCCTCGGACGCCGAAGGTCAACGCGAGGCACTGAAGAAGTACACGCTGGATTTAACGGAGCGGGCTCGGCTGGGCAAGCTCGATCCGGTAATCGGGCGTGACGATGAAATCCGCCGCGCGATACAGGTGCTGCAGCGGCGTACCAAGAACAATCCGGTACTGATCGGCGAGCCGGGTGTGGGCAAGACGGCGATCGTCGAAGGGCTGGCCCAGCGCATCGTCAATGGCGAAGTGCCCGAGAGCCTGAAATCCAAACGGGTTCTGTCGCTGGACATGGCAGCCCTTTTGGCCGGTGCGAAATATCGGGGCGAATTCGAGGAACGGCTGAAGTCGGTTCTCAAGGAGCTGTCGCAGGATGCAGGGCAAAGTATCGTATTCATCGACGAGATGCATACGATGGTGGGCGCCGGAAAAGCCGAGGGCGCAATGGATGCCGGCAACATGCTGAAGCCGGCGCTGGCACGTGGCGAGTTGCATTGTGTCGGCGCCACAACGCTGGACGAATACCGCAAATACATTGAGAAAGATGCCGCGCTCGAACGCCGATTCCAGAAGATCATCGTCGACGAGCCGAGTGTGGAGGCGACCATCGCCATTTTGCGTGGCCTGCAGGAAAAATACGAATTGCATCACGCTGTGGAAATTACCGACCCGGCAATCGTCGCTGCAGCTGAACTGTCGCATCGCTACATCACTGATCGCTTCCTGCCGGATAAAGCGATCGATCTGATCGACGAAGCCGCCGCGAAGATCAAGATCGAGATGGATTCTAAGCCGGAGGTCATGGATCGGCTGGAACGGCGCCTGATCCAGCTAAAAATAGAACGCGAGGCGATCAAGCGGGAAAAGGATGAGGCTTCGCAAAAGCGCCTCGGGTTGATCGAGGAAGAGATCGACCGGTTGTCGCTCCAGTACTCGGACCTGGAAGAAATCTGGAAGAGCGAAAAATCGGCTGCGCAAGGGAGCCAGCACGTCAAGGAAGAGATCGAGCGCGTGCGGCTACAGATGGAAGAAGCGACCCGGAAAAGCGACTGGCAACGGGTTTCCGAACTTCAGTATGGTCGTTTGCCGGAGCTGGAAGCGCAACTGGCGCAGGCGAACGCCGAGGCCGATAACAGCGGTTCAGAAGCACGCACGCCAAAACTGATCAGGACGCAAGTCGGCGTGGAGGAAATTGCTGAAGTCGTTTCTCGCGCTACTGGTATACCGGTGTCCAAAATGCTGCTGGGCGAACGAGAAAAGCTGATTCACATGGAGGATCACCTGCATAGCCGGGTGATCGGTCAGCATGAAGCAATCGTTGCCGTATCCGACGCGATTCGTCGCTCTCGCGCGGGCCTCGGCGACCCTAGCCGCCCTTACGGCTCGTTCATGTTTTTGGGGCCAACCGGTGTTGGTAAAACCGAATTGTGCAAGGCACTTGCGTCATTCCTGTTCGATACCGAAGAGATGATGATTCGCATAGACATGAGCGAATTCATGGAGAAACACTCGGTGGCGCGGCTTATCGGTGCGCCGCCAGGTTATGTCGGCTACGAAGAGGGCGGTTACCTCACGGAAGCCGTGCGCCGCAAGCCCTATTGCGTGATCTTGCTCGACGAAATTGAAAAAGCGCACCCTGACGTTTTCAATGTGCTGCTGCAGGTTCTGGACGATGGCCGCATGACGGATGGACAGGGGCGTACGGTCGATTTCAAAAATACGGTCATCGTCATGACGTCGAATCTTGGTTCGCACAAAATACAGGCGATGGCGGACAGTGATCCGGCTGTAGTAAAGCTGGCTGTCATGGGCGAAGTCAGGTCGCATTTCAGGCCGGAGTTCATTAACCGCATCGATGAAATTGTCGTCTTTCATGCGCTGGATGAAAGAAACATCGGTGCGATCGCGAAAATTCAACTGGCAGTGCTGGAACAGCGGATCAACAAAATGGATATGGCGTTGACAGTAACGGATGCGGCACTTCAGAAAATTGCCGAAAGTGGCTTCGACCCGGTGTACGGTGCGCGACCGTTGAAACGGGCAATTCAGCAACAGATTGAAAATCCGCTATCGAAATTGTTGCTGGAGGGACGTTTCGGGCCGAAGGATCACATACGCGTTGATCTGGAGGATGGTGTTCTGGCGTTCAAGAAGGAATCACAGGATTGATTCAAACCGTTGCGGCGGATCATGCATGGTGCGCCGCAACGGTTGCTTGTTTTGCAGGGTGAATCACTTTTTCACATGATGGAAAAATATCTTTAAGACATTGAATACATTGATTTAAATATTGGTGAAAAATCACGATATAAAAATGCCGCAATGCAAAATAAAGTCTATGATTCTGTCACGGGTGATCGATTTCTGAAGCCACAGGCTTACGGGTACATCACGTACGACACAACTTACGACAGGAGCAGCAAATGGCGACTCGGCAAGAGCAGGCAGAATCATTGGCGCGGGACTGGGCAGAGAACCCACGGTGGGCCGGCATTAAACGCAGTTATTCGGCAGAAGACGTCGTACGCCTGCGGGGTTCGCTTGTGATCGAACATACCCTGGCCAAGCGCGGCTCGGAGAAACTATGGAGCCTGCTCAACACCGAGCCGTTCGTCAATACGCTGGGGGCACTGACCGGCAATCAGGCGATGCAGCAAGTCAAGGCTGGCCTGAAAGCCATCTACCTTTCTGGCTGGCAGGTGGCGGGTGACGCCAACAGCGCTGGCGAAATGTATCCGGACCAATCGCTGTACCCGGTCAATTCGGTCCCGGCCGTGGTTCGACGTATCAACAATACCTTTCAACGGGCCGACCAGATCCAGTGGTCGGAAGGCAAAAACGATATCGATTATTTCGCACCGATCATTGCCGACGCGGAAGCTGGCTTTGGTGGCGTACTCAATGCCTATGAATTGATGAAGGCGATGATCGACGCCGGGGCATCCGGCGTACACTTCGAAGACCAGTTGGCGGCAGTCAAGAAATGCGGCCACATGGGTGGCAAGGTGCTCGTTCCGACCCGGGAAGCTGTTGAAAAACTGATGGCAGCCAGACTGGCTGCCGACGTGATGGGTACGCCGACCCTGGTAATCGCCAGAACCGATGCGGAAGCAGCCGATCTGCTGACTTCCGACATCGATCCGATCGATCGCCCTTTCTGCACCGGCGAACGTACGGTGGAAGGTTTTTACCGGGTGCGTCCGGGTTTCGATCAATCGGTTGCACGCGCGCTGGCGTATGCCGAGGTTGCCGACCTCGTCTGGTGCGAGACGGGCAAGCCGGATCTGGATTTCGCCCGGCGCTTCGCCGAGGCAGTACATGCAAAATTTCCGGGCAAGATGCTGGCTTATAACTGTTCGCCATCGTTCAACTGGAAAAAGAATCTGGACGATGTGACCATCGCAAAATTTCAGCGTGAACTTGGCGCAATGGGTTATAAATTCCAGTTCATTACCCTGGCCGGATTCCATTCATTGAATTATTCGATGTTCAACCTGGCGCACGGCTATGCCCGCAACCACATGAGTGCTTTCGTCGAAATGCAGGAAGCGGAATTTGCCGCTGCCGAGAAAGGGTTCACTGCTGTCAAGCATCAGCGGGAGGTGGGTACCGGCTATTTCGATGCCGTTACACAAACGATTCAGCAAGGGAAATCGTCCACGACCGCATTGCATGGATCAACCGAAGACGAGCAATTTTTCGATCAAAAAACCGCTTGAGCCGACGTTTTAGCTGCGCATCGATGGGCCGTATAAAGCTGCTTGTCGGGTCCATCGGAGGAACTTGTTAGAATGCGGCGGCTGCGTGGTATTGCCACGCAGCCGCTTTATTCAATACACCCTCGACAGATCGATTCTTCATGTTCAGTTATCGTCACGCCTTTCACGCTGGAAATCATGCGGATGTATTGAAGCATGTAGTCCTGATGCAGCTTCTTTCTCATATGGTTCAGAAGGAAACACCATGCATGGTTATCGATACCCATGCCGGTGCCGGCGCCTACGCGCTAGACAGTGCCTTTGCCACAAAAAACGCAGAATTCGACACCGGCATCGGGAAACTATGGGACCGGAAAGATTTACCGGGACCTCTGGCTGAGTACGTAGCGCTGGTGAAAGCCATGAATCCCAGTGGCAAGATGCGTCATTACCCCGGTTCCCCTTACATCGCCGACAAGACCATGCGCGAGCAGGATCGTTTGCGCCTCTTCGAATTGCATCCGAACGAGAGCAAGATTCTGCAGGACAATTTTCGTAAGGTCGATGCGCATGCGGCTGCCCAAGGCGTGCGTTCGACGGCTCGGGGTACACGGGTCATGATCGAGAAAGCCGATGGTTTTTTAAGCTTGAAAGCCCTGTTACCGCCCCCCTCACGCCGTGCATTGGTGTTGATCGACCCGCCCTACGAGGACAAGGGTGATTACAAGCGTGTAAAGGATGCACTGCAGGACGCACTGGTGCGTTTCGCCACGGGAACCTATGCGGTCTGGTATCCGGTGCTGCAGCGTATGGAGTCGCGGCAACTGCCCGACAAATTGAAACGCTTGACGGCAAACGGCTGGGTTAATGTTACGCTCACCATCGGTACTGCTTCTCCGGATGGATTCGGGTTGCACAGCAGTGGCATGTTTATCCTGAATCCGCCCTATACGCTCGAACCCATGCTGCGTACGCTGATGCCGTTTCTGGTGAGCGTTTTAGGTCGCGACGCAGGCGCCGGTTTTACGCTCGAGAGCGGCACCACACTTGCGCCGTACACCGGTACCAGGCGTGTCTGACACATGCAGAAACATTGCCTCCTCGCAGGTGTTATGCAACCCGTTGAGCTGAATCCGGTTCGCCAAAGCGCCGGGAGCCTGTAGAGTCCGTACTTAAGTATTTACATATTCCAAATCCGTGCGCCGTTGTAGTGCAAATTCGATCATGTCAAATTTACCAGCCGATCCGTTGTCAAATGACTCACGCGTGCGCGAGTTCTTCCTTGCGCGGCAACCAATCCTGAATCGTGAGCAGGCATTGGTCGGCTACGAATTGTTGTATCGGCGGGCTGCTGTCGGTCCGGCCGATGTGGTCGACAACCTCGCGGCAACCGCTGCCGTGATCGAGCACACTGCGGCCCTGGGTCTGGAAACGGTAATTGGCGCTACGCTAGGATTCGTCAATGTCGATGAATCGGTGCTGATGTCGGACATCGTGCAATTTTTTCCAGCGGATAAAGTCGTGCTCGAGATCCTGGAGACTGTCGCTGCCAGCCCGGCATTGATTGCCCGCGTAAGCGAACTGGCGCAAGCCGGGTACAGTTTCGCACTCGATGACGTTGTCACGCATTCGGAGCACCTGGCACCATTTTTTCCTTTTGTAAAAATCATCAAGATCGATGTGACCGGCATGCCTGTAGCGCAGTTGCAGGCGTTGAGTGCTCGCTTTACAGCAGCGGGCAAGGTGCTGCTTGCAGAAAAAGTGGAAACGATCGACGAGTTCAATGCTTGTATGGCACTCGGTTTCAGCTACTTCCAGGGATATTATTTTGCGCGGCCGATCATACTGAGCGGCAAGAAGCTGGCATCCTCACAACTGACGCTGGTGCAACTTCTCAGCCTGCTTACCAATGATGCCGATAATGACCGCATCGAGGCGATGATCAAGCAAGATGCTTCGATCGGCCTGATGTTGCTGAGGATGGTAAACGCAGCGGGTGTAGGCACCATCAAGCGTGTCGATTCACTGGGACAGGCATTGGTGATACTCGGCCGCCGACAACTGCAGCGCTGGCTGCAGATCATCCTTTATGCGCAACCCGGCAAGGACGGCCTGTCCGCTTCGCCATTGCTGGCGCTGGTGACAACCCGCGGCAAGTTCCTCGAATTGATCGCCACCAGGTTACGGCCCGGCGAACGCACAGTCGCCGACACCGCTTTCACGGTTGGCATCATGTCGCTCATGGATACGCTTTTCGGACAATCCATGGCATCGATGCTGGAGCAAATCACGCTTTCCGATGAAGTCCGGGAAGCGCTTACCGCCCGTACCGGTTTCTTTGGCGACCTGTTGCAACTAGCCGAGTGCATCGAACGCCTGGACGAGGCCGGCGAACTGGTTGGTCCGATTCTTGCAAAGCTTTGCCTCACGCCTGAGGAGCTTAATGAAATGCAGCTGCTGGCATTCGAATGGAGTAATCAGGTAACGGCGTCACCTGATTGAAGTCAATTACGATATTCGAGTAATTTGCAACATGGTTATGCGGATTTCTGGGGTGTTTTTTGTACCATGATGAAAAGTATTTGCGAAAGCAGCCCTTCTTACGCCACGCGTTGCCAGCCGTGATCGGACCGGCTCCTAAAGCCTTTAATAGTGCGGCCCCAAACAGCTCGATTAAAAACATTCGTGCTATTCCTAACCCTTACCTGACCGTTGCGATTCAACTTGCCATGGCTCCGGTATTGATTTTTATTGCAGCTCTTTTCTATGGACTGAGCCTGTATATGTTTGCCGATCTTTTTAACGCGACAGTCGGCGGCCGCATCGCCTCGGTGATGGTGCAAGGCCTACTCGCTGCGTTCGCTGCGTTCGCTGTATCGCTGGTGCCGTCCTTTCCAATTGCATATGTCTATGGCAAAGTTTCGCCACTGCCAGCCTTGATCCGCTGCTTGCCAGTAATCGGTACCCAGTTGGGCGCAATGGCGCTTTACCGCCACCCACTGGCCTTGGTAATCCATGTCTTCGAGCTTTTTGTATTCCGTGCGCTTATGGTTGGCGGCGCCTGGGCAGCGCATCGCCATTTGCAAAGCCGCGAATTAATCCGCGCAGCGCTTAAAAAATGAACGTGGGTCAACGGCTTGATAACATCAACATTGGGTTGATGCTGCTCGCGTTGCTGTTCTCGCGCCTCGCGCCGTTTGAAAATTTCCTGATTGCGTTTGCAGTGCTGGGACCGCTGCATTACGTCACTGAAATTTCATGGCTTAAAGACAGAAATTTTTTCATGCCGCGAGCCCACGATAAGTGGGCGTTGCTGCTCTTGTTCGTCACGCTAATCCACGTCTATGTTTTCACAGGTGCCTTTGTGCTTTCTGGCGCCATGAAAAACGGCATCAAGTCGGGTTATATCGCAGTAGCCGTTTTCTAGTTTTGTCTGGTCGCGTGCTTGTATCAAATCTGCTGGTGCCTTGAGCGCGGCCACGCTAGAAAGCGTATTGAGCTTGCTAGCTCTGCAAGGCGAGCAACTGTTTAAAACGCCATTGGGCATGCTTCTCGTTCGCGCGGAGGATGTCAAACCGCGCTGGCTCACCAACCGACTGTTTCACCATCCCAGGCATAAAAACCACCAGAATCGGCCGGCTTTCGCTGGCTGATCACGTGCAGTAGCGCTTCGGCGACGAACGCCGGGGTGAAAAGCTTTGATGGCGAGACATTGCCCTGAAAAGGCTTGGACAAGGCGCTATCGGTCGTGCCGGGATGTAGTGCCAGCACGATCGATTGCCGGTTGAGTCGCGCCAGTTCGATCGCCAGAGTTTTCAGCAACTGGTTCTGCGCCGCCTTGGCCGCACGATAGCTGTACCACCCGCCGAGGCGGTTGTCGCCGATCGATCCGACCCGCGCGGACAGCGATGCAAACACTGTAGGCTCGGACTGACGCAATAGAGGCATGAGCGCTTTAGCCAGCAGCACCGGTGCAAAGGCATTGATTTCGAACGCTGCCTGTAATGACGCGAGAGTTACCTGCGCTAGCGATTTTTCAGCCAGTAAGCCGTTACCATGCAACGCGCCACTGGCATTGATCGTCAGATGCAACGTTGTAACCCGCTCCATGACAGCGGCTGCCAGCGTCGTTAACGAAAGCTCGTCGCTTATGTCACAGTCAAGCACCACGACCCGGCGAGGATTGGCGGCAGCAAGTGCTGCAAGCGCCGTGTTGCGGCTGGCGGTACGGGCGACGACAAATAGTTGCGCCACCTGGGTGTTGCTGGCGAGCGCCTCACAGAGCGCCAGACCAATGCCGCCTGTAGCGCCGGCAACCAGCGCATTGACCGGCAAATTATTTTCAAAAAGTAGTGACGCTTCGGGCATGGCCTTGAATATCCCTTGGGTGCACCCTGCATGGCGCAGCAGTTACAATGCTGGCGATGAACAAGGCATTTGTGAAAGAAAGCAGCGAGGATGACGACGACAGCGATCTGGCGTTGCCAGAGATACCTGCTGGCGCAAAAAATTACATCACACCGCAAGGGTACCAGCGCTTGCGCGACGAGTTGTTGCAACTAATCGACGTCGATCGTCCGGAAGTGGTGCGCATCGTGCACTGGGCAGCGTCGAACGGCGATCGATCGGAAAACGGCGACTACATTTATGGCAAGCGCAGGCTGCGGGAAATAGACCGGCGTATCCGCTTCCTGACCAAGCGCATGGATCTCGCTGCAGTGATCGACCCGAGCATGCATCATGGCAGCGACCAGATTTTCTTTGGCGCGACAGTCAGTTACCACAATCAGGCAGGCATCGAACACACCGTCACGATTCTGGGCATCGACGAGCTCGACCCCTTGCATGGCAAGATCAGCTGGATTTCACCCGTGGCACGGGCCCTTACCAAAGCACACGAGGGCGATACGGTAACGCTGCAAACCCCGGCCGGCGTCGAACACCTGGAGATCACCGCAGTCGGTTATCCAGCCCCTGCAGACGACACGCGCTGATTGCCACGGTGGCCGGTAATGCTGGTCGGTTCAGGGGCGATCACGCAAGATACGCGTGATGCTGCTGATGCGGCGAATGTTACGCATCAGGCGCGCCAAGTGCACGCGGTCTTCAACCTGTACGGTAAAGCGCAATTGAGTCATGACCAGATCCTGGTCCTGGTCCATGCCGACATGAATGATGTTGGCGTCGGATTCCCCGATTTCGGCCGCGACCCGTGCCAGCACCCCACGCTCGTTTTTCACGACGATCAGGATTCGGCAATCGAACCGGCGATGCAGCTCGGCCCCCCAGACGACCTCGATCCAGCGGTCCGGCTCCTTGATGCGCTGGCGTTTTGCAGTGTCGCAGTCGGCAGTGTGCACAACCAGGCCCTGGTCGCGCTTCAACTGGCCCAGGATGGCGTCGCCTGGAATAGGTTGACAGCATGCCGACAGGCAAACTGAGACACCTTCGCTGCCACAGATCACTACAGGGTCCAGCCGGCTGCCTGCGGGCAAAGCCGCTTTCATGACCGTACCAATGGGGGCGTCGCCCTCGACCAGCCCCAGTATGTGCCGAGCTACCAGCGCTGCCATGCGCTTGCCGACGCCGATATCGGCATGCAATTCGTCGAGCGAGCGTGCGCTCGATTCGTTGAGCAAGCGATCCGATAATAAAACAGGCAATTCAGGGTTGACGTCGAGCGCGCACAGCGCCTGGGACAGCAGTTTTTTCCCCAGTTCAATCGATTCACCGAGGTTAATGGTGCGCAGATAATGCCGGATCGCCGAGCGTGCCTTGCCCGTGCGCACGAACGTGAGCCATTCCGGACTTGGCCGTGAGTGCGGCGCCGTGACAATCTCGACGATGTCGCCGTTGCGTAATTCGGTGCGTAGCGCCGCCGGCTCGTGATTGATCTTTGCCGCCGTGGTCTGGTCGCCGATATCGGTGTGGATCGTGTAGGCGAAATCGAGCGCGGTGGCGCCACGCGGCAGGGCGATGATCTTCGACTTCGGCGTGAACACATATACCGAATCGGGGAACAGATCGACCTTCACATGCTCCAGGAATTCGGCTGAATCCCCAGTCTGCTTTTGAATGTCGAGCAACGACTGCAGCCAGGCGTGCGTGCGTTGCTGGAGCTCGGTAAGGCCAGAGTCACCATGCTTGTAAAGCCAGTGCGCTGCAACACCCGACTCGGCTACCTGATGCATTTCCTGCGTACGGATCTGGAATTCGACCGGCGTGCCGTACGGACCGATGAGCGTCGTATGCAGCGACTGATAACCGTTCAGCTTGGAAATGGCGATGTAATCCTTGAACTTGCCCGGCATCGGCTTGTACAACGCGTGCAGTGCGCCCAGACCGACGTAGCAGCTGGTAAAGCTGTCGACCACCACCCGGAAACCGTAAACATCCAGTACCTGGGAAAACGACAACCGCTTGCTGTGCATCTTGCGGTAAATGCCGAACAGGGTTTTTTCACGGCCGTACACATGCGCCTGCATGCCCGTGGCAGACAACGTGGTCTTGACCGATTCGAGAATCTTGCTAACCACTTCGCGACGATTGCCGCGTGCTGCTTTGACTGCTTTTGCCAGAGTTCGATAACGCATCGGATACAAATGGGAAAACGACAGGTCTTGCAGTTCACGGTAGATATTGTTGAGCCCGAGTCGATGCGCAATCGGCACGTAGACTTCCATGGTCTCGCGGGCAATGCGGCGTTTCTTTTCAGCGGCCATGGACCCGAGGGTGCGCATGTTGTGCAACCGGTCGGCCAGCTTGATCAGGATTACGCGCACGTCGCGGGCCATTGCCAGAAGCATCTTGCGAAAATTTTCCGCCTGTGCTTCGATCTGGCTTTGGAACTCGATCTTTTCCAGCTTCGACAAACCATCCACCAGCGTCGCCACCGGTGCACCGAAGCGCTCGATCAGCTCATCCTTCTTGACATCCTGGTCTTCCATGACGTCGTGCAGGAGTGCCGCCATGATCGCCTGGGCGTCGAGCTTCCATTCGGCACATATTTCGGCAACGGCAATCGGATGGGAGATGTAAGGTTCGCCGGACATGCGCATTTGTCCGAGATGCATCTCGTCCGAAAACCGGTAGGCTTCCTTGACCTTGCGCAGTTCAGAAGCCGACAGGTATTCGGCAAGGCGGGTGGTGAGGTGCGTGACCGAGGCCACGCCGGGCGCTGGCGTCGGTTCCTGGATGGGTGACACCGCTTGCTGACGCGCAGGCTTGGGCTGCGCGCGCCCCGGGGAGGAGCGGGGCTCGGCGGCTGCCGACAACAGCGAATCTGGCGGTGTCAGGTTCATTCGAAGAAAGTCGCTTTTCCCGGTTCGTTTGCGGCGTCATGCTACATGAGTGTCATGCCGATCAGCTTGGCACTTTCTTCAGCATTTCAATACCTACTTTGCCGGCCGCAATCTCGCGCAAGGCTGAAACAATCGGCTTGTTCTTGCAATCCACTTTAGGCGTGTGGCCTTTCAATATCTCGCGGGCGCGGTAGGTGGCTGAAAGGGAAAGCTGAAACCGGTTGGGAATGTGTACTAGACAATCTTCGATCGTGACGCGTGCCATGTGAACTCCTGAGAAAATTTCTGGTGTTGGAAAATCAGCGCAGAGGGGCGTGAATACCAAGCTGGGCGAAAAGGGAAGCGTTGCGGGCAGTCTGTTGCGAAAAGCGGCAACGCGCGGCCCTTACGATCGCGCCGAGCTCGGTCAAAGCGCTTGCAAACTCTTGATTAATAATAACATATTCAAACTCGGAGGCATGCGCAATCTCGCCGCCTGCGGCCAGTAAACGGCGGGTAATGACGTGGGCGTCGTCCTGGCCGCGCTTTTTCAGGCGTTCTTCCAGCGCATCGATGGATGGCGGCAAAATGAAGATGCCGACGGCGTCCGGAAATTGCTTCTTCACCTGCTGCGCGCCTTGCCAGTCGATTTCCAGCAACAGGTCGTCTCCAGAGGCAATCCGTTGCGCCATATTCAGCCGTGACGTTCCGTAATAGTTGCCGTGCACCTCTGCAGACTCGAGAAATTCGCCGGCCGCCCGGCGCGCCAGGAAGTCGGCTGCATCCGTGAAAAAATACTCGCGCCCGTGTTGCTCGCTCGGGCGCGGTGCCCGCGTCGTGGTGGAAATCGAGAGCTTGATCGCCGGGTCTTGCTCCAGCAGCGCATTGACCAGGGTCGACTTGCCTGCGCCGGATGGGGCGACCACCATGAACAGGCTGCCGGCGACGGTCGTTTCCAGATCGGACATGTTTGCCTCCATTTGTCGGGCCGGGCGGCCGCTTATTCCAGATTCTGTACCTGCTCACGCATTTGCTCGATCAGCAGCTTCATGCTCATCGAAGCATCCGACAGTTCTCTGACTGACGCTTTAGAGCCGACCGTGTTGGCTTCCCGATTCAACTCCTGCATCATGAAATCGAGCCGCTTGCCGACCTGGCCGCCTTTCTGCAGTAACTGGCGCGTCTCCGCCAGATGGGTCTCCAGGCGCGTCATTTCCTCCGATACATCGATACGTATGCCATACAGCGTGACTTCCTGGCGGATTCGGTCGAGCACGTCTTCGCGCGAGAGCGCACCGCTTGTACCCGCCGCTGTCGATAATGCCAGCCCAAGCGCGGTCTGCATTCGTTCCATCGCTTTTTGTTGGAATTGGGCAACAACTTGTGGCACCAATGGCGTGATCCGCACCACTAGTGCCTGCAGTTCGTCCACCCGGGATTCCAGTGCCGCCTGCAGCGCGGCGCCTTCACGGGCCCGGCTATGGAGAAAGGCAGTCATGGTTTCCTGCATTGCATCGACGACTTCGTCTTGCAAGCCTTGCTGGGAGAGATGCGCCTCCTCGACCATGCCAGGCCAGCGCAACACATCCGATACGGTCAATGGTGAAGCGTCGACAAACGCTGCGCGAACCTGCATCTGCAGCGCCGCAAGCAATGCCAGTGCCGCGCCATTGAGTGCCTGCGGCGCAACGCCTGCATTCCGGTGCCCGATGCTGACGCGACATTCGACCTTGCCGCGGGTGATGCGCGCCATGATCGCCTCGCGCAGGTTTGGCTCCAGTGCGCGCAGGTCGTCGTTCATGCGGAACTGTAAATCCAGGAAGCGGGAATTGACGCTTTTAAGTTCGATTGTCAGAGTGCCGGCGGTGGTCTCGCGGGTGACGACCGCATAACCCGTCATACTTGAAATTGTCAAAATCCCATCCCCGTTTTTGCTTTGTTTTTTGCTTTACAAACATTTTATTTGTCCACACAATCAAAGCAACCTTTCGAAGGAAGCCATGACTGCGCAAAACAATGCTCCATTACCTGACGGACTGGACATTTCCGAGTACCGCATTGTAAAGAAAATTGCTTCAGGCGGGTTCAGTATCGTCTACCTTGCCTATGATGGCGACGGTAATGCGGTGGCGATCAAGGAGTATTTGCCGAGCACGCTGGTGTTGCGTGCGCCGGGTGAACTGGCGCCGGCAATCGCCAAGGACAATTTGCCGACGTTTCGTATCGGCTTGAAATGTTTTTTCGAGGAAGGCCGGGCGCTGGCGCGCATTGCGCATCCGAATGTTGTGAGGGTGCAAAATTTTTTCCGCGCCAACGAAACGGTCTACATGGTGATGGCTTACGAATCCGGGCGCTCGCTGCAGGAATATATCCTGCGCCGGCGCGACAAGGGCGAGAAGCCGCTAGTGTCGGAAACATTCATTCGCAAGATGTTTTCCCAGGTCATGAACGGCTTGCGCGAAGTGCATACGCACAAGCTGCTGCATCTCGATCTGAAACCGGCAAATATTTATCTGCGCGCGGATGGCACGCCGATTCTGCTCGATTTCGGTGCTGCCCGCCAAACGCTAAAAACCGATCTGCCCAAACTTTATCCGATGTACACCCCGGGTTTTGCCGCTCCCGAACTGTATGTAAAAAATGCATCGCTCGGACCATGGACCGATATTTACGGCATCGGTGCATCGATGTTTGCCTGCATGGTTGGCGCGCCGCCGCAGCCTGCAGATCAGCGCGTTGACAACGACAAGATGGAGGCACATTTTTCCAGCCTCGAAGCGATCTATTCGCCGCAATTGATCCAGGTGATCCGCTGGAGCCTGATGGTGGACCCGCTGGCGCGTCCGCAGAGCGTCTTCGCCCTGCAGAAAGCATTGCTGATGGAGGCGCCAGTCAAGTTGGCCCGCTCACTGGGAAACGGTGCGCTGGGGCAGGCGACGCGCAAGATGCGCAGCCTGTTTCGCAATCGATTTCGTGGCGTGGGCAAGCCAATCCGCAGCAATGCCGCAACCACGATCATGAATATAGAAACCATTCATCCCCGCTCCTGAATCATTTGCAAGTGATTTGCAGATGATTTGCAATTCCTAAACATGGAAGGCTGGCCCGGCATGCGATTTTCGGTTTACCAGGAGAGCCACATCGGTGGCCGCAAGAATAACCAGGATCGCATGGGCTATAGCTTCACCCGCGACAGTCTGTTGCTACTGCTGGCTGACGGCATGGGCGGGCATATCCAGGGGGAAGCAGCAGCGGCGATCGCCGTGCAAACGATCGGATCACTATTTCAGCAGCAGGCAACGCCGTACATAAAGAAACCGGAGCGTTTTCTGCAGGAAGCCTTTCTCTCTGCGCACCGGGAAATCCTGCGTTACCGCGAACGCCACGACCTGCCGGAAACGCCCCGCACCACGATCGTTGCCTGCCTGGTTCAACACAACAATGCTTTTTGGGCACATTGTGGCGACTCCCGGTTGTACTGGATGCGCAGCGGTCAGGTGCTGACCCGTACCCGCGATCATTCGCGCATTGAAAGCCTGATTGCCGAAGGCCGGGTAGATGCCCGCGAACGCCATACCCATCCCGAGCGCAACAAGCTGTTCAACTGCCTCGGTGCGCCGACGGCGCCGGTGGTCGATCTTTCGCGGCGGGCCAGTCTGCAGGCTGGAGATATCCTGTTGTTATGCTCCGACGGTCTGTGGGGCGTGGTGCCCGACGAGATATTGACAGCCAGCCTGCGTAGCAACACCATCGTTCGCGCCGTGCCGGAACTTATTGCCACTGCCATCGATGCCGGTGGTCAGCATGGCGACAATGTCACGGCACTGGCAATGATGTGGGAAACGGGCGACGCACTCGCTGGCGACGAGGGATCGAATACAATTACGACCCGTTCGCTGCCGCTGGGCAGCGTCACCACCACGATCCAGGCGCCGCACTTCCCCGAACCCGGCCAGACCGAGGTTGCGGATGTCTTTAACGAAAGCGACATTGAAAACACCATCGAGGAAATACGTCTCGCTATCGAGAAATCATCGCGCATCGCAAATGAAGACACCAGCAGGGAGTAAGCGTTGTGGCTACTGACTTGACCAACGTCGTTGTCCTGCGCCCGAGCGCGCGTGCCGCAAATGCCTTGCGGAGCATAAAAATCACCCGGGATTTCACCCGTCACGCAGAGGGGTCGGTGCTGATCGAATTCGGTGACACCAAGGTCATCTGCACTGCCAGCATAGAAGACAAGGTTCCCGGTTTTCTCAAAGGCAAGGGCCAGGGCTGGATGACGGCAGAGTACGGCATGCTGCCGCGCTCCACCCACACTCGCATGGACCGGGAGGCCGCGCGCGGCAAACAATCCGGTCGCACCCAGGAAATCCAGCGCTTGATCGGACGTTCCCTGCGGGCCGCATTCGACCTGAAATCGTTTGGCGAGCGCACGCTGCACCTGGATTGCGATGTCATTCAGGCGGATGGCGGCACGCGCACTGCATCGATCACCGGTGCCATGGTTGCCTCCTACGATGCCTTTCGCAAGCTGGTCGAGCAAGACAAGCTGGCGGCGGTGCCGTTAATAAACTTCGTCGCGGCGGTGTCGGTCGGTGTGTATCAAGGCATGCCGGTGCTCGACCTGGATTATCCGGAAGATGCCAACTGCGATACCGATATGAATGTCGTCATGACCGATGCCGGAACATTTGTCGAAGTGCAAGGTACTGCCGAAGGCACGGCGTTTGACCGCGCCACCCTGGATGCGCTGCTGGATCTGGCCCACCAGGGAATCGATGAATTGATCGTCTTGCAGAAATCGGCGTTGGGATTGGCATGAGCGGTAGTGGCTTTTCCGGGCTAGGGCAGGGCGCACGCCTGGTTCTGGCTTCCGGCAATGTTGGCAAGCTACGTGAATTCGCCGACATGTTCGTGCCGCTTGGCCTGGAACTGGTGCCGCAGGGTGCACTTGGCGTTGGCGAGGCAGAAGAGCCGCACTGCACTTTCATCGAAAACGCATTGGCGAAGGCGCGGCATGCGGCGCACGCCACCGGCTTGCCGGCGCTGGCGGACGATTCCGGCATCTGCGTCAATGCACTGGGCGGTGCGCCGGGGGTGTTATCGGCGCGGTATGCGGGCGAGCCGAAATCGGACGCGCGCAATAACAGCAAGTTGCTCGCCGACCTTGCTTTTCATGCTGACAGATCGGCGCATTACTACTGCGTTCTGGTATTGGTGCGCCATGCGCACGACCCGCAGCCGGTGATTGCCGAAGGTATCTGGCGTGGCGAGATAATTGCCGCACCGCGTGGCGCCAATGGCTTCGGTTACGACCCCTATTTCTGGTTGCCTGCGCATCAGCAGACGGCTGCAGAAATGCCGGCCAAACAAAAAAACCACGTCTCGCACCGGGGCCTGGCGCTTCGGTCGCTGCTTCAAGCGCTGGCCTGATGCAGACATGACCCCCACATGATTTTTACCTGATCTCCACATGATCCCGATCGTACCGTTAAACACTCTAGTGAGCGGCGTGGCGCAATCGGCTGCGGCCTACCTACGCCCCGGTGTATTGAACCTGAGCGCCTTGCCGCCTTTGTCGCTCTATATTCATTACCCGTGGTGTGTAAAAAAATGTCCGTACTGCGATTTCAATTCGCACGAGGTGGGTCCGGAATCGCTGGAAAATGCTTACCTCGATGCCTTGCGGCGTGACCTGGAAAACGCTTTGCCGCTGATCTGGGGACGCAGGATCTATACGGTATTCATCGGTGGCGGCACACCGAGCCTGCTTTCGGCGGCCGGGCTGGACCGGTTGATGTCGGATATCCGCACGCTGCTGCCGCTCGACGGCGCTGCAGAGATCACGATGGAGGCAAACCCCGGCAGTTTCGAATCGGATAAATTCGAGGCTTATCGCGCCAGCGGCATCAACCGGCTGTCGATCGGCATCCAGAGCTTTGACCGACGCCATCTGCATGCGCTCGGCCGGATCCACGACGACGACGACGCCCATCGGGCAGTCGCCATCGCGCAACGTACTTTTCAGAATTTCAACCTGGACCTGATGTATGCCTTGCCGGGGCAGACCCTGGAGCAGGCACAGGCTGATATCTCCGCAGCGATCGACACTGGCGCACCGCACCTCTCGCTTTATCATCTGACGTTGGAGCCAAACACTTATTTCGCTAAATTTCCGCCGGCGCTGCCCAACGACGATGCCAGCGCCGACATGCAGCAGATGATCGAGGCGACGATGGCTGCCGCCGGTTACGATCATTATGAAATTTCTGCCTATGCAAAACCGGGAAGGCAGGCCCGGCACAACCTGAATTACTGGCAGTTCGGCGATTATCTCGGCATCGGCGCCGGTGCCCATTCAAAAATCTCGTTTCCGCATCGGGTGCTACGGCAAGCCAGATTCAAGCAGCCCAAACGCTACATGGAGCAGGCGATGGCTGCAACGGCTGTGGAGCAGGAAGCGGAAATTTCACGTGGCGAACTCGGTTTCGAGTTCATGTTGAATGCGTTGCGACTGACCGACGGTTTTGCCGTGAACCTGTTTGCCGAACGAACCGGCATGACCCTCAATGCCGTGGAAAAAGCGCTCAATGAAGCCGAGCATCGGGGGCTGCTGTTGCGCGACCATCGATTCATTCGGCCCAGTGAACTGGGCCGACGGTTTCTCAATGACCTGCAACAGATTTTTTTGCCGGACTGAGTCAGTATTGTCGTCTGCAAGAATCTACCAGGCGGCTTCGTCGATCACGGTCTTGAACTCCATGTTGCGGTATGCCCGGAAGGTCGAGATCATATGCTCGCGGCTGGTGACCTGCTCGGCACAGTTGCCAGTAGCCGGTCAGGAAGCGAGTTTTTCCCTTGCACCATCCGCAACGCTACCGCTGCCACTTTGCTTGCCTGGCTTGAGATCGATACCGGTCATCGGATCGCTGGTGGGATCGGAGGCGGTACGTATCGCCATCTTCTCCAGGGTGCGCCCGCCGAGTTGACCAAAGCCGGACCGCCGCCGTAACGCACTTGTGTGACGTGGCTGTCGTTTCCAGCACCAGTGATGGAGCGGTAGATATCAGCCTCGGATTCCACGCCTTCGGCCAGACGGCCCTTGGCCCCTTTGTTCAGCATGGCGGCAATCGTGCCGATCACTTCCAGATGGCTCAATTCTTCGGTGGCGATATCCATGAGCAAATCCTTGCGCCCCGGATCGTCTTCGCCCAGTGCCTGGGTGAAGTAGCGACAGGCGGCAAGCTATGCTATGCAAAAAAACGTCTTGCGTTCGTACATTATTTACCGGTGACTTGCCTTGAAAAAATGCTACACCGTAGGCCGCTTCAAGTCCTCCCCCTTCATAATTTTTACTGCTTGTTTATATATCGCATCTGCATTTCAGCCACCTGTCTGGAAGACGGTATCGAGACGGGCGGGTGTTAATAACGGTTTGGAAGCGACCGTAGCCAAGCTGTCAGGCGATTTGCGTGTTGCATTGCTGGCAACTCGATAACCCTGCAAGTCGTGCGGCACCAGACGATGAGAACGGGGGAAATCGCTGTCACGAGTATCCAGTAACTCGTGGCCGACATTGCCCGCACGTGACCGCTGCCGACAAAGTAGTTGATCAGCACGAACAACAGCATTCCGTGCAAAAGATAGATGCTGTAAGCCATCTCGCCAAGAGTGCGTGACACGGTGGCAACGAGTCCCCCGAACAGCGTGGCGCCACCCGCTATTAGAATGAACGCTACCGACAGCAACGCCAGTTGCGGATAATCGTTGATTTCTGGAAACAGGAGGACGACAGCCACGGTGCAGAAAATTGCCAGAATCGAGCCTACCGAGGTTGCCGCGACACGGCACAATGCAGTTGAGCGTACCGCAAGTGCTGCTGCGATACCGCCGCCAAAGGCCATCAGCAGGGGCGGGGCTACGTGATGCAGTATCGCAGCGCCGATGCCAGCCAGGCTGAGTAGCAGATAAGGCAGGGGTGGGGCGATGCGCACCGTCAACGCAAGCACCGGCAACGCAAGGTAGAAAAACCATTCATACGGGAGCGACCAAGTAACGCCGGCAATGATCACCCATGTATCTTTCAGATGGTTCAAGTCTGGAGCGCCCAAAATGGTAAAACTTAACCACTTGATCAAGGATTTGACGATCACCAGAATTGGTTCATTGAGCACCCCCTGCGACTGATAAGCCACGATTGCCCCAATGCAAAGCAGCAAGAACAGGTACAACGGCGCCAAACGCAGCACCCGCGAAACGAAAAATTTGCCCCAGTCGATGCCGCGTACCCGGCTATCAAGTAATTTGTTGTAAAAAAGAAAGCCCGTGATCATGAAAAACAGCGCCACGCTTGCCTGCCCGAGATTGGTGTAGAACGCCGAGGGCGGTGACGTCCACTTTCCCGTTTGCAAATAGAAATACCAGATCGAAGCATGGTGAATGAACACGAAAAACGCCAGATATCCGCGCAAGCCATCGATGCTGGCGAATCGCCCCTGGCTGGCAGGTGCGCCGCCGATTTTTTGCAGGAAAAATGCTGTGGCAAGGATCATAAGCAATGGTGCAAGGGCGAAAACCGGGTTGGTTGCATGCATAGGAAAGCCGATTGATAAAATAAGGGGATTAACGCTGACTACGGAAAAATCTTTTGGCGGACGATGCGAGTCTGCAGGGCAGTCGCAACAAACAGTCGAGGATTTGGCGGCAGGATCGAAATTGTCGAAAAGATTAAAAAGAAACGACGAATAAAAGTATTGAAGGTTTATTTATTGACAGCATCCGTTGCAAACTGTTCCGCAAGAAAATGCTAATCAGGGTCGTAATCGTCGAAAAGTGCTTTTTTAACTGAGCCATGTCGGCAGAAAAGTTGGCTTTTCTCCAGCAAACAATCGACTGCGCACAATATTCCCGACGTGACAGATAAACGTAACCCGGACCGAAAAGTAAAGTTGTCAAAATTACATTCCGACACTAACAAATTTACACGTTCCCAATTGTTAAAGCAGTTTCCATAGCGTTAACGTAAGGAACACTAAAAGATAGTAGGCAATACCGTGGCGACAGCAACCCTCACATCAAAAGGCCAGATCACTTTGCCAGCTTCGGTATGCCCAGTTCTTGGGCTGTAATCCAGAAACCGGATAAAGTTTGTCGAAATCAATCCAGGGCAGTTTGCAATCGTGCCGGCGACAAACCCGGTGTCTTCGCTGAAAGGCTTGCTCCGTAAGCCAGACCTGCCGGTGACGATCGAGGCAATGAATGCCGCAATCGCGGCGCAGGGCGGCAAAGCAAAATGAGCGTCTTCGATACCAATGTTCTGGTGCGTCATACCATACAGGACAATCCGGAGCAGACACCGCGCGCAACAGCCTAAGTGATCGGATTTCTCGGATTGCCTGATCGAGCGATCGGCGAATGCTGCGGGGTGTGATCACACCGTTACATTTGCTGTCGATGCGGTGGCGGGCACCAATATGCGGCTGGTCCGTTAGGACTGCATCTACCTCATCCGTGGCCGTGAGTTTGCTCACGCGCCGATATCGTCGATTGCATTGAGGGCTTTTACAATCGAACACGAGGCCATAACCATTTCCGCCAAGCCAGTTCCAAGGCATTTGAATGCGCTGTTGGCAGGAACCGGCAAACAGGAACTGACTCGCATCGCGACAGTCATATGCGACTATCTGGAGAAAACCGAATGAGTGACAAACTTCCGGCCATCGCTTTCGCCGGCCTTCGCTCTAATTTCCGGCAATCAGCGCTGATTGCAGGCTTTGCCCTTGCCATCGTGCTGCCGGCAATTGCGCAGCAAGCACATCACCATCACACCAGGCAAGGCACCGAGCGTCCTGCACCGTTTGTCGCCAGCACTGCCAAGCCATTCTCCGCCCTGATGGACGACGCGATGGCGGTGATGGATGACGATATGAAGCGTGCACCGATGGATGGCGTGGCGGAACATGATTTCGTCACCATGATGATGCCGCATCATCAGGGCGCCATCGACATGGCGAAAGCGCTGTTGCTCTACGCTCAGGATCCGGAACTGAAAAATCTGGCGCAAGGCATCATCACCGAACAGCAAAATGAAATCCGCATCATGCAGGCATGGTTACAACGCTATCAGGCACGACAATCCAGTGCTGCGAAACCTGCTACACCTGGCAAATAACGCCAGCTTATCTCCCATCAAGAAAGATCGCCCATGAAAAATTTTACGCTGTCTGCCGCCACTATCGGCGTGGCGATCGTCAACCTGGCATGGGCCGCTCCGGCGGCTCAGGACCGCGTCTACACTGGCGACCAGAACAGTAATACCGTCTCCGTCATCGATCCGGCCACCAACCTGTTGCTGGGTCAGATCAAACTCGGCAATCAGCGTCCCGATGTGCTGTCGCCGCTTTACAAGGGCGAGCTCAATGTACATGGGCTCGGTTTTTCGCCGGACCACAAGACCCTGATTGCAATTTCCAACGGCTCCAATTCGGTCACCTTCATCGACACCGCCACCAACAAGGTTAAGGGTGTCGCTTATATCGGCCGCTCGCCGCACGAAGGATTTTTTACCGCTGACGGCAAGGAAGTATGGGTAGTCGTACGCGGCGAAAACTACATTTCCGCGATCGATTCACTCGAAGTCTCACTTTTCAAGCTCAAGCCGCAAACGGTCTACAGCGTGTACGTAAGTGGACAGAAGACGCCGGTTGCTAGCTTGAAGACGAACCCGATGGGCATGGCCAACGGCACCACGATCGGCCCATCGCGCGAAGTCGCCAATATGCTGTCGGCGCAGGATGCCGTACCGAGTAAGATCATCGTGATGGAAGGCGATGCGCCTGCCGATAGCGGGAAAGCGGTGTTGGTCAGTACGCTTTGAAGGAGAAACAAATGACACTGCAAAAATATCAGTCGTGCATCGACGCCTGCATTACCTGTGCGCTTGCCTGCGACAACTGTGCCGCTTCTTGTTTGAAAGAAGATGACGTAAAGATGATGGCATCCTGTATCACCCTGGATGTGGACTGTTCGCAAATCTGCAGCCTGGCCGCGGGCTTCATGGCACGTGACAGCCGGTTCGCAGCGCAAGTCTGCAAGCTGTGCGCGGAGATCTGTCAGGCATGTGGCGAGGAATGCAAGAAACACGATGCGCAACACTGCCAAGATTGTGCAAAGGCTTGTCAGCGTTGCGTCGAAGAATGCCGCTCGATGGCGACTGCCTGATTTTTGAACAGGCGCTGCCAGGTTCATGAGTGATGTCGTCAAACTTCACGCAGTCGATCTGCCGAATGGGGCAGGGCGTGTGTGGTACTGACGAAAGCGTTCGGCGCACTACAGGCGACTTGGCTTGCTCGACTCAAGAGGTTGATCGCCACTTCCACTTTCGCACATCGATATAGTTCAAGTCGGAAGTGTCCATCCCATTGCATACCGCGTCCAGGCGTATTACGCCAAGGTTTCCCGGGTTATTGGCTGGCATGCCAATCAGTGCACCTTTGACACCAACAGCTGCCACGGCCTTGAATAACTTGTAGCAAACGTATTCCCACCAGCCTCGCTGGTTTGACATGCATCATGCTAAAGCGGGTTGACGTACAAAGCTGGCGGTACACACCAACTACGCTGTACTTTCTTAATGGAGAGGTAAAAAAAATGCTTACCGAAAAAATGGCAGCTGGCGCTCCATTCCCACCCCTGTCGTGGTGCACTGTGGCGCACGGCGAGGTCGCGCCGGCCGGCGGCGGTGGATGGCACCTTTTGATCGTGTACCGTGGCAAACACTGCCCGCTGTGCAAGGCTTACCTGAATGAGCTCAACGGTATGCTCGACGCGTTTGCGCAAGCCAACATCGGGGTGCTGACTTTATCGGCGGACTCGCTGGACAAGGCGCAGGCCGAAGTGCAGGAGTGCGCCTGGACTTTTCCGGTCGGGTATGGCTTGACGGTGCCGCAGATGCGCACTCTGGGGTTATACGTTTCTGACCCACGCTCGCCGCAAGAAGCCGACCACCCGTTTGCAGAGCCCGGTGTATTCGTCATCAATCCGCATGGCGAGACGCAGATCATCGACATTTCCAATGCACCGTTCGCCCGTCCGGCACTGCCAGCGCTGCTTAAAGGCCTGCAGTTCGTTACCAGCGAGGACTACCCGATTCGCGGCCGTGCCTGACTTGAATATACATCGGACGCAGTGCTGATTCTCGATGAAGCCTGGTGTTATCTGTATGTGAATCGTGCAGCAGAGTTGCTGTTACGGCGCAATCGTGACCAGTTACTAGGAAGAAATCATTTTACGGAATTCCCAAGCTTGCGCGACACCCCTGCGCAAACGGAACTGGAAAACGCGCTGGAACTGCGCCAGCCGGCTCACTTCGAACAGTTTATTCCCCAGCTGTACGCTTGGCACCACGTGCTGGCAGTGCCCGCGCAAGGGCGCATGGTGCTGTTTTGTCGCGATATTACCAATCGCGTCCGAGCGCTGCGTGAGGATGCCGTACGAGCGGGACTACGCGCCATTTTCGAACATATCCCGGCTGCCGTCACATTGACCCGTGGGCGGGAACACCGCATAGACCTGCAGAATGAACGGTCACGCAAGTTGGTGGGCGGCCAGAATGTGGAAGGCAGGACCGTTGCGAATGCGCTACCAGAAGCGGGAGAACAGGGCTTCATCGAGTTGCTTGACCGGGTGTACGCTAGTGGAGAGGCGTTCGTCGGTAAGGAGTTGGCGTTGACATTGAAGCATGGTGTGGCTGACACCCTGGAGGAACGGTTTTTCGACCTGACGTACCAACCAGTCTTCGAAACTGACGGCAAGGTCAGCGGCATCTTGCATCTTGGAGTCGACGTCACTGAACGCCGCCAGGAACGCCAACAGTTGGCTCAGATCGCGGTTGAACGCTTGCGCTCAACGTCCATTTGCAAGCGATGCGGGCTGAATAGTGGGTGGATAGCCGCGGGGTAGGCAAATCCGACCCCTCAGCAGACTTAATATTGATCGAAGCTGTGCGTACTGAAATCCTAGCTTGCCAACTTACGGCTATCGTCGTGCAGGTGCTTTGGTCAAACGTACACGTAGCTTGATGCACATGCTCCCGGTCAATCACAAGCGTTTTTACCGCATCATGAAAGCGCATGCGCTGCTGTTGCCCAAAGCGCCGAAACAGCGCGTTAGCAGTCGTATCCACGATGGCCGGGTCGCGGTGTCCGAATCAAATACAGGTTGATGCTCGGACGGCCAGGTCGTAACAGGCACCTTCACCAAATTGTCAATACGTTTAAACGTGACTGCGTTAGTCAGATGGATCGCAGCCCGGCAGCAACCGTTCTGGCGCAGCCGCCAAATGCTTTTACGCATTTTGATGAAGTGCCCCGCATTCAGCATCAAAGCTGAAATCACTTCGTTTGTACTGCAAAGAGATGGCAAGTCAAGCTGAGGAGAATGACGCAAATTAAGCACTGACCAGTGGCCGGTTATGTAGGGGCAAGATGAGTAAGGTACTGTCGTCGAGTCGAGAGCACAGCATTGTTCCCATGCTAAATAACGCTTAGTAAGAACAACCTAGGAATACAGAATTGCGGGCTGTTTTCTTTTCTCCCTCCTCGCTCGCGATGGAAATCTATCTCGCCATTGGTCCCAATTTCTCCAAGATCGTATGTGCGACCTTGATGCGAGCGGGGATCGGGAAGTTCTTGTTCGCCAGCATCACGATGCCGATCTTCTTATCCGGCACGAATGCCACATAGGCGCCGAATCCGTTTGTCGAGCCGGTTTTGTCGAACAGGGTCTGTCCAGACGGCACTTGCGGCGGTATGAGTCGTTTCGCAGCATTGGATTCCATGATCATGGTGGTGGAGTTGCCCGCCAGCAGCCGCTCCAGAGTGATGGGGTAAGGATATTGCTCCCATCCAAGCCCCTGCACCATATTCCCGACCTTGAAAAAACCTAAATGAGTGCCATCAATCGCGCGTTGCATCGGCTCTTTTAGCCCGCTCGATGCGATGTTCGCCTGCACGAAGCGGATCATGTCAGCCGCCGTCGACTTGATGCCATATGCTTCCGCATCAAATATGCCCGGGGTTACCCGGACGGGTTTGTTCGCCTTGTTGTACCCCCACGCATAGTTGACCATCGCAGCTTCCGGCACGCGGATATAGCTGCTGGTTAGGCCAAGTTGAGGAAAAATCTGGGTTTCCATGGCGTCGGCAAAACTACTCTTCAGGGCGAGTCCCGTGACATGCCCGAATAGGCCGATGCTGGGATTGGAATATCTGCGTTGTGCACCGGGCGCTGCGTCCGGTTTCCATTGCTGAAAATAAGCAATCATTTGATGATTATCTGAAACCTCATCGGGAGCTTGCAGCGGCAGCCCGCCAGCAGAATAGGTGCCGAGATGGAGCAGGCTCGCCTTGTTAATCGCGCTACCCTTTAGTTGTGGCATATATTTATCGGGGTGATCGTCCAACGATAGCTTCCCAAGCACCTGTGCGTAAGAGGCTAGCGTCGCCGTGAAAGTCTTGCTGACGGACCCGAGCTCGAAGAGCGTTGTCTCGCTGACCGGCGTATTTTTCTCCAGCGAAGCGACCCCGTAGTTAAAGAAAAGGGCTCGACCGTCGATAGTAACGGCAATAGCCATTCCAGGCACGTCGTACTCGGCCATGAGAGGACCAATAGCGGTATTGACGATGCCGCGGATCTTCGCGGAATCGTCCGCAGCCCAACTAATAATGGGTAAGACGCAAGAGCAAATGAGGGCAGTTGCTTTGCGGCTGATGAGTTTTTGCCAGATGATCAAAATGATTTTTCCTTTTCCTGATGTTGTATAACGGCTTAGCGGTCCGGCAACGACTCGCCAACTATACAACCCCGGTAAAGCAAGCTGAATAGGGGGGGTAATCCCCCCGTAAAAGAACGGTCTTCGGAGGTAGAATTTTCTCGATTTGTTCGACACGGTCGGCGAAGTGCAAGACTTCGCGACCCACTGGCTATGGAATTACGATTACGAACGCCCGAACATGGCATTGGGCGGGTTCACCCCGAAGCAGCGGCTCGCTATGGCCGCATAGTTTCTACTTTTGCCGACCGTTAAAAGCGGGGGGATTGCCGTCTTAGTTGCTACTGTTGGACTTTTCCAGCTACGGCGACAGCCGACCATCTGCGGCAGCCGCATAAAATTAGCGACCGTCAGCTATGGAATGTATTGGCGACCAACCGATCGAAGAAGCTGGACCGGGTGGCTTATCCAAATCGAAACACATGCGCAAAAATAGGCAAGGAATAGAAATGCCACGGGGAAGAAATAGCGAAACTCATGGTTTTGAGAGGTAAGAAAAAAAGATCCATAATATATGGCGGGAATCATCGTTAACGGAACTAGGTATTTCTCCCGTTTTGCGAGATGAAAGGCCATGGCGGCCATAAGAAGGAAGACCAACCATGGCCTAAATAGGATCTTTCCCGAAAATTCAGAAAATCTGAAATACCGATTGATGAAGTTTTCTTTTTTTGGCGAGGTCTCAAATCCAATTGTCTTCATCAAAGCCGCCCACTTCGGTTCCCTCCAACGGCCTATTTCCTCGTTCTTAATGCCATCCCCGCCTATTCCCATTACACTTCTGATGTACTTCAGCTTCTCAGGAAAGAACACTGCTGGGTGGTCTACTGCAATAGATACATATCGCTCCAAGAGTTCGCGCCCGCGCCAACTTGGAACCTTGCTGATGAATACGTCCCACTCGCGGCCACACCAAATGCCGTGGTAACAGATTCCTTCCTTCAAATCATCGACGGAAGCTCCGAAGGAATTTAAGAATTCAATATCCCTCTTATCATTGGTCTTAGTAGCCATATTGGCGTACTCCCATGCAGTTCCAATCAAAAAACTGTTGCCTCTTGTCATTCCCAACATTACCGGAAGAGATAAAACAAAGGCAGTTAGAATGAGGCAAAGAGAGGTTGTCAGAAACAGTTGGCCCCGCTTGAATTCATTTCGCTGTAGAAAAAGGATTAGGAATACGGCTGGAATGATGAGAGCTGCATTCAATCGCGTTCCTATTGCTGCGGCAACGACCATCGGTATAAGAAAAATCCTTAATTTCCACCTATTCAGAAGAAGTAAAAAAAGAAATGCAAGCTGTATCGCAAAGAGGGTATCGTAGCTAACGAATACCGAGTATATCTCGTTGACCGGAGCAAGCAGCATCAATGACGCCACAGCATTCCCTGCTAGATTCGGAGAAAAATGCCGAACTAGAAAAAAGAAACTGAGGGAAAAAAGGATGGCTTGAAAAATCGTGAAAAGGCCTATTTCACCCGTCATTTTGTAGAAAAAAGCCATCCAAAGGATGGGAAAGATCGGATGATGGTCGAGATTTCCGGATAATGCGCTCAAGCCATGATCCGCGACGTTGATTGCGGTTTGCCATCTAAAAATGCTGTCTGTATAGACTAGTCCAGGATAAAAAAGCAGGCCGATGATCAAAGAATACAGGACCGAAAACGCGATAACATACCGGGCGCTGCTCAGGAAATCGAGCGTTTTCGACCCAGTTTGCTCAACCATTTTGCTTTTTAGGAACGTCACGACTTTTCTCGCCTTTTTCTATTTGCGTAGGTGGCATTGGTCTCAAAGACCCCGTTAGCTCTAATGTTCCGCAACTGGCAAATCTCGATGAATGTCATGATGTCAAAGCTAACTATCAGAGTCTGTACAAGAGCTATCAATCCATGTTAATTGCCGATGCGATCATCAGGTGCTTGCGTATGGCGCAGGCAACGCTCCCACTTAACTAATCTTTGCCGGATTCAACGGGTTTCCCGGAAATAGAAAGGCGGGCAATCGGCAGCCACGATATCGGGTTGAACTTCGTGCAAGGTTGGCGGCGCCTGACCCAGTGGCTTATTCCGATGCGTAAGATCGAAAATGGCTTTCATTTAGTCTTGCTCGTATCATAATGACCATATTCTTTTTCAATGAAATGCTAGCACAACTCTGCCAAATCATTCGCGTTGAAACAGCGATGGTGATGCCGCAATGGAAGCAGCGGATTTGAACTGCGTGTCGAGGCGTTGCGACGGGAGCCCGTTGCACAACTCGCAATGACGGCTTAAGTGGACCTTCCAAGCATGCGTTTTTTAGCACTTAGACAAGCGCAAATTTTTGCGGGGGTAAGTTGGGGGGGGGGGAGATACAGCGAAAATGAGAGAGTTCTCATAGAGGTAGTGGCGGAAGCGGTGAGATTCGAACTCACGAAGGGCTCACACCCTCGCCAGTTTTCAAGACTGGTGCCTTCAACCGCTCGGCCACGCTTCCTGTCAGGTCCGCATTATGCCACCATTTTTTTGGAATGTGCGCGTTCGGGCGCTCCCCAGAAAACCAAACAGAGTCGATCGTTCGATAAAAAGCTGGTTTCGTGCGGACTGCTTCCTTTTAACAATGAACATTTGCCGATACTGCGACTCTCACAGGGTTTAGGGGGTACACCATGCAAGAGAGAAAAAATGGGCCGGGCCGCCGGCAAGGCCAAGACGCCTGCCAAAGCGACCATCCGGTTTCACTTGATAAGCCCAGTGCGCCAATACAGGCATCGCCTTCGCCGTTTGTTCTCAATCCGGGTGATGAAGCCCCAGCCGGAACACCCGGTACCGGGGAAGACGCGTGCCCGCGTTGTGCGGGCAGTGGGGTACTCGACGCCGGCTCTGAATGTCCGGGGTGCAACGGTACCGGGATTGTGATTCAGGGTATCGGTGGGGGCTGATCAGCGCCGGTTGCGACGACGTGCTGCCAGAAAACCGAGCATGCCGAGCGCCATCATCGACATCGTTGCCGGTTCAGGTACTACGCCATTCGGCACTTCCGGATTGGTGACCGAGCCGCCCCGAGCGCCGATAATGATGGCGTTTTGAGTAATTGCACCTACGCCCAGCACGCCAAGTTCGCCAATATTGCTGAAGTATCCGTGATAGGGGCCGGTACTCAAATCCAGCGCTGTCAAGCCTGGGAAGGCGCTGCTTCCAGCAGGTGTCAAGGCGATGCCGGCTTCAAATTCCTCGTTCACCTCGACGGCCGGCAATAATGCACCCAGCCAGCCGTAGTCGTTGGCTTGGCTGAACAAGCCGCCGCCAGCGCTAAGATAGGCATTCAACGCCCCGGCATTGCTTGCCAGTGCAACTTGCTCGTCGGGACTCAAGCCGCCATCCACGTTTTCACCGGAATCGAGCATGATGATGCCGGTGTTGCCGGTATTTTGCGCGCCGACACCGGAAAAGAACGCCGTGATGCCGGCAGCCGTATTGATGTTGGCATAAGTCCAGCCAGTGGCGCCGAGGTTGGAAAAGGCGAAAGCCGATGCCGCGGCATCGGCGGCGGTTGTAGTCGGATCGCTACCGAGCGACACGACTGTCTTGCTACCGTTGGTGACCGAAGGTGCCATGTTTTCGATGGCGCGTTGCATGAACAGCCAGCCGTCAAGGTTGGCCGCGGCGGATGCAGACCCGTGGTCGTCCGCATCAGTGCCTGCGAAAATGAATGGGCCGGCAATCGTAGGGGATGCGGTCAATATCGCGGCAGCCGCCAGTACGGCATGGAATGTGCTGCGAGCAAATAGTATTTTCATGTTGATGCCTCCGGTAAATGAGCAATCACGACGATTAGCTTTGCCAAAACCGAGCACACTACATGCCGGCATCGACAAAAAATTTAAGTATGTGATTATGAGACCATAAGTTTCTTGGCGAGCGGTTTTTGTATCCAATGTGTCAAGAAGTTCGACGGATGAGCCGTGACAATTGTTTGATCCATATCAATTGTCACGGCAAAGCGGCAGAGTGCGTGATGTTATCGGGCCAGCTGCAGCTTATTTGATCACGATCATGTACATGCTGACGAATCGGTCGAGCCCGGGCTGTTTTGCCGACCCCAGGGACACGACACCGGCGTTATGGCGTTTCTTGAACACGCGGAATCGCTGCAGGTACGCTTCCTCCTTGGTGGTCAGGTCGGCGCCGGTATCGGCCCAACTTGCATCCACCCAGGCTGGCAGGCCCGCACGATTATCCAGCGCGACATACACATCGGCCGGCGCCGACAACGCAAAATTCGGAAAAGAACACCTGGCCGACATAGCCTGCCGGGAAGCTTGCCTGCGCAGGGTTATAGAAGTGCAGCCCGGTGATAGCGTAGCCGTCGTTGTGCGAGTACGCATAGAGCGGATTGGTGTAGCGCGCATCGCTGGTATTGCCTTCCGCCGCGGGCCATCCGTAGTTGCGGCCACTTTCTACCCGGTTGATTTCTTCCCAACTGCTCTGGCCGACGTCGCCGACCATGAGCGCGCCCGTGCCGGGCTGTATATCCATTACGAAGGGATTGCGAAAGCCCAGTGCGTAAATGGCCTGATGAGCGCCGGCAGTCTGGTAATACGGATTATCCGCTGGAATCGTGCCATCGGAGTTGATGCGCAGGATCTTTCCGAAAGGGCTTGCAAGATTCTGGGAACTGGCGGTGGCCACTGGCTGCGGGCTGTCTTCATGGTTGCCGACAGCAATATAGAGTTTGCCATCCCTGCCGAAGGCGAGTGGCCCACCCATGTGCCAATGATTGCCGGTCGGTATGTTTGGCAATTCGAAAATCACCCGTTCACTGCCTGCAACCGCAACATCGTTGGCTTCGGTCACACGGACTACCCGGTTGCGGCTGACACCACCGGCATAAACGGAACAATACATATACACATAATGGTTGCTGGCAAAGCCGGGGTCCGGCACCAAGCCGAGACAGCCGTGTTCTTCGGTCGAATCGACGTTGAGCAATCGGTGGAAATTTACCGGTAGCAGGCCGTCGGATTTAATTATCCGCACGATGCCGTCTTGCTGCATCACCAATATTCTGCCGCCGGGCAGCACTGTGAGAGAGGTGGGGCTAGTCAACCCGGCAGTGATCTGCACGTCGGTAAATCCTGTGGGAACACTGGCGGCACGCGCCGGCGCTGCTGGAGCCAACGCCAGAAGCAAGGCGCTCAAGGCCACTGGTGGGGTAAGACGAATCAGTGCAGCGATTGGTCGGGCAGATTGCGACAAGCCTTGCGGGATGGGATGAAGGAAATTACGCATGCGACATGCTCCTGGTGGAAACAATCGGTGCCTGCGGCGTGGGCGTTGCCGGAAGATTTCAAGGCAAGGGCCCTGCAGACATTAAATAAAAAATGTTGCGGCCATAAAGTTTTGGTATTGCTTGCCGTAACTGATTTCAAGATGCGGGAAAACGCATATTTCCGAAGAAAAATATTTCTACAAAACCCTAAAGTTGCGGAATTTGTTGCCGTTAATGATTCAGAGAGGGGAGAAGTGCGAAATGAAGTTGGTTTGAAACAACATTATTTGGATTTTTGGCGTGCGCGAACTGAGTTCAAAGCGTCATTTCAGGCCGAATATCTCAAGATATGTTTGTAAAAACGGAAGAGTTATTGCCTTTTGTAAATCATTATCTGGTCATTTGAAATAGTGTCGGGAACACTGCGATCCAGCAGATACGCCATGTTCTGGCACGTAATCCTGTTTCTTCAGCAAAGCTTCATCTTGTTTGTAAGACAAACACTGACGCGCATTGCGTCGTCGCGCCGACGAAAAATACCGCTGCTTTTCTATTTCCACAAGTAAATGTTTCTTCCAGAATACGTTCACTGACCAAGCACATTCAGGCCAGCACCGGACGACGAGGAAACGACATGAACACGACTGCAATGGTTGCCGAAATTCGCGATGCCAATCTGGGTTACCTGATGCTGGCGCAGCAGATGGTGCGCGCCGACAAGGCCACCGCGATTTTCCGTCTCGGCATCAGCAGCGAAATCGCCGACCTCATCGAAGGCTTGAACAATTCCCAGATTCTGAAGCTGGCCGGCACCAACATGATGCTGGCGCGCTTTCGCTTCGACGATGGCGCTATTCTCGGCATGCTCACCAACAACAGCAAGGACCGGGCATTGGCGCAGTCACATGCCGCCATCCTGATGGCTGGTCAGGCAGTCGAAGAAATCGCCTGATACTGACAACGCTCCGGCGTTTCGGGGTGGGTAATGGTCAACATAGAACGTAAGATTCAAAAGGTATGATCCTCATGGCCAAGAAAAGCGTCGTCACGGAATCCAACGACATTCAGCTTGCCATCGAGTTGATCAAACTGGGTGCGCGGCTGCAATTGCTGGAGTCTGAAACATCGCTTTCGCGTGAACGTCTGCTGAAGTTGTACAAGGAACTCAAGGGTGTCTCGCCACCGAAAGGCATGTTGCCGTTTTCCACCGACTGGTTTATCACGTGGCAACCTAATGTGCATTCTTCGCTGTTTCTCGGCATACACCGCTACCTGATGGCCAACGCCCACGTCTCGGGCATTACCGCGATCATGAAAGCTTATCAGTTGTATCTCGAGCAAGTCGAAGTCAAGCCCGGTGAAGAACCGGTGTTGTCGCTCACGCGCGCCTGGACCCTGGTACGTTTCGTCGAGAGCAAGATGCTGACCACTGCCTGCTGCAAAACCTGCAGTGGCGAATTCGTGGTGCACCAACTGGATCTGAACAACGATTATCTGTGCGGCTTGTGCCACCTGCCTTCACGGGCCGGCAAGACTCGCAAGGCCCGGGAAGATGCCGTAGCCGCTACCGCAGCGCTGGCTGCCCGCGTTGCAATTGCCACGACCTGATCGTTTGCAGCGCATGCGTGCGCATCTGTGCTCTCTCTTGTCGCTGCATCGATGGCGTGGCTGGCACGCACCTGCAGTGCAGGCGCTGGCAATCCAGGTCATTGTCGGGCTGGTAATCTGGGGTATTGCCCTCTGGGTCGGCCAGCATGTTTTCGCGCCGTTGTATCTGGGCCATGCGGCATTGCTGCAAGGCGCGCTCGCTGCCCTGTTTACTGCCTGGCGCCGGCTGGACCGTTGGTGGATCGGGATCCAGCTGATTTTTCCCTTCGCGCTGCTGGTCACTGTCGCCATGCATCTGCCACCGCTACTTTTTCTGGCAGCGTTCCTGTTCATGCTGGCTCTTTACTGGAGTACGTTTCGCACGCAGGTTCCTTTCTACCCGTCCGGGCCGGCAGTCTGGAAAGCGGTATTGCCGTTGCTGCCAGTAAATCGGCCTGTGCAGATGGTCGATATCGGCAGTGGCCTGGGCGGGCTGGTGCTGAGTCTTGCGCGTCACCGGCCCGACTCGGGGTTTTTAGGTATCGAGCTGGCGCCATTGCCTTGGCTAGTGAGCCGCCTACGGGCTGCGCTGACAGGCAGCCGTGCCCGCTTCGAGATGGGTGATTACGACGCTCTTGATCTGGCGCAATTCGATGTGGTGTTCGCTTATCTCTCGCCTGCCGCGATGCCGGCGCTATGGCAAAAATCACAACGTGAAATGCGGCCCGGCACGTTGTTGCTCAGTTATGAGTTTTTGATTCCAGGCCAGGCGCCGCACATAACTGTCTTACCCGATCCACACGGGCCAGCTCTATATGGCTGGCAATGTTGAATATGTTTCGTATGTGTAACTTTCTCTGATAACCTTTCTTCAGTTCGATCCGGTTCCCGCGGCGGTTGCACAGCCTAGGTAACATCACTTATCCAGAGGGTCCGCGCTTGTTAGTTATCCTTGGCTACATCATCGTATGCGCATCGGTTTTCGGTGGCTTTGCCCTGGCCGGTGGCCACATGGCGTCCCTGTTTCAGCCGGTCGAACTGCTGATGATCGGCGGTGCCGCAGTCGGCGCTTTTTTTGTCGGAAACAATGGTAAATCGATTAAGGCAACCATCAAGGCATTGCCATCGCTGCTAAAGGGTTCGCGTCACAACCGTGCGCTGTACATGGAATTGATGACGATGATGTTCGAAATCCTGAGCAAGGTGCGCAAGGAGGGGCTGATGTCGATCGAGGGTGACATCGAAAACGCTCACGAAAGCCCGATCTTCAGCAAGTATCCGGCCGTGCTGGCCGACCATCACATCATCGAATTCATTACCGATTACCTGCGCCTGATGGTATCGGGAAACATGGATGCGTTCCAGATCGAAAACCTGATGGACAATGAAATCGACACCCATCATGCCGAAGGTGAAGTGCCGGTCCACTGCATGGCGAAATTGGGCGATGGCTTGCCGGCGTTCGGTATCGTCGCAGCGGTGATGGGCGTCGTGCACACCATGGCATCGGTCGGCCTGCCGCCTGCGGAGCTAGGCATCCTGATCGCCAATGCGCTGGTCGGCACCTTCCTCGGCATTCTGCTGGCATATGGTTTTGTCGGCCCGCTAGCAAGCTTGCTGGAACAGAAGCTGCACGAATCCTCGAAGATGTTCCAGTGCGTGAAGGTCACGCTGCTGGCAAGTCTGAACGGCTATGCGCCGGCGCTGGCCGTGGAATTCGGGCGCAAGGTGCTGTATTCGACCGAGCGGCCTTCTTTTTCCGAACTCGAAGAACATATCAAGCTGTCCAAATCCAAGTGATCGGAGACTGTCATGGCTGACGAGGGACTGCGACCGATCGTCGTCAAGCGCATCAAGAAAAGTGGAGGCGGCCACCATGGCGGTGCATGGAAGATCGCCTATGCAGATTTTGTGACGGCGATGATGGCGTTTTTCCTCCTGATGTGGCTGTTGGGGTCGACATCAAAAGGTGAATTGTCTGGCATTGCGGAATATTTCAAGACGCCGCTGAAAGTAGCCATGCAGGGCGGCTCAGGCAGTGGCGACAGCTCCAGCGTGCTGGCAGGGGGCGGCCGCGACCTGACCCGCAAGGATGGGCAGCAAAAAAAAGGTGACAATCCACAACCCAAGAAAAGCTACAACCTGGGCGCGGCAAAAGCCGAGCTGGAACGGCTGGAACTGGAACGCTTGAAGGGGTTGAAAGCGCGCATCGAAGCGCGCATCGAAGCCTCGCCGACCATGCGCCAATACAAGAATCAGTTGCTCATCGACATCACTGTCGATGGCTTGCGCATTCAAATCGTCGACGAAAAAAATCGCGCCATGTTTGCCCTGGCACGCGCCGAGCTACAACCCTACACCAGGGAAATCCTGTTCGAGATCGGCCAGATACTCAATGACATGTCCAACAAGATCAGCCTCTCCGGCCATACCGATGCGGCGGCTTATTCGAATGGCGAAAAGGGGTACAGCAACTGGGAACTGTCGGCCGACCGGGCAAATGCTTCGCGGCGAGCGCTGATTGCCGGCGGCATGGATCAGGACAAGGTGTTGCGCGTGGTCGGGTTGTCGTCGGCAGTGCCGTTCGAAAAAGCCGAGCCGATGAATCCGGTCAATCGTCGCATCAGCATCATCGTGATGAACAAACGGGCAGAGGAATCGGTGACAAAGGAGGGCGCAGCGCCGGTAGCGCAAAGCCTGGTGCCAGATCCGGCTGCCGCCCCGGTGCCGGCGTCGACACAAGTCGCAGCGCCAGTCACAGTCGCAATTCCAGTTCAAGTCCCAGTCCCAGTCGTAGGTGCAGCCCGAGTTCCGGTCGTAGGTGCAGCCTCCGCCCCAGCCAGGGCTCAAGAACTGGAGAGCCTCAGTGCGCCCACAAGATAAGCCGGGCCCGGTCGATCCGACCGTGGCGCATCGGCTTGCGCCGGACATCACAATGCAGCTGCAAAAGCTGTTGCTGGCCTTGGGTCAGCAGGGCAACCAGCATCTGACGGAAGTGGATGCCGATTTGCGCCAGACCAGTTATCTGCTGGACGAAGCCAGTGTAAAGCTGGGCACGAATTTTCTCGGGATTCACGCTGCGACCACGGCCCAACACGCACTGGTTGCAAACCTGAAAGAGGGCACGCCGGTTTCTTCGGCCCTGCGCGTACGCCTCGATCAGTTGCAACATGAGGCTTCGAGTTGTGTGAACGCGGCTGTGACGGCGCTGCAATTTCAGGATATGACCAATCAGTTGATCGGCCGCGTCGTTGGCCATGTCGCCAGCCTGCATCGGGTATTGCAGGAAGCCGGCACTGCCGGCGCGCTGCTGTCCGGTCCTGGCGGCGCTGAAAACAATGACGGCAGCACTGGCAGCACTGGCGGCAATGCGCAGGCCCTTGTAGTACTGGCGCTGGTGAACCGGATGCTGGAAGAGCGGGCGACGCTTCTGGACAAGGTACCCGGCAAGGCGGTAGCACAGACGCATCTGGAAAGTGGCGACATTGAACTGTTTTGAAGGTAACGGATTGCGGGAGCAGACATGACGAAAACAATATTGGCGGTGGACGATTCGGCATCGTTGCGACAGATGGTGGCTTTCAGCCTGCGCGCATCCGGCTACCTGGTGACGGAAGCGGTGGATGGCCAGGACGGCCTGGAAAAAGCGCGGGTCCAGGTATTCGACCTGGTGCTGACGGATCAGAACATGCCGCGCCTGGACGGCTTGGCGCTGATTCGCGCGTTACGCGCGTTGTCGACTTACCAGAAGGTGCCGATCCTGATGCTCACCACTGAGTCCAGCGATGAAATGAAAGCCAAGGGCAGGGCCGTTGGCGCAAATGGCTGGCTGGTCAAGCCGTTTGATCCGCAGCGTTTGATTGAAGTCGTTAAAAAAGTGGTTGGGTAATGACAATCGATATGCGTCAGTTTTTTCAGGTGTTCTTCGATGAAACCGAAGAACTGCTGGCGGAGATGGAAAAGCTGTTGCTGGCCATCGACCTTCGCGCTCCCGATGATGAAGACCTGAATGCGATCTTTCGAGCGGCGCATTCGATCAAGGGCGGCGCCGGCACTTTCGGCATCACCGACCTGACCGACATTACCCATGTGTTGGAAACCTTGCTGGACCTGATCCGCAAGGGAGAAATGGCATTGACTACTGAACACGTGGATGCTTTCCTCGAAGCCAAGGACACTCTCAAGATGCAGCTCGATGGTCACCGGCTGCATACACCGGTCGACGAGCAGATCGTTGCCGCCTGCCGTTTGCGCCTGCAGGCGCTAGCACATTCGCCGGCGCCGCATGGCGTCGATACCGGGACAACAGCCTTGCGTGCGGCAAGGCACCGCGCTTCAGTCGCGCAGCCCGGCTTGCGCCGCTTGCACATTGGTTTACCGGCGATGCCGGCTGCGGAACTCGATGCGCTGGCCCTGGAGCTGGCAATGCTTGGGTCCTTGACGCGCACCGATACTGCCACCGGCACCACGGTTTTTTTGCTGGATACCATTAGCAAGATCGAGGAGATTGTCAATATCTGCACGTTTCTCCTGGAGCCGGGCGACCTGACAATTGCCGAGCAGGAGATCGACCGGTCGGGTTCAGGCGCAGCGCAGGACATGGTGAGCACTGCAGAAATGACGCAGGGCTTCGGTTTTTTCGAGCCGATGAACACTTTGCAGATGGCCGCTTCGCCATTGCTGGCGGCGCAAGAACTGGCTGCGGAAAAGGCCCGGGAAATGGCGCAAGGTTATGGCTTTTTCGAACCATTCACGGCCTTCGTGGCAGCAGTGGCGCCGCCTCCGGTATCTGCCGAAACCGTCGACGTCGTTGCCGATGCCAAGCCGGCAGCCGGTCGCCGCGAGCCCGAGCGCAGTACGGCAAGCAGCGAATCGACCTCGATTCGCGTGAGCGTCGAAAAGGTCGATCAATTAATCAATCTGGTGGGTGAACTGGTGATCACGCAGGCCATGATCGAGCAGCGCACCGATAGCCTCGACCCGATGCGCCACGAACGCCTGATGAACAGCGTCAGCCAGCTCACCCGAAATATCCGCGATCTGCAGGAAGCGGTGATGTCGATTCGCATGATGCCGATGGATTATGTATTCTCCCGTTTCCCGCGGATGGTGCGAGATCTGGCGGGCAAGCTTGGCAAGAAGGTGGAATTCGTTACCGTCGGCGCAGCAACCGAACTCGACAAGGGTTTGATCGAACGTATCATCGACCCGCTCACGCACCTGGTGCGCAACAGCATCGATCACGGCATTGAGTTGCCGGCCCAACGCATCGCGGCCGGCAAGAACGATACTGGCCGGCTGTCGTTGTCGGCAAGCCACCAGGGTGGCAATATCGTTATCGAAGTCAACGACGACGGCGGTGGCCTGAGCCGTGAACGCATCCTTGCAAAAGCGCTCGAGCGTGGCCTGCCAGTAAGCGACGCCATGCCCGATACCGAAGTCTGGCAATTGATTTTCGCCCCCGGCTTTTCGACAGCCGAGGAAGTGACCGATATTTCCGGGCGCGGCGTCGGCATGGATGTGGTCAAACGCAATATCGGCGCGATGGGCGGGCTGGTGGAGATCCGCTCTGCCGCCGGTTTCGGCACCACGATCTCGATTTCGTTGCCGCTGACGCTGGCGATCCTGGACGGCATGTCCGTGCGGGTGGGCGAGGAAATCTACATTCTGCCGCTGGGCCATGTGGTGGAATCGCTGCAGCCGGCACCGGCGGATGTGAAAGACATCAGCGGGCAGGGCCGGGTGGTCAAGGTACGTGGCCAATACCTGCCGCTGGTACCGTTGCATGAACTGTTTGGCATAACTCCGCGGTACCTGCAACCCTCGGACGGCATCGTGGTAATCCTGGAAGCCGATGGGCGCAAGGTGGCGCTGTTCGTCGACGATCTGGTCGGCCAGCAGCAGGTGGTGGTGAAAAATCTCGAATCCAATTACCGCAAGGTGGCCGGTATTTCCGGCGCGACCATTCTTGGCGACGGCGGCGTTTCCCTGATCGTCGACGTTTCTGCATTGATCCGCTCCAGCCAGCGTCTGGCCGACGAAACACTACTCTCCAGTTGAGGACACTATGCTCGATACGAAAAAATTCGGTACGTCCGATAACGAATTCCTCGCCTTTACACTTGGCAGGGAGGAATACGGCATCGATATCCTGAAGGTGCAGGAAATCCGTGGCTATGAACAGGTGACCCGGGTCGCCAATGCGCCGGAGTTCGTCAAGGGCGTGGTCAACCTGCGCGGCATCATCGTGCCGATCGTCGACATGCGCATCAAGTTCAAGCTGGGCGAACCGACTTACGACCAGTTTACGGTGGTCATCATCCTCAATATTGGCGGACGCATCATGGGAATGGTGGTCGATAGTGTTTCGGATGTGATCACATTGGGCGCCGAGCAGATCAAGCCGGCACCTGCAATGGGTACCGCTTTCAACGTCGATTACCTGACCGGATTGGGTACGCTGGACGAGCGTATGCTGATTTTGATTGATATCGACAAGCTGATGTCGAGTGCGGAGATGGGGCTAATTGAAAGCGTCGCTGCGTAATCTAGCAAGCCATATCGAGACTTTGGTACGACGTCGGAAGAACCAGGAACACAGTATGGCTCAAAACGCGGTACGTATTGCAGTGGTCAGTGCACTGGTTTTGAGTGCCGGTGCGGCCATCGGTGCAATAGGTTGGCGCAGCGGCTTGATGCAGGCGCAGCCGCTACTGGTGAGTATGATAATTGGCCTGGCTGCTGCAGTGATTGTCATCGTCCATTCGCGTAGTGGCCAGGCACGACACCGACAGTTCGCGGCATCCGTGGGTAGCCAGACCGATTACATGATGATCGGTGCGGCCGGCGTCGGCACGCGTCATGATCATATCCGCGTGATCGCAACGACTACTGCATCACAGATCGGAAAATTGTTCGAGCAGGCAATTGCAGCTGGCACGATTAGCGCCAAGGCATTATTCGACCGTACTTACGTACCAATCCCGAACACCAATCCGCAAAAGCACACCTCGCGTTTTGATGGATTCACCGACCGGGTACTACCGGTATTGCAAGAAGCGACACTGTTGGCAACGTCGCAACTGGCATATGCCGGGGCAGTGGACAGCAACGGCTATTTCCCAACGCATAACCGGAAATTTTCTCAACCACCTACCGGGAATTACGAGAAGGATTTGGCGAACAACCGCACCGAGCGCATTTTTACGGGCCGCACCGGCAGCCGCTGCGACTCCAGTACCGAGCAGTTCCTGCTACAGACCTATAAACGCGATACCGGCGAAGTGATGCATGGTTTATCGGCCCCGATCCATGTCAACGGACGGCACCGGGGCGGTTTCCGCATCGGATACCGCTCGGCGAACGCTTAAACAATATGGGAAACGCAGCATGAGTTTAGCTTCGAGCAACCTTGGCGATACCGTCAAGGAATTTGATTTCACGCCGAAGGATTTCGAGCGCGTGCGCGTACTGATCCACCGCAAAGCTGGCATTGCGCTAGCCGAAAGCAAGCAGCAGATGGTGTATAGCCGGCTGGCACGACGCTTGCGGGCAGTCGGCATCCCGTCGTTTTCGCAATACCTCGACGGGCTGGAAACTGGCAACGACGAGGCCGAATGGCAAGCCTTCACCAACGCCCTGACAACCAATTTGACTTCGTTCTTCCGCGAGGCGCATCACTTTCCGCTGCTCGCCGAGCATCTGAAAACCGCCAAGGAACCGATCGAAATCTGGTGTTCGGCCAGCTCGACCGGCGAAGAACCCTATTCGATTGCAATGACCGCCTGCGAGGTATTCAATACCCTCACGCCGCCGGTACGCATCATCGCCACCGACATCGACACAAATGTCCTGGCCGCCGGCGCAAACGGCGTATACGGCATGGACCGCCTCGACAAGCTCGCTCCCGAGCGCATGCGACGATTTTTTCAAAAGGGCCGTGGAGCGCAGGAGGGGCTGGTCCGGGTGCGCCCGGAATTGCGCAAACTCATCACCTTCCAGAGGCTAAATCTGCTGGCCGATAACTGGGCCCTGAAAGGGCCCTTCGACGCGATTTTTTGCCGCAACGTCATGATCTATTTTGACAAGCCGACGCAGAGCAGGATCCTGGCTCGGTTCGCGCCCTTGATGAAGCAAGACGGACTGTTGTTCGCCGGGCATTCCGAAAACTTTTTGTATGTGTCGGATGCTTTCCGGTTGCGCGGAAAAACCGTCTATGAATTGCAAAAAAGCGGGGCACGCTTGCCCGCTACCCGAATCCGATGAGCAGCGGCCTTCATGAACAATTCTCGACGAACGTCTATTTCGACCGGACATTCGATTGTGACGCAGCCAAGATCTTGCCGGGAGAGTTTTATTTCACCGCCAAAGACATGATGATCGTAACCGTGCTCGGTTCATGCGTTTCGGCCTGCCTGCGCGACCGAGTCAATGGCGTTGGTGGCATGAACCACTTCATGTTGCCCGATCGCGGTGATGCCGAGAGCCCGGTGTCTGCCTCGACCCGGTACGGCACCTACGCCATGGAAGTGCTGATCAATGAATTGCTCAAAGCCGGTGCGCGGCGGGAAAACCTTGAAGCCAAGGTTTTCGGTGGCGGCAATGTGTTGAGCGGACTGACGGTCATGAATGTTGGCGAACGCAATGCGCGATTTGTCCGGGAATATCTGCATGCGGAAAGTATTCGCATCGTCGCTGAAGACCTTAACGACATTTACCCACGCAAGGTATATTTTTTCCCACGTAGCGGCAAAGTGTTGGTACGAAAACTTCGGCAACTTAACAACAATACGCTGGTCAATCGCGAGCAGGATTACGCCAGCCGGATACGGACTGGCGATGTCACCGGTTCGGTCGACCTGTTTTGAAGCAGATGGTTTGCGATTTCCATGAAAGTGCGTCATGACAATCAAGGTTCTCATCGTCGACGATTCAGCGCTGATGCGCAGCGTGATGGCAGAAATCATCAACAGCCAGGCAGACATGGAAGTGGTTGGGCAGGCGCCGGACCCGTTGGTAGCGCGGGACCTGATCAAAAAGACCAATCCGGATGTGTTGACGCTGGATGTGGAGATGCCACGCATGGATGGGCTGGATTTTCTGGAAAAGCTCATGCGCCTGCGGCCGATGCCGGTGGTGATGGTGTCGTCGCTGACCGAGCGCGGCTCGGAGATCACGCTGCGCGCACTGGAACTGGGCGCCGTCGATTTCGTATCCAAGCCGAAGATTTCCATCCATGCCGGCATGCTGGAATACACGCAGATAATTGCCGACAAGATTCGTACCGCTTCCAAGGCGAGGCTCCGTCCGCGTAGCGCGCCGATCAATGGTTCGATGGGTGAGAGCAGGGTACTGCCGTCAATACGCAATCCCCTTGTTAGCAGTGAAAAATTGATCGTCATCGGCGCCTCGACCGGGGGCACCGAAGCGATCAGGGAATTTTTGGTGCAAATGCCCCCGGACTGCCCTGGCATACTGATTGCCCAGCACATGCCGGAAGGCTTCACACGCTCCTTCGCCAAACGTCTGGACGGGTTGTGCAAGATCGCAGTGTGCGAATCCGAGGGTGGCGAACGAATATTGCCAGGCCATGCCTACATTGCCCCAGGCCATTCGCACCTGATGCTGGACCGTAGCGGCGCCAACTACGTCACGCGGCTCGATGCCGGAACGCCGGTCAATCGCCATCGACCGTCAGTTGACGTATTGTTTCACTCATGCGCTCAGGCGGCGGGCAAAAATGCTGTCGGCGTGATCATGACCGGCATGGGCAAGGATGGCGCATTAGGCCTGCTGGCCATGAAAAACGCCGGTTCTTATACGGTCGCGCAGGATGAAGCCAGTTGCGTCGTCTTCGGCATGCCGCGCGAGGCCATCGCTGTGGGTGCCGTGCAGGACGTCGGTGCGCTGCGCGCACTTCCTCACCTGGTGCTCGGGCATCTGGCGGCGTACGGCAACCGCGTCCTGCGGGTGTAAGTGTCCAGATGTCGCATATGCGCGAAAGGGGCATCTTTTTTCTGCGGTGAAGTGCATAATAAGGTGATTGCAAGCAATACTGATGACAGTGCAATCCATCACCTGGAGTCAAAATGGCTGGTCCGAATACGAAGTTTTTGGTAGTCGACGATTTTTCGACGATGCGCCGCATCGTTCGCAATCTGCTCAAGGAGCTGGGCTATACCAATGTCGACGAAGCCGAGGATGGCTCGATGGCATTATCGAAACTGCGCGCCGAGAAATTCGATTTCGTTGTCTCCGACTGGAACATGCCGGTCATGGACGGCCTGACGATGTTGCAGAACATTCGCGCCGATCCCGCCTTGTCCAAACTGCCGGTACTGATGGTGACTGCCGAAGCCAAGAAAGAAAACATCATCGCTGCGGCCCAGGCTGGTGCCAGCGGCTATGTCGTCAAGCCATTCACCGCTGCCACACTCGATGAAAAACTAACCAAGATTTTTGAAAAGCTGGCTGCTGCCGGCGCCTGATTGATCCCACGCCATGCATGATCTGAATTTTCTCGTTCGCGAGCCGCTAGTCGATCCGAAGCAGCAAATCATCGGTTTCGAATTCACGGTGCAGCATCCGGTATCCGATCGGGAAATTGCTACGGCTACCGACGATTTCCGGGCGCTTGCCAGTTTTACGGCGATGCAACTGCAGGATGAGGATCAGGGCTGGCAGTTGGGTGGATTGAAGATTTTTCTCAAGGCCGCACCGGGTTTGCTCGAATGCGACGAAGTGTTGGCGTTGCCTTCCAAGAACATCGTTCTCATCCTGCGCTTGAACGACCTGGCCGACCCCGAGATTCTGGCAGCAGTCAAACGCCTGCGGACCAAGGGATTTGGCATTTCCTTGTCCGATGCTACCGATATTGCCCAACACAAGACGCTGCTGCCACTGGCCACGCATCTGGAAATCCATTTCGCCACCACGGATTTTGCGACTCAGGCAAAAATCTACGCCACGCTGAAGAATTCGTCGGTGCGCATGATTGCCCGCCAGGTCTGCACCTGGCAGGAGTTCGATTCCTGTGCGTCACTCGGGCTCGATGCTTTCATTGGTAATCTCTACCTGGTTCCTCGGGAGACCAGCGGCGAACAGACCAAGGGCCTGAACCCGGCGCAGGCGATGATTTTGCAATTGATGGACATGGTGCGCAAGAACGCCGATGTGCGACAACTCGAAGATGTACTTCGCCGGGATGCTGCGCTGTCTTACAAGCTGTTGCGCTATATCAATTCAGCCGGTTTCGGGCTGGGCTCGGAAATCCAGTCGTTGCGCCATGCAGTGGCGATGCTCGGCTATTCGCCGCTATATCGCTGGTTGTCGGTGCTGCTGGCAACCGCCTCCACCGGCGGCCAGTCCGCCATCCTGATGCAGACCGCCATCGTGCGGGCGCGTTTTGCGGAATTGGTCGGCGCAACGTTTTTGCCGAAGAACGAAGCGGAGAATCTGTTCGTGGTCGGCATGTTTTCTTTGCTAGACCGTCTGCTCGGCGTGCCGATGGAAGAAATACTGGACCAGATTCAGCTATCCGAGCCGGTCACGCAGGCCTTGCTGAACCGCCAGGGAATGTACGGCCCATTCCTGAAATTGGCCGAGGCATGCGAATTCGATAACGGTCCGGTCGCCGAACTGGCTGAATCCTTGTTCATCAGCCCGGAGAAGGTAAATCAGGCGCACCGGGACGCCCTGGTCTGGGCGCAGAATCTCGCCTTGAACGGCTAAGGCAAAAAAATGCAGGGATTAATTTTCCTGCAGCACTGAAATAGCCGTTGTTTCCCATCCTGTTCTCGCAATAACCCCCACCGCCGCACTGTGATAATCGTTTTCAAGGTCCGCATGGAGCGTCGCTCTTTGTCGGTGGGCCTGGAAGCAATCACAGGAGTCGGCCATGGCCGAAGATAGCGATCTCGAAAAAACCGAACCGGCCTCGGAGCGCAAGCTCGAAAAGGCACGGGAGGAAGGCGACGTACCTCGTTCGCGCGAGCTGGCTACCTTCACCATTCTCATGGCAGCCGGCGCCGGCATCTGGACCACAAGCGACACCATGATGCGCCAATTGAATCACGTGTTGGTGGCAGGTCTGACGCTTGAACGCGCGCAAGTATACGACTTCGAACTGCTCAAGGCCCGAATCGCCGGTAATCTTGGCGACTTGCTGCTAGCGTTCGCACCGCTGGCGGGCATTCTCATGCTGGTGGCCTTGGCCACGCCGGCGTTGCTGGGCGGCTGGCTGTTTACCGCCAAATCATTCATGCCGCAATTCTCCCGGATGAATCCGCTATCGGGCATCGGCAAGATGTTTTCCAAAAACTCTCTGGTCGAGCTCGGCAAGGCAATCAGCAAGGCACTGGTTGTCGGCATCATCGCCTACCTGGTAATTTCCAGGCAGATCGATGCCGTGATCGGCCTGGCGACCGAACCACTCGCCACCGGCACGGCGCACCTGGGGCACATGATGCTGATCACCTTCGTCTCGGTGGTGGGCGGGCTGGCAATCATTGCCGCCATCGACGCTCCGTACCAGCTCTGGCAGTACGCCAACAAGATGAAGATGACCCGGCAGGATGTACGCCAGGAAGCCAAGGAATCTGAAGGTAATCCGGAGATCAAGGCCAAAATCAGGCAGCAGCAGCGCGAAATGGCCAAGCGCCGCATGATGAGCGAGATACCGACCGCCGACGTGGTGGTGACTAACCCGACCCACTATGCGGTGGCGTTGCGTTACGCCGACGGCAAGATGGGCGCGCCCAGGGTCGTGGCCAAGGGAGCGGATGCCGTGGCTGCACGCATTCGCGAGCTCGCGGGAGAACACAACATTCCAATGCTGGAAGCGCCACCGCTGGCGCGTGCGCTGTATCAGCACGCCGAACTGGGCGATGAAATTCCCGAGGCGCTGTATACCGCGGTCGCCGAAGTGCTTGCCTACGTATTCCAGTTGCGTGCTTATAGCCGGGATGGCGGCATGGAACCGGCGTTGCCCGGAGAGCTGGATGTACCGCCGCGACTCGATCCGCAGAATCCTGCGTCCATCACCTCTGCCACACCCGGAACCCAGCAATGAATACCCTGAAACTGCCCGCATGGATGTCCGGCGCGAATTCACGTGCCATTGCTGCGCCGATCATCATCGTCATGATGCTGTCGATGATGATCCTGCCGCTGCCAGCGTTTGTGCTGGATATCTTCTTCAGTTTCAATATCGCGCTGTCGGTGATCGTGCTGTTGACGGCGCTATACACCGTCAAGCCGCTCGACTTCATGGCGTTTCCAACAGTGCTGCTGGTGACCACGATGCTGCGCCTGTCGCTCAACGTCGCTTCGACTCGCGTGGTGCTGACCGAAGGCCATACCGGCCCGGATGCCGCCGGTAAGGTTGTCGAAGCGTTCGGCCACTTCCTGATCGGTGGCAACTACACCGTGGGTATCGTGGTGTTCGTGATCCTGACCATCATCAACTTTACCGTCGTCACCAAAGGTGCCGGCCGGATCGCTGAAGTCGGTGCCAGGTTCGCCCTGGATGCGATGCCGGGCAAGCAGATGGCAATCGACGCCGACTTGAACGCCGGCCTGATCGTCGAAGCCGAAGCACGCCGACGCCGCACCGAAGTGGCACAAGAAGCAGAGTTCTACGGTGCCATGGATGGCGCTAGCAAATACGTGCGTGGCGACGCCGTGGCCGGCATCATCGTCACAGTCATTAACGTTATCGGTGGTTTCTTGGTCGGCATTCTGCAGCACGATATGACGTTCGACGCAGCGATCAAAACCTACACTTTGCTGGCCATCGGTGACGGCCTGGTTGCACAGATTCCTTCCCTGATCATTTCCACTGCCGCCGGTGTAGTCGTTTCGCGGGTCGCCAGCGACCAGGATATTGGTAGCCAGCTGATTGGTCAGTTGTTCTCCAAGCCGCAGGTGCTCTACATTACGGCCGCCATCATCGGCGGCATGGGCTTAATTCCTGGAATGCCGCATATCGCATTTCTGCTACTTGCAGGCGCCATGGCGGGTGCTGCTTACGCGATTTCCCAGCGGGACCAGAAAGCCGGTGCTCCAGCAGAGACTGCCGATGCTTCGCCCGCAGCGGTTGCAGCAGCAACAGCTGCCAGCGAAATGGAGGAAGCAACCTTGCAAGACGTAATGCCGGTCGATACCCTGGGGCTGGAAGTGGGTTACCGGCTGATTCCATTGGTCGACAAGGGGCAGGGCGGCGAACTGCTGCGTCGTATCAAGGGCATCCGCAAGAAATTTGCCCAGGAAGTCGGCTTTCTGGCGCCACCCGTGCATATTCGCGACAACCTTGAATTGAAACCGGCGTCGTACCGCATTACGTTAAAGGGTGTTGAGGTCGGCAGTGGCGAATCGATGACCGGGCAATTCCTGGCAATTAATCCGGGTATGGTCAGCGGCCCTCTGCCCGGCGCGGTAACGACCGATCCGGCCTTTGGCCTGCCGGCCACCTGGATCGATGCCGGCCTGCGGGACCAGGCGCAGGCCATGGGCTATACGGTTGTCGACGCCAGCACCGTCGTCGCCACGCATTTGAATCACTTGATCACCAGCCATGCCGCCGAGTTGCTCGGTCGCCAGGAATTGCAGCAACTTCTGGATCATCTGGTCAAGGAATCGCCGAAGCTGGTGGAAGACCTGATTCCAAAAACCATACCGCTGGGTACGCTGCAGAAAATATTGCAGAACCTGCTGATCGAAGGCGTGCATATCCGCGATATGCGCACCATCATCGAAACCATCGCCGAGCATGCTTCGGTTACGACCGAAGCCAATGAATTGACTGCCCTGGTACGCGTTGCGCTGGGCCGGGCGATCGTGCAGCAGCTTTTCCCGGGCACCAACGAACTCACCGTCATGACCCTGGACAACCGCCTGGAGCGATTGCTGATGCAAGCGCTCCAGGCCAGCGGCCCGGATGGCGCCGGTATCGAGCCTGGTCTGGCGGATTCCCTGGCGCAGCAAGCCGATTACGCCACGCGCCAACAGGAACAGATGGGTTTCACGCCAGTGCTGCTGGTGCCTGGACCGTTGCGAGCCTTGCTGGCGCGCTTCCTGCGCCGCGCGATTCCACAACTTAAAGTGCTGTCGCATTCCGAAGTACCGGATTCAAAAACAATTAAAGTCACCAGCCTAGTTGGAGCACCAGCATGAATGTGAAAAAATTTACCGCCAGTTCGACTCGCGAAGCCTTGCGCATGGTGCGCGACGCACTCGGTGCCGACGCCGTCATCCTGTCGAATCGCCCGGTCAATGGCAGCGTCGAGATTCTGGCGCTGGCCAGCGACGACATGTCGTCGCTGGCGCCATCGAACGCGCAGCAGCGCCCGGCAGCGGAGCCGGTACTTGCAGCATTCGCCCGCATGCGCCAGATCGAAAGCGAGCAGGAGCCGGAGGCCACGCCGACACTGACACAGGCGCTGGCAGCACCGCGTGATCACGCTGCACAGGTCAACCCGATGCTGGCACAGCCTGGAGCTGGCGAGATGGGCGCGATGATGGAAGAAATTCGCTCGATGCGCAGCATGTTCGAATCCCAGCTGGCCGAACTGACATGGTCCAGCCAGGCGCAGCGTGAACCGGTCAAGTCGTCGGTACTGCGCGAAATGCTGGCCGCTGGCTTCAGTGCCAGCCTGGCGCGATTCCTGATCGAAAAAATGCCGGCGAAGACCAGCCAGGATGTCGCCATGAAATGGATCAAATCGGTGCTGGCGAAGAATCTCGCCACCGTCGACAACGAGAATGAAATGATCGAGCAGGGCGGCGTATTCGCCCTGGTCGGCCCGACCGGCGTGGGCAAGACCACCACCACGGCGAAGCTGGCGGCACGTTGCGTCATGCGCCACGGCCCCGGCAAGCTGGCCCTCATTACCACCGACGGCTACCGTATCGGCGGTTACGAGCAATTGCGCATCTACGGCAAGATCCTGGGTGTGATGGTGCATTCGGTAAAGGACCAGGCCGATCTCAAGATCGCTCTGGAAGAATTGCGCGGCAAGCACACGGTACTCATCGACACGGTCGGCGCCAGTCAGCGCGACCAGATGGTGGCAGAGCAGGTGGCCATGCTGTCGGGCACCGGTGCCAACGTCAAGCGTTTGCTGTGTCTGTCGGCTACATCCAACGGTGAAACCCTCAACGAAGTTGTGCGTGCCTATCAGGGCAATGGCTTGACCGGCTGCATCATGACCAAACTTGATGAGGCGGCAACCATCGGCAATGTTTTAGACGTGGTCATCCGGCAGAAATTGAATCTATACTACGTTGCCAACGGTCAACGTGTTCCGGAAGATCTGCATGTCGCCAACCAGCAGTATCTGGTGGACCGTGCATTCAAGCTGAAGCGTGAAACCGCACCGTTTCAGTTGCAGGATGCGGAGTTGCCCCTGGTGATGGCCGGTACGGCGAACAACATGAATGATGCAACGCTGCGCGGGGTGAATCTTGACTAATTTCGATAGTGATCAGGCAGAAGGACTACGCCGTATCCTGGCAGGCCCGAAGCCGCATGTGGTGACCTTCGTATCGGCCGGTCTGCAAGGGGAGAAATGCGTCATGCTGGCAAACCTCGGTGCTTCGATGGCGGCCGCCGGCAATGCCGTGCTGTTGCTCGACGCTTGCGCCGCGCCTCGTGGCATCGCGGCACAACTCGGCATGCAGCCGGGCGCGACCTTGCAGGATGTGGCAAGGCAGGAGCGGGCCTTGAATGAAGTTTCGCAGCTCATGCCGCAAGGCTTCGGCGTGGCAACCCTGACCCGTGGTCCGCTGCGCCGCGGCGCCCTCGATATCGACAGTGCACGGCGCCTGGCCAATGCCTTCGGTGTACTGGCTTCGCAAACCGACATCCTGCTGGTGGACGCCGAACTCGATGCCGACGACGCCTTGCCGCTGGCATCGATGGACGCCGGCGACATCGTGATCCAGGTCTCAACCGACCCGGCCTCGATCAAGACCGCCTATGGCTTGATCAAGCGCCTGAATGCGCGTTTGGGACGGCGTCCTTTTCAGGTGCTGGTGACGGGTGCCGGCGAAAAGGAGGCAAAAATCGTATTCGACAACATGGCGCAAGCTGCCAACCGCTACCTGGCAGTGCAATTGCACTCGGTGGGCTCGGTGCCGGCCGACGAACACGTTACCCGCGCCGCCAAACTGGGCCGCAGCGTGACCGATGCCTTTCCCCTGGCGCGTGCGTCGGTCGCCTTTCGCCGGCTTGCAGGCCAGTTCGGTATGACTGAGGCCGGCTTGCTGGCCAGGATCTGAGGCCGATCAATGTACACGGCGCAGGGAAAATCCGACAAAAACCACTTGCTCAAGGAGCATGCTCCATTGGTAAAAAAGCTTGCCCATCAAATGAAGGCAAAGCTGCCACCCAGTGTCGAGGTCGACGACCTGATCCAGGCCGGCATGATCGGGTTGCTCGATGCTGTGAACCGTTATGAGGAAACCCACGGTGCGCAGTTCGAAACCTATGCGGTGCAACGCATTCGCGGCTCCATGCTCGACGAACTGCGCAGCAGCGACTGGATGCCCCGTAGCATGCGTCAGAACATGCGCAAGATCGAGGTCGCCATGAGCACGCTGCAGCAGCGCCTGGGTCGCTCACCCAACGAGAGCGAGGTCGCCCAACAGCTGAGCCTCTCGCTGTCCGATTATCAGGACTTGCTGACGGACGGTGGCGGCCACCAGCTGGTGTATTACGAAGATTTTCATGATGGGGAAGGCAACGAGCATTTCCTCGACCGTTACTGCACCGACGATACCAGCGACCCGCTGAAAGCCCTGATGAACACTGGTTTTCGGCAAGCCGTGATCGATGCGATTCTGGCGTTGCCTGAACGGGAAAAAATTCTCATGGGCCTGTATTACGAACAGGAAATGAATCTCAAGGAAATTGGTGCGGTGATGGGTGTATCGGAATCTCGCGTCTGTCAGCTGCATGCACAGGCGATTGCCCGCATGCGCGCCCATCTCAAGGAAAAAACGTGGACTGGGGTAGCGTAGCCGGCCTGGTGCTGGCGCTGAGCGGCATCCTGCTCGGGCAGGTGCTCGAAGGCGGCCGGGTCGGCTCGCTGGTGCAGCCGGCAGCGTTCTGCATCGTCATGGTCGGCACCATGGGTGCAGTCTTGCTGCAAAGCGGCCTGCACAATTTCATGCAGGCCATGCGTATGGCACGCCATGCCTTTATTCTGCCGTACGACGATAGCTCACAGTTGATGCACGATGTCACCAACTGGAGCGCCACGGCCCGCCGTGAAGGCTTGCTGAGCCTGGAGCGTTTCATGCCGCAGCAAACTGATCCGTTCATCCGGCAGGGCCTGCGGCTGGTGGTCGACGGCATCGATCCATACAAATTGCGTGAGACGCTCGATATCGCCATCGGCTGCTTCGAAGCCCAACAGCGCCAGGCGGTGAAAGTCTGGGAATCTGCGGGCGGTTACGCGCCTACCATCGGTATCCTAGGTGCTGTACTCGGTCTGATCCAGGTCATGGAAAATTTGTCGGACCCAGGCCGGCTCGGCAGCGGGATCGCCGTTGCGTTCGTGGCCACCATCTACGGTGTCGGTTTTGCCAATCTGGTTTTTTTGCCGATTGGCGGCAAACTGCGGCTGCACATGCAGCGCCAGGTGCTGCGACGCGAAATGCTCGCCGATGCATTTGCCTGCATCGCCACCGGCGACAATCCACGCTTGATCGAAGAGCGCATGGCAACCTACCTCGGCAGGAATTAGCCGATGCATGAGCGACGCCGGCATCGGCTCCCCAGACGGCTGCAAGAAGAAGAGCCGGACAATCGGGATCGTTGGCTCATTTCATATGCCGATTTCATGACGCTGCTGTTCGCATTCTTTGTCGTGATGTATGCGATTTCTTCCGTCAACACCAGTAAATACCAGGTGCTGTCCAATGCACTGGGCAGTGCATTCGGCAAGCCGGGACGCATGTTACGCGATGCGATACCGTTGTCACCGATGCTGGCGCCGCCGCTGCATCTGCCACGCGTGCGCCCGAACGAAGGCATGCTTCGCCGCGAGCGCGAAAAAATGACCGGCATGGCACGCGAACTGTTGAGTGCGCTGGCGCCATTGGTCAGCCAGGGCAAGGTGCGCGTGAGCGAAACCACACGCGGCGTCAGCATCGAAATCAGCGACAGTATTCTTTTTGCGCAGGGTGAGGCGATGCTTGGCAAGGAATCCAGCGAGGTGCTCAAGGCAATCGCCATTGTATTGAAAAACGACCGGCATGCGATCCAGGTGCTTGGGCATACCGACAACGTACCCATCAGCAAGCTGCTGTTTCCTTCGAACTGGGAACTCTCGGCAGTACGTGCGAGCCGGGTCGTGCGCCTGTTTGTCGACAATGGCATCGCCGAAAGCCGCCTGGTTGCTATTGGCCATGGTGCAAACCAGCCGGTGGCTTCCAACACTACCGCCGCCGGGCGGCTGCGTAATCGACGTGTGCAGATCATGGTGCTATCGGAATTACCGGAAAACGTAACGGAAGTACCGTTAGTCGGCGCGCAGCGCTAAGGAAGCACTGATTAGCAGTGCTTTGGCTTGTCTGACGAGGGTATCGAAGATGCGATCTACGACAGCCAGGCGATCCGCGGCTTTGTCGGCATCGACCTCAATGCCAAATCGGCACCGGACGCCACGACGCTGCTGAAATTTCGTCATTTGCTCGAAGCCCATCGCATCACGCAACAGATATTCGACACCATCAACGCGCACCTGGCAATGTCGCTGACGTGACGTGACGTGACGTGACGCAGGCGCATGCACTACTGCACGGCGCCGAGCGTATCGCGCTTGGCGATGCAGGCTATCTTTCCCGGGCCTTTTTTCCAGGTTTATCCGTCAAGCCAGAAAAGTCACGCCGTATTCGAAAAAACGAAATACCCTGCCAGAAAAAGTGCCATTGCCGCCAAGGCAAAATTGACCCAGAAGCCGAGGTGGGGCCAATATCCAGGTGGAATTTCCCGGTCGCTCAGGGTATGAAGAAAGCGCCGAAACTGAATCGCGGACACTGCGGAAATAAAGGCAGCGGTGATCAGCATGCTGACACCGACCCACAACGACATCCCATGCTGTCCGCCACCAACAGGCTGCCGGGAAAACAGTTGCAAGAACAGACCAAAACGTTCGATCACAAAGCCGAGACCGATCAAGGCGATGGCAGTGCGTTGCCAGGCAAGCAGGGTACGCTCGGCTGCGAACAGGACCCGCGGGTCATCGAGATAAGACATAAAAATCGCTTTATCGAATTAATGCAACAGATTGAGGCAACGGTGGATCACTACTATGCAGAGCATATGATAAGTGAATACCTGAACTCGACTATCGTCATGCAAGTCAACTTTGAAAGCGCGTTTGCGGCACATCCGATGCGTTTTTCAGAATGTTCTCGTGGCAGGCAAGATCGCTGATGGCCGCATCGTCCGTTCCGGACAACATTCGTCATTTCATTCTCACTAGCGTTCCCTTGCTACCATACCTGGAGGCGTTGTTGCTGTTGCTGCTGCTGCGCCTTGTTGCTTGTTCCCTGATTTTGATTGCAATCGTTGACAAGAATCGATGGCCTGGCCCCCGTCGAACTTAGATAGAACCTGGTAAGCCGGCGTTTGTCGTCCGGGTCTGGCTGCCGTGACACCGAACGTGCCGGGGGACTCCAGGTTGCCGTGGTAATCATTGAAAGTGATCAGCTTGACCCCGAAAGGGTTCCTGGCCGGAGGGGAACTGTTGCTGCTGGAGCAGCCGGCGCAAAGTACCGCTGTGGAGATGGCGATAGCTGAGACGGTACGCATGGGGCAAGCTTTTGGCAGCGCAGTGCAGGTGGCGAGCATGACGGCCCGGCGACAGCCGGGGCCGCCAGCTGCCCTGCTGAAGGTGAAATGCTAGCTGTTGCCGGCTGGCTGATCTGCTGCGCTGGCCGCGTTGTCCTGGTAGTTTTCCTCGATGTATTTGTTTTCTTCCTCGGCAGCGGCCTGCGCTTCTGGCGGCAGCGATTCATGCATCAGCGAACGTTCCAGCAGCACCGCGACATTCTCGATCTTCTTTTGCACAGTGGCCGCAAGCGTTTTCGTTGTCAGTGGACTAGGCAGGATGAAATCGCAGTTTTCGGCAGCGACAACAAGCGGATCGGTGCGGGACAATTCTGTGTCGGCTGGGCGGGAGTCTGCCTGAAGCAGGCCGGCAAGGCGGTGCAGATTGTCGGAAAGCGCTTCCAGTTGGACGGAACTGATCGACATGGTTATCCTTTCGCATGCGTAAGCAAAGTAATAATTGCTCATGATCGCATTTTTTTTCGGCAGCGATGTGCATCGCTCGTGGCAAGCCCTGCGTACATCGACCGCACAACTGTCGATGTTGGGCCGATTTGTGGCCTTATCCTCAAAAAATTTGCCTACGACTTGCCCATACCTTGCGATTGCCGCTCACCTCAAAATGGACAGGACTAGAGCGTATGTCAGCAGCGCATCGATCTGGGAGGTGGCAATCAAGGTGGCGCTTGGTACACTCGATGTCGATGTCCCACAACTGGTAACGGAAATTGCGCGTAGCGGGTTTTTTGAAGTTCCAGTTTTACCACGGCATGCTGTCTTTGACCGGTCATTGCATGACCTGCATCGAGATCCATTGGATCGAATACTGCTCGCCCAGGCGATTTATGAATCCCTGAAATGCCTGACGCACGATCGTCAATCGAGAAATTATTCTGAACTTGTCGGGATCGTCTGGCACCGACGGAAGCGGCGGCTAGATTACTTCATTGGTTTTCCTGGACAAGTTTTTTTCTTAAAAAAAGCGGCGAGCCGCGCAAAATTCAAAAAATCAAGTAGCGTCGTTGCCAGCGACGTATTCGATAGTAGAGCGCGCCTCGGCCCTGTGTTGCAGCCAGGCGCGATCTGCCGGCCAATTGCACAGGCTCGTCGCATGGCCGTCATCATCGATGCCTGATCGTACCGGCGACATTATGGATTACGCCATCCGGCACAATCCACCACAATCCGGCGTCAGGCATCCATGTCCAACGCTGGGACCTGGCGTTTCTCAACATGGTGTTTCGTGTGACGACACCATTTTTTCTACTCGACTGGATTACCGGAAATTGCACGCACTTTCAGCTGGACAAGTGTCATCCTTCATGTGGTTGCCACCATCTGCTACGCGTCGGTTTGGCGAACATCGACAATCGCTCAATGAACCTGGATACGAAATGTGATCTTGCAGTCCAAGCGCAGCCGGACGAAGCTGGGTTGCAGGCGATTCGCACTGGTATTCTGCGTGCGCGTAACAGCTTGCTGGCGCAACATCTGGGCGCGCCAGGCTAAAAAGCCCGAACGAGGTTGCTAATTACGCATGGCGGCGTGAATTTTCTTGTCAGTGTTGTATTGACTCAAGGCGTACACCGCCCAGATCGCTGCTGGCAGCCAGCCAAACAAGGTAACTTGCAGGATCAGGCACACAACACCGGCGATTGGGCGGCCGATCGTGAAAAAAGTGACGAAGGGTAAAAAGATGGCTAGAAGTAATCGCATTGTTTGTTCCAGTTCCGAGGCGGTTTCGAGAGCGGTATTTTATTCCATAATGGTTGTCGAATCGGCATTTCCGTGCCATCCGTGCACCCTGTAATTAAACAACCGAACGGATCATGAAAATCACATTTTTTAGTGCGCAAGCGTACGACCGCAAATTTTTTGATCGGATCAATGCGGAACAGTTTTCTGCACAGGGTTTCGTGCTGGATTACCAGCAGGCGAGCCTGGCTACGGCGTCGGTTGCACTCGCAGCCGGCAGCGATGCCATTTGCGTGTTCGTCAACGACCAGCTCGATTCCAGTGTGCTGGAGGGACTGGACGCGCTCGGCGTGAAGACCGTGCTGCTGCGATGCGCGGGTTTCAATCAGGTCGATCTGGCTGCGGCGATGCGACTCGGCATGACGGTTGCACGGGTGCCGGCTTACTCGCCGGAAGCGGTTGCCGAACACACCATCGCCCTGATCATGACGTTAAACCGGCATACGCATCGGGCCTTCAATCGCGTGCGGGAAGGTAATTTTTCATTGGAAGGATTGTTGGGTAAAAACATGCATGGCAGGACGGTTGGCATCGTCGGCACCGGCAAGATCGGCATGGCCGTGGCGCGTATCATGCATGGCTTTGGCTGCCGGGTGCTGGGCCATGACCCCTTTCCATCTGCGGCGTTTTCCGGGCTGGGTGAGTATGTCGGGCTCGATGAATTGCTCGGCCGTTCGGATATCGTCTCGCTGCATTGTCCACTGGCGGACGGTTGCCGGCACATGATCGACGCCAGGGCGTTGGCGCTGATGAAGCCGGATGCGATGCTGGTCAATACCTCGCGGGGCGCGCTGATCGATACCAGCGCCCTGATCGACCGCTTGCAGGCGCGGGCACTGGCTGCCGTGGCGGTCGATGTTTATGAACAGGAGGGGCCGCTGTTCTTCCAGGATCATTCATTCGAGGTCATGGACGACGAAGTGTTCCAGCGATTTCTAAGTTTTCCGAACGTGCTGGTGACAGGTCACCAGGGATTCTTCACCGTCGAGGCAATGACCGAGATCGCACAAATTACCCTGGAAAATCTGCGCGCAATTGCGCAAACTGGTTCTTGCCCGAATTGTCTGCAAGCCTGACCACGCTGCGATCGGTGGTCGTCAACCGACAACGAGCCCACGTCCTACGCCACGCGACGTTGCCTGGCCGTCCGGTCCGTAGAAGTTGCCGCCGCTGCCTTGTACCCGCAGGACGTTCAAGGCGCTCTGGTTGCGCACCATGTGGGTATTGATCAACAAGCCGTTGATGCGGTTGATTTCCTGGGCCTGGCGTGCCGTTGCCAGCAGGGCGATATACGCTGACGCCGCCTCCGGATGCAACAGCAGGCCGTTTGCCTTGGTGTCTACCCAGGCTTGCATGCCTGCTTCATTTGCCGTAAAACCGGCTGCAGCCAGAGCCCGGTGGCGGTGGGTCGCCAGTTCCGACATCAGGGCGACAATCGGCGCCTTGCGTTCGGTGACCATCGTCAAGCTGTCGAGGTCTGCAGCGATCAGCATCGCCTGCTCATGATGGAGCAGGTCGATCAGCGCTTTTGCCGCCTGTTGTTCTTCCGCCAGGCTCGCGTCGGGACGGTTGGCAGGTTTCAAGGCAGAACGACCGGCAGCTTGCATTTCGGGCATGATTATCCTTTGCGTGGGAAAGCCAGCGCTCTCGCCATATCCAGCAAGCCATCGGCAACCTTTCCGGCATCTACTGAAAACCGGCCGCTGGCGATGGCATCTTTCAATTCCTGTATTTTTTTTACATCGAATACGGCGCTGCTTCCCGCTGCGCCGGCTAGTGCCTGCGACTGCGAAGACAAACTCACCGTCTCGGTGGCCTTGCCCGAAGTCTTCTCGACCCCGGCTTTTTCCGCCGACTTTGCAGCGCGGCCCTGGTTGGCTACCAATCCCGGCCCGGGTGCTTTCGTTGTTGCGTCATCGATCTTCATTGCAATGTCCTTGTTGGGTCAGGGATATTTACCCCTCTGTGCCTCTGTATCGGCCAGTTCTGACCAAACTTTAAACTTTTTCTGCAGTAATTGCATTCTTCGCTGCGTCCTTCACCAGACTGTTCACCGTACTGTTCATTTAGCTCCTCAATAACCCACTTCGAGAATGCCGCCTGCTCTGGCGATGCCGCTGATGATCTGGCCCGTGGGCGTTTTCGCCTGCACGGTCTGGCCCTGGGTAGCGTTGTTCATCGCCCGGCCTTCTGTGGTCACGCTAAAGCCCGATCCGGTAGAAAGCAGACGCACCGTCTGTCCCATCTGCACGGCGACCTGCGCGCGCAGCGTGTCTTGCCGTAGCGGCGCACCAAGTTGCAAGGATGACATCGTGGTGCGCCCGATCGCCATGGCCGGGTCCGTGATCACCCCGGCCGGCAGTTGCGTCAGATCGCCGCGGGTACGCATGAAATCGTTCTGGCCGATGGTCTGCCCCTGTGCCAGCGGTGCGGCTGCAGTCAGGTAGTCAGCCATGACGCGCACCTGCGCCGTGACATAGATCGTCCAGGGTGAAGGTGCGGTGCAGCGTATGCCAACGGCAGTCTTGCCCCAGGCCTTGCTGCCATGCGAGAGAAACGGCTCGGGCTGCAGGCAGGCTGGTAAATTCAGACGGGCGTCGAGCTGCCCGACTTCGATCGTCACTTCGCCCGGCAAGCCACTGCTCTGACGCTGCAGAAATTGCTCGACGCTCTGACGCAGGGTGGCATGGTCCTGGCGGGCCGGTGTCTGCGTCTGCACAGGTATCGACGCCTGCGCCTGAGCGATCGGCGCTACTCCTACACACAAAGACAACACGGCAATGCCGGCAACCAGGCGGGCGGCGAGGGGGCTGGCAGCTGCAGGGCAAGAACCGTTCATGTCGAGCACTCCTGATGAATTCAAGCTCCATCGTACCCACGCGTGCGCGAGCTGAAGCATCGATCAAACCGGTTTTTTATGGTCTTTTCCAACGATTGACAGATGTTGTCTATGGGTAATATTAAGCCTAAGACAATTCCCTGCCAAATTTTTTGCCCAAGGCAGACACTTACAGGAGCACACGATGATCGGCAAACTGGACCAGATGATGCAATTCAACGAGGCAGCCCTGAGCCTGCGCGGGCAGCGCCAGCAGGTGCTGGCATCGAACATTGCCAATGCCGATACGCCGAACTACAAGGCGCGCGACATCGACTTCAGCAAAGCCTTGCAGGGCGCGATGCAGCGTGGCGGCATGGGCGCGCCAGTCAATGCGCCGGCGCTGGCGACGACGGCAAGCAATCATCTTTCGGCGGGTAGCCGCAGCGCCAGCGCCCTGAGCGCACCGCTCATGTACCGGATGCCGCAGCAGGGCAGCATCGACGGCAACACCGTCGAAATGGATACCGAGCGCAACCAGTTTGCCGACAACGCGATTCGCTACGAAGCCGGCCTGACCTTTATCAGCAGCCAGATCAAGGGCTTGCTGTCAGCCATCCAGGGTTGATTTTTACCGCTACCGTTACTGTTTCTGCTACCGGAGTCATTTTCATGTCCCTTTTCAATGTGTTCAATGTGGCTGGTTCTGCGATGACGGCGCAATCGCAGCGTTTGAATGTCGTCTCCAGCAACTTGGCCAATGCCGACAGCACCACCAGCTCCACGGGCCAGCCGTATCGCGCCAAGCAGGTAGTGTTTTCCGCCGAGCAGATGGGTGGTGCCGACGCCACCGGCGTGAAGGTGAAGGAGGTTGTGGAAGACCAGACTGCGCCACGCCTGGTGTACGACCCCAAGCATCCGCTGGCAGACGCCAAGGGTTATGTCGCCATGCCCAACGTCAACGTGATCGAGGAGATGGTCAACATGATGTCGGCCAGCCGTTCCTACCAGACCAACGTCGACGCCATGAATGCAGCCAAGAGCTTGCTGCAAAAGACGCTCAGCATCGGTCAGTAACCGTTCATTCATAGCCAATCCAGGCAACCCGCACCCCGTACCCCGCACC